>FWWL01000029.1_pt1 | contig 390420 bp, 258 predicted proteins | sample 2228331 | NCBI WGS metagenome assembly FWWL01 (sample SAMEA103939775, study PRJEB20133) | metagenome
CGTCGGGTCCGCTCTTGCAGGTTCGATTATCCATTTCATCTCACCGGGCACGACAGGCGTGCCCCTCCGATCCTTTTTCGGACGGACCTGCTTGTCAGGTCCCTTTTTTCGAGATGGATGGTCTGTTCCATTTCATCGTGCACGGCAAGGGTTTAACGGGAGAGGCAATTCATGAATTGCCCCTACCGGGAATACCCATCCGGCGCGAAACACGGGGGTGGGCGGGATTCATGAATCGCCCCTACCAGAGTTACTCACGTTGCGCAAACACATTGGCCCGGGCAATTCATGAATTGTCCCTACGACACGTTGGGCCTTTTCGCCCTCACAGCGCCAAACGAAAAGTAAGGATAAGGGGGACGGATGGCTGGTTGCTTGGAGGTACCCTAGCAAGTCAGATGACGGTTGTCGCACTATGACGCAGAAAAGGAGCGTCCCATGGCAAGTGTCGCAAATGACGGCAAGGGCTGGCGTATCCAATTTGTGGCGCCGGATGACAATCGAAAAACGCTCTGCCTTGGCCGTGTGGCCAAAAAGACGGCGGAGAGTATCCGCGTCCACGTGGGGGCGTTGTGGCGGCCTGCATCAGCGGCTTACTGGTACAGCCAGGCACCGGCACTTGGCTGAATACCATCGGCGAGGCCCTCAAAGAGAAACTGGCCAAGGCGGGACTAAAGCCCTGGCACCGGTTGTGGCACAACCTGCGGGCAAGCTGCAAATGCGACCTCGCCCAGGCCTTTCCTCTGGCCGTGGTCACCAAGTGGTTGGGCAATACCCCCTCTATCGCGTTACGCCATTATGTGGACCCCGCCGACACAGCATATAGGTTAGCCCTCCGGTGGATTCCCAAGGCCACACAAGACTCGAAAAGTGTAGATTCGAACACGATTGGTGTTCAAACGAACAGTGGCACAGAATCCGGTGCGCGGGTGGCAGAAAAAGCAGTGCAGAACATTCCCGCACTGGTTGACAAGATAGTGAAAAGCGAATCACAAAACCTGTTCAATCGCCACGTTATGCAACTCGGTGCGCGTCGTAATTTATTGCTGCAAACTAGCTTAATGGAGATGATCGGACTCGAACCGACGACCTCCTGCTTGCAAAGCAGGCGCTCTCCCAACTGAGCTACATCCCCACACTACCCCAACATGAAATGAGCCAACAAGGACCACGTGTAAGCCCCTGTCAGCTTTTTGACGCTCGGCTGATTTTTTTAGTTAGTCAATTGAACACCACAAGAGATTTCGAAGCGGCACGCCACACACAGCGCCGCAGTGCGCGCACCTGGACTCGAACCAGGGACCTCGTCCTTATCAGGGACGCGCTCTAACCAACTGAGCTATGCGCGCGTTTTTCTTCACGGTAATTAACTAACGAAGCGTCTACTCGAAAAACCAAGCTACACCCGGGGAATCACGCCAATTCTGAGTTTTCCGGACAGGTTCGTCAACATTATCCCAGCCTATCAAATTGGGGTTGGCAACCCTTCGGAAAAATTTTTCTCCGTCTTCCCTGATCGGCTGAGTCTCTCAACGCTTATCACCAGAACCCTCCGGCGGCCTCTGATCCCGGATGCGTGATCCACATCCTCTCCCTCGCGTTTCGCGAGCCTCAAAGACGTCGGTCGCGTGCATTTCATTTTCCTATTGTAGCCTTGGCCGGGAGTGTGTAAAGTCCGGGATAGGCCTTGCCAGTCCGGCCTCCCGGGTATGGTCGAGATGCTGGGGAAACTTGGATCAAACGCGGGGTTGAGCGGTTCCCTGGAACACGACCGATCTACAAGCCAGAGGTTCCCGTAAACATACGGCTTGGGTGAGAGATACCGATCCGCAAGGAGGTACACAATGACTCTGCGGCAGTGTCCGTTGATGCTTTCGAGTCTCGCTCTCGCTTTGATGGGAGTTTTGTCCGGGTCTGCCCGGCTCGAGTCGGCCCCTCCCACCGTGGAACAGACACTGCAACTTAAACCGATACAGCCAGGAGTGGAGATCGATACCCCCATGAAAGAGGAAATGGCGCAATGTACCGTCGCCGCGGAGAAAATTGGGAAAGATGTGGGCTGGGTCGTCAAAGACGGTCGTGGCTATGTTCTCCGGCGGTTCCTGGACACAAATGGTGATAATCGAGTGGATACCTGGTGCTATTTCCACAACGGGCTGGAGGTGTATCGGGATATCGACTCCAACGGGGATGGCAAAGTCGATCAGCATCGGTGGCTGACCACGGCGGGAACCCGTTGGGCGATTGATAGCAACCAGGACGGGGTCATCGATCGTTGGCAACAGTTATCCCCGGAAGAGCTTGCGGAGGAAGCTGTTCGGTCTCTGGTCACCAACAACCCGGGAAGGTTTCAATCTCTGTTGCTGACCTCGAGCGAACTTGCTGGACTCGGTCTGAGTGCGGAAACCGAATCCGAGATCAAGAAGCTGCTTGCCCAGGCGGGGGCTCAGTTCGCGGCAGCGGCCACGAAGGCGTCTTCGCTGGGGGCCGTTAAGTGGGTTCAATTCAGCGGACATCGGCCGGGTGTCGTACCGGCCAGTGCCGATGGACCGAAGACCGATCTGGTCGTTTATGAAAATGCCCTCGCTTTTGCCGAGACGGACAAGGGCACGGTGCAATTTCTGTTAGGGACGGTGATTCAGGTAGGGTCCACCTGGAAACTGGTCACCGCTCCGCAGCTCATTGAGGATCAGGCGGTGCTGGCTTCTGCCGCCAATCTCTTTTTCCGTCCGCCTGCCGTGGTGCCTTCCCAGTCCGAGGCGACCGCTGGGGTTACTGAAGAGATGCAGAAACTGCTCGATGAGCTGGAAAAACTGGAGGCCGCCGCAAAAGAAGCACAAACCCTGGAACAGCAGGCGGCCCTCAACGCCAAGCGTGCTGATATTCTGGAGGCGTTGGAAGCACAGAGCGAGCGTCCCGAGGACAAGGCGATGTGGATTCGTCAGTTGGCTGACTTTGTGTCGGCGTCTGTCCAAGCGGGGACGTATCCACAGGGGGCGGAGCGCCTGGCCGCTCTTTATGCCCGGCTCAGTAAGGATCTCGCCAGGCGGGAGCTTGCCGCTTACGTGCGGTTCCGCCAATTGACAGCCGAGTACTCGCTGGCTCTTCAGGCCCCCGGGGCGAGCTACGACGCTCTGCAGAAGAAATGGGCGGAGAACCTTCAAGAATTCTTGAAACAATATCCTGATGCGCCTGACGCAGCGAGTGCTCTGATGCAGTTGGCCATCGGAAGAGAGTATCTGGATGACGTGGAAGGGGCGAAATCGCTGTATCAAGAAGTTGTGAAGCGGTTTCCCAACGCGCCGGAGGCACCAAAGGCTCAGGGGGCGCTGCGGCGCCTGAGCTCGGAAGGTCAGGTCCTCGAATTCCGAGGGAAAGACCCGCAAGGTGGTACTGTCGATCTGGCTGCGTATCGTGGAAAGGTGGTGTTGCTCCACTACTGGGCAAGCTGGTGTGAGCCGTGCAAGACCGACATGGCCATTCTGAAGGACCTGATCACACGCTACGGTGGCAAATTGGCAATTGTGGGGGTCAACGTGGATACCCGACTGGAAGACATGCAGGCCTACCTGGCGGAAGCCCGATTGAGTTGGCCGCAGATTTACGAACCGGGGGGATTGGAAAGCCGTCCGGCTGTCGAGCTTGGAGTCGTGACATTGCCGCTCATGATCCTCTTGGATGATCAGGGACGGGTTGTCAATCGGAATGTCACGGCGGCCGAGCTGGAACGGGAACTCAAGCGGGTCATTAAGTAGTGTTTCCGCTCGTTGGTCGCGGGTGGACAAGCACGCACGTCCGCGCTGGCCGAAACTGCCGAGCAGGATAAAATCCGGTAAGTCATAGAAAACGCAGCGGACGAACATGTGATCTCCTGCCTGGAGAATAGAGAATGCGACGGGATCCGTACTGGGCGGCCGTTGGTCTTTGCGTGCTGTGCGGCGTATTTTGGAACGACCCGACGCCGAATAGGGCAGGGGAGCGAGGGACCGCGCCGCCGGTGGTTCAACCCGTTTCTGGCAATGGCCCAGCCACATTTTCGGCTGTTGGAGCTGAGGCACCCGAGCCATCGGAACTGGCCGAAGCTGGGTCGTTTCCAGGCGCGAGACGTGCCGGGCCGGAGAGTCTTCGCGAGCGTCTGCGGGCTCGGCGTGAGGCACTTCGCGAGTGGAGAGATCGTTCGCGGGAAACAATGCGGAACGATTCTCAGAGGTCGTCTGCGCCGGTGGGAGAGCGTGCGGCGGAGTTGCGAAAGCGGCTGGAAGACATTGTTCAGCAATTGCGACAAAGTTCCCCTGCACCTCGTGCAGAAGGCCTGGGAATGCCGGAAGAACGTTTTCCGCCGACTTTCCAAGCTGCATCTGGTGCCGGAAAGTCAGACGCCCCGCAGACTGCGAAGCCAGACCCGTCAAATCAATCCGCCCCCATGGGACCGGAATTGGTGATACCGGGCACCGCACCGGTCATTCAGTCGGCGCGTTCGGCCGATGGCTCTGGTCCATCGAAACCAGAACAGTCGGAGGCTGGTTCACAAATCCTTGACAAACCAGTTGCTGCTCAACCGACGGGGCAAGTCAAACAGTCGGAGCCGGCTGCGATGGCTAATTCGGAAGAGGAAGCCGAGTCCAGGTCAGCTTCGCAAAGTGGCTTAGGGGGTTGGTTTACCGGGATGTCGCAACTCTTTGGTAAGCCCACCCTATCTTCGACCGGCAATGGTAAAGTCAACCCGGGATCATCGGACCAAAAAGCACAGGCAGAGCGAGAGAATCGGCGAGAGTCGTCTGCGGCCAGACCCCTGGAAAAAAGAAGTCTTGCTGACATCAGGCGGCAGATTCTCACACAGCAGCAGGGCGGTCGGGAGAAATAATTCTCCAGGAGCAGCGGGTTGTGTATCTGGCGTGTTCTCTCCTCAAGACTCAGAAGCAGGCTCCTTTTGGCTCAACTCAGGAGGCGCCCGCCCTCAACAGGAAGTGAAATGCCTGTGACGTAATCGTTATCGATGAGGAACAATACTGCTGCGGCCACGTGTTCTGGGCGACCCTCACGTTTCAAAAGCGTGCTCTTAATCGCCTCAATCCGTTCGTGCTCAGCGAGATTTTCCGGCATCATCACCGGACCTGGCAGGATGCAATTGACGCGAACGGCAGGATTTCGGTGAGCCAGCTCCACGGCGAGGGTTCTGGTCAGGGTGGGAATGCAGCCTTTGGATAGGAAATAAGCGGCATAATTGAGGTAAGGGCGCTTAACGGCCCAGTCACCGATTGTGATGATCGCGCCTCCCTCTCGCTGGTTGATCATGGCCAGTCCGGCCCGGTAACAGCACCAGAACGTCCCCATCGCGTTGACCTGGAAGTGTCGTATCACGTCGTCGGCTTTGAGGGATTCAAGAGGAGTGGGAATCCAAATGGCGGCCGCCGTCACGAGGACATCGATTCGTCCAAAGCGGTCCAGTATTTGATCAAACATCCTGTCCACGGAAGAAGTATCCGCGAGGTCCGCCTGGAATAATTCCGTGGTGATCCCCGCGGCTGCGCATTCGTCGCGGAATGCCTCCGCGTCCCGGCGGGACTCCCGGTAGTGGAGCGCCAGCGCATAACCGCGCTCGGCCAGCGCCCGGGCTACCACCTGGCCCACGCGTTTTTTACCGGCCCCAGTCACCACTGCGACGCGGGAATTGCGGGGAAAACTTTCCATGGACTGGCCTCCTTCGTTTGTTGGCTTCTCCTGCACTTGGCCCGGATCCTGTGCGCAACCTCTCAGGCTGAAAGATTTTCAAATCCACCGGATCGGGTCACATTCAGCCTGTGATGCCCATATCTCGACTTGCGGGAAGCGCTCTTGGAGGAGATGGGCCAGGTGTTCCACGCCGAGCCTTTCACTTTGATAGTGACCGATCATGCACAACCCAATTTGAAGGAATTCGGCCTCCACACAAGTATGAAAACGGGTTTCACCCAGTACAAAGGCCTGACAACCGGCCTGGTGCGCATCCCTGAGGAGCTCACCAGCGGCCCCGCAACCGATGGCCACCCGTTCTACGGGAAGGCGTGGCGTGCCCGCCACGGAAATGTGCTTCAAACCGAAGACGGTCTTCACATACTGGGCAAATTCCAAAAATGGTCGCGGTTCGGGAAGAATTCCTAGACGCCCTGTCCCCAGGGAAGGCTCTGCCGGCGAGGGGCGAAGAGGCCGAATGTCTGCGAGCTTCAACCGCTCCGCTAAAAGTTGGTTTATGCCCTGTGCGGCAGAATCGAACGAGGTATGAGGTGAAAATACCGCAATCTTTTGAGCGGCCAGTTGCCACAGTATCCAGCCTGACAATGTTTCTGTGGTGATAGCTTTCAAAGGTGTGAAAGGCACCGGGTGGTGACTGATCACCAGGTCAGCCCCTTTCTCGATTGCCTCAGCCACCGTTCTTGGCGAAAGTGTGAGGCACGTCATGAGCCGACCGACGGCTCGCGCGGGGTCGCCCAGTAGCAGGCCGGTGTTGTCCCAGCTTTCTGCAAGGTCGGGCGGACAGATCTCCCGGCAGGCACTGCAGAGGTCTGCGACGGTCGGTTGAGGGGTCATAAGGCGGCTCCGTCAGGAAAACCGTAATGCACATTCGGTATTTTTCGTTTAATAAGAGATACGATTTTCGTCCTATTATGTTCCCTCCGGAAGTATGGGGGCAGATGGACCCAAGGCTGAGTCCTGCGTCGCCGCGTGGAAGAATTATCGTCCATTCAGCGGGTAGGCGGGAAGGCTGGGATGGCTGTCGGCGTGCCAAACGAGTCGGTCGCATCAGCTAGATTTCCATTATTGGTCCGATTTTTGTGCGATGAGCCTGGCAGGTGGTCCAGGGGGCATATTGATTTGTGGAAGCTGCCGCTGTCTGGGGGCGAACGAGGGGGCAAAACCCTGTCCTCGCCGTGTTTTTGCCGCCAATAAGGGACGCCGATCGCGACAAGGTCTGGACTGGAGGACATTCAGTCCGGAGGCACGCTGCTGTCTCGTGTTTAGCCCGCCGTGGGGGCGATTCATGGATTGCCCCGGCAAGACGTTGGACCTGTTACTTTTCCCGGATGTTAACGAAAAATCGGGGCAAGTCCGTTGGAAAAACGTGTTGACGCCCAGCCGTGTTGGTGCTAAGTTGCGAATTCGTGTGAAGTTGTGATGCAAAGTGCCGTTTTTCGGACACGGTTGGCAGATCATCTTCACAACAGGGCGTGACGAAAAGCCTACAATAAAAGTAGGATTTGGCGGATTTTTATCTTAGGGACCTTTTTGGCGCGGCTTTTGCATCAGCCTGCCAGACTGCGCGAAATCTCTGCCTTGTGATACAATCGGGGCGCGGACCGTGCCTGTTGGTCAGAGGACGCGTAGCCGGCGCAGGTTCGTCTGGAAAGCCTGACCCGGAACGAGTACTTCAAGCAAGCAACCAAAGAAAGAATTTCCGTATAAAGCCATGGAACTTCTCGAACGACTGTGGGATTTTGCGACGGATACGTTTGTGGTGATTGGCCAGGCCGTGGACAGGACGCTCACGTCCCTGTTCGGCTCGGCCAATGCCCGCTATTTGCGGAAACTCCAACCCAAGGTTCAGGCCATCAATGACCTGGAACCTCGTTATCAGAAAATGACCGATGCGGAACTCCGCGAGCAGACGGACAAGTTCCGCAAACGTCTGGAAGCCGGCGAGACTCTGGACGACCTTCTCATCGAGGCCTTCGCGGTCTGTCGGGAGGCATCGCGACGGGTTTTGGGGATGCGGCATTTTGATGTGCAATTGATGGGAGGGATGGTCCTTCACGCCGGGGCCATTGCAGAGATGGTGACTGGTGAAGGGAAGACCCTTGTGGCAACGCTCCCGGCCTATCTCAATGCACTGGAAGGGAAGGGGGTCCATGTCGTCACCGTCAATGACTACCTCGCTCGCCGCGACATGGAATGGATGGGCCCACTGTACATGTTCCTCGGGTTGACTGTCGGCGCCATCCAGCACGACATGGGAGCGGTGGAGCGTCAGAAAGCGTACAGTTGCGACATCACGTATGGAACCAACAACGAGTTCGGTTTCGACTACCTCCGCGATAACATGCGGCTGGCCGCTAAAGGCGACCCTCGCTATCCGCCGGAGTATCAGCAGGTTCAAAGGCGGCTCCACTACGCCATTATCGACGAGGTGGATAATATCCTCATCGACGAAGCGCGAACCCCGCTCATTATCTCGGGTCCTGCCCACGATGATATTTCGCGATACAAGCGGGCGGATCAGATTGCCCGGCAGCTCATTCGAGATGTGCACTTTGTGGTCAATGAAAAGGATCATACCTGCCACCTGACGGAGGAAGGCATCCGCAAGGCGGAGGAACTGGCGGGGGTTGAAAGCTTTTACACGGCCGGCAATCTGGAATGGCCTCACCTCATCGATAACGCTCTGAAAGCCCACCATCTCTACAAGCGCGACGTCCACTACGTCGTGGAAAACAACCAGGTCATCATTGTCGATGAGTTCACCGGTCGCTTGATGTATGGGCGGCAGTGGAGCGACGGTCTGCATCAGGCGGTGGAGGCCAAGGAAGGTGTTCCCATCAAGGAAGAAACCCAAACGCTGGCCACCATCACCATCCAGAATTTCTTCCGCCTGTATGACAAAATCTGCGGAATGACGGGAACGGCCATGACGGAGGCCAACGAATTCTGGAAGATCTACAAGCTGGAAGTGGTGGCCATTCCCACGAACAAGCCGCTCCGCCGCATCAATTACCCGGACGTCATCTACCGCACCGCCCGGGAAAAATACAAAGCGATTGTCGACGAAATCGAACGCATGCACAAATGGGATACGGTTTGGTATTCCCGCTACGAATACGAAGTGGGACAGATTTTAGAGGAGGGCGAGGAGGAAATTGTCTTCCGCACCAAAGAAGGCGAGCGGAAGGTCATCCCTCGTTCCAAGATTCATAACATCGAAAAGAAGGGGCGGCCCATTTTGGTGGGGACGGTCTCGGTCGAGAAGAGCGAAATGCTCTCGGAGATGCTCACAAGGCGGGGAATTCCGCACCAGGTCCTCAACGCCAAACACCACGCGCGGGAAGCGGAAATCATTGCCCAGGCCGGACGAAAAGGAGCGGTCACGATCGCCACCAACATGGCTGGTCGTGGAACCGACATCATATTGGGTGGCAATCCCGAGGCCAAAGCCTGGTCCATTCTTCAGCACAAGTACCGCAGTCGTTTGGACGTGCCGCGCGAAGAGTGGGAAGCGCTTGTTAAGGAAATCGAAGAAAAGGAGCAAATGAAGGCCGAGGGGCGAGAGGTAGCTCGGCTGGGCGGCCTTCATGTGATCGGTACCGAGCGGCACGAGTCGCGGCGGATTGACAATCAGCTTCGCGGACGTGCGGGCCGTCAGGGAGATCCAGGGAGCAGCCGATTCTTCCTGTCCCTGGAAGACGATCTGATGCGCATTTTCGCGGGCGATTGGGTGAAAAACATTCTCACCCGACTTGGCATGGAAGAGGGGCAGGCCATCGAAAGCCCAATGGTGACGCGCCGTATCGAAGCCGCCCAGAAAAAAGTGGAGGAACGGAATTTTGAAATCCGCAAGAACCTGCTCGAATACGATCAGGTGATGGACGAGCAGCGGAAACGAGTGTACGGCTATCGACAGAAGATCCTGGAAGGGGCGGATTGCCGGTTGCTCATCCGCGAAATGATTCGGGAGCAGATCGAAAAAAATCTGAACACCTTCCTGGACAAGAATTACGGGGCAGAGACGTTCGCCCAATGGATCAGCAAACAACTTTCAGTGGAATTCCGGGCACGGGAGTTCCGGGGGATGGATTTTCCCACCGCAGAAGCCTATGCCCGAGACCACGCCGAGCGAATGGCCGAAAGCCAGATTTTCGACCTGATCGAGGAAAACCTGCCTGAGGAAGCCGAGGAAAGCGACTGGAACTGGGAAGCCTTGACCAAATCGGTGAACACCCGGTGGCGTCTCAATCTTAAAGAGCGGGATTTGCGGCGGATTCCCCGCGACCAGCTTTCCGAATTCCTCATCGAAAAGGCCCAGGAGTCGATTCGCACCGTTGATTTAAGCGAGGGAGCCAAATTCCTCGATCCTGACTTCGGACTCAAGTCGGCGATTAACTGGGTCCGCAGCAAGTTTGGGATCGAGCTTACCCTCGAGGACCTCCGCGATCGGGAACCGGCGGCCGTCAAGGATTATGTCTATGAAGCGGCCCTCAAAGCCTATCGTCAGAAGGAAATCGAACTGCCGCTGAGGGTGGGGCTGAGCCGATTCGTGACACAAGACGCCCTGGGACGAAGAACGTACGATCGGGAAACGCTGGCGCGATGGGCGAAGTCACGCTTTGGTCTGGAATTGACCGAGGAAGACCTGCGGCAGCGAACGTGGGAAGAAATTTCCGCCCGTTTGTGGGAAGCCAGCGAGCGTGACTATGAAAGGACGGAGAGCCTTCGCGCCGAAGGCGAATCCTTGCTTGCGAGTCTGTTCGAAGGGAGTGGCGAGGATGCAAGGGCGAAATGCCCGCGCAACCATCCCCGGCTTGTGGAATTCTGCCGCTGGGTTCATGAACACCTGGGGATGGAACTGACTCCTGACGATCGTCAGCGCATGGAACGTCGCGATCTGGAATGGAAATTCCGCGACGCCTTCAACGATCGCTATTCTCCCGAAATGCGGCAATTGGAGCGATTCCTCGTGCTTTACACGCTGGATAGCGCCTGGAAGGACCACCTGTTGGTCATGGATCACCTGCGGAGTGCCGTGAGCCTGCGGGGCTACGCTCAGGTGGATCCCAAGGTGGAATACAAGCGCGAGGGAATGCGGCAATTTGAACTGATGTGGGAGTCGGTGGCCCGTCGCGTGACGGACCTCATCTACCGCATGGAACAACTGGATGACCGGTTCGTGCGCTCGCTGTGGCGGGAGACGCAGGCGGTTCACGACAGCACCACATCGAGTTCAGCCATCCAGGAAACGATGAAGGAGCAGCAGGAAACCATTGATTCCACACAACAGACGGGAGGCAAACGCCAGCCCATCCGCAAAACAGGCCCGGATGTGGGCCGAAATGATCCTTGCCCATGTGGTAGTGGCAAGAAATATAAACACTGCTGCATGCGGAACCGCGGCGCTGCCTGAGAATAAGCCCACGTGCGGTGATGATCGGGGCACCAGTCGTGGCTTCTCGATCAGACTAAAATGGAATCGAAATTGAGCGGGGTATTTTGATGTGACCACGGTTTGCGGGGAAAGGAGGCCCCGATGATCTCATTCATGGATCTTGCCTACCTTGCCGGGTTAGGCCTGCTGTCGCCGATCTGGGTTTGGCGACTGTTGCGGCATCCCCAGAAATATCGGCAGGGATGGCGGGCCAAGCTGTGGGGCGACGTGCCTCCGCGAGAAAATGCTCAACCATGCCTGTGGTTCCATGCGGTGAGCGTCGGGGAGGTGAATCTCCTGAGACCACTCCTTGCGGAGGTCCAGCGCCGACTCCCGCATGTGGATATTCGACTCAGCACCACAACCCGCAGCGGCTTCGAAGTCGCAAACAAAAAGTACGCGGAATTGGCCCCCTTTTTTACACCTTTCGATTGGAGCTGGGCTGTTCGCCGCGCCGTGGAGCGCATTCACCCATCGGTGCTCGTTTTGACTGAGCTCGAGATCTGGCCCCAGCTCATCGCGGAGGCCAAAAACGCCGGCGCCCGGGTTGCCGTGGTTAACGGTCGCCTGAGTGACCGGAGCTTCCGCGGTTATCGAGCAGCCATGCCGTTTCTGAGATCAACCTTTCAGAAACTTGATACGGTCGCCGCCCAGGATCAGCGTACAGCCAAGCGATTCATCGCCTTGGGTGTGCCCCCTGACCGGGTGTTTGTCACGGGATCGTTGAAATTCGACGGCGCCGAGTGTGATCGCGGCAATCCCCACACTCAGTCGCTACGGGAACTGGCGCGGATAGCTCGCGACGAAACGGTGTTTCTGGCAGGGAGTACCCAGGAGGGCGAGGAGGCCGCCGCACTGGAGGTGTTTCGGCGATTAGCGCCGACTTTTCCGCACCTGCGACTCATCCTCGTGCCACGCCATCCAGAGCGGTTCGACAGTGTCGCCGAGTTGCTTCGCGCAAGTGGTCTGCCGTGGCTGCGACGTTCCGAGCTTGCTCCGGACCGTTCTCTGCCGGTGCATTGGCCCCATGGACAGCAAACAGAAGCCGAACCGGCGTTCGACCGTCGAAGTCACCTTCACATATCATCTGGGTCGCCGCGGAGTTGTTCGTTGCGGCCTATCATCCTGGTGGATACCGTGGGAGAATTGAGTGCCTGGTGGGGCCTGGCGGATATCGCGTTTGTGGGAGGAAGCTTCGGGAACCGAGGGGGCCAGAACATGCTGGAACCGGCTGGCTACGGGGCCGCGGTCAGCTTTGGTCCCAACACGTGGAATTTTCGGGACATTGTGAAATCGCTGCTGGAGGCGGAGGCCGCCGTCGTCGTGCACGATGCCCGGGAGCTCGAAGCTTTTGTCCGGCGGTGCCTGGAAGATCCCACTTACGCCAATGAACTCGGCCAGCGGGCACAAAATCTGGTTCTTTCGCACCGGGGGGCCACCACAAAAACCTTCGAAATCCTGCGACGCTTGCTGTTTGCGGAAGAAAAGGAAGCCGGTTTCACACTTCGGCGTTCGGCGTGAAGAAAGGGCAGCAGGGTTGCGGTAGCAAAAACATTTGCGGTCAATCAGCCCACCTTTGACTCGCTCGCTTCGAATTCCTTGCGGACCTCCTCCGGCACCGGTTGCACCTGTCCAGAACGATCGACAATCGCCAGCGTCACATTCCCGCGGCAAAGAAGGTCTCCATCACGGTACAGCAGGTATTCATGTTCAATTTTGTACGCCGTGACGCGTTTGACGATGGTTCGTAATCGCAGGAGGTCGTCGTACCGAGCCGGCTGGTAATAGCGGCATTCTGCGTGCACCACGACCACGTACAGCCCCCGTTCTTCCCACTGGCGGTAGTTTCCTCCGGAGGCGCGGAGCAACTCGGTCCGTCCCATCTCGAAATAAATGAAAACCCGGCTATGGTGCAAAAACCCCATCGGATCGCACTCGGGATACCGCACCCGGATTTCAATTTCATGTTCCCGAAGCATGAGCGTTCCTTTTCGTCCCATCAACAGAGGTGCAATCGTCGCAGCGTACCGAGAGGCGGCTGTCTCGCAAATGGCAGTGGAAGATTACCGCATATCGACGGTAGCCGAAATCGCCCGGCCAGATTGATCTTCAAGTCGGCACCGGAAAGGCCCATCCTCCGGTCGCCATCCGGGGATCACGAGCATCAGATTGCCGCGGGCATCGAGTTTGACAGCAACACGGTACTGCTTTCCGTTGCTTCCTTCGATCAACCAGAAAAACGAGCCACCTCCCGGTGCTGTTCCCCCGCGGAATTGGTAATCCACGCTGAAGCCCATCATTGTTCCTTCCGGGCCCGTCATCGGCAGGGCCACGGCAGCGGAGAGCTGGACAGGGAGGTCGGTCGGGTTGACGGGGCTGATCGGGGAGGCCCTCGAGGTTTGGCCACCAGAGGGCGGAGAGCCAGACAAAGGCTGGGGTAATGCCGCTGGGGAATTCGCGGCCGCCAGGTCCCCTGCTGGACCAGCAGGTGTCACCGCGGATTGTGGGGGTGGCGGAGCAATTTGCGGGGTTGTTTCACCTGTCACGCCCGATGTGTGACTGGCGATCGCCGGCGGCGGGGACGGCTTTTGCGGTGTCACGCGAAAGGCCGAGTCGTCCGCACCCTTCATGCATCCGCCTGCAAGCCCCAGCAGGCTGACAGCGAGGTAAAGCCAGTTCTTCTTTACTGACATGGTCAGCACCATTCGCGCTTGTGCCAGAGTAAAGGAACGGCCGACAGCCACTTATGTCAAAGGTTGGCGTAACATTGCGGCCACGATTTCAGTGTACGTCGATTCGGACGCCATTGGTATTCGGATGACGCGCGATGCTGGAGATCAAACAGCTTGGGTGCGACTGGGGCTGGAACGTCTCGCACGGAAGCGAAAGAAAACCGCCTGAAATTTTGAACAATGTGCCAGGCGAAAGCAAAAGGCGATCGAAATTGCCGAACCAATTACCTGGTAATGACTTACGTCTTTTTTCGGGCAGACCGGCCGTGGGGACCCGAAAAACGTGTCGCACGCAGGTCACCATTTGATCGGCACTTACAACGACCAGGTTCGGGGCTTGACATCGGCCAGGATCGCGGTAAACTCTTACGCTATGTTGTGCATGCATTGACCGATGAATACAATAGATAGTGGCGAGATTACTTTGGCTTTGGCTATTACCCGCGGAGGTTTGCTTGCCCCCCACAGGACGGGGTGATGCAACGAAGCTGATTGACCCAGGAGAGGCTGCGGCGTTTTGGATGAATTGGAACTGGATAGGATGGGTGGGCTCCGGATATGTGAGCGATCTTTTCAAACTGCGTAAGAATTGACACCGGAGCCGCATCGGTTGACTGGCAGGGCTTTTTAGCTGGAAGGTGCTCTCATCCGTGAAAGCAGTTTTCGGTGACCAATCGGCGGGGTTGAAGGGGCCGAGGGGAAAGTGTACATTAGTACACTTGCATGCACGGACTCAACATACAAGTGTGTGGTTGTGCGGCGGCTGGCCGGAATCGCTCGGTGCGACCGCGAGGTATCAGGAAAACCCAAGCATCAGGAGGTGACTGCGATGGCACAGGAAAATCACGCTGCCCTTTCGCATAACTCGGTCGTCGAAAACAATGCACCAGTTCGGCCGGGGGTTCGCGGGATCAGGATTGATCCTGTCTTTTGCCCTCCCGACGTTTCATCGCCGTTCGATACCGTCAAATGGACGCGTCGGACCGCTGTCATCAAAAGTGACACGGGAGGGGTCCATTTTGAACAGCCGGATTGTGAAGTGCCAGAGACGTGGAGCCAGCTGGCCACGAACATTGTCGCTAGCAAGTATTTTTACGGAGAGCTCGGCACGCCGCAGCGGGAATCCAGCGTGCGGCAACTGATCCACCGTGTGTGCCGCACGATTGCCGATTGGGGAATCGCGGACGGGTATTTCGCCTCAGCGGAGGACGGAGAGCGGTTCTATCGCGAACTGGTCTGGTTGTGCCTGCATCAGTACGCGGCTTTTAACTCCCCGGTCTGGTTCAACGTGGGACTGTACCATCAGTACGGAATTAAGGGGGCCACATGCAACTGGCGATGGGACGCCAAAGAGGGCAGGGCTGTGCAGCCGGAAAACCCCTACGAGTATCCTCAGTCTTCCGCCTGCTTTATCCAAAGTGTGCAGGACAATATGGAAGACATCATGGAGCTGGCCCGAAGCGAAGCCATGCTTTTTAAGTTCGGCTCCGGAACGGGGACCGACCTCTCCACCCTCCGATCGTGTCGGGAAAAGCTCTCAGGCGGTGGCAAGCCCTCGGGGCCGCTTTCCTTCATGCGGGTGTACGATCAAATCGCCGCTGTGGTGAAAAGCGGAGGAAAAACCCGGCGAGCGGCGAAGATGCAGTCCCTCAAGGTGACGCATCCGGACATCCTGGAATTCATCGAGTGCAAGGCCAAGGAGGAGAAGAAGGCACGCATCCTCATTCAGAACGGCTATACACCCGAGGAGGCCTACAGCTCGGTGCTTTTCCAGAATGCCAATTTGTCGGTCCGCGTCACTGATGAATTTATGGAAGCGGTGGAGGCAGACCGGGAATGGGTCACCCATTGGGTGACCGATCCGACTCGCGAAGGTCCTCGCTACCGGGCGCGGGAGTTGATGCAAAAGATGGCCGAATCTGCCTGGAGCTGTGGTGACCCCGGTGTCCAGTACGACACCACTATCAATCGCTGGAACACCTGCCCGAATTCGGGCCGAATCAACGCCTCGAATCCCTGTTCCGAGTACATGTTCCTCGACGATACGGCGTGCAATCTGGCCAGCATCAACCTCATGAAGTTCCGGCGCGAGGATGGCACGTTTGACGCCGATCGTTTCGTCGCAGCCTGCCGGGTTATCTTCATCGCCCAGGAAATTCTCGTTGATCACTCGAGCTATCCAACGGCGAAGATCGCCAGGAACAGCCATCTGTTCCGACCGATCGGTTTGGGTTATTCCAACCTGGGCAGTCTGATTATGGCATCTGGCCTGCCCTATGATTCGGACGAAGCCCGCGGGCTGTGCGGTGCCATCACGGCCCTCATGCACGGGGCAGCCTGTCGGACGAGCACAGAATTGGCGGCGGCCGTGGGGCCGTTTGCGGAATTCGAGAAAAACCGGGAGCCGATGCTGCGGGTGATGGAACGCCACTGGGAAAAGGTGGAGGAGCTGGAACACGCTCCGGAATACCTCAAGAACGCCGCCCGAAAACTGTGGGATGAGGTTCTTGCCAACGGCAGGCGGTATGGATTCCGCAACGCGCAAATGACGGTGCTTGCGCCCACAGGCACGATCAGCTTCATGATGGATTGCGACACAACCGGTATCGAGCCGGATTTCGCGCTGGTTAAATACAAGCAACTGGCTGGTGGTGGCACATTGAAGATCGTCAATCAGACCGTTCCCCTGGCTCTGAAGACTCTGGGCTACTCAGAAGAACAGATCCGCGAGATCGTGGCGTTTATCGATAAGCACGACACCATCGAAGGGGCCCCTCATTTGAAGGCCGAACACCTGCCCGTTTTCGACTGTGCCACTCCACCACCAGGTGGGAAGCGGTACATCCACTGGAAGGCGCACATTCTGATGATGGCGGCCGCCCAGCCGTTCCTTTCGGGGGCAATCTCCAAGACCGTCAACATGCCCCGCGATGTGAAGCCCGAGGACATCGCCAACGCGTACATGGAAGGTTGGCGGTTGGGACTGAAGGCTCTGGCGGTCTATCGAGACGGCTCCAAGGAAGTGCAGCCGCTGGTCTCGAAGGCGTCTACCGAAAAAACCACGCAAGCGGTGCCGGCACCTCGGCGCGAACGGCTGCCCGACACACGACGATCCATCACCCACAAATTCTCGGTCAACGGACATGAGGGCTACATTACGGTGGGGCTTTATCCGGATGGTCGTCCGGGCGAGCTCTTCATCACCATGGCCAAAGAAGGGAGCACCATCGGTGGGTTGATGGATTGCTTCGGGACGGCGGTATCGATGAGCCTCCAGTATGGTGTGCCGCTGGAAGTGTACGTCAACAAGTTTTCCTACACCCGGTTTGAGCCGATGGGCTTCACAACGAATCCGGAAATCCGGACTGCGACGAGTATCGTCGATTACATCTTTCGCTGGCTGGGCATGACATTTCTTCCCGGCTATAGAGAAAAGCTCAAAAGTTCCCAGCACGTTTTGGAACGGCTGACACCTGCTCCGGAACCCGCGACGGGTGGGAGTAACGGGGCTTCTAAGGCGGAAGCACCATCAACGTCCGGGGGTGGAGAACGGCGGAGTGACCCCTGGGAGTCGCTGGGCGGACCACTTCCCGAGCGGCTGGCCTCCCTCGCGGCGACGCTGACACAGCCTTCGTCCGCTGGCAACGGGCAGCTTCATGGCGCCAAGGCGGCTCTGCAACCTGCGGCAACGGCGACGCTGGAGAGCTATCTTCCGTTTCAGGACGACGGGCCTCCGTGCGATCTGTGCGGTGCCATCACCCGCCGGGCCGGCTCTTGCCACGTTTGTCCAAACTGTGGGCACAGCTTGGGCTGCTCGTGACAAGGTTCGTGTGAGAAGGTTCCTGGTGTGTGCCTCGACCGCATGGTGAGGTCACCCGGGCCTGATAATCCGGCAAGGTAACTGTTGCTGTTCCCAAAATCGGCCCTGGCAGGTAGTCCGCCGGATTTTACCTGCCAGGGTTTTCACATGGATCATCGACATCTGCACGAGGCGATGGTCGATGACGCGGCTTCAGAAAAGCCCGGTCACACGGCCTGTCTTTACATCCACGTCGATCCGCCGGAACGCCGGGTCCGAGCCTGTTCCTGGCATGAGCGAGATTTCACCGGCCATCGGGCAGAGAAACCGGGCGCCTCCGTAGACAAGGATGTCCTTAATGGGAAGGGTCCAGCCCTTGGGAGCTCCTTTGATGGTCGGATCGTGCGTGAGGCTGAGGTGCGTCTTGACCATCATCGTGGCAAAATCCCGGTATTTGGGGTTATTTTCGAATTCCTTAAGTTTGGCTTCTGCCTCGCGGGAGTACTCCACACCATCGGCGCCGTACACCTCGCGGGCGATTTTCTCAATCCGTTCACTCAGGGGTGTGTCATCCTCATACAGATAGCGGAAAGAGACGGGCTGTTCACAGGCATCCAGGACGGCGTCAGCCAGTTCCAGCGCTCCTTCTCCACCGTACCGCCAGTGATTGGACACGGCGACCCTCGCACCACTTTGTTCGGCAATTCGACGCAGCAGCCGGATTTCCGCGGGGGTATCGGTTGGGAAAACGTTGATGGCCACCACCGGGTGAACGCCCGACTTCTTCACGATATTGATATGGTGGAGGAGATTGGCGGCTCCCGCTTCGAGCCACGCTAAGTTCTCTTCGAAATATTCCTTGGGGATCGGTCGGCCGGGAGGGCAGGGCGGGGCTCCTGCTGTCACTCCATGGTGTTTCAATCCCCGTATTGTCGCTGTGATGACCGAGACATGGGGAACTTTGCCTAAGTATCGGCACTTGACATTCCAGAATTTTTCGAAGCCGATGTCCGCTCCAAATCCCGATTCGGTGATGTGATAGTCCGCCAGTTTCAGGCAGATTTGATCGCCGATCACACTGGACTGCCCGATCGCGATATTGGCAAACGGACCAGCGTGTACAAAACAGGGCTGGCCCTCGATGGTTTGAATGAGGTTTGGATTAATAGCGCTGCGCAACCAGGCGGTCATGGCCCCGGCCACCTCCAGGTCTTCGCATGTGATGGGACGATCCTTTTTATCGTAGGCCACGATGATCTGCCCGATACGCTGGCGAAGATCCTCGAGGCTTCGGGCCACGGCAAGGATAGCCATGACCTCGGAAGAGCTTGCGATCTGAAAGCGGCTCTGCATCATGTAGCCGTCCATCCGGCCGCCGATGCCGATGATGATATTGCGGAGCGCCTGGGCGCAGAAATCGATGACCCATCCCATTTCCACGCGGGTGGGATCGATGTTCAAGCGTCTCAGTCCCACTTTAGCCAGTCGCTCGTCGTCGTAATTGCGCTCGTGCTGGAGTCGCGCCGTAAGGGCCACCATCGCCAGATTGTGGGCATTCATGACCGCGTTGATATCCCCGGTCAATCCCAAAGAAAACTCCGCGAGGGGGATGACCTGGGAGAGTCCCCCTCCGGCAGCCGAACCTTTAATGTTCATTGTGGGCCCTCCCGAAGGTTGGCGGATGCACGCGGTGACCCGCTTTTTCCGTCGGCCCAGTCCCTGGAGCAGCCCGATGGTGGTAGTGGATTTGCCTTCCCCGAGCGGTGTGGGGGTGATGCCTGTCACCTCGATGAACTTTCCGTCGGGGGCATCACGCAGTCGCTCCATGACTTTAAGGTAATCCACTTTGGCAATGTAATGGCCATAGGGTAGAAGCTCTTCCTTCGTCAGGCCCAGCTCTTCGCCGAGCTGGTAACACGTTTTCATCCGCGATTCGGCCTCCAGAGCGATTTCCCAATCGGGATGTTCAGTCGGATCAAGCGGCATAGACACCCTCCCAGTTGAGCTCCCGAGATACAAATTGGAGTTGCATTTTCGGTGAAAGCAGAAAAAAGGCAGGGCGATCACAATTCGAAATCCACATCCTTGGGAGGCAGAATCTTCACCTTGCGGCCCTCCACCTGCACCCGGCCTTCGGCAATCAGCGTGATTGCCTCCGGATAGGCCTTGCATTCTTCCTGGAATACCCGAGCCGCCAGAGTTTCGGGCGTATCGTCGTCGAGCACAGGTACAACTCTTTGCAAAATGATGGGGCCGTGATCGTAGAGGTTGTCCGCAAAGTGGACGGTACACCCGGTGATTTTCGCCCCGTAGTCCAGCACCGCCTGATGGACACGCAGGCCATAGAATCCCTGACCGCAAAACGCCGGGATGAGAGCGGGGTGAATGTTAACCACCCGATTTTCAAAGTCGGGAGGGATGACGAGTCTTTTCAGGAATCCGCCCATCACAACAAGTTTCACGTTTTGTCGTCGGCAATGATCAAAAATCTCCTCACTGAACGGCTGAGGGTCGCGGTACTTGTTCCAATCCACCACGATCGCGGGAATCTGTGCAGCCGCTGCGTGTTGCAGACCGCCCGCCTGGGGATTGCTGGATATGACAAGCCTGAAGTCCACGGGAAGCTTTCCCTCTTTCTTTTTTTCGATGAGATTCTTGAGAGTTGTACCCGCTCCCGAAATAAGCACCGCGATAGGAAGTAGCTTTTCGGATTTAGACGTTCCTTTGACTGGCATTCTGTTGCCTCCTCGGAAGGGTCCGTAAACGGTTGTTTCCAAATAAAAATTACTCTAAAGGAGGTGCAGGCAAACGTAAAGCATTGATCGAGAAGACTAGCGGTCACTCCGGTTTACATGCGGCGGTGTGGGACCTCTCGCTTGATGTCGGTCGATAACAGAGCCTGTCAGTTAGTATGGATCTCACCTAATATCGCAGCAGTCGTCGGGTGAATATTCGTGGTTGGGGTGAAAAAAGTCGGTCGTTCCGCCCCTGAGGGCACCAGCGACTCCGGTAGGGGAATTCATGAATTGCCCCTACGACACATCGAACATAAAGAGTAACGGTCGACCGTGCCCCCAGCGTTGGCCGGGGCGGCCGCGACATGTGTCAAAACTGACCCCTCCGCTTCTTTTCGCGTGCCATCCCGGAAGGAGTCTGCCTTATCCGTGTTCTCTGTCCCGCCTCCCGGTCTCGAATTGGGTAGATTCTGCTCTATTGGTAAGTGGACAACCTGCTAAACGAGGGTATACTGAATGCGGCTTTGCGACCATCATTGCTCAGCTGGTGGGGTTGTGAATTTTGTGCAAACTTCGGCAGCAGGGAGAAACCACGCGATGGTGCAGTCGATCGTTCCGCGCCTGGTCCTAGTTCTATGTTGCTGTCTCGGATTCTTGGAACCAGGCTGGGGAAGGGGAGAGGAGATCCCACACGCCAGCGAATGGACGTTGGCCACGTTTCGGTGCGACGTGACTCCACCCATTAATGGTCGTCACCCACTCATCTGGCTGGTGCCCGTCAAAGAAGTGGAAACACCGCTGGAAGCGCGCGGGGTCGTTCTGGATGATGGTCATTCCCGCTACGTGCTATGTGCCGTGGACTGGTGCGGCCTGTGCAATTCGAGCTACCGACAGTTTCAGGAGAAGATCGCCAGTGCTTTGGGCGTCCCTCCTTCCCATGTGGCGGTGCAGACCGTTCATCAGCATACTGCTCCATACACAAATGGGGACGCCCAAAAGATTCTCGACCAAGCCGGGGCTACACTTCCCTACGTGGACTTTGCTTTTATGGAAGCAGTAACGGACAAGCTGGCCGCGGAAGTCAAAGCTGCGATCCAGCGACTCGAACCGTTCAACGAGGTAGGATTCGGCTCGGCGATCGTGGAGCAGGTGGCCTCCAATCGGCGGGCATGGACCCCGGAGGGGAAGCTTGTGGTCCGGTACAGCGCCTGTAAGGATCCACAAATTCGGGCGCTTCCCGAAGGGTTAATCGATCCATATGTGCGGACGGTCACTTTCGCTCGGGATGGGAAACCGCTTGTCCGGTTGCATTATTACGCCACACATCCGCAAAGCTTTTACGGAGATCCCCGAGCCAGCGCCGATGTCCCCGGCTTTGCCCGCAGCCGACTTGAGCAGGAAGAGAATGTGATGCAGATCTACTTCACCGGGTGTGCCGGAAATATCACGATGGGGAAGTACAATGACGGCACGCGGGAGGCCCGTGAACAGCTCGTTGAACGCCTTTACCGAGCGATGAGCGAGGCTTCCAAGAACACCCGGTATGAGCGTGTCCACCGGCTCAACTGGCGAGTTGAGCCGTTTTGCCCGATTCCACGGTCTGACTCAGGCTACACGGAAGCCGATCTGCGAGCCCGCGTCAGTCAGAAAGATTTAGACCCTGTGCAGAGAATTCGCGCTGCAGGAGGACTGGCGTTTCTCGCCCGGGCAAAGCAACCTTTCTTCGCTCAGCTTCTGGAAATCAACGACGGCGCGATCTTGAATTTGCCCGGGGAATGTTTCGTCGAGTATCAGCTCTACGCTCAGTCGTTACGACCGAATCGCTTCGTCGCGGTGGCAGCCTATGGCGATCTTGCGCCCGGATACATCTGTACAGCCAAGGCGTACGAAGAAGGTGGATATGAGCCCACCGCGACGTTCCTCGACCCGAAAAGCGAAGAAGTGTTAAAAAACGTAATCGCGAAGCTGCTGCAGAACTAGAAAGGAGTGGCTCTCATGAGGCTGGCGTGTGTACTCGTGCTGAGTGCCTGTCTGGGGCTGTGTGCGGGGATGCTCCCCGCCCAGGAGTTTGCCGTGGGTGTTGCGCGAGTGAAGATCACTCCAGAGAAACCCATCCGGATGTCGGGATATGCATCCCGGAACAAGCCCTCAGTGGGCGTTCTCCAAGATCTCTGGGCGAAATGCCTGGCCATCCGCGATGCAGAAGGCCACCGAATCGTCATCCTGACCACCGACCTGATCGGCTATAACAACGAATTTTCGACGGAGCTTTTTACCCGGGCCAAGGAGAAATATGGGTTAAATCGCGAAGAAATCCTGTTAACGTGCTCCCACACCCATAGTGGTCCGGTTGTGGGTAAAAATCTCCGTGTGATGTATCAATTTTCGCCGGAAGAAGCGGAAACCATCCGTGAATACACGACTCAATTGCTGGACAAGCTGGTGATGGTCATTGGGCAGGCCCTGGAAAACCTTCAGCCGGCCCAGTTGAGTGTGGGGCACGGGAAGGTGGGATTCGCCGTTAATCGTCGGGAAAAGCGTGGCGACACGGTCGTTCTGGGGGTCAATCCGGAAGGGCCTGTGGATCACGATGTGCCGATGATCAAAGTCACCGCCCCAGACGGCGCGTTGCGTGCGGTGCTGTTCGGATATGCTTGTCACTGCACGACAATTGGTGGCAATACAGGCGAGGATTTTTACAAAATTCATGGTGATTATGCGGGAGTTGCCCAGGCAAAGATTGAAGAGGCACATCCCGGCGTGACGGCCATGTTCACGATCCTCTGCGGAGGTGATCAAAATCCGAATCCCCGCGGGGAGATCGCTTATGTGCGGCAGCACGGAGAGGCTCTGGCGGGCGAGGTTGAACGGGTGCTGGCTGGGCCCATGAAGGCTGTTCGCGGACCGCTCCAGTCGGTCGTTGATGTGGCTGAGTTGGAACTCCGTCCCCACACCCGGGAGCAATTCGAGCAGGAGCTGGAAAAGGCGCTTGCAGCCAAGGATGTGTATCGCGAGCGGAGAGCTCGCCGGATGCTTGAGCTTTATGATGCCGGCACACCCATCCGTACGGTGGCCGTTCCGATTCAAGCCGTTCGCTTTGATCAAACCCTCACGCTCGTGGCGATCGGCGGTGAGGTGTGCGTGGAATATGCCCTGCGGCTGAAAAAAGAGTTTCCTCAGGAAGATTTGGTGGTTATTGGCTATGCCAACGACGTCATGTGCTATATTCCGTCGAAAAACGTGTTATTGGGTGGTGGATACGAGCCTGAGTATAGTATGATCTACTATGGAATGCCGGGACCATTTGCGGAAAATGTGGAAGAGACGCTCATAGCGGCTCTCCACCGGTTGCTGGGGAGACTGGGACTCCAGCCTGCCACCCATCAGGCCCGAGCGGAGTAACCTCGCCCGGCCAACCGGCGGGTCTCCACGCAGCGGAGGGGAAAATCGCGAGCGGGCTCGCCTGTTGTAATATTTCGGGCGATTTCCTTTTACCCGGGTTTCCAACCACGGAACTTTGCACAAAGAATTGTCCACCACGGCAGACTTTGGGACGATTCCCATGCCGCTGGATCGAGTCTTAGATTCATCCGGCCGGTTTTAAGTCCCCACGTCGTTTTGTCGTCACAATTGTGGTCCATGCGGGCACTGTCATCGTACCCTCTCCTGTTTGTTGTTTTAGCACTTGCGGCCACGGCCCCCACTGCCTGGGCAGGCGTGGTCGTACTCGTGAATAAACTGGAGTCGGAGGCCCAGGTGGAAATCTGGCACGGGACCTCCGATCCACGCACGTTTCGGATACCCAGCGGGGGCCTGGTCCCGGTCTTTGCCACGACGTCTCCCGTTGTCAAAGTCAGGGCGGGTTCTTCTGCCCTGGAAGAGCGTGTGGAACTGAACACGATTTATGAACTGGCGTTACGCGGTGAGTCGATCGTCCTGCGGCAGGTGCATGTGGGGAATCTTCGCCCCGGAGTATGGATTGCGCCTTCCCAAAAGATCGATCAGCGCAGGGTAACAATCCCCGTGGCCCTGTTTGTAGATGAGGAACAACCAGCCGTCCGGGAGGTGTGGGAGCCTCGACTTCGCAGACAGGTGGAGGAGGCCTCGAGGTTTGTCGAATGGTTTTGCGGGGTTCGTTTTGAGATTGTTACGGTGGGGACGTGGACGTCGGATAATACCGTTCAGTCGGTGGAATCGCTGCTGGACGATTTTCGCCGCAAGGTGAGGCCGGACGGCGTCCTTCTCGTCCTTGGGGTGAGCAGCCAGCTTCGCGTGGCCGGTAGCGGTGAGTTTCATTATCCGCTTGCGCTCTTCGAGTCCCATTTGGTGATACCGGACGTGCAACAGACATACACGGCACAGATGCAGTTGATGACGTTGATTCACAGTTTCGGACATTTCTTGGGGGCCGTGGACGTCACCGATGTCCCCAGCGTGATGAATCCCGCCCAGAAAACTCTGCACGCGGAAAAAGATAAACCCGACTATTTTGATCCCCTGAACACGCTGGTGATGAACCTTGTTGCCGATGAGCTGGCGTTTCGAAATGTTCGCCAAATTAGGGAGTTGTCTTCTTCCACGCGGAATTACCTTCTGGCTATATACCGCTACCTTGGGTACCGCAGTCGGCGACCGGATGCGCAGCGTCTCCTGGCACGTTTTGAAGAGACTCCGGTTCAGTATGAGCGTTTTGTCGCGGAGTGGACCGATGGTTCTTTGCTCACGGGGCCTGAAATTCTGGGTTGGGGCGATCCCGGCGATGTGCCGGAATTGGCAGGCCGAAAACTGTTCGCAGATGACATCCGCGTCCGCTGGATTGTGGACACCCAAGCTGGCCCGGAGACGGTGCCCGCCGAGGGCTTTGTCGAGTTTGTAGGTGGCGATCGGTTGCCGGGGAAAGTGGTGAGTGCCCGACCCGCCGAGATCAAAGACAACCGGACTTGGCCGGCTCGGCTCAGTGTTTATCCCTATTCGCGTGTTTACTGGCCTGATGGACAGTTCCAGGATCATGTGGACGTGTTCGCGACGGCGGTAAAACGAGTGGTTTGGAAATCCGTGGAGAAGGAGTATCAACCCGGCTGGGCCTTTCTGGCAGACGGACGCCGGATTCGCTATCGGGCGGTTCAATGGACGGAAAAAGGCGTTCGTCTCCTCACTGACGAGGGAATCCAGCAATTGGCCTTCGATGAATTGGCCGAACTCCACCTGCCTGGCCTGGATCCTTGGGAGAGCGTCATCCGTGCCCGGGTGGGACTGATCACCGGACCCGATGATATTCTGATGGAGATCGACTGCGCGGACGGGATGCGGGTGACGACGTCGCTCAAGCGATTTTGGCCGCGGGCACGGGGCGACAAAAGTGTTCCCGACAGTTGGTACCACATGGTGCAACCACCGTGGAGCGTGCAACCTTTGTGGATTCCATATCGAGCGGTCGTATGGCGAAGGTTCTACGGCCCCGGCGAAGTGCCTTTAACGCGTCTGCAGGAGCTGAGTTATCAAGAGGCAAGTACGTTGGGTGGACGATGGGGCTATCATCTGGATGCGAACCTCCTGGGTCGCCCTCTTCACAGCGCCGGACGGCTCTATGGGTGGGGACTCGGAGTGACTTCGGGGACTCAGATTGCTTATCCCCTCCATCCGTGGGTGAGTAGTGTCCGCGTTCAATTGGGGATTGATTCTGAAGCGGGCGATGGTGGGTGCATTCGGGGAGAGGTGGCACTCACCGGTGCCACCACGGGAACTCTCGCTCGTTCTCCCGTGCTGGTTGGCTCCCGCCAAGTCTTCGAGCCGGGCGAGATTTCTCTTGCCGGAAAGAATCTACAAAACGCGCAGCTCGTCCTGAAAGTGGACGAAGCAGAAGACGGTCGGCCCCCCGCTGCGGATCCATGGAATATTCGAGACCTCGCTAACTGGCTTGAGCCAACTCTGGTGGTTGATACGGAAAAACTTCTTCCCGAAATCCGTCGGCGGCAAATGGCGCTTTTTCCTTGCTGGGAAGGATGGTGGATTGTCGCACCGGAAACAGATGCCCTCCAGGGCCCGCAGGTTGTGAGCTATCTCGATCAATCGGGAAACCCTGCGGAATTTCGCTGGTTGCACGTTTTTCGCGGTCAATTCGCTATCGAGCGAACGATCTTGTTGGCAGCCGATGGACAAACCCTGGAAGTCTTGGTCTGCCGACCTCCAGGAACCTCTGCAGTTCGGCTGGAAGCTCTCGCGGACGGCCAATCGCTAGGTGACATCACTGTTCCCGAGCGGGGCGGGGATGCACTCCCGGAGCCTTTCCGGGTGGATATTTCCCAATTCAAAGGCCGGAAAGTGACGATCCAGATTTCCCTTCGAACCGAATCACCTGATCAAGAAGCGCGATGCGAGTGGTATCTTCTCCGCGTGATTCGCGCCATCTCTGGAAACACTGTTCAGCGATGAGAACCCGCTTGGGGATTTTCGCCTGATTCAAGAAGTGGCAAGCGGCATTCGAGACACCCTCATACATGATTCCGCAGAGCCAATTCCTTCGGGTGTGGCGAGAGATAGACCTGATTGAGAAGATACTCAATCTGAAGCCGTCTGGCGTAATGGGCGATCAGCGTGATCGGAACGATGAGCGGAACAATCCCGTGCCGATATTCCTCAATGGCCTCCAAGATCTCTTTCCGGACATTTTCGGGAAGGTCCTTTTTGAAAAAGCCGAGCATGTGTTGGAGAACATTGCAGTTCTTGGCGGGGGTGGCCAGCCGCTTTAAAGCGGTCATGAATTCCGCCTCATACTGAAACCTCAATTCCGTGCGGGAGAACTCTTTTGCCCGGGCAACGAGTTGACCCAGGGACTTGTAATGCTGAGGCGAATGGGCCAGAAGAAGGTACTTGTGAGCGGTGTGAAAATCCACGAGGTCCTGGAGTGTCCAGCGCGACGCCCAAAGTGTTTTGAGGCGGTGAAAAGCAAAAATCCGCGTGATCCAGTTTTCTCGAAGTCGAGGGTCATGGAGCCGGCCCTCCTCTTCTACGGGCAGGTAGGGCATTTTCTCGAGGAGGACATCGGCGAAGATTCCGCGAGAGGTTCCCGCCGGCTGGCCTTCCGGCTTGTAAACCTTGACGCGTTCCATTCCGCAACTGGGGGAATTCTTTTTCAGCACGTATCCGCAGATATCCGCGTCGATCAGATCCTTGATACGCCGAGCCGCAAATCGCCGCATGACGTTCGTCAGATCTCGATCCTCGCTCGGCATGATCAGGGCGACCTCTTTTCCCCGCCACTCTAAACGCAAAGTGGGGCGGGGAACACCGAGGCCAATCTCGACCTCCGGACATACCGGAACCCATTCAACGTACCGCCCCAGCGTCTGGGTGAGAAAAGGATCATGCTTGTGGGTACCGTCGTACCGCACGAGTTGTCCCAGGAGGCAGGCAGAAATGCCGACCCGAATAGGAGCATCTGTTTCCCAGGGACGGGAGCCAGTGTGTTTCATGCCGATTGTCCTTCTCATTTCGATGGCAAAAGCAGGTACCCAAGCTGGCGAAATTTTTAGTTGCTGGCCATTTTATTCTTCGGTCGCAATCTGGCCAGGCCCTGACTGGTTGCCAATTTTCCTTTACCGCTGGGAAGACACGCGGACCTCGGCAAGGCCTTATGCTGAGGCGGCATTTAATCCGCGCGGACCGGCTTGTAAGTTCCACCTTCCCACGTCGGATAGTCGACTTTTCCGAACGAGCTACGTCCGCTTGTTTCGGTTCGTTGTTGTTGGAGATAGGGGCAATTCACGAATTGCCCCTACAACACATTGAGCCATTAGCCTTTCACGAGTCGTTACAAGAAAGTGGGGATGGCTCAGGGCCAGACCAGACAAGATTTGAAGAGGGACAGCCTCGCAACCTGTGGCGATCGAATACGCGGAGTCAGTGGGCGCACGGAGGGCGATTAGTAGATTTCGATGCTTTTAACGACGCCCCCACCACAGGCGCCAGATCCAAAAAGACACCGCTGCGCAGCGACCAGAAGATCTTCAGGTGGAAAATTGGGCGCGGGGGTTGCCACATAGGAGACACCCACGCGAAGCCGGACCGGTACGTTCCAGGACGCCGCAAAGACCGAGCGGAGCTGTCGCATCACTTCGTGGGCGTAGGTCACGGCCAGTTCACGTTCGCAGTCAGGCAAGATCCACGCACAGCCGGCATCTCCATACGGCCACGTGACACTGCCCGGGTGTTCCAACGCCTGGCAGGCCTTGGATAACACGTTTTGCAGGGTATCGAGCACTCCCGGGCCGAGGTGCACGACCAAATCACTCAGTTCAAGATAATCAACCAGCACCAGGCTCAGGCCACAACGGTTCGTGCGGCACCAGGTCACGGCATTCCTCAAGGTACCCAGCAAACCGGGGTCGCTGCCAGGCGATATGACGTCGTGTTTTTCGAGACCTTCCTGGCTTTCCAGCCGGAAACCCCGGTGAGTTTCGGAAAGTTTACGGTGGTCCGGGCCGCTGGTCCAACGTTTCTCGGGGGTTGCAATTGTCGAGTTTTTTTCGGAGACACATGCTGCGTTCTCCGGAGCCCGCTCAATGTAGAGATTCAGTGTCCGTTCGAGCTCGTCGTCTTCCATGGAGCGAGTCCTCGGTTCGGCGGCAGATGTCCCCACAGGGCGAAGCAGGACCCCAGCCACCGCTTCGGCTTCGCGGGCTAGAGCGTTGTGGGCACGGGCAAGGATTTTTTCCACACTTTCGCCCGCCGGCAGGCGGAGGGAAAGAACTTCGCCCAGTTGCAACACCTTCATATGGATTTGTCTGAGCAGGTCGTCCGGCTTGACAACCGTTTGACCGTCGCCCAGCGACTCCACACCCAGTTGCCAGGTGGGCCAGACATCGCTCCGACCCTCCGCCAGCAGCATCGCTGCGGACTCCGCGACTTCCAAAATGGTCCGCCGGGTCCGAATTTCGGCCATCACCGGGGAAGTTGACGCGGCTTGCGAAATCAGGGCGTCAGCTATGCTGGTGGGCATTCCCCAATGTCGGAGAAGGGCCGCGGAGACATCACGGTGGTCGAACCCGAAGACATCGCGCTCCCGTCGATAAAGGTCCTCTCGCTGTTCGAGCACCTTCTCTACAAATCGCTGAAAAGGCGAACCCAGCGCCTGGATGAAGACCAGCAGGCCAAGGTCCTGTAATAGGCCGGCCAGAAAGCATTCATCGCTGGATCGATGTCGGAGATGTTCGCTGAGTTCCCGGGCGGCCACGGCCTTCGTCAGACTCCGGCGCCAGTAGTAGGCAAGAACCCTAGCCTCCAGACCGTGAAACAGTTTTGGCGGAAGACTGAACCCCAGCACGAGCAGCTTGAGGGGTTTTGCGCCCAAAAAGGCGAGGGCCTGCCCTAAATCACCAATCGGTTGAGCCGGGCCATAAAGCGAGCTGTTGACCACCTTCAGAATTTTCGTCGCCAGCGCGGGGTCCTTCTCGATACACTCTCGGAGAATAGCGGCGTCCACGTCGGGACGCTCCACCAATTCGAGGACCTTGAGAGCGACCGCGGGCAGGGTGTAGAGATTGCCTGCGATCGCTGCGAGCTTCTGGGCTGTTTTCGAGCCTGCCACATCAAGCTGTGACATACTGCGGTTCCTTCCCTGTGTCATCCGCGCGCCCCAAAAGTTTGGTCCTGTGCTGAAAAATTCCCCGCTGGTTTTTGATTCATCCACCAAGAAAGCCGTCACGTGGCGATGGACCGTCCTCGCCCGCATGAAACCCCCAATTGTTAAAAGCGTCAAAGTTCAATCGGTCGGATCTCTCGGAACGTGATACCATTTCCAAAAAGAATAATTCGCCTCCGAGTGGGAATCCGCTCGACAGGGATGGTGAAATGACCCCCCATTGAAAAGTGTAGCTTGAGGTATTGCATGAGTCGGTTGAGAATGGGGTTACTTTTGTCCGTCTTGGGGGAATACTTCTTTAGCGTTTGGCCGCAACTTCAGGTTGAGAGCCCCCGGCTTTTGCAAGCAGCGAAAAAGGCTATGAAACTTGGTGTCTTCATGAAGATTTTCGTCCGCCCGCGGTGGCAGGATTCTCTCGACGTCATTGCCGAGCTCAGAATCGGCTGGATTCATTTCACTCTCCAGCCGATTTTGGGAGAGGCCCTGCCCCAGGAGGTGGACGCCCGGACGATTGATCAGATTCACCGGGAACTGAGCGCGCGAGATCTGAGAATTGCAACGTTTTCGGGGACGTTTAATATGGCTCATCCCGATGAAGGTTATCGGGGCGAGTATCTCAGGCGATTGGCGACGGTGTGTTCCGTGTGCCGAGATCTGGGTGGAACAGCCGTGGCCCTGTGCTCCGGAACCCGCGATCGTCACGACATGTGGAAAGCTCATCCGGATAACCAGACGCCCCAAGCATGGGACGACATGTCACGAACAATGGAGCAGGCCCTTTCGCTGGCCGACCGGTACCAGGTGATCCTGGCCTTTGAGCCGGAAACAAATAATGTGGTGGATTCTCCTCAAAAGGCACAACGGCTGTTGGAACAATTCCAGCATCCGAGGTTGCGGGTGATTTTGGATCCCGTCAATATTCTGCCCGAAGCTGGCCCCATCGATCGAAACCACTTCCTGGAGGAGGCCATTAAGTTGTTAGCGCCCTCCGTTGTGGCGGCCCATGCAAAGGACGTTGTCCGGACCGGGATGGCCACGGGACCCGGGAAACCGCTCGTGAACTATTCCCGTTATTTAAGATTACTGCATGATCACGGATTCGATGGGCCACTTCTGATCCATAGCGTGGCGGAGGACGATGTCCCCCGAGTGATCGCCTTTCTTCGAGGAACGGCCGCGGAGCAGAAGATCAACCTCGAATGAGTTCCGGACGAATTGCGAGGTGGAAAAGCAAACCCCACCTAATTGAATAGTGGGTGAGCCCATTATCTCGGCGCTGGCATTTTTTCGGATTTGTGTGAACTTGTGAACCGAGGGTGAGAGGCTCAGCCGGTGTCGGGATCTTCATCGCCTTGCTGCTCGCCACGAGGAACACGAATCCCTAGTTGGCGCATCTTTCGATAGAGGTTGGCCCGATGGAGTCCCAGTTGGCGTGCCGCCAGCGTGACGTTGTTTTGTGTAGATTCGATGGTCCGACGAATGTAAGCGATTTGAAATTGCTTGGTGGCCTCGCGGAGCTTCAGCCCGGGAGCGATTCCCTGCAACGGCATGACCTCACGGCGGAGTTCACCCGTCAAACCGAGATCTGCGACTTCGATTTGGGAATGCGGGCAAAGATAGGCAATTCGCTCCATGGCATTTCGCAGTTCTCGAACATTTCCAGGCCAGGAGTACTGGAGGAGAAACTGTTTCGCTTCCGGCGAGAGTTCGGGCACGGGTCGCCGCGCTTTGGCGGAGAATTCCCGGAGGAAGTGCTCGGCCAGAAGGATGATATCTTCGCCGCGATCGCGGAGGGCAGGAATCTGTAAGGTCACCGTGTTGAGCCGGTAAAACAGATCCTCGCGAAAACGTCCTTCCTTCACCCATTGGTGAAGGTCACGATTGGTGGCAGCGATGACCCGGGCATGCACCGGGATCAGGCGGGTTCCTCCCACCCGGGTCACCATTTTTTCTTCCAGAACTCGCAACAACTTGGCCTGCGCCGCCGGACTGAGTTCGGCGACTTCGTCCAGAAAAATCGTCCCATTATGGGCAAGCTCGAATTTGCCGGGACGGCTTTCATGGGCATCGGTAAATGCTCCTTTCTCATGGCCGAAAAGTTCGCTTTCCGCGAGGCTTTCCGGAATGGCCGCACAATTGACGGCAATAAAGGGATGCTCACGGCGTTCGCCCAGATAGTGAATCAGTTGGGCGACAACTTCTTTTCCGGTACCATTTTCTCCCAAGATCAACACGGGAAGGTCCGTCTCGGCCAGTCGGTCGATTTCCCGCCGCAGGCGCAGGATCCCGGGAGAGCGCCCCACCAATTGGATTCGACCGGCCATTTCGTCCACGATCTGCCGCCGCGTCAGCAAAACCTGCTCGTAATCGCGGACGCTTTCCAGGGCAGCCGCCGCCTGCTCCGCGAGGTCTAAAAGAGACTCTTCGTCTTCTTCTGTGAACTCACCGTTTTTCTTGTTCATGACCTCAAACACGCCCAGGATTCTTCCCGCCCGTGTTTTCAGAGGTACACACAGGAGGTTTTCCGTGTGGTAACCGAGCTGGCTGTCCACACGCCGATCGATGGCTCGCTGCTCGGGTGACTCCCGTGCCACACGCATTGGTCTGCCCGTATTGAGAACCCGTCCCGCGATGCCCGCGTCGTCCGGTATTCGCAATTCATCCTCCACGCCGAGAGCGGGCCGGCCGATGAGAAGTCGAGCTTGACGGTCCCAAAGGAAAATGGTGGCGCGATCTGCGTGGAGGAACTCGGCCGCCGTTTGGGCAATTTCCGTGAGCAGCGGCCGGAGTTGTCGCACCTGTGACCATCGCTGGGTAATACGCAGGAGCGTTTCCTGCTTCTTCAACTCTTCCGCGATGCGCTCGCGCTGGCTGACAAACCCGACGGCAGCGGCGAGCGTCTCGGCGACTTCCCGCATTGTGTCCAGAACGGCTGTTGTGGGAAGTGGCTGCGGAAACCTGGCCACCAGCCAAACGGCTGCCGGGCGATCGACCGGGATGGGAAGAGCGCACCAGGATCCGTTGATCCAGGGCTCGCTACGGTCGGCAAGACTGGCCCATCGGTGCTGATGTTTATCATCGGCGTGTCCGGATTCCGAGATCCAGCCGCAGGTGTGACGTTTTGGATCGATGCTCAGAAGCCCCACGAAATCAGCTCCGAGCGCCACCCGGAGAGTGGGGGTTTGGGCCTGGAGATAGGTGCGGGTCTCGTTTGCATCGCATGCCGCGATTAAGATCTCGCGCAGCAATCGCTCACTTGTCGAAGTCAACGAAAAATCAGTCTGTTGGACATTCACCGGAATCACTCCTTTTACCGCGCCGCATCCTTCACGAGATTCTCCGTTCGATACGAGAAAGGAACGGGGACTAGCGGGTAATCCTCCACGGCTAGCCTATTGTATCGCGCTGGGCAGGTTGTTCCTAGAACCGCATTGTCCGCAGTTCATTACTCGACAACGTGGACAGAACTTCAATTGCACCTCACGATGACGTACGACACATTGTGGGATGTTCCAAACGTGTCAGCCAAAGACCGGTTCAGCCAGCCAAGTCGGACCACTGTGTCGGCGACCTTCTACGTTAGCGACGGTCCATGGTAATTTATCTTACAGGAGTGTCTCAGAAACAAGCTGGTGCGTGCGGAATGAAAAGTGACAATAACTCGCCGATTCGTTTCGTAACGAGCATGTTCTTGGAATCGGGAGAGGTTCTTCATGACGGCCAAATATGAAATTGGGAATTGTGTGCTGGAGTTAGTGGAAGGAGATATCACCGAACAGCGTGTGGATGCGATCGTCAACGCCGCCAACAGTCGATTGGCAGGTGGAGGCGGAGTCGACGGGGCCATCCATCGCAAAGGGGGGCCCGAAATCATGGCCGAAACCCGGGCGAAGTACCCGCACGGTTGTCCGACGGGTTCAGCGGTTATTTCAGGTGCCGGCCGGCTCCCCGCGAAATTTGTCATCCATGCGGTGGGACCCATTTATCGCGATGGTCAGCACGGGGAGCCAGAACTGCTCGCCAGCGCCTACCGTCGGTCACTGGAGCTCGCCGTGGAGCATGATTGTCGCTCCGTGGCGTTTCCCGCGCTCAGTGCTGGTGCCTACGGTTATCCGTTGGCAGAAGCTGCCCGTGTGGCCCTCAGTACGGTTATCGACTTTCTCAAAAACCATGGGAAACCCGCCCTGGTGCGTTTCGTGCTCTTCGGAACGCCGGCTTACGAGGCCTTTGTGAAAGTGCTTCAAGAACTGGTCGGTGCGGACCGGGTGGTTATCGAATCCGAATGAGCAGGCGATATCGGCGGACTGGTTATCACGGTAACTTTTAAGTCACTGGGGGATGGCGCTGTAAATTTGCCCCACGTAAAACATGGCCAGCCGGAAAATCATGAAAATGATAATTGCCGCGATCAGGAGGGTGACCATTACAGCACCAACCACACTGAGGACCTTCATAGCCCGACTCGCGCGCTCCATGCAGAGGCGGCTGAGCCTTTCCAGGACCTCGTCCAGTTTACCGCTCTCCTCCCCCACGCGGAATGCATCAAGCCAGTCCACCGGGAACAACCCGGTGCTTTCGAAGATTCGAGACAGGGAATGTCCGGCCTGGATTGACGCCCATACAGGACGCCGGAGCGCGGTGAACGCGGGATGCTCCGCGGCCTGAAGGGCTAAATCCACCGCAACTCTCACGTCCAGCGATGATCGCGAAGTGATGGAAAGTGCCCAGGTGAACCGTGCCAGGGCCAGTGTGCGGGCAATATCCCCCAGGATGGGCAACAAATCCACGAGCATCTGGATCGGCCTGGTCCAGAGCAGGCCGCGTCGGGAAGCCCAGATGAGGACCGCGATCCCCGCCGCGCAACTTCCCACAATCGTCAGGTAGATGAGGAGACCCCTCTCGCCGACCAACCCAAAGCCGAGCGGATCCAGCACCATGTCGCCCCTCTTGCCGATTTCGCCCATGATCCAGATGAGAAACCCGATCACAATGATGGCAAAGGTGAGTTCAAAGAGGGGCCAAACGAGGAGCGACCAGAACCTGCGCCGTCTGGCAATTTCTTCCTCGTAATATTTTGCGAGAAGGCGAAAAGCCTCGGGCAATTTGCCGGTCTCTTCCCCAATCCGCACTATTTGCAGAAAAAGTCGGGGAAAAAAATCTTCGGTGAGGACCAGTGCGTCGGCCAAGGCGTAACCCTTATTGACTGCTTCCGCGATCAGTCGCATCGCGCGGCGGTAGGCGCCGCGACTAGCGCGTTCCGCTTCCCGCCGACAAATGGTTCGGAGGTCCACCCCGGCTTCAATCTGGGTTGCGAAGCGATGGCAAAGCTGTACGAGCTGACGTTTGGTGATTCGGCTACTGAGGAGCATGGATTGCCTGTGAAAGTTGCCTGCTGAGCGCTATCTTCCCGACAGACCTAAGGTATCTGGCGGCGGCCGGTAGACTCGATCGGTGCCTGGGAACGCCATACAAAGGCGACATCAACACTCCCCGTCGCGCTCTTCCAAAGACTTGCCTCCGCGTTCGTGCCGAGCGTTTTGAGACACTCAATCAAGGACGCTTATTGCGTCATCTTACGCCTGATTGGCCGTTTCTGCAAACGTCCGTTGGCCGGGCGTATCCGCTTGTTTTTGTTAGGACCTGCGATAGGTCGAAGTCTCAATGTGTTGTGGGGCCAATTCATGAATTGCGTCTCCTGGTGCATTCCGCGTTCCATGTGGCATCCTGCGACGCGAGATCGATTTATCGCCCCTACCAGCACCCCGGTTCTCTTGTGCCAATCAAAATGAGCGAGGGCGTCGTCAATCAAGGGCCGAAGTCGGGTGTCCTTCCGATAGCGGGAGTGGAAGTGGGGAGAACCCCGTTTCCGCCGGTCCTTGACGGCCCAAACCGGGTGCCGTAAAAGTGAAAGGTTACGGTTCGGTGAGCCCGAAATTGTACACTAACGCGCTGATCATTAACATTCGAGGACCCACCCATGGTTAAAGTTGTCGTGCTCGATCCGATTTCCCCCGAGGGTCTTAAGCTCCTGGAATCGGCAGGAATGATCGAATACGAGGTCCGCACGGGTCTAAAGGGTGAAGACCTTCGCAAGACCCTCGCCGAATTCGATGGCGCGATCTGCCGCAGTGGGGTCAAGATCACCGCCGACGCGCTGGAGGGCAACAAGCGATTAAAGGTGATCGTTCGGGCAGGGGTGGGGACTGACAATATCGATACAGCAGCGGCAACACGCCAGGGCATCATCGTGATGAACACTCCGGGTGGCAACACAATCGCCACTGCAGAACACACCATGGCGCTGATGCTTGCCCTCTCCCGCAATATCTTCCCCGCGTACAAAAGCCTGCTGGAGGGAAAATGGGAACGCCATCAATTCATGGGAACCGAGTTGTGTGGCAAGACCCTGGGCATCATCGGGCTGGGCCGCGTCGGTCAGGCTGTGGCTGAACGGGCTCTCGCTTTCAAAATGAAGGTCCTGGGGTATGATCCGTTTCTTCCGGAGCACCGGGCGCGGGAATTGGGCATTCGTACCTGTCGAACTCTGGAAGACCTGTTCCCGGAGGTGGACTACCTCACGGTGCACACGCCGCTTAATGAACAGACACGCAACATGATTGATCGGCCGCAAATTCAGATGATGAAAAAGGGGGTGCGGATCATCAACTGTGCGCGCGGAGGCATCATCAACGAAGACGCATTGCTGGAAGGGCTGGAGAGCGGTCATATCGGCGGTGTCGCTCTCGACGTCTTTACGAAGGAACCTTGCACCAATAGTCCGCTCTTCGGAAAACCGAATGTGCTGTGCACACCCCATCTGGGAGCCAGCACCGAGGAAGCCCAAACGAACGTGGCTATCGAGGCGTGCGAGTTGCTCGTTGATTTCTTCACCACGGGCGCCGTGCGGAATTCCGTCAACATGGCCCCCCTCGATCCGAAGACCCTGGAAGGGCTGCGAGGGTATTTGGACCTTGTGTACCGCTTAGGTCTTCTGATGGCGCAGATTGACCGCGAGCCACCAACCCGCTGCAAGATCCGCTATCAGGGGGAAGTGGCCAATCGCGACACTCGCCTGCTTTCGGCGGCGTTTGCTGCGGGACTTCTGCAGCATGCCCTGGAACAGTCAGTCAATCTGGTCAACGCTCCCGTCCTGCTCCAGCAACGCGGAATTGAGCTTGCCGAAGAGCGGACCACGGACATCGGCGATTTCGCGTCTCAAGTGACGGTGGAAGTCTTTCGGAATGACAAGTCCGCCCTGGCGGCCGGCGCGCTGTTCGGCAAATCGCTGCCTCGCCTTGTTCAGAAAGGCGCGTTCAGGCTGGAAAGCCCCCTCGAGGGGACGATGCTCATCATGTATCACCGGGATGTCCCGGGAGTGATCGGGCGGGTCGGAGAAATCTTCGGTCGCCATAACGTCAATATCGCATTCCTCTCGCTGGGCCGGGCCGAAAACAAACCGGGCGGTGAGGCAATTGGCGTTCTGGCCCTCGACAGCTATCCCCCGGCGGAGGCTATCGCCGAGATTCTCAAGTTGGAACCGATCCATCGGGCAACAGTGGTCGTTTTGCCTCCGCGTGGGGAGCTTCCCCCCTGGTTGGGCGTTGGCATGCCCAAATGACGGTCCATTTGGGGCCCGCAAGCGGCAATACGGGACGGAGTTTGCATCTCTCTACAGGTGAGCTATTCTACTAATGCCGGTCATACCGGACCGGCTTTTAAACTTTTGGTCCGAGGGGAATTGCTGTCGATTCTTAGGGATGAGCTGATTTTCAATGCGAGGACCCGCCATGAATCCCGATGCCATTTCCCCAGACAGCGCAATTTCCCAACCTTCCGAGGAAGGGCCGGTCCAGGTGTTCGTGGACAGACGCAAAAATCCGCACGGAGCGCCTCCCGATGGTAGGGAAAGGCGCCAGTTTGGCAATTCATACGCTGACCTCTCTCCGGAAGCCCGCGAGCTGGGGCAAGCCATCGACGCCTACAAGTTGCGGCATCACCGCCGATTTATCAACTACGAAGAGCTCTTGGCAGTGATCAAGTCGCTGGGCTACCACAAATAGCCCTGCTTGGCCCTCTTGTGGCGCCCGGATACCATCTTGTCACTCTGCCACTGCTGTCTCGGAATCTTCCACCGTATTGTGGTGATTTACGCCTACCCGCTGGGCTATCTCGCCGGGGGTTTCTTCTCTTCTTGTCCGGGACTACGTTAAAGCTGGTGTCAGCTTTAGGACGCGCGATTCCATTGCCTCAGGCGTCGGCCTGGAATTCCTAAACTTCTCAAAAAAGCTATAGTTTGGGGAAGGGCCATCAAAGGCTGCGAGGCCTTTTCGCGCGACACTGTCGAAATGCCAGCGAAGCGGTTCGTTTCAGGAGAGTTCGAGAACAATGTCAAATGCAACTGTTGATCTTGCTGTTGTGCCCGTAGCAGGACGGGGCACCCGGCTGCTCCCACTCACCAAGAGTCAGCCCAAAGAGATGTTGCCTGTCGGCCGCAAGCCGGTCGTGCAGTATGTGGTGGAGGAACTTGTTCGGTGTGGAATCAAACGGTTTTTGTTCATCACGGGGCCGGGCAAAACCGCTATTGAAAACCACTTCGACCTTAACCCGGAACTGATCCAGATGCTCCGGGAAACCGGGAAGGAAGAACTCCTCAAGGAGTTGTCGTTCGAGCGGGCGGAGGTGGATTATTTCTACACCAGGCAAAGGCGACAACTGGGGTTGGGCCATGCCGTATTATGTTCCGCACCCATGGTCAAGGACCAGCCGTTTGTCGTGGCCCTCGGAGATTCGATCATAGGTCTCCAGGCCCAATCGGATGTGGTGCGGCGAATGATCACGCTTTTCGAGGCGGAATCGGCGGACGCGGTCATCGCGTTTGAAACGGTCCCCCGCGAGGACGTGGTCCATTATGGAATTGCGCAGCCCGTGGGGAATTATTTGGAAAATGGAAAGGAATACTTTCGGCTGGCGGGGATTATCGAAAAGCCGACCCCGGAGGATGCACCAAGCTGTTTGGCGGTGGCGGCACGGTACGTCTTTCGACCAGCAATTTTCGACCATCTTCGCCGAACGCCCCCCGGCAAGGGTGAGGAAATCCAACTTACGGATGCCATCCAGCGAATGATTGAAGCGGGAGGGAAAGTTCTTGGCATTCGTCTCCCGCCGCAGGAACGGCGGTTCGACATCGGCAATTTCGATAGTTATTTCCGGGCGTTTTTGGAGTTCGCTTTGGCCGACGAGGAATGCGGACCAGGATTGCGACAATTCCTGAAACGATTACTCGAAGGTCAAGAATAAACCGGGGCGGGGCAGGGGAGTGAGTGACTTTACGGGGACGGTGTTGGAGATGATCATTATCAAACGTCGCGCTTACGCTCGGGCGGGTCTGCTGGGAAATCCCTCAGACGGTTATTACGGAAAGACCATCTCCGTGATTGTGCGGAATTTTTACGCCGAGGCCGTGCTATATGAGTGGGACCAGGTGGAGCTGGTTCTCAGCCAGGAAGACCGCAGTCGGTTTGACAGTGTCTATGATCTGGCGCGAGACGTCCGCCTCCACGGGTACTATGGTGGGATCCGCCTGGTGAAGGCCACGATCAAGAAGTTCGTCGAGTACTGCCAGGCACAGGGGATCAAACTCCATGAAAAGAATTTCTCCATCCGTTACCACAGCACGATACCGCGACAGGTGGGGCTTGCGGGATCCAGCGCCATCATCGTGGCCGTGCTGAGGTGTTTGATGGATTTCTACGGTGTGCAGATCCCGCAGCGGGTGCAACCATCGCTGGCCCTCGCCGTGGAGACCGAGGAGCTCGGCATTGCTGGGGGACTACAGGACCGCGTCATTCAGGTTTATGAAGGGCTCGTATTCATGGATTTCAGCCGTGACAAAATGGAGAACATTCACGGCTACACCTGCGGCGTCTACGAACCGCTAGATCTCGACTACCTCCCGCCGCTCTATCTGGCCTACAACACGGCCATCGCCGAGCCCACGGAGGTCATTCACAACGATCTTCGCGGTCGTTACCTCCGCGGAGAGCCTGCCGTGGTGGAGGCCATGCAGAAATTCGCGGACCTCGCACAGCAGGGACGCCAGGCCCTGCTGGAAAGGGATTGGCTGACCTTCGGAAAGCTGATGGATGCCAATTTCGATCTCCGTCGCTCGATATTGAAGTTGGCACCCGAGCACATCGAGATGGTCGAACGCGCTCGCAGTGTAGGAGTTCCGGCCAAATTTGCCGGTTCAGGTGGCGCCATTGTCGGACTCTGTCCTGATGACGCCACGTTCCAGAAACTCAAGACGGAGATGGCAGCCGTCCACTGCGAGGTCATCCGACCGCACGTCAGACCGTGACGGAGTTACTCGTTCTTCCCGTTGTTGGTGGCTGATTGCGGACCGGGGTTTTATACCACACGAAGGAGCAGGGCTGACCCATCCCCGTATTTGTAAAAAACTACGGCATGCCACGGGCACCATGTGTCTTGGGGGCGATTCATGAATCGCGCTAGCCCGACGTATTTTGCGCGGCTGCCGTAACCGGGCGAGAGTTTCAATCCATTTCAATCCATCGGCGTGAATTGTCGCGATAACACATCGAGATTGCGGCATCTTCCGCAACTCTCTCACAAAATGGGGGGATAGGGCCGGAGCAATGACATTGCCGACGGTGCGCGTCCTGCGGGCAGCAACGGGTTCTCGTAACACTCCCGGGTTTTTGCGACGATAACGAGGAGGACGAGCGGCGGTCGGAATGCCGTGCGCGAATTGTGGTACGCTGTGCGGAAAGAACACGGGGACTGCGAAGATGCGTTTCCTGCAGAGTTTCATTTTTGTAGTGGGTTTTGCGGTTCTCACGGCTACGTCAACGTGGGCGCAATCCGCCGCCAAACATCTGGGCGCTCCTGCGTGCTGTGCACCCTCCTATGGCATGCTGGCTTACCAGCAGGGGTGCTGCGAATTTACCCCGAGCTGCTGTAGCCAGGTTTGGGCGGGCTACTGCGAGATGAAAACACTCCGGGCATGTCACCGGTGGGGAGTGGCAAGGCCCATTGGCGGTTGGGAATGCGTTGGTCCGCGTGGCTGTGGTGCGGTTTACGTTAACCAGTATGGGGGAAAGGCAAGCCAGGCACAGGGGACTTATGTCAAATCCCACCAAGGGGGTGTGACTGGTGGAAGGATCGTGCCTGTTCAGGTGAGCGAATGATGGAGCACAGACTAAAAACTTTTTTCCCTGGAGAGAGACACGGCAGTAGCCGATACAGATAATAACCTGCCGGGAGGCGGGATGCCTGCCGATGTCCCCGATTTCAGGATGAAGATCATGGCAGATCGATGGACCGGTCTGCCATGATCTTTTTTCTTGAGGTTTACCAACGGTTTTCTGTGCCTCCTCTAAACAACGCGAATGACCTCTCCCAGTTGCGTGAATACCAAACGTGCTGAGACGCGTTCTTCCGGCACGTGCAACCAGCGAGCAGCCGCTTCCCGATACATAATGAGCTGCGGCCGATAAAAGTCGACTCGTGCCTCTCGCTGGTCCGTTGTGATATCGTCGGTCTTGAAGTCGATCACATCAGCCGCGATGGGTTGATCACCATCGAAAAGAACGACAATCCGGTCGAATTGACCGCGGCAGAAAGTTCCGGACACATCGACGACGAAAGGCTGTTCCAAAAAAACCTCCCATCGTGGATGGGTCAACTCGCCGGCACCCTGCGTAGGCAGGTTGTTTGCCGACGGGTTGTTCGCTGGCAATGGCACTGCCTGGTATTCGGCAAGACTGAGTGCCAGCTTGACCTGCGGCCTGGAGAGCATTTCCAGGAACTCGCCGTAGAGCGTCTCAAAGGTTTGGGACAGCTCCGGATACGGGGCCAGTGTTTTTCGCAATTCCTCTGGCGGGGGCACTCCTTGTTGATCCAGCCAGCGAATCCGGGAAAACCACATGTGCCAAACACTTCCCCTTGCCAGGGATTGGACCGGTTGAAATCGCAGCACGACGTCCGCGGAAAGCCCTGTTCCTTCCAGTTCGTGGGGCGTCCTCCACGGGGTCGAGCGGCGAAGACGCCCGAGCCGGGTTCTCATGTGCGAAAGAACAGGACTTGTCTCCTGCTCCGCCGGTGGAGGGGATACGTTGCTCGGGCACCGTTTGAACCAGTCACGCTGGCCGTGCTCGAACAGAATATCGCCCGGTGTTTGGGGAGGATCCGTGCGCAGCCCATTCCACACGATGCTGGCCAGTGTTTTCGGAGGCCCCGAGCGGCCCGAGCCTGCAGGCGACACGAAGATGTACAGACCGTGAATTGCCCGTGTCATGGCCACGTACAGCAGTGAAAAATCCTCCTCCACACATCGCTGTTGGAATGCATAGTAGCGCTCAACCAGGTCGGATTCAAAAACCTTGGCCTTAATGAGCTCCTGGTTGAGACCCCGGAAGACCCAATCGATAGGCTTACCAGGAGCTGGTCGAGTGTAGACAAGCTGACCCGTGCGGCGGCCGACTGGCTCATCCAGGTCGGGAAGGAAGACGGCGTCAAATTGCAGGCCCTTGGCGCCGTGAATTGTCATCACGCGGATGCGGGTGAGTTGCGGGTCGGCCACCTGTTGATGTTCCAGCCATTTGATAAAATCATCCGCCCTGAGGGTCCTTTGCTCGTCATACGCATGCGCCAGCTCTACGAGTTTTTCCAGCCACAAATGTTCTTCGCGGGGGGTGTGTTCGCTGATGGCATCGGCGAACTCGCGGATCACCTTCCCGTACCCTTCGTCCAGCAGCCGTTCCCGCAGTCGACGAGACGTTTCGACCGACCTTTCAAGCCGGGTCGGTCCGTCCCACCGGGGAAACTCGTCCCAGCCCAATAGGGAGGCCAAAGGTGAATGGCCCAGCCGGAAGGCGGCCGCGGTATCGCCGGGATGATCGGCAATCCGCAAAACATTCAGAACCAACTGGACCGAAACGGCAGTCGTGACGGGATTGCGTCCCTCCTGACTGACTTCAAACCCAGCCCCCCGCAGGGCTGCAACGATCGGATCGATTGCGGCGTTCTTGCGAACGAGGACTCCAATGGTGGGCTTGCTGGAGGCCTGATAGACCTCTTCAATCCATTTCACCAGAATGGGATCTTCAAGAGTCACGTCCTCGTCATTGGTTTGATCTTCCTCCGACTGACCGGCTTTTTGACGCACCACGACGCAGCAGTAACCGGGGTACTCCACACGCGTGGTGTGGTGTGTGCTGAACCGGGAGACCCAGGTTTCCGCAGCTCGCCGCCAGAAAGGAAGGTTATCCCCGCGAGTAATCACGGGGTTCTCCGTAAGTGTGGAAAAGACATCGTTAACGACGTCCACAATAACCGGACTCGACCGCCAGGTGATATCCAGATTTTGGACATCTACCTCGGGTAACTCGGATTCAATCCGTGCGAAGATTTCCGGTTCACTTCCCCGCCAGCCATAAATGGATTGCTTCACGTCGCCGACGCAAAAAAACGAGCCGTCTTGCGACCGGCAAATCTCCTCCGCAAACGGCGCTAAAACGGCCCACTGGACAGTGGACGTGTCCTGGAATTCGTCCAGAAGCAAATGGTGGATTCGCCAGCCGAGCCTCCGCTGCCAGAGGGAAAGCCCAGCGGAGCCTGTGGTCTGCACGTAGTCCCGCAGCAGCCGTGCTACGTCGCTGAAACGAAGTATCCCCCGCTCCCGGATGGCCGCCGTATAGTGTTGGTGGAATTCGTGGAGGAGTTCGTAAGTGGCGAGTGTCTGCTCCATAAGCCTGTTGAGGATGACCGCCTTCGCATGATCGACCAGAGGCTGATAGGCTATTTTTAGCTCGGGGGGAATTTCTACCCGTTTGTACCGGTTTTCTCCGACAGCAACCTTTGCAGCGATCCCGCGTTTCAGGAACTCTTCCCAGTTTTCGCTGGAAGCCCGCTCAAGATCTGCCTTCAGGGCGTCGAGCAGTGAAGTGCTATAATCGCGGGCAGAAAGTTTTCTAAGCTGGGCCAACACGTTCGTGAGCTCACTGGAAGAGAGTGTCGGCCGTTTGGGAACGGCCTGCCAAGCCGTCGGTTCCGCTTCAAGAAACACGTTTTCGTAGTAGGCCGCGATGATATCACGAAGCTGGGTAGTGATTGTGCGGACCGCTTGCCCTTTGAAGAGGAACTGCATCCACTGACGCACTCGGTCCCGCTGGTGAAGGATTTCTGCGAGAATAATCCGATTGGTGCGTTCCGTTTCGGCTCCTTCGTCGATCTGCCAATCCGGCCAGAGACCTAGCTCAAAATTCAGCGCTTGTGCCGCGCGAACGAAAAAACTGTCCAGCGTGCGAACTTGGACGTGGTGAAAGCACTTGATGATTTTTCGGAGCATGGCAAGGCATTCCTGCGGAGTAACACTCACGCCGGTTGCCTTGCTCAATTCCTCGCACTGTTGGCTATCCTGAGCGGCTTTTGCCAGCCGCGACATCAGCCGATCGAGGATCTCCCCAGCCGCTTTTCTGCTGAACGTGGTGGCAAGGATGCTTTCTATCGGAGTTCCGGCGAACAGAAGCGCAAGCAAGCGATTGGTGAGTTGATAGGTTTTTCCGGACCCGGCGCTCGCCCGAATGATCACATTTTTCGGAGCCGTCGCCGGTCCACCGCCGCCACCTTTTTTTGCCATAGATTCACTGCCCGTGTGAGTGTCGAAGCAGAAAAAAGGTCTCAAGGGCCTTCTCGAACAAGATAGACCGGTTCGTCGTCCAGTGTCAATTCCGACAGGGCAAGGTGATTGCCCATCAAGTCGAAGACCTCGTAGTGTGCTGGCACGTGCCACTTTAGAGGCTTTTTAGCCCACAGAATGACAACCTCTCGCCCTCGGCTGCGGAAACGATACACCTGGAGGGAGGGGTGCCACGATTCTTTTCCCTGGAATACCAAATCGGGGCCGAGGAACTGCGCCAGGGCGGCCTGAGCGGCATACATTTTCCGCGGACATCCGCCGTACTCGAAAAAGATATTTCCGGCGGTATTCTCGTTGAGCGGACCGCAAGTTCCCGCGTGATAGAAAATCTTCGTCACTCCCGCAGATCCCATCACGGCAGCGAATTTGACCAGATCGATGGAGGCCCGCCACTCGCTGGGGCGCAGGCTCCGGTTCATGGCCTCGTCCCCCACCCGAAATGGAAGGGACGGTGGATCATCATCCGCGTAGCAGCCGATCTCGGTGACCCAGATTGGTTTGCTTGCAAAACCTGCCTGACGCATCATGTCGCGGCAGCGAAGAAAGGCTTCTTCGTAAGCGTCCGGCGATCCGCGGTGCGGATAAAGATGGAGATTCATCACGTCGCACCAGGCAAGGCCACCGGCTTCAATGAAATCGCGAACCCAGCGGGATTCGGGCGGGGCAGCGATCCCACCCACGACCAAACAGTTCGGATGGACCTCTTTTGCTGCCTGGTACGCTGATCGCAGTAAATCGATGTAGTCGGAAACCTGCCACCCGTAGGAATTGGGCAGGGCGTAACTTGTGAACAGCGGTTCGTTGAGGATTTCAATACAGCGCACACGGTCTCGGTAGTGCGTCACGGCGGCGCGGACATAAGCCCCGAAGGCTGAGATGTCTTTGGGCTTCTGAGCGACCACGAGACGTTCCTTGAGGTAGGAATTCGACTGGGCTTCTTGTGCGATGCGCTCTAAATCGGCGGCCGCAGCCCACGGAGTGGCAGGGAAGGGGAGGAGCATGAGGACCTCTCCGTTGAGTGCCAGCACACGGTGGATTTGCTGGTCCGGAGTGGAAAAGTCAAACGGAGCGTCAGAGTCAGGTTGGACAAGCCGCCACTGACAGGACCAATCCCGCCACCACCTCAAGCCGGCCTGATGGGCCAGCGGAATTAGGAAATCCACGGGGAAGGCGTGATTCATTCCAAAGACGCTATCCTGTTCGCGATATGGTTCGATAAGTGCCGCCCGCAACACCTGACTGGGTGCCCCTTCCGGCTGCCAGGTGATGCGGTAGAAGCCTTTCTTACCGACGAGGAGGCCATCGAAGACCTTTTCCACGCGTGTGTCGGGTGGGATATCCACATCCACGGTTTCCGTGTGAACTGTTCGGTCGCGGTAATCATCGATCAAGAGCTTTCCGCGCAGTTGCTGACTTTTTGAATCGCCGTTGTAGGCCCGCAGCCGAAGGGTCAAACCTCGGTCGGGGGCTGTGAAAACGTTACCCGGCTGATCGGTCACTATGCACGACTCGACCACTCGAGCGGGGGCATAGGGGAGCGAACTTTCTTGAGAAGACAGGCATCGGAATTGAACGGCATCAATCCAGAGAGTTGTATCCTCGTCAGAATTGCTCGCATCCAGCCCAATGGCCCCATAGGCGAAGGCGCCCTCGGCTGTAAAGCGGACACTCAACCGTTGCCATTCACTTCCCGCTTGAAGGTTCCACGTTCTTGTGCGCTCATCCTGTTTGATCTGCAGGATAACGGGGACGGCGGAGCGGTTTGCCTTGACCGCTGCCGAGAACTCGTAGGTTTTCCCGGGTTCGAGGGGCACCCAGCCTTCATGGGCGACGAGAATGCGTCGAAGTTCCGTGACCGAGGGATCAAAATAGTCGAAGTAGGTGAGTAAACGGTTCTCGCGGGAAACCGTCAGCTTCCAGCTTCGGCGCCCGTGATATGCCTGTGATTCGTCAAGCTCACCTTCCAGACGGAAAAGATTTGCTGCCCAGGATGTTCTGCCCTGGCCGAGACTTCCCCAACCGAAACCTCCCAGTTCAAAACTGCTGTTGGGAAGGAAATTCAGATCGACGCTCGCAGCAAGCTGCGGAAGTCTCCGCGGTCGGAAATCTGGAACCGGAGTCAACTCCACATCGTCCAACCAGAGTGTGCCGGTACTTTGAAAGTAGATTTGAAACCGACTCTCCTCGGCCGGGAGGTCGGTTGTGGCGCGAAAATAGAACTCGAACGATTCCCACTCGCTCGTGGGCGAAAAGATTTCCTGCAGGCCGGTGGGAGTCCAGTTGCGATAGTTGACCAGTGCGACGGAGACACTTCCTGCGACAAGCTCCTCAGCCCTGGCCCGCAGCCGCAACCGGTACCATTGTCCACGTTTCACCGATACGACATTGAGCTGGCAAAGCATGGCGTGGCTGTCGGGGAAGCCGCCTTCGAATTTTGTGCACGTGAGTCGCGCCACGTAACCGCCCTCAGGCAAGGGTACCCGCTCCAAACGCTGAACAATCGTCCCTCGGCCGGCCGTTCTCCATCCGTCTGGAACGCCGTCACCATCGGTGTCCTGTTCGAAAGAGCCGTTGAATACGCTCTCCATTGCCAGAAGTGGAGACGCTTGCCAGCCTGCAAGTCCGACAAGGATCACCAGGACGTACCATGTCCGGAAGGTCGAAGCTCGGTCACGATGCTGCGCCACCATGAGTACCCTCCGTTTTCTTCGTGTGCCGACGGGCAATTGTCGCGAACCCGAGAGTCCGGCAAGGTGTGAGAGTTTGTTCCCAAGAATCTATGGGTCCATGCACCGGGAAGGCACGGAAAACGATCATCGCGACCGCCGCTGGGCTTCGCCCGTCATGGGGACAAACAGGACCGGTGCCACGCTCTCGCGATGAATAGAACCATCCGGCTGTTTCTCGATCACGAGGAGCTGTTGTTCAACACGACCCACGGGAATCACAAGCCGTCCGCCCACCGCAAGCTGGTCCACGAGGGGTTGCGGTACATGATCAGGCGCCGCTGCCACGATGATGACATCGAACGGAGCCTTTTCCGGCCAGCCGCGGTAGCCGTCACCGGTCTTGACGACCACATTCGTGTAGCCGAGGCGTTTGAGACGCTCGGCCGCCTCCCTGGCCAGTGGTTCCACAATTTCGATGCTGTACACTTCCCGACACAATTCAGCGAGAATCGCCGCCTGATAACCTGAGCCCGTTCCAATGTCCAAAGCTCGGTGGTGCGACTGGGGTCGCGCTAACTGCGTCATGAGTGCGACGATATACGGCTGAGAAATGGTTTGATGGTAGCCGATGGGCAGGGGATGGTCGTCGTAGGCCTCTACGATGACGTCCTCCGGTACAAACTCGTGCCGCGGAATGCGGCCCATCACATGGAGAACCCGCGGGTCGCTGATGTCACGGGAACGCAGTTGAAATTGGACCATTTTCTGCCGAGCCAGGCGAAAAGCCTCCGGTTCAGGCGGAAAAACGGGATGGCACGGTCCCGGCTTCAGCTCGGATGTTTCCTTCTGGCCGCCCGCGGTGGAGCTTTTCCCGTGTGTCGCAGATTGCTGCGGATGGGATTCCGCAGGTTGTTCCGATGCTCCTCCCGAGGAGTCATGACTTGCATCCATCCAGGTCATTGCCGGCTCAGAATCTGACGCTAATTCAATTTGTTCAATTTGCTGCGGTGGAAAGAAAACGGCTCTCAGGACACCCCCCGCCGTCAGGATAATCCCTGCGATCACGACGCTGTATACGGTAAATCGCCCGACCGATCTGTCCAGCATGGCGATCCTCCCTGCTGGACTTGGAAACCACCACTCACCACTTTTCGAAGCGTCACCCGGCCCCGCCGTGGCTTCCGCATTCACCCGGCTAACGTGGTCGCCAAATACCCTTCACCGCGACGGGGCCCCGGATCGCATTTCGGGCAGAACACTGTTCTGCCAAGTGCTTCACACTTTGTCCGCTGTGGGACAAACGAAGGGTGGTCGATATTCCCGCGTCGTCAGCGCCGTCGCTTCCGGTGAATCCGGGAAGATTTCCTTCTCGGGGTCGAACTTCAACAGCGGTCCCATGGAGATGGGATACTTCTTCAAATCGACGCCGTTGTCCACGAGATGGCGGAGCGTCCGTTCCAGGGTCGCAATATTGTCATCCAGGCTTTTGACGTTGGCCAGCACGCGTTTGGCTTCCTCGGGTGAAACCTTATTGTTTTCACCCAGGTAGTACGAGATGTTGCCCAGATGACTGATGGCCGCCGAGAGGTGCCCCTCCCAGGCGTCGGAATGCAGATCTTTGGGGTTACGACTGAGGCAGGCGTCGATGAAGTTGGCGAAGTGATTGCCGGCTCCTTTGAATTCCTTGATCGGCTTCTTGTTTTTGTCGTAGGCCACGCAGTGGGTGTACGTCCGCTGGACGAGATATCCATCGGACCCATAAAAGATTACGCCGATCTTGTTCTCGGCAATTCCCTGGAAGAAGAAGTTGATTTCTACGTCGGCAGAGTTGGCCACTGACAGACCACGAGTTTCAAAGACGATGCACTTGTCGCCGTAGTCGTAGATGGAGACCTCGGTGTTGGCGGTATCGCCAGCATCGACGTAGTTATCGTCGTTCCGCTCCGCCTGGTACCCCAGACGGCCCCCGTAGGAAATCACGCTGATTGGATGACTGTTAATTCCGAGTCCCCAGCGCGCGATGTCCGTCTGGTGGGGCCCCTGGTTGCCCAGATCGCCGTTACCGTACAATCGCTGCCAGTGCCAATCATAATGGAAATTCGGTCGCGTGCACCGCGGAGTGGTGTAAGGCGCTGGACCGCTCCAGAGATTGAAGTCCACTTCAGGTGGGATAGGATAATCCCCTTTCGGGCCGATGGATTTCCGTCGCTTGTAGCACAGCCCGCGAGCAAACTTCACCTCTCCTATACCGCCGGAGTGAAGAAATGCCATCGCTTCCCGAATGGCCGGATTCGAGCGGCACTGCGTCCCTACCTGGCAAATCCGCTTGTACTTTTTCGCCGCTGCTACCAGTGCTGCACCCTCTGCGATGTCGTGGCTAATGGGTTTTTCGATGTAAGCATCCTTCCCGGCCTGCATCGCCCATACTCCGCAGAGGGCGTGCCAGTGGTTCGGCGTGGCCGTGCTGATGGCATCGACCGCCTTATCGTCCAGGGCTTCACGAAGGTCCCGCACGAATTTGGGACGGAAACCCTTGGCCTTGAAGATCTGCTCGACGCGTCCCTGACCGACTTTCTCATCGGCGTCCACGATGTACAGGATTTGCACACGTGGATCGCTGAGGAAAGCGTCGATGTGCTCACCTCCCCGACCGCGAACCCCAATGATGGCGAGCCCGATTTTTTCGTTGGCTCCTTCAGCTCTCACAAATGTGGGAACAGCCCAGGCCGAAGCAAGTGCCCCCAACGAGGTCCCAATAAACGCACGACGACTCACACGGTTCATAGCGCTGATCCTTCCTCGATCACAACCGATCAAAACATTTCTGGGGGAGCGACGAACGCATCGCGACGCCTTGGCATTCCGGATGCCTTTTCTAAAAGCTCAAGTCTACTCGTTTTGAGGGCCTGTGTCTAGAAAGCGACACCCTGAAATAACTCCACGAGGAGACCGCGTGGGGCTGGCTCCGCGTCACACGGGAGCTGCCCGGCCGTCCGCGGTTTCGGGATGTCCCAATACAACAATGAGCCGTTCCAGCACGATCCTGGGGTCAGTTGCAAGACCCCCTTTCATGGCGGCATCTGCCATGCGGAGCCAATGGACAAGCCGCGCGGCACGGTGGCGGCCCAACCGACGGAGCCGCATTTCTTCATCTTTCAAGGCAAATGCAGGCACGCCTGATTCCGAGAGCGCCCCCTGAAGTGTCACGCGAGGTTGACCGGGGACGGGATGCAGATAGCGATGGGTGGCCAGGGTGTAGCGTCGGAGCGTGCCGGCCATCATTCCCAGAATCCCCAGAGGTGTTTCTCCGGCTTCGAGCAGCCGGTGGACCTCGGTCAGTGCGGCGGCTGTCTTTCCCTCCAGCGCTGCGTGAATGATTTCCCACACCGTCTTCGTTCGCCACGTGCCCGTCAGTTCCCGCACCATCTCTGTGGTGATGGTTTTCTTTCCCAACCCGGCCAATTTCCGCAATTCCTGGTCAACCAGACCGGAGACGGGCCCCACCGATTCCAGGAGGAGTTCCGCAGCCTCGGACTCTAATGTCAGCCCATATTCCTGCCTCGCCCATTTCCTGATCCACGCTACGAGTTCCGGACGCTTTTTCTTGCTGAAAGAGCACTCGACGGCCACGCCCTTTTCCGCAACGAGCTTGGCGAGTCGCGTTTGTGGCGACCACTGGTGCACAGAGAGCGCAAGGATGTTTCGGCGGGAACTCTCGCTCACCCATTTTTCGAGTTCCGCCCGGTGCCGAGTCACAAAGTTATCAGCCTGAGTAACGATCACCACGCGGGGATGCGTGGTGAACATGCTGACCGTGACCAGCTCACGATAGACGTCTGCCCAGGTTACGTCATCCGCAGAAAACTCCGAAAGATTGAGCTCATCCTCTGGTTGGGGCAGCCAGACCTTCCGAAGCTTTTGCAGGGTGAGTGTATGGAGATATTCATCATCTCCGTAAGTCACCCAGATAAAGCTCTCCGGGACGTTCTCCTGCAGGAGAAATTCGAGGGCAGAGAGAACTGAGGGTCGCATATGCAATCGTTCAAGTAGTCAAGAACGGGTATCTGCTGGTCTGGCCAAGTTCAGCTTAGGCCCACGGTTTCGTAAAGAATTGTTCTGCCCATGCAGAGCAGATCCAACTATCCTCGCTGCGCGCTCTCGCTGCGGGCCTGTCTCACAATCTCCACGAACTGTCGCGCCAGCGACTCAATTTCTCCCAGATTGCCCGCGCGAACGAGTTGGGGGCGAACGAGAGCAGTCCCCACCCCCAAAGCGCAGGCTCCCGCCCGAATAAAATCAGCGGCCGTATCCAGGTCCACACCCCCGGTCGGCATGAGTCGAATGGAAGGGAGAGGACCATGAATCGCCTTGAAATACGCTGGTCCGCCCACGTCCGCGGGAAAGACTTTCACGATGTCTGCCCCCGCCTGCCAGGCGGTCAAAATCTCTGTGGGAGTGAATGCCCCAGGGAAAACAAGTTTCCCATAGCGCTTACACATTTCAATCACTGCCACGTTGAGTGTTGGACTGACGATGAATTCCGCCCCCGAAAGAATTGCGATGCGGGCGGTTTCAGGATCAAGCACCGTTCCAGCGCCAAGCACGATCCGATCCCCCAACCGGCTCGCGACCGATTCCAGCACTCGGTGTGCCTGGGGCACGGTGAAGGTCACCTCTATAGCGATGACACCGCCGGCGGCTAACCGTTCCGCCACGTCTGCGAGGACGTCCCCGCGATCAGATCGCATCACTGCCACCACGCCGCAATCGAGAATTCGCGTCAGCACCGTCGACATATATGGCTCCTTATCATCCCTTGGATTCATCTGTACTGAGCCCTATTCGACGCAGGCCGGGTCTCCAATGATCGTTGAGCATAGCCCTTGTTGAGCATCCATGTCAACAAGCCGGATTTTGGCACGGGGACAAGCCGTAGTGGTGGGCAACTAACGCACACGACGCCAAGAATCTCGTCTTGGTGTGAAACCGCTCGCGCAGCACCTGACACGCTGGCAGCCCGAAATACGGTACAATTCAGATGAGGCTCGTAATGGCCCCGATTTACCGTGATCCTGGTGGGAGGGAATAAGAGGGAAGCAGCCGAGGCGCCCACCGCTGCGAACTGGCGCTCCAGGAGCCGCAGCAGACATTCCGAATATTTTGGCCAATTTGGTGTTGCTTATGCTTCAGACCTTCCAAGTCATTGTGACTCTTTTGCCGTGGCTGGCGGCGCTCGTTGCCTTGATCGCGGTGGGGATCTGCGTTCTGCAAAAACTTCGGCGGGAAGTGACCGGCGACGACGTGTTGGACCGTGGGGATACACTTCTCGACTTGGAACGCTTGAAAAGAGAGGGCCGATTGAGCGACGCCGAATACCGGGCAATTGCGGAAAGGTTGAAGAATTCCGTCCAAGGCCGGGGCAAAGTGGTTCAGAAATGAAACTCATAAATTGGCCACCCCGCGCATAGGGGGGATGAAAGAACCATTAAGTGTGTGAATATTTTCGGGGAGTGCCCGACGTTCTGATTAGTCAAATAACATCCACTGTCCGCCTTGCGTACCCGATTTGGTGGCCGGATAGCCGATGACCAATGAATGTCAGGGGGACACTGGAGCGTTGGGCCCGACACAGAACAATCGGAGGAGCGGTGTCCTGTCGCGAGTGGTGCGAGGTCGGGTCTGGAGTCCGTAAGAATTGCCGTAATCACCGGGGATCATGAGCATGCCAACAGGACGGGACTTCACCTCGGGTCGACGAAATGCCAGTGCGAGCAAAAAGAGCGCGTTCTGTTCCTTTTGCCGCAAAAGCTATCGGGACGTCGGCCCCCTCGTGGAGGGGCCCGGTGATGTCTACATCTGTGGCGACTGTATCGATCTTTGCCAGTCGATCCTGGAGCAGGAGCGGCGCCGCACCGGGACAGCGCGGCCTCTTTTTGCCCGGGTCCCCACACCGCGCGAAATCGTGGCCAAGCTCGATGAGTTTGTCGTAGGGCAGGAGGAAGCGAAAAAAGTCCTTGCGGTGGCGGTGTACACGCACTACCGCCGACTGATGCATCGCGGGACGTCGGACGTAATGATTGATAAGTCCAACATTCTCCTCATCGGTCCGACGGGATCAGGGAAAACACTCCTCGCGCAAACGCTGGCCAAGCTCCTCGATGTTCCCTTCGCCATCGGGGACGCGACGACGCTTACCGAAGCAGGTTATGTGGGAGAGGACGTGGAAAATTTGCTCCTCAAGTTGCTTCACGCGGCAGATTTCGACATTGAGGCGGCTCAGCGGGGAATCGTGTATATCGACGAAATCGACAAAATCCGCAAAACCAGCCATAACCTTTCAATCACGCGTGACGTGTCAGGGGAGGGGGTTCAGCAGGCCCTGCTCAAGATGCTCGAAGGGACGATCTCCAATGTGCCCCCGCAGGGCGGCCGCAAGCATCCCGAACAGCAGTACATCCAGGTCGATACGACAAATATTCTTTTCATCTGCGGTGGCACATTTGTAGGGCTGGAAGAAATCATCGCCCGCCGGCTGGGGAAACGATCCATCGGATTTGCCTCCGGAGTCCCGGGCCAGCAGGGGGGATTGTCGGAAGACGAGCTCCGGCGCGAATATCTCCTGTCACACGTAACAAGCGAAGACCTGGTGGAGTTCGGAATGATTCCGGAATTCATCGGTCGGCTACCGGTGGTGACGGCTCTTCGTCCGCTGGATGTCCCGGCCATGGTCCGGGTGCTGACCGAACCAAAAAACGCCCTCGTCAAGCAGTATCAGGAGCTTTTCGCCATGGAGAACGCCGAGCTGGAGTTCACCGACGAAGCCCTCCAGCTCATTGCCAAGAAAGCCTACGAGAAGGGTACCGGCGCCCGCGGTTTACGCTCGATCGTCGAAGGCATCATGCTGGATGCCTTGTACTCTCTTCCCGATCAGCCGCCCGGCTACCGCTACATTGTGGACGTGGACGTCGTGGAGGGGCGGAAGCCACTTCTGGGACATCCCGTGGCAAGGCAGAAGACGGCCTGAGAACGCCGTCAGGTTTGTCGCCGCTTTTTAACTGGTGGGCCGCTGTCCGGCGTAACGAAGGCTATCCTCTCTTCACAGTTTAGACCTGCCTGACCATTCGACGCAGGACCTCAATGCCGCGCTCAATGACCTCATCTGGTGCGGCATAGGAAATGCGGAAGTGGGTATCACGCCGGCTGAACACTTTACCGGGGATGATCAGCAGGTGGTGTTTTTCTATTGCTTCCATGACGAATTCTGTAGCGGTTCCCCAGGGCGCTTTTGGAAAGGCATAGAAGGCCCCGCGAGGTGTAACCAGTTCATAGAGGTCGCGGAGCCCCTCAACGACCAGATCGCGCTTTCGACGATAGGCGGCAAAATAGGCCGACATATCCACATCCAAAGCCGTTAAAGCCGCCCACTGAAATGGTTGCGGCGCACAGACGAAGCTGTACTGCTGGAGCTTGAGCATTTGCTGGATGATCGCGCTTGGGCCATGCGCGACTCCCACCCGCCACCCCGGCATTCCGTGGCTTTTACTGAACCCTTCCACGACGATCGTGGAGGGATTGAACTGGGCGGGGGAAACGAACGGCTGGTCATAGCAGAAATCGCGATAAATCTCATCACTCAAGAGCACGATCCCACGCCTCTGCGTCAAATCGGCGAGATCTCGAAGCTCCTGCTCGCTTGCTACAACGCCGGTCGGATTGGCCGGACTATTCACGATAACCATTTTTGTCCGCGGGGATAGAGCGGCTTCCACTCGGCTGACGTCGATCCGAAAATCCGGATATGTGTCCACCACCACAGGCACTCCTCCCGCGATGTGGATGAGTGCCTCGTACATAACAAAATACGGGTCAAAGATGATGACCTCTTCGCCTGGGTTCACCAGCGATAGGATGGCCAGCACCAGACCACCGCTGGTCCCGCTTGTCACGAACACTTCGCGGTCCGGATGTCCATAGCGCCGAGCGATGAGCTGCTGCAACTTCTCCCGCAGGGGTTCGATCCCCTGGGTTACCGAATACCCGTTTTTTCGCGTTCGAATGGCTTCAATCGCAGCCTGCTTGACCGTCTCGGGGACATCGAAGTCGGGCTGTCCAATTGAGAGATTGATAGGATTCGTCAAACGAGCGCCCAGTTCAAAAACCTTACGAATCCCGGACGCATCAAACTGACGCATACGGTCGGCGATCCAGGAGTCGAGCATAAGCCGTGCCTCTATCCACCAAAAGGGAAAACCCGGTTGACATGCAAACTCTGTATGTTATCACCACGCAGCTTGGCTCACTACGCTCCCCGTGTGGCAATTTCTATTTGGACGTAGGGGCGATTTATGAGTTGCCCTTACGACATATTAGCGGCGTGACGTCTCCCAGGCGTTTATAAAAGCTCGGGATAGGTCGGCTTGCGTTACCCTATTCGGAGCGGGTGAGTGTCGATCAGTGTTCGAGAAAACGATTCGCTGGGCCAACTCATTGGCATCGCTAGGAGTGACGGTCAGCTGTCTCGCGTGGCTGACAGTCTCGAGTCTCCGTGCGGGAAGGTGTTCGGGAGAAGCGGGTGAACTATCTCACCCGGCACTGGAACCGAATGATGCCGCCTTCTCCAGGTGGCAGTGGTTCGGTCAAACGCCACTGGAGGGTCAACGAACCTGCCTCATTGGGCTGGACGGAGAATTCCACCGCCTTGCTCGCCTGCGACGATCCATCGACGTACTCCAATCGCGTGGAGAGATTGTCGATGATGAGGAGGTCTGTAATCGGAACTGTGCCCACGTTGTCGAATCGGAGCGTGAAATCAACCGTCTCGCCAGGGAGCGCGGTTGCCGTCGATGCGACTTTGACCAGTCGCAGTTTGCTCTCGCCATAACGGCTCTGCACCCGATAGAGGCTGTGCACCCGGCTCACGCCGACTTCCTCAGACGCGGCACGGCCGTCCACCACCACCTGGACCTGGGAATCCGCGGTCCAAGCCACGGCGGCCTGGACACTCTGGGCCAGTGTGGGCATTTCGTCGGCCACCATCTGGCCTTTGACGATCAAGCTGAAATTCTCGTAAGGCTTGAAAGCGTCGGAGAAGCCACGGGGTCCGAGTGCCTGAGAGACGGCTCCGTCGCGCTGGCCACTCTGGAAGATCGCCAGACCGCGACGTTGCACCCCTGCCCGGGCCTGGTAGTTTTGCGTCCCCATTCCCACGGATTGGACTTCTTCGATACGAGCCATGTGGGTCGGGGTGGAAACCCCCATCACTTTTTCTGCCTGTTCATTCGCCCGCAGGCCCGCCACCTGGCGGACCGAAGCGAAACGTGGGCTGTAAATGAACACCCGATTAAAGGGCTGGACGCGGCTTTTGCCGTCAGCCGTTTGAAACCTTGCCACGGTATCCTCGGGGTTAATTCCGGTCACACCGTTCTCGGCGAGTCCGGCAAACGGGGGTAAGTCGCCCCCATCTGCCAGAAACTCGTCCTGCGGCCAGGGACCAGCAATACCGGGGGGAGTCCACGCACCGGTTACCACACCCGGTGGTGTCCCACGAGGAAGCACATTTCCTTGCGCATCCACGTAAATCGGTCCCTGGATTGGGGGAGGAACCGACGGCGCAGCCACCGTCAGCGGGGAACCTCGGTCAGAAGCTTCCGCAGCTCCTACCGTCGACGAATTTGCGGAGCCGACATCTCCGCCAGAATAGGCCACCTGCTGGACTGGATTGAAAACCGAATTTGCGGCGAGTTGGGCCGTCTTGGCGTCGGGGGAGGGCAGGGGAGGGCGTCCAGCAACCTGAGCGGTGTCTTGCGACACGGTTCTGCAAGAGCAGAAAATGAGCGTGCAAATCGCGATTAACAGTAATCGTAGCCAAGGCGACATGCCTGTCTCCCCGTCAGTCCGATTGACGCTCCCATTCATGGACGACGGCCCTCCGGTGTCGGCTGTGGTAGCGTGGCCGGGGAATTCCGCGATGGAGGACCAGGCAACACCTTCACCTTGGGTGGGAAAACAACCAGGGGCGGTGAGCCAAACAAAAAGGCCGGGTCGGATTCCTCTTCCGGAAGCGGAATGCGACCGCCCAGCCGTACAATCACCAGCGGACGCCCCAGCGCATCTGCCACCGCCAGAGGATCCTGGTCGGGACGTACTTCGAACCAGAGTTGGCCGCTGTTTCCCTCCGCTACGGGAAGTGCCTGCTGCGGATCCTCCAAATAGATAACTCGGGTGACATATTTCCCCGCCGTGGCCAGCCGCAAGTCGTCGGGATGCAGCTCCACGATAATCGGAAAATGACGTTCCTGCCCCGGTGGCGGATAGAGCCGGTCAATCACCTCCAGGGAAGGGAAAAGTTCAACGCCCTCAGCCTGAGGAATGCCTGCGACCTTTAACCGGTAAACGCGACCGACCAGCAACCCCACGGTGACGGGGAGATTGTGGAACTCGGTGAAGCCGTTCCTATCCGCGAAGGCGATCTGTAAGCCGTGCGGCCCGCGAATTTCCACCGGCTGAAAATAATTGGCCACCGGCCCGGGCCCTGCCGCTCGGGTGGCCCCCACCAGCCCCGGTGGCGCTTGAATTGAAAAAACTGGTTGCGAGCCGGTCGTCTGAGCGGAGGCGACGCCCCAGAATGGGGCAATTACCAGGCAGCAGACCCACCACACCACCAGGAGAGCGACGATAGTCGGGCTCCGGTGGCTGAACGGGGGGGGACGTGTGCCTGTATGAACCGCCTGCACGGTCAGACCTCTCCGTTGTTGGACATTCGCAGCAGAACTGTTTTGACCGGATTCACCCTTAAAGTCGGCAAAAGTGGAGCCTTTCCATCAACAAATTTGCGTCCATCGCGAGTATCCTCTCATCTCGTCCAATTGCCATGCGTCTTGAAAAGTTCCGGTTGTTCAACCTCAGAAGCACCTGAGTCATCCCCACCTGTGTGCTCCTAGAAACAGGCACGGACCTGGACAGCGCCTTGGGCAGGGGCGAGTTTCAGCCCGGAGGCCGGAGGGACCTGCTTGTCAGGTCCGCCTGTCAACGTTGGATGCTCCATTCCGTGTCGGTGGGCACGACGAGCGTGCCCCTCCGGTTCGACGGACGCCGGGGAAGGCGCCACCGACAGGCCCAAGTTTCACGCCAAGCGAGCGTCCGGGTGGCATCCGACTGCCAACAAAAAACCCGTCGTGCCGGACGGGCACGACGGGCTGGTGCTTCCCGTCGGAGGATAATCAAAGGGTGTGCGTGAAGGGCTGTGCCGGGTTACTGCTGAGGGGGGCTGCTCGCCGTGGAGCCGTTCGCGTCTACGCCGGGATCGACGTACATGGGCTGATCAACCGGTTGCCCCGTGGCATCGATCACCTCATGCCCATAAGAGTGCGGTTGCCGGAAAATGGTCATACCCGGTGTTGTCTGTTCATGGATATAGGCGTGATTGGCGGGTTTCGGGTAGTTAATTCCCGGAGACTGCTTGACATCAATCCGCACTTTTTGGGTAGGATGCGGGATGTGGACGAATGTGTGATTCCGCATCACGTGTTTCTGGAGACCGGCTGGACCTCCCAGCGGCACATGGGGTGGTCCTGGTAGACCGATGGGTGTGCCACTCATGGGCATGCCGTATTGAGGCCCCGTCACGCCCGAAATGTAGTTCATCGGGACTGTGCCGCCCCCGGCCATTGCAGGACCAGCGGCGAACGGGGTCCCCTGGAGGCCCATTCCGTTGGCCTGACCACCCGCAGGAACGACGTCCTGTCCGACGCTTGCCACATCCCCGGGCACCTGAAGGTCGCGGTTCCCCATGCGGATGATCGCAAGGATCGACCCGCGGCGATCGGCCTCGACGATCGGGTCCACTCCGGGATCCAGCCGCGTGCTCACAAGGGTTTCCGCCCCTGCAACGGCAAGCTCCTGATAGTTGGGATCAGGGAGGTAAACCACCTTGGTGACAAAATTCCCGCTCAGGACCTGATCGAAGTCCTCATCCGTGAACTGCACGGGAATCGCATTGTGGGCGATGAATGCCTCGGTCCGCGGCATTGCGGGGGCCACTTCCAACGTGGGATACAACTCAACGCCCGGCCGACCGGGAATATTTGTCAACTTCAACCGATAAATGGCGCCTTGCGGAAAGTTGTACCGCCCCGGGCAAACCAGGGGTTCCGAGTCAAATGCGCCGGGTGCAGAAACGTCCCAGGTGACCTGCATTCCTTCTGGACCAACAAAGTTAATCTGCGAGACCGGCACTTGCGCCGGCATCAACATAGGGGCGTACGGTGGCTGGACGCCAGGACCCGGGCCTCCCACCCCAGGACCCATTTCCATAAGTTGCTGGGCAGGCGGAAGGTTTTGTTGGAACGGGCCCTTGCAACCTGCAACGACCGCTAACACCACACAAAGGGCAGCTCCGCATCTCATCGGGTTATCCCCCTCACACACCAGGATGTCGGTGATCCCGTAACTGCTCGTTCCTCTCGATGGTCACCCGCGCTGAACGACAATAATTGACGACTCTCCGCATTCGGTAGGGCCACGCGGGGTCCACAGCCGGATGCTTTCAACGCGGTCTTCCTGAGGGTATTCTTCGACAGCCCCGCGCGGTTCTCTTTGGTAAATCCGGCAAATGCGTCACATTGCGCATACCAGAGCCGATGCGCAGCATGTATACTTTGGCCAAATTTGCTCACTTAACGACACATTAGCCAGATTATCGCCCTTGTCGTTTCGCAGCTCCGACGGGAGGAGTAAACCACGACAATGCTCGGTGGGCGACGCAAGGAATCGGCAGGACCAAGCTGGGACCATTCAGTCCGGGCACGCGCGGCCAGGTTCCACCGGGCGAGGAATTGCGACATCCTTTTTATGCTGTGCCGGAGGGCGATCTACTCTGACGCCGGTGCCGTGCGAGAAGGGCGGCCACGCGAATGGCCTCGATCAGGCTTCCCGGGTTGGCTTTCCCTTGCCCGGCGATGTCGAATGCCGTCCCGTGCGCCACACTGGTCCGGATGATGGGGAGTCCCGCCGTGATGTTGACTGCCCGGTGCATGCCCAACAATTTGAGCGTAATATGGCCCTGATCGTGATACATGGCCACCACCCCGTCGAACCGGCCATCACGCGCCTGCACCATCAGGGCGTCGGCGGCGACCGGACCTTCCACGGGAAGTCCCTCGTCCTGGGCACGACGCACCGCGGGTGTAATGAGGAGGTTTTCTTCATTGCCGAATAGACCGTTTTCGCCAGCATGGGGATTGAGAGCACACACTCCAATCCGTGGCGCGCCGTTTTTCAGACACCGGGTCAAATCGTAGATGAGGCGGATCTTGTTGAGGATGGCCTCAGCCGTAAGATGGCGAAAGATTTCCTTCATCGCCATGTGCAGGGTGACGTGCACGATTGCCAGCCCAGCCGGCCCCTTCAGCGGTGCCCCTGGCCCGAGGTAGAGCACCATCCCTACCTGACTGACGCCGCACAGCTCGGCGAGAAGCTCGGTATGTCCTGGATAGCGATGCCCCGCTGCGTGAAGGGCCTCCTTGTTGATCGGAGCCGTCACGAGAGCATCGACCTTCTCGGCGAGCGCCAGTTCTGTGCCAAGCAAGATCGCTTCGTAGGCGGCCTGACCGGCTTTAGGATCGATGCGACCCATTTGCACAGCCGGTGCCCGATCGCTGCCCGGTGGAATACAAACCAGAGTTTCCGGTGAGGGAAAGAGTGTAGCGGGTTCGTCACAGCAGGTGATTTGAAGCTGCAAGCGTCGCAGTGCCGCTGCCCGTCGGAGAAACTCCGAATACCCGACCACCACCGGCCGACACACTTCGTGAACGGTCGGATCGGACCACGCAGCCGCGACAATTTCCGGACCGATGCCAGCCGGATCCCCCGTCGTGATGGCGATGATCGGTCGTTCGTCAATCGGGCTCATGATACCCTCCCCCGGCTCCTCGATGCCGGACAGCCTCTCATGGCGATCTTCCCACATTTCTGCCCCTCATTTTATCATGGCAAGTAGCAAAGAGTGATCAAAGGGCGGCAACACAGGATGAAAAATCGGTCAAAAAACCCGCGGTGATTGGCGACCACTGAGAAAACGGGGCTATTTCCGACTCCCTGAAAGCGCGTGCCTCTGACCAAGACAGTATTTCCCTATCTTGGCGGTGCCGTCTTCTGTTTTTGGCTGATGTTTTTAGCTGGGTATTTTTGGTTGAAACAGAAAGCATTGACCACCGCCCTGCTTTCTCCTGATTGAGTTCTTTAGCGGAGGATTGATGCCATGAGAGCGTGTATCCAGCGCGTCCAGTGGGCGCGAGTAAAAGTCAATACGGAAATTGTGGGCGAAATAAAGAAAGGGATCCTTGTACTTTTAGGTGTTGCCGTCGGAGACACCGAAAAAGAAACAAAACTGATTGCTGACAAAGTGGCTCAATTACGAATATTTGAGGATGCACAAGGCAAAATGAATCGGTCCCTGGCCGAGGTGGGAGGGGCCGTTCTTGTAGTCAGCCAGTTCACACTGCTGGCGGATTGCCGCAAAGGACGTCGTCCCAGTTTCACAAAGGCCGCGCCGCCCGAGGATGCCGAAAAACTGGTGGATCAGTTTGTGCAGATCCTGCGGGAGTATGGCCTGCCGGTTGCGACTGGACGCTTTCGCGAACACATGGAGGTGGAACTGCTCAATGATGGTCCCGTGACAATCCTCCTGGATAGCGATGAATTGAGCCGTCCCCGAAGGGCCGGGCCGGGTGTGGTAGAATGACTGAGAGGGCTGAAGCGAATCGCTTCACGGTTAAAGGAGGGAAGAAGCGGTGATAGGCGGGATTCCTATTTATGATCTGGTGATTGGCCTCATTCTTTTATGGACGACGGTCTACGGAGCAATACGCGGATTCGCCTGGCAGGTGGCCTCGTTGAGCTCACTTGTCGTCAGCGCCTGGGCAGCCGTGCGATGTAGTCCCTCCGTTGCGCCCCATCTCAGCCGCCAGGAACCATGGAATCGTTATCTCGCGATGTTGCTCATTTTCGTCGTGTGCTCGCTGATCATCTGGCTTGTGTTCCGTTATGTGGCCAAGTGGATTCAGCGGGTGCGATTGGAGGGGTTTGACCGGCAAATGGGGGCTTTGCTGGGGTTAGCAAAAGGGATTCTTTTGTGTTTTGTGTTGACCTTCTTTGCGATCACACTGTCGGAGGGAACGAAGCGGCTGGTGCTGGAGTCGCACTCCGGACCCTGGGTGGCGGCCTTGTTGCCGCGTGCGGTGCGAATTCTTCCGCCGGAGGTGCGGAACTCGGTAGGGGAGACCATTCACAAATTCAAGGAACAGTTTTCAGAGCCGCCGGCGTTCCCGCCCACCGTACCGTGAAAAACTTCTGGCTTGTCGTCACACTCTGATCGAGATCGCTGAATTGTTCAGGCGAATCGGGAGCGGTTTGGCCGCAGAATCGGCACCGAACAGCCTCTTGTTCAGCGGGACGCGTTAAGCCGAGGACTTTTAATGGGCGACGGTCCAAAAAGCTTACAAAGTGGCCGAAAAACGGCCTATCTGACCGAACATAAGAAACATTATCGGACGTTGCAAAGCCGGTGTTGTGGCGGTCTTCGGCTGTTTCTCCTGGCCATAAGTTTCCCTCCGATCGCCCGCCAGTCACGGCTCTTGCGAGGACACCAATGATCCAACGTGGAAAAGCCGGCTCTGACAGGTGGCACCCAGGTTATGTTCAGAGGAGCACGCCTGTCGTGCCCGTTCAATGCACGGGCACGTTTCCGGGGTTCCGGTCAGGTTTGTCGGATCCGCGCCAGCCCGGTCTTGGCTTTTGCGTTGGTCCGGGGTCACGCGTCGCCTGCTGCTCCCTCGTCGGCAATTTCCTGCGCAGGAGAATACGCGTCGCTGTTCGCGGCGGCTGGTTGCATCGCGGTACTGACCGCCTCACCACCTTCGAGATAGACGCCCATGCGGCGAAACTTCTGGTAGCGGGCTTCCAGAAGTTCGGGGATCGGTATGGCGGTCAGTTCCTTCAGGGTGTTTCGCAGGTAAAGTTTCAGCCGCGAGGCCATCTGGAAGGGATCGCGGTGAGCCCCGCCGAGCGGTTCCGGAATGACGTCGTCGATCAATCCGAGCTGAATGAGGTCCTTGGAGGTCATTTTCAGCGCCCGCGCGGCTTCCTCTTTGTACTGCCGGTCCTTCCAGAGGATGCCGGCACATCCTTCGGGGCTGATGACAGAGTAATAGGCGTGTTCGAGCATGGCCACGCGGTCGCCCACCCCTATGGCAAGCGCTCCCCCGGAGCCGCCTTCGCCGATCACGACGCAGACGATCGGCGTCGGCAATTTGGACATCAGAAACATCGACTCCGCGATCACCTGGGCCTGGCCACGTTCTTCGGCGCCAATGCCAGGATATGCTCCCGGTGTATCAATCAGGCATACGATGGGCAGCCGAAACTTAGCCGCCAGCTTCATCTTGTGCATCGCTTTACGGTAACCTTCAGGATGGGCGCAGCCGTAATTGCACGCCAGGCGTTCCTTGGTGTTTTTGCCCTTTTCGTGACCGATGACCATCACCTTAAACGTGTCGAGTTTGGCCCAGCCCGTGCGAATGGCTCGATCGTCGCCAAAACACTTGTCCCCGTGAAGTTCTACAAACTCGTCGAAGGTGAGCTGGAGATAGTCGCTCGTCTTAGGCCGGTCGGGATGCCGAGCAACCTCCACAACTTCCCATGGTTTCAAGTTGGAATATATTTGGACCATCAGATCGATGAGTTCCTTGCGTTTCTGCTGAAGTTCTTCCCGCGCCGCGGGGTCCGTTTGAGCAAGCCGTTCCAGTTTTTCCAGACGAGCTTCCAGTTCGTAAATTGGACGTTCAAAAGCCAGTCGATATTCGCTCATAGAACAACTCTTCCTTTTCAAATTGGGGTTAAAGCTATCAATTTAATACTGAACAATCTGGACTGCTGTTAAATCGTCACTGGTTTGCCATGTCCGAACAAACACATGCGGCTCTTATTCCCCAACGAAAAAACTTCCGACAAATATGCATGGGAAATTCTCTTTTCTAAACGCTGACCATCTCCGGCGTTACTTCCCCCACCGGTGGTTCTTTGAAAATCTGGACGTCGTAGAGTGCGCCGGCGAACTCCCCTATCGTTTTGAAGCGGTCCGCCGGTCTCTTCGCAAGGGCCTTTTGCAAAATTCGCGAGAACTCCGGGGTCAGATTGGGGTTATACGCCTCCGGTGGCGGCGGCGCGGCCTTGAGGTGCTTGTTCAGCAAATCGGTTTGATTCTGTCCGGTAAACGGGGGCTTCCCGCAAACCAGCTCAAAGATGGTACAGGCCAGGCTGTACAGATCTGCCCGTCCATCGAGCGGTTTGTTGAGAATCTGTTCCGGCGACATGTAGCTGCACGTGCCCTGAATTTTGGCCTTCGGCCGAAGATACCACAGAATCCGGGGAGCCATTTTGCGGCACAAAGCAAAATCGATGAGCTTCACATCGCCCTGGTTGGATACGAGAAAATTCTCGGGTTTGATGTCCCGATGCACATACCCCTGGCGGTGAAGGTAGGAGACACCCTCGATGCACTGGAAAATGATTTTGCGGACCAGATGGGCGTATTCGGGCAACCCGCGGCGGATGAGAGATTTCATATTCCCCCCGCTGAACCATTCCATGGCGAGGTACGGGATGCCTTTATCGATGTTGAATTCGTAGATCTTGATGATTCGCTCGTCGTCGAACTGGCTCGCGACCTGGTACTCCCACCGCAACGATCGAATTTGCTCCCGATCGGTGCGGAATTTTTCCTGGAGGAATTTCAGCGCGATGTATCGATGGGTGGCGTCGTGGTAAGCCTGCCACAGTTGGGTCGTTGCCCCAAAATAGACGGGATTGATCAGCCGGTAAGGCCCGATGAAGGTAGCTGCCGAAGTCACGGGATGACCTGAAACTGTTGCTGTAACAATACCCTGCTCGTTTGGCCCGATTGTCAACACCCGGTTGCTGGCTGCGGGGCGCGGCTGCCCGGGAAACCCCTGCAACTTACCACCTGCATCATCTTAACGGCTTTTTCCGAAAGAAACAATGACGAAAGATAGGCAACGCCGGCGCATTTTTTCTGGTCTGTCTGTTCTAAGTATCATGCCCGACCTACTGATCTTGCCGATTTTTCAGGACCTCCTCGTACACCTTTCTGATTTGCGCAGTCATCCGCTCGTGGGAAAAACGCTCCATGCACAGGCGTCGTCCCTTCTCTGCCAACTGGGACCCCAGCGCTGGTGTTTCGATCAGTTGCGCGATCGCGTGGGCCATGCTCATCCAGTCGCGCGCTGGGACAAGGAAACCAGTTTCTCCAGTTTGCACAACCTCTCGTGCACCATCCACGTCGTAGCTGACGACCGGCTTTCCGGCAAGAAGCGCCTGGGGCAAAACACGCGCGAGACCCTCCCGCAGACTGGGATGAACTACCGCATCCATGGCTGCCAGATATTCCGGTAGCTTCTCAGGAGGGACGAGACCCACCAGATGGAAGTAACTACTCCAGCCCGCCTGGCGAATCTGGCGTTCCAGCCGAGCTCGCAACAGGCCATCGCCTACCCAAAGAAAGCGGACCTGGGGAAAACGCGGGATGAGGTACCCGGCCGCCCGCAGGATGTCCTCGTGTCCTTTGAGATGGAAAAGCCGGGCAATGGTGCCCACGACAAAGTGAGTCTCGCTGTAACCGAGTTGTTCACGCATCCTATGGCGGTGTTCCCCAGCCTGGAGAAAGGGCTCGACTTCCATCCCGCTGTAGATTGTCACGAATTTTTCACGGGGAGCGACTCCCGCGCTGACAAGCAATTCCGTCATGGCATCGGCAACACTGATGAGGCGGTGGCACTGCCGGGCCGCCCACCGCTCGCAGGCCGCGATGAATAACCTCGCCAGTCGCGGCTGATAGGGATGGAAGGGAGCACCGTGCACCGTGTGAACGATCGCGGGGACGTGTAGCCTCCAGGCAGCAGCCCGTCCCAGTATGCCCGCTTTAGCGCTATGGGTGTGGACGACGTCCGGGTGAAATTCGCGAATGATGCGAGAAATGGCCCAGTACGCACGGATGTCATGAACGGGGTTAATCGCCCGACGCAATGAGGGTACAACGACCGTGGGGACTTCCCCTGCCCTTGCCCGCTCCAGGAGGCTCCCCTCTGGACCGAGTGGCGGGCCTGTGACCAGCAGGACATCATCCCCGTACGTTCGGATAAGATCTTCACACGTTAAAAGGGTGTTTTCCTGGGCTCCGCCGAGGATCAATCGCGTAATGACGTGAAGGATGCGCACCGTATCTTCGAACCGACGGCTAAGGAGTGCAGACTGGTTCAAGCTTCCGTTTTGACCTTACTTCCATTGTGATTATCCAACCGAAAAAACGCGATTGGTAAGCAGGGTGCGATTTCAGTAGTGGCTGAAGCTGAAATGATCAGTCGCAGGATGCAGAGCTGTGCCCGCGCGTGATGAAAAGGTTCCAGGGATCAGGACTCGAGGCAACAGGGGCGTCGCTGTACGAGACGCCGACAAGGAACAGGCCGCTGCCGGGGGCTGTTGGTCCGGCCAGCCGCCGATCCTTGCGAAGCAGGACCTGTTGCATCCAAGCCGGGGCGTATGCTCCCCGGCCAACCTCAACCAGGCTCCCTACAATGTTCCGAACCATGTTATACAGGAATCCGTTGGCTTCGATCTCCACGGTGATAAGGCTCGGGAGTCCAGGATGGCGGCGGGTGACAGTCAGTTCGTACACGGTTCTGACGCTGGTTTTCCTTTTTGCTCCGCTTGTTTCAAACGCGGAAAAATCGTGCTCTCCCAGGAGGTGAGCCGCCGCTGTGGCCATCGCCTGCACATCGAGAGGTTTTCCAAAAAACCATACATACTGGCGAAGGAAGACCGGCTTGAGCGGCGAGTCCCAGATGAGGTAGCGATAACGTTTGCGGCGGGCGTCGCGGATTGGATGAAACGAGAGGGGGACCTCTTCAACCGAGAGTACCACGATATCCGATGGCAGCAGGGCGTTGAGGGCCCGCTGGATGACCGGACAGCCCAGACGGCTTTTGGTGCGAAAGGCAGCGACCTGTCCCAGGGCGTGAACACCAACGTCCGTACGACCGCTTGCCAGCACCGGAGTCGGAGCGCCGGTCAGTTGCTGGAGGGCCTCTTCCAGAACGCCCTGGATGGTTTTTCCCTGGGGCTGCTTTTGCCAGCCCAGATAGTGCGAGCCATCATACGCAAGGGTAAGCCTGATGCAGCGTACCGCGTCGTCCGCGCCCTGCACTGTGCTGTCTCGGTGCACCACGTGATTCGTCAAACCTACATCGACCGCCGGCCTGCTATGACAACAGGATAGTGTCGCCTCTGTTGCCCAGGGCTGTCAGTTTGGCTTACCGCGAATCAGAAGCTCAACGATTTGCACGGCGTTGGTGGCCGCACCTTTGCGGAGGTTATCGCTCACACACCAGAACACCAATCCGTTTGGTGAACTGAGATCTTCCCGAATTCGCCCCACGAAGACTTCATCACGACCAGTGCAGTCCATTGGCATGGGATATTTCTTGTTGGGCAAATCGTCCACGACGACGATTCCTGGGAAGTTGGCAAAAAGTTCCCTCGCCTTTTCTACCGTGATCTTCTTTTCTGTTTCCACGAGGATGGTTTCACTGTGGGAGTTAGCAACCGGAACCCGAACACAGGTGGCGCAGATTTGGATGCTCTCATCCTCCATAATCTTGCGGGTTTCCAGCACCATTTTCATTTCTTCTGAAGTGTATCCCGCATGTTTGGGGGAGCCGATCTGGGGAATGAGATTGAAAGCAAGGGGATGCGCAAACGTGGTGTACTGATAGGGGCGATCTTCCAGGTAGGCTCGAGTACCCTCGATGAGATCTTTTGTCCCCCCTACCCCGGCACCGCTCGCCGCTTGATAGGTACTCACCACGACCCGCTTGACACGTCCATAATCGTGCAGCGGCTTGAGTGCCACGACCATCTGCGTGGTCGAACAGTTGGGGCTGGCAATAATCCCCTTGTGGCGGAACGCTGCGTGGGGATTGACCTCTGGGATGACCAGAGGCACCTCGGGGTCCATTCGCCAGGCGGCGCTCTCGTCCACTACCACGCAACCACGCTTGACGGCTTCCGGGATGAACTCTCGCGCCACCTCGTCAGGGGTGCTGCTGACAGCCAGGTCGACGCCGTCGAAGGCCTCCGGCCGGAGTTCCTCGACCGAGTACTCGCGTCCCCGGAACGTGAGCGTCTTGCCCACCGAGCGCTTGGAGGCTAAAAACTTGATATTCTCAAATTGAAGCGCGCTCTTTTCCAATAATTCGACCATTATTCGGCCAACAGCGCCAGTGGCACCCACGACGGCCAGCGAACGAAACATGGATCCTCCTTCCTCTTTCACGGTATGGCTCGTGTGTTTCCAGTTCACCAATGTCCCTGCCACCACCTGACACCATGAGTGGGGCAATTGTTCGCTCAGTTCGTGCGGTAAAAGTCAGATTTTCACGTGGGATCCGACAAACACTGTCGGCTCGTTCCGATCGGGTGTCTTTTAGAGGGCCTCATTTTCGAAGACCGGATCCACAAAACTTTTCCATTTTACGCGAAGGTTTGATCGCTATGGAGGCGGGGAACAACTGGCACATCCCCACTTTTCCTTCGCCAATAGGAACCCGAAGGCCCACGCGGGCTTGATGGGAGCGGAACTTTGCCCGGAGGAACGGGTTGCCTGGTCCACAGCCCAACGCTGGGATGACCCAATTCATCGGCTCCGTCCCAACTGCTGGGTGCAGTGGCTGGTCAAAATGGCTGCGGCAATTCACGAATTGCCCCCACGAATTGCCCCAACGAAACTTTGCGCCCGCGGCATTTCGTAGCTTTTACAAAAGTGGGGATGGTTCAGGAGACACAAAGCAAAAAGGCACCAGATGTCTCTGGTGCCATGGGAAATTCCTTTGGCCGAGCAACAGTCCGGCCAAGTTCAGTCAGGCGTCACAGGCGGTCGCCGCTAGTAATTCCTGCCAGGTTTTCCGACGGAAATTGGAAGGAGAAAGCGACGCCTTTTTTCGACCCGGCCGTAAGAATCACTTCCCGAGTTTCTTCGTAAACTTTTCCATCCCGTTCCACCTGGGCCGTGATGGTGTACTTGTACTGAAGCCCCTCGGCGAGACCGTAAGAGACATATTCGCGGCGGGTTCCTGTGCTTTTTGTCACCATCCCGTTGATGATGACCTTGGCCTCGGCGGGCACGTACACGGTAATCAGTCCGCTGTCCGCCCGACTGGGACTGGGGCTTGCCAGCGGCACGGAGTAACTTGTCGGATTGATCGCCGATGGCGACATGGGTGGCTCACCGGGGGAGACTCCCGGGGCGGGACCGGGAGTGGCCGGAGCCGGTTGAGGCGCTGGTGAGACACCAGGAGTCGGCTGCGGCGCCGGTTGAGGTGTCGGCGTCGGAGTGGAAGGCATGGTCAAAACTTGCGCTTCGCACTCGCACGGGGCAACACCACAAACCGCGCACGCCCCACCTACTACCGGATACCATCGGTAAGGACCGAAGAGAAGCCGTCGGATCGGGCCTGGACGAACTCCCAGCACCCATTCCACATCACAGCACGGATCCACACAAACATCGCACGGCGGACACAGGTCGTAAGCGCTCCAGCACGGTGTCCATGCGCTGACCACCGCCAGCGGGCCAGGATACCAAACTCGGTGGCCGCAGCATCCCCAACACGCCTGAGCTGTGTTGGGCACAACTGCCAACCCCAGAAGCATTGTCCCTAGCAACGCACTTGCACTGATCCGTGACATTTCCAGGGTTCCTTTCATGAAAGTAACCGCTCACCGCAGATGTAAACCTCTCGAGCCGAATCCAGCGAGGCCTGTGCGCCTTGCACTTCTCCTAAGATAGTCTGGAAGGCTTGCGAAATTCAAGCAGGTCGCGCAAAATTTGCCAATCGTCACGCCTGCACGGCTTGTGAGCTGCGCCTTTTAAAACAGCTTGTGGTGCGGTCGCACAGTTCGCGCGTCCTTCTTTGTTTCGGTGACAGTCCGGTAAGGGCTTTCGGCGTTTTACGAACAGCGGTGTAACCGCTACCTCTGGCGAGTGGCGAGTGGCTGGAGTTCCAGGGCGTCGAAAGCCACTGTCCCGACTGCCCCCGTCATTCCGATAGCAAGGATGGCTTCCCGCGCTTCCGAGGGCACCGGAATGCGGTGGCTTTCTTTTCGCCAGGGGAAGCTCCCCAGGAATGGTCCGATGGCCTTTTCCCCGACCGGTGCCCTGCTTTCTCCAAAAAACGTGATCACCACACCCGCCGATTCCTGCAAACTTCGCCCAGGACGTATATTTTCACCACGGACCCAGAAGGTTAGCATCAGTTCCCGGACTTCCCGGCCATCCACGGCGAACCCCTGGAGTGCGCGGGCGGGTCGGCCCGGCTGCTGATTGCGGAAGGCAATGTAAGCCTGACCTGAGGGCGCACCCCCTCCCCTGCGAACCTCGAATTCCTTGCAGTAATACCAACCCGGCGGGGATTCGAGTTCATCCAACTCCTCTTCGAAATCTCCATTAACAAGCCGCGGATTTGCAGGATCAGGCTGGATCTGGCGTTGGGCCTCGGCCTGGCCCGTCATGGGCACGAACAGCGTTGGTTGGAGTGCTTCCTTGACGAGTTTGCCGTTCTCCTTTCGCAGAAGGTACAGAATCTGCTGGTAGCGTTCCCCCACCGGGATGACCATTTTCCCACCCTCTTTAAGCTGATCGATCAGCGGCTGAGGAATGTTTTCAGGGGAGCAGGTCACGATGATTTTGTCGAAAGGTGCGTGTTCTGGCCAGCCCAGGTAGCCGTCTCCCGCTTTCACGAAGACGTTGGAATAGCCCAGTCGTTTGAGGGTGCCGGCTGCCCGTTGTGCCAAAGGTTCGACGATCTCAATCGTGTACACTTCTTTGACCAGTCCGCTCAAGATAGCGGCCTGGTAACCGCTTCCGGTGCCTATTTCAAGGACCCGATCCGTGGGTTGGGGATCGAGTTTCTCCGTCATGAAGGCCACGACGTAGGGCGGCGATATCGTCTGCCCGTAACCGATGGGTAGCGCCATATCCATGTAAGCCAGCCGCCGTTGGTCCGGTGGGACAAATTCATGTCGAGGGACGCGAAACATGGCCTCGATGACGCGGGGATTCGTGATGCCGCCGCCAATGATGTCCCGTTTGACCATCTCCTGGCGAAGACGGTCAAAAAGGACTGCTCCGCGAGGCCCCCCCTGCCCTGCCGCCGGACCGTCAACAAGGCAAATCGAAAGGCCGAGAATTGCCAGACCGGCTATCCATGGATTGAGAACTTTCCCTGTCATCGAGCACCAGCGGATATGACTTCCCATACATAACGCTTCCCAAAAACTTTGATTCACGGTCACGGCCGCTGCCCCAGCCCGAGCTTGTCTATTGAGCAGGGACCAGACCGGAGTCGGCAGATCACTTTTTAGTGTACACACCAGATTTGGGAGAAGCACCAATGACGTGTCGTGTCGATCCAGGTGCGGCGGGTTGCCCGTTTACTGGAGCGATCTCCTTTGGTTCCGTTCGCCTTGTTTTATTCCTGCATGGCCTAACAATGAAAGAGTAGTTCCAAATGAGGAGGGGATGCGTGGAGGCAGTGCCCAAGTTCCCCGTCGGTCACTGCTCTCATGCACGCATAAATTTTTCAAACGGAGAGATGAGGGGATGTCCATGGCAATAAACCAGGAACTAAAAACTCTTGTGGCCCAGAGGATTTTGCCGAATGTTCAGACTCCCGCCCAGTATCTGGGGGGCGAATTGAACGCCGTGGTTAAAGACCACCGGACAGTCCGCGGTAAGCTATGTCTGTGCCTGCCGGACATGTATTCCATTGGGATGAGTCACCACGGTCTGCAAGTTCTCTACGATGCGATGAATCGACGGAGCGATTGGGCGTGCGAGAGAGTGTTCGCTCCGGCACGGGATATGGAGCGGAAATTGCGAGAGCTGGGCGTGCCCCTTTACTCGCTGGAGACGTTCACGCCGCTTTCGCATTTTGACGTGGTAGGGTTTTCGCTCCAGTATGAACTTTCCTACACCAATGTTTTGACGGTGCTCGATCTGGGCGGGATTCCTCTCCGCGCGGAGGACCGCGATCTGGAGGATCCTCTGGTCATCGCGGGAGGCCCGTGCGCCCAGAATCCTGAACCCATGAGCAGGTTCATTGACCTCTTCGTTCTGGGAGATGGAGAACAGAGCCTGCCCGCAGTGTGCGACGCCTGGTTGGAAGCCCGGTCCACGGCATGTTCCCGCGAAGAAGCCCTTTTGCTTTTAGCGCGGCGATTTCCCTGGGCCTATGTTCCGCGCCTGTATCGCCGGGAGATCCAACCCTCCACAGGGTTGGCCGCTGTTTTCCCGCGTGAAGACACTGTTCCGGCACTGATTGTTCCCGCGATTTTAACAGAGTTTGCGGAGTACCCCTTGCCGCGGGCCCCAATTGTGCCCTATGTGGAGGTCGTTCAGGATCGCATTTCGCTGGAAATTATGCGGGGCTGTCCCTGGCGATGCCGATTTTGCCAAAGCACCACGATCAAACGCCCTCTGCGTTATAGACCTGTGGAAAAACTGGTCGAGGCCGCCTGGGAGGCGTACCGCAATACGGGCACGAGTGAGATTGCACTGCTGTCGCTGTCCTCCAGCGACTATCCCCTGTTCGATCAGCTCGTCCGGGAACTCAAAAGGGTGTTTGATCCTGTGCGCGTGGCTATTTCGGTTCCCAGCCTTCGGGTGAATGAACAGTTGAGAGTTGTAACTGAACTCCTGTCGCCGGAAAGGCATTCGGGCTTGACACTGGCACCCGAGGTAGCACTGGATGACATGCGTCAGCAGATCGGCAAACCGATCCGGAATGAGGACCTTATTGAGGGGTGCAAACGGGCTTTCCAGAAAGGATTTCAAAGGGTTAAGCTGTACTTTTTGTGTGGCCTTCCTGGGGAGCGCGAGGCGGATTTGGCGGGAATTGTGGACCTGGCGGAGGAGATTTCCCGATTGGCCCGGCCATATTTGGGCCGCCCCGCCACAGTGGTGGCCAACGTATCGAACTTCGTCCCCAAGCCACACACACCCTACCAGTGGCAGGCGATGCAGCGTCGTGAGTATTTCGCCGCCGCGCACCAGTTTCTGCGCCGTCGGTGTCGAATGCGGAGCGTGGAAATCAAATGCCACGCCATCGAGGGCAGCCTTGTAGAAGGAATGTTAACTCGCGGAGATTGGCGGGTGGGCCAAGCCATCGAGCTGGCGTGGCACCGGGGAGCACGATTTGACGGCTGGACGGACCAATTTAACCCCCAGATTTGGTGGGAAGTCTTTCACGAGCTGGGTCTTTCACCCGAAGAATACATCCACCGGCGTTGGGACACGGATGCCCTGCTTCCGTGGGATCACATTGCCATTCGGCAGGGGCGGGCTTATCTGGAACGGGAACATCAGCGATCCGCTGCGCAACTGGTCCAATTGGCCGGCACGCAAGCATAGGCACTGGCGAGCTCCGAAAACGCTCTGTCAAGGCCTTTCTTCGAAACGGGTCAACGGGTACTGAGCCGCTCGACCTTGACCGTTCCGGTGTAGTTTTGCAAGGGGCGCGGTAAGATGGAATTTACGGATTAGCCCTCGCTATGGGTCGGGCCAACTGTTGATCAATGCCCCCCTTCTGGGAGTAAGGGCTCGAAATACCAATCGGTGGACTCTCTGCGGAAATGCTGCAACGAGACTTCCGACGATTCGCGTGAACAGATAACAGGAATACCCGTGCAGAACGAGTTTGAGACCAAATCGGTGCGAGCAAAGTTGCGGCTGCTGGCCATCGATATTGATGGGACCCTCGTCAACAGCACCGACGATGTAAGCGAACGGACCCGGCACGCCATTCAAGCGGCCATGAGCGCGGGGATGGTGGTGGTGCTGGCTTCGGGCCGGCGTTACAGCCGGGTTGTACCCGTTGCCCGGGAATTGGAGTTGTCCACGCCGGTTATCAGCTCCAGTGGAGCGCTGATCAAGGAGACCGAGAGCCACAGGACGCTATGGCGGGCCGATTTTTCCCCTCAGCTTTTGCGCAGGGTGGTCCAGGCTGTCCGCAGGGCGGGGTTTCCCCTGGCACTTTTGGGTGACACGTTCACCGACGGTTTCGACTACTACGTGGAGTTTCGCGGGCCCAGAAATGGGTATTTGGACCGCTACCTGGAGCTTAATCCTGGGTGTCATCGCGTGTGGAATGACTTCCAAAAGGATCCCCCGCCCGATGTCTTTGCTGCCTTTGCTCTGGGAACGCGAGAGGAGATGGAGGGCTTGGCGGCGGATTTGCACCGCACGCTGCCGGGCCTGCTGACCACCAACGTCCTCAAAAGCCCCCGCTACGAAGGGTTTTTCTGCGAAATGATGCCCAGCGGAACAACCAAGTGGTCGGCAGTTTGTCGGGTGGCCGATCAGTGGGGAATAACACCTGGCGAAATTTGTGCAGTGGGCGATGATGTCAACGATTTGGCGATGATTTCCGGGGCGGGCCTGGGTATTGCGATGGGAAACGCGTGTGACGAGGTCAAGGCCGCCGCCCACTGGGTAGCCCCATCCCACGAGGAAGACGGTCTGGCCCATGCTATCACCCTGATTCTGGAGGGTCGCGTGCCGCAAACCGCCTGAGTATCCTTAGAAGCCATACCCATGCACCTGGCCCCGTTTGGGAAATCTGGACAAAATCGCGATGACTGAAGATCACGTGCCGAGTCGAACACCCGAACCGACTCCGTCGGCGGAGATTACCATTTCCGATTTTCAGCGTCTTATTCGTAACATGTATTATGAGAAGGACGTTGCGCGGGGGATCGAAGGAACCTTCATGTGGCTCGTCGCGGAGATAGGTGAGCTCGCGGAGGACCTCCGCAACGGGACACGGGAGCAACGGGCGGAGGAATTCGCCGACGTCATCGCCTGGTTGACGACCATCGCCAACGTGGCGGAGGTGGACCTCACGGAGGCCCTTCGGCAGAAATATGGGCAGGGATGTCCTGGATGTGGGAAGTTTGTATGCGTATGCCCCGACTCAGGCAAACCATAACACGGCCATTCCCGAACTCAGATTCGGCCAAAATCTTTCGGCGTGATTGAAAGAGACTGAAGAACATCCGTGGGCTTTTCCCGTTCGTTCCGGATCATTTTGACGATGGCACAGCGATTCAGCAGTGGGCGCTACCGCACCATTTATGAAACATCTCCTCGGCTGAAGTGTATGCCGGGATTCCTCTTGGCACTCTTGCTATTTGGCGTCCCAGCCCTTGCGGACGAGGCTCCTGAGAACATCCCGACAAATCGTGCGGCGGGGCAGCAGCTCGAGGAGGCCTCGGTGGAGATTGTGGCGTGTCGAGTGGGCGTCGGCGGGGTGTACAAACTCGGGCTATGGACGCCGGTAAAGATCACGCTCCGCAGCCCGCGAGAGATAACCGGCCGACTGGCCGTCGTCGTGCCCGACGGATTTGGAAATCTGTGCTCCTACGAACTGACGAAGGTCTCATTACGAGGGAGAGGCGAGGAAGAGGTGGAGGTGCTCGTCCAGATCGGGCAGACTCTCACCTCCCTGGAAGTCCGATGGAAAGGGGAGGATGGCTCAAACGCCGCTGTGACCTTTCGCGGCAAGGCGATGGGGAATGGAGAGGTCCCGCTCGTTGTGCCTGCCCATGTGCCGCTTTTTCTGTGGATTGGGCCGGGCGACTTGGGGCGGTTTTTCCGGGATTGGACACGGCGGGGCAATTACTGGTGCCAAGTGACCGAGGTCGGACGGCTCCCGCGGAACTGGCTTGCGTATCAGAGCTTTCGTGCGGTCGTCCTGTGCACCGGAGATGATGCACGTTTCATCCAGGAACTGGCCGACTCTCCTCAGATTGTGTCGGCACTGCGCCATTGGGTGGAAGCGGGCGGAAAAATTGTTTTTTCTGGCGGAACGATGGTCCGTCCGCTGCTGGAGAAGGAAGGACCGCTATCCTGGGTTGCGCCGGGACCTGTCGTCGGCGCAATCACCTTGCGCAGGACCACGGGATTGGAAAGCCTGGTGAAAGCCACTCGACCGGTGATCCTCCGCCGTAGTGACGCGCCGCTGGTGGCTCAGCAATTCGAGCTTGAGGACGGCCTGATCACCGTACGGGAAGGAAACGTGCCGCTTGTCATTCGACATGGCCTGGGCCTCGGCACCGTTGTCGCAGTAACGATCGACGTGAGCCATCGGGCCCTTGTGGACTGGCCTCAATGGGATCGCTTCATCGCTTGGCTGGTGGGTAACGAAGAGGCCTCGCGGGAAGAGGAGGCCAGCGTGGCCCAATCACGAACCCTGATGCACTATGGTTACACAGATTTGGCGGGGCAACTGCGGGCCGCTTTGGAAGTGTTTCCTGGCGTTCCCTTCGTGCCTTTTGCCTGGGTCGCCGGTTTGACGGTCCTCTACTTGGCGATCATTGGCCCTTTAGATTACTGGCTTTGCGGGCTCCTTGGCAAACATCGACGGTGGACGTGGGTGACTTTTCCCACGCTGATTCTTTTGGCGGGATTGGTGGGGATGGCTTTGGCTTCCCACAAAGGAAATGTTCCACATGTCCGCCAACTTGTGTGCGTGGACATTGACCTGAAGGACGGTCAGCTTCGCGGAAATTGCTGGGCCAATATATACTCACCGCGGCCGGCGGCATACCGAGCACAATTGCGGACTGATATTCCCGCGAATATCAGCATGCACGATGTGAAGTTCGGTTGGTTGGGCATTCCCGGTCATGGCCTGGGTGGGATGGAAAGTCCTGCCAACGTCATGCTGTTGCCGGGTGCGTACGTCAATGAAGATGGCCATGTTTTTCAGGGGCTGCCCGTAGGACAATGGGTGACGCGGGGACTGTGGGCCATCTGGACGGGAAAGCTCCGTGACCTGCCGCTCGACTGGCAGTTGAGAGACCGTGATGGTACGCTCCGCGGGCGGATCATCAATCGCTCAGCTATCACACTGGAGGATTGCGTTATCGTGTACGGTAACTGGGCATATCCCGTCGGTACGCTGGAACCAGGCCAGGTCTGGGAAGCGGGAATCGGCGAGGACCGCCGGGAATTACGCTCGTGGCTCAACGGGCAACATGTTCTCTTCGAGGGGAAAGGCCCCCATCTGCAGACACACCAGCAAGTGCAGCCTTACGATCAAGCATCCCGTGATGTCGGCTACATCATGCGAATGATGGGGCTTTATCAGGCGGCCGGGGGGAAAGCCTACACGCAGCTCTCTCACGAGTACTGGCCCAGCCTGGATCTGACGGATGCCGTTCTGAATGGACGGGCCGTGTTGGTCGGGCGGATGCGTCCACCAGGAGAGGCAGAAGCCCCATGGCCCGAGTTTGGTGTTACACTGGACAATGGTGAAAATCCCGTTTGCATGAGGTGGAGCAACGACGTATTCTGGCGATTTATCTTGCCCGTGCTTCGTTCCCCGGGCGAAACTTCGGCGATGCAAACGGCCAGTCCCGAAAAAAATAACAGTTAGAAAAAACAGGACGTCCTTCAGTTTTAGAACACGCGTAGTGTGACGACAATGGTCCGAGAAACATCTTCCCCCGTGGCGACCACTTCCCCAACGTCGATGAGTGTCGAAAAGTCGTCGAACACCAACGATCGCCCCGTCGCTGTTAAAACGGTTGGTCTTACGAAGATTTACGGCCAGATTCGGGCTGTGGATCATCTGACGCTCGAATTAAGGCAGGGGGATTTGTTCGGGTTTATCGGGCCGAACGGTTCGGGCAAGACAACCACAATGAGAATTCTGGCGACGCTCCTTCAGCCGAGTTGGGGCGAGGCCTACGTTTGCGATCATTCCATTTATACGCACCCAAAAGAGATTCGCCGGTTGATTGGCTACATGCCAGATTTCTTCGGCGTGTACGATGACATGAAGGTCATCGAATACTTGGAATTCTTCGCCGCCGCTTACCGTATCAATGGGCCGAAGCGTCGCCGTGTGTGTGAGGAAATGCTCGAGCTCGTCGAGCTGGGCTACAAGCGGGATGCATTGGTGACAAGTCTCTCTCGCGGCATGACGCAGCGTCTGGGACTTGCCCGCGTGCTGCTCCACGATCCCCAGGTCCTCATCCTCGATGAGCCGGCGAGTGGTTTGGATCCCCGCGCCCGCATCGAAATCCGGCAGCTCCTCAAACGACTCCGGCAAATGGGCAAGACGATCATGGTTTCCAGCCACATCCTGCCCGAGTTGGCTGACATCTGCAACAAAGTGGGGATCATCGAGCAGGGCGTTCTCAAGGTATGCGGAGAGCTCGAGGAAGTAATGCGGCGAATTCGGGAGAAGATCACTCTGTGCATCGAATTGTGGGATCAGCCGGACGGAGCCGCCCGTCTTCTCGACTCACACGAACTGGTGGAAAGCGTGGACGTTCGTCAAAACCGGTTGTATGTGACTCTCAAAAAAGGCGTGGAAGACTATCGGGAACTGCCCCGTCTTTTGCTCGAAGGGGGCTACGCGATCAAACTGTTCAAGGAAGAGGAAATCAATCTGGAGACCGCGTTTATGATGCTCACCAAGGGCATGACTTCCTGAACGGTTACAGAAATTCACGTGTTCCGAAGGAGGGGTTCGTAGAAAGCCACGTGAGTGGCGCTTCGCTTATGTAGCACGAGTGGCGCGCAATTAACCACCGGGGAGCGAGTTTGAAAGTGCGGCGATGTACTCGCGGGCTCGTTCTGCGAGCATGGTGATGTCCGTTCCCACCGCGATCAGCCGCATGCCCTGCCGTGCCCAAAATTGGGCTTCTTCGGGACTTCTCGCGTGAATGCCTGTGACCCGACCGAAACGTTGTCCCGCGATAATGACCTGCTGGACGTGCTCTGCAAAGGCCCGAGTGATCTCGCTCCCAGGCGATTCCGCCCGCAGACGCGTCTCCAGATCGAGGGGACCCACCAGCAGCGCATCACATCCGATGACGGAAGCAATGGCTGGGGAATTCTGGACGCCGCGGGGACTTTCGATTTGAAGAACCAGCATGATTTCCTGATTTGCTTGGGCTAAATATTCTTCCAAAGTGGCTGCCCAGTGGAGGAAATGGAGAGTTCCTCCAGCGCTGCGGTCGCCATCGGGCGGGAACCGCGTTCCCCGAACGATCCGCTGTGCTTCTTCCGGTGTTTCCACCATCGGCACGATGATCCCAAATGCTCCTGTGTCGAGGGCACGCTTGAGATAAAATGGAGTGCCCTCCGGAATCCGGATAAACGGGACGACGTTGTTGTCGGCAATGGCTCCCACTAGACGAGCGACATCCGACCAATCCACGGCGGCATGTTCCATGTCGATTGTCAACCAGTCAAAACCAAGCGGCAAAAGAGCACGCGTTACATGGTAGTTTGCCGACGTGATCCACGTTCCCCACGCGACCTGGCCTTGGAGAATCTTGCGCTTGACAGCGTTGGTTCGCATCGAGATCGCTCCCCGGGGTGATTTTGAGAAATTCGCCTTTATGTCTGTAACCTTCGTCTCGAACAAGAGGCGAAAAACATTTGCTTGTCAAAGACACTAAAATTAAACGATACACCGCCAGATCGGGCTCATTCTAGTGGAGAGTCATTGCTCGCACGAGGGTGACGCCTGAAATGGCATCAATTGACAGGACAATGTTTGGGCCTTCGGCACCCGATCATTCCGGCCAAGGCGACGGAGAAAACCAGACTGACTGATTCAATTTGGAAAAACCAGTTCAATCACGGAGTTGACTGTGGCGAATAGAAGTTTCGAGTGGCACGATGAGGAGTGGTGGCGAGCAGTCGAATTCAGCTCCCTGAAAGAGGGAGCAGGATTCCTTTTTTCGGCAGACGGCCATGACATTGCCCTTTTTCGTGTGGGAGAGGAAGTCTTCGCAGTGAACGATTATTGCCCGCACATGGGCGACTCACTCTCTGCCGGACAGATTTATCAGGGGGCGGTCATCTGCCCTCGGCATATGTGGGCGTTTCGCCTGACCGACGGACAGTGTCTGGATGTGGCTTCTCTTCGCGCGCGAACTTACCAGGTGGCCATCCGCGACGGGTGGGTTTTTGTCAAGAAACCCACTGACCATAATGACAAGCAGTCAGCCGCTCAACAGTAAGCATGGTCCTTCCCGGCAGTGCTGGCAGATCCGTGCGGGGTTGCATGGCGACGGTGTACCCCAGGTCTGAACTTCCCAGAAGTGGTGGGCGCGGAAAAGTACTCTTTCTTTCGGTCAACACTTGACGCGCACCGCCGTCGTCAACTTGTTAATTCGCGCGACCGCGCACAACCTGTTACCGGGAATGTGCTATTGGAGCGTCAAAGATTCGCCAGGTTCCAGCACAACAGCCTTGACGGCGGTCTCCTTATACACGCGTTCCGCCCAGGCGTGCACGTCCTGCGCGATGAGGGGCCAGGTATTGGCGTGAACTGGGACCACCATTTTGGGGTGCAGGAATTTAACGGCCTGGAGTGCATCTTCGGGCCCCATCGTGAAATTGTCGCCGATGGGGAGTGCCGCGAGAGTTAACCCTTCCTGCCCGATCAGTTGCATATCCAGGAAAAGGCCCGTATCGCAGGCGAAATAGACCTTTCCCTCTGGCAAGGTGAGAAGAAACCCCGCCGCCACACCTCCGTAGCTGCCATCCGGAAGCATCGAGGTATGCACCGCGGGAGTCATTTTCACACGGCCAAAGGGGAAGGTGTAACTGCCTCCGATGTTCATACCGTGGGTCTTTTCCACTCCCCGCTTGGCCAGCCATTCGCAGATTTCGTAAGTGGAAATGACGGTTGCCTGATTCGCCTTGGCGATCTTCTCGGCATCGGCAATGTGGTCAAAGTGTCCGTGCGACACGAGAACATACTCGGCCTGTACCTGATGCGATTTCACGGGAGCTACCGGTGAATCATCCAGGAAGGGATCGAGCACAATCCGCGTCCCATTCGTTTGGATCAGCCAACTGCCGTGACCTAGCCATTGCAATTCTGTGGCCATTCGATCAGCACCTCCTCGATGTTGGTCAGCGGACTTGTCGTTCGATCACCAAAGCGTCTCGCCCGTTATTTTAGACCTACGTGCGATGTTCTATTATACAGGCGTCGGAAACTCCTGCAGAATCTCCCACGGGCGACTTCCCTGCCACTCTTCCACGCCAGGGGATCGCGTGTTGATTTGAGCGCAAAACACCCTCAAGCGAGAGGGCGGACCAGCTTGAGTGCAAAGGGTGAGGGTTTTTGCAGGCCTTGGTGATTGCTCTCCTCGGCTCGCGGTGGGAAAGTAGTCCCCCTCCCCTGCCCTGCCCCGTCGGGAAAAACCCCGTCAGGTTTTCCGCAAGTACTGCCGCATATGCCGTTTATACGCCTCCACGCCCGGCTGGCCATAGGGATTGATTCCAATCAGATAGCCTTCCGTAACAGTCGCCAGCATGAGGAATTGAAATACGGCCCCTAGCGTGCGTTCGTCGATTTGGGGAATCACTATCTCCGCTGTTCTTCGCAAAGCCTCCGCGTATGCCTGATTGGTACCTTGCCGAGCGGCGTTGAGAAGTTCGTGGACCGTTCGGCCGGCGTACTCGTTCAACCCATCCTCGTCGGTATCCCAGCGGGGAATGCGAAGAGTGGGAAGCCGCTCTTGGGTAGGCCAGACGTTTGTGAACAATTTGTCCCGGCGTCCCTCCTGATGCTGTTGGCCCCGCGAGTGTAAATCACGGGTGTTGACAACCGTCAGTGGTGTGGCTCCCTGCCCGTTTTTTCCCAGGCTTTCCGAGAGGAGCTGATCATACCACAGGCCGAGGGCCTCCAGACGCTTGCCCCAGGTGGCAAGTACGCGGATGGAAGCGCCCCGCTGCATTTCCATGAGATGGCAGATCGCCACGTATTTCAGGATAAGGTTCTCAGCCGGATCATTCTTCCGAAACGCCTCATTGGCTGCCACGGCTCCTTCCAGAAGCCTCTTTACATCAAGACCAACGACGGCACTGGGGATCAGTCCAACCGCACTGAGGACGGAGAACCGGCCCCCAACATCGTTGGGGAATGCGAACATGTTAGCTTCTGGAACACCCAGGGACTGACATAATCGCCACAGATTGCTTCCTTCCTGACTCACCACCAAAATATGCTCCCCAAGGGACAGCTCCTTCTTTTGGCAGTGGCGCCGGAGGGCCTCCACGAATATCCGAAAGGCGACGGCCGTCTCGATCGTGGACCCGCTTTTGCTGATGACGACGATGCCCCATTTTTCATCCGGGCGATTCTCTAGCAGCTCGATAAGCCCAGCCATCGTGTCGTTGTCCAGGTTGTTTCCCTCAAAGTAGAGCCGGGGATGCCCTCCCCGTTGTTCCCGCGGGAGTTCATTGTGGTGGGGATGGCAGCACCCTTCAAACAGTGCCCGCGCACCCATGTAAGAGCCCCCAATACCCAGCACTACGACGGAATCATTTTTCTGTCCGAAATTGCGCGCGACTTCCACCATTCGCTCAACTTCGGAGCGCGATGTCGTCAGGAGCTCCTCTGGAAGGTCCAAGAACCGTGAATCCACAGGCTCCGGGAAAATCGGGGACGGCCGACGATTTTTCTTGTTTTCAACATCCGCAAGCACCTGATCGCGGCATGAGAGCAACCTCGGCCATAACCAAGCAATGTCCTCGGGCAAAACGCCGGTTTCCTTCTCAATAGCAGTTGCCTGGTGCGAGACTTCGACCAGCGATGTGGTGTATTCGATGGGCAATTTCATACGAGGATCCTTTCCATCACTTCGTCGTGATCGACGTCCAGTATGCCGCAGCGGCTAAGATGCCCTTCAAATCGGCACAGGGCGAGTGGTTTCAAGTCCATCTCTGCGGAATATGATGCCGATTATCTCTCACCCCACACAAGGATTTGCTAAACCTCTCATTTTGTCGCACTTTCGCCGGTGAACGTAGGGGGCGTGACAAGAAGTCAAGGAAATGGTTAGATTTTTGATCATTCTGCCCCTTGATCATGTCACGGTCCCCCCAGCGATCCAGAGATGGCCCGCTATTGGGCTGGTATCAGACGCCACTGCGGCACGGACTCATCCACCTCAATCGCGCGAGCGCCGGCGTAACGATCGTAGGTCATAATCATCTCTCCGATTGTGTCGAAATACCCGACAATAAATGCAGCACTGAAGGTCTGGCCTGCCTTGATCGGATAGCCACCAATTTCTTCAATCATGCACACGTATCCTCGCTGGTGGCACCAGGCGTCGTACACCACGGCGGGATCGAGCGTCATTCCCGCCAACCACGGCCCTTGGGCACCCGTCTCGGGGTCGCGCAGTCGGTAGGCGCGGATGAAGCGATCAGGTAGCGGTTGCTCTCCACGGAAGTATCGGAAACGAGCATCCGGTGGAAAGTCCTCAAAGAATTCTTTCGCAGGAATAAAACCGAAGTAACTCAAGTAAATAAGGTCGAATGTATCACCGTTCTTGTGTCGGATGTGGCCGGGCATATCAATGCGGAGGAATAACGCGGGACTATTGTTGACAGTTTCCACACTATCCATAGTAAACACGTACCTGGTATCACAGGGTATAACAATCCACTGACGCCATAGAGAACCCGCGTTTTTCCCTGGTGCCGCCAAATAGTATTGGAATTCCTGCTGGATCGCGACAAAGTCCTTCCCGCGAACAACCCGAGGATGCAGCTCTCCGGCTTTCGTGCAAATTTGCGGACCTTCGATAGATCGCTTGGGAATTTGACCATGATAGAGATTATTAAACTGATAGACCAAGTCGGGCGGCAGCGTGTTTCGGTATGACTCATCCGAGCCGGGCTCCATGAGCCAGTCCACGATATCCAAACCGAAGCCGGCGTCCCTGAATCCCGTCTTTCGATCCACAAACGACTGTGCGGCGATCCCACTCACGTACCCTCTTTTTTGAATGGCCAACTCCAAATGGGGCGTCACCACAGTGATTCGGTCGTCGGTTTCCGTCACGCTGTACCGGGGTTGCTGCTCGCCCAGAACAAAGCGGTTGACGTTCGCCACTAAAACCACGAACATGAGGACACTGAATCGTTGATACGCCGCCACGAAGAAAGGTCTGGATTTACAGGGGCGTTTTGAGGTGGACACCGCAGGAACAGCGGATTGTGATTGGCGGCGCGCTAGAAAAATCTTATTCCTCGCCATGGCGGTTCCCCACTACTTGGGTTTTCAGGGATATTGGCACACTGGTTTTGTGACCTATTATAACAACTTGTCGCCCCGGGGAAGTTTCGCGCAATTGACTTGGCGAATCGCCTAAATCGCTGCATCGTATCTTGTCGCCTTTTGGCAGCCGATTGCGACTGGGTCCCGGACCAGGATCACGGAGCTGTGCTGATGATCACGGTGCTGAGTATGGTGCTTCAGGAAGATGAGGAGAGGTTACTGGCCTGGCCGCAGGATTGGAACGTGCGGTCTCGATTGCACACGCCCTCTCGCCCGGCCATCACTGGCGAATTTAGAGATGAACAACTGGTGTATTTAGACGTCAATCCGGCGGATCGCGGAAACGGTGTGGTTTCTGCGTGCCGCGGGGATCGGTGTCGGGGGCATATTAGCCCGTGGGTTTGCCAACGTTGAACGTCGCTACGTGTGAGAATGACCGGCAGGCCTTCCCACCAGTGTGGCAAGGGGGACGCGAATACCCTCGATGGTCACCCGGGTACGTTGAGCCCAGGCGTCTTATAGCACTGCCACGGCAACGAACCGTTCAGGATACTGCGCGGCAAGATTGCGCTATTCGGTTTGATCGGCTCCCGTGTCGTAGAGTTCCGAGGGTTCGCCCGCAGGGCACAAAGACGTTTCGTCCCTACGTGGTTGGGATTGCATCCTGTGAATGGGAATTCATACAGTGGAAGGGGTGTGGTGGAGATTGCGAAGGAGACTGACAGCTCTTGTTAATAAACGAAGGACTCAAGTATTTCGAATGGGCGCCGCATTTGGAAATGGCAGGATGCGAAATACTGTCGATTGCTGTTAAATTCGGACATCAGTGTGTGAATAAAGATGCCAAATCATATGTGGTTGCGGATTGAGAGTTTTCAAAACCGTCGTGTGAAAGAGGCCATCGCCCTTCGCAAATCGGACGAGCGACGCAACACGGGCCGTATCATCATCGATGGCGTACGCGAAATCGAGCGGGCCTGTGAGGCGGGGGTGGTCATCGAGGAGGTGTTTTACTCCCCGACTCTCGCCCCCGAAAAAGCGCGGCAACTCGTCGAGATGCTCGCCGGACGGAACGTCACGATCCTTGAGGTGCCAAAACGCCTCTTCGAAAAAATCGCGTATGGCGAGCGAGAGGAAGGAATCGTCGCTATTGCGAGGTCTCCCACGTTTTCCCTGAAGGAGCTCACGCTCAAAAATGGTCCAGAAGCGCCCCTTGTCCTCGTAGTGGAAGGGATCGAAAAGCCGGGGAACCTTGGGGCGATGATTCGCACGGCCGACGGCGCGGGGGTTGCCGCAGTTGTGGCGGCAGATATACGGTGTGATGTGTACAATCCCGCCGCCATTCGCGCGAGCTTGGGGACCATCTTTTGCTTGCCGGTTGTGGCGGCCAGCAGTGCCGAAGTTCTGGAGTTTTTACAACAACATGCATTGAAATGCGTGGCCGCTCGGGTGGATGGAGCCGTTGCCTACTTTGAAGAAGACCTCACCGGCCCCACAGCAATTGTTCTGGGCAGCGAGGCGGAAGGCCTAAGCCCGATATGGCGCCAGGGTTGGGTAAAATCTGTCCGCATTCCGATGCTCGGGCGAGCAGACAGCCTTAATGTCTCCGTAGCGGCAGCCGTCCTCCTTTATGAAGCCCGTCGTCAAAGAATGGTTTCAGGGGTATCAGCTCAGGTGTAAAGTCACCAGATTGTTGAGAGAGGGCCGTGTTCGTTTGGTTGGCCAGAATTTCAGAGTAACGTGTCCTTGGCGCCGGCGGAATTCATTCTTCATCTCGCGGGAAGGAGAAGAGGACGCGGAATCCGCGACGAATCGCCCGTCCCCAGTCGGTGACCTGCTTGACAATTTCGTCCGATTTTGCGACCGGAAAAGCTCCCGCCTGCCACGCTGGCCTTGCCCACTCCCAGGGGCGTTCAAGCACTTCCAGATCGATTTCCGCCCGGTCGATTGCCTGTTCAAGGTCTTCCATCCAGTCCGGCCGTCTGTAACCGAATGGAATGTGAAACGACTTTAGTTTTTCAGCACGTTGCGTGAATTGTTCAAAATGTTGGCCTGGTTGTCCGATAGAAAGCTCCCGCATGGCTGGACGGACGAGTGCCGCGATATGGGCCTCCTGCAGTGGTCGCAGACAGCCACCTTTCAAAAGTTCATGCAAGCCGGCTAGATGAATACCATGCATTTTGCGCAGCCGCTCGTACTTTTTGAGGAAGACCTCGTCCCAGCCACGGAACTGGGTTGCCAGTTCATTTTCCCAGGCTTCGGCGAGCTCCCATTGTTCATGAAGGAGCAGGACACGATGGGCAACAATAAAGGGTTTGAGCATCCACTGACGCCGCAGGAACTCTGCCTTGACTTTAAGAAACTCCAGAAGAATGTAAAGATTTTGACCATAGTCGGACTGGACGGTCATGCTGTTATAGTCAAGATAGTCCTCGTAATTCTCTAAAACGCTCTCGATAATCAGGCGAAGGTATTCGCCAGCCTTGGCCAGCGGGAGTTCTCCCGACCGCACATCGTCGCACAGCTTCTGAAACTGAGGTTCGTCGGATTCAATCGCCGCTTCGAGCCAGCGTATTGGGCCGGTGGTCAGGACACCGCGCAGGTTCGCCTGGGCCATGAACGTGGGAGTAAATATGGCCTGGCCATAGTCCATGATAAACTTGCGAAGGTCTCGCCACTGTTTTTGAAACGGCGTGGTTTCTAAAGTGGAAAGGTAAATTTCCTGAGACAGGGCCATCCAGAAATCGGCAAGCACCTGTGCGACGGTGATCAAATTCTCGAGAACGCGATGCCGGTGTTCTTCGGCGGAGATTCTTGGATTTTGAGGTGCAGCCACCAGTGCTGCCATGATGCCCTCGGCGAGGGCCTCAAACAGCCGTTCGATTTCCGAAACTTTTCCACCACTTTCCACCTGGGATTGCTCGGCACTTTTGACAAAACTGACAACGCTGAGCGCCGGTAGAACCCAACCTGCCCGGGATGCCAGGTAAACCAACAATCCGAGAGAACGATGGAGAACGCGGGCTTCGAAATAAGTTTTTGGTGACCCACCGCGGGTGATGGGCTGATAGAGCACCGGTCTTTCGTTGACCAGGGCAGGAATTTTTTCGAGACTCTCCTCAAAGATTTCGGGCTGTGAGAAGAGGACGGAGCGAAGAAGACCAGAATACACGTCCTCCCATTCGTCGCGGACCGTTGGTTCGGTCGGGAAACGATCTCCCATGGCGGCCCTGATCAGAAATCTCAGGTTCGCAATGTCCAGCGCTGCATGGAGGGCACGTTCCAGAAGCGTTTCGCGAATGTTCCTCCGGCGTTCAAATTCAATCATGCTGTCCAACGAGGTGCCCGGAGGAGGTACCGGAAACCGCCGCAAATCCTCAGCCAGTTGAAGAAGGTCCTGTTGCACGCGATAGCTGTGGCGATACCAGTTGATCAGAGTTTCGCCGGTGAATTCATCCTCGGGGAGTTGATAGAGAGTTCCGAGGAGTGAATCAAAGCGGATCAGCATTATGGCGCTGAGAAAATTACAGCGGTCAAAAATCTCGTTGTGGACAGCGGCCAGGCCAAAGTCGGTGGGAATGTCGTCATCCACGATCGACCCTTCATGGCCGTCATCGGCACTATCGCGGAATACGACGCCCTCGTAAGCCGCTTCAAAGAGGTCTTCCATTCCGCCCTCGGGCTCCTCTTCTCCGGGGAGGGCAGCGGCCTGGCGCTCCGTCCGTCCGAGCAGTTCAGAGAGTTTCGGCACGCGAAAAAAGTCTTCCGCATTGGCTTCCAGAAAGTCCAAGAATTTCCGGGTTTGATCCCATCGATGGTGGGGGTTTTTCTCCTGTTTCCAAAAAGCCTGAAACCACCGGAGGACAATGACCTGGAACGAAATTTCGCCGCTTCCCAATCCGACTTCGTGTGCCCGGGAGGCCCAATGCACCAGAAGAGCCATCGCAGCTCTCAGATCGCCGTGCTGGACAAGGGTATCGACGAGGAGCCCGTAGCTGATCGCCGATCGGAGCGATTCAGCATGTTCGCGCCAGAACGCGAGATTGTGGGCTTGGCCCGGTTGCTGTCGCCAGTCGTGAATAACGCCCGCCACCTGCTCGGAAGCTTCGCATTCTTCATGCGCCACAAAACTGTTAATATCCGAGATGGCGGTGGTTCCGAATTGGTCCCACCATTCCGCCAGCGCTCTTGCCTGTTGGGCGATCCGGGCGTCCAGTTCGAGATCACCGGAAGCGGCAGCCTCTCGCCGCAGTGCAGCAAACTGCTGGAACAGTTCCTTCATGAGACCGATCAACTGGTCCACACGATGGTCGTAAATCGAATCCCGGGTATGTTCGAAAATGGGAAACAGGCCACCGAATCCCAGAATGCACCAGGGATCAATTACTGCTCCACAGGCGATAGCGCGGTGAAGCAGATCGACTGCCTCAGCCAAGCGAGTAGCCGATTCCTTGATTCGCCCGCGTCGCAGAAGCCACTCGCATTCGCTGAGCTGACATCGAATTTCACAGCGGATGCGGGCGGCACCTGAGTGGATTCGGTGCATCCAACGGCGGGCCTCCTGGATTGCCCCCATTCGCGCGAAGCAGTATGCCCACGCAGCGGCACATAACTCCTGGGATCGATACGCCGACAATCGTTGGTTCAGCGCCTGCCGGGTTCCACCAAAAGGCTGTCGAAGCTGGCGTGCCTCTTCCTCCAATCGGGTCCGCCTTGCTCCGCTACAGCGGTTCAACAGATCCACGTAAAACTGATCACGAAGCCTGGCGATACCCTGCAGCCAGCGGTCGATTTGCACGGTCGAAAGGATACCGCCTGGCCGGTCACCGCAGATACCGGAGGCCATGAGAGTGGTCCCGGCAAGGACGGCCGCCGCTTCGAACAGGCGCTCTTCACGATCCGCCGGGTCCGCTTCTGCGACGCGTGATAAAACACTTTCGAGGTGGGCGTCATGGAGCACGAACCGGCAGTAGTAGCCCCGCCTGTTGAGCTTGTGAGGGTCCCACAATCCATAGAGGTAATTCGGCCGCTGTTGGACCGGGTGATCCATATCATACCCGCGAGGATCAAGCACGATTTCCTCGAGTTGTTCCAGGTCGAAAAGCGCTGCCCGCCGCAACTCTTCAGGAGTTTCTCGCAGGATATTGAGGGCCGTTTCGATCAGCGCCTGATACCGCCCCACGGCAGCCCCGGCTCCCCTCACCCAAAGCGGGACCGCACAGACATACTCATGATCGTAAGGTTTGCACCGACGGTCACCTTCGAGAACGGCTACCGGCCGGTACCCCAGATAATCGTTAAGTTGCTTGAGGGTGGCCTTCACCAGGGTGTCAGAAACGCAGGGTTCACCCTCCGTGCTGGCGAGGGTTGCCAGAATCCCCTCGCAGAATCGCGCAAGCAGAAACGGATGACAATAATCGTCGGCACTCCAGTGGCTTAACAGATCCCGGTGAAAATCACGGTACGCCGGCATGACCGTGTCAAAAAGAAAATTGAGCACGAATTGAGCTCGGGTCAGGTCGGAAAATGCGGCGTTCTGTTCCGCGAGTTCCTCACTGCTGCGAACGAGGTGTTCCCGGAGTTTCTCAAGTCGCGGTGGTTGGCTGTCGGCTTCCCTGTTGGCCGATTCTGTCAGGCCCAGTGAAAGAAAAAGCGCATTCCATGCCTGAAAAAACTGGGGATCCCGAACACCATCCGAGAAGTTGAGATACCCCAGGATGATTTCTTCAGGGGACTTGAACTTCCGCGGGTCTGTCATAGCGCGAAACTCCGGTATGGCTGATCCTCCTTTAGCCGACCAACTGGCCCCCATTGTGGCGGGTAAGTCGGGAATCCGCTCCAAGGTCCGGAAGAGCGTCGACTATCTGGCATTCTACCGCAGAGGCTCATCTTTTATAACCGATGCACGAAAACCTGGAACAGCCGGCGAGTTTCGTTTTGTGGCGGGCCATCAGGTGTGAAGGTCGGCCAGGGTGTCGCAACATTTGGGTCAGGCTGGGGGCACTTCGTGAATTGCCCCTGCCCAAACCATTTGGCTATATCGGACGTGTGGTGGGCACAATTCGTGAATCGTCCCTCTGTGAATCTCGGTACGCTCAGGTTCGGCGTGGTCTCGGGGGCCGGACAACCAGCGCATTTTGCACGCCGGGCCCAAACTCGTGCCCAAGGGCTCTGTCAAAAGTGAATAAACTTTGGGAACAAAGTACATTCAGGGCGCGGGCCAATAGCTGTCAAAAAACATCCCAGAAAAAGAGCGTTTCTTTTCCAAACTGCCTAATTATCATGGATAATAGCCGGACAGGCGATGCATTCCGCACGGATTGCTGGTATGCGGGCTCCCGCTCTGCTGTCCTGGGATAGCGAACGCCGTCAGCGGGGAGCGGGCGGGGTGTGGCAGCTTTTCGGTTGTCGTAAGGACGCACCTGACGTTGAACGCCAGATCGACATACGAGGCAGAGAGATGACGCAACGCGCGATGAAACGTGCCCGACTGTGCCTGATGATGGCAGCTCTTCTGCTGGGAAGTTTATCCGGTCCCCGAAACTCCGAGGCGGTGGCGCCAGATCTCATTCGGCCCCAGCAACTGGCTCCGTACGGTTTGGAACTCGCCTGGTTCAACCAGGTGCAGATGGATCCCAGTGTCGGTAGGATGACGAGCTGGCTATTGGATCGAGGGACACTGTTTGTCGTGACCGACACAGCCGTGCTCCAGGCGTTCGACGCCGAGACCGGTCGTTCCTTGTGGGCAACAACTGTTGGGAGTCCCGATTTGCTCACCTTGAAACCGACGGCTAGTGAACATCTGGTCGCGGTGGTGAATGGGAGTACGATCTATATCCTGAACAGATACACCGGGGTCATTCTCTGGAAACGCCAGACCGAAGGTGCTGTAGGAGCGGGGCCGGCCTTGAGTCCGACTCGGGTGTTTGTGCCGCTTATTCGCGGAAAGATCGAGTCTTACCGATTTGAATGGGCCACGCCTGAGATGGCAGCGGCTACCGGCACACCGCTTGTGGAAACAGCTACCTCTGGGCAAACGGGCAGCAGCCAGCCGACGAGCAACAATCGGGGAACCGGCGGTCAGGGCGCTCAGCAGACTTCCCCACAAGCCGAAACGGAAACACTTCCGCCTGAAGCTACCGTGACCGCCCAACCGGTGGGAAAAGAGGAACTCCGCCTTTCCACGAAGCAGAGACCGGGGTTATTTGTGATGTCCTGGGGGCACGCTCTTGTGGAGCCTCGGCTCACCTATGCGGATTCCAATCGGGAACGGGTGGCCTGGCCGACTGACCAGGGATTGCTTTTCGTGGCGGAATTGGATGTGCGTGCAGAATTGCGATTCCAGGTTCAGTACTTTTTGCAGACCAACGGAGATATCGTCGCGCCTCCCTGTATCCGTCCCGGTGATCCGACGCTCTCCAACGATCCCAACCGGATGTTATTTGTGGCCACCACCAACGGATTCATCCACGCCTTAAGGGAATACGACGGCAAGGTTTTGTGGCGTTTTTCCACGGGCGAGCCCATCAATCAATCACCAGCCCTTGTGGGGGATGACCTCTACTTTTCGACACAAACCGGTGGGCTTTATCGCGTGAAGGCCACCACGGGTGAGTTGGTTTGGTTCAGTCGCGGAATCAGACAGTTTGTGGCTGCGAGCGACCAGCGCGTTTACGGAATCGATGGGATCAACCAGTTGGTCATCATGGATATCCAAACTGGTTCCCGGCAGGGACAGTTTGATGTGACACGTTACCCGCTTCGATACATGAATTCGCAGACCGACCGAATCTATCTCGCCAACGAACAGGGCCTGATTCAGTGCCTGCGAGAAAGCAGATTGACCCAGCCCATTAAACATATGGTGCCTGTTACGCAACCCCCCAAACAGCCGCCCAAGCCAGCGCAGGCTCAGCCCCAGGCCCAGCCGCAACCCGCAACTCCAGCTCCGACTCCTCCGGTGGGCGAAAACCCATTTCAATGATGCGATCGAGCGGGTGGTCTGTGGTTTTGTTACTCCCTTGGTAACTGTCTGGCTTCGGTCAAGCGCCGCGACGAACACGTCTGGCAAAAGCAGAAGCGACTCACAATTTGGAAGATCGCTGCGAAACGGCGGGAATCAGGTTGCGTGTCTGAGGGATCGGCAAAGAAGACCGACGAGGTTAGGGACTGGATTCGGACTCGCCCCCACCTTTGGAAATGGCCCGTTCGGCAAGGGAGAAATTTTCGATGCGGGCGGTTTTCAGCACAGGTTGCCCGAGCAGGCGGTTGATTCGGGTGACGACTTTTCTCGCCAAATAGTCCACCTCCTGGAGTTCAGAGGGACTGGTTGCCCGAACGGTCACGAGAACCTCGTCTCGGATGACTTGGCCGAAGGACTGGATAAATCGGCCAAAACTGTCGGGATCGTCGAAGGTGGTCACTACCCGGAATTGAAAGCTGGCTTCGCGAATCAGGCCGCTGGCTGGATCGTAAACGCGGACGCAAAAGTCCCCAAAATCGGCTTCGCCATTGCCCAGCCATTTGGCGGCCGGGGCTGGGCGGGAGTGTGACGCCCCCCAGGCTTCGCCCATTCCCAGCTTCTCAAGCCACTGGCTCCAGTGCGTATGGGAACTTGCGAGGAGGCCGATAAAAAAGGCAGGGAGAATTCCCAGAAAAACGGCCAGCACTTCCACCCAGACCAGCCTGCGACGCGGTGCGACGGCAGAAGGGGTGCGCGCTCCAGCCGGCGAAAGGTGCGTGCCCCGCGAAACACCGTTCCCTTTATCTGGTGAAGACGAGCGCATTGGGGACTTTTCGCCGTGCGCCACAAGCAAACCTCGCTGGAAAATGACTCGAACCTGAAAAGACGAAGGCGGTTTAGTTGCGCCGCATAGGTTTTCTGTGAAGAGTATAGCATATTTTCCGGCCGTAACCCGACGGTAGGCGGGCTTTGCCCACAAAATAGATCACGGCGGGTTACCATAGATCCCGAAAAATCAATTGCTGAATCGGGGTGTATGCCCGCTACAAAGCCCGGTACCGGCACCGCCTCGGGGTCAACATTCGAATCCGGGCGGCCGTTCGTAAAGTTTCTTGCGAGTGGCCCAAAGACCGGCAGAAGGTGTAGGAATGTAATAAATCGTCTCGCCGTCTGGGGTTGTATTCCACCCCTCGCGGAGCTTGTCAATCGGATAGCGGCGAAGCGTCTCTTGGAGATCCGCGTACTTGAAATTCACCCCCTCGATTTCCTCACGCGTCAAATGGCCGGGGGCATAGGTGATGGTGAAACGGCCTTCCGAGGAACCATGAATGAGGTGGGCCGCGGCATGGGCAAGGTCCTGGAGATCCGCGTTCGTTCGATACAGCTCCATAATCCGCTTGGTTCCGACGTACCCATATTTTCGGATTAATCGATCCACTTCTTCCTGTTCACCAAATCGTTTCAGGCCGGGGGCGATGATAATGAGTTCGCCGCCATCGGCCATGACCATCCGGGTACGATAGATCGCCTTGTTCGCTACCCAGGTGCTGACGAATTCGTCCTCCTGCATGTAGCACACAACTTTTTGAAGCGGTTCTTCAAACACCTTGATGTTCTCTTCGCGGGACTGCCGCGCCGCCATCAAATAGGTGTCCAAATCATCGCCCACGTAGATGCCCGTGTGAACAAGCTGATCCTCTGGATTGCGGGCCATGACAATTTGGATGTAAAAGTCCGGCAGCGAACCGAGGAAATCTTCCTCTGCTTTGTTAAAACACGCCCGAACCGGCGTGATGAGCGTTCCCAGATTGTTTTCTATTCCACAACAGGCCGCCGCAATGTGCGAGGCACAAATGGTCCGCTTTCCCGCCAGACCAATGAAGTAGTTCTTGTTGTGATTGGCGAATCCCAACACTTCGTGGGGAACGACGTGCCCAATGTTGATGATTAAATCCCACTTTTCCCGCATGAGCATCGTGTTCAGATCGATGGGAATCGCCCAGTCTGCCGCACCTCGGCTGACCTCCTTAACAAATTCGGCAGGGACCTCGCCCACGGGGACGACGGTGTCAATCCAATGATGGGCGTGAATCCGTTCATGGGGGATGCTTCCAAACATGCGGGCGTTCTGTTCGCGACTGTGCGGCTCATGCTGGCCCAATGTGGGGATGACATGCACGTCGGCGTCCTTGGCCAGCATTTGATAGAGCATCTCGGTCATTTTGCCCGCACCGGAGTGCATGCGTGTGATGTCGGGCGGAAGAAGGAGAACTCGCCTGGGAGAGCGGCAAATTCTCGCCCGGGCCTCATCCAACGCCCGTTCCATCAGTTCGCGAATACGGGGCCACTCAATCTGCGAAGCTCGCTCATAAAACCAGGGCATGGGTGATTGTTTTCTCCTGCTGCGGTGTTGATCCGATGCCAATCTATGCCAGCGTAATTGACCTATTATGACGCGCCCGAGGCAGACTGGGGAGCCCGCGACGCTGCCGGTCTCCGCACACCCGTTGGGCAAAATTTGCGTTCCGGATAAAAGGATCGGCCGATTTGCGTGGCCAGCCGGTCGAACAGGCCCGTGACGTTTCTGGCTAAGCGTGAGAGAGGCTCAGCAGGGGCCTGACAAACTGATACGGATTGCTGCCCTTCTCAGCCAACCACGGTAGGGGCGATTCATGAATCGCCCGTCCAGCCCGTCAAGCATCACCCGACGATTTCAGTACGACCGATTCATGAATTGCCCCGACCACTGAGCAACACCGCCCCACGGCGGACGAACTTCATTGTGATCGCTTGCTGTCGCTTCGTCTGATGGGAGGCGTTACCGCGGCCGTGGCTGCGAAAATGGCCATAAGCAAGAGGCAGAGCCCTCCCAAAATGCCGCCTTTCCAGGGCGACTGATACGAAACCCGCACCTCACGAGTTCCCGCGGGAACGGAGACCACAGTTCGTCCCCACAAGTCGGACCCAATTGGCAGGGAATGGCCGTCGGCTGTTGCCACCAATCCCTTCCGCCAAAGATAATTGAGCACGAGTCGTCCACCTTCCGGTTTATCCTCACAGTCCACCACAAGGACCGCACCACTCGGGCAACGAAATTTGGCTGGCCGACGGCGCGGATGCACATTGTCCACAGGGTCCTTTTCCTTTGCGACCGCCCGAGTGAGCCGCGCAGATTGTGAGCAGACGGCAGCCTGCTCGAGCCCAGGCTCTTCCCAGAAGGCCGGGGGATCGGCATCTTCCACCGGGAACACGGCTACGAATTCATCGAAATATGCCGGTCGTTGGCTGTGGCACCACGCACGGATGCGGAAGTCGTCGAACAAACTTTGCGTTTCGGCCCAGCGGGCGTCCCAACTTGGGCTGCGAACCGGATGAGCGGCCGTTCGATGAAGCACCACATACTGAACGCCGTATTTCTGAAGCGTCTGCAAAGGCGCGGTGGTCAAACCGTCAAGTACGCGGCGGTACTCATTCGTCTGGCGGACGAATTCGCTGTAGCCGTCAAGGGACTCTATGCCGTACACCATCGGAAAGTCCAGGCCCAATCCCCATACGAAGTTCTCGGCCGGGGAGCGGAACGGCGTTATGGGGGCGATTCGGGCTGCGCAGTTGCCCGGGGCCAAAAGTTCTGCCAGTCGCGGCGGAAGAGGACGATAGTCTCTGTCGCCATACTGGTAAAAACACGTGTCGGCAAGGAACACGTGCCACATAAGCAAGACAAGTGTCATGCCTATCGTGATCCACAGCGCTTGACGCTGTTCCGGCGAGGTGTTGCTGAGTGTGCAGGGTCTCTGGCCATTTCGTTCGATGAAAATGTACTGCCAAAACTTCGCCCCTACCACAAGCGATCCCAGGTGGAAGAAGGGAAGATACTTGAACGGGTGGTATGCCTGCCCGATGATCGGAAGACGCGACTGAAGCCACCACAACCCGCCGACATTCCCCAGGGCAAGTACCAAAGCGAGGACGGCGATCAACTGCCAAAACGATGCGAGGAAAGAAGCGGCCTTGCGGACTTGAAGACCGTACCAGGTGACACATCCCAGCCACAGGAGCGTGAATACACCGCCGGCAAAGTAAAACTGTCCGTGATGGGGATTAGTAGGATCGGCCCAATTGCAGGGGCTCGGCGCTTGCGCAAGCGGATACGGAAGGATGAGACATAGCAGGCCGTCGAAAATGCCTTCGTGAGGCCCCGGGGGACGTTGCACCTGCGAAACCACAAGGAGTTGCGGAACGAGAAGCGGAGCGGCCACGGCGCTCGCGACGAGCGCGGCTGAGACCAATATCGCCCAGCGGCGAACAGACCACCGGCACACCACACCCCGCACAAAAATCGCCGCACCCAGCAACTGGATTGTGTACAGCCACATTTGGGCATTTCCCGCATGATAGAAAAGTCCTGCAAGAACACCCGTGGCGAGAATCCATCTCCAGATTTGGAGTTTGAAATGGGCAAACGGCTCTTGAACGCTTTCCAGTTTGCGAAGTTGAAGGGCCAGCAATGGGACGAAGAGGAACACTGGGGACATGTAATACCAGGAACGACAAGCGATCAGGGCGTATCCACACAGGGACCAGCACGCCGATGCACACATGCCAAGAGGAGGAATGACCGCCTCCTGACGCAACAGCCAGAAGAACGCCCAGTATCCCAGGAAAAGGTGGGACCAGCAAAAGACATCGACAAACCAGGTTGGATCACCTAACACGTCCCGAGAAAAAAAGTACGCCAGATACGTGGGAGGATACGTGAGTGCAAAGGTTCCCAGTTCAGCCAGGGGCATGCCCAGAAACTGGTGAGTTGCCCATTGAGGAAATTGACCGATGGCTGCGATTTCGCACGCCCGGCTGATGGCGGGGTAGAAGATGGCAAAGTTGTCGTCCTGTAGGAAATAGCGAGGGTCGCGCGTCTCAAGATACGTGGCAGCCAGCACGACCAGGAGAAACCCTCCTGTTCCCCACAGCGGGCCGCCTCGCACGGAATCAGCTCTTGGAGTAGCATTTTCGCGCGGAACGCCCTCGTCTGGCGTATTTCTGGCTTTCCTCACGTAAAGCCCACCCAGGGCTATGATTCCCCAAAGGACAAAGAACCACGTGCTCGGATGCTGCGCAAAACTTGCGAAAATATGGCATATCAGGCCGAAGTCGCCGGGATAATTCCAAAGACCGCTGAACCGCGGCAGGATGGAACGTGAGCAATCCGCACCCCACGGCAAGTTGCACGTGAAGAACTCCTGGTGAGCCGGTGGATCGTGCCCGACAATCGGTTGGGCAACGTTGTTCCGCTCCCATGTGAGTTTATTTCCCGGAATTCGAAGTGACGTGCTCCCGCAAACAATGAGCACGCTCTCAATGTCTCGATGAGATCCCGCTAATACCTGTAAGCGAAGTGACCGGACCCAGGATCCCTTAATCGTCCACTGCCACTCCTGCTCACTCATTGCTGGTGCGGTCCACCAGGCCGGGATGGCCCTTTTGTCCGGTACCCCTTTTAAGCTGACCGGTTCATTGGTAGGCGGCAAAGAGCTTTCCAAACCATCGAGGGCAAATTTTTGGAAACCCTGTTGGCCGAACGCGCTGGATGGACGAATTGCGTCTTGGTGATCTCGCGAATGCCGGGGAAATTCGAGACACACCGGGATGGCCGCGTTACTGCGGGTAATCTGGAAAAGTTCGATGATCCCGCGCTCGAGAGGTTTCCGGCAGGAGACCGTCACCAGAACGGGCAGACTCGCATCACCTTTTAACGCCCGGTAGGTATGGATCGCCAGGAGCCAGCAAAGGATGCCGAGCCCGAATGCGACAAGTCGGAGCTGAATCGCACGTCTATCGCTGCTGAGCATGCAAGGTCGGTTAACCGGCTATCAAACGCTTCGTCCTTGGGTGTCCCGTCTGGGAAGGATGGCTCTCGATGAACTCGTAAAATGCATTCTTTGATTCTCCCCGCCGCAAAAAAGAAATGCCACAACGTCGGATGGGCAAAGCTTCATTCCTGCCGACCGATTTCGGAAGTGTTTTGTTAGTCCGACGTTCCTTGGGAAGTATTTCGTTCCTATGACCTCGCCATTGCAGGGGGTGTCGGGGAGGGCAGAATTTGGCACTCGATTGCCGCCCTTGCCAGTGAGGTAATGGCTAAAAGTAACAAATTAGGTAAATTTTCTCTGGTGGAGCCCCTGCGATTTTGGGATTGCCCCGCTCGTCAGTCTGGATATATAATGATGCAGTAAATTGCTCATATTAGTGACGATTTGAGTTGGGAATGAGCCAACGGCGAATTTGACACTAAAGCTCATTTGCAAGTCAAGCAAGGATCCACGTGGTATGAGTGATTCTCCCCAGCAAAAGCCCGAGCGGAAACGGAGCGGTGTTGAGGAAGTCAAGGAAGCCAGTCAGTTTCTCTACCGCATACTGGCCGAGGAAGTTTTCAACGATCAACCCGCATTTAGCGAGAAAGCAGTCCAGGTCCTCAAACACCATGGGACCTATCAGCAGGACGACCGCGACAGACGGCGGGAAGGGAAAACGTACATCATGATGGTGCGCGTGAAGGTGCCGGGTGGTGTGCTTACCTGGCAACAATTGCTCGCGCAACTCGATCTGTGCGACGAGCTGGGCAACGCCACGGCGCGAATCACGGACCGCCAGGACCTGCAACTGCATGGGGTTTTGAAGCGGAATCTGCGGGAGGCGATCCAACGGATCAATGAGGTCCAGATGACCACGCTGGGCGCCTGCGGGGACGTGGTTCGGAACGTCATCTGCTGTCCCGCCCCCTTGCGACACGATGGGGTTCGCGAGGAACTCCAGGAGTTGGCACGGGCTGTGACCCGACACTTGCTGCCTCGAACCCCAGCGTACCACCAGATTTGGCTGACCGATCCCGAGACTCAGGAGAAGGAACTTGTCGGCGGCCAGGCCGATCCGGAGGAAGTTGAGCCGATTTATGGTAAGACCTATCTTCCTCGCAAATTTAAGATAGCGTTGGGACTGCTGGATGATAACTGCGTTGACGTTTACGCGAATGACCTCGGCTTCGTGGCGATCGTGGAGGACGGCCGGATTGCCGGCTTCAACGTCTTGGCCGGGGGATCCCTTGGAGTAACCCCCAGTAACAAGAATACTTTTCCGGCCCTTGCCAAACCGGTGGGGTTCATCAGTAAGGACGAGGTTATTCCGATTGCCGAAGCGGTGGTGAAGATCTTCCGCGATTTCGGCGAGCGGGGAGACCGGAAGCGGGCACGCCTCAAGTACTTGATTGCCGACCGTGGCATCGATTGGTTCCGACAGACGCTGGAACAGTATTACGGTCGGTCCATCCGAGATCCGCTGCCGGTAAGTGTTCGCGGATTTGACGATCACATCGGGTGGCACAACCAGGGCGACGGCAAGTGGTTTTACGGATTGAATGTGGAGAATGGGCGGATTCTGGATCGCGACGGCTTTCGATTGAAGAGTGCGATTCGCGAAATCTGCCAGAGATTCCAGCCAGGGATTCGGTTTACAGCCCATCAAAGCATTCTCTTTTGCGACCTGGCGGAAAACGTTCGGCCGGAATTGGAAGGAATTCTCCGCGAACACGGCGTACCTTTGAGCGAAGAAATCTCGCAGGTCAGACGCTGGTCAATGGCCTGTGTGGCCCTTCCGACCTGTCCGCTGGCGGTCACCGAGAGCGAGCGCGTTCTGCCGGGGCTGATCGACCAACTCGAGGTTGAACTAGTGCGGCTGGGGCTGGAAAACGAGCGGTTCACCGTGCGGATGACCGGCTGCCCCAATGGATGCGCCCGGCCGTACAACGCCGATATCGGGTTGGTTGGACGAACGGTTAACAAATATGCGATTTATTTAGGTGGGCGATTACTGGGCGATCGGCTCGGAGAGTTGTACCTGGACACCGTGCCGTTGGGGGAAATTATCCCTACCCTTAGGCCAGTACTGACGCTATTTGCTCAGCACCGGCAGAACGGCGAGACGCTGGGGGATTTCTGTCACCGGATAGGGATCCAGAAACTTCGCGAACTGTGCGCCGCAAATGGCGGGCAAGGGGTCGCAATCGCCGAAGGAATGGAAAGCGAAACGTGCTGACATGTGATTTCACGCGGAACAGACGGCAGCCGCGTGATCAGTGCTTTCTCGAATGGGTGTGCTCTGAAAAAGTCCCCGTCCACCCAGTCAATCGGCGAGGGGAATCACGCTAGGTGCGTTGGCTGGGTGATGATCCCGCAGTTGATGGGGGATGGGCACGCACCTTTTCGTAGAGCAGATTGATGATCCCCTCGATGACCTCAGCCTGGTTGGTTTCCAGGAGAATGGCCAGCTTTCGCTCGAGGTCGCGTCGTCGGTTCGTTTTCTTGGCTACGGCGATGACCCCTTCCTCGGTGAGTGCGCCACCAGTGCCGAACCGGCTGTAGAGCTCCTCAAATTCAGCGGTTGTCCAATCCTGAAACAACTCTGGATGGGCCTGGATGACGCGCTCCACAATGGGATTTGTTTGACGATCGAAACGGCGATAGAGAAGGCGCGTGGGGTCGATAAACAGTTCGTCCACGGGGACCCCCAGCCCCTGTGCCAGTTGGCCGATCGTCCGAGGATGGGGCCGTTTGCTTCCCTCGAGAATTCCCCGGATTGTCCGTTTGTCCAATTTGGTGCGTTCCGCCACCTCATTGATGGTGAGCCCGAGCTGAGACATGAGGCGCCGCAGGTTGTCACCGAGTAGATTGTCCATCTCTACAACTCCTCCCACAGACGCTGCGCCCCGCCTGAATGTGCTGTAAGGATCTGCACTACCATGGTAATTCTTCTCACCTGCATGTCGCAACATACAGAAAAATGTGAACGCTTTGGTGCCACCTTGCTTTCAATGAGTGCGACGGCTTGGACACAGGCCAAAGTGTGTACCGAACGATGTCAACAATTTATACTCGATTAAAGACGCAATTTTGACGTGGGTCCTCCCGGCCGCACGAGACAGGTCCGGCCAGTTCGCAAAAGGTCTGTTGAAAAGTATACGTTCTCCCACGCATCTTTCCTAGAATTATGACAATTTCCCCCGGAAAAATATAGGGCCATGAACAGACAGTACGAAATTGCTTGCGAGTGCGGACGGAAAGTCTCTGTTTCCGCGGGCCAGTCGGGAACCACCCTTGTCTGCCAGTGCGGCCGTCAGGTGACCGTGCCTTCTTGGGGGGAACTCTTACGACAGGAAACCCGGGTCGCAGTCGCTGGAACTAGCGAACAGGCCTCCTACAGTCCTCTGGCAGGCTGGGTCACCGGTTTTCGATGGCTGGGCCTGGGACTCATCTTGCTGGCCGTGCTGGGTATGCTCTATCTGTATAGAACCATGCCCTCACTGCCCGATCTGCACAGGGTTCCCCCCGCGGTAGTCTATAATTATTTTCGCGTCCTCCGCACGGGAGTCGATGGGCCGATGCCGCGATTTGAGAGAGACTTTATCGAACACGAAAGAATCTGGCGGGGACTGTGGGACTTAGTGATCCTTGTGGCGATTGTGGGCGCGATCCTCGTGGCGGGAATCACCGTTGCAGAATGGTGGGAACAGCGGCACCAGAAGAGGGTGGCCGAGGCCGAGGACGGGGATGAGGAAAAAACTCCCCCCGAGTAATGCTCGATCGGGATTTCTGCCGCGGCTCATTTCGGCAGGTGGATGGTGAAGGTGCTTCCTCGGCCAACTTCGCTTGTGACCGTCACGTATCCTCCGTGCACCTGCGCCACGTGTTTGACGATGGAGAGGCCCAGCCCTGTCCCGCCGAGTTCGCGGCTTCTCCCGGGGTCCACACAGTAAAAACGCTCGAAGATGCGGGGAAGGTGCCGGCTTTCAATGCCCCATCCCTCATCAATCACGGAAAAGAGAATCTCTTTATCTTGCATTTCTACCCGAACTGTGATCGTTTTTCCGGGATCGCTGTACTTGATCGCATTGTCGATCAGATTGACAATCGCCATCTGGAACAGGCGGGGGTTAACATCGAGGTCGGGATCTGTCACAATCTCCGCTTTCAAGGTCATGTTCTTTCTTTCCGCGGCAAGCTGGCACTGCTCAATTGCCCCTTGTATCAGGGCGCTGGCCTTAACCTGCTGGCGTTCAAGAGGCTGATCCGTTGCACTGTCCAATCGTGTGAGCACCAAAAGATCGTTGACAATTCGTTCCAGTCGCTCGGTTTGTTCGAAGACGATCTGCGTGAAGTGTCGGGCTTGGTCCGGCTCTTCGATCGCACCGTCGAGCAATGTTTCGAGAAAACCTTTCATGGTGGTGAGTGGAGTTTTCAATTCGTGACTGACATTGGCGACGAAGTCTCGGCGCACCCGGTCAAGCACTTCGGTTCGCGTAACATCCCGAACGACCACCAGAAAGTGCACATCCCCGCTGTCATCAAAGCGAAGCGGCACGGCTCTTAGTTCGAGGTGTTGTTCAGGGAATTCGTGAGTAAGCCGAAGCGGTGGCGAAGCCTCGCCGGAAAGGACCCGTTGCCACCACGGTGGAAAGGCCGGGTGTCGAATTCGCTCGGAGAGGATGAGCTGGCCGGGAGACAGATGGGGTGGGAAACGAAGGAGCTGAGCCGCCTGCTGGTTCCACTTCTGTCCCCTTCCCTCTCGATCCAGGATGAGGATTCCGTCGGCAAGATGTTCCAGAACGGCCTCCAACTCAGCCTGAATTTGGCGAAGCCTTTTACGCTCATTTTCACGCTGAACCGTGTAGTCCCGCCACTGTTGCGCCAGTTGCACAATTTCCTGCGGGTACCATCGTGGCACGGATGGCCCACGCTCCTTGACCAGCTTTTCGGGCGAGAGCCCAGCAAGGACTCTGTCGACCCAGAGGCCTACGACCAACCATCCCATAGCACCCAGGAGGCTCCCCCAACCGATACTTCGCAAGCCGCTCCAGAGAATCGTGCCTGACAGATTTGCCGAACTCAAAGGAATCTCTTGCTCGAGCCATAGCACGGCGGGCGCGGAAAGCGCGGTTACGGGAAAAGCCGCCACCCAGCGGAGATGGCCGCCCGACCGAACCTCCTGCCACCGAAACACCGGGCGTCCCGAGTGCCGGCACAGTTGGACCTCCGACGGCTCCGTGGCGGCACGGGTAATTCCCGGCGTTGTGGCTACCAGGACACGTCCGCCTGCGTCGAAAATCGCAAGCTGGAGTTCCAAAGCGCCGGCCTTTTGACGCAAGACGTTGGTCAGGGCTTGGAGGTCCGTCATCTGTTTCGCCGTTTCGTCTGGAAGAATGGTCCGGGCAAGATAGTGCGCCCGCTCTTCGATCCACATGTTCACGAGCTGCTCATGGGTGGCCGGACTCGTGAGTAACCATATCAGGGCAATTGGAACAGTCGTGACAGCCCAAAAAGTGAGAAGCACGAAAGGTAACCTCAATCGAGACAGGCGAAACATGACTGCGATTCCCAAAGTGCGATGTCTGGATCAAAATGGTGGCTTAACCGATCTGACTGACGGAGCTTTATTCCAAGGTGAGCGCGTCGAGATCGGTAGTCTCAGCTTCTTATGTTCTCATTCCCCTGAAATTGATCTTGACTGTTTTCAAGCAATCAATCTACGCTACTTCCGATGGTGCGTCCAAGTTGACGGATGTTGGGACATCTGGAGAGACACCCACGGACGGTGAGCGAAGAAGGAAATCACATGGCACCAACTCCTCGGCCAATGGAGAGCACGGAAGCCTCGTCGCACCCCCGACGCATGGTCCCCTTTCTCGACCTCGGTCGTGCCCAGGCGCCTCTGCGGGACGAGATTGTGGCAGCGCTGGCGAGGGTCGTCGATTCTGGAGTGTTTGTTCTCGGCCCCGAGGTGGAGACCCTTGAACAGGCCCTTGCCGAGTACTGTCATTGCCGGTATGCCATTGCCTGTGCTTCGGGCAGTGATGCTCTGCTGCTTGCGATGATGGCTCTCAACATCGGGCCGGGGGACGAGGTGATCGTCCCGAGTTTCACTTTTTTTGCAACTGCCAGTGCCGTCGCACGGCTTGGAGCCAAGCCAGTCTTCGCTGACATTGACCCGCGATCGTACAACATATCGCCCGAGCACGTAGCGCGATTGATCAGGAAGAATACCAAAGCCATCATACCCGTTCATCTTTTCGGTCAGGCGGCCGACATGACGCCGATTTTGGAACTGGCGGAACGCTTCGGCATAACCGTCGTCGAAGATGCCGCCCAGTCGATTGGGGCGGAGTACCGCGGAAAACGCGTCGGCTCGCTGGGCCGAATTGGATGTCTCAGCTTCTATCCCACCAAGAATTTGGGCGGGATGGGCGACGGTGGAATGTTGACCACCAACGATGGGCAGCTCAGCGATCAGCTTCGCATCCTCCGCGTCCACGGAATGCATCCGCGGTACTATCATCATAAAATTGGTATCAACAGCCGGATGGACGCCTTTCAAGCAGCCGTTCTCCTGGTCAAATTTCGCCATCTGGAGGATTGGGTGGCCTGTCGCCAGGAAATTGCCCAACGTTACACCGCGCTCTTTTTGGAAGCCGGTTTGGAACGGCACATTGTTTTGCCGGAGAGAACCGTGGAAGGGCGCCACGTGTGGAATCAGTACGTCGTTCGGGTGCGCAACGGACAGCGTGACGCTCTTCGCAAGTACCTCCAAGAACAGGGAATCGGGACCGAAATCTATTATCCGCTTGGCCTGCACGAGCAGGAATGCTTTCAATTCTTGGGCTACGCTCCCACCGACCTGCCGGAAACATTTCTGGCCAGCCGAGAGGTGCTGGCTCTCCCCATTTTTCCCTATCTGACCGAGGAAGAGCAGCGGACAGTGGTTCGGGCGATCGCGGAGTTTCTGGGGGCACAATCGCATACGTTCCGGATTGGGCCGCCCAAATTTCTGGAAAGAACATCTCAACCGACGACGGAAACACACGTGGAACGCCGGTAACGGCCAGCTCGAAATCTCTTCCCACAGCGGCCGAGAGCCTCCAACTGCACTCCCGCTGTGTGCGGCCAACTATCCGACGCAGCCCGGCGGATCGCAGGTGCGGAGCCCAATTCACGAGGAATGCACAACGGCAACCACCGGGACACGGCTGCCAGGGCCCGTTGGGCAGGTACGGCGAGGAGACCCGACGAGCTCACCCGCGCTTTTTCGCCATCTGAGCAGGAGCAAAGACGCCGGGCGGAGGGCCCTCCGGCGCCTTCTTCTTTTCTGTTTCTGACGTCACGACTTTACCCCAGGATGTGCCCTTAAACTCAATTCCCTTGACTTTGTCGGACCTGCGACTCGGGGCCAGGGCGATCATCATCACGAAAACTGTGGCCAGGATGACCACGAGATATCCCGGTGCCCATGCTGGACTGCCTCCCCCGCTCGCCTCTTCAGCGATGAGCAAGCTTTCCCCCAGATTGATAACCGCCAGCCACAAGCACATCACGCGGGCTCCTCAATTCTCTGCGTGTTTTGAGTGGTAAATGACATTTCCGCGATGGCCACACTGTTCGATTGTAAACCGGCGCGCCGTCTCTGCCAATTTGGCGCCTGGTTGCCTGATCACCAGTTTTCCTCCGCCAACGGCGCCCCGGACCTTCGTGCCGTTTCGTGTGGGAGCGAGATTCGCTCCGGAGGCAGTGGATTATCAGGTCCGCTTTTAGAGGGGCCTGCTTGTCAGGTCCGCTTTGCCACGTTAAATCACCCATCGGGTTTCGGCGGGCACGACGAGCGTGCCCCTCCGAAGGATTTCCCCTCCAATGGGGACGAACCTTATCCAAACCGTCCCGTCACATACGCTTCCGTCTCCGGCAACCGTGGGGCACTGAAGATGTCTGGGGTCGGGCCGTATTCGATAAGACGACCCAAATAGAGCAGAGCCGTGTAATCACTCACCCGGGCGGCCTGCTGCATATTGTGAGTCACGATGACCACGGTATATTCCCCAGCGAGTTCTCGGATGAGATCTTCAATCTTGTTCGTCGCGATGGGATCGAGTGCCGAGCAGGGCTCGTCCAATAACAGCACTTCCGGGTTGCCTGCCAAAGCTCGGGCGATGCACAGACGCTGCTGCTGCCCGCCGGAAAGCTGGAGGGCGTTTTGATTGAGATGATCCTTGACCTCATCCCAAAGTGCGGCCGCCCGGAGGCACCGCTCACATTGTTCCTGAAGGTACTGCCGATTTCGGATGCCCTGAATCCGCAGCGGATAGACGACGTTCTCAAAAATGCTCATGGGGAAGGGATTGGGCTTCTGAAACACCATGCCTGCCCGCTTGCGGATTTGGGTCACATCCACGGTAGGATCAAATACCGAGACGCCATCCAACCGGATATCTCCTTCCGTACGCACATCATCAATCAGATCATTCATGCGGTTGACGCAGCGGATCAGCGTGGATTTGCCGCATCCACTGGGACCGATGATGGCGGTTACCTTCCCTTTCGGGATATTCATGGAAATGTCGAAGAGGGTCTGTTTTTTCCCGTACCAGAGGCTGAAATGGTCTATTTCAAGGACGGCGGGCTCTGCCAGAACCTGCGGATGGATTTCGCTTTCAAAAGGTTCACCTCGGGCGATCGCTGCCAATCGCGACGCGCCCTGCAACAGCGATTCTTCGAAGGAAAGCGGTTTTCCGTCACGGCTCGCTCGTACTTGGGAGTTGGGGGGCTGAACTTTTACGGCCGAGCTTAGCCGAGTTGAGGTTGTTTCCGCAGATGACGGTGCAGACTTGGAATCCATGGGAGACACGCGCTCAATAAACGGATTACTGGCCAGACTGGCCAGTTGCGACTCTTTCTTCTCTCGCAAAGCGGCAACCTTACGGCCGGAGTTTATCGGCACAAAAGTTTGCCAGTAGCTCATCTTAGTAAAGCCACGCTTCATCATAAATGCAAGACGCGTGAGGCCCGCCGTAACCGCGCACGCAGTGCGAACGCCCACAGGTTGAGTGCCAGAATAAGCAAAATCAACACCAGTGTTGTGGAGAATACCATCGGCTTGGCGGCTTCGCTGTTGGGACTTTGAAAACCGAGGTCATAAATGTGGAAACCCAGGTGCATAAAACTCCGCTGCAGGTGAATGTAGGGGAAGCGATGATCGATGGGCAACTCCGGAGCCAGTTTGACAGCGCCGGTCAGCATGAGTGGAGCCACTTCTCCCGCGCCACGAGCCATGGCCAAAATCGTGCCGGTGAGGATTCCTGGAAACGCTTGGGGTATAACCACCCGACGCAGCGTCTGCCAGCGGGTAGCACCACAGGCATAGGAGCCCTCGCGGACAGATCGAGGAACTGCGGCCAGTGCCTCTTCAGTGGCCACAATGACTACCGGGAGCGTGAGCAGCGCAAGCGTAAGAGATGCCCAGAGAATTCCCCCGGTGCCAAAAGTCGGGTTGGGGAGCCGAGCCTGGAAGAAAATGCTATCGATCGATCCGCCGACCAGGTAGCAGAAAAATCCAAGACCAAACACGCCAAAGACGATGCTGGGTACTCCCGCCAAATTGTTGATGGCAATCCGTAAACCACTGACGATCACGCCGCCTTTGGCATACTCCCGCAGGTAAAGTGCCGCCAGCACTCCCATGGGCACAACAGCGATGGTCATCAAGAGCGTTAGAAATGCTGTCCCAAAAATCGCCGGAAAGATTCCACCTTCGGTGTTGGCCTCTCGTGGTTCGTCTGTTAAAAACTCCCAGACCCGGCTCAGGTAAACCTGGCATCGCGCAATCAGGTCAAGTTGGTTTGCCGGATACGCGCGAACAATGTCCGCCAGAGCGATGTCTTTCTCCTGACCATCGGCCGTTTTCAGGCGAATGGCATACCGAGCGTTCTCAGCTCGCAGGCGCTCAATTTCCTGCCGCACCGATTCGTAACGTTCGTTTAATTTCTTTTCTGCCTGAGCAACCTCTGCCTCCAAGCGGCGATACCGCGGGGATTGCTTACCTTCTTCCAGTTCCACAGAGCGCAGACGCAGACGGGCAGACTCAAGATCGTGATTGATGTCGCCAAGGACCCGAGTTTCCAATCGCCTGATCACCCTGAACCGGCGGCGTACCTCTGGATGCCAGTGAAGAAAGTTTTCCCATGCCTCGGAGGGCGTGGTGACCTGGGGCTGACCATCGATCACGAAAGCCACGGGAATTCCATAAAACCGTCCCCATGCCATCCGTTCCAAAACAATAACCCAGTCGGGCCAGGTGGTCTTACCCAGGAGAATCTCAGGCGCCGACACCCACTGGAAGTGTTCATTGGTGAGTTCGTAATTACCTGTTCTCACCAGGTACCGCAGAACCCAGCCTTTGTGCTTATCCGTATATTCCTGGAAGGATTTTTGTAGTTCCGGTGACATGTTCTGGATGGATTGAGGGTCTGGACGAAACCATTCGCTTCGAGTGATTTCACCCATCACCACGCGATCCGGCAGTTCCCACCGAACGACACGAAGGGGCCAGAAGGTCCGCGTCCCTTCTACCAGGATGAGGGCCAGCAAACCGAACATCATCGTGAGTGCGATGACCAGCGCGCCGCCAGTCAGCCACAGAGAGGGCTCGGCATAGGCCGAGAGCAATCGTGCGGGGCTGTCCCGCAAGGCGGGCGGTTCACGAGAAATTCTTGTGTTTCTCGAAGTTATAACCTGTGTCATCGAATTGGAACCGTTAAGCCATCCAGGTTTCCGTGATGGAAGCGGTCTGAAATCACAATTGAAATGCCTTCTTGCGGAACCGTAGACGGACGAGCTCGGCCACGGTATTGACGATAAACGTGATAACAAACAGACAAAGCCCGGCCAGGAACAGCATCCGGTAGTGCGTGCTGTACTGGACCGCCTCGGGCAATTCCACCGCGATGTTGGCCGACAACGTGCGGAAACCGCTGAATATATTCCAGTCCATGATGGGCGTGTTTCCGGCGGCCATCAGGACGATCATTGTTTCCCCAGCAGCCCGCCCCAGCCCAATCATGAGGGCAGAGAAAAGTCCACTCATGGCGGTCGGAATAACCACCCGGAGAGCGGTTTGCCAGGGCGTGGCACCGGCGCCAAGGGAAGCAGCACGGAGGTGATCCGGTACAGCCGTCAGAGCATCGTCGGCGATCGTGTAAACGATGGGGATGATCGCAAAACCCATCACGAAACCGACGACGAAGGCATTCCGCTGCACGTAGGTACCAAGAAACAATCCACGTGGGTCGATGCCCAAGACATGCGTCAAAAGCCACCCCAGAAGGAAACTGGCAAAGAAGGCTGCCACGACGCCGAGCAGAAATAAGCCGAGCTTGATCCATGCCCAAAATTGACGAGAAGCAAGTGGCAGAAATCTTTCAAGAGTTGGCCCAATCCACAAGATCTGGGTCATCGCCACGAATACGCCCGCGAGAGGCAACAACACAAACGCCCAGCCAGGTGTTCCCGCGCCTACCCTCCCGTTCAGCCATGCCTTGATATCCCCGTGAAAAAAGGCCTTTTCAGCCAGTGGGCCGGCGTAGTTGGCCAGGGCAATGCCCACCGCGCAGGCCACTAGGATTGTCCAGAACCGGTACCGCGCCGCGACGAACTGCCAGGACCTCGGCAGAACCCGAAGAAGGTGTCCGCCCAGCAGGAGCGCGAATGGTACTGTGTAGAACACGGCTAGAACCTGGGGAAGGCGTGTTTCCACCCAGGGGGCAAACACAAGTGCCGCCAGAAAACCCAGCACCACGCTGGGCAGGCCCGCCATCAGTTCCAGGCTGGGCTTGACATACGCCCGCACGCTCTTGTGCAGCACCTCGCTGGTATAAACGGCGGCCAGGAACGCCAGTGGCACGGCAAAAAGAAGGGCGAATACGGTGGCCTTGATAGTTCCGAAAATGAGTGGAGTGAGACTGTACTTGGGCTCAAAGTCGTCTGTACCGCTCGATGATTGCCAGACAAACTCAGGTTTTGGGTACCCCTCGTACCAAACCCGTCCAAAAACAGAGCGGAGCGTGATACCGGCATGAGGGGCGGCAAGCCGCCAGAGTTGGGCCTGGTGCTTTTCGACTGCGATGAGGGCGTCTTCTTTGGGGCCAATCGCCACAGCCGAAATGTGTGTCTCCCAAAGTTTTGCGGCGTTCCTTGCGGCAGAGAGTGGTTTAGAACCATGAGCGGATGACGCAGTTACCTCTGCAACAAACCTATCTTCCGCGACGAGCTGCTCGCTTGTGGCCTGAAAGACTCTCACCGTTCCGTCGGAGTACGCCACGGAGAAGAGACGACTCCGCTGGGAGGGACCGAAGCACACAGCCGCGGCCGGCCCTTTGCGAAAGATATGTCCCTGCACAAGCTGGACGCCATCGGAAGTCTTAGCATTTTCGGGTTTAATGGGAAACCAGGCAGAGACCTCACCATCGCGGGTTCCGATGAGAAGGGTGTTCTTTCCGATGAGTTGACCGAATGCTGTAATGGTATCGTTTCCGCGAGTGACTCGGAGTCTTTCTGCGACCTGTGGGGCATCCACCACACGGGTGTCAACGCGGAGGAGTCGGCCGTCTTGCCACAGGAGGTAAACCGAATCGCCAACCCCCGACATGCAGAGATAACTCGGAAAACTCTCTCCGAGCTCCGCGTCCAATCCCAGGGAACCTCCGGAAAAGGTCACCGTTTCCTCGCCTGTCAGAAAGTTAAGCTTCTTTTCTGAGGTTCCCACGTGGAGAACTCTATCCTCAGTGAGGGCGGTGAGAAGTCGGGTTTCACCGCGGAAAGAAGAGTCCACCAGGACCACGGCCCGATCACCAAGGACGACCGGGTCTTCCCGCGAAACCGAGACACGCGAATTTCGCCAGAGCCCCTGCCCGGCAGTCCACCAGGCGGCGTCGCCCTCGACGACTACCTTGGTCTCAGCGGCCGGGCTCGGCCGATGAGATCTGATTTGCGCGGGTACTTCCTCCTCAGGGACGGAAGTTATTTGGATCGCGAAACTTCCCAGCAACAGTTTGCCGTCCTGCGTTCCCAGCACAAATGATCGTCGTCGAGCATCCACCGTGGCGCAGACGATGTTTTCCGATTCACTTAATGGAATCTGGTGAACCATCCGTCCTTGACCCAACTCCCAGACGGAAAGGATACCCGTTCGCGAGATACCCCAGAGCACGGAAACGGACTCATCCACACCGAATGCCACAGGATTTGAAGACAGGGCGTCGTCAAGTGATTCATGGCGAGTCTGCCTGCTCTGGAGCTCTTGTTGCGGCTCCTCGGAACTCGGCAGTTCGCCGGCCGTTCTTGCAGCCCTTGAGCCCGCAGTCGGCCGCTCCATGGTGAGTCGCACGACTGCCTGGTGAGTTAAAGATGCAGGCCGGAAAAGTGGGAGCACACTCCAGACCAGAAAGACAAAAACCCCCAGAACGGCGACAATTGTGCTGACGCCTCCGAGGGAAATAATCCAGGCCGCGATTCGATCGATTGAGTGGACTATGCGAGTTCTTCGCCTCGACGCACTATCCATCATGCTCCTTCACACTCGCCCAAATGACAATGCCCACGATGTGATTCATAAATGTGGCTTGATGGATGAAATTTCTCGTCTGCGTCTTCTGTAGTGAGGTCACCTCGCACGGGCTAAACCACGAGGAAATAGCCTAATAATATGTGCTGATTTTGCCGAGTACTGCACATTTCTTCTACAGTCAACTCGTGGCTGTATGGCAGGGCAGGGGCCTCCTGTCGGCGCCCCTGCCCTGAATCGTCAACTGTCCTGCGGACGGACCAGCACACCAAGGTCAATCGCTCACGGGTAATCCTCAAAATACTCATTTATCGTTTTTCACTCCACGAGATCAAAAGTCGACGGGTAGCCCCACAGCCTGAAGTGTTTTTCGAGCGAAGACAGCCGGCACGGGATAGTAACCGGCACGAATGACGTCATTCTGCCCTTGCTTGCTGAAGATATACTTGATGAACTCAGCCCGAAGGGGGTCGAGTTGGGTTCCTTGCTTATAGTTCACGTACACGTAGAGAAACCGGGCAAGGGGATAATCCCCCGTGTAGGCATGCTCTGGTTCCGCGGGGACGAAGGGTGCTCCCTGTTTGGCAGCGAGAGGGAGTGCTCGCACGTCTGCGGTCTTGTACCCAATCCCGCTGTATCCGATGGCATAGCGATCGCTCGCAACCCCTTGAACCACCGAGGAGCTACCAGGCTGTTCCTTGACCTCATCTTTGAAATCGCCGCCGAATAGGGCGTGTTCTTTGAAGAATCCGTAGGTTCCCGATGCCGAGTTTCGGCCGTAAAGACTTATCGGATGGGAAGCCCAATCTCCAGTCAGGCCCAACTGGCCCCAGGTTCGGATATCCGTGGGATAACCGCCACGACGAGTCTTTGAGAAAATGGCGTCCACCTGCTGGAGAGTCAATCCTTTAATGGGATTGTCCCTATGCACATAAACTGCCAGCATATCGATGGCCGTGGACAGAGCCGTTGGCTTGTAACCGAACTTGGCCTCAAATTGATCGATCTCGGCTTCTTTCATGGGGCGACTCATCGGCCCAAATTGCGATGTGCCCGCGATTAAGGCGGGCGGTGCCGTCGATGAGCCTTTTCCTTCGATCTCAATCTGCACGTTAGGATAATAACGGCGGAATCCCTCGGCCCAAAGGGTCATGAGGATGTTCATGGTGTCCGAACCAACACTTTTCAGGTTACCGGACACACCCTGAACGGGTTTATAATCCGGAAGTTTGGGATCTACCTGTATCTGCGCGAAACAAGCCGCATGAAACGCCCAGATACCGTAAACGGCCAGCGTCAGTCTGGCCAACCAGCGTGCTGCAAGTAATCGTCTCATCGTCATAACTGGTTTCCTTTGGGTGCCGAAGAGTTTCATCCACAGTACCTCGTTAAACCTCACTTCTGACCGCAGAGTCGCATCCGCGGAGCTTGCGTCCCTACCGCGCCTTTCCTTTACTCTTGTTGTGCACTGCGGTCGTGGCCACGTTTGCCTTGATTTTAAAGGCACTCTGTTAGGCATTTGTTAAGGAATTGTTAAGAATTTGTTAACATGGAATGTTTGGAGATGCCTGCGAGGACAGTTCTTAGGCGGTATTGCAGCCGTGGGACGCCTTCCACGGGGTCCGTCGAACCCGGAGGGGCACGCTTGTCGTGCGCGGGCCAACTCCATATGGGGACTGCGGGGCTTTAGCTCCGCTTTCCGCGCGGGACTTCAGTCCCCGGCGAGAGGGAATGGATGATCGAACGTCAAACCACGGACCCGACAAGCGGGTCCCTCCAAGGGATGTTTCGGAGGGGCACGCTTGTCGTGCCCGACGATTCGAAATGGAGGATCCGACCTTGAGCGGCGGACCTGACAAGCAGGTCCCTCCAGGCTGAAGCTTGCCCCTGCCCAAGGCGTTGTCTAGGTGAGTGCCGGTTTCCAGCAGGAAAATAGCCGGGGGGACTCCGGTGTCCCACATGCTTGACGAAGGCTTTCCCTCGGGGTTAGACTGCATGATTTGGGTTTTGCCAACGGCTGAAATCCGAGTCATCGGGTGCCGGCTACAGCCAAGGAGCTTGTAACCCAGAATCCGAACGTCGCGTTCTGACGAGAAAAGGACACTTTAACCGTGAGTGCTACCGCCGTCATTGGACTTCAGTGGGGGGATGAGGCCAAGGGGAAGATTGTCGATCTTCTCACTGAAGAACACGATATCGTGGTCCGCTATCAGGGGGGAGCAAACGCCGGGCACACCGTGGTGACGGGTGGAAAAACGTTCAAGCTCTCGCTCGTGCCAAGCGGAATTTTTCGCCCCCACGTGACATGTGTCATTGCTGCCGGTGTGGTCGTCAATTTCAAAACGCTCTGTGAAGAAATTGCCAGTCTCCGGGCTCAGGGGGTATCTATTGGTGACAATCTGATGCTCAGCGACCGAGCGCACGTCATTCTCCCCTGGCACATCGAAGAAGACCGGATCCTCAACGAATGTCCCGGGGGAGAGGCAATTGGCACGACCTTGCGCGGAATTGGGCCGTGCTACCGAGACAAGGTGGGGCGCTCCCTCGCGGTGCGGGTAGGGGATTTTTTTGAGCCGGGCTTGAAAGAACGACTCCTGGCCATCGCGGCGAGTAAGGCCAAAGCCCTCATTCCGCTCGGATTGGCACCGGACTCGCCCGCCCTTGATGGGGAAGCTGTGTACCGGGAATACGCGACCTATGCGGAAGAACTTCGGCCCCATGTGACGGACACAACCGCGTTTTTGCTCGACGCTGCTGAAAACGGGAAAAAGATTCTTCTCGAAGGTGCGCAGGGGGCCCTTCTCGATATCGACCACGGTACCTTCCCCTATGTGACGAGTAGCAACAGCTCGGGGGTGGGGATTTCCGCTGGGTCAGGCCTGCCTGCCAAATATATCACCAGAGTTGTTGGGGTCATTAAGGCGTACACAACGCGGGTGGGCGGCGGGCCCTTTCCTACCGAGCAGAACAACGAAATTGGCCAACTGATTCGCGATCGCGGTAACGAATACGGCACAGTAACCCGGCGGCCGCGGCGCTGTGGGTGGTTTGACGCCGTGGCGGTTCGCTACACCGCAAGACTGAGCGGTGTGGACAGCCTGGCCATCATGCTTTTAGATGTGTTGAGCACACTTCCTGAAGTAAAAATTTGCGTCGCTTACGAATTGGATGGCGAAAGGATCGATCGATTTCCCAGCCACACCGAGCAGTTGCGGCGCGTCCGGCCAGTCTATGAAACACTTCCCGGTTGGGAGCAGGAGCTTCGCGGCATCCGGCGGTTGGCGGAGCTTCCGAAAGCTGCCCGTGCATACGTCGACCGGATCGCCGAATTGGTGGGAAGACCGGTTGAGATTATCTCAGTAGGGCCTGATCGCGAGGAAACGATTTTTTGTCAGTAGCGTATTTGCGGCGAACAAACCGGCAGTCGCTCTAGGCGTTGAAATCTCCAATCGGCAAAATGAGCGTGCGAGGAGAGAAAATCTGGGTCAGAGGGATCTCTGGATCTTTGCCGCGCCGAGCAGTTCTCAGCGTGAGCAAGTCAATGTCCGAAATTTGGGTCTTTTGACCGAGGTGGGTGCTCCATGAAATCATCGCCAGGCAAAAGCGATTCTAACTTTGAGGTCCCGCCCGAAAAGCGACCCCGCCACATAGCGGCGATCATGGATGGAAACGGGCGCTGGGCCCAACGCCGGGGTCTCCCGCGGATTGAAGGGCACCGCCATGGTGTCGCTGCCGTTAGGCGTACCGTGGAAGAGTGCGTCCGGCTCGGCATTGAATATCTGACACTTTATTGCCTATCCAGCGAAAACTGGAAAAGGCCCAAAAGCGAGCTCGACTTTCTCCTAAGGTTGCTGGAGCAATACATCGTTGAAGAACGTCAAACTTTTCTGGAAAACAACGTGCGTGTGGTGGTTATCGGAAAGCGGGAAGGGATTCCATCTCATGTTCAGCGGGAGATCGATAAAACAGTCGAAATGACGGCTGATCAGACCGGGCTGTGTCTGTGTCTGGCAGTTAACTACGGAGGGCGTGCGGAGATTCTCGACGCAGTCCGTGCAATCGCGGCCAAGGTGGCTGAAGGACAGCTCAGCCCGAACGACATCGACGAAGCAACCTTCTCCGCCCATCTCTATACGGCCGGGATGCCTGATCCTGATTTGTTGATTCGGACAGCCGGCGAATTGCGAGTCAGTAATTTTTTGCTTTGGCAGATCAGTTACGCAGAGCTCTGGGTGACCGACGTCTGTTGGCCAGATTTTGATGAAAACCTGCTGCGGCAGGCCATCCGTGATTATGCGCGACGGGTGCGCCGGTTTGGGGGGCTGGCGGTTTCCCCAAGTTGACCTCAAGGGGGCGAAGGACCTCGTCGGCTGATGAGTTGATTTTCCACGGCGGAGAAAAACGTCCCCGTGGGAAATTTGCTCTATTCCAGCTCCACCTCGTCCATGTATTCTGGCACGCTTGCTCGCCATCCGAGCCGACTGCGGAGCGTCTCGGCGAAAGAGAGCGACGCGTTTTCTTCACCGTGGGTAATGAACACCGATTTTGGGGGTTGCTTGATTTCCGAGAGCCAGCTCAGCAGGGCAGGACGATCAGCATGTCCAGAAAGACCGTGGATTTGCTCGATGCGGGCACGAGTCGGCCACTCTTTGCCGTGGATTCGAACCTGAGGGTTACCGTCGAGTATTTGCCGTCCCAGTGTTCCCCTTGCCTGGTAGCCCACGAATAGGATTGTCGATTCCGGCCGCACGATATTGTGCCGCAGGTGAAACTTGATTCGCCCTGCCGTGCACATTCCCGATGTCGCCATAATGACAGAGGGAACGCTTATGGTGTTGATCTGTTTCGATTCCTCCACTGTGGAAACAAGATGCAGGTTGGGAAAACTGAACGGTGATTCGTCCGCGTCAATCAGGGCTTGCGTCTCTTCATCGAGGCATTCTCGATGGCGTCGAAACACCTCGGTGATACGTACTGCCATTGGGCTGTCCAGAAAAATCGGCAAGGGCGGGAGTTTGCCTTCACGGTAGAGGCGACTGAAGTAAAAGAGGAGTTCCTGGGCCCGTTCGAGAGCAAAAACGGGAATCACAACATGGCCTCCACGGGCGGAGGTTTCTTTGACCACCCGCGTAAGCTGCTCCATGACGCTCGGACCGTGATCGTGTTCCCGATCACCGTAGGTGGACTCTATGATGAGATAGTCAACCTGGTCGATGGTTTCGGGATCCCTGAGAATAGGGCGGTCTCGCATGCCGAGATCCCCGGAAAATACAATCCGCCGTCGCCGACCGTTTTCCACTGCATCAAGCACGAGAAACGCTGAGCCGAGCACGTGGCCCGCATCCAAAAAGCGTGCGGTGACTCCGTTTAACTGAATGGGTTCGTGATAAGGAATCGCCTGGAAATACGGCAAGGCCCGCTCCACATCGGTTTCATCATAGAGGGGAATTTCCGGATGTTTGCCGGTGCGACCTTCCTTACGGTGGCGCTTCTTTTTGTAGGCGGCATCTTCCACCTGGATATGGGCTGAATCGCGGAGGATAATCTCGGCAAGATCGGCCGAGGCCGCCGTGGTGTAAATCTTTCCGCGGAAGCCGTCGCGAACCAATTTGGGGATCAGGCCGCAATGATCCAAATGGGCGTGTGTGAGAAGGAGTGCATCAATTTCTCTGGGGGGAACAGGGAGGGGTTCCCAGTTGCGATCAAGATACTGTCTTTCTTGGAACATGCCGCAGTCAATTAGGAGACGAGTTTGTCCCACCCGCAGGTAATACTGCGACCCTGTGACCTGCCTGTTTGCGCCAAGAAATTGAAGTTTCACGGGGATCCTCGACGAGTGCTCACGCTTGGCTGAACGATCAAGACCTGCTGACCATTCCTCACGCGGGACATCCGACCCTCTCTGGAAATAATCGGCAAGGGCAAGACGTACCTTGCTCTTGCCGACGCCTGTGTTGATACGCTCGACGGTACCACAAATGTTCACCCTGCCGTGGGGTGAACGCTCCTCTCAAAATTTAGCTTACGGAAGCAAATGGGACCAATTCGGGGACATCCCAGGTGCCCGGGTTGCCGAAAAAGCTCCTGCCCGCACGAGGCTGGCCTGGAGGCACTCATTCGGCGACCAGATAGGTCGGACTGTCGGTCACCTCCACGGCAACCGGCTGGGATGTAACCTCAAGCACACCTTTATCTTGTCCCAGCCAGTCTGTCACGCGGTACCGTCCCTCGGGTATCCGCAATCGGATGGTAGCAGTCTTGCCGTCCTCTTGACACCAGGCGACAATGGCTGGCTTTTTATCCTTTTCAAAAAGGAGCACCCAGCAGGGGACCGCATCATTTCCCTCGGCCTCCAAGGTTTTAACGAATCGGAAATCCTGGAGCACTCGACAGAGTGTTTGCGCTGCCCGATAGGCAGGTTTGGGGTCGTACACGGGGTCCCGCCGGGCATGATATGGATAGGCCACCATTCCGAAGTGGTGCTCGGGTTCTTTCGGATCTGGGCCGTCATCGTGCCAGTCGTACCAGATCGACACCGGGACTCCCGCACTGATGTTGATGAGCCACTGGCGAGGCAGATATTTGCCCTGGCGCGTCTCATCGTAGTTTTTCCATACGGCCGAATATCCCCACTCTCCCGAAATGATGGGGATCTTCTTGCCTGCCGGAGCGTATTTATCGATGAGCTGGCGCAGCTTTTCATACTCAGGGAGAACGGTTTCGGGGGGCGTCTGACGATAGGGGTGCACGGAAACGGCGTCCCAGTATTCCAGTAACCCGCCCTGGAAACAGGCTTCCAGGAACTTCAGGTCAATCTGGGAGGTGGCGGGACCTATATACAGCTCTTCCGGAGCTTCTCGACGAAGGGTTTTACCCACTTCCACGGCCAGTTTGACGTAATCCTGCACGTTGGGCTTGGGTTTCCAGAATCCGATGTTGGGTTCGTTGTACATTTCCCAGAGGATATCCTTGCCGCGAAAATGCTTGGCAGCGGCTGCCGCCCAGCGTGCGAAGGCCTGACGCCCTTCATCAGTGTGGGGGGCCAGACCATCGTCATAGAGTGGATTGCCATAATCGAGAATGAACAGGGCCCGGATCCCGTGTTTTTCCAGCGAGTTCATGAGCCGCTCGTAGGCTGAGAAATCGTATTCTCCTCGTTTCCGCTCGGTGGCGCCCCAGACAAAATCCATGCGGATCCATTTGACTCCGGAAGCAGCCAGCATTTCCATTTCACCCGGGCGTGCATCCGTGAAGTGGATATTGACTCCAAAACCCTGCGGCACAACAGGGGGCGGGAACTTTTCTTCCGCTGCGCTCGGGGGCAGTGCTCCGGCCAGAATACTTCCCGACACTGTTATCCCCAGGAGTAACCGAATAAGAAAAGAAGCGGACGTGGTGCGACGCATGGTCAATCCTCCTCGATCCTTCGGCATCTTGTGAGAGTGTGTGACTTGCGTGGGCAAATTGTCCCAGTGTATATTTTGTCCAATCAAAAACTGCTTCGTTTTGCGGGAGGCAGTTATTTTACCTTTTATGGGCGAAGTTGCAGTCAAACGCGAAGAACCGGCGTGTTGCCTGGGTGGGTGGCTGTACCGTGCGAAAGATTACATTATCACTGCTTCAAAGGATCATGCAATGGCTGAGCTATCTCGACGTCGCTTTCTGAAAGCAGGAACCGCCGCCGTTTGCGCGGCCCATGGCACTGGCTGGCTCACAGCTCGGACGACCGAGTATCTGGCTGCGGCAGAGAGCCAGCTCCACATAGCCACAAACGTGTATCCGTGGTTTACGTTTTATCGCCGGGAGAAGAAAGACTTCAACGCCGACCTGGACGCCGGCCTCGCAGAAGTTGCAGCGGCTGGTCTGGACGGCTTCGAGCCCATTCTCAACAGTCCGGAAGAAGTGGACAGGTTGGCGCCGCTCCTGGAAAAACATCATCTGGAAATGCGATCGTTTTATGTGAACACAGTGCTTCACGATCCTCAGGCGGCGGACCAGTCCATTGAGCATGTCCTCGTGGTTGCGGAAAAGGCACGGTCACGCCTGGGAACCCAGTTTGTGGTTACCAATCCCAGTCCGATTTCCTGGAATCGGCAGGAACCGAACATTGATAAGAACGACGAACAACTGGAAATCCAGGCCCGTGCCCTGGACCGGTTGGGTGCGGCCTTGAGAGAACGTGGGCTGAGGCTGGCGTATCACAACCACGACATGGAACTCCGGCAAGCTGCCCGCGAGTTCCACCATATGATGTTGGCAACCAATCCCGAGAATGTGGGTTTATGCTTGGATGCGCACTGGATTTACCGCGGCTCGGGAAATTCGCAGGTGGCTCTGTTCGACGTGATCAAGCTTTACGGGTCTCGGGTGTGCGAACTGCACCTCCGCCAGTCGCAAGATGGGATTTGGACCGAAGCTTTTGGGCCAGGCGATATTGACTACGTCCGTCTGGCAAATGAGCTCAAGCGTTTGGGCGTCCGTCCCCATCTCGTCCTCGAGCAGGCTGTGGAGCAGGGATCACCCAACACGATGGGGGCCCGGGAAGCTCACCGGAAAGGGCGTGATTACGTCCTCCAGCTCTTTGCTGGATGATGCGGACTGGAGCAGGGCACGCGGACGGGCTTATCGTGTTGACAGACCAAATTCCGTGCCAGGTTGTCTGGCCATTGTGGTTGGGACGAAGGGTTTTTGTCGGGTGAGTTGGAGCGGTCAGCGCGGCTGAGGATCAGCCGCCGGCCGTGACGGATGGTCGTTTTCCTTCCGGGAGGAGAAACAATGGCAACGGCTAAAACGATGAACCGCTGGTGGGTTGTATTGGGGGCAATTCTCATCCAATTGGCCCTTGGTGCGATCTATTCCTGGAGTGTGTTCACCAAAGCGTTGACCTCCGAACCTTATGCCTTCAGTAAAACCCAGACGCAGATTATTTTTAGCGTCGGGTTGGCGACATTCGCGTTGGTCATGGTTGTGGCTGGGCAGCTCCAATCGCGATTGCCGCCGCGCGCCGTCGCTTTGTTGGGCGGATGGACGCTGGGCCTCGGTTACATTCTGGCCCGTTTTGTAGGGACCAGTTTCTGGGGTCATGTCTTAACGATCGGACTGGTCGGTGGTGCGGGGATTGGGCTAGCTTATGTGATTCCGATTGCGGTCGGGGTGCGATGGTTCCCGGATCGCAAGGGAATGCTTACGGGGTTGGCCGTCGCAGGTTTTGGTTTTGGAGCGTTCCTGTGGATTCAACTGGCGGGTAATCTTGGCCAGCTCATTGCGCGATTGGGCGTGGCCAATGTGTTTCTCGTATACGGAATTCTCTTCGCCCTTCTAGTCACGGTCGGTGCGATTTGGATGGTCAATCCCCCGGAAGGATATACTCCGCCTGGATGGACATCGGAAACCGCGGCAAGGGTAGCGAAGAAAACGGGCGGAACACGGGAGTTTTTGCCCTGGCAAATGCTTCGCACACGGCAATTTTATATGCTGTGGTTGATGTTTGTTGCCGGGGCAATGGCGGGCCTCATGGTGATTGGCATCATCAAATTGTTTGGCATCGAACGCCTGACGAGCTACTACGAAGCGGCTGACCTGCCGCCGGAGCAGGCCATGAAACGGGCGGAAGTCACCGCCGAACTGGCAATGGCCATTTTCTTTGCCCTGGCCAATGGACTTGGACGGATCGGTTGGGGAATTATCTCGGACTGGATCGGTCGAAAGGCCGCGCTGGTGGCGATGCTCATTTCCCAGACGATTGTGATGGCAGGGTTCTACTGGCTGGCCGCCAGCCCGGCCCTGTTCTGTGTCGGCACGTGTTGGATTGGCTTCAACTTCGGAGGGAATTTCGCCCTTTTCCCGGCAGCCACGGCAGACCTCTTCGGTAATAAAAACGTGGGTGTCAATTACGGGTGGGTATTCACTGCCTACGGCATCGGGGGCATTTTGGGGCCGATTCTCGGCGGTTTCTTCGGCGATCTTGCAAAGAGCAGCCAGCGTTTGGAAGCCTGGCTGGTACCGTTTTGGATTGCGGCTGCGGGATGCCTTCTCGGTACCGTTCTGGCGGCACTGCTCAGTCCCCCTGAGTCGGCTCCGTCCGCCAAGCCGAGCTTGCCTGCAGGTGAACCTAACACCCGGCACGAGGCCGCCGCGCAGCGGTAAGGGCTCTTTTCCCGTGATCCGCAGCTCAATAAACTGGTCGGGCGTTGTGACCACCCGGTCCCGACTGGTCACAAAACGTTCTTGAAAGGCCTTCTGACGACAGAATGGTCGGCCAAGGCGGGTTTTCCACCGCAACCTTGGTGGGAGTGGACAGGAGGTCTTCTCCGTGAGAGGCACACTGTTTGCTCCGCCACCGGAAAGGTGCACGGTCTTGATTTTCGCTTGGCGGGGGGTAAAGTACAACGCAACTGACCGCCGATGGACGTCCTCTGTGGAAACGGATAATTCGTGGGAGATCGTTCAGCATGCGCAATGAGACTTGCCAGTGCCGGCCCGACACAAATGCCGAGACAACCTCGCTGGATGTAACTCGCCGCGAGTGGCTTGCCGCCGCGGGGGTGAGCAGCATGCTTGGGCTGGTCGGTGTTTTGGGCTGCCAACCTGCTAAGGTTGTGGAGGAGGCTCAAAAAGGTCGTCGTTTGCGAGCCGCGTTTTCGAATGCCGGACTGGCCGGGACATGGAATAAATTGGGTTACGACGCGGCGAAACTCTGGGGTGATTTGCTCAACGTGGAAGTCGTCTGGTTCGATGGCGAGTTTAACGGTCAAAGGCAGAGAGAGAAAATCGAATTGGCTGCCGCGGAGGACTGGGATTTCTGTGCCTTTCAGGCCCATCAGATCGACATCCTTGCGGAGCCGTGTCGGCGGCTTAAGGCTCGGGGCATCCCCATCATTGGAATGGACACTCTCATCGTCCCGGAGAACCAGCTCTTTGAAACAGGGGTCCTCGTCTACGTGACCCCCAACCACGTGAAAATGGCCGAACAAAGTACGCAGTACATGGTGGATAAAATTGGTGGCAAGGGAAAGGTTATCCACATCGGCGGCCAAAGTGAGCACAGCGGAGCGCAAGACCGTGCCCGAGGATTTCAGAACGTCATCAGCAAATACCCGGAAATCGAAGTGGTCGGTGGGGGAGTCCGCTGGTGCGACTGGCAAACAGAAAAAGCTCGAAATACGTTCGAGGTGCTCCTGGAACAAACCCAAGACCGGATTGCCGGGGCGTTTTTCCATAACGATGACATGGCGCTGGCCTGCGTGCCGTCTCTCAAGGGAACACGCCATGAGGGGATGGTCGTCACGGGCGTGGATGGTCAACGTCCCGGATTGCTGGGTGTTCGCGACGGTTTGCTGGCAGCCACCAGCGTCAATCCCGCCGCGATGATCCACATGTATGCGCTGGTGATCGGACAATTTATTGTGCGAAACCAGGAAAAATTCGACCGGCTTCTGAAGATTGTGCTCCCCTGCCCTCTCGTGTCCAAGGAATCGGGCAATCTGGACGCGATACTCTATCTTTCAGACCCGAAGCACTGCTTAGTGTGAACAAAAATAGAGAATAAAATCGTTGTAAAAACCATATTTGGTTTGCGGTACGAGGAAGAGCGACTAAGTCGGGAAAGTCTGCTGAAGAAGCTCACTGACTCGCTGAGTCTTTGCTGTGGGAGGCCGGTGCTATGGACCGATCGCTCCGCCAAATGAGCGCTCTGTCGTGGCCTCTAATCCTTTTTCTGATTGGCATCGCGCATGGCGGTGAAGTTTCCAACAGTATTCGCCCGTGGTCACAGAACCCGCGCTATTGGGAATACAAAGGGAAACCGGTAATGCTTATTGGGGGCAGTAAAGACGACAACCTCTTTCAAATCCCGGATTTAAGAGAGCATTTGGATGAGATGGTCCAGGTGGGGGCCAATTACATTCGCAATACCATGAGCGACCGCCCCGATAAAGGATTCGAAGTTTATCCGTTTAAAAAGCTGTCCAATGGGAAGTATGACCTGAACCAGTGGAACGAGGAATACTGGAACCGGTTTGAAAATATGCTCAGATGGACTGCCGAACGTGATATTATTGTCCAGATTGAGGTATGGGACCGCTTCGACTATTCGCGGGACAACTGGGAGGTTCATCCCTACAATTCCAAGAACAACGTGAATTATTCGTACGAAGAATCCGGGTTCGCCGAGCACTATCCGGAGCATCCCGGTGCGAATAAACAACCATTTTTCTTTACAACCCCTTATCAGCGAAATAACAGGGTCGTTTTTCCTTATCAGCAGCGATTTGTGGATAAACTCCTCTCTTATTCATTGCAGTACGGTCATGTGTTGTACTGTATTGATAATGAGACGTCGGGCGAGGAAGCTTGGGCACGGTTCTGGGCGGAGTATATTCAGAAATGCGCGAATGAGTTGGGAAAAACAGTTTGCATTACGGAAATGTGGGATGACCGGGACCTAACCGCGCCACGGCACCGGCGAACCCTGGACCATCCCGAGCTTTACGCATTCGCTGAAGTGTCGCAAAACAACCATCAAAAAGGAGAAACTCACTGGAAAAATTTCCTGTGGGTTCGTGATTATGTGGCCAATCAACCCAGACCGCTGAACAGTGTGAAAATCTATGGTGCGGACACCGGCCGATATGGAACAGATCAAGACGGTGTGGAACGCTTCTGGCGGCTTTTGCTAGGCGGGGCGGCGGCTGTCCGGTTCCATCGTCCGGATTCGGGGCTCGGGCTGTCAGAGAAGGCCAAGGCTTCCATTCGGGCAGCACGCAAGGTCGAGAGCGTTCTGCCCTGGTGGGAGCTTGAGCCCAACCTGGCGATTCTCCGCGACCGAGAACCGAACGAGGCGTATGCGGCACTGTCACCTGGGAAGGGGTGTGTTGTGTTCTTCACAAACGGCGGCAGCGTCGAAGTGGACGTGTCCAATCTTCCCAAAACCCTGGCGGTGCGATGGATTAATGTGAGCACGGGCGAATGGGCCAGCAGGGACTCGCTGCCTACAACCAGCAGAGTGATATTAAAAGCACCAGCAGCTGGTCCGTGGGTAGCGGTTATCACGGGAGAACAGAAGAATTGAAGAGGCAGACACCGCCGTGGCACAATCACTGTGCTGCTTCTCTTTGTGAGAAAAAACATTATGCTGAAAAGTGAAGCCTACGGAGGCGCCAAGCCTTTACCAACACGTTCGGCGCGTCCGGTAGTCGTGACAGCTTTCGCGGGAAAACGCTGACGGTTTTTCTAACTCCCTGTCAGAGATTACCGATGTAGTCGCTTCGTAGATTCACCCGCCAAACTGGTCTTTCGGCACCGGTGTTGTGAAGGACATTTCCCGATGCGACCAAGAATCGTGCTGTGTTTTCCCCATGAGGAGCGCCATCGTCAGGCCATTGCGGCTGCTGCTCCGTGGGGGAATGTTGTCTCCGTGCCCCAGGAACAGATTGCAGAAGAGTTGATGGAGGCAGATATTTTTTGCGGGCACGCGAAAGTCCCGGTGGATTGGGACGCCGTGGTCAAACGTGGTCGTCTGGTCTGGATTCAATCGTCGGCAGCCGGGATGGATCACTGCCTGGTCCCCTCCGTCATTGCCTCCAACATCGTGGTGACAAGTGCTTCTGGTGTCCTGGCGGATCAGGTAGCGGAGCACACAGTGGCCCTGATGACGGCATGGCTGCGCAGCCTTCCCACGTTCTTTTGGGCTCAGCAGCGGGAAGAGTTTATCAGACGCCCCACACGGGATTTGCATCGGAGCCGCATCCTGATTGTGGGTTTCGGGGGTGTCGGGCGTCGCCTCGCCCAGGTGCTCCATGTTTTCAAAACGCACATCTGGGCCACGGATCTTTTCCCTGTGGATAAACCCGCGTACGTGGAAAAATTGTGCCCCCCTGAATCTCTTGAAGAATTTTTGCCCGAAGCGGACATCACGATTCTGGCATTGCCGCTCAACGATAAGACTCGGGGGATGTTTGGCCAAGACCAGTTCGCCCGGATGAAACCGGGATCGCTATTTGTGAATGTCGCCCGGGGTCCCATCGTGCGAACCGACGCCCTTATTGAGGCCCTTCAAAAAGGCCCCATCGCGGGGGCTGTGCTCGATGTGACTGACCCGGAGCCGTTACCTCCCGGACATCCTTTGTGGAAACTCTCCAACGTAATCATTACCCCTCATGTGGGTGGGCAGTCGGCGACCCGGGCAGACGATATTACCCGACTCATTTGCGAAAACCTTCGGGGTGGGCACACGGGGCAACCCCTCATCAATCTGGTGAGCGATAAAACGGCCGGTTTTCCATTCCGGGATGGCTCAACGCCGCTTTGGATTGATGTCTGTGACTCGATCCCGGCTGATTTTTGAATGTCTCCGCGGAACCGCAGAGACGCTTGGGTCTCCCGCGCGCGGGTCGGCCCGATTCTGTCGGTTGGTGGATGCAGCGCAGCGCCGCAACTGCTTTTTTCATAGTCAAGTTTTTGCGGGCGATTCTGTGCTATGATGTTTAAAAAATTGAGGCCATTCGGCGGGACGAGACTATGGAGCCGCTTTTTTTTGAACCGTTTTTACGGGAACAGATTTGGGGGGGCCGACAGCTCGGGTCGGTGTTGGGGAAGCCTCTTCCGAATGAGGGTTGGTATGGAGAGTCTTGGGAGATAAGCGCCCATCCGTTTCACGTCAGTCAGGTTAAGGGAGGCCGTTTTGAAGGTTGGTCCCTCACCGAGCTTTGGTCAGCCTTCAAGAGGGAATTGTGGGGTGAGGGACGCGAACCACCGGAGGAGTTTCCCTGGCTCATCAAGTTTTTGGATTGCCGGGATTATCTTTCCGTTCAGGTCCATCCCGACGATGCCCTTGCCGGGATCCTGTGCCCGCCTGAGAAAGGTAAGTTTGAGGTGTGGACCGTCGTGGAGGCGGAGCCAGGGGCGAAGATCTTTGCCGGTCTTAAGGCGGGGGTGAGTCCTGACGAGCTCCGTGACGCCCTTCAACGAAAAGAACCAGAGACGTGCCTCCACGAATTGACACCCCGCGTGGGTGATGTGGTCGTCATGCCCCCGGGAACCGTCCATTCCGCTGGGGGCGGGGTCCTGGTGGCAGAGGTGCAGACGCCCAGTGACGCAACATTTCGGCTCTATGATTGGAACAGGACGGACCGAAATGGGCTTCCAAGACCCCTTCACATTGAAGAGGCTCTTCGCGCGATCAACTGGGATCAGGGCCCCTGCTCCGTTGTGAAACCGCGGGAAATCTATCGCGATACGGGTGCGGTGGGAGAACTCCTCGTCGAAGGCCCTACATTTGTTTTGCGGCGATGGATCCTTTCGCCGGGGGCCGGTCTTTTGATCAGCCGCCATATGCTGGCGGTCTGGCTGGTGCTGCTTGGCAGCGGCGAACTTCTCGTGGGTGACTCGGCATTCCCAATGAATCGGGGTGACAGCGTTTTGATTCCCGGGAGTTGTCCCCATGCCCGCTGGAAATCGACCTCTCCCGGACGGGCAATCTTGCTTTCGTGTCATCCCGTGTGATCCGTACCACCGGGGGCGAGGGACCTGGCACTTACCCCGGTCTGAAAAGTCTACAATTGAAGCGCAACACACCAACCGGGAAAAACTAGCCCGGACGCATCTGGGCACGACCGTCACTTTGCGCGGTTCACTCAGTCGCCGCCCCCAAATGGTCTTATCATTCCCGAAACTCATTTCTAAAATTGAGGGCATGGAAATTGTTCAGCCGGGCACGGAGGCGATCGCGACGAATTTGGGCTTTCTCGTCGACCTCGTCCGTGCCCGCGATGACTTCGCTCGGTTGCTCGCGTCGCTCCGCTTCGGTCAAAGTGTGGTAGCTGACGAAGCGGCCGGCTCAGGGTCTGCGCTGTTGGTGGCCAGCCTTGTCGCGGCATGCCCGGGCGTTGTGCTCGTGGTCGCGCCTGACGAGCAGCTCGCCGATGCGATTCTGGAGGACCTCAAGCTTTTCGGAATTGATGAGGTTGTTCTTTTCCCCGCGCTGACGTCGCCCACCGAAGCTCCCCGTCCGGACGACGAGACGTTGGGCCAGCGGTTAAGGATTCTGTTACGTCTGGTTCGCGCTGAGTTCCCACGGGTGATTGTCGCCTCCGGGGAGTCCCTTCTCCAGGCCGTTCCCCCCGTCCATGTGCTCAAAGAAAGACTGTGGACGTTGAAAGCCGGTGAGAACCTGGACGTTGCGGCATTTTTAAGGGCCATCGGGGAACATGGCTACCGGAGCGTCCCGACGGTCGCAATGCCGGGCGAGTTCTCATTGCGGGGCGGAATTCTCGATGTATTTGCTCCCGAGTGGACGGCTCCTCTCCGCATCGAACTTTTCGACGAGCGTATCGAATCGCTCCGGCATTTCGATGTTTCGTCCCAGCGAAGTGTGGAGCGGGTGGAGGAAATCACGCTTAGCCTTTGTGCCCTCACCGAACAGCCGGCAGGATCGTTGCTCGATTATCTGCCGCCCGAAACCTGGACGGTCTGGATTGATCCCCAGGGCATTGAGTCCTCTTCACGGAGTTACCTCGCGCGGTTGGAGAAGACCGCATTTCATCACACCTGGGAAACGGTGGTTCGCGATTCCCAGAAGTTCGCGCGTCTGGAAATATGGGATATCGCGCCGGAAGCCGAAAGCGATGTTTTCCACGGGCAGATGGAATCAGTGGAGCGGTTTTCCGGGGATGTCGAGCGGGTGCGGGACGAGCTGGACGCGGTGGCCGGTGACTCCCGCGTGTACCTGGTATGCACCGCGTCTGCCGAGATTGAGCGACTCCGCGAGCTTTTTGCCAGCACGCAAATTGCCAGCTCCGGAAATCTCCATTTTGTGGTTGGACGCCTCTCGCGGGGATTTCGACTTCGGCCTGAGAAGATCGTTCTCATCAGCGTCAATCAGCTTTTCCAGCGAACCGAACTCCGCATCCCCGCACGACGGCCAGAGTCTCGCCCCATCGAAGATTTTTTGGATCTGAAAGAGGGAGACCTGGTGGTTCACGTGGCACACGGCATTGCCCGGTATCGTGGATTGAAGCTCCTTCAGAAGGGTGATCAGCTCGAGGAGCATCTGCTGCTCGAATTTGCCGAGGGCACCAAGCTCTACGTGCCGACCTCCAAGATTGGTCTGGTTCAGAAATACATCGGCGGTGCCCGGGCCCGGCCGAAATTGTCCAAGCTTGGCGGACGAACCTGGACCAGGCAAAAGCAGGCGGTGGCGGCGGCAGTTTTTGATCTGGCGGCGGAAATGCTCGAGATGCAAGCCATCCGGCAGACCCGTCCCGGCATCGCCTTTCCTCCCGATACCATTTGGCAGCAGGAGTTCGATGCCTCCTTCCCATTTGAAGAAACGCCGGACCAGTTGGAGGCCATGGCCGCCATCAAACGCGACATGATGAGTCCGCGGCCCATGGACCGACTCCTCTGTGGGGACGTTGGCTTTGGCAAAACGGAACTGGCGATGCGGGCGGCTTTTAAGGCAGTGGATGCTGGCTACCAGGTTGCGATGCTGGTTCCGACGACGATCCTGGCCGAACAGCACGTGAGGACTTTCCGAGAAAGGATGGCGGAGTTCCCCATCCGGATCGAGTGCCTATCCCGTTTTTGTACGCCCCGGGAAGAAGCTGAGATCCTTCAAGGGCTTGCCGAAGGGGCGATCGATATTGTCATCGGAACGCACCGACTGGTCCAACCGGATGTTCGCTTTCACAACCTGGGATTGGTGATCATCGACGAAGAACAGCGATTCGGCGTCGAAATCAAAGAGCGTCTGAAATCGTTCCGGCAAACCGTGGACGTCCTCACCATGACGGCCACGCCCATTCCCCGCACGCTTCACATGGCGCTGGTCGGACTGCGTGATATCAGTACGCTCAGGACACCTCCTCAGGATCGCTTTGCTGTTGAGACACACGTGTGCCGATTTGATCCCCATTTGATTCGACAGGCTGTGCTGCGGGAGTTGAACCGCCACGGCCAGATCTACTTTGTTCACAATCGAGTCAAGGATATCGACGCGGTTTACCGCATCCTCTGCCAAATCGTTCCTGAGGCACGTATCCGGGTAGCCCACGCGCAAATGCCCGATCATCAGCTCGAAGAAATCATGCTAGCGTTTGTGCGTCATGAATTTGATCTTCTTCTGACCACAACGATTATTGAGAGTGGGTTGGACATCCCATCGGCAAATACGATTTTCATTGACATGGCGGAACGCTTCGGTCTGGCCGATTTGCACCAGCTTCGGGGTCGGGTCGGCCGTTACAAGCACCGGGCCTACTGCTATTTGCTGATCCATCCTCATCAGCGGCTCAATCCCAATGCCCGGCGGCGGTTGCAGGCGATTGAGGAATACAGCGAGCTTGGTGCGGGGTTTGCGCTGGCCATGCGAGACCTGGAAATCCGTGGGGCGGGCAATATTCTGGGGACCGAACAGAGTGGCCACATCGCGGCGGTGGGATATGAGCTGTATTGTGAACTTCTAGAGCAGGCCGTCCGCCGTCTCAAGAAGTTACCGCCAGCAACTTCCATTGACGTGGACGTGGACCTGCCGTGCCAGGCTTATCTCCCCGATTCATACATTCCGGATATTCGCACGAAAATTGATCTTTATCGGAAGCTGGCTCGTCTTACCGAAGTTGCTCAGCTAACCGATTTCGCCCAGGAATTGCGAGATCGCTTTGGTCCGCTACCCCCACCCGTGGAAAGGCTGTTAGAGCTGCACGAATTGCGGATCCACGCTCACTGGTGGCGGATTCGTAACATCCATCAGGAAGCGACCTTTGTCGTCTTTCAGTATGTCTCCCGCAGAAAAATGGAAAATTTACAGAAACTGGCGAAAGGACGTCTCCGAATCGTGGACCACGAGTCTGCTTATCTGGTTGCCGACGATTGGGTGGGCGATATTGACCAGCTTCTCTCCGAGCTCAAATCGCTGTTGCAGCAGCGTCCCGAGGAGCCTTATAATCCGCGGGCTTGATTCGGCGATTGAGAACTGGAAGGCAGATAAAGCCGGTCTCTATTCGAGCCTTACCGTGACGGGCAAACATCTCGGAACGATCATCCTCGGCTTATGTCTGACACTCGGGCTTATTCTGTGTTGCGCGCCCGAGGAAGGTTCTCATTTTTTGCGATTCTTGTGGCAATTGGGAGGAGAGTTGGGGCACACCCTGGTCAATCGGGTTAAAGCTTCGGAGTCCCAGGTGTCACGCCCCGATTCACCCGGCGAGGGTATTTTCAGCGAGGACAAAGGATTCGGCGGGGTGCCGATCGGGCCCCATCTCAAGCGGCCCGCATGGCCTCCTCGCTTTGAAGACGCGCCGGACTCCGACAGCACGCAGAGCGAGGAGAAGCCAGCGCAAGAGAATAATCTTCAATTCCCGGTGCTCCCGAAAACGCTTGTGCCATCCCAGCGCACTGATGTGGCGGGATCTTTAGTTTCGCTACCCGAGCAGCCGGGAAATGATCCCCAGGTTTACCCGGCCACTTCTCGGCCCGTGGCCAGTTGGGAGGCTTCACAAATCCGGCCTGTCTTTGATCCGATGGAAGCGCAGGTTGTCCGGTTGCCGGATGTTGCCGGTCTTGGCGGCTCACGGGTTTCCAACGCGACTGCCGCAGATAACGATTTCCGACAGCTGGCGCCGGGGAGCACGAACGTTACGGATGCCGGCGAGTGGTCGTTGCCGAGCGGGAGGCCAGTGATGCCTCAGGCCGCACCGCCGCAGTTTTCCGCAGACTCCGCGGCGCGACCTGCGAATTTTGTGGCACCCGCGGAGGTGACGGTATCGGATCGGGATACCTCAGGAGATGACCGTTCCTCTCTTTCCGAATGGGCGCGGACCGCGGCATCCCTTCCCACTGACCGGGTTGGCGACTTTCGGCAAGAAATCAACGAGCAAACTCGAGTCCTGGCACGCGTGGGATCTGAGGTGATTCTCGCTGGTGAAATCCTTGGTGCCGTCAACGAAATCTTGCTGCCCTATCAGGATAAAGTACCCGTCGCCGTGTACGAGCAATACAAGCAGCAACTGATGCGGCAACTTTTGAATAAACGGATCGAAATGAAACTTGTCTACGAAGACATCAAACGCAAAATCCCCCGGGAAAATCTTCAGCGAATCGAGCAGGAAATTGCCAAGTTTTTTGAGGAAAAGGAGATTCCGGCACGGCTTCGCAAAATGGGACTTCAATCTGCGAAGGAGTGGGATGAACGCCTCCGTCGTGTGGGGAGTTCCTTGGAGCATGAAAAACGGGCGTTCATTGAGGGAACCCTCGCTCGTGACTGGATCAAACAGCAAATGGCATCGGCCGGCTCGACGGCGAAGACCGTATCGCCGGAAGTTCTCTGGGAGTACTACCGAACCCATTTACATGAGTTTGAGCAACCCGCCGAGGTCCGTTGGCAACAGCTTATGGTGAAAAAACGGCCGGACCGATCGGACGCAGAGACCTATGCGAAGCTTGCTGAATTGGGCAACCGAGTTCTGCGGGGCGAGCCGTTCGAAGAGGTCGCCCGTTCTGGATCGGAAGGCCCCACCGCCTCCGAAGGGGGCATGAGAGAACCGGTGCAGCCTGGGAGTTTGCGGTCCCGCATCCTCGAGGAAGCCCTATTCTCTCTGCCCGTCGGCCAGCTCAGCCCCATCCTGGAAGACGACCAAGGATTCCACATCGTCCGTGTCCTGGAGCGCCGCGAGGCCAGCCGGATCCCGTTCACCGAGGCCCAGGTGAAAATTCGGGAACGTCTGGCAGAGGAAGAGAAACAAAAGCAGTTGAATGAGTATCTTGCGAAGCTCCGCGAGGAAATTCCTGTGTGGAATGTCTTCGAGGCCACGCGAGAAGATTCCGGTGTGCTTCCCACGGCCACAAAAGGCGGCACGACGCCGTGATCATTTTCTCGCAAGTCCTGCAGTCCAGCTCTCGGAATGCAGGATCAGGCGACTGGCAAATCCGCAGCACGGATGCTGTTTTCGATTCGATCCCGTGGTTCGGGTGACTTGAACTAATCTCTCGTCAAAGCTCGAATTCGCCGCCGGGGAACGGACCTCCCACCGGCCGTTTGATGGAGACTTCCTGCGTGGGCTTGGGCGAACGTTTGATCAGGGGCACAAAGGGACGCTCGGGATAACCGATGTAAAGTTGCCGCGGGCGGTGAATACGCTTGTTGGGTGTGAGGTGCATTTCACGCCAGTGGGCAATCCAGCCGGGAAGCCGTCCCAGTGCGAACAGCACCGTAAACATGTTCTTGGGGATACCCATGGCGCGATAAATAATGCCTGAATAAAAATCGACATTGGGATAGAGCTTGCGCTCCACGAAGTACGGATCTTTCAGTGCGATTTCTTCGAGTTCCTTGGCCAACTCGAACAGTGGATCAGTGCCGATCTTCTTGGCGATCAGACGGTCGGCCACGCTCTTAATAATCTTCGCGCGAGGATCGTAGTTCTTGTAAATTCGGTGTCCGAAACCCATCAACCGGAACGGATCATTGGGATCCTTCGCCTTATCGATGTATTTCCCTATGTTGCGGTTGTCTGCGAGAATCTGCTCCAGCATGTTGATGCAGGCTTCGTTCGCCCCGCCGTGAAGTTGTCCCCAGAGGGCGCAGATTCCCGCCGAGATGGCAGAGAAAAGATTCACGTTGCTGGAACCCACCATCCGCACGGCGGACGTGCTGCAGTTCTGACCGTGATCAGCATGCAGGATCAGCAGAAGATTGAGGGCCTCCACATAATCCGGGTCCATCCGGTAGCGTTCGCTGGGGACTGCAAACAGCATGTAGAGGAAATTCTGACAGTACGTCAGGTGATTCTGCGGGTAAACAAACGGCTGGCCGATCGACTGCTTGTAGCCAAACGCCGCGATGGTCGGCATCTTCGCCATCAGACGGTAAATGGAGAGCTGGCGCTGGGCTTCATCGAGGGGATCCAGCGAATCCTTGCAATAGATGGCCAGAGCCCCCACCACTGAACTGAGGATGGCCATGGGGTGTGCATCGGGCGGAAAACCCGCGAAGAGCTGCTTCATTCCCTCGTGGAGGAGCGTGTGCCGGCGGATGTTGTCGCGAAATTCCTCCAGTTGGTCGGCAGTGGGCAATTCTCCGTAAATGAGCAGGTACGCCACTTCGAGAAAATCGCAACGCTCGGCAAGCTCTTCGATCCGGTAACCGCGATAGCGAAGAATCCCCTTTTCACCATCGATATACGTGATGCTGCTGGTCGTACCGCCGGTGTTGGCAAAGCCGTCATCCAGCGTGATGTAACCAGTCATCTGATAGAGCTTGGATATATCAATGACTCGGTTACCCTCCGTACCCACGCGGATAGGCAGTTCGTACTCTTTGCCGTCCAGAATCAGCTTTGCGACCTCTCCCATAGACGCTCCCAATCATTCGGTGAGAGAAAATAGCGTAACCGGTTTGCAGACCTTCCCCCCTCCCTGCGACCAACACTTTGCTCCAAAAAACAGCATTCTACGGCGCAATAACCCCTGCGACCAGATACCGCTTTGCCAGGTTGCCCGACTGATTGCCAAAAATCCCGACAAAAGCCCGACGGAATCGGCAAGCTTGCCGATTTGACGCGGGCCAGATCTAAACTATCATGATAAAACAAGTCATAATGATGTGCAACTAGTGGCTGTAACAATTGTCCTTGTTCGGCCGTTGAGAGTTCTCTCCCAAGGGGAGCGTCGAACCCGCCGAGACCGGTTCGTGCTGCGTAGGCCCATCAAAAACCGGCGCGCTTGGCACACATGGTCCATTTATGAACACAACGCGCAAAACGGAGGAGCCGCTCCCAGTCACTCCCTCTGGCAGCATGATGCGATAAGGCACACTGGCAATTCTGTGCGGCTATCTGTTCAAAAAATAAGAGTTGTTGGGGGCGGAATCGCCACATAATTGTGTGGCCCAGGAGTGCTACGGGGCTGACCGCTGGGCCAGAATTGAGTTTTCCCGTCTCTTCTCCGGTGGATCCAGGAGTTGCACCGACTCTGCCACGAGGAGAGGGCCGCGCCCGTCGGCGGTGCGGACTTTTCGGCCGACGATTCCGACCTGGTGGCCAACGTAGGTGCGGAGCAGCGTCCCCGGAGCAGGACGGACATAGGCTTCGATCTCTCCCCGCTCGTTGATGACCTGATAAGGTGGGTCGGACGGACGTCTCACCTGTGCTCGAACGAGGCGTCCCACCGCGTCGAAGCGCTGGCGGCGCAGTTCGTTCAACTCCCGAGCGATCTCTTCTCGCGTTGGAATGGGCCGGTCTTGTGGAATTTCGGAAGCGCTCGGGGCTTGCTGCCGTGTAAATGGCTGATTGGCATTGGACGCGTTACTGGCCAAGGGCTGCGTCACAAAGGAGGCCTGAGCCACTTCTGCAGGGGCCAAGGTAGAGTCCGCCGTTAATGGAAGGCCGGAAATTGCAGGGCCGGACGCTGTTTGGAAGGACGCAGCCATGCTCGAGGGGGCAGCCGGGATAACAAGCCGGGTTCCCGGTGGAGGAATTTCCGTTAAAGTCGATTGGCTGGAAAGTACGCTTGTAGAAGAATCGGAGGACGCTAGCACTCCGGGAGATCGTGCGCCGGATAGGCCCGTCGAGGTGAGTCCTGAAAACAACGTGGCTTTGGTGGCCTGGGCGATGTGCCTGGCTTCGGCAGTACGCTCGGCGAGGGCCTTCAAACGGGTCACCTCGGAGGGGGACAGCGGCTGCGCGGCCAGATTAGCCAGAGCGTCTTCAAGAGGCTTCAGATCCCATGTTGTTGGGTCCTGTGTCAGCATTCTTGTGAATTGGGCCTCGATTTGATCCAGACGTGCGTCCACAGATACCCGCCCCAGTGCATCGAAGCTCGTACCGCCCGCGGTTGCGGATCTAAGGGAACGGTTCTCGGAACCTCCGCCGGGTTGGGCGTGAGGGTTTGAGAGGACACTGGAGCGGGCTGAGGCGTTTCCCGCTGGGCGCCACCCGTCGCCCTGCCCTGCCCCGCCCATCGTACCGGGCAAGAGAAACGACGCTGGCTCGACGGTACTGGTGTTTTCCGTAGCGTCGTTTCCTCGACGGGAGGAGAGGTCCCGCGATGGTTTTCCACCCTGGTTTGACGGTCCTGACGGGGCGGAAGTAGGCACGGTGAGTTCTTTTAACTGGGACGTCGTTATCCATACGGTTTGGCCGTCAGCCAATCGGACGGCCGACCAACCGCCGGGATCGTCCACAATCCATTCAACGACGTCCCCGGCACCAATCGTCGCGGCGAAAGGGTAAGTTTCGCTGGGACCAGTTCGCCCTGGGATGGATATTCCCGGCATGGCAGGGTTGACCTCTCGCCACACCTGGTCGGGAGGCACCTCGCCGCGGCATAGCAGCGAGGCAAAAAGAACGACAGAGCCAGCCAGCAGTGCCAGCCTAACAAGTCCGGCGAGGTTTTTGCGCCATCCGCGCTGAGCTGGCCGGTTAAAGCCGGGTTGCTTCGTGGGAAAATCGGCAGCCTGCGGGAGATAGGCCGCTACAACCGCGCTTCGATGTTGCCGGTTGACGAAAGGTCGGTTTGGGGACCCTTCCATGGGACGGTTTCCTGACAACTGAGGATGTCAGCTCAACTGAGAAGACAATGGTTCGTGGGGCTTATAACAAATAAAGCAATGTCGGGGCAAGATCGCCGTGGAAAACGTGAGTTACAAAAGAATAAAAAGGTTAGGACGAGGAATCCGCGTAAAGTAGAGAACAAGATCACGAGAGTTTAAAGTTGGGCGACCGGCTAACCTGTTGAAGGAATCGTCCCCGAAGATCAGCCGGGTGTGTGACGACATATTGCCATCCGGAGACTTGTCCGCGCCACTGGCAAACGGCCGCTGAGGGCAGTATCCTAACGGCGGGCTGGTCACAGGTCGTGAAAGACCGACAGGTCGTTGGGCCTTCGTTATTTGGAGGGAATCGCCGTGATAGGCACTCGCACTATGGTGACTTTTGTCTCAGGGTTTCTTTGCTGGATGGCAGTGGTGAAGACCTTGGCCTGGGAGTCGGAAGCAGCCAATGTCCCAGAATCTAAGGTTCTCAAAGCGGGTGCAGCTGCAAGCAACATCACACCCTGGCTCGATGAGCCGATCGTGGGTGGATGGTCGTCACCCCCGGGAAAATACATCCACGATGAGCTATTTGCGCGTGCCCTTGTGCTGGATGATGGAACGACGAAGGTGGCGATCGTCGTGGTGGATAATCTCGGACTGGCCCGGGAGGTATGCGATCTGGCCAAAAGGTGGATTCGGGAACAGACGGATATTCCGGAAGATCATATTTTGATCGCAGCAACACACACGCACTCTTCGATCAGTGCAAGGCCGGCGAGCGTTCTCAAGCCAGATCCTCAAATGTCCGACTACGCGACATTTGTGGCGCGGAGAATATCAGATGGAGTTCGCTGCGCAGTGGCCCGTCTGGAACCGGCTCGCATCGCCTGGGCCACCTTGGACGTTCCCGAGCACCTCAACAATCGCCGATGGTTCATGAAACCTGGTGTTCGGTTAGTGAACCCGTTTGGTGGGGAGGACAAAGTCCGCATGAATCCGCCAGCGGGCAGTCCGGACCTGGTGGAGCCTGCTGGTCCGGTGGATCCCCAACTTGCCTTCATTTCTGTGCAGTCCCGTGACGGTCGGCCGATTGCTCTGTTGGCAAACTACTCGTTGCACTATGTGGGAGGAGTTGGCTCCAACCACATTTCTGCGGACTACTTTGGCGTTTTTGCTGATCGGATCCAGCAACTTCTTGGTGCGGACCGTCTCGATCCCCCCTTTGTTGGAATGCTTTCCAACGGAGCGAGTGGGGACGTCAACAACATCTCGTTCCGACAGCCGCGGCCTCCGAAAAAGCCGTACGAGCAGATGCGTTACGTCGCTTATGACCTGGCCCAGAAAGTCTTCGACGCTCATCAGTCGCTTCAATGGCATAATTGGGTGCCCCTGGGGATGCGACAGCGAGAACTCGTGTTGAAAGTGCGCAAACCAACACCTGAGCAACTGAAGCGGGCACAGGAAATTCTCGCCGGGGCGCCCCCACTTCCGGAGCGGCCGCATGAAGAAATTTACGCCCATCGCGTCATTCAGCAACAGGAGGCCCCTGAAACCATTTCCGTCCCCTTGCAGGCCGTTCGCATCGGAGATCTCGGCATCGCCGCAATTCCGTTCGAAGTCTTCGCCGAGATCGGACTGGAAATCCGGGAAAAAAGTCCATTTCGCCCGACGTTCACCATTTCCCACGCAAACGGCTCATACGGTTATCTGCCCACTCCTCGCCAGCACGAACTGGGCGGCTACGAAACCTGGCTGGGCACGTGCAAAGTCGAGGAACAGGCCTCGGTCAAGATAACCGAGGCGATCTTGGAGATGTTCCAGGAGCTTCGGCCTTAGTGGCCAAATTGGCCGTGGGCCGATCCCCACTTGGCCAGTTTGTCTGGCTGTCATTCAGTCCGATGCGCTCACGGTTGGAGGGGCTCGCCAAAGGCGATGACCGTCACCTTCGCCCGATGATGGACCTGCGGGGGAGTCTCCGCAGCGCAACTAAAGTGAATTGTGTTGACGCCATTTTGCAGCTCGGGAATCTCTCCTTCTATCTGCGCGGTTTGAGTGAGGGTTCCTCGGGCGTCGTACACGCGCACGTCCCCCGAGCCGTCAAATTCCAGGTAATCCCCGCTGGCAAGCGGTACCGGGAAAGTGATGCGCCGCCCGTTCAGCTCCAGTGCTGGGCGGGTCAATTTTATTGAAACAATGGGCATAACGCGGACGGGGCTGATGAGGCATGTCGTACTTCCCTGCACTGGCACATTGTTGAGGTAGATGTTGAGCTCACTCACATGGTCCCGGATGAGCGGAGATCGGTAAACGACGGCATAATAGCTTCCATATGGCCACACGTAGCGGTGGAATTCGTCGGCGTCGCGTTCCCGCAAAAGCAGCTCAAAATATCTCCAACCTTGGAAGTCGAGATGAACGTAGTGCTCGTCGCATGTGGGCCAGTAATGGAGGGGATTGCTTAACTGGAGATTTAATACTGCCCCACTTCCGTCCCCCCGCACCCATACTCCCAGCGCCGCTCGGTCCTCGAAATTAATTGGGGGCTCAAAGGCCTTTGTGACCTTCGCCCAGGCACCTCTTGGCGAATTGCCCGAGTTGCGCACAAAAAACTTTCCACTTTGCTTTCCAGCCTTGACGTCGTCCTGAACAAGTTCAAACTGTGCTGTGACGTTCGCTGCCTGAGCCGCCTGACCAAGTTCGTCCGCCGACTTCAAAGAGAGAATTTCCAGAGCACGCGGACCCTCGTAGGGTTCTACGCCATAGAGGGCCTGGATCCGGACACGCAGCGGCTGGGCCGAATAACGATTGGTCACCTGCCATGTGTCACTCTCCGGAATGGCCGCCGTGATCTTGTGGGACATGTAATCCACGGGGTAAAAGCTCCAGGAACCGTCTGCCCGAACCTCCAAATGGAAATCCTGGCCCTCTTCTTTGAGTCGATCACGGATAGTCTGAGGAACCTGCTGGGAAAGCCGCAACCGCTCATAGTGGGCAAGCATTTTCAGGTATTCTGGCTGCCGGGCACATGGAGGATTGGGACCGGGAGCGATTCCCTGAAATGAAAGCGGCATTCCGTAGGCAAGGGCTTTGGCACACAGATATTCAAACTCGTCGGGGAGTTCGGCGTCGTGATCCTGAGTGGGGCCGAGGATCGCCCACCAACCAAGCTGCGCCGGCAGTAAAGTACTTCGCCGGTGCTCTTCATTGGATCGGCAATGCCAGTCCACAAACGGTTTCAGACCCCAATTGGGATGATCCCACGCCCCCAGGCGAGAATGGAAAGCCCAGGAATGGTAGTCCCAGCAACTGGCCTCAACCAGCGCCGGACGCTTGAGTCGCCGGAAAATAGCCTCGCGCATCCGACTTATCCCGTACCATCCACCGGGCATGCCTTCGGCCCCATCCATGTAGATCATGTCAAATCCACAGGTGTTGTACACATCGGCAATGGCCTGGGCGATTTCGTCGACAAGCGTGGACTTTTCGTCGGGCAGAAAGCAGCCATAACGCACGAAGAGGTGATCAACCGAACTCCCAGGCGCGTGACTCTGAGGCTTTGTTCCAAACGCTCCCCGCTTACACCCAGTGAAGCCGTAGGGAGGTTCCTGGGCCAGGCCACTGTACTGAATGAGCTCATCCCCAATCCGAAGGACATTTCCTCGACTGCCGTAAGCCCAGACCGTATCCAGGTTGCCCGGCTTTTCCTGAACGATGATCCGATCGGCGTTCTCATCGAGCGCTGCTGCAAGGGTGAATCGGGCGTCCACCGCCAGCCGAGGATCGGGGTGCGGCGTGACCCAGGGATCGGCTGGCGAAATACAGCCCGTGAGTGTGTGCATGCCGGCCTTCAAGCCTGCTGCATGGATTTTTTCCACCACCTGGCGCAATCCCTCGATTCCGTGAGGAAAAAGATTTTTTCGCGGTTGGTAATGTCCGAGGGTCTGCTCCCAGCCGATCATATGGATTTCGGCAATGCCCGCGTTCCTGGCGAGTTCGATCCAGTCATCCGCATTCTCTTCGGAGACGGTCGCAAAAACGTAGGAGCCCTGGGTTTCCGGGGCATCCGAAGCCCATGGGCCGCCGAGTGGCGAGCGAACGGCGTCCTCTGCTTCCAGCATTTCCCGAAGCGCGTCTCGAAGGCCTGGCGTTGGACATCCGACGAGGGCCACCGCTGCCCCGCCAAAGCCGTGTTCACGGTAGGCCACGGCAGAGATGCTTGCGGCTTGCGAAGGTTCCTGCGAACTCCCTGGTTGGCCGCCGGAAGACTGACCGGCTGTCAGCCGCACACTGTGGACCTGGCCGAGCACGAGTAAGTTGAGCGATCGCACGGCTACGGCGAAGTTATCGTCCTGCGCAATTCCCGCAATGCCGCTTGTCAACTGTGACGGCTTGACGAGCAAATTGAGCAGGCGAATTTCATCTGCGTCAGCTTCGACTGACCTAATGCGGAACGTAAAATGATGCCGCCGGGACGTAACTTCCAGCACGACGCGCCCATTTTCGAATTCCACAGTGAGTGTGTCACCGTTTTTCGTGCATCGCCGAGGAACAAACGTTTTCCCTGCCTGGCGGTACGTCATGATGTACCCGGTTTGACTCGTGATGAGTTGTTCGCCCTGGCCGACTTTGTCCGTTAAGCTCAGATTTCGACCATCGGGGCCGACGACATACCGGACGAATTCGTTCTCCAGGACGATTTCCTGGCTGAGACAGGGTGCACGCAGGCCGCTCCAGAGAGCGACGACGATGACCAGGAGACCGCCCTGGTGCACCGGTAACACTGACCGGGAGTTTCGCAATGACCGCATGGTTGAACTCCTTCGGAAAAACGAAATGGTTGACCGCCAGAGGTCCTTGCACCGTAGCAGACCTCTTCGAGAATGGGAAAACGTGCCACGATTCCGCCGCGTTGGATTATGACACTTCCCGCCCGTGGCGGAAAGATCCACACGGGAATGGCCCTGAACCATCCCCATTTTTGCAAAAACCCATGACACGCCACGAGCGCAAAGCGCCGCAGGGGCAATTCATGAATTGCCCCCACCAGTGCGTGGCCCGGGTGCAACCGGGCGCTCCGGTCCCTCGCATGGTTCGGGTGCGACCGGGATGCTCGGTCGGCGTGGAAGCCGGGCCTGTTAAAGGGACGCCTTTCACGGCGTCCATCCAATTCTCATGGGAATGGCTTGGTCTAACACTTTTTGACGAAAGCGTATCGTGAAAGGACATCGCGAGCTATGAAACTGCCGGACGATCCAAGGCAACTGATGGAGATGGAGGCTGCCACGCTGCGAAGCCTGCAACTGGTGGAGGCAGAGCGTTCTCAAATCAAGCGGCAGATCGACACATTACGTTCATCGCTTGCAGGCTTGAAACGCGAGAGGTTTTGGGCGGAGCTCAGGCTGCGTTATGTGCGCTGCGCGGGCGCCATTCGGAAATGGTTGACGCTGCCCGAGTGGATGCGATTTCTCGTGTGGCTGAGTGCGGGAATCACGCTGGCCGTGGGGCTGGCAATCACAGTAGGCCCCAAAGTAGCCGTTGGAGCGCTCCTTGCAGGGTGCGTTGTCGCATTGTTATCTGCTTTCCCCAGTGACACCACCCTGGAGGCTCTCAGACAAAGATTAATGGATCATTTACCCCGGCTGCTGGAATCGCATACGCAGCTTCTGGCTGAGTTGGCCCAAAAAAAGGAGGAATTATTGCAAATCGAACGGCAGGTGGCGACGATTCGCGGCGCTTTGGAGGAGATACGCCGATCCCGGCTCCACCGTCTCGCCGTTCTGGCCTCGGCCGATTGGCGGTCGTTCCGGGGTGAAATGTTCGAGCGATTTCTCGTGCAGGTTCTCAACGAACTGGGCTACCGGGTCCATCATACGGGGAAAAGCGGAGATCAGGGCGTGGATATCATCTGCGAGCGGGACGGCTACAGGGTGGCTGTGCAGGTTAAGGGATACACCCATAGTGTGGGCAATGACGCTGTGCAGGAGGCGTACTCCGGCAAGGCCTTTTACCAGTGCCATGGATGTGCGGTGATCACCAATAGTGTTTTCACATCCGGTGCCCGCGAGTTAGCGCAAAGAGTCGGTTGTGTACTTATCGACCAGACGATGATACCGGACTTAATCTTCGGGAGAATTAACCTGATCCAATTGTCATGCCAAACGCGAGTCCAGTCTCAGGGAGTCGCATGATCGGGCCGGCAGCAAGAAACGTTCATGGGTGAGCGTGCAGCTTCCAGAGCGTCATGGATCGTCATCACAAGATCCCAGTCGCTGCACGGCTTTGTGAGAAAGCGAAAAACCTGCCCGCGGTTGATCGCGTCGACAGCGGTTTTCAGGTCCGGCTGTCCTGTCAGGATGATTCGCACCGTACGAGGACAATGTTCCGCGATCCATGCGAGTAGTTCCGTGCCGCGTGTTCCCGGCATATGCTGGTCACAGATGACGACATCGACCGGCCACCGTTTGAGGATTTCGCGGGCTTCTTCGCCGCTTCGAGCGGTCAAAAGTTGAAAGGTTTGATGCCGGAGAACGCGCGTCAATCCCCGCAAGAGATTCACGTCGTCGTCCACAACCAAAACCAGTGCGTCGCGTTCGGTGCTCATATCGTCCGCCCAGGTGATTCTTCAGAGCGACGGAGACGTCAATACTTTATTTGCCATAGCTTAATCGTGAGATGTCCCCGTTCAAAAAAGTCGTTGTGTCTGGCGAGGCGGCGGCCTGCTCGCTGGCGATGATAGGAGTCAGGTGGGAGCCGTGCGCCTTTGCCTTCTCTAGATCTTGCGTCGGAAGCCGAATGACAATCCGCGTGCCTGTGTTTTCTTCGCTTTCCACATTGATGCTTCCTTGGTGTCCTTCCACGATCACTCTGTAAAGATGAACCAGGGAGCGGCGGGATGTAACGGATGCTGGCTGGTGGGCAAAGTACGGTTCGAGGAAATTCTTCCGTTCCTGGGAATCCATTGCAACGCCGTTGTCAGAGACTTCTATTTCCACCCAATCTGTATCCAGGCGACGCGTACGGATCACGATGAGGCCCTTTTCATCCCCTGAGTTTTGCTGCTTTTCGATGGCTTCCACGGCGCCCAGAAGAAGATTGGACACGGCCTGGCTGAAGGCCCCCGCCATCAGTGGGACATGCGGGAGGGTGCTGTCGAATTCTGTAATGACGTCGGCGACCTTAGACACACGGGAGTGCATCACATCCACCGCGACCTGAATAACAGCATTGAGGTCCTGAACCGTCTTTTCTGTTTCATCCGGATAGGCGAAAGTCCGAAGGGCTTTCACTATTTTCGCAAGGCGCTGGACCCCTGTGAGGGTTTCTTCCAGTGCATCCGGGAATTCCCGAGTGAGCAGTTCATCGTCCAGCATATTTCCCTGAGACCCTGTGGAAAATCCTTCTTTTTGCAGTACCAGTCCTTGCAGGTTTTGGCTGATCTCGCGCCAGGTTTCCCGCAGGAAATGGAGATTATGTTCCAGGTACTGAAGCGGGGAATTCATCTCGTGGGAGAGGATCTCGGCCAGGTGACCGATGGCTGCGAGTCGCTCGGCCTGCACCAAACGGTCTTCCCAGCGCTTCCGATCGGTGAGATCCACCGTGATTTCGCTGATGTACCACTTGCCGTCGGGTGCCAGGAAAGGGATCGCGGTGGTTTGCACTGGGCGATTGCCTTCGCGAGGCAGGATCCGTTCCTGTGTCACCCGCATTTTGGTTCGCAACGCCCTGGCAGTGGGGCAAGCCCAGCAGGGCTCGGTCGTTCCACAGAAATACTCGTGCGTGGTTTTGCCACGATAGTCGCCATAAACAGCCCGCCGCCAGGGGTCCACATAAACCAAGCGACATTCTTGGTCCACGATGCTCAGTCCCGTGCGTGTGACCTCCAGAACCAGTTCTGTTTGCCGTCGGAAAGCGTGGATTTCCTCTTCCACTTTTTTGCGCGTCAACACGGTGCTCAAACGTTCCGCCAGTTCGTTGACAAACATGCGATAGACGGAGAAGCCTTCGTCATCAAGAAGCTCCTTGGGGCAGCATATTTCCACGGCGCCCACGTAATCATCTCCTAGAAAGATGGCGGCACTCAGTTTGTGCTCTGTTTCTTCGTACGAGTCAGCTTGGTAAACCTGCCCCCGAAAAATGATCCGCGAATAAACATTTGGAAGGTCCTGGAATATCCCAGCCAGGAGATAGCTGGTCAGCTCGACCATCTCTTCGATGGAGGCACCACGTTCCGCCAGATCGCTCAGCCCGGCCAGGCATTCGAGCTGACGATTGCGCCGCTTTAACTGCTGTGTTTGGATGGCTAGTCTTTTTTCGTACTCAACTCGCTTTTCCTTTTCCTGCTCCTCCCGAATATGGGCATCGACGATGGGGGCCAGAAATCGGGCGATCATTTCGAGGGTACGCACATCCTCCTGTGTGTAATCGCTAGATTTATTGGCCAAAAAGATTGCCGCCACCAACCGATCCTGGACGATGAGAGGCACGCCCAGAAACCGGGTGATGGGCACGTGCCCAGGGGGAGTCGCAACCGGTTGATTGACGCACACGGTGAGTTGCTGCTTGAGGACCTGCGCGAGGACACCGCCCAGTTCGTCCAACTCAAACACAATTTTCTTGTCTGCCATCTGGCAGCGATTCCACACGTGGCGCGTCAGGCTGGGACAAACAAGGCGGCCAGAGCGATCGATGTAGCCGATGATGCCATACTCACTCTTGAGAGCTTTGAGGATTTCATCAAGAACTTCAGAGTATACGTCGTCGCTGGAAAGTCGCAGGAAGCATTCGTTGATCCGAGTCAATGTCTCAACGAGGGAGGCCGCCGAGGCGTCCGCGCAGGGTTGTGTATCCAAGGATTTGTTGGCCGCACCCATTCGAGCAGAAGCCTCTATGACTGCAAAGCCGAGTGGCGGGGCCGGGGTGACAGGTTTCACCGTTTCATTCTGCCCGTTCATGAGCAACCTCCGCGGCCTGCTTCAAAGGGACAGACCCTTCAATGTTAATGACTCGGCGTCAACGTTCGCGATTTTTCGTGCCCAGCGGTGCTGTGCGGAACTTCCGACCATCTTCCAGACAGGAAAATTCAAGGGCTGCCACTCCTAGGGAGCGGTTCTGGCCATTACTAGGAAAATTGAGGCCTCCTGGCTTTTGCCTTTTGTTAAAACAATAGGTCACAAATGCGGCGTGTCGGGACGTCTTCGTCCGGCGGGCATCGTCAATGAGCGACGTTCGGGGAACCTTTCATCGCGGGCTGGGGAGGGATAGCAGTACAGAAGTAGGTCCTCGTGCGATGGCGAGAATTGCTCAGGTGGCAGGTCCCCGCGCCTCACGGGCTGCGTTTTTGTTACGCCGTTCGAACCGGTGGAAGCTCCGTCGGCATTTTTCGAATATCCCACCGAGTCTCCACACGCGGAACAAACGGAATCGAACACTGGTATGGCCCTGAAGACACCGAACAAACGCCGTTGGCAGGAATCGAGTGGCCAAAAAGGCTTTGGAACTACTTGTGCATGTCGGATCGAGAGCTAAGAACCTGCTCTTGCCGTCCCCAGCTGTTCCACCACGTGACCTATACTTTTTATGGCCCGTAGTATCGATTCCCGATTTCCCATTCGTTTCTGAGCGTTAATAAGGGGGGTTCTGGAGATGGCTGCCGTTTCTGCGTCAACCGGCTCCGCGCTGGAGAATGTGGTCCGTCGCGTGCACGATATTTCCAGCATTCCGCAAGTTGCCCTGCGGGTACTTGAAGTGGCGAACGATCCCGATTCAAGTGCCAGTGACCTTAAAGAGGTCATGGAAACAGACGCTGCCCTAAGTGCACGAGTCTTGCGGTACGTTAATTCGTCTGCCTACGCGGTGCGAACCCGCATCACCAATCTACAGCAAGCGATTGCCTATCTTGGAATGAAACAGATCCGCAATATTGCGCTAACGGCCAGCGTGGCGGAAATGTTTCGAAATGACATGGGGGTGGAGCCGTACCGGCGCTCCAGTCTCTGGAAACATCTCGTTTCGGTCGGGATCTGCGCGCGGTTGATCGCCATGCGGTGCAAAATCGCGGCATTCGAGGACGTTTTTCTGGCCGGCCTTTTGCACGATATTGGCATCATCCTTGAAGATCAGTATGTGCACCCCAAGTTTCGTCAAATGATTATGGCGCTGACTCCGGAAAAGTCGCTCTGCGAATGGGAACGGCAGTTCCTGGGCTTTGACCACGCAGAGTTGGGCGAGGCGGTCGCCCGAGCATGGGGATTCCCCGAAAATGTGCGGACGTCCATTGCCTTTCATCACAACGCGGCCCTTTATCGCGGCGAGCAGATTAACATCATTCGCTGCGTCGCCGTGGCCAACCTCATCTGTACTTTGAAAGGCATGCCTTCCGTGGGAATCAACCTCGTCCGCGTACCAACTTGGGCCCTCCAGGGATTGAATCTCACAAAGGCAGATATTGCTGTGCTGGCTGAAGACCTGGATCGGGAAATAGCCCAAAACGCGATGTTGTATGAACTTTGACGGACGGGGAACGAATCGGTTGTGTGAAGCGTGAAGACCGCGGCGGAAAAGATCGCGCAAATGTGGCCGAGGGGCAAAGACAGCCGAAAGCGAGGTGACAAATGGATGGCATCGTCCCCGAAAACCTGACTGAGTTTTTAGAAAAGTGGCAGGATCCCGAGGTGGGAAATTTCTCCCAGCCTTTCAGAACATCTGGTTCGGGGTTCCTGGCACGGTGCAAAGCCCTGTGGGTTCAGTCACTCGGTTGCCCGGGGGATGGACCGACGGCCTCAACCACACTTATCAACACACTCGCCCCGGCTGTTTGGGACAAATTGGCTGACCTGGTGAAACATGCGGACCCCACAGTCGGAGCGCACCGCCTGGCGGTTCCCAACGAGCCCTCCTCATTCCTTCTTGTCTGGCCGCTTCGAGGGACATTGCCCCCGCAAGTCTTGGCTGCTGTTCTTGAGAACGACTGGTTGAAAGAAGATGCTGAGGATGGCTGGCGAGATTGGTACGAAGACGACTCGGCCATGCCGGCCGCGGAGATTCTCACGATGTTGCTCTTGGAGTTGGAATGGCAACAGAAGGAGAAACTTCTCCAGGCCGAAAAGCATGTGGAGCAGCTCCTTAACGAACGGATCACGTTGAAGACCTCGCATGCCGAGGCGGTGGCTAGTGTGGTGGCTGAGCGCGAGCAGCGGCTTCGGGAGCAGGAGGAGCACTACCATCAAATTCAAACCATCATGCGCAAGGCGGCCGACGCCATTGTGACGCTTAACGAATCGGGAACGATTCAGTCGATCAATGAGGCGGCGGAAGAAATCTTTGGTTTTCGCGAGAATGAACTTGTTGGCCAACCGGTGGATGTGCTTCTGGGGTGTGACCATCGGGAGGCGTCCTCTTTGGAGGTTCTCTGTCAGGCCCTGAAGAGCGAACGACAGGTGTGCGAAATTCAGGGGCAGCGGAAAGACGGAACGGCCATCGAGCTCGAGCTCTCGGTAAGCGAGGTGTCTCTCGGGCAGGAACGCAGGTACATCGTCATTTTTCGCGATATCACCATTCGCAAGCGATTGGAAGAGCAGCAACGCCGTCTCCATCTGATGAACCAGATGATTCTGAATGCGGCCGGGGATGGCATCGTCGGCGTCGATCATGAAGGACGCATCACGTTTGTCAATCCGGCTGCATCGCGGATGCTGGGTTGGGAATGCGACGAACTCTTGGGGCGGTCGTTTCGGGAGACTGTGCATCAGCCTGTGGCGCAGGCCGGAAACCACGGAATGAGAGATTTCTTCCCGGTCAAGGGCTTGCCACATTCGGCCACGCCTGCACTGACGCAGACCGTATTTCGGCGGCGCGACGGAAGCACGTTTCCTGTGGAATGCAGCAGCCAGCCGATTCGGGAGGATGAGAGGATTACCGGTCAGGTCATTACATTTCGCGATATTTCAGAACGGCAAATGCTGGAAGCCAAACTGCGCCAGGCTCAGAAGATGGAATCGATCGGCCAGTTGGCGGCCGGAATCGCCCACGAGATCAATACCCCCACCCAATACATTGGGGACAATATTTGTTTCGTCCTGGAAGCATGGAAGGAACTGGATCCCATCTTTCAGGGTTGTCTCGAAATTCGCAGGCGGTTGCTCAGTGAAGAGGCGATCCAGGAAGAACACCTGGCAGCTCTCTACGATGCAATCCGCGAGGTTGACCTGGACTACCTGTATGAGGATGTTCCACGCGCTCTCAATGAAGCAATGGAAGGCGTGCGCGGGGTGGCCAAGATTGTCCGTTCGATGAAAGAATTCTCGCACCCAGCGGCGCAGGCGAAGCAGGTGGTGGATTTCAACCGCTGTGTGGAGAGCACGGTGACAGTGTGCCGAAACGAGTGGAAATATGTGGCGGATGTGGAGCTCGATTTAGACCCGCAACTTCCACCTGTGTATTGTTCGCCAGGTGAAATGAATCAGGTGTTACTCAATCTGATTGTGAATGCAGCCCATGCCATTGGGGACAAACTGGGAGGGGTCACAAATGAACGGGGAAAAATTACGATTTCGACGCGCTGCCAGGGGGATTGGCTGGAGATCCGCGTCAGTGATACGGGAACCGGTATTCCAGAGGCCATCCGCGACCGCATCTTCGATCCCTTCTTTACAACCAAACCCGTGGGTAAGGGAACCGGACAGGGCCTGGCGATCACGCATTCGATCGTGGTGGAAAAGCACCATGGCACGATCGATGTTGAAACGACCCCGGGAAAAGGGACGACCTTTATCGTGCGCATTCCCATTCACGATCAGGAAGAGGAAAAGAATGCTTCCGATTTGCCTGGCGGGTCTCCCGAGCCCGTGATCGCATGACAGGTACAAGGCCTTTGGCCAGGTTTGCGCGACATCAACCGTGCCCATTCCCGTTAATAGGAGTGAACAGACTGTGGAAATTTTAAGATCCGTGCTCCTGGAGAACAGAAAAAAGCGGATTCTCTTGCTCGATGACGAGCCGGCCGTGGTCCGTTCCCTGGCCAGGATCATCAACCAGTTCCACCGTGATTGGGAACTTGAGGCCGTCACCGATCCGGAAGAAGCCTGGCTGCGCTTGCAGCGTGACCGATTTGATGTCCTGGTGACGGATGTGCGGATGCCCAAAGTCACAGGTTTGACCCTTTTGGAACGGATGCAGATGGACCCGCGCACGGCCTGTATTCCTGTGGTGGTTGTCACGGGATGGGGGGATTACGAAACCAAGCTGCGTGCCCTTGAATTGGGGGCGATGGATCTGCTGGAAAAACCCGTGGAACCGCGGCACCTGGTCACCCGATTGCAGCAGGTCCTGCGATGGAAAGAGGGGCAGGACATCCTCGCCGCACTCAACGTGCGTTTGCGTCGGATTCTGGACCGACACTTGCGAGAGCTTGCTTCTGAGCGAATGGGAACCATCTTGCGGCTGCTGATTGTGATCCAGCAGCGCAATCCTGATTTAGCTTTGCACAGCATGCGGGTTGCTGTGTATTCCAAAGTGCTCGCGCAATTGCTGAAGCTGGAGGACAGTCAGTGTCGCGAGATCTTTTGGGCGGGAATGCTCCACGACGTGGGCAAGATCGCCTTGCCCGATGCTCTCCTTGTGCGGGCAGGCATGTTCAGTCCTGGGGAGATAACCATCTGGCAAAAGCATTGCCAGTATGGCGAGCAGATTTTGCGGGGGCGCACGCCCTGGTCAGGCATGCTGCCAACCGGGGAAGACAGCGATTCCGGGACATCATCGATCGTCAAGACGGCTGCCCAGGTTGCGATTAGTCATCACGAGCGATGGGACGGCACGGGGTTCCCGTACGGGTTGGAAGGCGGAGCGATACCCCTGCCGGGACGGATCGTCGCCATTGCTGATGCCATCGACCATGCAACCCGCCCGGTGGCTTGGGCACATCTCTCTTCTCTCGTGGTATTGCCAGCGTCGGAAGAGGCGCACAAGGCGTTTGATCCGCGGATGGTTGAAGTGTTCCGCTGCCATGAGGAGGTCTTTCGCAAGCTCAGTGATCGGTTTCGAAGAATTCCTGCGGACAATGAAGGGTGGCTGGCGAGTGTGGACACCCAGTTATGCGGAGAATGGCAAGACGCTGCCAGTTCCGATTCGGACGAATCGAGTGCGCGGTGTTTATCGGAGTAAGCAATGAAGCGGATCATTTTCGTGGATGACGACACGAGAGTCCTGGAAGGTCTTCGGCGGTTGATGCGGGGATTCCGCTCCCAGTGGCAGATGGAATTTTATGACAACCCCCTCAAGGCCCTCGAGCAAATCGAGAAGCAGCCACCAGACGTCGTCGTGAGCGACATTCGGATGCCTGTTATGGACGGTGCCGAGCTTTTGACGCAGGTTCAGGAGCGCGCACCGGCCACCATCCGAATCGCGCTGAGTGGGCAGTGCGATCGGGCGGCCGTCATGCGGGCTATCAGGCCCACCCATCAATTCCTTGCCAAACCATGTGAGCCGGAGACATTGCGGAAAACCCTCACCCGATTGAGCGAACTGAGGGACCGCGTCATCAACGAGGAGGTTCGGGCAGAGATTTCACGGATAGCGGCACTCCCGGTCGTGCCAGAAGCACTGACCCAGTTGCGGCGTGTTCTGACGCAGGATGATGTGAGTATCAGAACCGTGGCCAAGCTAATGGCCTCTGACGTTGGTATGTGCGCCAAGGTGATGCAGCTTGTCAGTTCCAATTTTTTTGGAACGCAGCGCAGCGCGTGTCTGCCGGAGGAAGCGGTGCGAGTACTCGGGATGGATGTCATTCGGCCGCTGGTGCTGTCGCAGGACCTGTTTACGCCCATCCCGCTCGAAGAAGACCTCAGTCATTTGGGGAGATTTTACAATCGTCTTTGCTGCACAGTGGCACGGGCCGCGCAGCGAATCGCTCAGATGGAAAACGCGGGGGAACCCTTTTGCACGTACAGCTATCTGGGCGGACTTTTCGCTAAAGTGGGTGTGGTTATTTATGCAGCGCTGGATATCACCAAATATCACCAGATCTTCAGACTCGCTGTGGAGGGGCACGGATCGCTCAGGCAACTGGAAACTCAGGTCTACGGCGTTGCTCGGACCCAGGCGGGCGCATATCTCTTTGCACTCTGGGGCCTGCCGGAACCCGTGGTGGACGCCGTGATGTATGCGGATCGGCCGTCTGCGTCCCCAGTAGCGGGATTCACTCCGACCACAGCGGTTCATGTAGCGGAGGTACTGGTCCAGCGGCTGGTGGGAAGCATCGGTGGGGGTCAACCGTTCCTGAACCAGGATTATCTTCGCACGATCGGTCTGGAGGACCGCTTAAAAGATTGGGAGAAAGAAGTGGAGCAAGTGGTCGAAGAGACATTCCGGGACGAGGAACGTGAGGGAAATGTCAGCGAGCCGGTCCTTCAAGAGACAGCAACAGAGTGAGAAAGATATGAGTGACAAGATTCTTTTTGTGGACGACGACGTGCATATCCTTCAAGCATTCCAGAGAACGCTTCGCCGCAAGTTCAATCTTGAGACGGCGCTGGGACCCGAGGAAGGACTGCGCTGTGTCAGAGAAAGGGGGCCATTTGCGGTGGTCGTCTCGGATATGCGGATGCCGAACATGAATGGAGTGGAATTCCTACGGCAAGTCCGCGAGATCAATCCCGACACGGTGCGAATGATTTTGACAGGCAACGCCGATCAACAGACGGCCATCGACGCAGTCAACGAGGGATACATTTTCCGGTTTTTGACCAAGCCATGTCCAGCGGACGTGTTGGCTCGCGCGCTGGAGGCAGGACTGGAGCAGTATCGGCTGATCACAGCCGAGCGCGAGCTTCTCTCCAAAACCCTGGCTGGCTGCATCCGCGTGCTCACAGACATCCTGAGCCTGGTGGCCCCCGAAGCCTTTGGACGAGCCCTCCGCGTGCGCGAAATTGCGGCCCGTTTGTGTCGGGAACTCAATGTTCGCGATTCCTGGCAGATCGAGATTGCGGCCATGCTCGCACCGATCGGGTGTATTGCCATGCCGGACGAAATTGTGCAGAAGGTATTTCGGGGAGAGGCCCTCAAAGAGCACGAACAGTTGACCTATCAGACGCATCCCAGAATTGCTTACGACTTGCTGAGCAAGATTCCCCGGCTCGAGCAGGTGGCTCTCATCGTGGCTTATCAAGAAAAGCTGTTTGACGGCCGCGGATTTCCAGCCGATCTTGTCTCTGAGGATGCGATCCCGCTGGGATCCCGGATATTGAAACTGGCGATGGATTGGGATGACCTTCTGCAGGCGGGGATTTCTCCGGAGATGGCATTGGCCGAAATCATGGATCGTCGCGGCTGGTATGATCCGGCTGTGGTGGCAGCACTGCGGCGGACGCTCAACCTGAATCGCGTGTGCGTGGTACGAGAAATGAAAGTTTCCGACCTGGTGGACGGCTTGATCCTGGCCGATAACGTGTATTCCGTCAGTGGAACGCTTCTTTGCAGCAAAGGTCAGGAAATCACCCCGGCGATTCGCTTTCGCTTGCGCAATTACGCAGTGAACGTGGGGATCGCCCGGCCTATTCGCGTTTTCGTACCCACCAATACCGACCAGGAAAACCTGGAAAACCAACTCATTCCCGACCAATGAACTACTGAACACCTGTCAGTGGTTTTTTGCCAGAAAACGTGGAGAATGATAAGCAAGTCCCGAAAAACGTTTGGTTGCCTGGGAAGTGCTTATTGTTGATCTCTACACAAGGCAACTTTTTTCGTCTGTTCGTTCTTTCGGTTGGTGCAAGTCCATGCAAGGCTGATATAATTAATGGAGAGCGAACTGGATGTGAAGTTCTTATAAGCCAACATCGGCGGGGGCGCCATCATGATCATCCGCTGTCCGGATTGTTCGGGCACGCTGGAAGTGGGGGACGGTCAATTACCCGACGATGTGGTCTGCCCACACTGCGGTCGACGCAATCCTTTTGAAACAGCGACTCTCTCGATCCATCCCAAAGATCTCATCGCCCTTGGCCATTTTCAGCTCCTCGAACACATAGGAACTGGAAGATTCGGGGAAGTCTTCAAAGCGCGGGATATCAGGTTGAACCGCATTGTGGCTCTCAAGATCCCTCGCACGGAGATGATGGACGAGGGAACAAGGCGGTGGTTTTTACGAGAGGCCCGGGCTGCCGCCAAACTCCGCCATCCGAACATTGTGGCCATTCATGAGGTGGGCGTCGCGGACGGCCGGATCTACATTGCAAGCGATTATATCGAAGGATGCACACTTGCCAATTATTTGGCAGCGACCCGGCCGACATTATGCGAGATTGTGAACATTTGTATCCAGGTCGCGGATGCCCTTCATTATGTCCATCAGGAGGGGGTGATCCATCGTGACCTGAAACCAAGCAATATTCTTTTGGATGCCCAGCGACGGGCCTATGTGACCGATTTTGGACTGGCAAAAGAGCTGACCACTGACTCCACCGTGACAGCCGAAGGGCTCGTCTTGGGCACGCCATCGTACATGTCACCGGAACAAGCCAAAGGAGGGGCATGCCACGCCGATGCCCGTAGCGACGTGTTTTCGCTGGGGGTCATCCTGTACGAGATGCTGGTTGGCAAGCTGCCTTTCAGTGCAGACAGTGTTCATGGGTTGCTGGACCAGATCCGATATGTGGATCCGACTCCTCCCCGCCGTTTTAACAGGCAAGTTCCCAGGGACCTGGAAACAATCTGCTTGAAAGCCCTTGCCAAGGACCCCGCGGCTCGCTACCAGAGTGCACTTGAGTTTGCCGAGGATCTTCGGCGGTTCCGTGCGGGATTGCCCATTCGCGCAAGACGGGTGGGCTGGGTGGGGCGGACAGCACGCTGGATTGAGAGGAACCGCCCGCTCGCGATCACCTTATGCGGTTTGGTGTTTTTGGCGTTACTCGTGACAACACTGGTTGCTACCCAAGTGTACCGGCACTGGTCGCAGTTCCGACAGGTTGTGATCGATACCATTCCCTCGGGGGCCAATGTGGTTTTCATTCCAATCGATCAGGAATCAGGCGAGCCAGTTCCAGAAAACGCCACCGTACCCAAGAAAAGTCCTGTACTTCAGAGTCTTCTTTCCGGCGATTATCTGGTGGTGGCTTACCTACCTGATGGACGGTTCCACGAGGTTTATCGGCATGTGCCACGTGACCAAAAAGAAGTTCCCACGATCTATCCTCACCGTTCGTGGGAATGGAACGGCAAGAAAGTCACGCGGCCCGTGGTCAAAATTCCTGATCACTTTGTGGCTCGCGACATGGCACTCATCCCCGGGGGTGAGGTTACGACCGTTCCTCCAAGGGTACCCTCTGTCTCAGGAAACGTAGTTCCCACACCCCATCGGCAGTTTGTGCCCAGCTTTTTCCTCGACACTGAGGAGATTACCTGCAAAAAGTATCGCGGCAACGAAGGTGAGCTACCAGATTCTACAAGCTGCTTGACAGAAAAGCCCGACGACAGCGATGCCCTCACATGCATATCGCTCGATCAAGCCATTGCTTTCGCGGAAGTTGTTGGCAAACGGATTCCCACGGAAGCGGAGTTCCTGCTGGCGGCAACGCATTTAGAACGTGAACGATCCAGGGCTGGTGCAAAGAGAGTGAATTTGACGTTCAGTGCGGCTTCTGAGGATAAAGGGGAGGTCCTCCTTGTGGACCCGCAACGCCCGGTTAGGGGACTTTTCTCCAACGTGGCTGAGTGGACGATCACGGTAGCCCTGTTACCCGACCTGAGCGGTTCTCCGAGCAGGACCATCCGCGGTCGTGTCGTATGGGGCGCAACGCTCTCCATTCTGGATCGCAAGCCGGAAGCCCTCGAAATCGCCGGGATTAGCACTCCTCGGTTGGTGCTTCATGAGGGCACCAAGAAGCCCGGCCTCGGGTTCCGCTGCGCCCGAAGCGTTAAACCCAGGATCGCCCCGGAAGACTTTATACGCTCCGTTGAGCGATAGAATCCACCGGTTGGGGGCGACGATCGTGACCACGGAAAACGGCGAAAAGACGGGCGCCGTTAAATTTCCCGGAGCCCTGCTCAAATTCGAGTCTGGTTTACAGGTTAGCCGCCTTTGTAGGTGTGCACTCCACGGGCTCCCCGAGAAGCACGATGTAAATTGTGCCCTCGTACTCCACCAGCACCACGCACGAGGTTGACGTTTCAGAATCCGAGGAGGGACAGTGAATTTTATCCCGCGGGATATCCACGATTTGACCTTCCGGTTTCCCGACAACCTCAACACCGTGCCCGATCGTAGTTTCGCCTTTTATGCTTTCTGGCAATCCCTCCGCCGAAGCGACGATGCGGATTTTTTGAAGTTTCACGATCGCAGACTTTCCTTTCAGGAAATGGAGCTTGGCAAACCACGGATCGCCTTCAGGTTTCGCAGAGAAACCCGGTGGCACGTGCGGAGAAAGAAAGATCGGAGGAGCTTGTGGTGGAATTCTTGGATAGCACTTTTTGGTTACCCCTGGAGGTACGATCACGTACGGTGGGCGAGGTGTCGCCTCATGCGCTAGGTGAATGAGTCGCCCATTGGGCTTGAAACAGTTACCGTCAGAACAACTGGGAGGATCCGGACAGGCCGACGGGCTGGAGCAATGACAGGAACCTACGGTGCGGCGGATGGCGTCGGAATACACGACCGTCCCTGGATTCCCCTCAACCGGGCAGGCCATGCCGTAGTAATAGTAAATCGGGCTCGACGGGGGCGGCGGCACATAAAGGCAGTACTCATAAAAAAGGCAAACGCACGGTCCTCTTGTTTCGGTTGCTGTGTTGGTTGGCCCGCATTGGCAGCCGTCATCGCCCTGCGCCACATTCCCGAAACACACCATCACAAACGCCAGCGTTACGATTCCCAGCACGACTGCTGGAGTCCAATTGGCCGACCGAGCCATGGCTCAGACCTCCTCATTGAAAAGACCCTGGTTATTACACCCCACGCCTACTGCGTGTTTGCGCTCATCGGGAGTAGGAGAAAATAAAGTTAAGAATCGACCCTGTTTTCTATCCCAACGCGCAGAGGTTTGTCAATCCCCTCATATTGACTAAATCGGCCAGTCCAAATGAGTGGATTGGCTCCGGCGTGGTAACCAGTGATAGTGTTTGTGTCCCGCTCATCCTACGGCAATGTCACTCGCGGATGAGTTCGCGAATGGTCATTCCCGCGGGAATCATTGGCAACACGTGTTCCTGATAGGGAACAAGAACATCCAGGAGGAAGGGGCCCTCACTGTCGATCAGCTCTTTGAGGCCATCCAGGAGTTCTGATTTGTGCCGAATATGCCGAGCCTTCCAATTGAAGCCTTTGGCGATGGTCACAAAATCGGGATAGTGATACCGCGGAGCAAGCCCCTGCCCCTGTCCGACGGCCTCTGGCTCGTCGATTGGGCCGAGATAGGTATGCGCCCGATTGCGCGCATGAAAGCGGTCTTCCCATTGGACCACCATGCCCAGGTGCTGATTATTGAGAAGCAGTACTTTGACCGGCACCTTCTCGCAGTAGCAGGTGGCCATCTCCTGAATATTCATGAGGAAACTACCGTCGCCATCGATATCGATGACAAGTTTATCCGGATGGGCAATCTTGGCACCGATGGCCGCGGGCAGCCCAAATCCCATTGTTCCCAGACCGAGGCTTGATAGCCACGTCCGCGGCTTACGGAATTTGTAAAACTGTGCCGCCCACATCTGATGCTGGCCGACGCCGGTGGTGATGATCGTGTCACGGTCTTTGGTCAGTTTCCAAAGCTCGTAAATCGCCTGTTGGGGAAGAATCGCCTCGGGATGCTCCCGATACCGGAAAGGTTCCGTCTCCTTCCAGTGTTTAATCTTGGCATGCCATTCAGAAATGTCTTCAGGCGGCTCAATGATCTTATTCAGTTCCTCAAGGGCGTATTTCAGGTCGCTCACAATGCCAATGTGGGCGTGCTTCACCTTGTTGAGCTCTGAGGGGTCGATGTCGATGTGGACAATGGTAGCATATTTTGCGAATTCGCTGACTTTGCCCGTGACACGATCGTCGAATCGCACACCAAACGCAAGGAGCAGGTCGCACTCGGCCACCGCGTAATTGGCATAAATGCTGCCATGCATGCCCAGCATATCAAGCGAGAGCGGGTGGTCACCCGGAAATCCACCCAGGCCCATCGCAGTCATGGCCACAGGGATGGATGTCTTCTCCGCAAACTCACGGAGGGCGTCAGCCGCACCCGAAGTGATGACGCCACCTCCCGCGTAAATAACTGGACGCCGTGACTTTTTCACCACCCGCGCCACTTCACGCAGTTCTTCCGGTCGCGCCAGACGGGGTACCGGCTTGTAGCCGGGCAGATCCATCGGCACGTCGTAATCGGGCACGGTTTGGGCGATTTGCACATTTTTAGGAATGTCGATCAAAACTGGGCCGGGGCGTCCCGTGCTGGCTACGTAGAAGGCCTCTTTGAACACACGGGCGAGATCATTGACGTCCGTCACCAGATAGTGGTGCTTTGTGATACTCCGGCTGACCTCAACGGTGGGCGTCTCCTGGAAAGCATCCGTTCCGATGACGGATGTCCCCACCTGCCCCGTAATTGCGATGATCGGGACACTGTCCAATTTGGCGTCGGCCAAGGGAGTGATGGCGTTCGTTGCCCCCGGACCGCTCGTCGTCATGAACACGCCAACTTTACCTGTAGACCGGGCATACCCCTGAGCGGCGAAACCGCCGCCCTGCTCATGTCGCGGAAGCACAACGCGAATCTTATCCCGATATCGCGTGAGGGCCTGATGAATGGGCATACTGGCCCCCCCGGGGTAAGCAAAGACGACCTCAACCCCGTGATTCACGAGCGACTGCACGACGATTTCAGCGCCGCTGACCGGTTCACGCTTCACTTCGATCTGAGGGCTTCGAGTTTGAGGCGCCTTTGTTGCCGTGCTCACTGGTTTTCACTCCTTTTTTTCAGCTCTGGTCGTGGTTTTTCCCCAAATCAGATAGGCCGCCTCGCCCGCTCCGCAGGCGTAAGGGCGAGTTCAGCACAAATTGCAATAATCTTCACCAATTCAGTGTCGAATACCGCTTTGTCTTATCTCCCTGCATTGATCAAAGATACGGCGTCGCCGGGCCCTTTTCAATGATTACTCGGCCAGAAAATAATGCCCCGACGGCAGGACGCGGCTGCACCAGATGCGATAACACTCTCACGCCTGGTCCAATAGGACAGCCTTTCCCGAGTCAATGGTTCGCGCGATTCTTAAAGCCCCGACTCCGTTTCCGCGATGAGACGCCGGATCGCCTCAGGGTCGTCCAGTTCCCTCAATTGGGGGAGAAAACCTGGCTGCGCAAGGATCCGGCTAAGTCGGGCAAGCGTCCGAAGGTGGCCGCGGTCGTCCACAGAGCATATCAAAAAGAAACAATCTGTCAGGGCTCCAGACTCACTTCCGAACGGGATACCGCTCGCTGTCCTCCCGAATGCGAGGAACGGCTGGCCGAGAATCCGGCTAAGGGGACGTCGCGGGTGCAACAGGGCGACACCGTTTTCCAACGCTGTGGGGTGCATTTCTTCCCGAGCGAGAACCGCCTCGGCCATCGCCTCAGGATCCCAGAGCCACCCTGTTCGGGCGGCCACTTCCGCCATCCTTTGAATGACTGCGATCCGCGTCTTCGCCGCCAACGGGACTTCAATCGCTTCCGGTGGTAACATCTCGGCAATGGAGATTTCGCTTCCGGGGCTCGCTTTGCCACGGAGTTGCTGCTCCATTTCCGCCAGATCGTCATCCTCTGTGGCCAGCCCAATGCGGCGCTCCAGCCAGTGGTGAATTTCAGCGCGCGAAAATCGCCAGTGACCGGCGACTTTCCGTCCGGGAATTTTGCCTCGTTCAGCCAGCCGCTGCACTTGCTGAGGTGTGAGGTGCAGGTACGCGGCAAGGGAAGACAGATCAAAATCTTCTGTGTCCGACATCTGGCCTATCCCCTGTGTTTGTTCCCAGTCCTGGACTCTCTCACCTGGGCTTGGTTCTTCAGGCTGCGCAACGCTGAAAACACAATCTTGGAAAACTCCGCGCAATACGCCAAGTCGCGAGAACCGATGCCGATAACCTTGATTGTCCGCTACGATGGGGTGGTGGTCTATCCAGGGCAGCAGCGCCAGGCTTTTCGTCGAACGAATTGTTTGGGCGCCCGATACCAACCGGGTAAAGTTGGCAAACCAGGCTGATTCTGCCGAAGTGATGGGCTGTTGCTTGGCGGAACTGGTCTTCGGGCCTCTTGCAAAGTTGACAGAATAAGTTATAACGGCGAACCAAGGACTAATCGTATCGTGCAACACGGTGATTGTCGGCATATGGAGGAACAGCTTATGGACACCATCAATGTCGCGTTGATCGGTCAGGGGTTTATGGGGCGGTCCCACTCGAATGCGTGGGGTCAGGTGGCCAAGTTTTTCAAGCCGCCCATCAAGCCGATTATGCATACGTCTTTTGGTCAACCAGGGGTGGACCCCGACCCGGCGGGTTTCGCGGCGAATTGGGGCTGGAAAAATGTTTCCACCGATTGGGAATCAGTCGTGAAGAACCCCGAAATCGGTCTCGTGGACATTGTGACGCCCAACTACATGCACGCGCCGGTGGCCAAGGCCGCCATCGCTGCGGGCAAACACGTGGCCTGTGAAAAGCCGATTGCAGGGACGCTTGCCGATGCCCGCGAAATGGTGGAGGCGGCGAAGAAAGCGAATGTGAAGACGTTTGTGTGGTTCAACTATCGCCGATGCCCTGCCGTGGCACTCGCCCATCTGTTGGTCAAGCAGGGAAAGCTCGGTGAAATTCGGCACGTTCGTGCTGCGTATCTCCAGGATTGGGCTGACGAAAACGTACCCCTCGTTTGGCGATTCGATAAGAATCTCGCGGGCTCCGGCGCCCACGGGGACCTGAACGCTCACATTGTGGACATGACACGTTTCGTCACCGGCTTGGAAATCACTGAAATTGCCGGCGCAATCGCAGAAACGTTTATCAAGAAGCGGAGACTGCCAAGTGCAGGCTCGACTGGTGCAATCGTTTCGGGTGGTGCCGGCAAGGAGGAGTGGGGCGACGTCACTGTGGATGACACGGTGCTCTTCCTGGCACGATTCTCCAATGGTGCCGTCGCCAGCTTCGAGGCGGCACGTCAGGCCACCGGCAATCAGAACCGCAACATGTTCGAAATCAATGGCACAAAAGGTGCGCTCAAGTTTGATTTCGAGCGGATGAATGAACTGCTGTTCTATGATGCCACGCTGCCTCGCGCGGTCCAGGGTTGGACGAACATCATGGTCACACATGCTCCGGATCACCCGTATATCGCCAACTGGTGGCCGGACGCCCACATCATCGGTTACGAACACGGCTTTGTGAACCAGGCGTATGATATCCTGCGAGTGATTGCCGGTCAGGAGCCTGTGGTGCCGATTCCGGACTTCGAGGACGCTTATCAAACGCAGCGGGTCTTGGAGGCCGCTTTGATTTCTGCCCGGGAGCGGCGCCCGGTGAAGCTCGAAGAGGTGTACTGAACTGACCTCGAGCCCGTCGCGTCGAGTAAATGGTGACGGGACGTTGGTCAACTGGAGATTGGTGAAACTTTCCGACAGGAGGTCACTCGGGGCGCTATGGACCGAGGAGCGGCTAGTCCAGAGCGCCCCTTTTCTCTCTCATCACGGCATTTGCCTGTGGGGATGATCTCCGTTTTCCTCAATGCCGGCTTCCGTTTGGTGATCGCCGAGTGATTACCTGTCCATCCGCGCTTTTGCAAAAACTACGACACCTCGCGGGCGCAATGCGCGTTGCAGGGGGCAATTCATGAATTGCCCCTACCGTTTAGACGGCAACTGAACCGGAGACTCGGAGCCCGGCCAGTGAAATGGCCTGTGCAAGCTCCAAGAACGGACCTAACATGCAGGTCCTTCCGGGCTGAATCCCGCCCCGCCCGAAGCCATGCCGAGGTCCACGTCCCCGTCAGAAAGAATGAGGATGAGTCAGGAGTGTTTACCGGTCACGGTCTCGGGCGGAAACCAGCAGTAAGTAGTAGAGCAGAGTGAGAATGGCCTGGAGCGTGGCCGCCACGTACGTCCAGGCTGCCGCATTGAGCACCCGATTCACGTAGGTCAGTTCCTCGGGAGAGACGATGCCACGTTCCACGAGGAGTTGCTTGGCCCGGCGGCTGGCGTTGAACTCGACGGGCAGATTGATGACCTGAAAGATCACCACCGCCGAGAACAGATAAACGCCCACCCAGGCGAGCCAGGTGAGCCCCATGCCTAAACCGATGAGCAGCGCGAGAATGCCCAGGCTGCTGCCGAAATTGGCCGCCGGATAGGCAATTTGCGTGATCATGAGGGGCGCGTAGCCGTGGGCATGCTGCAGGGCATGGCCCGCTTCGTGAGCGGCGATCCCCACCGAAGCGAGACTCCGGCCCCGATAAACGTCAGGGCTGAGGCGGATGACACGCTCCCCAGGGGAGTAATGGTCGGTCAATTCGCCGGGAACCATATCCACGTCCACATCCGTAAGGCCGGCCGAGTCGAGAATCAAGCGGGCGGCCTCCGCCCCACTCAGCCGCGCTGGAATTTGCCTTGCCTGCGCGTACGTGCTGCGCACCCGGAATTGGGCCCAAAGGGCCAGGATAATCGCCGGACTGATGAAAATCAGGTAAAACGGATCAAAGAAAAACATCGGCACGTCGCGTTTACCTCCTCAGGATGCCTTTGACCCCAGCATTTCCACCATCTCCGATGCATTGACATCGGAGCAAACCCCTTAATTCCCGGAAAGGCTCGTCGTGACGACGGGCTTCAACCCAATTGTACGTTGGGTTTTCGGATTGTGTAGATCGGTTATCCTGTTGCAAGGTCGGGCGGGGCAATTTAACATGATAGCGGCGAAATAAGAGTGTTTGGCCACGCCCCAGAGCAACCGCCCTCCACCCGGACCACGAGGGTGTCCCCTTTGGCAGGAAAGCTTAGCGGCGTCAAGCCGTGGTTGCGAATTCCCCTAACCCGGTTCAATGTCCGGACGGTCAATTCAGGCCCAAAAAAATTTACGCCGTGACTCATATTGGGAGTTTTCCGGACGCATTTCGGGAGGACTTTATTATGCAGCAGCCTTGCATTTCGCGAAGACGCGCGTTGCAGTCCCTTGTGGCCACGTCGTTAGCCATTCCGTCATTCGTCAAGGCGACGGCCTTAGGGCTCGAAGGAGCCACGCCAGCCAGCGAACGGGTGACAGTCGGGCACATCGGAGTGGGAGGACGCGGACGGGATCTGCTTCGAGGGTTTATGACGTGCCCAGGGGCGCAATCCGTCGCGGTCGCCGACGCCTATCGGGACCGTCGCGAGGCGATGGCGGAAATGATCAAGGGGAAGGCCTATGGAGACTTTCGCGAACTGCTGGCTCGCGAGGATATCGATGCGGTGGTCATTGCCACTCCTGATCACTGGCACGTACCCATTGCCGTAATGGCGGCCAAGGCGGGTAAACATGCGTACGTGGAGAAACCGCTCGGGCTGACAGTCGAGCAGGACCTGCTGTGCCGGAAAGTTTTTCGCGAAACCGGCCGAGTTTTCCAGTACGGAACGCAGCAGCGGAGTATGGCTCACTGCCGATTTGGCTGCGAACTGGTCCGTAGCGGGAAGATTGGCGAACTGAAAAGGATCGAAGTGATCGCCCCTGACGGCGGAGCAGGTGGCTCCACTGAGCCGGCTCCTGTCCCACCCGAGCTGGATTATGAAATGTGGATCGGTCCAGCCCCCATGAAGCCGTACACGGTGAGCCGTTGCAATCCGCCGGGGACCTACTGGATTTACGACTACTCTATCGGATTCCTGGCCGGTTGGGGGGCCCATCCGCTGGATATCATGATCTGGGGGTGTGACGTGGATTTGGCGGGGCCGATGACGTTCGAAGGGACCGGTGAGATTCCCAAGGAGGGACTCTACGATACCGTGATCCACTGGAATGTGACTGTCCAGATGGGTAATGGGGTGGTGATGACGTTCAAACCGGGGAGCGATTCAACGAAGTTTATCGGTACGGAAGGTTGGGTGGACGTGCGTCGCTCAGGCATTGATGCGGAACCAAAATCACTCCTTAAGCTGGAACTGGGACCGAACGACGTTCACCTGACCCGCAGTCCACGGCACGATCAGAATTTCATCGAAGCCGTCAAATCCGGCGGAAAGGCCATTGCCCCCATCGACGAAGCCGTCCGATCGGACATCATCAGCCATATGTGCGACATTGCTATTCGCACCGGCCGGAAGATAACGTGGGATCCCAAGAAAGAAGAAATCGTTGGGGATCCAGAGGCGGCCAGGATGTTGTCTCGGCCCATGAGGCCGCCCTGGAAGCTGGAGGTTTGACCGGCTGGTCCATTGGGATAGCGACGGGGACGGCCTCCACTAACTTTCTCAGTGACCGTTTCGTGCACGATTCAGGTGGTAAGTGGTGAGACGGGAGGCGTACAGCGCCCGGCCGCTGCCGCGCTGTGTCCGAGCCGCCACCAACAAAGGTTAGGCGTCCGCCCGAGCTGTGCAGGAAGCGAACAAATCAAGCTCCGGTGTCCACTCAATGAGCGTCATCAACGACGGCTGGTATCCGGGGAAGATTGCGGCTCTTTCGACACCCTGTAGACCCATTGAGGCTCGCGGCTTTCGATACGCAAATCGGCCCAGCATCCCCAGTCGCCGACGGAGTTGCCCGCCGGTCCGACATCCGCCACGAGTTTCAGCTTGATGGTTTGTCCCGCCCACGGGCTCAGGTCAAGCTCCCAGGGATGCCAAGCGTGTTCGCGCTGGATAATTTCTCCAAGCAGCGTTTGCTGGCCGGCATCGCTCACCACGTAAACCTGGTAGAGGATGCCGTCTCCGGAGTCGCTTCCATCCCCTTTGCCCACAGCACATCGCAAACAGGCGGGCACCTTCGGCGGGAGACAAACCGGTTTGAGGATGGCCGCCACGTAACCCACCCCTCCGCGATAAGGGGGATGCATGAACAGGGACAGTTTTTCCACGCCACCACAGGACGTTTTCCTTTTGTCCACGATGGCCCCGGTGGCGGAGTCAACTGGGCCTTCGTTCTCACCGCGCACACATTGCACAGGGAATTCAATTTCAGGAAAGGGCGCAATTTCCACGGGTTGGCGGTTCACACGAAGTTGCCACACCTGGCGGAGGGTGAAACCGTCCGCATTGAGTTCCACCGGCACGGGCGTGACGCCCTCCTTTTCCGGCGGTTGGAAGGGTAGAGGCACCATCGTCCAGCTTTCCGGAGCGAGCTTAACCTGTTGAGTGCTTTCTCCCAGTTTAACCAGGAAAAGCTTTTCTTCCGGCAGATTGGCACGCACTGACAGCAACCATTTCCGCTCGCTGGCGTCCACCTGGAGGTCAACCTCGGCCACAGGAACGATGCGGAAATCCAACCAGTGTCCATTGTGCGAGTACCATACGAGAGTTCCCGGTCTGACATCGCGGGGAACGGTCCAGGACAGAGAAGGTTGCCCTTCGATCTTCAAGGTCTCCCCGGGTACGACCGCTTCCCGATCACAGTTGAGACTGGCGGACGGCGGCGCTTCGGGAACGAGCCGGTAACTGAAGGATGGATTCTGGGGGACGACGTGAACGAATCCCCGAGCGAACCTGACCTCGACCGGTTGACCTTCCCTGCCCTCTTCATCAAGGCCGGTTGCCCGGGCTGATTGACCATTCAACTTGACAGCCATGACGGTGCAGTCGAGAGGAATCAACTCAAAACTCCCGTCCGATTTGGGCAGCAGGACAAGTTGCCCGTCACAGAGTGCACGTGGAAAACGTGTGATTCTGCCGCGGCCGTTGGCGTAGATGTATGCCGGCGATTCGACGTAGTCGCAACGGTGGCCGTCGATCAATGCTGAATACGCAAGCAGGTGGCCATCGGGAAATTCTCCCCGCGCACACCAGCCGTTGGGCGGTAAAGTCAGGTCGATTTCCGGAATATGCCACAAATCGCGGGGGTGGCCGTTGACCCATAGTTCGAGACCGTTGGAGTACTTCACGTACACCTGGGACCGGCGATACGCTCCTGTGAGGAGTGCTCGGCTGGTCGGTTCCAATCGCCCTTCTTCGTTGCAGTAACGGATATCCGTTACTGTTGCCTGGGCATATCGGGCGTGAATCTGTTGGACGGAGTAATAACTGCGGAGTGCGTTGGCCATTCCGCCTTCCATGACGAGAAAGCCCGTGTGACCAAAGGCCAGTGTGGCCGCGAGAAAGCGATCCACGGCCTCCTCGTCGCTCAGGTGCGCGTGCCCCTGCGGATAGAACATCCCCAAATTTCCCATGCCAAAATTGCAGCACAGGGGGTGGAGTTTCCGCAGGTCAAAGTCAACCAGCCACGGATTAATGTCAAGTCGGGCGAGTTGATCCTGACCGTAATTGCCGTCCGTCAGCCCGCAGTAGTACCAGTGGTTGTTCCCTTCGCTATAGACAGGCCCATTCCAGGTGGCCTTCTGGTGGAGCATGATCTCCCCATACGCATAGAATGTGGCGGCAAATGTTCCGGCTCCTGGTACGCGGGCATCGAAGTCACAGTAATCCCAAGGACGCACGGCTGTGTGGACGTCGCAGTAGGCGGTGCTGAGATGGAATTTTTCCTGGATGATGGGGGCCAGTTTGGCCTCGAATTCAACTGCTCGGGCCGGCTTGAGGTTGTAACAGCGTGGCCAGGCCCGTCGCCAGCTTCCGTCCGACAGCCGTGTGACGCAGTCCTCATCCCAGAACTCATTGACGGGAGCGTAGTCCGTGTAGTTGTTATAAATACCGTAGCGGAATCCCAGTTCCTGCATTTTCTGGGCGTACCAGCGCTGTCCTTCGTCGCCGCCCTTTCCCGGGGCTGCACGGGTACGCAGGGTGAAACTCTCGCCGCCGTCTCGCCAGCCTGTTTCGTGGTCGGTGACGACGATTTTCGTCATGCCGTAGCGGGCGACGCGCTTCCACAGCGCGTAATCACGCTCCCGATTTGATGCTCCATGAGCCCGCCAAACTCGTTCACCAGCAACATGCATCCAGGGAGACTTTGGATTGGGAATATTGGGCAGGACCTCTTCAAATTGAGGCGACACTGTCAGGAAGAATCGCTCGAAGCAGTCATTGAGCTTGCCGTCTGTTTTGGGCAGATAGCGGGCACCGCCGTTGTACACGAGATGGTGTGGGGAAGGATCATTGATTGCGAAAAGGGCTGATGCATTGGAACGATAGTAGTCCACAAGTCCCATCATGAACAGAGGCATGCGTGCATCACCCGCCACGACCACAGCCGGTCGGTGGGCGTCACAAGTGAGGTACGGCAACGTGACCAATCGTGGAGACGGGACTCCTTCGGCGTATCCAAATTGCACTTCGCCCACCGTACCGCCGCGGCAGGCGACATCAATGACGAGGCTTTTCTGCCACAGCCGGAACGTGTAGGTCACCTCTGTGCTGAGACCTTCGGCCTCCGCCCGCCAGCGGGAAACGACGACCTGATCTTCTCTCCGGCAGTCGAGGAGCGTGTATCTCGGCTCTACAACCCGTCCGTCGGAGAGGCGAAGTCGAATGCCTCCGCTCACCATCGGTCGGAACGTCAGCCCGTTTGACCAAACGACGGCGACATCGCCCCAATGTCCTTCCCGCGGTTGGTAACGATAGGTAAACCGGGAATCGGCTCCCTCGTAACGGAATTCAAAGGCGTCACCCGTTTGGACAAGTTCTGTGCGATATGGCTGCGTGAGCTGGTCGGGAAGGATGGTTTTTTCTCGCGTGGGGAACGGAAGAACCCCGGGGCCGGTGTTGGTGCCGGTCGTCTGACCTTCCGGCAGGGTGAGGGGACGCCGGGGGCGCGGAGCAAAAACCAGCGGCGGCAGCGGTTCCAGGTAGGGCGTCAGGTTGTCGAAATACAGAACGCGGTCCTCGGCATTTGTACCGTCGCTGATCTCGATGCCCTCGACCACTCCACCCCGCTCCAGGGCCTTGGCATCTTCCGGGCGAAGGCGGGTGTGGACGAGAAACCATTCTCGCCAGTACACACGGCCCATATCGGCTCGGATAGATCGGCCATCGAGGGACTTCAGGAGCACGGTGATCTGGACCTGAGGCGTGCTTGGGTCTGGAACCCATGCCCAGTTATTGCCGTAAATCCACACGTTAACACAATCCACCGGACCAGAAAACGGGACGGGTTGTGGCGGCCTGACAATCACTGCTGGATGCGGGCCGACACCCCGGTAAGTCAGTTTGCCCACGTACTTTCCCCAAATCTGTTGCTCGCGGGAGCGGCTGAACGAAGCGACCGCATTTCGAGTTTCCACGGTCCATCCATCGAGGTTTTCAAAGTCGATGAGTGGAGGTCGCGTATCCTCCGTGCGGCCAGCCCAGTCCATTTCGTAGGGGCGCTTGCCGACAATTTCCTCCCCCTCACAAAAGAGCGAGCAGAACTGTGTCCCCAGCAAAATTCCCCAAAGCGCCAGGTACGTGCAGGAGGTTGTGGGGTGCATGGGCATCTCCCTGAAAAACCACGATTGGATCATCGCTCCGGCCGCCCGCCCTTTCGGGGAAAAATGGGGCGAGAACGGTGAACGAGCTGGGCTGGAAAGCGGCGTGCCAAGGCACGGGGTCACTTGTGCCCGGACGGCAAAGGAAGCACAATTCTTCCGGGTCGAGGCCCATTATGTTCTGCCTTCAATAGAAAAGCGAGAGGGCGTGGCTCTGCGAGGAGGAATTTGCCATGCGGTCTGTGTCACGGCGCCATGGGGTTTTGTCATTGGTGATGATCTTGGGCAGTGTCCTTTGGGCGTGCGCCCCAGAAAAATGCGTGGGTGCGGGAGATACCCCGTACCCCGACCGCTGGGTCTGGGTCTTCGGCTACGGTTTGGCACGAGACGGGGATGTCGCGGCGGTGATTCAATTGCTGGATCGGGCTGGCAAAAGCGGCTACACCGGTGCGGCAGTTTCTTTCGGACTGGACAGCCTCTGCAAGCGGGATGAGACTTTCTTCAAAAGGCTCGAGGAAGTCAAGGCGGCCTGTGCCCGGAATCATCTGGGCCTGATTCCGTCCATTTTCTCGGTGGGCTATGGAGGTGGTATTCTGGCACACAACAAGTACCTGGCGGAAGGCCTGCCGGTCAAGGATGCCCTGTTCGAAGTCCACGGCAACGAAGCACGGCTGATCCCCGATCCGCCGGTGGAGATTCAGAACGGGGGCTTCGAAGAATACTCTGGAAATCGCTTCGCAGGTTGGCGCTTTCACGACCAGCCTGGAGAAGTGAGCTTTGTCGATAATGCCGTGAAGCACAGTGGCCGGGCGTCGCTGCGAATGGAGAATTTTCGGGCAAATCCTTACGGCCACGGCCGCGTGATGCAAGAAGTTCGCGTGCATCCCTATCGGTGCTACAAGATGAGCCTGTGGGTCAAGACAGAAGACTTGCAACCCGTCAGCGCGTTCATGGTCCAAGTGCTAGCAGACAACCGGACACTGGCTCCCATTGAATTCAATCTGTCTCCCACCACCGACTGGACGAAGCTCGTGCTCATCTTCAACAGTCACAAATTTGACGTGGTCCGGGTGTATGCCGGGGTGTGGGGTGGTCGCAGTGGGCGGTTCTGGATCGACGACTGGACCATCGAGGAGATGGGCCCCATCAATGTCCTGCGTCGCCCGGGTACTCCTGTCAGGGTCAAAAGCGAAGATGGATCAATCGTCTACGAAGAAGGCCGCGATTATGAGCGATTGGAGGACCCGAATTACAGCCCCTATCGGGTGGACCGCCCTGCTCCGCCGCTGCGGCTGATGCCGGGAAGCCGGATCAAAGAGGGGCAGCGACTCCGCGTGAGCTGGTATCACTCCCAGAAAATCCATGATTCGCAGGTCACAGTCTGCATGGCCGAAACCGAGATGTACGAGATTTTCGACCACGAGGCAGCTCTCCTGGCGAAATATGTAAATCCCAAAAAAGTGATCCTCAGCATGGATGAGATCCGCATGGGCGGTACGTGTGAAGCCTGCCGAGGTCGTGATATGGGCGAACTGCTGGGCGAGTGTATCACGCGGCAGGTGCGGATCCTCCGAAAGTACATGCCCGATGTGCAGGTCTATATCTGGTCAGATATGCTCGATCCCAATCACAACGCCCACGGGGATTATTATCTTGTGGAGGGCGATTTTACGGGAAGCTGGAAACATGTTCCGAAAGACCTTGTCATTGCGGTGTGGGGTGGCGCACCGCGCCCCAAAAGCGTCCAGTTCTTCGCCGAGCAGGGATTCCCCATGCTCATTGCCTGCTATTATGACGCCCCCAACCTCGACGATGTGAAAGGATGGGCGAAGGTGGTGGAAGGTGTCCCAGGTATCCGGGGGTTCATGTACACACCATGGACCAGAAAATACGATCTTTTGGAGGAATTTGCCGATCTCCTGTGGGGGCGCTGAGGGCAGGGCCTGGCTTGACGTGTTCCCCTGCCCTCATATCACCTGCACGGCCTCCCAGGCTTTCATTTGGCATCAGGTTCTCATTTGGCAAGGTTGACGGTGTGCCAGCGGCCGGCGGGAGTCGGTAAGGCAGGTATGGCCCGGGCGGCCTAGGTCACAGGACACACTACGCGGAGAAATACTCCGGCTCGTTGCCGGGTTTCCATTTGATGTTACAGCCGAGGCTGGGCTTTTGATCGGGCGGGACGGGTTGGCCGGCGAGGACCGCTTCGATGGCGGCTCGAAGGTCTTTCCCGGTGACCGGGATCCCGTTTCCCGGACGACTGTCGTCGTACTGCCCTCGGTATACCAACCGACGCTCTTTGTCGAAGAGGAAAAAGTCAGGAGTGCAGGCTGCCCGGTAGGCCTTGGCAACCTCCTGTGTTTCGTCGTACAGGTAGGGGAACGTGTATCCCCGAAGTTTGACCTCTTCCCGCATCTTTTCCGGGGAATCATCCGGGTAACTTGCCGCATCGTTGGAATTGATCCCGACGATCGCGACTCCCTTGGCCTGAAATTCTTTAGCGAACTGCGCCAGATGATCGGCAATATGCTTGACATACGGACAGTGATTGCACATGAAGATGACCAGCAGCGCCGGGGCACCGTCAAAATCAGAAAGGCGGACGATGCGACCCTCGGTATCGGGCAAAGCGAAATCCGGTGCCTTGGCCCCAAGTGGGAGCATCATCGTGCTGGCTGTGCGAACCATCGAATTATCCTCCTTCTTTTCGTTTTCAAATAAGCGCGGGGAAAGGTTCCCCCATCGACTGACTCATCGTCATCATTTGAACTGCCTTTGGATATTGTACGGTGCCAGAAAAGAAGTCCAGTCCACAGGCGGGGCGAAATGGTGAGTGAATCGCCAAACACATCCGCACTTTCTCCTTGCTTATGGGGCCGCGGACGTTCACACCCCTTGGCGTGGCAGCCAGAGTCAACCCGGAGGGACCTGCTTGTCAGGTTGGCTTTTCAATGTTGGATAGTCCATTTTTATTTAGCGGGCAGAACAACCGTGCCCCTCCGAAATATTCTTCCTCGAAAGCCGCGTGTCAGATTGCGTTCTAGCGTTCGGACAATCCACACCAGCCGGGCTCCAACTCTGCGGTTCCGTTGTCGGTCGAGCGGTAGAGGCAATTCATGAATTGTCCCTACCAACACATTGTGTCCATGGGATGTGGTGCGTTTTCTGCAAAAGCGGTGATGACTCAGGTGAATCACCTACCAGTTCTAGCCAGATTGGGAGACGGCTGGTAGGATGGCCTGGACAAGAGTTCTCATCTTTGCAGTGAGCTTTTTCCAATCCTTTCCTGCAAAAGCCGACGAATCTCGCCCGTCTCCAGGGCCACCCTGAACGCATCCAGGTCTGAATAGATTCGGTGGCTGAGAAACTTGACGACCCAGTTGTGTCGCATGGGACTTATGGTGACCACCACCGCTCCATGGCGATAGGCTTCCCACATCTCGATGGCCGTCCCCATTGAAGCCTGAGGCAGATAAGCGATGAGAAGGTCCACGGTTCGACACATTTCATTGTGAAAGAAAAAGACTTCGCGACCGGTGCGCCGGTCATATTCCAGAGAATTTCTGTGATCGGCAAGGGGATCGTAAACGTCGGCCTCGGGAAGGTGTTGCCGCAGGAGGTGTTTGAGCTCTGCCCGATAATCCTGCGGCACCAGTCCCTTCTCGATCATGGATCCCTGCATCACGCCTGCCAGGAAAACTTTCCACCGCATGGAAGTCGCTGGTGCTGATGGCTGTTTCCTCCCGACCGTTACTTTGCAGGGCGATTGCTCGGTTGGTGTGTGATCGTGAGCCATGGCTGATCATCTCGTGGTTCTCGGTTTTCGCCTGGGCCGGTAAGTGCCACAAACTTTTCCCAGACGTCATCAACCGTTTGTCTTCACGCCTGTGTGAGCCAAAAACAGGAATAAACAGGCATCGCAGGGGCTAACTAGCGGGTATGGTTGAATAGCCCCCCGTGCCTCGCGAAATCCCGCCTTGAATACACCCCCTTCTTAAGTGGGAGTCGAAAAAGGTGATGCCGAAATTCTGGCTCCAAATCGCTCCGCTTGTCACCCTTTGCTCATTGATTGGGCTGGCTATTTATCGCTATCAAAACGTTAACGACCGCATATGGCAAATGGTACAGGCGCAAAAGCGCTCAGTCAAAGAGGGAATTGCGTCACGCGAACCCACTTCTGACCCATTGGGCTATCAGACCGAGACCACGAACACCGGTTCGGAAACGGCCCCGGCGGCCTCCCTCCGCGCGCCCTCCACCATGACGAGCCGGGAAACGATCACCGGATCGGATCACGGGGACGCACCCATTTCTCCGACGGGGTGGACTAGTTTGGAAATCACACCTAGCGTGGCAGAAAGTCGCGATGATTCCGGTGGAGAACCGGCAAGTAACGGTTGTTCATCCCACACCGGACCCAACGGCGAGGCAGTACGTTCCCCGCAAATCACAACGGCGGTTCCCCCGCGGATGGCGATAACGGTTCCACCATCAGTGACGGAGATGTCTCACGCGAAAAAGAACGCCAGCCCGGCCGCGGCGGAGCCGGTACCAGCAGACCCCGTAGTAGGGACGCAACCATCAGCGGGGGAATCCAGTACGACTGCGGGTGATTCAGAAGTAGCGTCGCCCGAGGTGCCAAAGCCGCAAACAGGCCAGGAACCGATGGCCACAGCCGATGCCGGTGGCGACATGCCTCCGCTGGTGCCGATCGCAGGATTTCGCTCGAGGTCGAACGAGGACTCCCCGAGGTCTGCGAAAGAGGAGTTTCAAACGCTAGATACCCAACCGAGTGTGGCCCGCAAGATGGAACAATCGCCCGTTGTGGGAGCGGGCTTGCCACTTGTGACTATCGTCAAAAGCCCGTGGTTTCCCTCAGAGAAACCACAACGGCTGCCACCTGTCGATCAAGCGTTGCCCAGTCCCCAGGCTGTGTCTCCTTCGGAATGGTTTCCCAGCGTCCCCTTGTATCCTTCCACGGGTCGATAACTGCGCCGGGCACCACCAAGCGCTGGCTTTTATCGATTCTTGCTTGCCACGGCGATCCCTGAACGTTCTTTTATCGGCCGAACTGCCAGATGGCCAGGCTCAGGCTATCGCGAAGGGATTTTTGGGCAGCGAAGACGGCCCCGGTTTCAAATCCATAATGGACAAGGCAATTCTCGCAGCGGGGATCACGACCCGGGCCCAGCCTCTGCCACGGGGTCTTTTCCTGCCATTCTCGAAACGTGGCGAAATGTCCATCAGTAATGAGGTAACAGGGCGACTTCCAGCCACACACATTCCGTGTCGGTGAAGCCCACGCAGCACACGGCAAATCTCGCAAGCCCATGAGAAAGTCGAGATACAGGGGGGAATTGATCAACCGAAACCGCCGAAGTTCAGTTTTGATCGATTGGAATTTCTCGGCTACCTGGGAGCGCGTCAAAAAAAGTGACTGTTCCCGAGCAATCGCGGTATCCTTGGTCCTCTGTTCCACGGGGGCTAACGGTGTGGCACAATCATTTTCTTTAGCGGCGCAGCCTTCAGGGGTGAAAGGGACGGCTCCTGCCGCCGCTGGGAGGGATGTTGTAGCCGGCTGGAGGCATTCGTAGGAATAAGCCGGGGAAAGCAACATGCCGTCCACGCCCAATTCCGTCAAATACTCCATCAGTACGATAACTTCATGCATGTCCATGGAGGCGTAAATGGTGGTGTTGGTGGTTACCCGCATTCCCGCCTCTTTGGCCAGACGGATAGCCCGGGTCACTTCACGAAAAGTGCCAGGTCGACCGGTGATGGCGTCGTGAGTCGTTTCCATGCCGTCGAGATGGACATTCCAGACGAGCCTTTTCGTGCGTGGAAGCCGGTCCAGCCAGCGCGGAATAAGCAACCCGTTAGTACACAGATAGATGAATCGTTTTTGCAACAGCAAACCCGACACTAAACGATCAAGGTCCCGATACAGAAGCGGTTCTCCTCCGCACACGCTGACCACGGGTGCATCACATTCCCGTGCCGCGTGCAGGCATTCCTCCAGAGGCATTTGGCGATGAGCCATCGCCGCGTACTCGCGGATGCGGCCACAACCTTCGCACGCCAGATTACAGGCAAAAAGAGGTTCAAGCATCAGCACGAGGGGCGGTCGTGTTCGCCCGCACATTCGCGAGCGGAGCAGATGTAGGCTCATTGTTTTTACAAGTGACCAGGGAAATCGCACGAGATAGAGGTCCTTTCTTGAGGGCTTTTACGCACTTCGCGACTCTGAGGATAGGTGGTCCTGTTTGGGAACGAGCACACGCAGCTCGGGAAGGTCGAGTTCTTCAAGATAAGGTGCATTTACGGTGGCAAACCGCGCCAGGGCCATGAGCGGAAAATAGAGAGGGTAATGATGGTAGCGCAGGTAAAAGACGCGCGGGAAGCCCGTTCCGGTGAAGGCCTCTTCCGCCCATGTGCCGTCGCTCTGTTGGCGATCGAGCAGGTAGCGCACACCTCGCAGGACGGCAGGGTGTCGCGACTTGCCGGCGGCTAACAGCCCAAGGATTGCCCAGGCGGTTTGAGAAGGAGTGCTTGGGCCGGCTCCGCGCTTGGCAGGATAGTCGTACGTTTCGGGCGTTTCCCCCCAGCCCCCGTCGGGGAGTTGGTGGCCGATGAGCCACGTCGCGCCGGCGAGTACACTGGGATCATGTTCGGGAATTCCTACCGCGCGCAACCCTGCAAGGGCCAGCCATGTACCGTAGATATAGCTGACTCCCCACCTTCCCAGCCAGCTTCCATCTGGCTCCTGAACTGCCCTGAGATAACGCACGGCGCGATCGACCGCCGGATGACCCACGCGGTAACCGAGATTACCGAGAGCCTCCAGGACCCGCCCCGTCACATCCGGAGTGCTCGGGTCGATCATGGCATTGTGATCGGCAAAGGGAACTTGGGTCAGAAGTTGACAGCAATTATTTCGATCGAAGGCGGCCCAGCCACCGTCATCGTTCTGCATGGCCAGCAACCACTTGAGTCCGCGATCGATCGCTCTGGTTGCGTCGGCGAGAGCTTCCTCGCCGGACAACCTCTCCAGACGCCCATGGGATAGACGATCATCGCCTGGATGATTGAGCCGACCCTCACATTTGTCTGGCGGGTTGACCAGCTCCCATTGGGGAGGGAACAAGCCGTCAGCAGGCGATTCAGTCTGGAATAGAGCTGCCAATGCGAGCAGGACAGCAGCGGTGTCATCACAGTCCGGATAATGATCGTTGGCGTATTGGAAGCACCATCCCCCGGGCTGAGCCTGGGTGTGAAGGGCCCAGTCGCCGGGTTTGAGAATCTGTCGGCCCAGAAGCCAGTGGATGCCTCGCCGCAGAGCTGGATGGTCGATCCCCAAACCCGATTCTCTCAGGCAGCGGACGGCCAGTGTCGTGTCCCACACGGGGGACAGACAGGGTTGAACCCGGGCTGTATGATTGTTCTCGTCGGAGATGATAAGCTCTTCCACGTGCCGCCATCCGGTCCTCATCAGCGGACTTTCCTCGTCATAGCCGAGAGCCTTGAGAGCAATGAGGCTCCAAACCATGGCAGGATAAATCGCACCCAAACCATGGCTTCCCTCAAGATGTTGAAGAATCCAGGCTTCAGCGGCACGGAGGGCCTTTTGACGCAAAGGTACCAAACGATGACGATCACAAAGCTTATAGAGGCGATCCACGGCGGAAAAAAATCGGCTCCAGAACCACTCCAGCCGTGCGGACCGTGATCCCCTGGTCAGCGGCCAGTTCTCCGGACGAGTGAGAAATAGTTCCCGAATTCCCTTTTCGGGCGGAAGGGTGCGGACGGGCTTCAATGCCCAAATGATGGAGAGCGGCACCACCATTGTGCGCGACCAAGCGCTTAGAGAATGAAGATTGATCGGAAACCACCGAGGCAGGAGCACAAGCTCCGGCGGAACAGCGGGGCACGCCGAATACGGAATTTGCCCCAGAAAAGCCAGATAAAACCGGGTAAAACTGTTGACCGACTGAGCACCGCCTCGCGCCAGAATGGCATCCCGTGCCCGGCGGATGGGCTCCTCATGGAGGTCGAATCCCGCGATTTTGAGGGCGAAATAGGCCTTTACGGTGGCGCTTATATCCAGGGGACCGCCAGGATAAAGAGACCACCCGCCCTCCGCCGTCTGTGTTTCCAGGAGCCGTGAGGCCAGAAGCGAAACCAGTTCGCTCGATTCGCGGTGGAAAAACGCCAGAATGAGAATAGTCTCGCTTTGAAGGATGCTGTCACCTTCCAGTTCCGCCCGCCAATGGCCATCAGGATACTGGCGATTGAGCAGGCACCATCGTCCTCGAGAGACGCTCCGCCGGAGTTGAGATTCAAGCGTGGAGCGAGGTCGGGTGGTGTAGGCCAAGCGGAGGCGATTCTCACCTCTCGGCCTGAGACTGTCGCCTCCCTGCCAGGGCTCATCCATGCGCGCATTCTCCTCACATCCTCAAGATTCGAAAAAGCAGTTAAACCTCCTCGCTCAACTAGCTTAAAGGGAAGGCGGGCGTTCTGCAACCCGGAATCCGTCCGATTCATCCCCACTTTTGCTTTGCCGATGGGGAGGCAAACCTCCCCAGGGATACGCGCGAGAGCGCGGCCCCAGGGGAGCGGACTGTCAGGTCCGCTTTTCAACGTTAGGGCATGCATTGCGTTTCGCCGGGCACGACAAGCATGCCCCTCCGGAAGACTCCTCCGAGAAAGCTGCTTGTTAGGTCCTATTACAACGTTTGAGTTATCCAGCTCACCGACCCGAGGCCAACTGCTGGGTTCGGTTGCTGGTTAAGCGGTAGGGTCCGTTCATGACTTGCCCCAAGAACACACGAACTGTCGCCGAATCGATCCCGAAAAAACACGCCCCCTGCTGAAATCAGGGGGTGCAGCTTCATGGAGTCTCTTGATCTCGCCAGTTCCAACTCAGATCGTGGGCAACTGCCAGGGATCCCGGCGGGGCTCTTTTCGAATCCCGTCCAGCCACTCATTGGCCTCGGCGGGTTCTACAAATTTCCAATTTTGTGGATCCCATTTGAGACGCTTGCCCGTCCAGTAAGCGAGATTACCTAGGTGACAAACCGTTACAGAGCGGGCCCCTACCTCCACCGGGCAAATGGGTTGACGATTTTCGCGGATGGCATTCAGCCAGTCGCGGTGGTGACCCGGGGACTCATACAGTCGAACTTTTTCACTATCTTTGAGTGGTTCCTTGACAACTTCATCGGGCCAGCTTTGGAGCTTTCCACGATCGACGTATACCACTCCATCGGTCCCAACGAAATTGACTCCCCCGCGACCTTCGTATCCGCCATGAATGAGCTCGACGCCATTTGCGTAAATCCATCGAACCCCCTGGCCTTTTTCGGGGTCATCGGGAGGAATCACTTCCACCGGTCCCGAATCGTCCATGCCCAGACCCCATTGGGCAATATCGAAATGATGGGCACCCCAGTCGGTCATGCCACCACCTGAGTATTCGCGATAGGCCCGCCAGTTCGGAAAGTGGTTATGAACCCCGCGAGGGCTGAGAACAGAGTTGTACGGCCGCATGGGGGCTTGACCCAACCACATGTTCCAATCGAGACCGGGCTCCATGGGTTCTTCCGGCAGGTCACACCAGCGGCTCGGCCCTCCCACTGCCGCGTAGACCTGCTTGATCTTTCCGATCCGACCGTTTCGGACGGCCTCGCAGGCAATTCGGAACTCTCGGCTGGAACGCTGCTGGCTGCCCGTCTGAAAAACAACACCATACTTGTTGACAGCATCAATGCAGAGTTTCGCCTCCGCAATTGTCAACGTCAACGGTTTTTCGCAGTAAATATGTTTCTTGGCCTTGCAGGCATCCACAATGGGATGCGTGTGCCAGTGGTCCGGCGTGGCGATGACCACGGCGTCAATATCCTTGCGAGCAATCAACTCACGATAATCGTTGTAACCTGCGCAGTCCGTGTTTTCATAGGCTTTGTTGACCTTTTCCACGGAGAAATTTCTTCGCGTGGTGTCCACCTCGCAGACGGCCAGAACGTGCACGTCCTTCATGCGAAGGAACGCATCGAGATGATACTGATTCTGTTTTCCCATTCCGATGAAACCGAGGGTCAAGCGTTCGCTGGGCGCTGGTTGCTCCGCTGAACCCAGCGCGGAACGGGCAATGATGGTAGGCAGAGCCATAGCGGCTGCCGACGCTTTTAACATGTCGCGACGAGAGAGTGATGCATTCCTCCGACTCATGGCGGTTTCCTCCATTCATTCGGGGGCCTAACGGTGGGATGCTACCAAACTGCACAGCGTTTGCAGCAACTGCGTCCTGACACAGCCAGCCCCTGGGACGATTCGTTTTCAGGGCGGGCATGAACATCGCGATGGAAACTTTCATCACGATAATTCCTGCTCATAAGGAAAACAAGAGACCTGAATTCTGGGTACACTGCAACCTGCCTCGTCGCTGACCCATTCCCGCGTTTGCGATAGCCTATGAGATGTCACGGGCACACTGTGCTGTACGGGCGATCATGAATTGCCCCTACCGTCTAACCGACTGGACCGAAGAGTTGAAGCCCGGCTGGTGTGGATTCTCCAAGCGTGGAAAGCGGACGTGACAGGCACGTCCCGCCGAAAGCGGACCTGATTATCAGGTCTCGCCGGGTTGAATCTCGTTCCCATGCGAAGCCCGGGGGAGGTAAGTTTTCCGTCGGTGAAGAAACCGTGGGAATGAGTCAGGTCTCGTCGGCGCGTGAAAGGACCGCCGGCGGGTTTCACGGTTCAGCATGATGCCTTTTGCGGCGATCATGTGCCACTGCCGGGTGGGTCCGTGAGCTATACTTTTAGCGAGGGACGTTTTGCCTCAATTCGCATGACAGCGTTTCCGCCACGTCAATACCGCTATTAAAGGTGTGGCCATATGCGGGAGTCGCAGATCTTCGCGGGTAGTACGGGTGATAGCACACAACAAACCCGAGGTTTCGCAGCGGAATCGGCCAGTCCAGAGCAGCTTGTGGAACGACTGGAGGTCCTTCACTCTTTACCGGGGGTCGCGTGGCGAGTGGTCCAAATTCTGAAAGATCCCGAATACGACGTTCACGAAGTGGAGTCCATTCTAGAATCGGATCCCGGTTTGTGCGCGTCCATCCTAAAGCTGGTCAACTCGTCCGCGTTCGGGTTGCCCCGCAATGTCACCAATCTTCGGCAGGCGATCACCCTGCTTGGTGCCCGATCGCTCCGGTTGGCCGTGTTAAGTTTTGGGCTGGTCAACAGGCTGACGCAGGGAACGCCCAGGGAAGTATTCGACGATTTTTGGAGACGGGCGCTAACGACGGCCGTCGTGGCAGGAAAACTCATCCGGCGAGAAAGGGCCGTCAATCCTGAAGACGCGTACTGTGCAGGGCTTCTTGCGGAAATCGGCGTTCTGGTGTTCTCTCAGGTTGACACGAGAAAATATCCCGGCTTGTACCTGAAACACCGCCATGGCAAAGATCTTCTGGCGGCAGAGGAAGAGCACTACGGATTCGATCACGCGACCCTGGGGGCGTGCCTGCTCGAGCGCTGGGGGCTACCCAGTCCTTTGCCTCTGGCGGCGGCTTGCCACCACCAACCAAATCGATGCGATACCCCCCTGCTGCAGGCGGTTCACGCGGGAACCATGCTGAGTGATGTACTGTGGGTAGCCCGCTCGGCTCTTCTACCGACGGCCCGGCAATGGCTGGAAAGACACTTCGGGATGGATCTGGATGGCTTCATCGGTCTCGCCAACGAGTGCAAACAAGAGATCATGGATAGTGCCGAGTTTTTCTCGGTCAAATTGAAAGGTCGGATTGATGTCTCGGCACTGAAAAAGGAGGCCTTTGAAATCTTCAAAAAGGCCGCCCTGGAAACGGCGTTAGAATATGACTCAATTACCGCTGTTCTCGAACAGCGTTACACAATGTGAAGTTGCGTCCAGTGTCCACCCCGATGGGCCAATCCCCAATGACGCAGGCGTGCCAGTTATCGACAACGGCTTGCTACGAAGCAGGAGCGAGATCAGCCCAGGTAAGGTGCGAGCGAGACAATTAGACTGAGTACCACGGCGGTCGCAAGGAAGAAGACCATGGCGTAGTGAATCGCTAGTAGGCCAGCTCGCCCCCTTCGATCGAGTGCTCCTGCGAACGAAGCTCTGAATTTTCTCGTCATTTCGGGCTCTCCTGCTGGGATCACAACTAACAAAAGAGGGGCACACATTTGGGCGTCTGCTCGGTACCTGAGCCGTTGGCCTGGCCGAGCGCAGAAAGGTGGCTTCTCCCCTTGGAACTATAGCTTTCAGAAATTGCCATGACAGATGGAGATGATCCCCGTCACATGAGGGATGCAAGGGCAGAATATTGCTCCGCCGGCCTGTCCGATCCCGGTGGCGTCTGGGACTGGGGACACCCTCCGTTGCGACAAGCAATCCGAACCAACTGGGGAGCGTAAAAACTGAAAGGCAAAGCGTTGGGTAGGGGCAATTCATGAATTGCCCCTACAAACGCAGTGCATGGTGCTCCGAACACCGCACACACGATACCGATCTGGGCGATTCGTCAAACGAACTGTGCAGAGCTTCCAAATGATAAGTCGCCCCGGCCGTCAAAAAATCAGACTTTTTTCTCCTGAATTAACCTTGCAAAGTGTTCAAACGATCGGTCGTAGGTCGCTTCCGCCGCAGGCGGGAAGCAGCAGCCGGGAAGCTGGCGTTTCTTCAGGTGGTATTGGAGACACTCGCAACAAAGTCCTTTCCGCGGACAGGGATCGTAGGTACACGTGCAAAACGAGAGATTCCGATCTTTCCGGCATTCCATGACGCTCCTCCCGGAATTTGAGAACAATCGATATTTACCACTTACCTCTATCGGTGAGGACACCCATGTCCGGTTCACCAGCGAAACGCGTCCCATACCGGGAAGCGGCGCGTGAACATCACGATGCAATCCATTATCTTTTTTGCGAAAATTTTGACCAGCCGATGAGGCCGGGCCGTTCTCCGCGGAGCTTGCCCGGGAGTAAAATGACCCCGAGAGACACGTCGAGCCGGGACGACCCCCAAGCGTATGACTCGGGGTGCTTTATGCGCACAGAGAATATCAAGTTCGAAACCGGCGGTTTTCGGAGATCGTTTGTTTTCTTCGCGATCGCCCCAGTACTTGGCCTGGTGTTCTGTTCCGGTTGCGGGCAGGACGAATCTTCTGATTCGCGCCATTCCACCTATTCCGTGCCAGTGGCGTCAGCCCGGCCGGAAAAACAAACTCCGAGCGCCACCGCGGCTGTGTGGGAACCAGCGCCATCCGACCAATCCGGTGAGTCGCAGGGGACCGTCCCGATCAAATGGCCTAAACTCCCTTCGCCCTTGACGGGCGACTGGATGAAGGAGCAGGGACATCACGTCGCGGACGAGCTTGCGCAGAAATTTCCAAACGATGTGTATGCGCAACATGTTCACGCTCAGGTGTATCGTCTTTCTGGCGATACGGAGGAGGCATTGAAAATTTGGCATCACTGTTTGGAGCTGAAAAAAGACTTTTTGCCGGCTTACGAGGAGATTGTCCAGATCCTCGTGCGGCGGGGAGATCACGCGCAGGCAGAGAAAATGGCACGGCAGGGGCTGGCCTTCCATCCCCGTGCCGTCTCGCTGCGGAATTTGTTGGCCAGCATCCTTCTGGAACAGGGGCGTCTGGATGAGGTCATCACCACCGTCCTGGCAGGGCGCGCTCTCGGGACGGAGTCGCCTGAAGGTCTCTTTTTAGCTGCCCAGGCTTACCAGCGGAAGCAGCAGCACGACCGTGCTCGAGAGGTCCTGGAAGAGGCCGTGCGACTGCGACCAGAGTTCACTCAGGCCCACTATGCGCTGGCTGTCAGTCTGGCAAGGCTTGGGGACCAGGCCGGGGCTCAGCGGCATCGCGAGATTTTTCAAAAACTGAAGGAGCGCGATCAGCAAGCGAATGCCGCTATCTTGCGGGTAGAGAGCGACGAATTCGTACGCCGGACCGTGGCCGGTATTTTTCAGCAGGCGGGGGTCATTTTTTCGAATCACGGGCTTCCCGAGCGAGCCGAGGAATGTTGGTTGATGGGAGCCGCTCTTTCGCCGAAGGATGTGGTGTGCCGCCAAGCCCTGGTGGTTCTCTATCAGCAGCAGCGCCGGCCCGCCGCAGGCCTCGCAATCGTGGAGGAGCTCGTTGGACTGGAACCTCGCAATCCCTCGCATCGCGTGGCGGAGGGGGTATTCTACTTACAAATACAAAACTTCGAGAAGGCCATCGATTCGTTCAAACAGGCACTTGCCCTGGACCCCAAGATGGATGCGGCATATGCTGGACTGGCTCAAGCGTATTTACAAAAAAAAGAAAACCTCGAGGAAGCCCGACGGCTCGCCGAGACCGCTGTGCAACTATCTCCCCAGCCGGATTACTTCGTGGTGCTGGCCGTCGCGTCTGCCGAACTCGGGGACTGGGAGCAGGCCAGACGAAATGTCGAAAAAGCCCTGACAATCAATCCTTCTCACGACCTCGCCCGAAAACTAGCTCGGTTTCTGCAACATGGAATTTAACTGTCTATCGTTTGCCTCAATCGATATCTGTAGGCTCCGTTGGTTTAATGGGATCGCTATTGTCGTTGTCGTCTTTTGGTTTTTTGTCCTTGCGGAGGACCCGAAAGCCAAAGAGCCCGCCCGACTGGTTTTTCGGAACGTCACACAACAAAGTGGCGTTAACTTTCGACATACTCACGGCGGCTGTGGCAAATATTACATCGTGGAAACGGTGACAGCCGGCCTGTGTCTTTTCGACTACGACGGTGACGGGGATGACGATATTTACTTTCTCAACGGGGCTCCGCTTGCCGGTTGCCCACAACAGGAAAAAACCACGAACAAATTATTTCGAAATGACGGCGGGCTTCACTTTACTGATGTGACAGCCCAGGCGGGTGTAGGTGATACCGGTTATGGATTGGGGGTGGTTGCTGGGGATTACAACAACGATGGTTTTCTTGATTTGTTTGTAAATAATTACGGCAGGAATGTTCTATACCGTAACAATAAAGACGGAACGTTTTCTGATGTAACCGTCGAAGCCGGGGTGGACAACGGTTCACGGGTCGGAGCCGGCGCCCTTTTTCTGGACATTGATGCCGATGGATGGCTCGACCTGTACGTGGGTAATTATATTGTGTTCGATGAAAGCAAACACGTTTTCCATCAATTGACAGGTATTCCCGTGTATGGTAGCCCCGAGGAGTATCCCCCTGACAAAGATACCCTTTTTAAGAACAACGGGGACGGAACGTTCCGAGATGTAACGGAGATTTCGGGGATTGGAAGGGTGGCAGGCACAAGCATGGGTATGGTGGCGGGGGATTTCGATAACGATGGCGATACCGATATTTTTGTGGGGAACGATGTTCGAGCTAATTTTCTTTTTGTCAATGATGGTAAGGGGTATTTTACAGAATCGGCTCTGGAGAGGGGTGTTGCCTATAACGGTTACGGCGACGAGAACGCAAGCATGGGAGTTGATTGTGGAGACTATGATAAGGATGGTTGGTTGGACCTGTTTATGTCGGACTATCAAAACGAGTGGCCTGTTCTTTATAAAAACACTGGGAACGGATTTTTCGAGGACGTAACATTCAGCACAGGGGCAGGCGGAAGGGCGTATCCGTATGTCAATTGGGGAGTTGGTCTGGTGGATTTTGATAATGATGGCGATAAAGATATCTTTATCGGAAACGGACATATTAATGATAGAATTGGTGAGATAGACGATACGACGGCTTATCGGGTGGCAAATGCTGTTCTCCGCAACGACGGTGGCAAATTTGTGGATGTGAGTGCGACCGCTGGAGATTTGCCGAACCTGGTGAAGTCAACTCGGGGCGTCGCTTTCGCGGACCTGGACCTGGACGGTCGTGTGGATGTCGTTATCCTCAACTCGCAGGATACCGCCGATATCCTGCGAAATGTGACGGACACAGACAATCACTGGATCCAGATCGACCTCCGTCAAACGGGAAAAAATTGCTTCGGAGTCGGTAGCCGAGTGAAGGTCGTGGCGGGTGAACTTGTTCAGTATGATGAGGTTCACGCTGGTCGGGGATATCAGAGCCACTGGGGGTTACGCCTGCATTTCGGATTGGGTAGCCACGACCGGGTGGATCGTCTCGAAGTCCATTGGCATGGCGGTGGTCACGACATTATCGAAAATATTCCTGCCGATCAGATTATCACCGTCAGTCCGGGCGGCAGATGGTCTCGCTCCCGTATACCGGGCCACTGATTCGCCTGCACCTCTAGCCCAGGCGAAGAATCCGCCATAAACGCGAGCGAAGTCTGTAACGTCCGGCGGCATATAACCACCAGACTTATCGCAGCGAAGATCAGCACAGGTCGTGGAAGGAAGCTTACTTTTGTTCCGCGGAGGAATTGGCTGCTGAAGCAGGTCCACCTTGCTGAGGTGTTTCGGACTGGCCTTGCTGTTGCGCCGGCTGGGACGGAGCCGCATCATTCGCCGTTTTTGCCGGTGTTTCCGGGGCCTGTTGCTGGTCTGGTTGGTTGCCGCTGGCGGGCTGTTGTTCTCCTGTTTCAGGTTTGCTTGCGGATGGAGTTGCTGGACTTTGCGCGGGAGATTGCTCACCAGGCTTTTGGTCTGTTTCACTGGTCGCCGGTTGTTTCTCGCCGGTCTGATCGGACTTTTGTTCAGTCTGTTGCTCTTTCTTCTTGATGATATCGCTCAGACCGAGATGGATCTTGCGATAGACTTCGTCGGATATGATGTAGTACCAATCTGCAAAACGAGCATTGAGTTCTGTGACTCTTTCCTGCCCCTTTTTAAGTTTTTCCTGATATTCGTCTTGCTTGCGTTTATTCTCTTTTTCGATCCGCTCCCGTTCAGCTTTGATGTCCTCCGGCTTTTTCTGAGGTTGGGCATCCTGTTGGCTACCTTGAGCCGAGGCATCGGACTTCACTTGATCAGGTGTGGGCTTCGTGGTATCCTCTTTTGCCTCCTGGGCTGTTTTTTGGGCGTTTTCGGGGGACGGCTGAACGCTGTCTGCTGGTGCGGGGTGTTCCCCGGAATGACTGGTTACACTCGACTTTTCGTTTGATTGTTCCGCCGCGATGGTGCTTTTTTGCTCGCTGCTGGAAGTAGACTGTTGTCCCGACGGTTGCGATGGACTGCCCGCATTATCTGCCGGTAGTTCGGGAAGGGGCTGAAGCTCGGGTTTGGGAATCAATTCAGGGTCGAATTCCGCCACCACAAAGAGATAACGGTTGACTCCCGCCGACCCCGTGCTTTCACCCTGCCCCTCAACAACGCGACCGAACCGGAGGAGATACCGCACACCATCCTTCATCCCGACGCGAACTTCTCCCTCGCTAGAAATCACTTCCATATCGCCGGGTTTGATCTGTCGTTGGCCGACCATTGGGAAGATCTGATAGAATTGCTGCGCCGATGCAAGGAAAAATCCTGCTTCACTCAAGGAAGCGTCCGTCTCTTTATTCGCTTTGACTGATCCATCGGCGCTTAGGCTTGCGCTGATACCTTGCGGTTTGCGCCGCACGTCCACGATTTTCAGATCGTCCAGTGCCGTTCGCAATCCATCGAGCTTGGCTGTGTCGAGCTCTTCATCCTGGGCCAATTCGCGAGGTGTCCATAGGCCTTTGTCGAGGTCAAAAATCAAGCCGCGGACGAGTTTCCAACGGGGATTTCCTAAGTCGTCATAGGAAAGCACGACCTGCGATCGGGGGGTGATGCCAGCCGTCACCGGATCGAACGAGTAATCGTGCAATTGCACATCACGAATATCCCAGGGATTAAGTTGGAGGAGATCCTTTTCTATCCAGTCACCGAATTCGCTCGAGAACTTATCGTCCGATAGCTTAACGACGTAAACTGGTTCTGCGCCCTTCACCCGCACATACCGCAGTTCCTCTCGGTCGGGTACCTTGTTACCGATAATCACATCGGCGAGCACTTTATCGCTGCTGTCACGAAAAATCACGCGTTTACCGACGCCCCGCGTGACGGTCTTAATCACGTCATTGGTCGGCTCAACGACGCCATACATGACAAGCTCATCCTGCGTAGGCGACTCACTGGCTACATCCAGAATCTTCAGACCGATAAGGGCAGTAGCCGCCTGGGCCAGATGCTCTTTCGCATCGGCAGGATAATTTTCGTGGCTGGGAATACACCAGCGGTTGTTGATCTGGGCAACCTTGAAATTCTTGATCCGCACTGCGTTGGGATCGTACTCGAAGATTTCCAGACTAGTGGCCGCGAGGGCGTCGGTGAGGTTCGGGCAAAGTAATTGTCCCCTCAACTCAGTTTTTATATTCGTTGTCGGAGTATAATGGCTCCACCATGCGATAACGAGAATGACCGAGGACGCGCCAATAAAGGCCAAGGTTTTTTTAATTTCGTTATTCATTGCTGACTATCTCCTCAACTCCCTTGCAGGAAATCGTTGTCAGGAATAACAGGCTTATGTTAGGATGATTGGCATGAAACTCGTATTTTCGCCTTGTTCTATTACTCAATGGTCCAAATACCAAGTGTTGCTGACTGAGGTAACGATTCAGCCTTTTTCGGAGGTCATGACTACGGCACTGCTGGCGATCTGGGTGGTCGAGGATCGCCGCACCCGCCGAATATCGGGAATTCCCTCCATTTCCTTGGCCCGTCTCCAGATGAACACGATGACGGCGAGCCCCAGCGGGAAAAGGGGCGGGATGATCACGGAGACCATCTTGTAGAAGTTCTGCAAACGTCGCACGTAAAGGCTGAGCTCGGTTTCGATCCGTTCCAGGGCACGGTCCCGCTTTTGTCGTTCTTCTTCCATTCGCGCATTCAGGCGCCGCTCGCCCTGCTGCTGAGCTATCGCGACGCGCCTGAGAATCTCGTCCAGACTGATGTTTTGTTTCTTCATGTCCTCTTCGAGCTTCTTAATACTTTGTTCGAGCTTTTCCCTTTCTTCTCGCTCGATTCTGTTGTATGCCTCCTGAAGTTTCTGGCGTTCCTCGGCCGCGCGAGCCCGAGCCGCTTCGGTTGCCCGCTCGATGGTGGTCAGGGTGCGATGTTTGGGGCGTCGATTACGGATATCAATAAATCGGTCATCTCCCGCCACCCAGTCGATGAGGTTCAGCACCATGGTGACGTTGTCGAAACTAAGCTTAACATCGAGACCGGGCAGGTCCTGACGCTGGCGAAGGCGGAAAAACGTCTCGTGAAGCATATCAATATCCGAGACCAGCACAACTTTGAAGTCATGTTGTTTATTGGGAATTTCTTCAACTTTCTCGGAATTCTGGTCGCTGTTGGAACTGCTTTCGGTCTTGGTAATCTTCATTTCTGGCAGTTTGCCTTCAATGGCGGCGGCCAGGACGTATTCGGTACGGGTGGGGCGAAATTCGCGATTTCGATTGAGCTCCCGCGTGCCGGTGAGAAAGTCCATCCGGAAAATGTCATCGTAGTTGATGAGACCGGTCACACGGCCGGTTCGCACCAGGGGGGTGAACTTCATCGTGGAGCTGTTGAGCCTTGTGATTGCTCCGGGGAACGGGAACAGAACCTGTTGCAGTCCACCCACCGCCGGAATTTGTCGGTTGAACGGTTCCTTCGCACCGCAGCTCCAGTTGACGAAGACAAACTCAGGGTTCTCTTCGAAGAGCTGGAATTTCGGATAAGGATTGTACCTCTGCCAGACAATCTCATTGGCTGTGAAATCGATTCCCAGCTTCCGCCACAATTTGGTGATATCACCTTTCGGCAAGGGCCGCATCCCGAACATCATCATCTGCTGCGGCGGCCGCCGTTCCTGACCCGTGCCCGCCACGTTGGACGCAAATAAGGGCATCGGATCTTCAAAGATGACGGTGGGCTGGCCGTAACTGATGGCCGCGATGAATCGGTCCATGTCCTCTGGCGCAAGCGTACTGGGCTGCACAGCCAGGAGGACGTCCCACCGTCCCAGCTTCATTGCTTCCTCTTTAACTTTGGCCTTACACTGCTCTTTTTGCTGGTCTGTAAGCTTGTCGGTCGGGACATTCAGGCCGAGGAGTTCCCGTCCACGTTCAATGATTTTGCTCTCGCTGGCATCGGCAAGGCCGAGCACCTTCATGCCCGCCTTTTCGCACTCTTCGTCGTTGGTCACAAGATCCGCGGGTTCGACCCGCACGACCTCGTACTGCTTCTGAAGTTCGTCCACGATGGGCCAGCGCTCCTCTCCGCCCTGGAAACTGAACTGTCCGAAAAGCTGGGCGTCTGTCGTCAGGATACCCACCCGTTTTCGCTTTTGCTGCGTGACCGTGGCGATGGACCGGATCAATTCATATTCCACGGGAATGTCTCGATCGATAAAGGGGACGACAACTCTCTCAAGACCACATATGAAGGCCACGCCCATAAAGATCCTGTGTTCGGTCCACCGGCCCTGCTGCAGGGCGAAGACACGTTGCGGTGTGATGTTGAACCGCTCTGCTGCCCGTTGGGCTTCCGCTGTGAACAGTTCCGTGTTGTTGATTCTCACACGAACGTTTTTGGCCCTGGCTTCGAATTCTTTCAGCAAATTGATGAGGTTCGCACGCGTCTGTATGTACGACTCGGGAACCTCAGGACTGATAAAGGCTTCAATCTGGACAACATGCTTGGGATCCAGCGAGCGAAGAATCTGAAGCGTATGCGGCGACAGCGAACTGATCCTTTCATTGGTAATATCCACGCGAACATCAGCCACCTGAAGAACAGCCACCAAACCCAAACTCGCCGCTGCCAGGGCGAGCGTCCGCAGTGTGAAGTGGGCGGGCATCAGCGCGACGGCGCGAGGGAAAGTGGCCCAACCCACGAAGAAGAGCACATGGAGAGCAATCAGAATCGCCATGAGCGTCCAGAAGACCCAGCCAGAACTGAGCTTCTCTCCCCAAAGGATAGCCACAACAGCGCCCGCGATGATCGTGACCACCTGCGCGCCGGGCGCCACAAAGTGGATGGGCGTGATCGTTTCCTTCCTTGGGAATTGCTGCCAGATGTAGAGGAGCGCGGCGTGCAGAATCAGATAACCAATTACAAGACCAATTATCCAGAGTGTGGAGCCGCCCAATTTGCTGGCAAGGATACTCCCCAACAGTGCGAAGCTCCCCAGCCAGGCAAGATGCAGCACCGCGAAGAACAGTCCGGAAGGCAATCGAGACTCCCCTGTCGGCCAGTGCCGCCGGCCGATCAGGACCATGGCCACGTAGAGTGTTACAGCGGCAATAAAGACGAAATACGCCAGGCCGGAAAGCGTAATGAGGCCGCGTCCAAAGTTGGCGAACTGCTCGGCGATGCTCCACGCTTTAGCCCGGATGGCGAGGTCCTGACGCATGATCACGTCCGCTGAGGACAAAAAGACGGCAGGTGCGTTGAGCAGCACGCCCAGGATATACGCCACTGTAAGATTGGCTGTAAAAAACGAGGCCACCATGCCGATCCCCAGCATGGCCAGACCCATCAGCCAGTAGCCCAGGTAGGTTGCCACGAACAGGCCGAAATCCGGGTTGCCCAGACTCCGCAACACGGCGTAATTGCAAATGAACGAAAAGACCAGCGACACAGTAAAAATTGCTACTGCGGCGAAAAACTTGCCGAGTACTACTTCCCAATCTGTTGCGGGCATCGTGAGGAGGAGTTCATCTGTCCCCTGGCGGCGCTCATCCGCCCAGATGCCCATCGTGATAGCCGGAATGAAGACCAGCATTACGTAGGGAAACCATTTATTGAGCTGATCGAGATTGGCCAGGTTGGCATCGAAAAACTCATTGGGCCAGAAAGCGGCCACGGTGCTCAGAGCGACGAACACGCAGATAAAGAGGTAGGCAATTGGACTGGCAAAATAACTGATGAAATTCCGTTTAGCAACGGCCAGCAAGACTTTCGTATTCATACGCTCGACACCTCAATGTCCGAACAGTGTCTATTTAGTTTTCGCAATTTCCTGACGACTTTCTTGCGCTGCTGATCAGTGCCTTGTGGACAACCCCTGGATTTCTAGGGCGTGGGGCTTTTCCCTTTGAGAAAGCCCTCTGAAATCGCCCCGTTCCACGCCATTAAACAGCGACTTGTTGACCCATTGACAGTTCCCTGAACCATTCGTCCAGTCGCTTGCCGGTACGAATGACATCCTCAACTGGCCCATCGTAGATCAGTCGGCCTTCGTTGATAAACAGAATTCTGGTGGCCATGGCTTCCACCTCTTGGAGAATATGGGTGGAAAGCAGAATCGTCTTCCGCTCTCCCATCAGGCGGCGGATCGTTTCCCGAACCTCGTGAATCTGATTGGGATCAAGTCCCGCAGTGGGTTCGTCGAGAATGAGGACATCCGGCCGATGAAGGAGCACCTGGGCCATTCCTACCCGCTGCCGATACCCACGCGACAGCTTCCCGATCGGTTTCCGCAACACGCCTTCCAGGCCGCACAACTCCACCACCTCCGAAATGCGCTGCTGCCGCTGGGCGGGCGGGATTCCCCGGGCTTCCGCGAAAAACTGAAGCAACCCGATGGGGGTCATGTCCGCGTAAAGCGGACCGTTTTCAGGGAGATACCCGAGGTGCCGGGCTCCCTCCAATCGCTCCTCAGTCGTCATGTCGTAGCCGGCGATCCGGGCAGTCCCGGCACTCGGAGCCAGATAGCCGGTCAGCAGTTTCATGGTGGTGCTTTTCCCGGCTCCGTTTGGCCCCAGGAAAGCCACCACCTCTCCCTCGCGAATTTGGAACGTGACATTCTCAATGGCAGCAAAGTCTCCGTAGTACTTACAGAGGCCATCTGCCTCAATCATCAACCGACCATCTTTCTTCATGACTTTTTGGCTCCACGGTGACAATTGCGTTTTGCCAAACTACGCGAACATGTCCGGTCGATCCGTCGGACAGGCTAATTGAGAACAAACGACCAGCCCCGATTCGTCACCGAAACAATCGTTTTACGGAAAGCTACGGCCTTTCCATGTCCGCGGTTCATTCCCCGCCCTGGCGTAAAGTTGAACATTGACCTTGCGGGAATCTGACGCGTATTTTTTCCCCGCGTTGGGTGGGGCTGCTGAGGACCGAACGTGCTGCCCAGTTATGGAGCGGTGAGAGTGTCATTATAATCCCCCCGCCTTTCTCGCTCCAGAACCACGGCGGGGTGTTCACTCCGGATAAAATCCGTTACCACAGCCCAATTAACGCAATATGTTTGGTTGCCGGTGGTCGGGTGACTGTTGCAGCGAAGGGCGCTTCACAAGAACGGGCGATTTGCCAAGAGACATTTATCATCAGCGAGCGGGTGCGTGGCGTGAAAGCTGGGATAGGGGGCGGCTCCCCTAGGCGACAAAAACACGCTACCATTTAAATTTCGCCACATCCCGTTGTGCTAATTGTCCGGATGAGGCTCTGCTTCGACTCGAAACGGGGCATTTGCCCCACTTCCGGTGGGCGCGAACCTAGCTCTCCGTGGAGAGAATTGTTGCCGATTTTGCTGTTTTCAAACACGCTTGCACGGTGGGAAAGGAATAAGCATGGCTCACGAGGTGACCCTCATTACCGGTGACGGAACCGGGCCGGAACTGGCCTCCGCTGCTCGTCGCTGTGTGGATGCCACGGGCGTCGAAATTCACTGGGATGTTCAGGAAGCCGGCGTGGACGTTATGGAAAGGACCGGGACCCCGCTCCCAGAGGCAACGATGGAGAGCATTCGCCGAACACGTTGCGCGTTAAAGGCCCCGATCACCACACCGGTCGGAACCGGGTTCCGCAGTATCAACGTGTATCTCCGGCAGGAATTAGGGCTTTATGCATGCGTGCGTCCGTGCAAATACTATCCAGGGGTGCGGACGTTTTTCGAGCGGGTACCCGTGGACCTGGTGATCATTCGCGAGAACACGGAAGATCTCTACGCGGGTGTCGAATTTGAACGGGGCCAGCCAAATACCGCCGAACTGATCAGCACAATCAACCGCCTGTCCACTGATCGGAAAGTAAAGACCGGACCTGAGGAAACTGGCATTTCAATCAAGCCCATCAGCGTCTCCGGGACCGAGCGGATCGTGCGATTCGCCTTCCGGTATGCTCGAGAAAACAATCGCAGGAAGGTCACGGCCGTCCACAAGGCCAACATCATGAAATTCACCGACGGATTGTTCCTCGATGTGGCACGGCGGGTCGCCCAGGAGTTTCCGGATATCGAATTTGAGGACCGGATTGTGGACAACATGTGCATGCAGCTTGTCCAAAAGCCGGATCTGTATGATGTACTTGTCCTCCCCAATCTTTACGGAGACATCATCAGTGACCTGGCAGCCGGACTGGTGGGCGGACTGGGCGTGGCACCAGGAGCCAACATCGGAGAGAACGGCGCAGTCTTTGAGGCTACACATGGGAGCGCCCCAAAGTACAAGGGGCTCAACAAGGTCAATCCCACCGCACTCATTCTGTCGGCGGTTCTCATGCTCCGCTATCTGAACGAGAAGGAGGCCGCCGACCTCCTCGAACGGGCAGTGGCCGAGGTGATTCGGGAGGGGAAATACGTGACGTACGATCTCAAACCAGATCGCAATGACCCGACGGCAGTGGGAACCCAGGAAATGGCCGATGCAATCTGCCGAAAGATCGAGGAGCTACGAACGACGGCAAAATAGCTGTCCCCGGAAGAGCGGAAGGCCCCCATCCATCCAGGTGTTTTTCCGGTAGCTTGACCCTCCCCAATCGGAAAAATTGGTAAATTCTCGTTTGGGGGACGATGTGATACTGAGAGCAATGAGTTTCTTGCGACCATTTGAAGAGGCGCACTCGTGAGGTGCTGCGCTTAGGATGCGCGTGCGCAGTCTTTTTGAATACGCTTGACTCGGCTCCTCTGGCGTACTTAAGTCTTGTGCTCATCCATATCTGCTTTTCTCTTCATCACTTAGAGAAAGTTGGAAAGTTCTGGCACGGGATATGCCCTAGCCCCTCACGTCGGTTGGTTGCGTGGCCCGGATCAGGAACGCCTTGCAGAAAAGAGGAGGGTGTCATGCGTAAGAAATGGCTACTGGCTGTTGTGTGCGCGATAGGACTGGCTGGCGCTCAAGCCGCCCTAGGGCACGAGGACTGGGGACGAGGTGACCGTAGGGGCCCAACCTTTGGAGTTGGCGTATACTCGTTTGTCCACGAAGGTCACCATTACTGGCATGGGTACCATCATCCGCACTATGGGCCGCCGCCGGTGATTGTGAAACCCTACCCTGGTCATCCGCCGGTGATCATTGTGCCTCCGCGGCACGATGATTGCCACAGGCCGCGATACTATGGTTATTCGCACAGTCACGGCGGAATTGGTATCTACGGACCGAGATTTGGCTTCAGCCTGCGGTGGTAATAGCACCGTTGCGGCGGAGCAGAAAAGAGCTTAAGCCCCCGGCGACGAAAGGTGTTACCCGTAGTTGGTAACACCTTTTTTGTGTTTAGAAAACCACCTCCCGCAACTCGGGGTGATCGCCTGGGTGAAGCATTTGGAGGAACTCCAGACCGAGCTGAAAGAAACCGCCGCCCATGGGGGTCAGATGCACGGCCCTGGCAAGGATGAATCGCATTTCCCCCTGATACTTCAGTCCCACCACCACCCGGTCGTATCCACGGGGCTCGGACAGAATGACCGACATCCCAGTGGATGAAAATTCCTTTGTGACCACCGGTAACTTTTCCTGAACCGGGATCGTCCTGGCGTCATAGGGTATCAAAACTGCCACGACGCACAACCGGGTACGAGACTCTCGCCTTTGTCCGAGTTCAACGGATTCCGCCACTTCCGAGTGGCTGTTGACAAATTTGAGAACGAAACTTTGCACTTCGTGAACTTTTTTCTGGGTGAAGAATGGCATGTTCTCAGCCTCGCCCACCAGAGTCAGCGCAGAAAAACGTTGAAGCGATGGTCTCCTCGCCTTACCGACCCACTCGCTGCGAATACCGACCTGCGTTGAGCAGCGGGTAGCCGGCTCGGCCAACTCATTCCGATTTTCCCTGTCTGGGAAAATCTAGCTTGTAAGATGTACTGGTGGGAAATGGCTGAGAGTGAGGTGCGAAAATGCATCACTCGTATGGGGGGTGTAACTGCGACAAAATGGCCTGCAGAAGCCGAACGCACCCCCTTCCCTCTTGTCACACTTTAGGGAGTTCCTACGACGCGCGAAACGCTTGAGCCGAACCCCCGAACGGTTGCCATCGGACGGGACCGGCACCCATTCGGGCACGCGGTAGGCTATCCCTTCAGATACTCCTCCGGGAAACGCCACGGCTTTCGATAAACCGGAACGGCGAGACGCGCCGCTTCCTCGTCTCCAACGATTTGTTCCGAATCCGGATCGAAGGTGAGCGACCGTCCCAAACGGTACGCGAGATTTCCCAATACGATGGGGACATCCACGCGAACGTGATAGAACACGCTGCAGGATGGCTGTTCTCGTGTTTTCACGCAATTGATCCATTCCAGTTCGTGTCCGGGCGAGGGCGGGATGGAAGCAGGCGGCGGCTCACGGTCCTTCATGCGGTCGCCTTCCGGCACCACCTGATGCATGGTGTAATTGGCGTACAGCGTTCCATCCACTCCATGGAAATAAATGCCCAGACGACGTTGTGGCACGGGGTTCCCGTGGAGGTCGAAGCCATAGCTGTTCACAAGATTGCACATCCAGGTCATCGTCAGGTTCGGGTACTGCCACAGGATTTCCTGAACATCCGGGGCGTCTCCATCGTCACGAATAATGTAGCGACCACCTGAACAGTGGACGCGAAGCGGATATTTGAGATCCAGCGCCCAGATGGGGAGGTCGATGATGTGGGGCGCCATTCCCGGTGTCCAGCCCCCGCTGTAGTCCATCCAGGAACAATGGTAGTAGGAACTGCTGGCGAGGATGCGGTTGTACGGTCGCATGGGCGCCGGGCCGATCCAGAGCTCCCAGTTCAGGTCCGGGGGGCACGGAGTCCCGGGGTCGCGTCCCACTCCTTCCGGCCCCTGGTTCATGACATTAAACGTCCGAACGACGCTGACCTGCCCGATAAACCCTGCCCGAATCTTTTCCACCACACGACGGTAGTTTTCGGATGCGTGGATTTGGGTGCCGATCTGGCTGATGCGATTGTGCTTCTTTACGGCGTTGCGAACCGCCAGACTCTCCCCGAGATGGAGCGTCATGGGTTTTTGCAGGTAGATATCTTTGCCGGCTTCGCAAGAGTGGATCGCATGAAGACAATGCCAGTGGGGTGGTGACGCAATGATCACGGCATCTACATCTTTTTGATCCAGCAATTCGCGATAGTCTTTAAAACCTTTGCAACCGGGGTATTTCTTGAGCACGGCATCTAAACGGGACTCCCAAGGATCGGCGGCGGCCGCGACAACTGCATCTGGGTGCTGTGCGGTGTTTGCGAGGTTCGCCTGGCCCATTCCGCCGCAACCGATGAGGCCAACCCTCACTTTTTCATTGGCGCCCGAGGTGCCTCCCTCGCCGAGTACGACGCCGGGAATGAAGGTGGGCACCATCATTCCTGCGCCGCCCAGGAGGGCTGTTCGATCGAGAAAACTCCGGCGGGACAAACGATCAGGCTTGTTCATGGCTCGATCTCCTGTCATCGGACGGAGGATGGATGGGGTAAAGGTGAACACTTCAGCCAGGATGGTGTAACCTCTTTTAGGATCCAAGGGCGAATCTCTAACCGCCCTGAGCGAGGATCCCTTGCCCAGTTGAGCATGGATCGGAATTACGACCGCACAACGCGGAGCTTTTCTTCGAAATCACACGTTTTCCGGAACGACGAACGGCTTCCGGTAATCTCGCGTGAGGAGTTTATCCGCTTCGGGGTTGTCAACAAAACGCTCTTTACTTCGGTCGAACGCCAATTTGGGGCCCAAAATGCACGTGAGCTTCGTCAGATCCACGCCCAAAGCGCCCGCGATGTTGTCTTCCAGCATCTTCCATGCAGCGGCGACCAGCTCGTGGTTTGGCAATCCGGCGGCCGCTTCGGCGAAGCTGACTTCCTTGCCCAGGCGATAAGAAATGTTACCCAGGTGGCAGAGGGCAGAAGAGTAGTGGGCAACCTCGATATCGGCGTGCAGTTCTTCGACTTTGCGACTGCGCATGCATGCGATGAAGTTTTCGAATTGGTCGCCCGGCCCCATTTTGACGTCCACCTTCACCAGCGGTTCTGGCTGGTCCTTTCCCTTGGGATAGAACTTACCATCCTTGATGACGCCTTCTTCGAGATAGAATTCGTTGGTGACGATGGGGTCAAATTTTTTGCCGCCCGGGCCTGCTTTTCCCACGAGACCTCGCACCTCAAAGAGCAAGAGCACATCGCCGAAACCCATGACGGTGATCTGCATGTTGGGCGTCTGGCCCTGGTCCTTCCAGTTGTGGTTGGGCTCGTCGACATATCGGCCACCCGCGCTGATGACCCAGTCCGGCAACGTGGCGCCAGGGATCGCCCAACGCGCGATGTCCATCTGATGAACCCCCTGATTGCCGATTTCCCCATTGCCGGTTGGCCAGAACCAGTGCCAATTGTAATGGACGAGGTTTTCGTTGTACGGCATCCACTGAGCGGGTCCGAGCCACAGGTTGTAGTCCAGCTCGGGCGGGGGATCCTTATCTTCTTTGAACCCGATGGACCACCGTGGTTTGCTGGCATAGCCCTTCGAGACTAACAGTTTGCCGTATTTGCCTGAAGCAATGGCGGCCACCTGCTGTGCCCAGGAGGCACTCGACCGACTCTGCGTGCCATGTTGCACAATTCGGCCGTATTTGCGAGCGGCCTCGACGCACTTGCGGCCCTCGAACACGTTGTGGCTGCACGGCTTTTCCACGTAAACGTCTTTGCCCGCCTGGCACGCCCAAATTGTCATGAGCGAATGCCAGTGATTGCAGGTGGCGATAGAGATTGCGTCCAGGTTCTTGTCGTCCAGAGCCTCGCGGATATCCTGGACACACTTGGGGGTATTGCCACCGCGTTTTTCGACCTGCTTGATGCGACTAGCAAACAATCGACTGTCGGGATCGATCAAATACGTGACCCGCACATTGGGCATACTGGCAAAGGCATCAATATGGGCTCCACCGCGTCCGTGGATGCCCGCCACACCGATGTTGATCGTCTCATTAGCGCCGATGATTCGACCCGAGCTGCGTGTGCCCGAGATCGCAAAAGTGAAGACCACCCCAGCGGCAGCCGATGTTTTGAGAAAGGAGCGACGATGAACACGCATGGGTTTGACCTCCTTCATCAAAGGGTGTGACGGATCGAGCAATGGTTTGCTGGTGAATCGTTCGCGGTTTGGAAAGATGTATCTCGGGCTCTGGTGTGCTTCCAAAGTTGGATGGAACTGGACCGAGCGACCTGCTCGAAGCCCGCCAACATTAAAACAAGACGGAGGCTCGTCGTCCAGTCTTGGGCTTGAATTTTCCCGTGGGGACGTCGGCTGGCGAAGACTGTTCGACCTTTTTCCAGAATGTGCCTTGGGCTGAATCGCAGCGATCACCAGCATCACTGTTTCAAGCAACCGGGACCTAAAAAAGTGCCTCGGGGGCATTGAAATTTTTGCAAGGTTCGATATAAAGCCGATGAAACCACCTGCGGCGTGCCATCGATGGTGGCCATTGAGCGATGGCGGCCCTGAAAACGTGGCTGGGTGTGGCTGTATGTGCCCAGGCGGGAAAGGTGGCCTGTAAACGGCTTCGGCGGTCGGAGCCATCCCGCGGGTACTGTTTGGACGGAGGTACGTATCGTGGCGACCAAGAAAGCAGCGACGAAGGGTGCGGCAACCAAGAAGGCTGCTGCCAAGAAGGCAACCAAGAAGTCGTGCAAGAAGAAATGCTGACCGAAATTTGAGAGACTGGAAGCCTGTCCTCGGATCGGGGAAAGGCAAAAGGTCTCAGCGTCGGCTGACGCCGCTCACCCCGACGAGAAAGGGCCGCGAAGCACGAGGCTGAGCGGCCCTATTTTCGTGGAAACGCTCCCACATAGCTGCGTCTCGTTGCAGGTTCCGCGTGGGTATGCCATACTGGAATGGGGAGTCCATGCCATGGCAATCATGTGCCCGCGCTGTGGTGCGGCTTACGATGTAACCTTGTTCGCGTTTGGTCGTTCCATAAGGTGTGAGTGCGGCCAGTGGATCGATGTACGATCCGGTCACACCCAACCAGTTCGTTTCTTGCAAGAAGGAGGACATGCCATGGCAGAGATTCCAGTGGGACGCGTAACACACTACTTCAGCCATTTGGGCGTGGCGGCTGTGGAGATTACGAATGGCACTCTGGCCGTAGGAGATACCATCCACATCAAAGGGCACACGACTGACTTTTACCAGCCTGTGACCTCGATTCAAATTGACAGGCGACCCGTTCAGCAGGCGGAGGCCGGGCAGAACGTGGGGATCAAAGTTGCGGAACATGCGCGTGAACACGATACCGTGTACAAGGTAGTTCCGGAGGCGTCGGCATAAGGGCGTGCGATTCCTCACATGTTCCAGGTTGACTGCGAAGAATGGGGTGCAACTCCTTTTCAGACTCAGGATTACGAGCTCCTCGATTTCGGAGAAGGACGTCGCCTGGAACGCTTTGGAGCGTGGGTTTTAGACCGGCCCAGTCCCGCGGCGGAAGGGCCACCGGTTCGGCCGCCGTTGTGGCGGATGGCTCACAGTCGGTTCGAGCGGGCTCGTGGGAATCTGGGCAGGTGGGTGGACCAGACTCACGTCCCGCAGCGATGGACGATTCAATGGGGCCCGCTCGTGTTCGAATTGAAGCGGAACGAGTCTGGCCACGTGGGGCTTTTTCCGGAACAGGCTGCCAACTGGAACTGGCTCTATCATCGGCTTCGCGCCACTCCTCCCACCAAGCCGATTCTCAACCTTTTTGCCTATACGGGAGGGGCTACTCTGGCGGCGGCACTGGCAGGAGCCGAGGTCATCCATGTGGATGCCGCTCGGAATGTGGTGGGTTGGGCACGTCGTAACGCCGAGCACTCGGGCCTGGTAAATCGGCCCATTCACTGGATTGTCGAAGACGCGCGAAAATTTGTGCGGCGCGAGCTGCGACGAGGCAAAAGCTATGAGGGGATCATTCTGGATCCGCCCAGTTACGGTCATGGTCCCCGAGGCGAGGCCTTTCAGTTTCACAAAGATATTGAGGCCCTTGTACGAATGTGTTTTGAGCTAATGGACCCCGACCGGGGTTTCTTCCTCTTCACGTGCCACACGCCTGGTTACGGTACCCAGCAGGTTACACGATTGATCCACGGGATTCGTCCAGAGATTTGGCAGTATGGGGAATTAAAAATCCGGATGATGGCGATTCCTACTGCGGATGGCCGATTCCTTCCCAGCGGTATGATGGTCCGCTGGGATGCGCTCGGTGTTCCGGCACCTTCGAACAAGCTCTAAGAGTTACTATCCACAAGATAGTGGCGGCGCAATGCCCGCTCGATGAGCACGCCCACAGGTTGACCTTTCGCATTCACCACCAGCGCCAGAGGTTCCCGTGTCCGAAACAGCTCTTGAAGGATGGACACCAATCTCTCCTCCGCATAAACGCGAAAAATCGGCCGAACAAAAGCACGCACCGGTGTCTCTGGATTCAAAAAGAGTTCCGCCAAATATACGTAACCTCTGTATCTTCCATCACCGGTGCTCTCGCAAACCAGGGCAAACTCCTCTTCTTTAAAGGATGATTGCTGAGCCAGATGTTGCCAGGTGATGTCGAGCGAAACGTGGGGAATAGCCGAGAGTTCCTGCATGAACGCGCTTACCGGTTTGGCACCGCTCTCCAGAATGGCTCGAGCGATCCGACGCTGCATGCCCACAATTAGTCCCGCGTGTTCACCCTCCTCCATGATCCGTCGTAACTCCTGACTGGTGATCTCGGAGCGTGCTTCGTCCAGCGGAGCGGTAAGGAACAAAGCTAAGACTCGACTATACGCCCAGAGGATCACTGCGACGGGAAAGAGCACGACGGCCAGAACGGCAAAGACGGGCCCTGTGATGCGAAGCAGCCGAAAAGGAGCTTGAAGGAAGAGTCGCTTTGGAATGAGTTCTCCGAAAATAAAGACGATGGGAGTCGTGACGAACGTGGCGAGAAACTCGACCGTTGTGGTCGACGCACTGGCCAGTTGCTGTAAAAGAAGAACGGCCGCGAAAGAGACCAAATAATTGGCTAGATTGTTGCCTACAAGAGTCGTGCTAATGAATAACGCGGGCCGCTCGGCGAACCAGGCAAGGATGCGTGCAAGCCAATCACCCGTGCCCGCCAGGACCTGGAGTCGTAATCGAGAAACGCGATAGAAGCCGGTTTCCGTTCCGCTGAAAAGTGCGCTTAAAGCAAGGCCGATGAGGAATAAAGCAAGTGGCAAAACGAGGGTCATTCACCGGTCTCCTTCGCGTGATCACAGCGGCGAAGTTCAGCCAGAATGACACCACGACGGCCCACCTGAATGGCACGCAATTCAAACGGTCCCCACCGGCAGATGTCGCCAGGCTTGGGCAGTCGTCCCAATTGGTCCTGAAAGATGCCGGCGACTGTACGGCTGGCCTCCTCGGGATGTTCCAGACCGAAATAACGGCACAGGCGATAAACACTCGTCAACCCCGTCACGTGCCAGACGCCCGGCTGTACAGGGAGGATGGGACGCCGTCCGAAGAACTGCTCGCTGCGGCTGGTCTCACGTGTGAAGATGCGGGAGAGAAGGTCCTCAAGAGTGATGATGCCCACCGTTTCGCCATACTCATTCACAACCGCTGCCACGTCTCGATGCTCATCCACCAGGGTTTGCAGGACCTGCGCAGCCGTGACGTTCCAGGGGACATAGGCAACGGGCTCGGCCCAAACAGCCAGGTCCACGGAATCCAAACCTTCTGATTCGGTTGTGTTACTCTGATCTGAGGCCGGTAGGACATTCGGTTGCGGTTCGTCAGCGCTCACAGTGCGCTGTGCCGCTCTCATAAGGGTCCGAGAAGAAATCGCTGCCGTGAAAGCCTCGTCTTCCTGCTCCACGATGAAGAGATACTTTGACACTGAGAATGCCGCTTTGGCCTCGGCGGGTGATACCGGTCGGTGGAAAATCCGGACCTCGGTGCGAGGCTGCATGACATCCTCAGCCCGCAGATCGGAAAGTTGGACGAGGTTTTCCAGGACGTGTTGTTCATCTTCCAGTACCGCCGCAGCCTCCTGGGAGAAGCGGACCGCTTTTTCCAGCTCCCTGACACGCAGAAAGGGTTCCGGTTTGAACCCGGGCCAGAACACTCGTCGAATGCTGATGGCTATCCCACGTAACACTGGCAGAAGGGGGTTTGTCAACCTGACGGCCATGTAAATGGGAAAGGCCAGTATTAGTGCGGCGGCTACTGGACGCTGGGCGGCGAGGCTTTTGGGCAGCATCTCACTGAAGAAAATGAGAACCAAGATGGAAAGCGACGCGAAAACACCGGCCTGCTGGATATTCCCCTGTCGCTGCCAGTGCAGTGTGATCACCGAAGACATCGTGAAGTAGGCCACGTTGACCAGCAAATTGCAGAACAAAATGGCCGTCAGAAGGTGTTCCCCTCGGTTCGCAAGATAGGAAGCGAGGCGACCTGTCCAGCCGAAAGTGGCCAGCCGTTGCGTGTCCTGACGACGAAGCGAGAAGAAAGCTGCTTCCGCCGCAGAAAAGCATGCCGAAAGGACTGCCAATGCCCCCATCACGATCAGAAATGGGATCAGTGAGAGCATGCTCACAGCAGCGCCCTGACCTCCAAGTGGAACGGTATCACTTCGAGCCGTCTGCGTGTTCAGGTCTCATCCAGTGTAGTGCGGCCAGTGGCCACATCGAACTCGTCGATGGCCGGAATGAGCATCGCAGCCGTGGCGAAACTGTAGGCGGCAACCAGCGTGACAAAAACCAAATGGGTTTGTCCTAAAAAAAGACTGGTAAGAGCATAAAATGTGGCCAGGGGACAGGCGAACGAAGCGAGAGCCAATGCATTCGACGGGTTTCGGATCCCCAGCGCTAGATACAGGCCCGCTCCGCCTCCGATCATGAAAGCCAGAAACGGATGAAGCTGGGCCTGGAACGACCCACTGAACGCCAGCATCACCCGCATGCACACGGCGACACCGAGAAAGAGGAAAAACACGGTCCCCAGACTGGTCGCGATGGCATGGCGGGAGTTGAAGTAGTTTAAGCCAGCGTGAACTCCGAGCATCGCCACAAATCCAAAGAGCACCCACAGACCGACAACGAGATAGACGGTGTCCTCCCACGTCAGCCAGCCGCGCCAGCCCAGCCACAGGCACAAAACCGTGGGTAAAAGCACATACTCCTTGCAGTTGTAAAAAGTTCCCGCCAGCTTGCCAAAGATAAACTCTTTGGGGGTAATGTCTGAGACCAGGAGGAGATCCAGTGTTCGACCGTCACGTTCCGTCGTCAGAGCGATGACCGCCTGGGTATTGACGAGGATGAGACTGATCAACAAAACCGGCACCGTGACTGCGGCGACGAGGCCCTTGTTGACCCCCTCAGCAGTTTCCCCATACTGGGCCAGGGTGAAAAACGCGGCAAAAAAGAGGGCCAGATATCCAATCCGTACGAGAAGGGCGCGCCTTCCGTACGCCCATGTGCAGACCTCCCGCCAAAGTACCGGATTGTCCCACACTTCTCTCTTTTTGCCCGGTGCGGCGTGAAGACGGCTCAATTCTTCCACCGACTTTGCCCCTCGAGCGATTGGAGTTGGAACCGTTGCCTCCTTCACGCCATCCTGGTCCGTTGTCTCGCTTTGAGACGGCCTGGTCTGGGCCTGAGCACTTGTCCCGACAGCGGCGAGAGTTGGCTCGAGCACTTCCGCTTCCTGGGCTGTGGCCCAGTCCTCCTCCGCCGGCTGCCGCCGAGGATCTCGAACTACGTTCCAAACTCGCACTCCGGCAATGGCAATGCCATTCAGGACCAGGAAAGAGACTAGCTCCACGGCAAGAAACCCCGCCCAGCTATATCGTAATATGCCGAGCGCGCCTTCTGCCCGGAGAATCGGGCGAGACGCCTCCAGAACTGCCCGCCAGGGGCTGATCATCACAGCCAGCGACGAGCAGGGTATTCCCGCAAGCGATCGCTCCCCCTGCCAGGCCAGCACCTCGCCGATGCCCAGCCAGAATACAAGCGCGAGAATGGTCAGCGTGATTGCTTGAACAGTCTTTTCCCGCCAGAAAGCCAGAAGCGTGCCGATACTTCCGGCGACGAGCATGGCTGCCAAGGTAACGAGGAACACGCGAAAAATCTGGCCGTAAGAAATGCCACCTAAAAGGGCAGCAAAAAGATACACGGGAATTCCACCCACCAAGGTCGTCAGAAGCGTAACAAGGCTGCTGAATAGCTTCCCCAGAACAAGCTCGATGTTTGTGAGCTCTGTTACCAGGAGGAGATCAAGGGTGCGTTTGTCTTTTTCCTGACAGACGCTCGAGGCGGCGACCAGTGCAGCCGAGAATATTGCCAGGACAAGCTGGAGCGGGCTGGCGATCTGAAACCACGTTTCCCCAAACCGAGCGGCGTCCCCAACATCTCGAATGTACTGCGTGCCGGTGACCACCAGCCATGCCGTGCACATGATTAAGAGGAGAATGGCCGCATAGGCCGTTCTGGCAAGAAAGAATTGCCAGCGGCGGGGACAAACGGCCATTTCGCGAGTTAATATCGGCCCTGCAAACAAAGCTTGCTCCTGATTTTCCCAATAAGCCTTATGAGGTGTTTACTCCGGTTTCTGCTTCTACTTTAAACCCCTGTCCCCTGCCCCATCTGGGGCTATTATTCGCGCCACCAATGTGGGGGTCGCCATGGCTGGAAACAACCAGCACCTCTCACGCCGGCAATTCGCCGCACGCAGCACAGCAACGCCATCCCGGGGGCGTGTTTCCTTGCTATTTCCGAACTGCTCCTCCGGCCCCCATCTTCTGCCTTCGGTCGACGCTCTCCAACCTCCCATTTTATGTTAGACCGTGCCTGCAAGTCCCGAAAGACAGAGCTGTCGGACCAAAACGAGCCGCAGTATCCGATTGTCCCGAGGGCGGACGCCCCTCAGTGGGGATTGTCTTCCTGCAAAGGGGAAAACGTTGGATCGCTTGCCCAAATTAGGGGGAGCGTTTCTCACGGCTCGACTTGCGATGGCTGGCTGGCTTGGTGGGGCTGAATCCGATAACCAACACCACGGACTGTCTCCACCATTTTTCCCGCTTCCCCCAGTTTCTTGCGGAGAGACGCAATGTGCACGTCCACGGCCCGATCGGTTGTCACGAAGGGCTCTCCGTGAACCAGTTCGGCGATTTCCGTTCGCGAAAGTACCCGACCAGCACGGCTGGCGAGAATATCGAGTATTTCAAACTCCGTCCGCGTCAGTTGGATCGACCTATCCCGCACACGCACTTCCCGTCGGGATCTATCGATCGTGATTTCCCCAACGGAATAGCATTCTTCGTCCTGCTCTTTGTCAGGCGTCTTTCGTCTGAGAACAGCGCGAATTCGAGCGATCAACACCTTTGGACTGAATGGCTTAGGAATGTAGTCATCAGCCCCGGTTTCTAATCCCGTCACGATGGCCTGATCCTCTCCTCGAGCTGTGAGCATGATGACGGGAATATTCGCTGTATCGGGCTGACTTTTTAAGCGACGACAGAATGTGAGGCCGTCCATCCCCGGCAGCATCAGGTCCAGAATGACGATGTCGATCGGTCTCTGGCTGAGGAAAGACAAAGCTTCCTCGGCCGAATACGCTGAAACCACGGAAAACCCCGCCCGCGTGAGGTTGTACTGAAGAAGTTCCTGGATGCGAGTGTCATCTTCAACGACCAGAATCTGACAAGTGCTCATGCATCATTTCCCCATGCACAGTCCCGCCAGCAAAAAAACGATCGAAAAGAGGCGTCGTGCGCTGAGCGCTCCACCCTCTGAGTTCCGTTATTTTATCGAGCTGTAACAGCTCAAGTACTGGCGCACGGACATGCTCTGGGTCAAAGTCCTCCTTCTGAAGATCGATCTTCCTGTTTTACGTTATTCCTCCCCCCTTCCGCTGACTGATCCCCAGAAAAGCCGGACAGGGTTACAGCCTTCTCATCTTGTCAACAAGACAAACGAGCGGGAAATACTCCTTCGGCCTGCCGGCCTTTTCTAGGATTCTCGTGTCTCATCGCATCACCGCAGTTACGGGAAGAACGGGTCACTGGGAATCAGCAAGCTCAAACACGGCCTCGATCTCCACTGCAGCACCTAAAGGAAGCGTGGGAGTTCCAAAAGCGGTGCGAACGCCGATTCCGCAATCGTCTCCGAACACCTCCGCGAAAAGTTGACTGCATCCATTGATGACTGACGGCTGTTCGTGAAATCCTGGAGCGGATTGAACAAGGCCCGTGAGCTTGACCAGCCGCTTGACTCTGTCGAGGCTGCCAAGATGGCTTTTTATGGAAGCCAGGATTCCCAAACCAGCCCAGACCGCGGCCTCTCGCGCTCTTTCTTCCGTTATGTCCGCACCCACGGTTCCGCGAATCAATTCGCCGGTACTATCGACGGGCAGGTGGCCCGAGGTCCACAGCCAGGTGCTGGTCTGGACAACGGGCCGGTATAAACCTTTTGGCTCCGGCGGGGAGGGAAGCCGAAGGCCATTTTTTTCCAACCACAGTTGCAGCCGCTCTTCGTGGGTCATGGTGTGATGTAGGACGAAATTCTCGGTTTCAAGTCGAGGCGTTCCGGGTTAGTCGATCAGCTTGGTGATGGGTTGTTCCACAATCCCCTGCGCGCCTGCCGCCTTAAGCCGCGGGATGATCTGTCGCACGACGCTTTCGTCGCAAACGGTGATGACCGCCACCCAATCGGGATCAGAAAGGTCGGCCACCGTCGGTTTTTGCAGGGCCGGCAAGATCGCCACTACCTGTGACAGCTTGTTTCGCGGAACATTCATCATCAGGCTGACCTTGCCCTCAGCCGCCATCGCACCCTTAAGCATGAGTACGATGTCCTCGATCTTCTGCCGCTTCCAGGGGTCCTGATAGGCAGCCCGGTTGGCAATAAACCGCGGCGTGCTGACTAGAACTTCCTCCAGAATCCGCAGATTATTGGCGCGCAGGGAACTACCCGTTTCTGTCACTTCCACGATGGCATCCGCCAACCGTGGGGGTTTAACCTCGGTGGCTCCCCAACTGAACTCTACTTTTGCCTTCACCCCGTGACGAGCAAGAAACTGCTCGGTGATGCCCACTGCTTCGGTGGCGATGCGTTTGCCTTCCAAATCTTTCACCGACTGAATGGGAGAGTCCTCGGGAACGGCCAGAACCCATCGGACCGGTCGGCGGGAAACTTTGGAAAATACCAACTCCGCAACTTCCACGACATCCGCTTTCGTCTCGATGATCCAGTCGTAGCCCGTCAGTCCCGCGTCAAGGACGCCGTCTTGAACGTATCGGGCCATCTCCTGGGCTCGGATGAGAACGCACTCGATCTCCGGATCGTCAATCGCCGGGTAATAACTCCGATTCGTGTAAGTAATTTTGTAACCGGCACGACGAAACAAATCGGCCGTGGCTTCCTGAAGGCTACCGGCCGGTAAACCCAGACGCAATACTTGTCCAGACTCAGACATTCCTTCGTTCACCTCGCAGAATGAGCGTTGTTAAAGCTTTGAACCGTGCGAAACTATGCGAATACGGCTTGACCACACACATTCAGGATTTCTGACCGTAAACCTTTTGCGGATCGAAAACCGGCTCGCCCACCGGTTTCAGACCATTGGGAGTGAGTTGTCGATAAAAACAGGAGCGATAGCCGGTATGACACGCTGCCCCACCCACTTGCTCGACTTTGAGAAGGATTGCGTCATTATCGCAATCAATGAAGATTTCCTTGACGATTTGCACGTGCCCGCTCTCTTCCCCTTTGCGCCACAGCTTGTTTCGGCTCCGGCTGAAATAAACCGCCCGGCCGGTGGCCACCGTCTCGGCAAAACTTTCCGCGTTCATATACGCGAGCATGAGGACTTCACCAGTCACGGCGTCCTGGGCGATGGCCGGAAGAATACCCCCGCCGCGACTGAAATCCGGGCCGGCCGGTGGGATCGAATCTGTAGAAGTGGAAGTTTTATCGCTCATCATGTTATTTCCTCAAAGAATCTGGTTGCGAAACGTCACGACCTTGCCCTTAGGTTCGAACCAAGTATGCCCGAGGAACCGTGTCAACGGCCTGAACTTTCACGGGGGCTCTGAGCGCCATCAAAACCCCCGGAGTCGCTCACGCCGTGCTCCGGCGCCGCGGCCGGTGGGACTCCCTGGGCAGCGAACTAATTATTTTACCGGCCTTCACTCTGCCGATAACCGCCGCTCCGCGAAATCACTGGACCCCCCGCCCAAACTGTTTTGCCGGAGATACGCCGTTATAAAGGCATGAGCTGGTTGCTCGTCGGCTACGGTAAAGGGAGTCCCGCGTTCACTGGCTGTCGAGGGATTCTTTGATGTCCCCTCGCCGGACGGGGATAATATCGCTCTCAAATACACCCTGAATCCCCTCGACTGAGTTGTTTTCCAACGTGCACAAAGTCTGCGGACTGTCGATTTGAAAAGCGACACGCTCCCCAGCCTGATTGTTCACAGGATACCAGAAGTACACGTGATTGCGGCGCAACACGACCCCCTCAACGGAGGAGGCTAACCGAAATCCGCAGAGAGCATCCCGCACCAAATTGAACTCGGCTATCGTACCCATGACAGCCGCAAGGCCCGAGTCTTCGCCATCCCTTCGGTTTCCCATGACCAAAACGCCATCGGTGCGGCTTTTGACGGAACCGTTGTGGCGGAGAACATTCCCGAGAGCGTGGGGGAAGAGAAGCGGCAAATCGGCTCGCTCGCCAGTTGTAAGCAGGATGCCGCAGCTCGTCTCGTCCGCCTGAGTTCCCTCCACATGGTTGAAAAACAGGGGACCAATCCCCCGGTTCCACGTCATGGGCATGGAAGAGGCCAATGTGGTACAGGTGCCATACAGGAAGACTGCCGGTTTCCTTTGCCGGGCCACCTCATTCCCCGACACAATGTTCCCGATGCAGGAGATCCAGAGCTGAATCCCGGTCATGCCGTTGACTGTCCGATTGTTGACGATGTGGTTTTCGAAAAATGCGGTGGAAATCACCACCCGGCTACCCGGCGGTGGAACGACTCGCCACGGCGAGGCCAGACGGTAGGTCGTTTTATCGCGGGCGACAATCCGCCGGGTCTGGCCCCAACCGGGACCGTCAAGCACGATAACATAATATTCTGTGAGCACCGGCTCCCGATCGTTCTCTTTCTCCGGTGGCCAATACGGTGTTTCCCGGCCTTTATCATCACGCGGAAGATCCTCGCGTTTGACGTCGCCCAACCATTCTTGTGGTGTGTCCTTTACGAAGGATGGTAACGTCACTCGATCAACGTCCGCGCCCGCAATCGGGCCGAAATACGCCACGCGCTGGCAGGCTTCAAAAAGAATCATCTCGCCCACGTTCTGGTCGGTTCCCGCAACCCCTCCGAAGACTGCCCGCTCCTCACGGTTCCCCGCGATCCAGTTGTGCGTGACGGAACCCCGCCCGGTGGATAGCCAGATCATGCGTCGCCCCGTGGGGCCACCTCCTTCACTCCCCGGTGGAACGGCGCAGACATTGCCTTCGATGATGCATTCCTCGACCGGTTCATTTCGTCCATTGATGTAACCCTCTGCATTCCCGCCCCAAAGTGTGACGCTGATCAGGCGATTCTCGGAGAGGTCGCACTGCCTCACCCCCGATAGAAAGAGGGGAGATCGGGCCCACAAATCGCAGCCTTTGACCACGGCACCGAACGCATGAAACAGCCGGACCCCACAGTTCTCAGCCTGTTTTCCTTGACAATCCCGCACTTCGACGTTTTCCATGCGGCAGTTGTAAATCCATTGAGGAAACTCGGGATGACGAACGACAATCCCCAGGTTGGTCTGGATACTTCCCAACACCGTCAGATTACGCACGGAAGCGCCGTCACCGGCCAGCCACACGCACGCCTTTTCGGCACCAGGTAAGCTTCCCTCCTTGGTTTGAAAGTCAACCACGTCTTCTCCCTGGAGCACGACCAGGTGCGGCCCGGAGACGGGAAATTCGCCTTCCTGGGGTTGCCAGGACGGATCATCCGTGAAGACAAACGCGTCGATGTGAATCCCGCCTCCCTGTTCGTTTTTCCATTTGAGGACATGTTCTCCCGCGGACGCCGTGAGTGTAGCGGAAAGACTCCATCGGAACGTGCCGAAACTTCCCGTGTTCGGCAGATTCTCCAGACGAACGGGAGGATTGTCGTCGAGAGTGAGCGTCATTCTGCCCGAGACTCCCGGCTGTCCCCAGGGCGACATGTCCGTGGCGTAGCGCAACCACACGTGCCAGTCGCCCGCCCGAGGGAATGTCACCTTGTACACCATGGTGTCGCCGGGAGTGTGAACCGCGGCAGGCCCCTGATTCCACGCACTGCCCTGAAATTGGGCGAACTTGACGGCGGGGCTTGACGGTGCTTGAAGGATCGTCCGGCCCTTCCCTTGCCCATTCACAGTCACCCCAGCGGGAATCACTAAGGTTCCAGAAAGCGTGTATCGGCCCGCCGATAACGTCAGGATGCCTCCGCCTTGCGCACCCAAAGCATTGACTGCGGCCTGAATGTCTGTCCCGGTAAGCTGCATCCCTGTTGGGGCTGGTGCCTGTGCCTGCACCTGAATGGTTATTGGGTCGCTCCATCCCCACTGTCCCCCGGCACCGGCGTGAACTCGAAGTTGATACCGCCCCGGGGCAAGATCATCGGGCAGACGGAGTGTGGCCGAGTATTTCCCCGAAGACAACGAAGGCAACCACGACCCACTTCCCGATTCGGACTCAAGATAGGCGAACACTTCTGCAAAATGGGGTCGCCTGCCGATGTTCCGGCCAAACACCCGCACGGTGCCGCCGGGAGTGCACGTGCGGGGATAACACCACCACAATTGTGGGCGGTTGAGAACCAAAGGCTGCGATCGGCCATTGGCATTTTCAACCCATACCACGAACGGCCCATCATAGGCGCGTTCGGGGATTGTGGCGGCCAACATCTTGCCAGTGCAAAACTGAATTTTGGGACGAATTTCCGCTCCATCTTCCCGATTGGGGCTCAATCCCCACATAAAAACGTTTTCGGTAAGGCCTTCGCCAACCAGCAGGAAGGTTTCGTCCGGACCTGCATCATCCGTCCACGAGGAAATGACAGGCACGCCCGGGCCCGACTTGCCTTCGGGCACCCTGTACGCTGGCCCCGGCGGTGGAGGCAACTCCGCCGGTAAAGGAAACGATATTCCAGCAAAGAAAAATGCCAGCAGGATCGAAAATCGTGCCATGGCAGGATTTCGGTGCGCTCGTGTGCGAGTACGAATGTTCACAGCCTCTGGAATGACGATCATTATTTCTGGAATGATGGAGTGTTGCAATGATTTTCTGCCGATAGTATGCGACTTTAGGGCAAAAGCTGTCGACGGGACTGGCTGGGCCCCACTTCAGCCGTTCAGCTCCATCGCTTCTTCCCAGTGTGCGTACAACGATTGAAGTTTTTGCTCCAGTTCTTCGAGCTCCTGTTTGAGCCGCTTCACCCGATCGCCGTGGCGATACGTTTCCGGCTTGCTGAGTTCGCGGTGTATCTCTTCCCGGCGGGCCTCGTGCTGGAGAATGTCCGCCTCGATATCCTCCACTTTGCGATAGGGGAATCGTCTCTTTCGCTTTCCTGAACCTTCGCCGCGATCGTCAGCGCGTTTGCTGGGCCTCCTGACTTGGGATTCGTCTGGAGCCGTGTCCTTTATCTTTTGTGCGGACTCCGCACGTCGGGCATCCGCGAGGGCCTGGTACATTGCGTAATTTCCATGGATCACCCGCACCTCTGCCCCCTCGAAAACGAGGAGGTGATCAGCCACCTGATCGATAAAATAGCGGTCGTGACTGACGAAGAGAACGGTGCCGTCAAAGCGGCGTAGCGCCTGTTCAAGGGCATCGCGTGCCCAGAGGTCGAGGTGGTTGGTCGGCTCATCCAGAACGAGAAAATTCGCTTTGGCCGCGGTCAGTCGCGCAAGTGCCACTCGACAGCGTTCACCCCCGCTCAGGTTCCGGACGGGCGTGAGGGCACGGTCCCCTGTGATACCGAATTTTGCGAGAAGATCTCGACGCTTTTGCTCGACCAGGTCGTCACCGACGATTGAAGTGGGGAGAACCGCGTCCATGGCGGGTAGATCGGGAGGTAGACATGTCAGATGCTGGTCGAAATAGCCCACTATGACATTGTGCCCTCGAATGACACGCCCCTCATCGGGCTCGACTTCTCCGAGCAGGCACTTCAGGAGAGTACTCTTGCCGCATCCGTTAGGGCCCAGGATACCCCATCGCTGACCACGCGCGATTTCAAAGGTAAGTCCCTTAAAAAGCGGCCGTCCAAAACTCTTGCCGAGGTTTTCGACTCTCAGCACGATATCGCCGCTTCGTTCTGCAGCGGGAAACTGGATCGGCGGCGCGGTGATTTCCCGCGGCGGTTCAACAAGCTCAATCCGTTCCAGCTTTTTGCGGCGATCCTGAGCCTGAGCTGCCTTCTGGCCGTAGTGATGGCGCCGGATGAACTCCTCTGCCTTTTCAATTTCTTCGAGTTGCTTCTCGTAAGTCCGCCGGGCGACCAGAAGCCGTTCCTCTTTTTGACGACGGTAGGCAGAAAAATTACCTGGAAATGTCTCCACCGTTCCGCGAAAAAGTTCCAGTGTCCGAGTTGTAACCTTGTCGAGAAAGTACCTGTCGTGGGACACGATGATCATTGCGGCACGGTGGTTTGCGAGAAACTCCTCCAGCCAGCGCGTGGCCTCAATGTCGAGATGGTTGGAGGGCTCGTCGAGGAGCATGAAATCCGGTTCGGAGAGCAGGAGCTTCGCCAGCAAAAGTCGGTTTTGCTCGCCGCCACTCAGTTCGCAGGCAGGTCGGTCAAAGAAATCAGGCCCCAGCCCCAGACCTACCAGAATTTGCTCGATTTTATGGTCTAGGTGATAAGCGTTGAGCCGGTGGAGTTCTTGTTGAAGTCGGTCGAATCGGGCTGCCAGTCGGGCACGCTCGTCGGGGCGCTGGATCTCCGCCAGAAGAGCCGCCGTTCTTTCGGCTTCGTGTTGCAACTCGAGCAAATGTTGCAGAGCACTCTGGGCCTCCTCCCACACGGTGCGGCCGGGCAAAAACTCCGCATGCTGCTCCAGGTATCCCAGACGGATGCCGGTGGTGATTTGGCACTCTCCCCCGTCGGGTGATTCGAGACCCGCAATGATTTTCAAGAGTGTCGTCTTGCCCGACCCGTTGGGTCCGACAAGGCCGGCCCGATCTCCGGCGTAAAGATCAAAGGTGACTCCGTCCAGGACTGGATTGGGACCAAAGTATTTTCGGATGCCTTCAACGTGCAGAACTTGCATGATGACATGGCCAAACTGATGCCCTCAGGCGGACATTTCCGGAAGAGCCCCTCTTGAGGCAGTCTGACGCGCCATGAATGAGCGCGGAACGGACAGCGGCTGCCGAAAGTCTTTACAATCCCACGATATTGTAGCCGCAGTCCACGTGAAGGATCTCCCCGGTAATTCCGCTTGACATTTCACTGAGGAGGAAAACAGCGGTGGAGGCTAGCTCATGGAGGTCCACGTTTCGCCGTAACGGGCTTTTATGTGCGGCGTGCCGCTGCATCTCATCGAATCCCGCGATTCCGGCAGAACTGAGAGTCCGCACCGGTCCCGCGCTGATGGCGTTGACGCGGATATTTTTCGGCCCCAGGTCCCAGGCCAGATATCGGACACTGTGTTCCAGCGCCGCTTTGCAGACTCCCATGACGTTGTAGCCGGGCATCACTTTTTCCGCGCCGAAGTAGCTGATCGTCAAAATGGAGCCGCCGCTTTCCATGAGCCCTCGCGCGGCACGGGAAACCGCCACCAGGCTGTAGGCCGAAATGTCCATCGCGACGTGCCAGCCCTGGCGGGTTGTCTCCACGTAAGGATTCCGCAGCTCGGCTGGTGGCGCAAATGCCACTGCGTGGACGACTAAATCGAGCTGGCCGTACTGATCTTCAATCGCCGAAAACACGTTCGCGATGTCGTCATCAGACTGTACGTCGCAGGGTAGAAAGACTTTGGGTTGATGGGCCTCGACCAGCCGGCGAACGCGGCGTTCGTTGGATGGACCCGGCAGGTGCGTGTAGGCCAGCTCCGCGCCCTCGCGATGGAGTGCCTCAGCGATGGCCCAGGCGATGCTCCGGTCGTTGGCCACACCCATGATCAAACCGACTTTGCCACTGAACAATCCCATGGTTGTCAGCATCCCTTACAAATTTCCGGAGTTGGATACAACTGTCGTACAGCAGGAAAACTCATTCTTCTTTGTCCCTCCGGAAAGCAGGATGTGATCTTTTAAGGAAATCTCCTCGGCCGACAATTATTGCCCGTTTAAAGAATCTTCGTTGATCGTAGCCTGTTCCGACCGGAAGCGGCCCGCTGTTGCATTTCACGGTTTTCATGCGAGAGCCGGGACTGGGCCCGCCAGCACATCGTACTCTTCCAAAGGTGCCATGTCTCCCGAGAGGACCTGCCGACACTTGGCCTCGAGTTCGGGGAGACGATGTTCGATATAGCGGCGAGCGACGCGACGCTTGCGTTCGTTGGCGGTAGCCTGCCCCAGCAGGAGATGGCCCACGATGCAGATGATGGCGGAATCCACCAATCGGCGCCCCGCCAAATCGAGATAGGTGGTGGACTGCGTCTTGGTGAACTGAATTGCCTCCTGGACGCGCTTCCGCGCTTCGATCAACTCATTCCGCAAATCATCAAGGAGTTTGTCGCCATACACCCTGTTTTCGAAATCAGCGACGTAACTTTCAAACGATCCGGAAGCTACGCCGCGTACGGCGGCCACGATTTGGAGTTGGCTGGTCCCCTCATAAATTGTGGTGATCCGGGCATCCCGTAAATAGCGCTCCGCCGCGTAATCCTTCATGTACCCCGACCCGCCGAGAACTTGGATGGCATCGTTCGAAACCTGGACGCACATCTCGAACGCGTAGTATTTGCTAATGAGCGTAAACATGCCATTGATGCGTTTCAGCGTCCGGGCCAGTTGCTTCCGCTCTTTCTGTTCGTCTTTGGGAAGATCGGGCACGGTTTCCAGGATTCGCAGATTGTTGTTTTCCAAATCACAAATGCGGCTTGTTTCGTAAGTGAGCGCCCGGGCGGCTTCGATGGCAATTTTCATTTCAGTGACCATCTCGGCCACCGCGGGGAGACGCTCGATCGGCCCACCGAATTGTTGACGTGTGTGCGCGTACACCCGGGCCAGGCGAAAAGCAGCTTCCGCGATTCCCAGGGACTGGGCGGCGATTCCTACCCGGGCACCGTTCATCAGCGCCATAACGTAAGTAATCAGGCCGCGCTGACGTTCGCCAATGAGCCGCGCGGGCGTATCGTCGAACACAAGCTCGCAGGTCGGACTGCCATGGATTCCCAGCTTTTCTTCCAGGTGCCGGACACGCACCCGCTCGTTCCGCTCGGTGATGAAAAGACTGAGTCCCCGGCCGTCCTGGATGTCGGGTTCACTTCTGGCCAGGACGAGCAAAATCTCACCACAGCCGTTGGTGATAAAACGTTTGACACCATTGAGTCGCCACTGTCCCGTTTCGTCCTGATATGCGCGGAGACGCACAGCCTGCAGATCGCTTCCCGCATCCGGTTCGGTCAGAACCATGGCCCCCGTAACTTCGCCCCGGGCAAACCGCGGAAGGACCTCATCTTTGATGTCATCTGATGCGAATGCGTTGATGGTCTCCGCGATGCCCTGGAGCCCAAACAGGTTCATGAAGGAGGCGTCTGCGCGGCTGACAATCTCGGTGGCCATTGTGTAAATGAGATTCGGACAATTCAGACCACCGTACTTACGCGGGAGGGTGAAACCCATGAGATCAGCCTGGGCCATGCGGCGAAGATTTTCCCGAACCAGGGGGTGGAGCGTGACGGTGCCGTCCTCGTTGAGTTTGTTTCCTTCCCGGTCGATCTGCTCCGCATGCGGCGCGATGATATCGGCGGCAATCTGGCCGACAATTTCCAGCACCCGCCAGTAATTGTCCACCGCATCTTCTTCATCGATGGGGACATAATCCGCATCGCCGTTGGCGGCATACGCCTCTTGCAGCCGCGCCAGTTCCTTCAGATCGATGTGCCGGAACAAAAACTGGATGTCTTCGTTATCCAGAAAGTAGTTCCCCACAGATGATTCTCCCGTTTACCAATTCCCGAAAGCCGCTTCTGAATTGCGATTGAAAACCCAGCCAGTTGTATCCTTGCCCGTTGGTGCCTCCACACGAACAATATCAGCTCACCTTCGTCGTTCACGAAGGGCTTTGATCATCATCGGAATGACCTTTTTCAGATCACCCACGATCCCGTAATGGGCAATGGAGAAAATCGGGGCGTTTGGATCGATGTTGATCGCGATGATTTTGGCAGACTCTTCCATTCCTGCCCGGTGCTGGACCGCACCAGAAATGCCGGCGGCAATATAGAGGGCGGGCCGGACAGTGGTCCCCGTCTGGCCAATCTGGTGCTCCTTGCCGATAAAACCGCTATCCACCGCCGCACGGCTTGCCCCCACGGCTCCTCCAATCGCTCCCGCCAGCTCATGGATCAGCCGAAAATCCTCTTTGCTCCCCACTCCCCCACCGCCCGCAACGATGACTCGGGCGCTCTTCAAGTTCACCTTCCGCGGTTCGATATGTCTTTCAATGAGCCGCAAGGCCAACAGCGATTCGTCGATCTCCACTTTTTCATCGATGATTTCGCCATTGCGGGAGGGATTGGGCGGTAGCAGCGGCATGACACCTTCCCGAACGGTGGCCATTTGCGGCCAGCGGTCGTAATTGACAATCGTGGCGATAATATTGCCCCCGAACGCCGGCCGAATTTGCAGAAGCAGATTGCGATGGACTTCCTTTGTTTTCGGGTCGGTCACATCGCTGATTTGGAGATCCGTGCAATCCGCGGTCATTCCTGCCTGAATGGCCGAGGCCACACGCGGTGCCAGATCCCTTCCTAGGGGAGTTGCCCCGTAAAGCACAATCTGTGGCCGGTATTTTTCAATCAGGGTGCAGAGGACCCGGGCATAGGGGATTGTCTGGAAATGGGCCAATCGCGAATCTTCCACGACATACACGCGATCAGCGCCATGCGCGATGAGCTTGCTCGCGAGAGGGCGAATCTGGTGTCCCGGAAGAACCGCTCCGACGGGTACTTTCAGTACGTCAGCGAGTTGCCGTGCCTTGCCGCAGAGTTCAAGCACAACATCGTGCAACGAGCCGTCTTCTTGCTCCGCAAAAACCCAAACTTCTCCTTGGCGATTTGGTGCGATCATGATTGAAACCGTTTCCCTGAGTACACACTCCCGTTGGCTGATCTTTTAGCTCTCTCTTTCTCGGTATCTAATTTGGCGGTCGCCTGGCTACCTTTAATCCGCGGATTTTCAGGCGATCACCTGTCTTCCGGAGGGTGAGGGTTTTACTGTTTATCCAAGGGTCCGGTCCACAACCAGTTCGTCGATCAGACGGCGGATTCCTTCCTCGGTCGGCGGAATATTTGTGAAGCCTTTCTTGGTCAGGACAATGGCCTGGACACGATAAACCTTGGTAGGCGAGCCTGGCAGACCACAACGATTGAGGTCCGCGTGAATATCATCGAGGCTCCATTGCTCCATCAGCAGCCCCTGCCGGGCCAATTCTTGTTTGCGCCGCTCAACGGCGTCCAACAGCTCCTCGTCCGAGACCTGGCCCAGGCTGGCCTTCACTTCAGCCTCAATCTCCGCGGGAATACGAGCCCGCTTGTACCGCATCACTTTTTTCGCGGCTGGAGGCCGCGGCTGATTGGCCCCCCCGATCACCGTAAACAGGACGGGCAGTTTGACCTCCACAACTTCCCAACCCCGTCCCACATTTCGGCGCACTCGGGCGGTTCCGTTTTCAATCCAGTCGATCTTTTCGAGGTAGGTCACCTGGGGAATGCCAAGCTTTTCCGCGATTTGGGGGCCCACCTGGGCGGTGTCACCATCGATGGCCTGCCGACCGCACATGACGATGTCAAACCTGCCGATTGTGCGGATAGTCTGAGCGAGAATGTAGCTCGTGGCGAGGGTGTCGGACGCAGCCGCCCGGCGATCCGTAATCAGGATGACTCGGTCGGCACCCCGACAAAGACAGTCCCGAAGAACGTCCGCCGCTTTGGGAGGTCCCATGCTGATCGCCGTGACGGTTCCGCCGTAGCGGTCACGGATCTCCAGGGCGGCCTCCAGGGCATTAAGGTCTTCCGGGTTGAAAATGGCGGGCAATGCGGCACGATTGACCGTGCCGTCCTCCTTCATGGCCTCAGCAGTGATGTTTGCGGTGTCGGGAACCTGTTTGACACAGACGACGATGTCGTATGGCACAGCGCGATTCTCCCAGACGTGTTATCCCCCCGAAAGCATCATTCAGTACTAGTCTTGCGTAGTATTTTGTGGACCTATCCTTTTTGACTCGTAATTTGGCAATCCGAAGGACCACCCGTTCTAGCTTATTTCGGGCAAAATGGTTTCCGGCTCCGGGTAATCCGCCCAACTTTAAGGGCATAAGATGCCAGATTGCCAAAATGCCTATTGTAGCGAAAGAGCGAAAACTGCGGAACGGCACCTTTTGGAGGCAACGCCCCACAATAGAAGGGTATAATCGTACAATATCGAGGCAATCACAAGCTGGGTTTCCGGCCCGTCATCCTGAATACGGATGTTTCCACGGGGCCCGATACTCTCGCTTGAGGAGCTTCTCCGCCGCCGGATTATCCACGATGGTGCCTTTGGCCTCGTCCCAGTGGACGACCGAATCGCTCTCATAAGCGATCATCGCGAGTTTCACAGTGACGGTGGAGCGGTATCCTTCCTCGATCGGACAGGCAGGCTGACGTCCTTCTCGAACGGCCGTCAGAAAGTCTCGCATGTGTTCCAGGCCCGCATCGGTCGCGGGGGTGTATTCCTTGCGATCGGCGTTTTTGCCATTGGGTATCACGACCCATCGGTTGTCTGTGACGAACACTGTGGCCTTGGTGCCAAAGAAGAACACGCCGTTATTCACTTCGGGGGTGTACTCCTCAGCACCCCATAAGCGGTGCCGCCACACGAGCGGTCCCTCATCAAATTCAAAATGCGCCGTGAGCGTATCAGGTGTGGTGATGATCCCCTTGAGCTTGTAGATTCCTCCGGTGGCGGCGACCTTGTGGGGCGTCGTGAGATTCAAGATCATCCGCGTGGCATCCACCAGGTGAATACCCCAGTCCACCAGATGCCCGTGGCCGGTTGTTCTTTCCAGCCTCCAGTTGAAATGGCCCACCTGCTCGCTGTAGGGAATGAGCGGCGCTGGACCGCACCAGAGGTTCCAATCCAGGCTGGACGGGGGATCTTTAGGTGTGGGATCTTTGGTTCCAGCGCGATAATGAATCTGCGCATCGACCTGGATGATATCTCCAGCGTCGCCGCCTTTGATGAAATCCCGCACCTGTCGAAAACTGGCGTGCTGTCGTCTTTGAAAACCGATTTGGACAATACGTCCGCTATCCCGTACAGCCTTCAAAAGTGCTTGACATTCGCGAATATCATAGGCGAGCGGTTTTTCACAATATACATGGAGTTTCCGATCCAAAGCCGCCAGCAGGTGAAGGGCATGCCAGTGGGGCGGACTGGCAATGATTACCGCGTCAAGGTCGGAATTATCGAGCATATCCTGGTAGAGCTTGAACGTCTTAGGACGCGTGCCCTGAAGTTGCTCCAGTTCCGCGGCGGATTTTTCGAGATGTTCCGAGTCCACGTCGCAGATGCTGCTGATGACCACGCCGCCCGCCTTCAGCGCGGCACGCGCATCAACCATTCCGTACCAACCCACCCCGATAACGCCCAGTTTGAGGGGCGACTCCACTCCCGCATGCACGGATTTCATGAAAAAGTTAGGGATGGTGGTGGCAGCAGCGATTACGGAGCCACTTTGGAGAAATGCACGACGCGTTGTTTTCATGGGTATTCCCTCCAGTTAACAGATGCCTTACCAATGATCGGTTTGTTTATCGGTCCTGGCCCGGCTCGGCAGTACGGTATTCGTACGCCCCAAGATCGATGCCCTTTCCTTGAGGTCTGTGGACACCCAGGATGTCAATGCTGGGTGCCAGCTCCGCCGTACCCGCGTCGATGGCGGGGCAATCTGGCCGGAGACGCATGTCATACCGGTTCGGGTTGAGGAAGAAGTCTTCCGGACGTTCCACGACCAAGTTGTGATCCACAGTCATATTTTCGCCGCGAACGTCCAGTGCACTGGCCAAATTGTTTCGCACCACGCAATCTCGGGAGGGTGTGCCATTTTTGTGGTTCCCGATGCGGATGGCGGCCGGTCCCGGGCGATAGGTGTTGGGATCGATCACCGTGTTGTTGACAATTTTGCAGCGCACCGCACCACCCAATGTGATGCCATGATAGTGGTCCACAACCACCACGTTGTTTTCGATGAGCCAGTCTTCGTACATGCCGTCAAAGCATCCGATGCCCTGAAGAGTACCTCGATGGGGTTGCTGGGGATCTTCGTAATTGATGATGATGTTGCCGCGCAGGACGACGCCTTTTACCACGCCAGTTCCCACACCGCCGGGTCCCACAGACCAGCTTTGAAAACCATCGTCGTGGTTCGCATTAACGTCGTAACAGTTTTTCACAATGTTGTACTGGAACACCGTGTGATCACCCAGTCCCCGGAGGCCGTCGCCTGCGAAGTTTTCCACAACATTTCTTTCCACAAGGCAGTGCGCCCCGCTCACTGAAATCCCGAAATTGACGTTTTTGAGGTAATTGCCCCGAAGTGTAATCCGTGGCCCATCGGCGAGAATCCCATCGCAGGAAAGGTTATTCCAGTCGTCCGCTGTCCAGCGTGAAGTGTCGGCAGCGGATTGAAGATGACAATTTTCCACCACAATATCGTGAACTGGTCCGCGCCAACCGTGCGATTCCAGGCGGATCAAGACGCGCGGCCTCTCCCCTTCCCCGTATTCCGGACTTACATGCAGACCTCGCAGGATCCAGTGACAACCCGACTGAATGTGGATGCGTCGAAACCGGGGAGTGTGGCCGGGTTCAGCGGCAATCGTGATCGCGCTGGGATTGTAATACCCTTGAATGCGGAGTTCACCGAAATCACCAGTGCGAAGGTAGATCGTGTCGCCCGGTTTTACAGGAGCGCCGGGATTTCTCGGGACGAGTTTCACTCCCTCCCGATACGGCAAGGATTCCCACGTCTGAGACTCGATCAGGCCTCTGTCGAACAGTTCCTGGAGGCTCTTCCAGGGGCGTTCCTTACTTCCATCGTTCTCCGAACGGCCCTGAACGGGGTCAACGTAAAACTCGGCACCGAGCAAGGAAGTCACGGAACCGAGGGCCGTCATTGCGAATGCGAGTAAACAGGTTCGGAAAAGCCGACCTGAAGGTTGCATGGAAAAATTCCCTGTCGCTGGACTTAATTCTGTTTTCATTACCATCATCCTCGATTACTTTTCGATGGAAAGATTGCCCAGATTATATGGAGGCATTCTGTCCTGGCCAATCACCCCCAATTGCGACTTATCTCCACTTTCCGCGTGGCGACAGAAAGGGGGCGGACCTCGCTGTCGGTGGGCACAACGAGCGTAGCGCTCCGATCCTTTGGAGGGATACACTTGGCCCGTTTGCTCTCCAAGGTTGGATAATCGACTTCACCGATCGGACTCCGTCTGCTTAATTCAGTTCTGGCTCAAATGCAGGGTCAACACCTGAATTGCGCCGACAGCACATTGAGACCCTGGCGTATCACAAATTCTTAAAAAAACTATGGTGGCTCAAACGCTGAAGCGAGATTCACTTCGTGTGTCCGATCTGGTGGCCGGTTGCAGGGATGTTCGCTCAGGCAGAGCAGATTGATGGGCCGGCCAGATGATTTTCCGCGTCGTTCCCATGTTGCCTGCATTTTTGTTGCGGAAAACCGGCGAGTGATCGCTCGGACTCAGGGAGTATTCCGTGTAGGCGGAGACCGGTTCGGCTTGGCCGTTTCATTGGCGTTGCCAGATGCCGACTGGACGTTTTGGGCAAGGATGGGAAGCGGGTCATAAAGAGGCATATGTCGGTAGTACACTTCGAGTGTGCAGATTGCCAGCGCTGTGGTGTAAATGCGACCTCCCTGTCGGCCGTAGCGCTCCGTAGGATCCCAACTTCCCGCCAGTGATCCGGTTTTCCGCTGGGTGGTCAAAAGCGTCGCTTTCATGGCCTCATTCCATTTACGCCAGAACTCTCCACCCATGTTGTGCATCACCTGGGTGGCATAGTACATGTAATAGAACCAGGGTTGAGACGTGTCGAGCTTTTTGGGGGACGGTAGATTCTCGAGGAGGTAGTACGCCCCCGCCTTCATTCCCCGGTGTTCCCGGGGCCAGCCCAGATATTGCCGGCACAACAGTGCTTCTGCCGTCATAGTCGGAGTGGCGGCGTGTCCCGGTAGATAGGCGTAACGGCCTCCGTATTGATCCGTTTGTGCTGAATCGAGGTACTGAGACGCTTTGTAGAACACACTGTCTGGTACCCGAAGGTAAGCCATTTTCCCGCTGCGAAGGGCCATCAACTGCCAGCCCAGCACACTGGTGTCCCCTTCCTGTCCCGGGTCATACCGCCACCCACCCGCCGGATGCTGCGCGCGAATGATAAAATCGAGCGCTTTTTGAGCAGGTTCTCGAAGTTCTGGGTCCTGGGTCATGGCGTAGGCTTCGCAGAGCACGAGCGCTGCCTGCCCATGCGCGTACATATCGCCAATGCCGTTTCCCCGGAGATCACCGTCTGGTCCCTGTTGACTGACAAGCCAGTTAAGGCCCTTCAAAACGACCTGGCGATATTCTCCCTGGATGTGTGTCTGACCTGCTCCAAGAAAAGGCAGCAAGGCCAGAGCGGTGCCTGCCACATCCGCTTGTTGCCCGAGTCCATCCTCGTCACCAGAGGCCCCCGGCGCCAAATGGAATGCGTGGAGGGACCAACTCCCGTCAGCATTTTGATGTTTGGCCAGCCATTGCAGTCCCCGGGCGACCGCGGCCTCGGTTTCGTTGGTCCCTCCCTGTTCAGCCAGGAGCCGTGATCGCACCGAAGGATCCCGACCGGCGAATATGGCAGCCACCGGCCGAGAGGGCAGCACATCGCTCAGACGATCCGCGATCGCGGCCATGGGAAGTGTGGGCTGAAGCGATTCACCCAGTGAATCGGGGGCAAACTGGTCAACGAGTCCCACCTCCTGATCCGCGGGCAGTTGAACATCGGTCACCAACCCCGCTTCTTCGAACTCGTTCGGAAGATGCTCACGCTCTTCCAGCAACCCTTCCTCCCCGGGGCTGTCTCGATAGTTGATCGACGTGGAAAGCGTGATGGCCGGCGGGGGTAAACGCCCGGGCGCCGTCAACATTCCCAGAAGCAGGAATGCGACCAGGTGGAACACGAGGCTGACCAGCCAGGCGGGGGCGTCCTCCCAAATGACGCGCCAAAGGCTGCGAACTTTCCGCGGGGCGATGGCCTGACGGAGAAATTCCCGTCGTTCCTCCGCCTGGCGCGAAGTGGGACCAATCGGCCGGCTGGCCGATTCCGCCAACTCTGCCGTCCAACGTGGAGGTGCAGAGCTCTTCGAACTTTGCCCCGCGCTGCCGGAGCGAAGCGAAGGTTGGATCGAACGGGCGGCCTGCTGTACCTGTTGAAGCCGTTCTGCCTCCCAAAGCTGGAGCAAACGTATCGCTTCCGCTTCTTGCTCCTCCGTGAGCTCCACGCTGGCCCCGCACCGCCAGCAGTCCGCCAACCGCAACCAAAGCCGGATGGACATTGGGGCCCCACAATCGGGACACGCACAGGCGAGAATGCCTCCGTCCAGCCATATTTGGCCGGGTTGCAGGGACGAGTGACCTTCATGGCTTGCGGAGCCGGTCTCAACCGCTGGCGGAGACTGGGCGAAGGGCTCCGAGTTTTGAGAAATATCCCGCATCGGACCAGATGACAACGTCTCGCTGTTATAGGATTCGGACGCCTTCCCTAATCGTCATTGTACCAGCCGGGACGAAAAAACCCATGTTTTCCCCTCCTTTTTTGCGAAAGCCGGCCGTTTCTTGAGAGTCCCAGAACATCACGCGGGGAATTACGACGCACGCCTCCACCGTGCCAATGAACCTGCTGCCGAGCTTGTTTCGTTTTCCCACCAGATTCGTAAAAATGGAAGCGAATGGAAACTTGCAAAGTCGGCATGCAGCCTCGAATTTGATGACATCCCGCGTGGAGATTGTGAACCCTCGTTGGCAGGCACGTGATTCCCGATGAACCTGAGCTGGATTGTTGACGATCCCACTCCTATGGTGGTCATTATTGTGATTGTAGAGGCGATTCTCGGCCTTTTCTTTGTTGCCACGGTCCAGAAACCGTTCTTGTGGGGTATGGGAGGAGCAGCCGCAATCCTCGGCCTGGTGCTCCTGGTTGACTACCTTGTGGTAACCGATCGAGAGGCAGTCGAACAGACGATCCGTGATGGCGTTTCGGCCCTCCGCGAGAATGATCTGGATCGCGTCCTGACGTTTCTTTCTCCTTCCGCCGTTAAAACGCGAGAAAGGGCAATTTGGGCCATGAATCTCGTCCGTTTTACTGGGATCCGCATTTCCGACCTGAAGATCGAGGTCAACCCCCGCACGAATCCCCCCACGGCAGAAGCCCGGTTTTTTGCGGTCTTTCGTTATGAATTCCGTGAGAAGACAGCCGAGCAGATTTACGAAGCCTATGCGGCCCGATTTACCGTCATCTTTGAAAAGGTCAACAACCGCTGGCTCCTCACCGACCACTACGAGTACGAAGCAGCCCGACTGTAGTACATCTCACCCGCGGGTTGCGCGGGGCGTGCCGCTCTAACGGCCGAGTTCGTCCGCAGACTTCTGGCGGTCGGCCACCTTGTCGACGAGAAAATCCTCAGTAAATCGGGTGCGGTAGTGAAAGCTGCTCGCCGGTCCCTGGAAGCCGACAACCTGCCGATCTACCTCGATTTCCTGGGAAAGAATGTGTCCGGCCGTCACGTCGAATTTGATGGTCCCTTCACTCAATCGTTGGACGAGCTGAACTTCCACTTCGGGGTCATCGATCGGCGTCAGAACCTGGGTTTTTACCTCAATTGTGGCCACGTCATTCTTCACAGACACAAGCGTGAACTTCTGCTGCACTTTAACTTTTTTGACTGTTCCATTGCGCAGCGGCACCATGATTTCATCGGGGAAAGTCCACGATTCACCAATGGCCACGGGCTCTTCCGGGAATGGGACTGTCAGGTAGCCATGGGTCTGGAAGGCATCGGGTTCCAGTTGTTCTCTTTCAAGGACATGGCCGCGGGAATCCAGCGTGATCCTGGCAAGCGGCTTCCCCACCGTTTTGGCGACGTCCTCAAATCCCAGGGGTGGCTCCTGTTTCTCCCGGGTTGAATAGCGAACCTCGGGACGCCCCCCGATGCGATGTGTCATGTCCACGTCATCCACTTGCAATTGAAAAGTCACCGTTCCGTCTGGCCGCCGGGAAAGCACTTTCCATGTTTTAACTGATTGCGTTACCGTCTCGGCTGTTTGTTCTGTTTGCGTCACAACCGTGCGAACGCTCGCTCTGTGGACGACCCGCCAGCGAAGCTCCTCACCGGGCTGAAGACTGTAACGGAGCCGATAGCGACCGGGTTGAGAGCTCGACGGTTTTTCCGATTGATCCGCGGCCGAAAACCGCCCCAGACCCGGTACTGCCAAGCAAACTACAAACGCACTCATTAAGACATAATGTTTTTTAATGAACATGATGACGTCCCTGTTGCGATTGTGGCAACGAACAATCCGAGCCCACGCGATACGACCGCGCTCACGTTTATGACTCCGGTTTGTGGCCGTGCATTGTCAACGGCTGCGGCGTAGATCGCCACTGTTATAAAAGCAGAACGCTCGGTCGCAAAGGTCAATTTTTTTGGAAATCCCCCTCACCTGGAAATTTGGGATTCTTGAGGAAAAGGCGCAAAGTTTTGCGGGCGGTTTCAAAAGGTAGGAAAGCGATAATTCCATCGCTTCGAGAAGCGTGACCACCGGAGCTAAGCTTTGCGGATTACTTCCTGTCCCATCGGGCGTGATTCTGGGGAGTTGCTCGCGCTTCCGCGAATGCCGCAACGGCTGTCAGGAGATGTTTTCGATCGCTGGCACACAGGAACGCGTATGACCTCCCCAGCCAAGTTTTTCCCGCAGAGTGCGGTAATAGCTATGGCCGGGAGCACTGACGAGTTGAAATCTCGGTTCGGCCCGACGGACCCGTACGCAGTCTTCTCCGCGGAGTGTATCGATCGCCTGCCCATCGATCACCAGCATCGTGTTGGGCTGGGGATTGAGAACGCGGAGTTCGTACGTGCGATCCGCGGAATCGACCACCGGCCGATTGGACAGCGTGTGGGGACTGATAGGCGAAATGACAACCGCATCCAGGTCTTTCCGGAGGATGGGACCACCCGCGGACAGCGAGTGAGCTGTGGAACCCACCGGGGTGGCGAGGATCAGGCCGTCCCCAGAATACACCGTTGCCAGATCGTGATCCACCCACAGTTCCACGTCTAGGAGACTGAACGGTGGCCCGTTGAGAATAGCCACCTCGTTGAGTGCCAACCATGATCCGCAACTCAAGCCGTCGCGCATCAGTTCACAATGCAGCATGAGGTGGTCGATGATCGGAAGTGGGCCGCGTGCTGCGAGAACCAGCACGGCTTCCAGTTCGTGTGGCGAAATATCCGCCAGAAAGCCCAGCCGACCGAGATTGACAGCGATAACCGGAAGCTGCCGGTTCCCCATTTGTCGTGCTGCCCGCAAAATCGAGCCGTCGCCACCGAAGACGATGGCAAAATCCGCCTGAAATTGCGACAGATCGACCTCGCCCGTCAGGTCGATGACGAGGATCTCCGCGTACCGTTCGATCATCGATTTCAGGCGGTTGACCTCCCGCACGACGTCCGGCCGACCCCCATATCCAAGGATGATCACCTTCATAGCGGAATCTCTCGCGGGAGCACGTGTTGAGGCCTCGACGCCACCCCGGCGTGGATCAGGAAAATGCTCTCCGGTGGCATCGTCTTTCTGCTGCTTGTCGGCAAGCCTGGGCGATCCCCTCCACGTCAAGCCCGAGGTCGGCAAGTTGCTCCCCTCGCTCGGCGTGTTCCACAAATCGGTCGGGAATCCCCAGTCGCTTGATATGAGACGTATTTAAGCCCGCGTCATTTGCGGCTTCCAGTACCGCACTTCCAAACCCACCCTGGAGCACCCCTTCTTCAACCGTGATCACGACCGGACTTTCCTCAATAGCGGAAAGAATGGTCTCGGTGTCCAGCGGCTTCACGAATCGGGCATTGATAACCCCGAAGTTGAGCCCCTCCTGAGCCAATTGCTCGGCGGCAGCCACGCATGCGGGTAGGAGCGCCCCGCAACAGATGATTGTTCCGTCGGCACCGTCCCGAATCCGCTCCGCCTTGCCGAGTGTCACCGGTGCGAATGTCCGCGGCACTTTTTCTGCTTTGGCCTTGGGATAACGGATGGCAACCGGCCCATCGTGGCTGAGGGCGAATTCCAGCATTGCCGGAAGATCGGCGGCATCGCCGGGAGCCATGACTGTCACATTCGGGAAAGGTCGGAAGTACGCGAAATCAAACACGCCATGGTGAGTCGGACCATCTGCTCCCACCACGCCAGCGCGATCCATCATGAACACAACGGGCAGATTCTGCAGGGATACCTCCTGGAAAAGTTGATCATAGGCACGCTGGAGGAATGTGCTGTAAATATCCACGATGGGACGGACGCCCGCCTTTGCCAAACCTGCGGCGAACCCAACCGCATGCGATTCGCAAATTCCCACATCGAAATAGCGATCGGGGAATTCATCGCGGACCGGTTCGAGCATATTCCCCTGGCACATGGCGGCCGTGATCACCACCACCCGCTTGTTCTTGCGCATCTGTTCCAGAATGGCGTTTCGTGCGACTTCGGTGAACGTCACCGAGGAGCCGTTGCTTTTGAAGGCGACCTCGGTGCCATTAATTCGGTGGAACGGTGCGGGGGCGTGAAATGTTCGAGGATCGCGCTCTGCCGGCGGGAATCCACGCCCTTTCTCGGTCAATACGTGCAGCAGCACTGGCCCGGGGAACTGCTTGACCATTCGGAGATACTTCTGTAGTTGGGCGATGTTATGCCCGTCAACCGGTCCGATATAGCGGAATCCCAACTCCTCAAATAGCATTCCGCCGAGCATCCCGGCCTTTATCGCATCGCGGAGTTGATCGAGAAGCCGCTCCATCGACGTTCCCACCAGCGGCACCTTGGACAGCAGATTATAAACTTCGTTCTTTATGCCGGAATACAGCGGGGCCATGCGAAGGCGATCGAGATATTCCGCGATACCTCCCACTCTCTGGCATATGGACATCCGGTTGTCGTTGAGAACCACGATCAGCGGCTTTTTGAGCCATCCCGCGTGGTTCATGGCCTCGGAGACAATTCCGGAAGGAAACGCTCCGTCGCCAATAACCGCCACAACATGACGATGCTCTTCCGGTCGAACCAGATCATCGCCGCATTTCAGCCCAACGGCCGTGGAAATGCTGCATCCCGCATGGCCAGTCATGAAAAGATCGTAGGGACTTTCCGCGGGGTTGGGATAGCCCATCAAACCACCTTTGGTTCGGATCGTGTGGAAACGATCGAACCGTCCGGTAATCATTTTGTGGGGATACACCTGATGCCCGGTGTCCCAAATGAGGCGGTCCCGGGAAAAATCAAAGACGGTGTGGAGAGCAAGCGTCAGTTCAACAACCCCCAGATTGGAGGCAAAATGGGCCGAGCGCGTGCCGAGAAGCTGGCACATCGTCTCCCGAATTTCGCCAGCCAGTTCCTGCAACTCCTCAAGACTGAGCGATTGAAGATCCTGGGGTGACTTAATGCGGTTGAGGATCTTGACCATCAGTGTTTCCGAGTCCCCACAAAAAAGGCCAGTGCCACGAGATGGCGTCCATCGATCGGTAACTCTGCCAGGGCCTCGGCAGCCTGAGAAACGAGCTGGCCAACCATCTCGCGGCTTTTCTCAACTCCCAGAAAACGAGGGAATGTCAATTTTTTCTGGGCGTCATCCTTTTTCAAGCGTTTCCCTACCAATTTTTCATCACCTTCAAGATCAAGCAAGTCGTCTGTAATTTGAAAGGCGAGCCCCAGTGCCCTGCCATATTCGCGCAATCCGCGCAAAACCTCCTCCGTGGCTTCGGCGAGGGTGCCCCCCAGCATGAGGGATGCTTCGATCAAAGCCCCTGTTTTTCGGCGATGAATGGATTCCAGCAGCTCGAGCGAGCCCTCGGCTGTGGCTGCCTGAATGTCATCTGCCTGGCCACCCACCAACTGGCAGGGCCCCGCAGCCTCCGCCAGCAACCTGCAGCATTCGGCGGCCAAACGGGGAGGATGGATATCCTTCGCCAAAGTCTCGAATGCCAGCGTCAAAAGCGCATCACCAGCTAGGATCGCCGTCGCCTCGTCAAACTTTCGATGACACGTCGGCTGGCCCCGCCGCAGATCATCATTGTCCATAGCGGGTAAGTCATCATGGATGAGGGAGTACGCATGAATCATTTCGACGGCGCATGCCGCCGGTAACGCCCGATCCCATTCCTTCCCGCACGCTTCCGTACTAAGAAGTACCAAAAGCGGCCGGAACCTTTTGCCAGGGGCCAGGAGACTGTATCGGATGGCTTCTCTGAGTCGGGAAGGACATCCTTCCGGAAAATTTGTGCGACGGTCCAGCTCGGCATCGATCCGCTGCCGCATTTCCTCTAGATGCGCGGCGGTTTCCTGCCAGTCGTAGGAAGGAATTCTCACGTTGGACATGAAAGAGAGACCTACTGCGTAACGAACGCCGAGATTTTAAGTTCGCTAGTTCCTGACCGGATTCAGCTTTCCTCCCCTTTTGCACCCCGCCTTCGACTACGTTTTTCCCGTTTTTCTTCCAGAGACATTTCTTCTTCTGCGAACGGCTTTGTGATGGGAGTTCCGTTTTCGCCGATGCCGGTGAGGATTTCAATTCGCTGTTCGGCACGTTTCAAAAGTTCCCGACATCGCCTGATCAGCCGAATTCCGCGTTCGTAGGCTGCCAGGGCCTCATCCAAACCGAGATTGCCCCGCTCGAGTTGTTCCACGACGCGTTCCAGCTCCCCCATCGCTTTTTCGAACGACAGCTCTTCTTCCGGGCTGGAAGACTCAGCCCTATCCTGAGCGGCATTCGGCACGCATGCCTGGTCGCTCTTGCTCAGCGCCGATTCGCCGTCGTTGCATGAATCACCGGTCAAAGGGACCATTGCGAGATCACTCCCATTCAATTGTCGCCGGGGGCTTTGAGCTTATATCGTACACGACACGATTAATACCGGGAACCTCGTTGATAATACGTGTGGCAATCCGTCCCAAGAGGTCATAGGGCAGGCGGGACCAGTCGGCTGTCATGAAATCCTCGGTATCGACCGCGCGAACTGCGATAACCTCCTCGTAAGTCCGGGCATCGCCCATGACCCCCACGGTCTGCACCGGCAACAGGACGGCGAACGCCTGTGCTGTTTTGCGATACCATCCTGCTTTCTTGATTTCCTCCACCACGATGGCGTCTGCCTGACGAAGGATTTCCAGCCGTTCTTTGGTGACAGCACCGAGGCATCGCACCGCCAAACCGGGACCGGGGAACGGATGCCGCCACACGATCTCCTCCGGCAAGCCCAATTGAAGGCCGAGTTGTCGAACCTCGTCCTTAAAAAGATTGCGGAGTGGCTCGATCAGTTCAAACTGCAGGTCCTGTGGGAGACCACCCACGTTATGATGGAGTTTGATTGTGGCGGCTGGACCGTCACGCAAACCGCCGCTTTCGATCACATCGGGATAGAGCGTGCCCTGGGCAAGAAACCGTGCCCGCGGAATCTTGGCCGCTTCCTCGGCGAAGCATTCGATGAATATCCGCCCGATGATTTTTCGCTTTTCCTGAGGATCTGTCACCCCCGCCAGTGCGGCCAGAAAGCGATCTTCCGCCCGCACCACATGGAGATCCGTCTTGAAGTGTTTGCTGAATTCCTCAATGACGGATTCGATTTCTCCTCGCCGCATCAGACCGTTGTCGACGAGAATGCACGCCGTTTGGTCGCCGACAGCGCGGGAAAGGAGGGCCGCCGTCACCGAAGAATCGACACCTCCGGACAAGCCACAAATGACGCGATCACTACCCACGCGTTGTCGGATTTCGGCTATCGTTTCTTCCGCGAAATCTGTAAGCTTCCATGTCCCCTGACATCCGCAGACACGCTTGACAAAGTTCGCCAGGATCTGCGAGCCGTATGAGGTGTGCGTCACTTCCGGGTGAAACTGGAGTCCATAAATCGGCCGACGGCGATGCTTGACGGCCGCCAAGGGACAACTGTCGGTGGAAGCCAGGACAGTAAATTCTTCAGAAATGGCGGTCACCTGGTCGCCGTGACTCATCCACACCTGAAACTCGTTGGGCAATCCCTCAAACAGCTCATTGGGCTCCCGAATGCGGCACAGAGCCGGGCCGTATTCACGCCCCCGCTGACTTTCCACTTTGCCCCCCAGACTCTGACAGACGAGTTGCATTCCGTAGCAAATGCCCAGGATGGGCAGGTTCAGTTGAAAAAGGTCGGGGTCACAACGGGGACTGTCATTCCAGTGCACGCTGGCTGGCCCACCCGAAAAGATCAAACCGCGGGGCGCGATTTCCTGGACTCTCTCTGCAGGAATGTCGTGTCGGACTATTGCCGCATACACGTTTTGCTCGCGGACCCGCCGCGCAATAAGCTGCGCGTATTGAGAACCAAAATCGAGGACCAGGATTTTTTCGTCAGTTACGCTCATCGTATCCCGTAGATTCTATCGGTACCAAAAGAAAGATGGCCCCTCACTCGCCGAGTCTCACTCCTTTCACATGAGTGCGGAGCTTACCAGCCGTTGCTTCTTCGTACCGCGTCAAAACTTCAATATCCCTAACAGGCTTGTAATCTGAAAAATGAAGCAAGGCGCTCCCTCCGGAACGCCTTGGATCTATTTACGCTCATCAATTACGGAAAGACTTCTGGGACTTTTCCGGCCCCAAATACGGATTTGCTTCCTAGCCACCGCACAAAAGTGCAGCGGGCGAGAAGCTATTTCCTTTTACGGGGAAACAACTTGCCGCCGTAGATCGCCCCGGAACCAAGTTCCTCTTCGATCCGCAGTAACTGATTGTACTTGGCAATCCGGTCGGTTCTAGATGCAGACCCGGTCTTGATTTGTGCCGATCCAGTGGCCACGGCGAGGTCAGCAATGGTGGTGTCCTCCGTCTCGCCACTGCGGTGGCTGATGACGAACGTGTAACCCGCCCGACGTGCCATGTCGATGCATTCCAAGGTTTCCGTCAACGTCCCGATTTGGTTGAGTTTGATGAGGATGCTGTTCGCAACCCCCGATTCGATACCCTTTTGGAAGATCTTGGTGTTGGTCACGAACACATCATCCCCGACGATCTGGACCTTTTGGCCTAACCGCTCGGTGAGGAGTGCCCACCCATCCCAGTCATCTTCGGCGCAGGCGTCTTCGATGGAACAAATCGAGTACTTGTCGATCCAGGAGTCAAGCATTTCGATGACCGCCTGAGCAGACATCTCTTTGCCCCCAATCTTGTAGACGCCCTTCTTGCCCTCAACGGCCAGTTCGCTGGCTGCCAGGTCGAGAGCGATAAACACCTGCTTGCCGAGTTCGTATCCGGCCTTCTCAATCGCTTCACGAATGCACTCGAGGGCCTCCTCGTTACTCTTCAAATCGGGAGCGAAGCCCCCTTCGTCACCAACGTTCGTTGACAAACCGCGGGCTTTGAGAACCTTACGCAAATTGTGGAATATTTCGCAGCCGCACCGGATTGCCTCCTGGAAGCTGTCAAAGCCCAGGGGCATGACCATGAATTCCTGGATATCGACGTCGTTATCCGCGTGAGCTCCTCCGTTCAGGATGTTCATCATCGGCGCCGGAAGGATTCGGGCGCCGACTCCCCCCAGGTAGCGGTAGAGGGGAAGATTGCAGAATTGGGCGGCGGCCTTGGCCACGGCCAAAGAGACCCCGAGGATGGCATTGGCGCCCAATTGACTCTTGTTCTCCGTACCGTCCAGTTCGATCATCAGTTTGTCGATGGCGGCCTGGTCCAGGGCGTCCATACCGCAGATTTCGTCGGCCAGCTTCTCATTGATGTTACGGACCGCCTGGGTCACCCCCTTGCCGAGGTATTTAGTACTATCACCATCGCGGAGTTCCAACGCCTCCCGCGTACCCGTGCTGGCTCCGCTGGGAACCGCCGCCCGACCAAACGAGCCGTCCTCGAGGAGCACGTCCACCTCGACCGTCGGGTTCCCGCGACTATCCAGAATCTGCCGACCAACAATGTCAATAATCGTGGAGCTCATTGTTCCATCCTTTCTTGTGACTTCAGGACATGCCCTCAAACGCTTTATTCGGGTCTCGACCTCCCGGAGCTTCTCCACCCAACACCTGTCAGCAGCGAGAAGGTCCTGAGTGGACCTCCCCTCGAATACGAACCTACGCAGCGCATGCAGCCGCTCTAAGGCCCTTCCCTACCCCGGGGTTAAAACACATATTGTGATGCAAAACGGCGATGACGACCAGACAGGGCGTCCCACTTTACCAGAGGCCGGCACAAATCCTCAAAAAGCCAAACTTTAAGCCATAGCACTTTCTACCAGACTAAATTGATGAGCCACACACCTTGTTTGCAAGTGGAACGCCAGGATACTCAGCGCAGCCAGTGGTTAGTACCGCGGAGAAGCTTTTTCCGCCAAGGCGGGCTGGCTTTCTCCGGCTGGGGTGCCGCCGTAAACATACGCTTCCCATTGTTTGAGGTCCATGCCAAAGTCCTTGCCGGTGGTTTGTTTGAGGGATTGCACGGCAAGGTACTGGATGGCCGGATCGCGATTGCGGAGAAGTTGAGCTAGAACTTGGTTCGCCCTGGGATCGTGGAGTCGGCCCAGCGCCTTGATTGCCGCCTGGCGAACGTCCTGATCCCGGTCGTTGAGGGCTAACTCAGACAGCACGGACACCGCGGAACCAGAGGGACTTTTGGCAAGGAGATGGCACAATTGGATCCGTACGCTTGGCTCCTCGTCGCTCTTGGCACGTTCCACAAGTGTGTCGCTCGGTGGCAGGTTCAACTGCCCCATGAGACGAAGAAGCTCGGCTCTCAATTGTGGGTCGTCCTCCTTAAGAAAGGCTTCTTCCAATTGTCGGGCTACGTTTGATTTGGCGCTTGGACTTGTCGCGCTTTTGACCAGCTTTTGCCAGTTTTGAAGCTTCTCCCGCGGGGCGACGATTCCTGGAGGCAGTGGAATATCCTGCGATGTTTTCTTCTTTCGCAAAAAGCTGTTCGAGCCGCTACAGCCTGCGGCTAGCACAAGCATGATCAGCACTCCACCAAAGACGCAGTATTTTGTGAGCGCAGGCGTTCGTGGCTTGTTACGCCTCATCAGATGATTTTCCAGTTTGGATAGGGAGACACACATGAACAGGTCCGCCACAGCGCGAGGTCAAGGGTTTTCCGTCCATGCCTGACGACGCCCAACAAATTGTCGACAAGCAGGGGAGCCGACGGTGTCACTGTCCGCAGACACCCTTGCTGACATGACCTGTGGATGCTTCCTCCATCAGCGCCTAAAGTGCCCGCCGTACGGCCTAAGAATTTCTCTCGCCGGAAACAACCACCCAGATACCCTCGGAGAATACTTACCCAATTCGGTTCAGTTTGCCAAGGTTTATTTTGCTTCCTTTTTGATGGAGGGGCCAAAACCAGGTCAATGTGCGCCGTGATCCTCAGAACCGCTGGCCTGACTGTGTCTCGAGGCCGGCTCCCTGGGAATCCGTTCGAAAAGACTCGCGCTGGGCCGGCGAACGGACGTGAATTAGGATAATCTCGGAAGAGCGTTGCCAAATTGGCGGCGACCATTCGCCCTCCGAATGGGGATGTGATATGATAACAGGTGGTAATGGCCATCCCCTGCGCATGTTCCTCGAGTGGTCTCGACCTACGGATGTTTATCGCAGGGTGGTTTACGGTCCATTGGGCGCAAAGGGAAGGAGCGAGTGTCATGATTGAACCTGCCGATCATACGAAAAGACGCAATTGGGTCGAGACCATCCTCAGATACGTGCCGGGATTCCGCGGATACTTGGAAAAGGAGTACCGTCGAGAAAGCGACAACCTCCAGCGTGAATGGCTGGCAGGTCGCCTGGAGCGAGCCAAGCGGGCCATTGACAATCTGATGGGATTACTGGCCGAAGGAGGACATGTGGACCAACTCGCCAAGCTAGATCAGGTCCGCAGCCGGATCGATCATCTCATCGCGCGCGTCCGGGGGGCGATGGAGGGCTATAGCGGTTTCTTTGACCTTGTCAGAATCGACGAAGCGGTGCTCGATCGTGTCTATGAATACGATGTATCCCTCGCAGAGAAGGTGGAGGAGCTGGCAACGGCCATTGAGCGCTTGCCCAAATGCCCCTCTGACCTATCCTGCGCGATCGATGAGGTGGTCGCTTCGCTCCAAGAGTTCCACCACCTCTGGGATGCCCGCGAAGAGATTCTCGCTGGTCTGCGATAAGTGGCGATGAGTCAGGACTCATGAATTGTCCACGCCTCATGAGATTGACACGCGAGAAGTTAAAAAGGTTTTCCGGACAACCGAGGTTACCGAGGCGGGCGTGTTATCTCGCAAGAATTGACTGAGGAGATTGTTCAATGGGCGTGCGCCTGGAAGTCATCCAGTTCTTCGATGAGACAAACCGTTCGCTGATTCAACGCATTCCTCCGGAAGGATCGGCGGATATCAAATTGGGGGCACAGCTCATTGTCTATGAAAATCAGGAAGCCGTCTTTTTTCGTGACGGCAAAGCCCTCGACCGATTTGGGCCGGGACGCTACACACTCACAACGGCCAATGTCCCCCTGATAACTCGACTGCTGACAATTCCCTGGGAGAAATCCCCTTTTCAATGTTCCGTTTATTTTGTCGGTAAGCAGACGTTTCTGGATCAGAAATGGGGGACCCGCCAACCTATTGTCTATCGTGACCCACAGCTGGGAATGGTCCGTCTACGGAGTTTCGGCAAGTTTTCATTCCGGGTGAGGGATTCTGTCGTTCTCATCAACACGCTCGTTGGGACACAAGGCAAGTTTACGACCGAGGAGGCTACGAATTTCTTAAAAGATCTCATCGTTGCTCGTCTCACTGATTTTCTGGGCACCCTCAACGTCAGCGTGCTTGATCTTCCCTCGCGGTATGACGAACTGGCGGCTGGGGCGAAAGCCAAAGTGGCAGAAGATTTCGCCAAGTACGGTCTGGAGATTGTGGACTTTTTCATTAACGCCATAACTCCGCCCGAGGAAGTGCAACGTATGATCGACGCCCGCAGCGGCATGGGGGTTATCGGCAATCTGGATGCCTATTTAAAGTTCCAAATTGCCCAGAGTTTGGGAAAGCTCGCTGAGGGACAGGGTGAGGGCAGCAGCGCCATGGGGATGGGCTATGGTGCCGGCTTCGGCATGATGTTGCCTGCGATGATTCGCGAAGCGATGCGGGACAGCGCCGTTTCCCCTAGTCCGGGCGCACCGCCTTCGGCGATGCCCGTTTCGACACCGTCAACTTCCCCCCTGGCCGCAGGTGCCGTCGGTAATTCGGTCATGTCGGGAGGTGCGCAGACGGTGCAGCAACCAGAAAAAGACGCGCCTGACGCCACCAGCGATCCCATCGCGTTGGTCCGGGAATTTGCATCACGGTCCGGCTATCAGGTGGAAGAGACGGCGGACAAACTGAAAGTGCTCGTTCCTGTGGGAAATCTCCGCAAGCAAATTGTCTGGTGTGGTGTTTATCAGCCACAGTCCACTGGTGGGCAGGTGGTACGTTTTTGGTCGGTGTGTGGTCCGGCCACAGAAAAAAACGCTGTCGCTCTCTTGCGATTCAATGCCCAATTGGCCATCGGAGCTTTTGCGTACGACAAGCTGGATGGTCAGGAAGTCATCATTCTCCAGACCACCGTTCCGGCCGCGACGATGACCGTTTTCGATGTCGCCCGAATACTCCCCGCCCTCGCATGGCAAGCCGATCGAGTAGAGGAACAATTGAGCGGAGAGGACATTTACTGAGACGCCTCCCATTTTAAATGGGTGCTGATCGGATGAGTGTGGTAACACGTGTCTCTCAATCAGCCAACTTTTCGAAAGTTGCCGTCTATTGGCTCGCAGTAGTCCTGTTGCTGTCCCCAGGGAGCTTTTCCGCTGTCGGCTATTCGCTGGACATTGTGCAAGTCAAAGAGGGCGAGAGCGTCCTCACCTATCGTGGCCGAATTCTTGTTCAGGCTGTGGATGGCGGAATTCTCTTGCTCACGCCGGAAGGGCGGTTGCTTCCCCTTGCGCCGGCCGAGATCGTCTCCGTCTCCCGCGACTCTGCGGAATTCAAGCCAGCAGATCCGGAAGAGGTCGCGCGGTGGTGGCTGACGCAATTACCCTCCGGCTTTGAAATGTATCAAACTGCCCACTACCTGATTTTGCATAATACCTCTCGCGATTATGCTCGTTGGTGTGGCAGTCTGTTGGAAAGACTTTACGCCGGTTTTACCGCGTATTTTGCCAACAAGGGGGTCGCCATTGAGAAACCGGAGTTTCCCCTTGTGGTGATTATTTTTTCAACTCGGGAGCAGTACGTGACGCATTGTCGGGCTGAGGTGGGCGATGGCATCGAGAAAATTCAGGGTCACTACAACCTGGTGACCAACGTCGTCACGATGTATGACCTGACCGGGAGCGGCGGGACCGCCACCGCAGCCCAGATCGCGCGATTTGTGCAAAACCCCAACGTGCGGCAAAGCATTGCCACGGTCGTCCATGAGGCGACTCATCAACTGGCCAACAACTGTGGAATCACGTGCCGCTGGACCGATACGCCTCAGTGGGTGGCGGAGGGGCTGGCCATGTTCTTTGAGACACCCGATTTGCGAAGCGCCCGCGGCTGGGCCACAGTGGGAGCCGTCAATCAATCGCGGCTGGACCGTTTTCGCACTTATCTTTCCCGAAGGCCGCAGGATTCCCTCATAACACTCATTCGCGACAATGCACGGTTTCAAAGCACGGAAACCGCCCTGGATGCCTACGCAGAAGCTTGGGCCTTGACTTATTTCCTGCTTCAACAACAACGGAGTGCTTTTCTGGAATATCTCAAGCGGCTGCGAGAAAAGTCACCTTTGGTCTACGATTCACCGGAAGAAAGAATCCGCGAATTTACGGAAATCTTTGGAAATGTTGACGCCTTGGACGTACAGCTTCTCCGTTTTATTTCCCGCCTCCGCTGACCCCCTCGCTCAACCGGACTCGAACACATTGGGACGCTTGTTCTTTGCGGGAGTTGAAACTAAGATAGGGGGCGAATCCGGGGCTGCGGAATGAGCCTCCCCTGTTAATCTTTGGCACATCCGTGGAAGTGTTGCATCGTTACTCCCTGCCGTTGCTGGGAGGTCGGTCTCGGTTTAAGAGGAAGGAGTTCGTCATGACACGTTCAGAGCAAGTATGTCGCGGAACGACGAAGCCAGGCGCCCCGTCCCGAAGAGATTTCCTCAAGACAACCGGCTTGGTGACAGGAGCCGCGCTGACCGGTGTCTCAATCGCCCGCATGGCCCATGCGGCGGGAGAGGATCCGATTTTGAAGATCGCCCTCATCGGATGCGGTGGCCGTGGAACGGGAGCGGCGGCCAATGCCCTGGAGGCGGATCCGAGAACGGTCCTCGTGGCCATGGCGGATGCTTTTGAAGACCGTTTGAAAAGCAGTCTTGAGGCTCTGAAAAAGCAATTCCCTGATCGCGTCAAGGTAACCCCCGAAACTTCCTTCGTTGGTCTTGAGGCTTACAAGAGCGCCATTCAGTCGGATGTGGACGTGGTTCTCTTATGCGAGCCACCGCACTTCCGCCCCATTCATCTCAAAGCCGCGATAGAAGCCGGAAAGCACGTCTTCGCAGAAAAGCCTGTGGCGGTGGATGCCGCAGGTTATCGTTCCGTCCTTGAAAGCACAGAACTGGCACGGCAGAAAGGGCTTTGTATTGTATCAGGACTGTGCTGGCGCTACCACCGGGCGACTATCGAGACGGTCAAGCGAATTCAGGACGGAGCGGTGGGTGACATCATTGCGATTCAGGAAACTTACAACACGGGTCATATCGGTGGGCGCGATCGTGATCCCAAGCTGACGGAAATGCAATTTCAATTGCGAAACTGGTACTGCTTCACGTGGCTCTCTGGTGATCACAATGTGGAACAGCACATCCACAGTCTGGATAAGGCGCTCTGGGTGATGCACGATGAGCCGCCGGCTGTGGCTTGGGGGATGGGTGGACGCCAGGTAAGGACGGAAATGCCCCGCTATGGCAATATCTACGACCACCACGCCGTTTGCTATGAGTATCCAAATGGAGTTCGTGTATACTCCTATTGCCGTCAGCATGCCAATTGCTGGAACGACACAACAGATCATGTCTTCGGCACGAAAGGTCGGGCGGTCATTCTCAATGAATGGCGAATCGAGGGAGAACAATCCTGGAAGTATCAGGGCGAAAGCCCGAATATGTACGTCGAGGAACACCGCGCGCTCTTCTCCGCCATCCGCAAGGGGGAACCGATCAATAACGGTGTGTACATGGCGCGCAGCACGATGATGGCCATTATGGGGCGGATGGCCACATACACTGGGCAGAGAATCACCTGGGAAGAGGCGATTAATTCCAAGGAGGTGCTTGCCCCCTCGGCGTACACGTGGGACGCGACACCGCCCATCGTCCCGGACGAAAACGGTCGCTATCCCGTGGCGATTCCGGGCATCACCAAATTTATTTGATTGTAGTCATTGCCGTTTCAGTGATGGTTGAAGGACCGGCAGCCGGGGTTGGGGACGCGGAACCTCGCCCCGGCTGTGAGTTTGGGATGGACCTTGCGCGTCTTCGATTTTAATGCCCGCCGGAGGCGAGCGAGACGGTACGCATCCATCACAAACTCGAAGACAAATCTCGGTATCAGGCATGGAGAGGCATCCTGTGCGACGTCGCGAATTTTGCCAGCAGATAGGAATCGTCATTGGGCTTTACGCCTTTTCCAGACGCAGTTACGCATTTCAAATCACAGGGCAGGAGCTAGACCTTCCCAGAAAAGCCCATGATGCCCTCGTGCGGGCGGTGCGATTCTTTGACGAGCGAGTTTCTGTCGAAGGGGGTTACGTATGGGCTTATTCCGAGGATTTGCGCTTTCGCGAAGGTGAGGGGCCGGCCTCACCGTCAACGGCCTGGGTGCAGCCACCGGGCAGTCCGAGTGTCGGAATGTCGCTGCTCAACGCGTATCGGCTCACGCAGGAGCCCGTTTGTTTTCAAGCGGCTAGCCGCACAGCTCACGCACTTGTGAAAGGACAGCTCGTTTCGGGGGGCTGGGATTACCGAATCGAATTTTCGCCGGATCTGCGGAGGAATTACCGTTACCGTCAACCGCCAAGTGGTGGGGAGAAAGCACGAAACCTGTCAACGCTTGATGATGATACGACGCAGTCGGCGCTCCGGTTTTTGATCGAGTTCGATCGCACAACAGGAATGACCGATAAAGAGGTTCATGAAGCGGTTCTTTACGGGCTGGATTCTCTTCTGGCGGTGCAGCGTCCTAACGGAGGCTGGCCTCAGCGATTTAGTGAGCCGCCTCGCCCCGAGAGTTATCCGGATGTACCGGCCTCCTATCCCGAGGAGTGGCCGCGCCAGTGGCCCGGCAGCCCCTACTACGATTGTTACACTCTCAATGACAGCGCACATAACGATGCACTTAAAACAGTGCTTTTGGCCTGGCGGGTGTACGGAGACGAACGATATCGTGTGGCAGCCCGACGAGCCGCGGAGTTCCTATTAAAAGCCCAGATGCCGGATCCACAGCCCGCCTGGGCCCAGCAGTACGATGCCCAAATGCGTCCTTGCTGGGCTCGGAAGTTCGAGCCGCCGGCCATCTCTGGCGGAGAATCACAGGGTGTGCTCTGGGCACTGATTCTGGCATTTCACGAGCTGGAGGAACCACGCTTCCTCGATCCTCTTCCCCGCGCCCTGGCCTATCTTGAGCGATCCCTGCTTCCCGACGGAAAGTTAGCACGATTTTATGAATTGAAGACGAATCGGCCCTTGTATTTCACACGAGATTATCAATTAACCTACAGTGATGCAGATCTCCCGACACACTATGCCTTCAAAATAGAGAATAATATTGGCAGTATCCGGCAGCTTTATCAAGGCGCTCGCCGCACAGGACCGCAACCGTTGCTGAAAGTGGAGTCTCCCTACCCCGCTCTCTCTCCTGATTTGGTGCAATCAGCGGAACGAGTGGTAAGACAGATCGATGAACAGGGGCGTTGGGTCGAAACAGGGAGCCTCAAAACCATCGGGAAAGATCGAGCTGGAAATCGGATCATCACCACGCGAACGTTCATCAAAAATATCGGGATACTCTCTCAATATCTTGCGGCTGTACGAAAGGAATAATTGCCGAATATTAAACGCGATGAAAGTTTCGGGAAGATTGGTATCCTAAAGCCAGGACGACGCTCGGTCGATGTTTGCATAGCGGTTTGGGGGAGATCGTCGCATGAGACGCTGGACAACGCTGATGTTGTTGGACGGAGTGCTGGCTGTCGGACTGAGCCTTTGGGCGGCCACAACTTTCGCGCATGGCGCCGCGCCGCGACCAAATATTGTCTGGCTGACCACAGAGGACAACGCTGCGTGCTGGTATCGGCTTTATAATCCGGCAGGCGCCGCGATGCCCAACGTGGAACGATTGGCGAAAGAAGGGATCGTGTTTAATAAGGTTTATTCATGCTCGCCGGTCTGTTCACCGGCACGAAGTACTCTCATTTCTGGTTGTTACGCGCCGCGGTTGGGAGCACAGTGGCACAGAAAAATCTTGCCGGTAAAGCTTCCCCCGGGTCTGCATATGTTTCCTTGGTACCTCCGCCAGGCCGGCTACTACACGACGAATAATAGCAAGGAAGACTATAATTTTTCCCCGTCCGAAAAGACGGATGTCTGGGACGAATCCTCGCCTCGGGCCAGCTACCGCAACCGCCATCCCGGGCAGCCGTTTTTTCATGTTCAAAACTTCAGCCGAACACACGAAAGTCAATTATTCTCTAATAAAGACAATTCCGAGTTGCAAACGGATCCTAACTCGGTTGTTCTGTTCCCTTACCATCCCGACACGCCGCTCTTCAGGAATAAATACGCTCATTATCTCGATTTGCATCGGGAAGTTGATCGACAGATCGGGGAGTTTATTCGGCAACTCGAACAGGACGGAGTGCTTGATGATACGTTTATCTTTCAGTTTGGTGACAACGGCGGTGTCTTGCCCGGCAGTAAGGGGTATGCCCGGGAGGATGGATTGCACGTCGCTTTGATTGTTTATGTCCCCAGAAACTGGCAGCACCTGGTCCCTGCACCGCGCGGCTCGCGGGTGGACGGGGTTATTCAATTTGTTGACCTGGCTCCCACGGTGCTCAATCTCGCCGGAGTACCAATCCCTAAGGGAATGGACGGCAGGCCATTTCTGGGGCCGGGAGTCACATTAACCGAACTCCATCAGAGAAGCGAGGCATTTGGCTACGCCGATCGCTTCGATGAGAAATACGATCTTGTTCGGTTTCTGCGGAAAGGAAAATACACGTACTGGCGGAACTATCAACCTTTTAACTTTGATGGGCTCTACAACGAGTATCGGTACAAGCAGGCCGCTTACCGGGAGTGGTGGGACCTTTATCGGAAGGGGCAACTCAATTCGGTGCAAAAGGCGTTTTTTGAACCAAAACCGCCCGAGTGCCTTTTCGATATAGAAAAGGATCCGCATGAAACCGTCAATCTGGCGAATGACCCGCAGTACGCCGGGGTGCTAGCAGAGATGCGCCGGACCATGCACGATTGGGTGACGGGACTGCCCGATCTTGGCTTTATCCCCGAGCCAACCTTTATTCGGGAAAGCCACGGTGACGGTTACTCCTACGGCCAGCGTAATAAAGAGCGCATAGCGAGGCTCATTGATATTGCCGACTGGCAGCTCCGCCCATTTGCGGAAGTTACCCCGATGTTGGAAAAGGCGTTGCGTGCGGAAGATCCACTGGAGCGTTACTGGGCAGCGATCACGTGCAGTGTATTTGGGAAAGAAGCACGGACGCTGGCCCAAGCTATTCGTAAAATGGCGGCGGGTGATCCCGATAGGTTGGTGCGGATGCGTGCGGCCGAGTTTCTGGGGCTGACGGGCGAGGAAGATCCCCGACCATTCCTGATGGAGATCCTTCAACAAACGGACGACCCCGTGGAGGCCAACTTGATTTTAAACACAGTAGTTCTTTTGAAAGATGGGGCTCCCCGGCTGGAGTTTGATCTCACACCGTTGCGTTCGACGGTGTGGTTCAATGACTCGGGGGAAGTGGCGCGCCGGATCAGATACCTGATGGGTGAGCAAGGGAAATAGCAAATTTTGGGGCGGAACAGACGAGCACGCCCTTATTCCGCGATCAAATTGTGCGATCGCTGCACGGCGGACTTCATTTCCCCGTGGGATGAGGCTTCGAACGTAGATCTTGCACTATGTCGCGTTTTTTTGCAACTCGGCGAACGTCCGGGATCAGTGATGGGACTGGGGCTGAATGGCTTATAACCCGCGGCGAACAGGCTGTTCCCACACGCGATCGAAGCCCGCTTCGATGTGGATCACGAAAGTAGTTCACTTCCCATGGGAATGTTACCCCTTGGCTTGACAGAATGCGGCGTGGAGGTTGCATTCGCCCTTCTCATCAAAAGGGAACAGGGAAAGATTGTCATCTTTGCACCAATTCGGAACCGGCCAATGATGACCGGTGTCATCAGGCAAGACGACCGAACGGGCTACTGTTCAGGAGACACTCACAAACCCGAGCCGAACCTTGTTCTCCTCCCTGTGGGCAGCCTGTCGATTACTGGAGAGAGCATCATAGCGTCCATCCCTTGCGGTAGGGCGGGCGAAGAAGTGCATCCGCTTCGTCATTTCCCACGATGCGACAGGCGACGGGATCATATTCCAGGGGTTCGTCAAATCGACCAGCCACGTTGGCGGCCAAAAGAAGTTCAATCACGGGCCCCGCATGATCGAAGTTCGACAAGGGCTGGCCGTCGCCGCGGCACGCATCGAGCCACTCGTACTCATGTCCTTTGACCCTCCGATAACGCGTGGGTGGCTCCGTCTGCTCGGGAAATTTCTCAACGGGCAGGATCTGGCATACTGAATTGTGAGCATTGGTGTGAACGACCCCTTTCTCACCCACAAGCAGGGTGCCGGAACGGGGCGTCCAGCTCCTGTCCTTCCATTCCAGATCTCGACCTGCACTCTCCTGGAGTTTTCTCCACACACCCTGCCGTCGCAGTTCATCCTCGTCGGCGTTGTACCAGTGGATGATCGCGGGAGGCTGGGAAGATCTCGCGGGAATATAAAACCGCACGAACTGCCAGCGAGGAAAGCCATGAGGAGCCTTCTCGGGAATCTCGCTCTCAATGCGAATTCGTTTGCCAGAGCTTGCAGGAGGATCCCATAATTCTCGAAGTTTCAGCGCCTTGAACGCCAGGTTGAGCGAATGCGACCCACCTCCACCCAGGCATCCCGTGCCAAAGTCCCACCAGCCACCCCATCCTGAGACATACTGTGGATGATACGGCCGCTCCGCTGCTGGCCCCAACCAGAGATCCCAGTTCAAATGTTCGGGAACTGGTGGCTGATCTTTCGGAGGAACGCGTGGGCCGCTTCCCCCAAATACAAACCACACGTGGACTTCCCGGATGTCCCCAATCATGCCGTCCTCCAAGAGTTCGAGGACACGGCGAAATGAATCGGTAGCCATCCCCTGATTGCCCATTTGGGTTGCGACCCTCTTCTGATTGGCCAGGTCGCGCAGGATGCGTGCCTCCCGAACATCGTGACTGATGGGCTTTTCACAATAGACGTGCTTATTGAGATGAAGAGCTGCTGCCGAAACGACCGCATGCGTATGGTCCGGTGTTGCCACGACCACTGCGTCAATCTGGCTGCCTTTTTCATCAAACATTTTTCTGAAATCCTGATACAAGGCAGCTCCCGGCAGTTTCTCCGCAAGCTTTCCTAGCTGCTCTGTGTTAGCGTCGCACAACGCGACGGGCGTCGCTCCAATTCGGGCAAAGGTGGGCGCAAGGTAACTTCCTCGTTTTCCAAGTCCCACAGCAGCGTAGGCCACTTTTTCGTTCGCCTCGTACGAGAAAGCTACCCTGGTGGAATGCAGAATGCACCATGCAGCGCCTGTTGCGAGTGACTGTTTGAGCCAGCTTCGGCGAGTCATTCGGAGGGCCATGGGTGAACCTCCCGGTTCCTTAGCGATGCCTGCGTCGAGTGCGTCAACGGGACTCTTTGGAAGTTTGCGGCGCGATCGACGCCCTTTGTTTGTCTGCGGATAGTATAACCCGACCGACTGGGCAAGCAATGCTCGGAAGCTCTGAGCCATCCCCACTTCGGTATTTAAGGGTCATTCATGAATTGCCCCCGCACCTTTAAAAATAAACAGGCGGAGGCCGGTAGGTGGTGTGGACCATCCAAGGTTGAAATAGGGAGAGGACAAGTAACTCGTTCCGGGCTGAATCTCGCTCCTGCTCAGGGCGTTTTCGCGGTCCCTGGCGCTTTCCCGCAGGAAGTAAGTGGCGATGAATCAGTTGGAAGCTACGTCAAATATGGCGTCAAATATGGCGCGGCGGCGTGGCAGTACGACAAGGATCTGGGATCGCCGTTCATGTGAACGCAAAATCGATTATCCTGCGCGAAGACGACGTTCAATCTCACGAATTGTTTCGCGAAGAGGTCGCTGGCCTTCTGAAGAGGCCATGGCCTCTTGGCCCGAAAGCCATTCCTCCACACGCTTTTGGGCCGAGATCACGGTCGCGTGACTGCGTCGTCCGAAAAATCGACCAATCTCCGAAAGATTGGCCCTTGTGCATTTGCGAGCGAGCCACATGGCCAGCATACGTGGCTGCGTGACGATGCGATCTTTCCGGTCACTCTGAAGCGTGCCGGGAGGAAGGGCAAAAGCTCGGCAGACCTCCCTCTCGATATCGGCGAGCGTCACCTGCTTGGTACCTTCGGGCAGAAGGTCGGAAAGGATTTCTCCGGCAAGCTGCCGATCGGGTACCCGCTTGAGGGCCCTCGCAGCGGCTTCCAAACGTCGGAGGGCACCAATGATCTGACGAACGCTTCGGGCAAACGATTCAGCAATCCACTGCTGGACTTCGCGATCCAGGGAAAAATTGGTCGCGAGGCAGAAATTCTCAACGATTTTCACCCGCGTGGCAAAGTCCGGCGGATCGATACGACAGACGATCCCACTTTCCAGTCTGCTGCGTAGCTCAGGTGTCAATTCACGAAGTTCCGAGGGCGGTCGGTCCGCGGCACACACGACCTGACAGCCATTTTTCATCAACGTGTCAAGTGTGTAGAGAAGTTCGATTTGCGTCTGTCGCTTGCCCCCGAAAAACTGAAGGTCATCCAAAATAAGGAGCTGGACGCCCCGGTATTTCTGACGAAAAACCGGGATCGTTCCCGATTGAAGGGCCTCCACGTAAGCACTCGTGAATTGCTCGGCAGAAAGATAGAGCGCGGCGACGCGTGGATTCCGTTTTTTAACTGTCTTCCAAATACCTTCCAGAAGATGTGTTTTGCCGACACCGCTTGGTCCGTGGATCACCAGCGGGGAATAACTCCCCAATTTTCGGGTGACCGTCTCGGCAGCCGCATATGCTAGTCGGTTACAATCTCCCACCACAAAGGTTTCCAGATCGCCAAGGCCCAGTGCGTTGGCGCGATTCACGGCACGCGGTTCCGAACCGGCGGAATTGGGGCGACCCTGGGTGCCATGGACATGCGTGGCGTCCAGTGGTTCTTCCCGTTTTTCCTTCGTGTTGCCATTCGCCTCACGGCCATCAGGTGCTTCGACCGTCGTGTGAGGGAGGACGCGAAGAAAATCGCCTGACGAGTCGCAGCCGTCGCACGTAGGTTCGATCTCATCATCGCTGGGATCGGCTGGTGCTTCGCCTGCGATATGCGGTGCGAAACCGCAAGGTTTGTGGCTCGCATCATTGAGCGCTTCCAGGGTGCCAGCTGTTTCCCGACTCCCCACCGCTGACAGAATCGGCTTTGGCGCGGTAAGTGAATCGGAGGTAATGCACTCAGCGCATGAGGCGTCATTCTCCGCGGAACACTCACGGGCGTGCGCTAAATGAGCAAAGAGGGGCAGGTCTTCCAGCGAAAACGTCTGGGTGTGAGAGGATAAGCTTTCGCGTGAAGTGGCCCTCTTAGTTGCGGCGGCCGATGACCGAGTACTGCCCTTGCCCGGACGAGTGGTCGGCCTGGCAAGCACGGGCTCTTCTTCTTCCGAAGTACTCAGATTCTCATTCCACTCGTAGTGAACCTGGGGGATTTTGCCGAAGACCGCCTGGCAGGCTTCCTCGATTGCGTCGTGAAAGACTGTTCGAATCCAATCGACATAAAAACTGTTGGCCACCTGGAGCGTAAGCTGGGCACCATCCCAAAGGAAGCGCGTACGTCGGCCGAACCACAAGGCATAGCGTTCATATCCGACCTTATCGGCCAACACCTTTCGGAGGGCCGATATGACTTCCTTATCATCCCTGGTCACTGCTCCACCGCTCCTGCTGCGCGTACCTTCAGCGCAATGATTTCAGCGATCGTGCGATATGATTGACGCTGAACAGGCTGCGCAATCAGATGAGTTGCGCACGAGGGATGAACCGCATCATCCTCAGCCTGCATGTGTGTCACCCGATGAGCGTGATTCTACCGCTGACAGCACTGCTGTCAAAGCCCCACAACTGGGTTGGCGAGCGGAATTTTCTGTGGTCATTTTTCGTTGGCTGAACCACTCCGCAAAACGCAAAACGTCTTCGCCGTCCAAAAACTTTTCAAAGGGTTATCCCTCAACCGTGGCGTGGGGAAAGATTGTTACGGAGTCAGTCCGGTTGGGCTTCGAGGCTCGATGTATTTGTCGTAACTAATCGACTGGTATCAGGTTACGATTTAATCTGAAATCTCTCAGCGACTTCGGAAACGGTGGCGAACTGAAGAGATCTTGCCGTGTCAATCCGGCGTCACCCGGTAACGGGACCTGCCGCCCCGCGATCGTCGTTGAAAACGAACAGAAAGATGTCGCGTTCCTCAAGAGGTTGCATTCCCAACGACTCGTACACATGAATGGCCGGTGTGTTTCGGGTATCAACGGCCAGCAGTAGCCCACTCCGTTTCCGTATCTGCGTCATCCACTGGGCGTAACGGACCGCTTGCCTGCCCCATCCGTGTCCCCGAAATCGCGGAATCAGACCCATGTAGACCAGCTCGAGTTGGTCAAAATCCGGATGATCGGTGAGAACCAGGCACCCGACCGGCTCATTCTCGTGTGTGATGACAAACCATAAGTCGGGACAATAGACCCCCGCCGCGCGGTAACCGGCCAACACGTCTTCGGTTTCTCGAATTCCGTTAAGTTCAGGGCAATCAAGAGTACCCACGTACGTTTCTTCCACAATTTCCGCGAATTCTTTCTCGTTCCATGATGTTACGGGAACGAAAGATAGCTCCGAAGAGGGAAGCTGGCGTGGAAAATCGCGGGCCGGGGAGAGAAGATAGCGAAGCCGTGCGAGAGGCGAGAATCCGGTGTTCTTTAATGGGTCATGAAATATCGTTTGGTCCACCGAAAGGTTGGCAAAAATGAGGCGTGTTTGAGAGCTACGCAAGTTAGAGATTATCCCCTTGAAAAGTCTCTCGGCCGTGCTAAGAGGTTCATTCTCGCGGAGTCCCGGGGCGGAAATGACCGCCGTTCTGCCGGGATACATCGTCCAGAGAATGGCTCCCACCACATCGCTTCCGCGTTGGGCCTGAAGGATCCCAGCGGTGCCTGGTGGCGATTTGCGGAGATGGTCGAGAAGCCGCTGGACCTGGGCGTCGCGATCGCCCGGCGGAAGGTCCTTGCACAGCAACCATAGATTGAGCCGAAAAGTTTCTCGTGAAGCGGGACGAATGATCAGCCCCGTTTCGTCAGAATTCTCAGTTGATTGTCGAGTTGGGGCGCCCATGGCTTTCTCTCACTTGACGTCATCCTGGGCTGGGAACTTCCCGCGCATGTTGCTCGGCCATTTCCATCACCAGCCGTCGCGGAACCCCGATGTCCACCACCTCCACCTGGCCCACAAAGGGCGCGGCATGGGGCTTCAGAAAACCTGGTTTCATTACGGCGAAGGTTACCGTATGATCCGCACGAACACATGGCTTTCCTGGTTCGCCGCTGTCGCAGTCCCAGCCACTGGGAAGATCGAGGGCGAAAACGCGGGCCCCTGCATCCCTGGCGAAGTTGATTGCCTCAATGATGGCGTCAAACGGCGGCCGGGGATCTCCAACAGCCCCCGTGCCCAACAGTCCGTCCACGATCCACTCGGCCTCCGTGAGACAGCGCTTCAATTCGTCGTTACTCAGGTCCATCCCCAGTACTTTCATCGGCAATCCGGCACGGTTGGCAATTTGGTAATTGAGGAGGGCATCCCCTGTAAGAGATTCTCCCGGAAAGGCCAGTAACAGGAGGACATCGAACCCTCGCAAATCGAGGTGCCGGGCGACCACGAATCCGTCCCCCGCGTTATTACCCTTCCCACAGCAAACGACGACGCGGCCATGGATTCCCAGGCGTTCCAGTACGTCGGTGGCCCCCCGGCCGGCATTTTCCATGAGGACCGGACCTGGGATTCCAAATTCTTCGATGGCCCTTCGGTCGAGCTCCCGGACCCACCGTCGGGGAAGGACCACATGACGCAACCAGTCGCGCTGGCAGCGATGTCCGTCCATGTGTGGCAATCCCCTACGACACTGATCGCTGTTTCCCAGGAAAACTTCTCACCGTGCAACCAGTTTACCAAAAGAGGGCCCTTTTGGGGCCCTCCCAGGTTAACTGACAAAACTTGGATCCCGAATTTTATCCTGCGGGTGCGCGCCGGCATTTTACTTGCCGGGCTGCCGTTAGAGTTCAGTGCACATCCCGAGGCATTTCGAGCGTCCGGCTTTCCAGTCCTGCAAACGCAAGGACGAGGTACACTACAAATCCTACCAGAAAGGCAGCAACCGGTGGGCACGGGATGATGTTGGTGTTGAGTACCAGGTTGGCCGCACCAACGCAAAAGCCCAAAATCCAGGACACCCAGCCTGCAGGATTGAAGCCTGCCCGCGGTCCTGCCCAGCGGTTGCCACTGAGCAAGTAGTCGGCAGCCATCGCGCCGCATACGGGACCGAATGACGCTCCGATCACTGAGAACACCTTAACGGCATTACCAGCATACCCAGAGAGCACCAGAGCAATGGAGCAAAGGGCCCCAATGCCACAGGAGACGAACGGATTGACCTTGGGCAGCGTGGTTTTGAAACTGTTAGCCGCGATGAAACTGGAGAAACATGCGGGCGGGAAGGCCGCGATGGCAAGCAGATACCAGAAAACGGCGGGGGTTTTTGCGCCGAGAACGGGCGAAAGCTTTTCCATAAGCAATGTCGTTTGCAGGACGGGAGGTTTCCCCGCGAGCTGTGCCCCAACCGCTCCGGCCGCAATCACGAGCGAAAGCCCACCGGTCAGGATGATGGCCCCGGCAATTCCCACCAGCCCGCCCCATTTGACGTCATTTTCATCCCGATTGCCCATGCCAAAATCGACGCCGGCAGCTCCTGCTGTGGCGAAAAACCCGACCACGTAAGTGGCAACCGCCAGGAAAACGCCCCAGACCGTCAGTGGATCATGAGCCTTGACCTCTTTGGCACCGGACGCCTGGTCTGTCGCCAGGGCACCATCGGCAGTGACCTTCACCGGAGTCTGACCGTCCTGCACAAGCTGCGTATGATCCATCTTGGTGACGCCGCCTAGCGATGCCAGGGTGAGGATGACCAAGATCGAAAGCGGCAACAGGGGCAAATAAGTGGCCACACGCCCCACATATTGAATTCCCTTAATGCCGATCAGCGTGGCCAGCAGCACAAAAGCAATGGCAACCACGGAGAAAGCGACCGAACCCGGTCCCGCCCCGAACGGCTGACACAACAATTGAGTGGTGAAAAATGCATTAACCGCCAACCATCCGAATTGCAGAACCCCCATCAAAAATCCCGGCATGATGAATCCGCCCTGTACGCCGTACGTGGAGGTGCCCACGATGTAAAGGGGAAGTCCCGTCTGAACACCGAGCTTTCCCGGGATGAGATAAAACAGGTAGTGACACACCAGGGCGGACACGATGAGAGCCAGGATAGCAATCCCCAGTCCCTGGGCGAGCGCGCCACCTGCTGCAAGCGGTATGCCACTGCCTTTGGCAAGCTCTTCCAGCATGGGCAATTGATGCCAAAAAACGAACCACAGGAAGATACCTGCGTAGGTAGGCGCTGTACTTGCATACCAGGGGGTCCGTTGATCCTTGGGCACCGGACGGGCGCTCGCAACATAATCTGGCAACTGTGTTGACATAGAATGTTCCTCCTTACTGGAAGACAACGCCAACGAAACCTCCACGTTTCGGGTTCATGCACTGATAGCACTGTCAGTTGGCATTGAGTATAACTCCGAAATGCCACTTGTCCATTACCGCCCTGCACTTTTGGATAACGGACAGATAACAGCATTGTCTGGCAAAATTCGTGACAGCTCGTCCCCAGCGGGAGTCCACCGAACCACATTTTGTGGAGGGTTTTTAGGGTAACACTGGCCGGAATCTCGATAAGACCGGAAGTCGCCAGTTTTCCTGTTTAACTTAGTCGCTGCGAATTGCTGGTTTTGTTCATCCTGAAAGAATTGTGGAGACTTCTTATGTTTTCGTATATGTCTGCGCTCAACAGTTTGCCCACTCTTCAAATGTTCTGCGTTGACGCACTCGACGAGGTCCTGTAGCATACGGGCGTCAAGGCATTCTCCTCACATTGACGGGTGCTGGAGAGTTCGCATCTTACGCGCTAGACGATTCCATGGATGGATACTTATATTCAGCCCGATGTTTGAGTGCCTTAGATCCATCCCGAGGTGGACTTGGGCCTTCAGATGGGATCTCCGCGTGGACGTTAGCGGGAATCTTTTCGCTGGGCCTGGGCGTGAGACTGGTGGCGGTCTATCTCTGGGGATGGCGATTTGGTGGCGGATTCATCTTTGGTGATAGCGAAAGCTATTGGCATCTTGCGCGGACGATCGCACGAGGAGAGCCCTACAGGTACGGGATCACAGGGGCCATTTTCCGCACGCCTGGATATCCCCTCATGCTGGCCCCCCTGTTTCTCGTTTTTGATGATCCACCTATCTGGATTGCACGCGTTGAAGGTGCCGTTTTCGGCGCTGTGACGGCCGTGTTAGTTTGTTTGTGGGGGAAAGAACTATTCAATAGGCACACGGGGATTATTGCGGGAATTTTGGCGGCTCTGCACCCTGAGTTGATTCTGGGGTCGGTTCCCGTGTTGAGCGAAGCAGGCTTCGCCCCGGCATGGGTGCTGGGAATGTATCTCCTCGCACGCAGTTGCAATCAGCGAGATTCCGGTGAACTCTGTGCCTGGAGGTCTTCGTTAGGTGCTGGTCTTGCATTTGGGCTGGCCACACTGATTCGCCCCAGCGCCCTTCTGTGGCTTCCCTTTCTGCTGGTCGTTCAACTCCTGATATGGCGGCGTCTCCTGCCTTCCTGGCGGGCCTGGGCAGGCATTGTCGTGGGATTTGTCCTGGTGATGTTGCCATGGTGGCTTCGGAACTACTGGCTGACCGGGAAAGTTATTTTGACGACCACTCAAGTGGGGGCAAGCCTCTACGACGGTTGGAACCCGCAGGCCAGCGGCAGCAGCAACATGGATTTTGTGCCTGATAAGCTGAGGGAAGTGCAACGCCAATATCCTGACGCTCATCCGCTGTTCTGGGAACTGGAACTGGATCGACAACTGAAACGCGAGGCCGTGACGTGGGCAATCCAAAATCCTACGGCTGTCCTCCGGCTTGCATTCGTGAAGTTTCGTCGCTTCTGGAATATCGTGCCCAACGATCCGGGCTTCAATGTCTTTCCGGTGAATTGGATAATGGCAGTCGCCGCGGTGTTCACCTTCGTTCTGGCGATTGTGGGTGCCTTGCGGTGGGCCAGACAACGCGTGGTAGCAATGACATGTGTGTTGCCCGCCGTGTATTTCACACTTTTGCACATGGTTTTTGTCTCTTCACTGCGATATCGCATCCCGGTGGTGCCAGGACTGATCGTCCTGGCGAGTGCCACACTGGTATCGAGGTTTTTTGTGGCGTCCGGTGATAAAGGTGCTTAGTCAAAGGGTGAGTTGGCGATTGTTGAGGGAGAAAGATGCGGTGCCGACGAGAATTAGCTCGCTGGAAAACGAAGGGCCTGGAAGCGAATTACGCGAAATGCCTGAGGTGCAGGCGGAAGAGGAATGGATCATCCATTTAGCAAAATGAAGGTGAAAGGGACGTGATGTCTCGAACCAAAGGGTACCACACTGCTGGTAAGTTCACCGGCTCATATTGACCCCGGGAAAAACATGACCTGGCGGCAGCGGCTGATCAGAGAGATCGGTTTCTTCCTAAAATGGGGCCTTGCTGTTGCCCTGGTTGCCGGGTTTTTCTTTGCCATCTGGCTCTACAAAAGAGTGGATGACGAGCTCCGCAGCGAAATCGAGCGGCGATGTGCGCAGCTGTGTCCTCATTTGCGAATCCGAATTCGATCAGCTCAGTTGTTGCCCGGCGAGGGGATACAGCTTCGCGGGGTCCGCATCACCATCACGGATTTACCCAAGGTGACGGCTACAATCGCTGAAATTGAGGAAATCATGCTGGCTGGGCCAGTGGATTACAAGGGGTTGCTTTCTGGCGAAGTTCCCATTCAACGAGTCGTTGTCCGCCGGCCGCAGGTGCGCATCGCGTGTGGTAGCGATGGACAATGGAATATTTCTCGTTTACTTCCTCTGCCAAAGCTTGCAGGGAGCAAGCATGCCCCGATTCACATAGAAAACGGCATGGTGGAGATCGTCGATCTTCGCGGCCCGATTCCCACCGCCATCGCATATCGGGACATTCAGATGGAGATTTCTGGCGACTCTCTGCCACAATCGGACGGATCGACCGCCGGGATTCGAAAATTCCGCGGCACAATGACAGGTGATTATGTACGCCGAATCGATGTTGAGGGGACATTTGATTCCGAAGCACCATGCGTGAGACTGGCCGGCGCGGTCGACTCCCTGGAATTCTCGCCCGAGTGTCAGGCGGCATTTCCCCGGGAAGTGCGACGCACCCTGCGTCCGCTGGAACATCTTCGTGCTCAGCTTTCACTGACATTCCACCTTTTCTGGGCGGGCGGAAGCAGCACAGTCGTGGACTATGACGTCTCGGGCCAGATTCGTCGCGGACGGCTCGATGATCCAAGACTGCCGTATGCCATTACGGATATCCGCGGCTATTTCACCGCATCGCGGGATGAAGTCTCATTGACCGATGTGACGGCGTTTTCGGGGTCGACGGCATTTGTGGTGCGCTCGGCCAAACTCTTGCACTGGAACCTGGCGGAGTTGGCTGACCTCGACATGCAGATCAACAATTTGAAGTTTGATCCAGCACTTCTTCCCCTTTTGCCACCCAAACTTCAGGAGGAATGGCCGAAATACTTTCCGGAAGGAACGGTTCATCTTACTTTGCGTTTCACCTCACTCGATGACCAGCGTCACTTTCACGTCACTGCCAATTTGGAAAATGCATCGTTTGCCTATTATCGCTTTCCTTACCGGCTTCAGCAGGTTCAAGGGCGACTGGAACTCACGCCCGAGCGGCTGGGAATTCAGCTCGTGGCAATGGCGGGAACTCAGCCCGTGGAGATTCGCGGGCAGGTTCTCAATCCTCTGACGGCCCCTGTGACGCAAATCAGCATCAGCGGTCAGCGGATAGCTCTCGATGAGCGGCTGGTGAACGCTGTGCTCGATACGAAGAGCCGTCAAACGTTGCGGGCCTTGCATTTGGCTGGTTCGGCTGATGTGTGGCTTGGTTTGTGGCAGGATGAGCCGGGTGGCGTGCTCCATCGCCAGATGGAGGCGACCCTCAACGGATGCTCGATTCGATATGAAGCGTTTCCTTATCCGATTTCCGACATCACTGGCCGCATCGTGATGCGGGACGATGCCTGGTCGTTCCAGGAACTTCGCGGAAGAAGCGGTCCAGCAGAGATCTCTGCCTACGGTACGCTCCTTCCGCAAAATGGAAGTTCCACTTTACGCCTCGATTTTGAAGCGAAACATCTCCCGTTAGACAATGAATTGAAGGGCGCCTTTCGCGAAAATCACATCCGTCAGTTATGGGAAGAGCTAGATCCGGCAGGCACCGTTCAGGTACGGGGGACGCTCCTCTATACCGCAGGTGAGCCTCTCGACGTCAAATTATGGGCAAGTCCAATTGACCGGGGGCTGACCCTTCAGCCCCGATCTTTTCCCTACCGTTTGGAGGGCATCGTGGGCCAATTGAGATACGAGGCTGGAACTCTCTCATTTCATGGGCTCCGCGGACATCATGAAAACACCGAGTTTCAGGCGGATGGATCCTGCCGACTCTCACAAAACGGAGGCTGGTCACTGGATCTACGCAACTTGTGGATTGACCGCTTGATAGTGGATCGGGCGTTACTTATGGCCTTACCGGAAGCCCTGAGCCGTCCTCTCGCCCGCCTCAATATTCAAGGGCCTCTCGTTGTGCGAGGGCAGTTCCGACTGATCAGAGAACACGACGCCTCAGCTCGGGGGCCAGGAGCTGAAATGGTTGCTTCTGCCAGCGACTCGGTCGGCGGGTCGATCCCGCTTCAGGCAGCGTGGGATGTGGTGATCACCCTCGTTCAAAACAGTATGGGAACGAGCCTGGTATTCGGGAATTTGAATGGAAAAATTCTTTTCCAGGGGCAATATTCGGAGGGAAGGTTTACAGCCGATGGGTATTTGGCTCTGGACGCCCTGCAGGTGCTCGGGTTGCCGATCAGCCGGTTACGAGGACCATTTCGGGTTGACAATGAATTTGTCATTTTTGGGGGGGACTGGGCTGTCGCTGAATCCGCTCGAGAGACACCGATGGCGGGTCAACCGGCAAAGTCCCGCCAGCCTTTAACGGCGGAGATTTTTGGAGGCACGTTATCCGGAACCGGTTGGGTGCGTCTTTCCGACAAATTCGAGTACGATGTTGCGCTTTCGTTGTTGAAGTCCGATTTCACGGAGCTTGTACGAGAATACCAGAGTAACTCGTCCATCATCCGTGGGACGCTAGATGCAGCCGTGCGACTTAAAGGTCAGGGTGACGATATCCAGGGATTGGCCGGTTATGGGAATTTTCAGCTCCGGGAAGCGAATATCTACGAGCTTCCTTTGATGATCGCACTTTTGAAGATTCTGAGCATACGACAACCGGAGACCACGGCGTTCAGCGAGAGTTCAGGGCAATTTCGAATCGCTGGCCGACACGTCTATCTGGACAGCATCACCTTTTCGGGGGATGCCTTCAGCCTCACCGGCCAGGGTGAAGTAGATTTGGACGGGAACCTGCGATTGATCATGCGGGCGATGCTGGGACGCCGCGAGATTCAGGTCCCCGTGGTCAAGGAGCTGTTCCGCGGCGCGAGCGAGCAGATTGTGCTTGTTCACGTGGGAGGCAACTTGAGGGAACCAATTGTGCGGCGAGAGCCTTTCCCCGGGGTGAACGAGGCCCTCCAAAGGTTCCAACTGGGAAACAGAAGCGTTCGCGAGGGTGAGGCAATCCTCAGGGAGCGGTGAAAAGCCGACGATCTCCAGGACCTTGTTGTCCTACAGTTTGTGTTGAAACGAGCTTTGAGCAGGTGGAGTAAGCACAGGTTTGATGGGACGAGGAAGAGAGTGACAACTTCCAGAGAACGCGGCAAAGGGTTCTTCCTCCTCGGCTGTGACGGCCCGATGTCAATGAGGAGGTTGCACGATGAGTGTTGGACCACTTGGCCCCATTATCTCCGCGATTGCGGGTACGCCTTTGGCCCAGGGAAAAAGTGAGACTGATACCAGTCAAGTGGTACGGGAGGGCCAGGAGAGGCGTGTGGCAGCAGATCGGCAGGCAGAAGCCGCTGCTGGAATTGGCGAGACGGATGGAGAGAATCACGAAACGGAAGAGCGCGATGCCGATGGTCGTCGTCCCTGGGAATTGCCGCCCGTTTCGAAGAAGACAGATGAAGGCGACGATCAGAAAAAAACTCCCGCTGATCCGCACGGTGAGCTGGGACGCCTCATCGATCTGAGTGGGTGACATGAGGGAGGGAAGAGATGCAGAAGAACGGAGGTGAATCTTCGCTGGCGGTGGCCGGCCGGTAGCGATGTCGCGTGATAGCATCGCCGAAACTGTTCCAATTGGCGTTCCGGCACGATTCGCGCTCGAATTCTGCTCCACTGGAATGCGACCTGCCTGTAAAATCAATGTTTGCGCGAAGGACGTCGCATGCATGAAGGAGCGGACGGATGAGATTTGTGAAAATGCATGGCATTGGAAACGATTACATTTTCGTCGACTGCTTTGAACAGTCCCTTCCGGAGGCCCCCGAGGTTCTCGCACCGAAACTTTCCGACCGTCACTTTGGAATTGGCGGCGACGGCCTCATCCTGATCCTTCCCTCCGATGTGGCTGACGCGCGGATGCGAATCTTCAACGCCGATGGTTCCGAAGCCGAAATGTGCGGCAACGGCGTGCGATGTGTCGCCAAGTACATTTACGAAAGAGGGTTGAGCCGGAAGAATCCGCTGAGAATTGAAACCGGCCGGGGCATATTGAGTCTTCAGCTCAAGATCCAAGGAGACCGGGTTACGGAAGTGACCGTCGACATGGGCGAGCCGATTCTGGAGGCCGCGCGGATTCCCACGACGTTGCCGGGAAGTCCGGTCGTTGAAGCGCCCCTAACTTTGAATGATGGAACTTCCGTGAACGTGACATGCGTGTCCATGGGCAATCCCCACTGCGTGATCTTCACCGAGGACCTTACAGACGAGACTTTCCGTCGGCTTGGCCCGATTATCGAAAAGCATCCTGCTTTTCCCCAGCGTGTCAATGTTGAGTTCGTTCGGGTTTGTTCGCCCCAACGGGTGGAGGTCAGAGTTTGGGAACGCGGATCGGGCGAAACGCTGGCCTGCGGTACCGGTGCGTGCGCCGTCTGTGTGGCGGGAGCTCTAACCGGGCGGACAGAGCGGAAAATCACGGTTCGGCTTCCCGGGGGCGAACTAATCACGGAATGGGCGCCGTCGGGAAGTGTGTTCATGACAGGGCCGGCAACCACCGTGTTCACCGGCGAATGGCCGGCCGAAATTGAGCCTGCGCGATAAACGCCATGGCGGAGCCAGCTAAGCTTTCTATGGACGGATCGCCGAAATGGCCAGTGAGGGCAGCAGCCCGTGTCACAGCGCTGTTCCTCCGTACGTGGATGAGTACATTGAACTACCGGGTCTGTTATGAGGATCGGAGTATCGACCCGGTGTATCCGGAATGTGTGGGTCCAAAACTCTATCTGTTTTGGCACGAATATATTTTATTTCCGCTTTATTTACGTGGGCATTGTTACCTGACAATGCTCGTGTCCCGGCACAGAGACGCGAATTTGTTGACTGAAGTGGCCAGGGTCTTGGGGTTTGATTTCGTTCGGGGTTCAAGCCGCCGGGGAGGCGATCAGGCCCTTCGACAATTAATCGCGATTGGGCGGTGCCGGCATCTTACGATTACGCCCGATGGTCCCCGCGGACCTCGCCGCCATATGGCACCGGGTGCCGTTTACGTGGCCTCTCGATTGGGTGTACCGATTGTGCTGATGGGGTTCGGGTATCACAGGCCGTGGCGGTTGAACAGTTGGGATCGGTTCGCCATTCCGCGGCCATTTTCAAGAGCCCGTGCAATCACCAGCGCTCCCATCACGATTCCTCAGGACCTGGACCGAGAAGGCATTGAGTATTATCGCCAAATGCTGGAGAGCCGCTTGAATGGGCTGACGGAAGAGGCGGAGAAATGGGCTGAAAGTGGCCTTGCGCGTGAGAACGAGACGGCCTTATTCAAAGCCCGGGCCGCTCATCCGCCGTGGGAATGTCATCCAGAAGGCCATGAAATAGGGTTGAAACTGGTAAATCGCGCGGCATGCTAGGTGAGGAGTGGTCATCGATAGTCTGCCAGAAAGCTGTATGGATCTTGATTGATTATCAGAATCCTGTGAAATTGTCCGGGCTGTAGCGCTCTCATTATATTACCGGATGTCTATGTCAGACGAATATGTTTTTCAATCGGAGTTATTTGAAAACCGCTCGCATGTTTTCACGGTGTCTGAGCTTACAATTCTTATTAAAGAGGTTTTGGAAAACATCTTCCCCAGTGTGGCCGTTATCGGCGAAGTAGCCGATTTATCTGTGGCTAAGTCAGGCCACTGTTATCTGACACTCAAAGACGAAGGGGCACAATTGCCAGCGGTCATCTGGCGATCGTACCGCGAACGACTCACATTTGATCTGCACGATGGATTGCAGGTGTTGTGTCGGGGAAGGCTGGAAGTTTACCCACCCCACGGACGGTATCAACTGATTGTGGAGGAAATTGAGCCGAGCGGCTGGGGTGCCAAGGAGTTAGCCCTGCGACGGCTCAAGGAACGGTTGGCACGCGAAGGGCTTTTCGATGCGGCCCGGAAGCGCCCCCTGCCCCGCTGGCCGCGTCGAATCGGCGTGATCACAAGTCCCACAGGTGCGGCGATCCACGACTTTCTCACGGCCCTGCGCGAACGCTTTCGCGCGGTTGATGTGCTCATCATTCCTGTGAAGGTTCAGGGGGAAGGGGCTGCCGAGGAGATCACGCAGGCATTCCAATGGCTGGAAAAATATGATTGGAATCTGGATGTGATTGTCCTGACCCGCGGCGGCGGAAGTATTGAGGACCTTTGGGCTTTCAATGAGGAGAGTGTGGTTCGGGCGGTTGCGAGTTCAAGGATTCCGGTGGTGTCTGCAGTGGGGCATGAAATAGACGTGACGCTGGCCGACCTGGCGGCGGACGTACGAGCACTGACACCCACTGACGCCGCCTCCAAAGTGGTGCCCTCCCAGGAAGAGTTGGAAGCCGTCCTGGCGGGGTATGCAATGCGGCTTCGGGCTCATCTTGATCTGCGGCTGAAGGCGGTACGGACCCACCTTGACGCGATGGCCTCCCGGCCCGTGTTCCGCTTTCCGAAAGATTTGGTCTATACTCGCAGCCAGGAGGTGGATGAATGGGAACGGCGCCTGGAGCACGCTGGCGACCGGTTTCTTGAGCGGAGCCGTATGGTGCTCACCACGATGGCGGCGCGACTGGAATCGCTGAGTCCCCTGGGGGTGCTTTCTCGGGGATACTCAATGACGTTGACGCACCCCGAAGGACGTGTTGTCCGAGAGGCTGCGTCACTTTCTCCGGGGACGATGGTACAGACTCGCCTGCACCAGGGAAGCTTTCTCAGTCGTGTCGAAGAAGTACACGGAGATGGTGAACCCGTCCATCCAGACCAACGAATATGATGCAACGGGCCCAGAATGTTCCATGTGTTCGGAACGTTGTCCGGACCAACGCGGTGGTTACGACGGGGTGATCACAAGGTCCATAGGCGTTGGGTAGGATAGGCGATTGAGGCGGTATTGGAGGAGTTGGTTATCGACAGGCGTCGCGCTTGTTTTGAGAAGGCACGCGTCAAAGCTTTGCAGAGCGGTCAACATGCAGCGAACGCTTCTCCGTCTAGGCGCTCAGATAGAGAACCGCTTGCCAACGGGTCTTTTGGGCTTGCTTGGAGCGTTGATCTTCTGCGCCGTTGTTTTGGACGCGAGTTCGATTCGAGCAGCCCCCCAACAACAGCGGAGTGGCTTCCTGGTGGGGTTCGAGGCGGCACCGTTTTTGCCACTCCCTGAACCCGGACCTCCGTCCGCCCAGGTGAAGGAAGGTCTGGGTGAATCGCGTGAAAAAACTGTTCAAAAAGACCAAACGACAGCGCAGCCGCAACAACCCGAGGTCGCGGAATCCAAAGCTGTTAAGAAAGACGCCGGACTGCCATCGCAGCAGTCTTCCTTCGGTGTATGGGAGATCATCAAAGCAGGCGGGACGGTGGGGTTCATCATCATCGGCCTCTCCCTGGTGGCTGGTGCCCTGGTTGTCGAGCAGCTCATCACGCTTCGTAAATCGGTGCTTATGCCCCCGGAGGTCGTAAGCCAACTGGGTCAGGCGATGGCCGCTCGCGATTCAAAGGGACTGATGGCCACTTGTGAAGCCCATCCGTGCGTCTTCACAGATGTACTGAAGGCCGGGCTGGCTGAGTGGGAAGGTGGATGGCACCAAGTGGAAAAAGCGCTGGAGGATGCCCTTACGGAATACACTGCCAAACTTCTCCGCAAAGTGGAATATTTATCTGTGATCGGTAACCTGGCGCCGATGCTGGGGCTGTTGGGAACGGTGGTGGGTATGATCCTGGCGTTTAAAACAGTGGCCGAGACTCAGGGGGCAGCACGGGCCGCCGATTTGGCACAGGCGATTTATCTGGCCCTTGTGACGACCGTGGAGGGGTTGATCGTCGCCATCCCCTCGCTTGCCGCCTACGCCTATTTTCGCAATCGCGTGGATGAATTGATGGCAGAAGTGGCCGTTACTCTGCAACAGCTCCTGGCACCGTTGCGGCGGCGGCGTGTGGCCGCAAAGCCTCCTGTCAGTTCCTCGGGAGCACCGCCGTCTGGAAGTGTCCGCGGATGAGAGCGAGCGTTCATTCAGTCAGATTGCCCGTGAAGTTGAATCTCACGCCGATGATCGACGTGACGTTTCAGCTAATTTTGTTTTTTTTGCTTGCCGGACACTTGGCTCAACAGGAAAGCTCCGTGGATCTGGATCTGCCGGTGGCACAAACCGGCCACAAAGCGATGGAGAGTCCCACGCGACGACTTGTCATCAATGTGGCCCAAGATGGAACCCTCATCGTTGGTGGTGAGATGATTGATCTCGAACGGTTGGGGCAAATTCTTTCAGCGGATCGGAGAATGAGCGAATCCCTGGAAGTGCGGATTCGAACTGATCGCCGGACGCCTTACGGCAAGATCGCACCCCTTCTCATTCGCTGCACGGAGAGCGGGATCTGGAATGTTTCCTTTGCAGTTATCGGTGAAGAGACATCCCCTTAAAGGCTCCAGAAGATTGATCGTGAGTCAGGGTGCGTCATGAGACGGCAATCAGTGTTGAACCAGAAACAGGACCTTGATTTGCCGATGACGCCAATGATTGACGTCGTCTTTCAGTTGATTATCTTCTTCCTCTGCACAACCCGATTTACACCGCTTGAGCAAGTGTTGCCGACCCCACTCGATGAGTCCGGCGGCTCGCGAAGAGTGGAGTTGCCTCCACCAGAAGTTGTCAATCTGACAGAAGTTGTCATCAAGCTGGTTGAGGGCCAGCCGATCAGGATCACTCTTAATGGTCGACAGGTGAGCGATTTCGACGAACTCGGGGTGACGCTTCAGGCTGTTGCACGCGTTCGCGTGGATGTTCCCGTCGTTATCGATGCAGGCTTTGCAGTTCCAATGCAGGACGTCGTCCAGGCGTATGATCTCTGCCGGAAGGTTGGTTTCCAGAAGATCCATCTTGCGGCTCCGCCACGTCCATGAAACGGTTGTTGGCTTTCTTGGTTATTCTGTTGGAGTTGGTCCTGGTGCCGTTAAAGGGCACGGCAGATGTTACTGAAGACCTGCGGTTCATTCAATCGTTGCAGTCTCGCCGTCTCTTTCGGCTGGCCGAGTATCAGTGCGAGCTCGCGTTGCAGCGGCCGGGTTTAAGCACCGGTGACAAGGCAACACTCACCATCCAGTTTCTGGAAACGCTCAATGAACACGCCCTTTATGCCGACGTCCCCGCGCGGACTGCCTGCTGGCAACGGGCTCAGGAATTGACCAGCAGGTTCGAGAAAGATCACGAAGAGACCGATTGGAGCCTCGTCGTGCGCCTGTCGGGCGTGAAAGTTCTCGTGGAGCAGGGAAAAATCCTGCGGGAGGAGGCCGAGTTAACTCTTCTGGCCACACGTTCTTCGTCCTCGTTGTGGGATGAGATGATGAAGCCCTCGCGTACAGTTCTCCGGAAGGCTGGAGAGCAACTGAAGGCCCTCCGCGATAGAATTGCGCGATCACTCAGGCGCGCGCAAAAAGTGACGGAGACTGACGGCCTTCGACTTGGCGAACAACAGCTTCTGAGCCTCGAAAAACAGGCCCAATTCTGGACAGCGCTTGCCGCATATGAACTGGCACGGACCTATCCCGCTGGGTCGGAAGATTATCTGGCTATGCTCCATGATGCGGCGAGCAACCTCCGGGTCCTCAGTGAACTGCCGCTTGACCATCCTCTTGGCTTTCCCGCCCGGCTCTATTATGCGGATGTCAATCGACTGCTCGGCCAGAAGGAAGCGGCATGGAAAATCCTCGCCGGTCTCGATGATGAGCAACTCTCCAAAGATCGACAACGAGAACTCCTCGCGGGTCGGTTGCAATGGGCCACCACTTTTGAAGAAGAACAACTGGCCAAAACGCTGTTTGAAAGGGCCATGGCAGTTGAGGTTTCACCTTCCCCACCCTTGGCTTTCGCGATGCTCGAAACCGCTACCTGGTTTTGGAAGAAAGCAATGGAAAAAGGCGACAAAAGTTCTGAGGAGTGGGAGGTCCAGATCAAAAAGCTGGTGGAAGTCCTCAGACAGAGCGGCTCGACGTATTGGACCCACCGGGGAGAACTCCTCGTGGCGCATGCCGCGTCGGCAAGTGCGAGCGCAAGCAGCACAACTCTGGATCTTTATGTGGCGGAGAACGCTTATCGGGCTGGAAGGTGGCAAGAGGCCATTGCCGCTTATGACCGTGTTGCTCAAACAGCAAAAAAAACCGGGCAGGAGGATGTGGCCTTTCAGTGCAGTTGGGCTGCTGCGGCCATTGCCCAACAACAGTCGCTGCATCAGGAAGCGTGGCAGCGGTTCAACACGCTTGCCCAGGAGTTTCCCCACCAGGCGAAGGCGTCCCAAGCTGCGTTTCTGGCGCTGGTCAATCTTGGCCAACTGGTAGCAAAAGACGAGAAAGCATACCTCGCTCTTTACGAACGAGAACTCCGCGCGTATCTCGATCGATTCCCCCGGGGGAAAGAGGCGTATCTCGTGCGATTCCGCCTGGCGCAACTCCTTGAGTATCAATCCCGGATACAAGAGGCCGTTGGCATGTACCTGGACACCCTGGAGCAATTGCCTGCCGACCAAGGCGGAGAAACGAGTGGTAGTTCTCAGCAGGGGGATAGTACGAGCGACCTGCTGCAGGAGACCAAACGAGAAGAGGTGCTGGAAAAAGTCTTCCTGGGGCTCGATCGGTGCCTGCCCGTTCTCCGCGCGGGGGCAAGGCAGGATTTCTCCGCGGAGGTTCGCCAGGTTGCGCAGCGTCTTCATGCCTGGAGTATCGTCGGGAACGGGGATCGCACGGATCAGCGCTATCGACTCATGGCCGAGGAGCGCGCCATCCGACTGATGCTGTGGGAGGGCGGTGATCCCGTATTCGCGGAAAAAATTCTCCTAACACGGTTCCCCGATCCAGATCATTTTTGGAAAGAATTCCGAACGCTAAGCAATGACGTCTCAAGCACATCCGGGTGGATAACCCTCTGGCTGGAGGTCATGGCTCAATTGGGGCGAGAAAGAGAGGCACAGTATTGGTGCGAACAACTTCGCCATCTGGAGTTTGATGTTCGCTGGGAATGGGCGAGCGGCGTCACCGAGAAACTCTCCCAGGCAAAACCGAATCGAGCTCAGGCGATCGCCCGATGGGTTGTGGCAGCGGTCCCGGACTTTGTCCAGCAATACGCGACACATCCCCAAGATTGGAAGGTCCAAGCCGGTTTGAAGTATGCCCGGCTGCTCGTGATGGCAAACCTCCATGAGGACTCGCTGGGCTGGATGCGCCGCCTGGCGCAGGAATTTCCTGAACATGGTGAAATTCAGGAAAACCTTGCGCTTCTTTTGGCTTATTCGGACGACGTTTTGCTACGGAACGAATCTCTCCAGAAATTTCAGGAAATTGCTCGGCGAACGCCGGAGGGATCTCCTCGGTGGTTTCGGGCAAAGTATATGACGGCCTGGTTGCTCCACAATTTAGGGAGAACACGCGATGCCTGGGAGATGCTGAGTCTGCTTGAAACTCTCCACCCTGACCTGGGAGGAGAGCCCCTGAGGGGGAAAATCTTGTCCCTGAAAGACGAATGCCAGAGACATTCGCCGCAAGACAGATAAAATCATCCGGATTTTTTGGGTAGGTTGTCGCCCAGCAGTTGCTCTACCACCGGTTTCAGGAGTTCCGACCACAACTGGTATCCCTTGTCGCTCAGATGAAGGCCGTCGTTGACGAAAAGGTCTGGTTGCGGATGGCCATCGGGGCCCAGCATGGGTTTCTCGACGTCCAGAAAATGCACTTTGGATTCCGGATGGGCCCGGCAGTATTCCTCAATGAGATGGTTGGCGGCTCGAATTTTGTCGATCAGGTGCCATCGGGCAAGCGATGGCTTGATCCCGATGAAGATGACCGGGGCGGTGACACCTTCGGAACGGATGACCTGCAGGAAATCGGCGAAGCGCCGACAAACGATCTCCGGTGATGCCCCGGCTGCAATGTCGTTGTCCCCGGCATAGAAGACAATCAGTTGAGGGTGGTAGGGAGCAATAATGCGCTTCGCGTAATGGGTAACCTCATGAATCTGTGAGCCGCCAAAGCCCCGATTGATTGTGATCCAGTGGGGAAACCATCGCGACACATCCCATCGCACGATGCTGGAACTTCCCACGAAGAGAATGGCTCCGTCGGGTGGCGGATGAAGTTTGTCTGCTTCTTCGAATTTCTTGATGGCGGATTCCCAGCGTTCGGGCCCCGTGTCCTTTTTCTTCTCCTCGTAACTCGCAAGCCTCGCGGAGATCGCACGCCGCCATGACAGCGGTGCGCGATTCGCAGGTCGCGGGCCGATTTTCTCAAAAGGAATCGCCTCAAATCCTGGAAGTGTGGATTGAAGGGGGGCATCCGGCTTCAGCCGCCAGTCTTCGGTCTCGGGATTGACAAAGAAACGGGCTGTGGCCTCCAGCGGAAGCATCACATTGTTTTCCATGACGAGGTAGAGACGTGCACGATTCTCGATGTTTTCCCAGGTTCCCCCGAAGCAAAGGTTTTTGCGAATGATATTGCCTTTCGGTGCCGCAGGTTCGTCCTCGAGGATATTGACCAGTGTCGGATAGGCTTTTCGCCAGAGTTCACTCTTATAGGGCATGGCTTTGAGACGCTCCGTCATTGTCGTGGGCACGTGGTAGGAAGCCCAGCCGAGAGCGCGGGCATCGACATGCACTGCCGGGCGGCAGTCAATGAATATGTTATTCTCTACGAGATTGTCTCGCCCACCTCCGATAAATGCAGCGCGTGTTACCTGATAAAAGATATTGTTGGTGATTTGTGTGCCGCAGAACATATCGTCCAGGTACACGCCCATACAACCGCGGTTTTGAAAACCCGATATATGATGAAAGTAATTCCAGGAGATGACGGTCCCCCGCATGGTCCAGTCACGGCCGGCGTAGATCGCTCCCGCATCGTTGGACTCCAGGCAGACGTGGTCGATCTCGTTCCATGAAATTGTGTGGTTGTTACCGGAAAAACCGACCGCCTGATGGGGCGCATGGTGGATGTGATTATGGAGGACATGCTGTCCAACGCCGCCGATCGAGACTCCCGCGCGATACATGGGATGGATTTGCCCGTAGTCATGGATTTCGTTATCCTCCACGATGTGGCCTGCGGGCGAGAGCGTGGCCCGATCGCCCCCTGTGGCGGAGACGCCCCCTTCGCCGAGTTCATGGAGATGACTCTGGCGTACGACGCACTGACGACCTCCACGTATCTGAACCGCCCAGCCACCCGTCAATAGGAATTCACAGTTTTCGACGGTGCAATTTTCACAATTCTCGCACACCAGTGCCGTGCCGCGACAATGGGCGAGCCGCACACCCCGCAAGGTGACATTCCTTACTGAAACCAGTTGCATAATTCCAGAACTGACAGAAACGGTGGGCTGGCCGTCTTCAAGGCGGGCGGGATCAGTGGGAGAGTCGGGCGGCCAGAAATAGAGCTGGCCCGTTTCTCGGTCGAGATAATATTCGCCCGGTGTGTCGAGTTCACTGAGGAGATTGAAGGCATACCACCACTGTCCTTTTCGGTAGCCATAGTAATGGTAAGGTGGTTTAACAGCAATGAGGGAACGATAGGGATCAATGAGGGCGACCGGATGCCGCTGGTCGGACCAGTCCCAGAACCAGTAGCCATGAACCCAGGGGTCCTTCTCCTTCACCCAGCGGGATGGACGATTGCCCTCGTAAATAAACTTGCCGACTTTGTCGCCCTTTCTACCGCGTACGTCGATGGGCTGTTCACCCAATACGTCCACAATTTTGGTAAAACCCTGGTTCGGCCATCGCGCTAATGTCATTCGGCGATTTTGATAGAAAAGCTCGAGACCTCCGCCTCCCGCCGAGCCGTAGTCGGACACCCCAAGTTCTTTAAGATCGGCAATAAAGACGTGCTCGCGTGCCTCTTGAGGGAGGAGCGGCGACACGTTGGCCACCTCAATCGCACGTTTCCAGTTCGTGACGAGTCGTCCGCCACTCCATACCACGGCGCCAGGCGTCTTTGCTTCAAATTCGAGGCTGGCGATCGACTTCGGTAGATCACGGAGGGTAACAGGTTCGGACAATTCCAGCCGGCCAGGTTCGAAAATGACCTTGACCCTGATAGCAGTGCCTTTTTCTGCAACTTGATTCAAGGCCTGGCGGAGTGGGGCAAGTGTCCGCCATGGTCCGGTGCGATTTTTGGCATCCGGAGAAGGCGACAGCCCGGACCACTCATCGTTTCCCTGGGTAGAAACGTAGAAGGTGACCTGGCCCGACGCTGCTTCCTCGCCAGATGCGATCGCCCCTTGTGGCAACAGCCACCCGGTGATCAGGCAACTCAAGATCGCCCAGCGGACAAGAGTGCCTTTTGTTTCAGCAAGCATGGTGCAACTTTCCTTATTCGAGGAAATCAAAGAAGTGACTGTCGTCCCTTAAAGCAATACTCCAGCTGTGGTTCGTAGACCACTTGACGGAGATGTCAAACATCAGGCCGTGTAACCCTCTGCTCGCACCCTGCGGCTCACTGGGTTGAGATGGGTTGAGAAATGCGAGCCAGTCCTCGCTCAGCGGATTGCACGCATCACACCGTGTCTGGATTGGGATGTTGCCACGGGGCCCGGTAGGGGCGTGCCAGCCGTTGGTTGGCGGCTTCGTCCCCAACCGCCCGGAGCTCTTCCGGATCCCAGGTGATATCGCGCCCTAGCTCTAGGGACACATTGGCGAGGATACAGCAAGCGGAGGAAATGAAACCCTGCTCGATATCGGCCACCGGGCGGCTCCGGGAATCCACGGCGTCCAGGAAGTTTCGGATGTGCCTGCGGATCGCCGGCGCTACGTGACGTTCGAGGTCCTTTTCCGTCCGGTCCTCGGGGTATTGATCCAGCTCGTACTGAACGTCCTGGTGCACCGGTTCCCCCTGGCCTTCCGGAATAAAGTCGTAGCGGAAGACACTCGCGTGGAGCGTGCCTTTGTCCCCGTAGAACGTAGCTCCCCATGGATAGTCTGGATTGGGAGCCTTGCCCCATGTGCGGTGCTCCCACACGACCGTGACATCTCCGAAATCAAACACGGCCGTTTGTGTGTCCGGAACGTTGGCCATGCTCTCCCTGTCTACGAGGATACCACCGGCCGAAGAAATACGTTTTGGCCAGCCCAGATCCAGCATCCAGCGGACCATGTCCAGCATATGGATGCACATATCCCCGATGATTCCGTTGCCGAATTCTTTGAAGGAACGCCATCCCCGGGGATGAATGGCGGGGTTATACGGTCTGTAGGGGGCGGGACCACACCAGAAGTCCCAGTCCAGGTACTCAGGCGGGGGCTGGTCGGGCACACTTCCCCGCCGTCTCATGTGGTAGTAGCAATAAATCTCCACATGGCCGATCTTACCAAGTTTGCCCTCTTTGATGAAACGATCCCGCGCTTCAATGAGATGAGGAGTGCTGCGTCGCTGCGTGTTGACCTGCACCACACGGTTGTATTTCCGCGCGGCGGCCACCATGGCGGCCCCCTCCATGACGTCCACACTGATAGGTTTTTCCACGTAGACGTCTGCTCCCGCTTTCATGGCCTCGATGGCGGCCAAGGCATGCCAGTGATCGGGAGTGGAAACCTGGACAATATCGAACTCGTTTTCCGCCAACATCTTGCGGAAATCGCGATATGTTTGTGGCTTTTTGCCGGATTTCTGGCGCTCCGCCACAATCTGCGCCGCTTCCTCAAGCATTCGGCCATCCACGTCGGCCAGGGCCACAACTTCGCACGGTTCTACCTGAAGAAAGCGAAGGAGGACACTCTTTCCGTACCATCCGCATCCGATCAGACCTATCCGGCGAGGTTTGGTTCGGGTCAAGCCCACGGCATAGCCGGGCATCGTGGATAGTGTTAGGCCGGCTGCTCCCAGTTTGAGAAAATCGCGTCTGCGCATGGCGTGCCTCCTCATCTTGCGATAAGTCAACCAGTTCGTAAGGTTCGCATGATGTAATGACAGCTAACTCCCTTATCAGAACGGTAGTGCGTTCCTGCTGTTAATTCGGTACAAGTTGCCGCGATCCAGTCTGTTCAATGTTCGCGCAGCGGACGTACTCCCTACGAGTGGTGAAGTCTGCGCTCAATGATGGTTTCTTCGCATCACTCAGCACCGGCTTGCGGTAGGATACCGGCCGACATCGGTCTTGTCCAGTATCGGCCCTTTTGGGATGTTTCTCTTTGGCACACCACGGCTGCGGCGTCGGTGCCTACAGAGTTTCCCGGCGAGGCGGTATGATAGCGCACGGGCCCGTAAATTATTGTGGAAAGGCGAAATGAAGGCTGATCCAAAATGAGTGTCCGCGTCGAACTGCTGAAGCTTCCTTTCCAAAAGGAGCTGTCCGGAAGTGTTCTGGGGAGTATGATTATTGGTTTGGGACAGTTGGGCCACAGGTGTTGCTGCCGTCCAGAAACCAGGCGGGCACCGCGACAGCGGTAGCAAGGAATTCCCGACTGAATTACCTCCGGATCGAATAGTCAGAGCCTGAACTGGGCTGGTATTAAAGGAGTTTTTTGACGGCGAAGCACATGGAGCTTTGTTGTCGAGGGTGATTGCCAATGAATCGTGAAGTTGATCATATTGAAGCAACGCGATCTTGTCGGGATGCCAAGCAGGCGGGTCAAGAGCCGAGAGACAAACTGTCGGCGACGCAGGAGTATCAGGTGGATTTGCCCCGCATCGAGCGGGCTGTGCGGGAAATCCTTCTGGCTGTAGGCGAAGATCCCGATCGAGAAGGTCTGCGGGAGACACCCGCACGTGTGGCCCGCATGTATGCTGAGCTCTTCCGCGGATTACGACTGGATCCGCGTAGGCATCTCAAAAAAGTCTTCACCGAAAAATACGACGAAATCGTTGTCGTCAAGGACATCAGCTTCGAGAGTGTTTGCGAGCACCATTTGATGCCTTTCATGGGCAAGGCCCATATTGCTTATCTACCAGGAGGAAAAGTGGTTGGCCTGAGCAAACTGGCGCGGGTGGTGGAAGACGTTTCGCGGCGTCCGCAGGTCCAGGAGCGCATGACGGAAGTCATTGCCGATCTGCTGATCGAAGAGCTTGACGCGAAGGGGGTGGCTGTGGTTGTGGAGGCCATTCACACCTGCATGACGGTGCGGGGAATTCGCAAACCGGGTGCCATCTGTGTGACGTCAGCGTTGCGAGGGGCGTTTCGCACAAATCCTTCCACCAGAGCGGAGGTCATGACCCTAATTTATAATGGCCGTCAGTAAAGGTGTGCTTCTCCGGTGGTTATGGCATGGCGATCGAAGCCTGGGAGCAACAGCGGGTCCGCGTTTACGAGGACCTTTCCGGGTTGGTCAAGGGAAGGGTCCTGGCGGAGCCTGTTCTGCTTGAATTGTTTGCCCGGGATGCCAGCATCTTTCATATTCGTCCCCTCGTGGTAGTTCGGCCTCAATCCACGGCCGATGTATCGGCGTGTCTCCAGTACTGTGCCGAACACCGTCTCCCGGTCCATGCACGAGGCGCGGGGACAGGGTTGGCAGGAGAGTGCCTGGGACCCGGCGTGGTGCTCGATTTTTCCGCCTACATGCGGCGGTTGATTTCTGTTGAAGAGCGCGGCCGATTCGTTCGCGTCCAACCAGGGGTGGTGTTGGAACGTCTCCAGCGGCATCTCAAAAGTTTTGGCAGAAAAGTGGCGCCAGAGCCGTTCAATTCCGAGGTGACCACTGTGGGCGGCTCCATCGCCCGGGAAGCGTGGACCAGTCGATCTCTCAAATACGGACTGTTGGGTGACTATGTGCGCGAGGTGACCGTGTGTCTTGCTGACGGTACCCGCGTCCATTTTGGCCAGGAATCTCTCGCGGAACATGCCGCGTCGCCGACTTTGGCACCCAAAAGTCGTCTTGTGTTGCAGGTTGCCCAATTGCTTCGGACCTATGAAGAGAATCGCACCATAAAAGGACGACCGAGGCTCCGCTCCGGGTATCGGCTGGAAGGCATTCTCGCGGACGGCAAACTTAACATGCCGAAACTGCTGGCTGGATCGGAGGGGACTCTGGCGGTAATTGTCGAGGCGACCTTGGAAACCGTTCCCACACTGCCGGGCAGAGCGGTGGGACTTTTGCTCTTTGACAAACTGGAACCGGCATTTGATGCGGCGCTTGAGATATTGAGCTTTCGCCCGCTGGCGTGCGACCTGATGGACCGCCGTCACCTGGGACTTGCTCGGGAGGCGGAATCATGGTTTGAGCGTTTGATTCCCGAAAGCGTCGAAGCCGCGGTATTGATCGAAATTGAGGGATTGGATGTCGAGGAAGCCCGTCAAGAACTTCAAGGCCTAATTGAAAACCTGCGGACGCGCAAGCGATTGGAGTTTTCTGCGCGGATAACAACTGACGAGTCAGAAATCACTTTCCTGTGGAAGCTGGCGCGAATTCCGCAACCGATCCGATCTCTCGGATCACGGAAATCGCGGCCGTTGCCGGTGGCGGACGACGTGGCGGTTCCGCCTGAGCAACTTGGTACCTGCGTCTTCGCCCTGCAACACCTTCTCAACAAGCTGGAAGTCTCTGCCGCCGTCTATTGCCAGGTCAGTCAGGGACAGATTCATCTCCAGCCGTTTCTCCAGGAGTCGGAACTAAGTGATGCCCAGCGGATCCGCCAGGTCTGCGATGCAGTGTACGAGCATGTCCTCAGTTGTGGAGGAAATGTGGGCCTGGGCCGAGGCTGTGGGCTGAGTCGCAGTGCCTATCTGGCTCGGCAGTGGGGACCGGAATACGCGCTCCTTGTAGAGCTCAAAAGAATATTTGATCCCCTGGGACTTCTGAATCCCGGAAAAATTGTCGCGGATTCCTACACCCGTGAATGGTGGCAATTCCTGGGCCGCCACGTGCGAGCCGACTGGACCGCCTCTACTGTTGCAGTGACCAATTCGGTGAGCCTGGAAGACTCACTCGACCATGGAAGCACACGTGACTATGGGCCGACTCCGGAAAGGAACTCCTCGTCTTGTCCCCCCATCGACACAGTCCCTCAGGAGCAGCAAGGATCTGGAGCCACAAATGGAGGGACGGCGCTAGATTGTGTGAACTCGGTAGAAGGAGATGATTCGGATTCTCCTCCCGAGGCCGACAGGCCGGATGAACGGCTGCCAGACATCCTTGTTTCGCAACTGGATTGGCATCCCCAGGCGGTTGCGTCCGTGGTGTCTCAATGTACTGCCTGCGGTCATTGCCGGACGCAGGGGCCCGGACTACGCATGTGCCCGCTTTTTCGTGCACAACCCTTCGAAGAGGCGTCGCCTCGAGCCAAGGTGACTCTGGTGAGGGCCATTTTGACGGGGGACTTGCCGCTCGAGACCATCACCGAGGACACCTTTCGCGCGATCGCCGACCTGTGTGTACACTGCCACATGTGCCGGGTAGAGTGTCCCGCGCAGGTGGATGTGCCTCACCTGATGATGGAGGCCAAAACAGCGAACACCGCCGCACATGGCCTTCCGTTTTCAGACTGGTTGCTTAATCGGATTGAGATAGTGGCTGCATGGGGCGCGCGTGTAGCGCCGTTTGTCAATTGGGCCTTGCAAAATAAACAATTGCGGTGGCTCTTGGAAAAGGTTACTGGCATTGCTCAGGCACGGAAATTGCCTCGGCTGGAAAAAACAAGCTTTCTGCGCATTGCGGCAAGACGCCACCTCCATCGACCCCCGCGCCACGGTGGTCCCAAGGTGGCCTACTTTGTTGATGTCTTCGCGACCTGGTTCGATCACCGATTGGCCGAGGCTTTAATTGAAGTATTTGAGCACAACGGAATTGGGGTATACGTCCCTCTAGACCAGCGAGGTGCAGGAACAGCGGCCCTCACATCGGGAGATGCCGATTATGCCCGGCGGGTGGCACGTCGGAACGTGATGGTACTGGCGGAAGCCGTTCGTCAGGGATATGACGTGGTGACGACCGAACCGGCGGCGGCCCTCAGCTTGACCCGGGAGTATCCCGAGATCCTTGATGAAGAGGATGCACGGCTTGTCGCCGCTCACACGTTTGACGCCTGCGATTATTTGTACCGGCTGTATGAAGCGGGCAAATTGAGGTTGGACTTCCAAGAGATACCGCTCAGGTTGACGTATCACTGGCCCTGCCGTCTTCGTGCGCTGGGTGTGGGACAGCCTGGACGTCAGCTCCTTGAACTGATTCCCGAGCTTCGCGTCACAACGGGGCCGGACGGATGTTCGGGAATGGCTGGGACGTACGGATTGAAGCATGCCCATTACCGAACCAGTCTCCGGGTCGGCTGGCCACTTCTCAATGCAATGCGCGACGCCCAGGTGGAAGCCGGAGTGACGGAATGCAGCACCTGCCGGATCCAGATGGAGCAGGCCACGGCGAAGCCCACGCTTCACCCAATCAAGATTTTGGCGGTTGCCTATGGCCTTTGGCCGGGCGGAAAGAATGCGTTGCTTCGACCGAGCCAGGAACGCACATTGGCCGAAAATTAGACCGCAAAATTTTCGTACGTTTTTTTCGGGACCTGAAAGGATGAAAAAGACCAGCACGCAAGCCAGACGGACTTCCAAACCCCGGACTGCTCCCGAGCCCTGGTACGCGGCCGGGCTCCGATTTGAATGTACGGGATGTGGGTATTGTTGTTCGGGACAGCCGGGCTATGTGTATGTCACGGAGGAAGAAATTCGTGTACTTGCCGATCGGTTGAAGATGGAAGTGCAGGAGTTTGAAGCCCTGTTTGTCCGCGAATTACCCGGCGGAGAGAAGAGTCTTGTAGAGCGTCCCAATGGAGACTGTGTTTTTCTGGACCTCTACAGCCGACGATGTCTGGTGTACGAAGTCCGTCCGCGGCAATGCCGGTCATTCCCTTTTTGGCCCTCTCAATTACGGAGCGAGCGAGATTGGGAGAAGGTATGCCGCACTTGCCCCGGTTGCGGACGGGGAAGGCTCTACTCCCGGGAGGAGATTGAGCAGTGGGCGAGCCTCATCGATATCTAACGCCTCAGGTTTGCTATGTCGATTGGTGTAAATTAGTTAATTGCGGCACTTTGCGAGGTTCGCGCGGGCTTTGGAACACGGCCCAATCGGTTCGGATTTTTGCCACTATTTTTTCGGGAAGATTTACAACCCGCGCTGGCAGTTGTCGCCACCGCGTTCTTGTCGTGATCGCGTGTCGTCTGACATCGGCGGGATCGAGCCATCCAGCTTCCCGGTGCCCCATCGCAGTCGCGGGGAATTTTCAATCTGGTTAGAGTTTTCCGAAGTTTGCGCCGATAATGATTTTGAGCAGAGAAGCGGCAACCATGCCCGACGCAGTAGCTCCACGTGCGACTCAAATGCGTTGGTATCTCGCCATCGAGGTTGAGACAGTGCCCGGCAGCGTCCACTTCGAACCGCCAAGGCGTGCCTCCAGGACGGATTGAGGTTAGCTTCGGGAAAATCAGGGGCTTGACACTAGTTTCGCTCTGGCCTAATGTTACAACTGGCTGGTAGCAACACGAAACGGTGTGGAAGCGATTTGACCGGAGCTAATCGGAGGAGCCAATTGTGACCAAGCGAGATATCGTGCGACAGATTGCGGAGGAACTAGGACTCCCCCAGTCGCAGACGCGAGAGGTTGTTCAGCGCACATTTGACGCCATCATCGATATCCTGACGACGGAACACAAAATTGAGCTGAGAAACTTCGGGGTTTTCAAGATTAAGCTGCGAAAATCGCGACGAGCGATGAATCCGAAGAAAAAAACGGAGATTCGGGTCCCAGAGAAGTTCGTGGTCCGCTTTAAACCCGGCAAGGAGTTGAGAAAACGACTGGAGGCGATGTCGAAAAAGCTCAAATCCGCGACTAAGGAGAGCGTTCCCAAGACGCCCGCCTGATCCTGTGGGGCCAGTCCGAGGGCAGTTATTGGGAAAAACGGGCTTGAACCAATGGAAATATGACCAGGATGGATAAATGGGGCTGAGTGGGGGTTGCGAGGATTGGATCTGATTTTTGAATGATAACAAACACCGCAGGCAAGGGAAAACAAATTAGCCGCGAGCACGGTCTTCACAGGGCCAAATCTGGATTTTGGTGCAACGGAGTGCGCCTTATGCAAAAGCTTGTTCTCGCTGTGATTTCCTGTCTATTGCTGACGATGGCCGTCGGGTGTGTGGTGCCGATCTACTCGGCCGACCCGGACCGGAGAGTCCAGCAGTTGATCTACACGTCTGAGGACTTGCGGTTGCTGCTGGATGAATGGGAACGGGCATGGATGCTGGACCATCCCGACCATATGACGCCGTACCGTACCCACGGCGGTATTATCTGAACCGATGTTGATCCATACGAACCGCCGGATAACCGATCGGCTGGTGGGTTGCTGGTCCGCCCAGGATGGGCCGGCAGAGCGGGCGGAAGCCGGGGGCCAAATGGCGCTTTGACGGCTGGCCGGCCCTGCCGTTACAGCCGGCCGGAGTTACGGATGTTCGTCGGGTTGGCGTTTCGGGAACACAACCACGATGGTGTAGTTTTATTGATGGCGCGCCCTGCACCGCGCGGGAGAAAGCGTAAGCGATAGGACCGGCGATGAAGTTGGTCCTATCGCTTTTTCGCTTTTCCAATCCCGCACGAATGACGTCGCCTTGGCGGGGCTCCGACCCAGTCCAAGTGGCATCACGAAGGCCTGTGTGAGAAACCGACTCGAAATTAAGTGCGATGCCGAAATCGGAACGCAGTTCCTGCCTCTGACAGAAGCCGATCTCCCGCCGAGGCGAGCATTGTCGCAAACCGCCGAAGTAAAGCCAGCCCGCGTTGTTAGCTCGTCCGCGGTGTAATAGATTGAAAAGAATCGGACGCAGCCTGCACGCCCCGATGGCTTGTCGCCAAGCCGTCGGACTCCGTGTTTTTTCTCGCATTTTATCGCCTGGGTTGAGTTTGACATCGATGGAACCGGACCTCAGTATCGAGATAGGTGGCTTGAGGCTGAAGAATCCTGTGATGCTGGCCTCGGGCACCTTCGGGAACGCCGTTGATTGTTACGCGTTCGCTGACCTGAACCGATTAGGCGCTATCATCCCGAAGACGGTGACTCTGACCCCAAGAATGGGGAACGTTCCACCCCGAACCGTGGAGACGGCCGCTGGGCTTTTGAACTCCATTGGTCTCGACAACGAGGGACTCGAGGGGTTTCGCACCCGTCTGTGGGGCAGATTATCCTCCCTTAAATGTCCGGTGATTGTGAGCATCGCGGGAAAAGCCGATGGAGAATTCGTGGAGCTTGTCCAGGCTATTGGTGGATTGGAAGGGGTTAAGGCGATTGAGCTGAACCTCTCCTGCCCTAATGTGGCGGGAGGGATTGATTTTGCGACCGATCCGGCCCGCTGTGCCGCGGTGGTGGCGGCCGTCCGACGAGTTTATGACGGGCCAATCCTTGCCAAACTGACCCCCAATGTGACTGATGTGGCGGCGGTAGCCAGAGCGGCTGAAAGCGCGGGAGCCTCGGCCATCACGGCGGTCAACACGCTGCTGGGAATGTCGGTGGACTGGCGTCGCCGAAGGTCGAGGCTGGGGCAAGTGTTTGGCGGTCTCAGTGGGCCGGCGATCAAACCGGTGGCCTTGCGGATCGTCTACCAGGTCGCCCAGGCGGTGAGCATCCCCGTGGTGGCGGCGGGGGGAATCACGACAGTGGACGATGCGATGGAGTTTTTCGTGGTCGGTGCCAGCGCGATTCAGGTGGGAACGGCTTCGTTTTATCGTCCAACCGCGGCTTGGGAAATTCTCGACGGTCTCCCTGGGGCGCTCATGGAACTGGGGGCACGTTCGTTGCGGGAGGTCGTGGGCAGCTTTGGTAGCCCGAGGATCTCCTGTGAAATTCAGTGTTAGCGACTGTTTCTGTGCTGAGATTGTTCAGGGCTTTTCCTGAGGTGGGCTCCGGGCTTTTTATTGAAACTGCTGACAGGGAAAATGATGAAGAGGGGGAGTGTTTTTAAGGTCGCTCGGGAAACACAGGCAGTTTCATCACTGCGAATGGATTGATACACACGGAGAAAGATGGGTCGAGAGATATGATCGTCGTTTCTGGCATTCAACCCACTGGCCGATTTCATTGGGGGAATTATTTTGGTGCCATCAAGCAATATGTTGAGCTGCAGGACCAGGCAGATGCCTCGTACTATTTCATTGCCAATCTCCATGCGCTGACGACCGTGCGCGATCCTGAGGTTCTGCGACGGAACACCATTGATGCCGCGATCGACCTTCTGGCTTTGGGGATCAATCCAGATCGGGCCACGCTCTTCGTCCAGTCCGACGTGCCGGAAGTGACCCAGCTCTGCTGGCTACTGATGACCTGCACCCCGATGGGACTTCTGGAGCGGTGTCACGCGTACAAGGACAAAAAAGCCAAGGGGCTACCGGCCGATGCTGGTCTGTTTACCTACCCGGTGTTGATGGCTGCCGACATCCTCGCCTACGATGCGGACACCGTTCCGGTCGGCGAGGACCAGATTCAGCACATTGAGGTGTGTCGGGACATTGCGGGAAGCTTCAATCATCTTTATGGCGAAGTCTTCGTGATGCCTCGCGCCAAAATCATGGAAAAGGCGGCCCGCGTGCCGGGGACGGACGGCGAAAAAATGTCCAAAAGCTACAACAACACGATCGGTATTTTTGATGATCCCAAGGTGGTGCGCAAAACCATCATGCGAATCGTCACGGATTCGCGTCCCATCCACGAACCGAAAGATCCGGAGACAGATCACCTCTTCCAGTTGTATTCCCTATTTGTGGGAGAAAAAGAGCGAGAAGCGATGGCGGCGCGCTATCGCGCAGGCGGATTCGGTTACGGAGAGGTCAAGCAGGCCCTGGCCGATGCCGCCGAGAAATACTTTGCAGAGGCTCGCGAGTACCGCAAAGAATTGGAAGCGAAGCCGCAGTTTGTTCGAGAAGTCCTGGGAGATGGGGCGGCGATGGCGCGCAAAAAGGCGGCGGAGGTTCTGGCGCGTGCGCAGGCAGCTTGTGGGATCAAGTATGCATGATATTGTGTGACTGGAGGATGCACAGGCTTTTGCACCAGCCGCGGTGAGTCCCCAAAGGGGCGCAATTGCGGCAGGACCGATTTTTTTCGATTTTTTGAGTTTTGCTTTCGATGAATGGCCGGTGACGACTTGGCTCATTCTGAGGAAACAGGATACCGCTAAGATTTATCGGCATTGATTGACTTGCATCGTCAGGACACCAGCAAGACTTGCAGCTGCTCAGAGTAGCGGCCATTTCTGGCAGTATGGAGTTCGATAATCGCCGACAATGAGGGTACTCGGGGTTGGCACAGACATCACCGAATGCCTCCGGATTGCCCGCATGATTGAAAGGCATGGGGAGGTGTTTTTGCAGCGGGTGTACACACCGGCGGAGATCGCCTACTGCCAGAGTCGCCGGCAGTCCGTGCAGCATTTCACGGGAAGGTGGGCAGCCAAAGAGGCCGTTTTGAAGGCGCTGGGAACTGGTTGGGTGAAAGGGATCAGTTGGCTGGATGTTGAGATTCTCAATCGGCCTGGTGGGCGGCCGGAGGTGATACTCCGGGACGGTGCCAAGAAGGTAGCAGACAAACTGGGTGTGAAGGAGGTTTGGATTTCGATTTCGCACTGCCGGAGCCATGCCACGGCATTTGCAATTGCCATGGGACCGGATTCAAAAAACGACATGAATGAGTCGTGAAGGAACGTTGAGGGTTACCAGCGGTTCAATAGGGCACCAGGGGAAACGTCGTCAGGTTTCACAGTAGAGGTACAAGAGCACACTTCCGGGAATGGCTATTCCAAGATTGGCAAGCCAGAACCCGGGAGGCGGAATGGCTCCGGAAGATGTCAGGCCATTGGCGAGCATGAGCAACGGGTAGTAAACGATCACAATGGGCAAGAACGACAAAAAGAATATCGCGAGGAAATTTTCACTGCGGCAGTACATAGCAAGGGGGCAACCGAGAAGCACGAAACACAGGCTGCTGAATCCGTTGGCCCACCGACGGTAGGGCTCTGTCTTGAGCTTGCGGCATTGGATTTTCAGTTGTTCCAGTTGATACTGCCAGGTCCTTTTCTGCTCGTCCGTGGCTTCGGCATGGCGGATGAGCATTTCAAGCTGGTGGGCGTCCTTTTCCAGTGTTTTAACTGCCTCCGGGATCTGCCACGTGGCAAGCCAGTCCCGATGGAGTGGTTCGATCGGTTTATCGAAGGGAATGAGCTGGGAATAAATATCGGACGCTCGCACCACCGCGGAATTTTCAATCCTGGCCTCCGGTTTGCGACACGTGATGATAAGGCCGCCCGCCTGGCGGTCCGTTGTCAGTTCGGCTTCCTCAGCGGAGAGCACGATGGCCGGCATATCAGGCTGGGTCTGGATCGTGATGAGAGGATTGATCAAGGTTTTCCCCTGCACATCCTTCACCACGATGGAGAACTTCGGAGATGTGTAACTCCGTCGCGTCCGCAGCATGCTGTAGGCAATCTGTTCAACCGACTCGACGACCACCCGGCGAGCTCCGGGCCGCCCCCACGTGGCCGCAACATCGTACATCCAAACGGTAAACAAACTGACAAAAAACGCGAACACAATGGTAGGCCGAACGGCGTGGATCGGAGACAGCCCCAGGGCACGGAGGGCGACGATCTCGTTGGCTCCCGACATGCGGCCCAGAACCTGACTGACAGAGAGGAGCACGGCAATCGGGATGGTGATTCCGAGAATTTCGGGCATCAGATAGGGCAACATGCGAACAATTAAGATAGGGGGCAGGCCACGGCTGATGCCCTCTCGAGCGCCAATCCCCAGCGCAAGCAGCAGCGTTAGGACCGTCAGGGCGGCCCCGAAGATTTTGAGTAGCTCGGTGGTAACATAGCGAGTAAAAACAGCCATGATGCGCGCAACAATATCAGGCCACTTTCTGGAATGTTGTTCTTTAGCAAAAAGTGACGGTTTTGCCAAGGCGGCTTGGAATTGTCCCGCGGGTTCCCGGGTTCCCCTCCTGGGAATGCTACGCAGATTCTGCGAGCGCGGCCCTGGTGAGGGTCGGCCCGCCTCGCGGCCAGAAACGATATCCGAGTGGGTTGACGTGGACTGGGGGTGAGGAAAGAGAAATGCCGTGCGGCAAAATGGGGACAGCAAGGGGATAAATCAAGCAATGTTGACACGGTGGCCAAGGGTGTTAGAATCCAGTTGAATCGCTCGGACTGAGTATAACTTGCCTATCCTCGTGTGAGAGAGGCGGGCTGAATACCCGCGGTGAAGAGTTCGACGTGGGCGGCACCCGGGATGTGAAACAGACATCGCGGGTGTCCCGTTCTGTAATCTTCCAAAGAGGATTCCCTGTATGAAGTGCCAACGCTGCGATCGACCGGCGACCTACCATATCACGGAGTTGACGGGGCCAACCCCGGTAGAGGTGCACTTGTGCGAGCAGCACGCGCACGAGTATTTGTCGGGGGGAAGTAAGGCCACGGTCGAAATGACCCAAGTGGCGGAGCAGGTGGCTCAGCACTATGCCAAACATATGGCGGTGGGACAGGCGGCCGAGGAGATGAAGCGGGCCGATCAACAAACCTGTCCCTGCTGCGGGATCAGTTTCTACAAGTTCCGGAGTCAGGGGCGGCTGGGCTGTCCGTACGATTACAAGGCCTTCCGCGAACAGCTAGAGTTTCTCCTGGCTAATATTCATGGGGAGACGCGGCATAAAGGGAAGCGCTCATCCAAACCTCCCGAGCTTGCTGCGCGGCGCACGGAACTGATTCGCCTGCGGCGCGAGATGCGTGAGGCTGTGGAAGCCGAAGAATACGAGCGAGCATCTCAGATCCGCGACGAAATCCGTCGCATTGAGTCGGAGGCTGTTTAGAATCTCGAAAACATGTGTGGTGCTCAGCCGTTGGCTGAAGGAGGCGTTGACCGTAGGCCTACCTCAGTACCCGAGTTTGGCCGCTTTCAGAGTGAACCACAAGCGTGGGGGCGACGAGCACGGAAGGAAGCGGGGAGATTGGCTTGCTGGTGCGAAAAGTTAGTTTTGTGAAAGAATAGCAATCTATGATCTCAACACTCGATGACCTGATGCATGGTTGTGGAGAATGGCTCCGCGGTGAGGGGCCGGAAAACGATATTGTCATCTCCACGCGGATTCGACTGGCAAGAAACCTCGCAGATTTTCCATTTACGAGCATCGCCACCGAAGCGGATCGGCGCCAGATCCTGGATCGCGTGAAGGAAGTTGTCAACAACAGCCCTTTTCGCGAGCAAGTATTTTACGTGGACGTGGACGCACTGTCGGATTTGGATCGCCATTTTTTGGTGGAGCGACAGTTGATCAGCCGGGAACTGGCCGAGGGACAGGGACCGCGTGGAGTTTTTATCGATCGGGCAGAGCGTTTCAGCATCATGATCAACGAGGAGGATCATCTGCGGATCCAGGCTGTGCAAAGCGGTTTTCAACTTCAGGCCACTTGGGAGTTGATCAAGCAATGGGATGATTATCTCGACCAGCATCTCGTGTTTGCGTTCGACGAAGAATGGGGCTTCTTGACGGCATGTCCTACCAATGTGGGGACGGGCATGCGGGTCAGCGTGATGCTGCACCTTCCCGCCTCCGTGATCACCCGCCAGATGGACCAGACCCTGCGCAGCCTCGAGAAGTTAGAGTTGGTCGTGCGGGGACTCTATGGAGAAGGCTCCCAGGCGATGGGAGATTTTTACCAGGTTAGCAACCAAGTCACGCTGGGAAGGAGTGAGGAAGAACTCATCAATAAGATGGCCCAGGTCGTACCGGCTGTGGTTGCCGCAGAAAGAAAAGCACGGGAGTTCCTCCTTGCCGAAGGGCACGAAAATCTCCATGACCGTGTGAGTCGTGCGTATGGAATTCTCAAGACTGCCCAAACAATTTCCGCCGAGGAAACGCTTCACTTGCTGTCGAGCGTCCGCATGGGAATCCATCTGGGACTCATTCAGGAGATTCCGATCCAACTTCTCAATGAACTTTTCCTGTTCACCCAACCAGCTCACTTACAGAAATTGGCGGGTAGCGAGCTCGACAGCGCCGACAGGAATATCGAACGGGCGCGATTTCTCCGACGCAAGTTAGGCGAACTTTCGAAGAAAGTCTAAGCACGCCCGTCACGCCCTCCGGCGGGTTAGAATGCTCGCGTCATGGTGGTAAACGCTGCCGCTCAATGCGGGCGCTTCTAACGTCACCACTATCGAGAGCGACCACTCTCGCGGATGTTTTCCAGGAGTTTGCCCAAGCGAGCTACGATGTTCGGATACTGGTGGAAAAGGTTATTCTTTTCCCCGATATCTTCGCGGAGGTTGTACAGTTGGGCGGGGGGAGCACTCTCGGGCACCTTGTTTTCCGGCAATGACCAGCCTCCCGAACCTCGACAAAGGAGGAGCTTCCAATCACCCTCGCGTATCGCAAAGTGGCCATCAACGGAGTGCATGACCACGGGCGGGCGTTCCCAGGATGCCTCAGGATTTGTTAACAGATTGAGGAAGCTCACGCTATCTTCGCCGGCATTCTCCGGCAGGGATGTGCCCATTAACTCCGCGAAGGTGGCCAGGCAATCCGTCAAACAGATCGTCCTCGAGCACTGACTTCCCGGTGGGACATGCCCTGGCCAGCGGACGATGAACGGCACGCGGTGCCCCCCTTCCCAGATGTCCGACTTCTGGCCCCGGAAGTGATAGTTCGTGGCATGATTGAATTTCTGGAAAAAGGGGCGGATCGTCATCGTCGACCCGTTGTCACTTGTTACGATGACGAGGGTATTCTGACGCATCCCAAGATCATCGAGGGCACCGAGAACCTTGCCCACGCAGTCGTCCACCTGCACGACGAAGTCCCCGTATTCCCCTGCCCTGCTCTTCCCATGATATTGGGGAAGCGGGAGGACGGGTGTGTGAGGTGCTGTGAGGGCGAAATACAGGAAAACTGGCTGGTCGGGAGACTCGCGGCGGCAACTCCGCAGCCAGGCTATGGCCTTTTCAGTCAGCGTTGGGAGCACCTCCTCGTGGGCGAAATCTTGGGCCTTTTTCCCCGGTCGCCAGTTGAAGGGAAAGTCCCTTCCCTTGGTGTCTTCGGTGGGCGGCTGGGTCACGTGATCATTCTCGATGTAGCAGTAGGGTGCCATATCCAGAGAGGCGGCGATGCCAAAAAAGTAGTCGAATCCCACTGTAAGAGGCCCTTCGGTGAGAGGTTTCGAATAGTCAACGCCGGGGTCGTTCGTTGTTCCGTCAGAGTGCGTGACGGGTTGGCCGGTCGGAGATTGCCATCCCAGACCAAGATGCCATTTTCCGACGCACGCCGTTCGGTAGCCGTGGGATCGAAGCAACGAAGCCAAAGTCATTCGGTTCGGTTCGATGAGGGGGCGGTCGAACCCAAGCAAGACCCCACGCTGAAGGCGGGTTCTCCAGGCATATCTCCCGGTGAGTAATCCATAACGTGTGGGAGTGCACACGGAGGATGGTGTATGGGCGTCGGTAAACATCATGCCCTCCCGGGCTAATTGATCAATCCGGGGCGTGGCAATTTTTGATTCCGGGTTGAGACAGGAGAGGTCCCCATAGCCGAGGTCGTCCGCCAGGATCAGCACGATGTGAGGCGGGTTGGCCTTCCGTGATTCTTCGGCGTGGGTTTGTCCGCCCTGCGGCATCCAACCCCAGCAAAGTGCGAGTGCCAAACCCAAAGCGAGGTGCTGTCTTTTGATGCAGCACCGAATCGTCGCCGATAATCCACACATCATCACCCTCGTGTTTCTGTAGCGCAGAATAATGGATTTCGAGTATGCTCGACTGCTGCCGGAGAAAGGACGCGTCCTATCCTACTGCGATACCACTTCGAATGGAAGAGCTGGCAAGCATCCGGCGAAGAATCGCTGAGTGCGTAGAGCAGTCGAACCAGCGGTGCGAGGCCTGTTTTCCACGAACATTCCCAATATCAAATTGCCCCGCGTGCCCGGTTTGATTTTCTCCTTGTCGGCTTGAAAAACGAGCACGTATCCCGATTGTCTGCGATCGACCTTCGCCAAAGTGATTCCCTCGGGAGCAGAAGTTAGCTGAAGTGTCGTATTTTCCGGGAACCAGGCACTGCCAAGGGGAAGTCGGAACTCCGCTTCCCCGCCTGCTGGTATTCGCACTGCTTCGCTGGCCCCGAAGGTCCACGGCACAGGATAGCGTGCACGGCCGCTCAGATTGAGGGCAAATCTCTCGGCAGGAACCAGGTGATGGTAATAAAAGGCCTGCATCATATCGTCGGCCGGCACGGCTTTTCGCACAATTTCCTGTCCGTTAGCCGTGGCTTTACCCGCCAGCTCGATTTCCACCAATCCCGAATCCGCGTTCCGTGGCACGGTTAACGTGACGACAACGTGGTCGGTGCCCGGTGGGATCCATCCTCCACTGAGACGAGTCCCTTCCGGACCTTTTGTGATCAAAAGCTCAATGCCCTGATCAAACCCGTCACGACGCACGGCATACACGTCCACCGGTACCACCGTTCCCGGAGAGGTATTGATAACTGAGGGAACCACACGGAGTTCAAAATCCGGCCGTGGTAGGCTGAGCCGAAGGCGATAGACGAACGCCTCACCGCCCTGATGCTGCATATCGGTGACCTCGACAAAGTAAGCACCATCACGGGGAAGTGTCACTTCCAAATAAGAGTCGGCGTGGTGTGTCAGGAGACCCACGCTCTTGTCTTCAAAATCATCGTTGACACCTACCACGTTGCCCTGCTCATCGAGGATGCGAAGAAGAGAATCAACTGGCGAAAAGACGCGGCGTCCAATCACCTCCGCGACCACTTTTTGGCCCTTGGTGCCGGTAAATCGGAATACATCCTGGTCACCGGGCCGATCTATCCGCGCATTAACCACCGTGCCGATAGAGATCTTTTCCGCAGATTTGGGAGTGTCGTTGGGTTCATGCTCCATTGCTTCTGGCCACTCGGAGAGTGCGAATTGAACCGGGTGAGCCCAACGGGCCCAGGCGGGAAGCTCAAGTGACCGGATGCCCGGCTGGCCTTTAAGTCCCCGCAAGAAAATCTGTTTCTCGGGCAGGTTCCAGCCCATGAGCTGGAGCGTGGCATTCTCTCCGACTCGCCCACCAACGGGGAAGACGCCGGTTACGTAGGGAACTTCTCCCACCACGATGCGATAGACAAAGTCGTCCCGCCCTCGGTAGACGGCGTCCTTTATCTCGATGACATAATCGCCGTCAGACGGCACATCGAACGCCAGCACGGGATCGGGATGGAACCAGAAGTCGTCGACATAGGCCATTTCGCGTCCTGAAGAATCCAGAATTCGTAACGTAGCCTGAAACCACCCGGGAACCGCGTCTGCAAGGTAGGGAATCAGTTCCCGGGCGAGAACTGCCACCACCAGGTGTTGCCCCTTTTTGGCATGGATGCGAAAGTAGTCCACATCTCCCGGTTGAATTTGACCGTTAAGCACCACGGGGAATTCTTCATTAACGACGGTGGGCGATTCCTTGTCGTTTGGTTCACTTTCCAGAATTTCCTTCCACGAAGTGACGTGGAACCGCACGGGATCTGAAATGCCGTTCACCGTTTTTAAGCGGAGCATGTACCAACCGGGCTGGACGTTCGGGGACAGCGATACCAGCACTGTTGCGCGTTCCGCAATCTGCGGGTTGAACTGCCGCTTGGGGTCGGTCCGATACTTTCGGAATTCCTCCAGGGCCTTCAACATTTCCTCTGTGATGCCTTCTTCTGCCGCGAACTTGACGAGAAGCTGGCGATAAGCCACCACGTTGAAACCGGCACGCCGCTGTCGCAACTCGCGCCGAACCTTGTCCTGAATCTCCCGCAGTTTTTGAGCGAGATCGTTGGCCTGTTTGTTTGTGAGCGGTTTGGTCAGTCTCACGAACGTCCCTTTGGGAGGTTCTGTGCCTGAGACTTCTGGCGACAGCGGTGCGATCAACACGTCCGTCACGCCATCTAAATACTGGCCGCCTACAACGATTTGCACGCTGGTCCCCGATTGCGCGCCTGCGGGATAGGCATACCCAATGTGCGGCTCTCGCCGCGTTCTCATCTGCTGCGCCCAAGCCGTCGTGGACCAGAACAAACCCGCGATTACTGTAAGGACGCCGGTGATTCTGTACGCTGTGGACACGGATTCTCGGCGGAATAACGGAAACGACCCGCGCGGTGTCGGTTTGAAATAAGCCTTCACGCACTTCATAAGGCTGACTCCCGCTGAGGGAAATAAAACATGCAAGCCTCAATCCAAACGCTGATCTTCTTGATCAGCGCCGTTCCTTAATGCCCCGAATGGTGGATCCCAGACCTGGTGTTACATAATTTCTCTCAACAGGCCGCCTGACGTGGCGCCGTTTTCCGGTTCGGGGATCAGTCGGACCATGTATCCCTGCGGATGGCGGATGGTGGTCCCAGGATCAATTCCCAAAAGCTCATACATGCTGGCGATCAGGTCGGTTGGATGCACAGGTCGGTCTTTGACTTCGGAGCCCGTCCTGTCTGTTGCCCCCACCACATGGCCACCCTTGAACCCACCGCCCGCCACAAGAGCAGAGAACGCCGGCCCATAGTGGTGCCGACCGCCGTTCCACGGGGCTTCCCACGCGATCTTTGGAGTCCGGCCGAACTCTCCACAGCACCAGACGATCGTCGAATCAAGCAGGCCTCGATCGGCCAGGTCCTGAATCAGGGAGGCCAGTCCGCGATCGAACTCGGGCAGCTTACGCCGCATGACCACGAAGTTTTCTTTATGGGTGTCCCAGCCTTTGTAGTTGATTGTGATGTAACGGACACCGCGTTCCACCAGCCGCCGAGCCACCAAACAGGATTGACCGAAGGTGGTCGTCCCATATTTCTCCCGCACTTCCTGCGGTTCCTCGCTCGGATCAAAGGCCTTACCGCTGGTGCCCAGAATCAGGTCGTAGGCCTGTTCCTCGGCCTGTTTGATTTCTTGAATTTGGGGATCATCCCCCATAACCTGGCGCAGAAGATCCAAGTTTTGCAAGAGTTCCCGGCGACTTTTTTGCCGGGCCACAGTCACTCCGGGTGTTACAATCCCTTCCACGGTGAACGGGGTTCGGGCTGGATCGCCGCCCGTGGCGAACGGTTTAAAGCGTGGGCCCAAAAATCCCGCCTCAGAGAACCGCCCTTGCGGTTCGGTCAGCACGATATACGGAGGAATCAAACCCTCGTATTCTGGTGGTTGTCCCTTGAAGTAGGCCACTACTGCCCCCACGGCGGGATAGACGATCCGGTCTCCCGGCATGCGTCCTGTTTGCACCAGGTAGGAAGCCGTTTCATGGGCGTTGACGCCGTGCGTCATGCTGCGGATGAGACTGTACTTATCCGCGATTTTTGCCAGTTCCGTGAGCAGTTCGTTGATCCGAATGCCACTGACGTTCGTTGCGATGGGGCTTGTGAATGGTCCGCAGTAATCGCTGCCCGCCTCGGGTTTTGGGTCGAACGTGTCCAAGTGTGGCGGACCGCCCCACATCCAAATTTGGATCACGGCTTTTGCCTTTGCAGGTTTGGTGGCCGGAAGAGTCGGATCAAAGGCCCAGGCATGACGGGGGAGAACTCCCGAGCGGCCGAGGTAGAGGGCCAGCGCGCCGAAGATTCCCCGCTTGAGCGCAGCACGCCGACTCAATTGGGTCGAAAGTTGAGGCCCTTCCGCATTGAGAACCACATGGGTATTGGCGACATCGCTCATGAGCGAACCTCCCTCCATTTCAGTGGCGGTAGAGAAACTCCGTACTATTCATCAAGGCCCAAACAAGATCGACGACCATTTCTCGTGAAAGCCGCGAAGACTTTGCGGTGGTTTGTTTAAGAATTTCCCACTCTTTCTCGGTTGGATACCGAGAGAGAATCGTGAGGTAGAGTCGGGTAACCGTTTGCCGGGGATTTGCGTAAGAGGTACGGGCCCACTCCAGCCCCGGCCCCTCCTCGATCTTTCGCAATGTGTGGCTGGAGTTGAGAAGATGGAGCCGCTGCGATGCCGTCATGCGGTTCGTTCGTTCGGACACGAGTCCCACATCGCGCGGTGGTCGTCCAAAAAGCTCCAGGAAAGCACTTGTAATGCTGGCATCCCCCAGACGGATTGCTCGTTCTCCCTGGGGAATGATGGTGTAAGGCTCGGGCACCATACTCCAGTACTCTTCGCTGGTCCCCGTAATCTGGCAAATAGCGTCGATGAGCACCTCGGCGTCAAGACGGCGCATCGGATAGTAAGCAAAGTAGATGCTTGCTTGAGGGTTCTGGCTTCTGGAGATACACGACAATTGATACGTGGCGGAATTGCAGATAAGACGATAAATGTGTTTGAGGTCCCAGCCCGAACGAACCAACTCCGACTCCAGATAAGAAAGAACCTCGGGAGCCACGGCAGGATTGTCGTCTCGGATATCATCCGGCTCATGGATGATCCCCCGACCGAACAGCCAGTACCAAATTCGATTAACCGCGTTCTTAGCGAACCACGGATTCTTTGGCGAGATCAACCAGTCCGCGAACACCTGGCGGGGATCACGATCGGCCGGCAATTGAATTTTGACCCCGTCAGGAAACACCGCTTCCCTGGGCGGAGCCTGCTGTGTTGCGGCGCTGCCAGCGTAAGGATCCCAGCTCACGATCTCCTCTTTCCATTCCATTGTCGGCTTAAAACTGATCTGCGAGAAAAAGGCCGCCATGCCTTCAAGTTTTTCCCGCGGCCATTGATCTGCCCGAACGCCCATGAAGGTGATTGCAACAACCTGGGCAATGCCTTTGGGATTTCGATCTTGCGTGGCGCGATAAAAATTCACAGGCCCCACCCGAAAGTTGCTGCCGCTCGACGTGAGAAGTTCCCGCACAAACTGGTCGTAAGGTTTATTTCGAGCCAGAGAAGAATACAGCCACCTGTTATACGCTTGCACGGCGTTAGGCCACAGGTTAATGGGGAATTCTGCCTTGATTCGGAGAACGTCTCCCCATCGCATGGTCCAGTAATCGGCGTACTCCGGCCGATTGAGCAACTCGTCAATCAGCCGTTCCCTCTTTCGCGGATCGCGATCTTCGAGAAACTTCCTCGCCTCGCTTTCCGTGGGCAATGTGCCAATCAGATCGAGATAAACCCGTCTGAGAAAGACTGCGTCCGAACAGATGAGTGCGGGAGTGATGCCCTGCTCCTTCCACCTCGCCGCCAAGAGTTCGTCAATCCGATTGCGGACGCTGAACTCCTGGTTGCTGTCGAACGGCTCAACCGGTTCGGGAGGAATGGCGGCAAACGTCGCCGTAACTGTCAAGGCAGCCAAGAGGAAACCGATCGGGACGGGGTTCCGCATGAGATACCTTTTTCAAAAGCCAGCAAGACGGAAAACAAATCCACCTGTCATTTCCCTCCAGAGAGTAATAGCGCGAGACGGCACGAGTGCACGAAAGCCGAGAGTTTCAAAAAACGAGACGCTCAAGGGAGGCCCTTGAAAAGACCGCCGAGCCTACAGTGACCGAAAATGCAACTCCAAAAGGTGACCAATCGCAGAGAACCAGCAGCCCGGGGGCCACGGCTTATCGCAAAGAATGGTCATTAACCGCGGGCGTCCAACCGGCAGGTACCGGTTCCGTTCCAAGTTCAGAAATCACCATTTCCCACTCGGAGGGATCCCTTGGCAATAGCGTCATTCAGGAACCACATACGTACCCCGAATGAGCCCGCGAATGACCTCCACGCAGTCATCTGCCTTAATTCTCCACTGCCGGAGGGAATCGCGATCCCTCACAGTTACGGTATCGTCCTGGAGAGTTTGGCTGTCCACAGTGATGCAGTAGGGCGTGCCGATCTCGTCCTGGCGCCGATAACGTCTCCCCACAGCCCCTTTTTCGTCATAAAAGCAGTTAAAATGCGGTTTCAGATCCGCGTAAATTCGCTGGGCAATTTCCGGCATGCCGTCTTTCTTTACGAGAGGAAATACTGCAACCTTGATGGGAGCCAACCTGGGGTGGAGTCGCAACACCACCCGTTTTGTGGGGACTCCCTTTTCATCGGGTACCATGTCCTCGGCATATGCCTCGCACAGAAACGCCAAGGCTGCCCGGTCTGCCCCAGCCGAGGGTTCGATCACGTGCGGAATAAACCTTTCCCGAGTTTCCTCATCAAAATAAGTAAGGTCTTTCCCGCTGCCCCGGTATTTTGGCTGACCATCTGGTCCTAGTTCGACCACCAGCTCATTTCCTTTTCGGATGAGTTTTCCTTCCATGTGACTCCGCAAATCAAAGTCACCGCGGTGGGCGATTCCCTCCAATTCTCCGAAATCCCCCGGAGCAAGGAACGGAAAAGCATATTCCACATCCGCTGTGCCGCAGGAGTAATGACTCAGCTCGTCTGGTGAGTGATCCCGCAGACGCAACCGCTCGCTGGCAAGGCCCAAACTGATGTACCAGTTGAATCGGCGCTGCCGCCAGTACTCGTACCAGGCCCGAGATGTTTCGGGCCGGCAGAAAAACTCGATTTCCATCTGTTCGAATTCTCGCGAGCGGAACGTGAAATACCGCGGCGTGATTTCGTTTCGGAAACTCTTGCCCACTTGGGCGATTCCAAAGGGAATCTTTACCCGGGTGCTGTCAAGTACGTTTTTGAAATTCACAAAAATGCCTTGAGCTGTCTCGGGCCGAAGAAAAGCCACGTTTTCCTCCCCGCTTAAGGCGCCGACATAGGTTTTAAACATCAGGTTAAACTCCCGGGGAGGCGTGAGTGTGCCCAGGGTTTTGGCATCCGGGGCGAGCACCTGCGAAAAGTCTTCTACTGTGGTAAGCGACACCAGCGGCGAATGCCACACCAGACGATCGGCTTCCTTGCTCCGAAGATTGAAAAAACGCAGGGCTTTGTGCTCCACGTCGGCCAGGGCCTCGTCGCCCACGGCTTCGGTAGTCACAAAAATTCGCTGGCCGTTGTATTCTACCCATCTTCCCTGAACCTGATCATAGCGATACCGTTTTTTTGTCTCCCGGCAGTCAACCATGTAATCGTGAAAGAGGTCGTAATGGCCGGAGCATTTCCACACCTGGGGATGCATGATAATGGTCGAGTCGATGCCCACCATTTGGAACGCGGACGGGGCACCCGGCGGCACGACAAGTTCGTTGTGAGAGGTCACGTTGTCGTACCACCACGCTTCGCGAATATTGCGTTTGAGCTCGACACCTAGCGGACCGTAGTCCCAGAAACCGTTAATCCCGCCATAGATTTCACTCGATTGGAAAAGAAACCCCCTCCGTTTGCACAGTGCAACAAGCGCATCCATGTTCATGTCCGTGTTTCCTCCAAATGGTTGCGATGGGCACTCTTTCTCAGTGCGGACGCCCTTCGGAGTGGCGGTTTGCCGAAGCGATCGGGTTTGTGAATGGCCGCGTAAACGCTCTAATTTACCTCGAGGCGGAGCGGACGTCTATTCACCACATAGCGAATGGAGATCGCGGGGGTGAGATCGCGGCGAAGGTCTCGGTAGGCTTGACTCGGCCAATCTTGGGGCCCAAAATAAAGTCACCGCAACAGTCTGGCAAAAAAGTGTTATCGTTTTCACCTCATGCCGCAATTATTAGACCTCTTAATGTCTATTCAGATCACTCACCCAAAGCGGTAGGTGGTCGGTGGAGAGCCTCGCACGTATATTCACCGTACCAGGCGACCTCCGGAGCGGCGCCGGTGGCCGGTTGCACTCTGAACGCTTGAATGATTCACGCGGCAACCAATACGCATCGTTTGGACAGTCATCCCCTAGAAAATCGATCCTCGAGTGCTGTGCCACCGGCAGCGAGCACAACTGGAAAAGGAGATACCCAGAATGACTTTCATTGTCAAAGACTGCGCACTGATTCCTCTTTCAACAGGGCTCAGGGCAAGCAATCTCAGTGAGTTCAAAGCGGCGCTGGCCATGGCGCCGACCGAGTGCATCTACCATCATTTCTGGGGTGCCCTGCTTCAGCCCCGGTTTGACGACCCGGAGTTCAAAAACGACTTCGCGGTTTGGGTGTATCGGGAAATCCGAGACGAAGTTTTGGCAGAATTGCTGGCGATCATTGATCCGGCGGATTATAGCGACCTGGAGGTCCTTCGCGGCGAAATCATTGAGCTGATCGAGCAGAGAATCGAACAGAAGGAGTGGCTGGCGTGGATCCCCGCGACCCGGCCGTTTTATTTCCTTCGAGCCCAAATTGTGGTGTTCGATACGGGGCGCCGGGCGGAGACCGTCGAGGACCTGGCGGCTTTGCTGCCGGAGCTTTCGCCGGGCTCGGTGTTCTACCATGTCATCGACGCCAGACGACGATCTCCAGTGTGCTGCGACGACTTCTCGGCCTGGCTGGAGGGGTTAGGGGAGGGTTATGAGCCTTTACGGCATGCTCTGTCTGAAATTGATCCGTATTTCGGCAGTCTGACCGATCTACGCTCACAGTTGATCAACGCATTCCACTCTTTCTTGCATGCGGAGAAGGTATGACGGAACTACTTGAACGCTATGCAGAGGTTGCTGGTCCCGACGCGGTGGCCCAGTTACGACAGTTGGCTGAGCCACTCAAGGGGATGAAAGTCGTCCACGTCAACTCGACAAGAGTGGGTGGAGGGGTCGCTGAGATTCTCAATCAGTTGGTTCCTCTCCTCCGCGAACTTGGCGTCAATGCGGAATGGCATGTAATCGAGGGGAACGCGGCGTTTTTCACCTGTACGAAGAAATTTCATAACTGTCTTCAGGGCGCTGTGGATCGACCCAGCGAACAGGATCTGGCGATTTACGAGCAGGTCAACGCGGAGAATGCCGAGCGGTTGGCTCCCGTGCTCAAGGAAGCGGATGTCGTTTTCATCCATGATCCGCAGCCGGCAGCACTCATTCGGCACTTTCCTGAACGGAAAGGGAAATGGATTTGGCGGTGTCACATCGATGCCAGTCATCCGGACCGAAGCGTGTGGCGGTACCTGCGTCAATTTCTGAAAGACTACGATGCCAGCATCTTTTCCCTTCCGGACTTTGCACGGGCGCTTCCTCACCCTCAATACCTGATTGCGCCAGCGATCGACCCGTTCAGTGGAAAAAACTGTGATCTCTCGGAAGACTTCATTGACGCGGTAGCCAGCGATTTCAACCTGGACAGGGGGCGTCCCTTGCTTGTTCAGGTGTCGCGATTTGATCGCTTCAAGGATCCGCTTGGGGTTATCCGCGCGTACCAGATCACCAAGCGATTTTTCCCGTCTGTTCAGCTCGTGCTGGCGGGCGGTGGAGCTACCGACGATCCCGAGGGCGGCATGGTCCTTGCCGAAGTTCGCGCGGCAGCCGCGGGCGATCCCAACATCCACGTTTTGGAACTTCCTAGTGATGCCCACCGCATTATTAACGCCTTTCAGCGTCTGGCCACGATTGTCCTTCAGAAGTCCACCCGGGAGGGATTTGGATTGACGGTGACCGAAGCTCTCTGGAAAGGCAAACCGGTGATTGGGGGGAATGCAGGGGGAATCCGACTCCAGGTGATCAACCACCACACCGGTTTCCTGGTGAGTTCTCCGGAGGGGGCCGCCATGCGAATTCGCTACCTCCTGGAACGCCCTGATCAGGCCCAGCGTATGGGCGAGAAAGGGCGGAAGTACGTGCGAGAAAATTTCCTCATGACTCGGCTGGCGCGCGACCATCTGACCTTGATGGTGGCCCTGCTCCGCCGGGAAATCGAAAGGATTGACACGACCCAATGGAGATCCTGAAAAACCCTCACAAATTGCCAGCGATCCTTGATTTGCTGGCACAAGGGGCTCAGGGGGTTCTCCTTTGCGATTACGACGGGACGTTGGCACCTTTTTGTGAGGACCCACGAAAGGCCGTTCCCTATTCCTGGGTTCCTGCCCTTTTGGGGGAGATTCAGCGAGAAGGAACCCGAGTGATTGTAGTGACGGGACGGCTCGCTGAGGATCTCACGGTTCTTCTTCCCCTCTCAGGAGTTGAAATCTGGGGCAGTCATGGCCGCGAGCGGCTTTTTCCGGATGGCCGACGGTGGGTGTGGGAACCGGATCCACACGCCGAGCAACTCCTCGACACTATTAAAACGGAGCTTTCTCGAGAATGGCCGGATGTGCGGATGGAACGGAAAGTGGGATGCCTCGCAATCCACTTCCGCGGCCTGCCCGACCAGGACGTGCAACGGCTGCAGCAGTCAATCGCGGACTTTCTCCATCGGCAGGATTCCAGCGGCCTTTTGGAGAGGAGAGCTTTCCATCTTGGAGTGGAACTCCAGATATCGGGACCTACAAAAGGGGACGCCGTGCGGGGAATTCTTCAGGAACTGGGGGATCGGAGAACGGCGGTGGCTTTTCTGGGAGACGATCGGACGGACGAGGATGCCTTTCGTGCTCTGGGAGAAGCGGGGCTGAGCGTGCTTGTCAGTCCGACACCACGAGAGACGTACGCAGACGTTCGTCTGGAAAATGAAGGGGAAGTTCACGACTTCCTTCGTCGCTGGCTGAACGCTGCGAGGAAAGGAGGAGATCATGACCGGCAATAAAAAAGGTCAACGGTTGCTCATCGTTTCCAACCGTTTGCCTCTCAAACTCACCCGAGAACGGAGCGGGACCTGGCGGCTCGACCGCGGCAGCGGCGGTCTGGTGACGGCCCTGGCCCCGGTGTTGCGGAACCGAGGGGGAGTGTGGATTGGCTGGCCGGGCATTCCCCAGGAAAAAGCGCCCCCGAATCTCGGTGAGCTCCTCGATCGCGCAGGCCGCGACCTCGGCTACCGCATTGCACCAGTTGGATTGTCCCGCCGGGAACAGCGACTTTTCTATGAAGGATTCTCCAACGAAGTGATTTGGCCATTATTCCATGAATTGCCGACGTTAGCCAACTTCGATCCAACTTATTGGCTTGCTTACCACCAGGTGAACCGCAAGTACGCCGAGGCTATCGCCGCAGAATCACAACCCGATTATTTCGTCTGGGTCCACGATTATCAGCTCATGCTGGTGGCCCAGGAGTTGCGTGCTCTGGGCGTGAACAGCTATGTGGCTTTTTTTCTTCACATTCCCTTTCCGCCGCTCGACGTCTTTCTCAAAATTCCCTGGCGGTTGGAGATTCTCAATGCCCTTCTCCAGTTTGATCTCCTGGGCGTGCAGACAGCGCGAGATAGGCGAAACCTGCTGGATTGCTTCCGTGCGCTGATGCCGGACGTGAAATGGCACGGACGTGGTCGCGTGGTCGTGGGACAGGTCAACGACCGATTCGTGCGGATTGGAGATTTCCCCATTTCCATTGATTATCGGTCTTTTGTTCGCCGGGCAGGCTCTAAAGAAGTCCTGGCAGTCAGAGATGGGATCCGCAAAACATTGGCCAACTGTAAAATCCTGCTGGGAGTGGGTCGGCTCGACTACACGAAGGGGATTCCTCACCGGCTGCAGGCATTCCGTGAGGCATTAAGGGAGTATCCCGATCTGGTAGGCAAGACCACGCTGATCCAGGTTGTGGTGCCCAGCAGAACGGGCGTTCCGCAGTACCGCCGGTTGCGTGCAGAAATCGAACGGCTTGTGGGGGCCATCAATGGTGAGTTTACCAAACCGGGCTGGGTCCCCATTCATTATATCTTCCGTTCTCTCGCTCCTGACGAGCTTCTGGGGTATTACCGCGCGGCTGATGTGGCGCTCATCACGCCGCTCAAAGATGGTATGAACCTGATCGCCAAAGAATACTGCGTGACGAACGTGGATAATGACGGAGTGCTGATTCTGAGTGAATTTGCCGGAGCAGCTTCTCAACTTCAACATGGGGCCATCCTTGTGAACCCGTTCCATGTCCAGCAGGTTGCCTCCGCGATTCATCAAGCATGTACGATGCCGATCACAGAGCGCAAGCGGCGAATGAAAAAACTGCGGCAGTCTATTCGGAAGCAGGATATTTTCTGGTGGGTGGACTCTTTTCTGCGGAGTGCAATCGCCAAAGACCTCAGCGAGTTTCCCCAGTTGGACGAGTACATGCCCCTCACAACCCGGCCGGAACCTATTGCCAGTATCCCTGGGGCATAGTCAGGCTTTCCACGGTCCGGAAACGGCCAGGCCGTTACCAACGGGGGGCAATCCCGGGAATTGCCGCTCTTTCTGCGGAGTAGTGGTTCGTTTATCTCTGTGAAAAGCTTTCCAGCACTGCTTTTGGCAGTCGCGATAGGATAAGGAAGGTGCCATCTATCGCACCGGCCGTAATGCTGGGCTAGCAGGAGCGGCCAGCATCACTTTGCTTTAAGGCATTCTTCTGGCGTGATAACCCCGTCTCCATTTCGATCGTATTTTTGGAATTCGCGGAGCGTGTCGGGTGTCCATTTATCTGCAAACTCGGCCATTAGCACTTGGCCATCCTTATCCTTATCGCGGTCTTTGAACCAGGACGGAAGATCTGGAGGCAGCCGCTCCCAGGGCAGTCTTTGAATGAATCGTTTGCCTGTGCGGCTTGACACCTGCGTGGCGGTGGGCTGTCCGCTCTGCGACGAACCACCACCCGATTCGCCGGCGAGATGTCGGCCAATTTCTTCGAGAGTGAGTTCACCATTCCCGTCCTGGTCTGCCTTCGCCCAATCGCTCCCCCGCATTTTCGACCACTCATCTTTTTCCAACTTGCCGTTACGGTTTTCGTCGTATTGACGCATGAGACTTTCCGCGTATCGACGAATTCTTTCATCGAGCGGAGGTGGCGGGGGAAGGCCCAGCCCGCTTTCACTTCCACTTTGACCCTGTGGTGCGGCGGCCACCGTCCCACCTGTGTTCTGGACGGTTCCTGAAGTCGTCGTTGCCCCGCTGGGAGGTCCGAACCCCGGAACGGTTGGAGTGGTAGAAGTGGTACTTGCACCGGGTGACCCGAATCCCGGTACGGGCACATTGGGACCAATTCGCAGAACGGCCACCTGCTGCGACTGAGCTTGATTAGTCGGCGTTGATCCGCTGCTCGGAGTAGGTGTGCTCTGCTGTGACTGGCCCCCTTCGTAACGTTGCTTGTAGTAGTCGATGACCTTTTGGCGGACTTCGTCGATGCGGAAACCTCGGGAGACGTCTACTCCGAACCGCTCGCTCAGCCGGGAAGTGAGGAAACTGCCCATCCGGGATTGGTTAAGTTCTTCCGGAGACAGGGTTCCGTCCTGATTGGTGTCCAACTGGCGAATCATGTTTTCGTAGAACGACACCCGGCGATCGATTTCAGGGTTGCCGGTGATCGACTGCGGCTGAGGGCTCGGCATACCCGGTGGGCCGCCCGGCCCCCCGAACATACCAGGAGGCCCCCCACCAAACATGCCCGGAGGTCCACCTCCCATCATCCAGGGGGGTTGGGCGTGAACCAGTAGTCCCCCTTGTAGGGCGAGTAGCAGACCAGCCAACACCACGTTGATCCGAAAAATCGCTATGACGCCTCGAAGCATTTTTGTGTTCCTAAGCTATGCAATTTATCTAAAAATCGCAAATTGACATGCTGCGTGCTTCTCATCCTTTGTTTTGGTTCGCCCCTAGTGTCAAACGGCTTGGCGGCCGAAAAGTTTCGTTTTTGGATTTCCCCTCTCCATTGTAATCAATGTCCAATCCCAGTGCCCTTAAGCCCATTGACGCAATAACTATGTGGCAGGAAACTTGAGCGCGGACCGAAGATTCGTCGAATGCACCCGCAACTGGGGAGGGCCATCCGATGAAGAGATTCCTTTTGTATGTTCTGCTGTGTGTGCTTGGAGGCGGATTACAAGGTAGATGGGGCGGCGTAGCTATGGCGGCGGATCGCCCCAATTTTTTGATCCTCATCACCGACGACCAACGGTACGACGCCCTCGGCGTGGTTCAGAGGGAACTTGGTGAGCGCGGCCGTTTTCCCTGGTTTGAAACTCCCCATATGGATCGCCTGGCGGCCGAGGGGGTGCGATTCCGTAATGCGTTTGTCGTGAATTCGCTGTGTGCGCCCAGTCGCGCTGTGATGTTGACCGGTCGTTATAACCATCTGAACGGCGTCGCTTCCAATTTTCGCCCCTTTCCAGCGGATAATGTGACCTACGCCACACTTCTCCAGCGCGCCGGCTACGTGACAGGTTATTTTGGTAAATGGCACATGGACAGTCAGCGGGAGCGACCGGGATTCGACTTTTTTGCCAGTTTCGTTGGCCAGGGGCAATACTTCGATTGCCCACTCCTGGTTCAGGGTGTCGAAACTGCCACCACGGGCTGGGTGGATGATGTCACTACCGACCACCTCATTCAGTTCATCCGCGAGAATTCCCGAAAAGAACGTCCATGGCTGGCCGTCCTGGGGTTTAAGAGCCCTCACGGTCCTTTCACACCGCCGGAGCGGGCAAAAGAACGCTTTGCTGGATGTCTGGCCAAACGCACGCCAAACTTCGATGTTCGGCCGCCCTACCTGGGTGCCGGCCGCAACCCGACAAAACCGGTGGCCGATGAGGTTGCGCCGGGTGAGGTACCAGTGAATCTGGATTATTTCCGCTGCATCAGCGCCGTTGATGATTGCGTGGGACGAATTCTGGAGGCACTCGATCAGTGTGGAGTCGCAGACAACACGTTGGTTATCTTTCAAAGTGACAACGGATTCTACCTGGGCGAACACGGTCTGGGGGACAAGCGCAGCGCTTACGAGGAGAGTCTGCGGATTCCTCTTCTGGCCCGCTATCCGAGAGCCATTCCGAAGGGGTTAGTCCGCAACGAAATGGTGCTCAACCTCGATCTGGCTCCGACGATTCTCGACTTCGCCGGTGTTCCAATTCCCCGGGAGATGCAGGGGCAAAGCTGGCGGCCTCTGGCTGAAGGAAAACAAATCCCTTGGCGGAAAGCCTGGTTGTATGAATATTTTGCGGAAAAGCAGCGGAACAGCCGGGTTCCAGACATCGTGGCTGTGCGCACGGAGTCCGCCAAGCTGATCACGTATCCTGGACACGAGGATTGGACCGAGTTGTTTGATCTGAAGACAGATCCTTACGAAACAAAGAACCTCTATAACGAGCCGTCGGCTGCAAAACTTCGGGCCGAATTGGAAGCGGAGTTGAGTCGCTTGCAGCAGGAGTTGGGGTACCGCGTGCCCGAGTATGTGGACCGGCCCGACTGGTGGGGAGGAACGCCGCCCGACCCCAACGCACCACCGGAAATCTGCCTCGACTATCGTTTTGATGCCGCCTCTTCGGTAGATAGGATTCTTGATCAATCCCCGCACGGCAATCACGGCGTTAACCATGGTACCACCGTACGGTCTGTGCCAGGAAACGGGGCTGTCCGTGTCTTCGACGGGAATTCCCATATCGAGGTCCCCAAATCATCGAGTCTCAATCCCGCAGGAATGTCCTGGACCGTGGAAGTGACTTTTCATGCCGAAAAGCCTGATGGGGTACTCGTGGCACGCGGAGGACAGTCGCACGGATACGCCCTCTGGCTTCCTCAGGGACACCCGGTGCGGACTGTTGTCATCGAGAACAAACCGTTTTCCGTTGAGGCAAATGAATCCGTGGAAGGGTGGGTGACATTAAGGGGCGTCATCACACCGCAGCACACCGCCGAGCTTTACATGAACGGCAAACTGGTTGCACGGCGTCCCCTGCCGGATTTCATCGTTACGGATCCCAATGACTCGATGCAGATCGGAGCTGACACAGGAAGCCCGATTGTCCCTCCGGGTACGCCGAAATTTCAGGGGGAAATCAAGCGAGTAACGATTTGGAGGGGTGCTCAGCGCCCGTCGCCCTGAATGGTGCGTTGCGCTGAAAAGACTTACCATTCCGTCGCGACACGGAGAACCTTCTCCACGGCCATAGCTGTCTCCAGCATTTCCCGTGCACCGAGGGTGGGATGCACGAGAAACATGAGACTTGTTTCGCCAAGCTGTTGCGCCACCCGGCACGGGCGGGCAGGAATCAGACCGCGTTCCTGGAAGAGGCGTTCCCGGTAAATCTCAGGACAGGCACCCGAGCCACACGGAATCCCCTCTGCATTAATGGCCGCGATGATCCTGTCACGGTTCCAATCCGGTCTCAGATATTCCTCGCGAAGAAATGCATAGAACTTGTAATAACTGTGCTCGATGGAAGTAGGAGGTTGCGGAATGCGCAGGGACGGAATGGCAAGCAGATATTGCCGCAGAAGTTGCGCGTTGATCTGCCTCGTCCGGACCCACTCATCGAGCTTCCCTAACGCGATCCGCCCGATCGCTCCCTGCACCTCCGTCATTCGCCAGTTCGTTCCAAGGTTGTCATGCAACCAGCGGAAAGTGCCGTCAGCGGGCTGGTGTGCCCTGTCGAAATCTTTTCCGTGGTCTTTGAGGCTCCACACCTTGCGCCAAAGAGCGGGGTCGTTCGTGGTGACCATCCCCCCTTCCCCGCCTGTGGTGATAATCTTGTCCTGACAAAAGGAAAAGGCCGCGATATGACCCAGGGATCCGACTGACCGGCCCTTGTAACCAGCGCCGTGCGCCTGGGCACAGTCTTCTACCACAAAGAGGCCTTTGCGCTCGGCAAGATCCATGATGGGATCCATGTCGCACGGCCAGCCGGCCAGATGGACACAAATAACCGCACGAGTCCTTGGAGTCAGGACCGCTTCGATGCTTTCCCGGGTGATGTTCTGGCTGTCCGGATCGACATCGGCGAAAACAGGTCTTGCCCCCACGCGAAGAACACAAGCGGCGGAGGCAACGAAGCTCCGGCAGGTCACCACAACATCATCGCCGGGACCAATGCCGAGAGCTTCGAGAGCCGCCTCAAGGGCCACGGTCCCGTTGGCAACCGCCACGGCATAACGGCAACCCACGGCCTGAGCAAATTCCTCTTCAAACCGGCGAACCTGTTGACCGGTCCAGTAGTTGACTCTGCCACTCCGCAGTACGTCAACCACCGCTGCAATCTCGTCCTCTTCAAAAACCGGCCAAGGTGGAAAGCGGGTTTCGCGAATTGGGGCTCCGCCGAAGATCGCTAATTGATCGGATCCGCTTGTATGAAAACACTCGATTAAACTTATTTCGCTCATACGCCAATAAATCTACATTACTTTAGCGATTTAAAAACTGTTATTTTACTAAGCGGCCTTCTTCACGCTTGGAGAGCGATACGCGGGAAACCAACCATTGGCCGTAGACAGAGCCGCGTCGTTTCCAAAACGGCGTCGCACAAGCTCGTTGTAAACCTCTGGTTCTACGATGTAGTTAACCACCGAGTAGTCGCAGCGCAGGTGGGAAAATCCTGCTTTGAATTGAAAGAGCGAGTCTTGCCGCGCCCCGAGTCCGCCTCCCAGATGCAGCCACCGAAAACCATTGGCCGTTCCCCAGCGTCGGACGGTATCGATGATCATTTTGGTTGCCATGGCTCTTTCCCGGCCGAGTGTGGGATCTGCCCCGCTGAGGTGATATTGAAGCACGCTGCCGCAGTGAAAGAACAAAGAGCCGGCGATTAATCTGCCTTCATGTACCGCAAAAAAGAGCTTGATTCTTCCATTGAGGTGCCGACGGAGATCGTCATAATATGACCTTGGAAAGAAGTAATAAGGCTCGGCGTTGACCGCCTGCATCGTTAATTCGTAAAGTTTTTGAAATTCATGCATTCGGTCCAGGTGTTGATCCTCGACGATTGTTATGCCTCGTTTCGTGCCTTTCTTTATGTCGCTGCGATGGTCATGCCGAATCATTTGGAGCTGCTCGGCTTCGGTTCGGTGAAGGTCGAGCACAACCGTTTGCCCGAGAGGTTTCACAGTGGCGATTCCCTGCCACATCCATTCCGTTGGCTGCAGTGGGTGTTGGCGGACGAAGAGGGCGACGGTTCGCAAACTTTTCAGCGCATGCTGCAACGCCTTTTGCCAGTTATTGCGAAAGGCTTCCGCTCCCGGCGCCTCGGGGCGACAGTTCGTCAGAAGCCCGGGATAACCATAGGCCGAACTGGCGTCGTACCAGTGATCGGCGTTTAGCTCCGGTATAGTGCCGAGGCCACGAATAAGGATGGGAAGTGCCGCGATGTAGGGATCTTCCTCATATACCAACAAAAGCGGGGTTCCCTCGTCCACCGTTCGAACGGCCAGATAATACTCGGGCAGATGATAGACGTCGAACCAGCCGCAGCGAGTCAAGACATCACACCAGATTTGCCGTTGATAGGGCTGAAGGATTTGCATTTGTGCCATAGGAGCCAATATCCTCTTTAAGCAGCCGCTTTGTGACGTTTCAGCTCGTGATCTCCAATGGCAGCATAGAGCGTGGCTTCTACCTCATCCACGCACTTTTGGGCGTCAAACTGTTTTCGTCCCAGTTGATAGGCGCGGCGCCCGGCTTCGCGAAGCCATGTCGGATCTTTCAGGGCCGTGACCATCATCTGAGCGGCCTTGCAAATATCTTTGGCCGGCAGCACCAGCCCGCAGTCATGCTCTCTGATCAGGTCGGCGAGCCAGCCTTCATGGTTGATGGCGATGGGACGCCCGGCAGCGAGGCTGTCAAAGAACTTGTTAGCACAGTTCTTATGAAGCGCAGGTACGTCGATAACGGTTGACATTGTCATATCGGCCGCTGAGAAAAACCGCGGTACTTCATCCTTGGGGACCGGTGGGTGGATGTAGAGCGTCCGATTGAGAACCCCCAGTTGTTCGGCCAGTTCGCGAATAAGTGATTCCTCTCGGCCGCGTCCTAACAGAAGAAACCGGGCTTCGGGAAGGCTCTTTTGTACTTCCGCTGCCAGACGAACGATGTAGGAACAACCATTGACCAACCCGAAAGCGCCCGCGTACAGAACGAGGGGCCGGTTGGCCAGCCACTGATTCTCCTGGCGGAGCGAGCGCCCCCATTCAGCAGGGACATCGAATCGCTTGAAGTCACAGGCATTGGGCACTACTCGCACCCGCTCTCGCGGATAGCCCGTGGCCACCACGCCGTCAGCCATCATGGGCGAGCGAGCGATCACGAAAGCAGCGTTACGGTAGGCGAACCGTTCCAGCCATCGGGCCGCCGCTATGCTGAGGGGACTTCGCAAGGCCCCCAGAGCGATGGGGACCTCCGGCCAGAGGTCACACACCTCAAAAACCATGGGACAGCGCCAGCGCCGGGAGGCGTAAACGCCGGGCAGGGCCACGGTGAGCGGTGAGCTGGCCGCATACACCAGATCAAATGGCGGAAGCCGTCGAATGTGCCGGATGCACCAGGCGGCAAATGCGAAAAAAGCCACAATCCTGCGCCAGTAGGGCATCTTGTTTGAATAGGCGATCCGGGCCCAATGAACCTCGACGCCTTCCTCGTTCGTGACATAACTCCCACCGCGTCCTGCCGCTTGATCAGTCGTCAACACCGTGACCTGATGGCCCCGGCGCGCAAGGCCCGACGCTAGCACGAAAGGAAAAGTACCGGTTGCCAACCGGGGAACTGCAAAATGCTGGTTGATAAGCAGGATTCTCATAGCAACGCGCCATCTCCTCTTCCGTGAGCAAACGGACACCGCGAGTCCTCAACCGAGGCTGAGCCCCATTGGCGGTTATAGCTGCTTGGCGGCGATCATAATGGATACCGCGCTGCCTGGACAATGCCAATTCTTTAAGAAGAAAGACTGCGTTGCTTTGGAGATGAAAAGAACCTTGGAAAATGAGCTGTTCTGGAGAAGAAAGAAAACTTTTCTCAATAACGTCTCGCCGTGAAGTGAGACTTCATACAGTGGCCGTTACTGCAGGGCCTTGGCCGCTTCCGATCGTTTTTGCTCCGCGTACCATTGCTTCCACAGGCGGACGTCAAAGCTGAAGTTCTTACCGCCGCTTAGCTCCACAAGTGCCTCAAGCACGCCCCGATTCGGGATCGCCCGCTCGACGATCTTTGTGCTGTCACCGCCACCCCCAGCACCGAACGTCATGCCTGACTGGCCCGTGCTGGAACTACTGAATCCCGCGCCAATAGCGCCGGGGGGCCGCCTACCCGGTATGACGAACTTGTGGCGTGTGATCAGGGCGTCGATAAGGGCCGGGATGGCAGATGGGTCACCCATCTTTTTCAGGGCCTCCCCCGCGCGATTGACGATCACGTTGTCTTTATCCTTAAGGCGACTCACAAAGTAGGAGACCACTTCCCCCGATTTGGTTGGAGCCAGGAAATCGAGGGCCCGGAGTCGGATTTCCTCCACGGGGTCTTCGAGGGCGATGATTGCAAGGGCCCGCAGGGCCTCTGGCGAACCGATTCCCCCCAGAACATCCACCAGCAACAGGCGGACGGCATCCCGCCGGTCATCCTTCATTGCAAGCACCAGCGGCTTGACGGCGGCCGGATCTTTGATGGAGCGGAGTTCGTGTTCTGTGCCCACCGGGTCAGCCTCAAAGCGGGTCAACATCCGGTGGATTTTCTGGGCCCACTCCCGTTGCACAGCCGACTGCTGCTCCTTTTCTTGCTCCAATTGTACCTGCTGCGGGAGCATCCATCGGCCTTTGTAAAGGACATAGCCCATCGACTTCATGATCTCGTCGCGGGTCTTCCACTCGTTGCCCACCTTCTGGTAACCGAGAAGCGCCCGCGCCCGGGCGTTCTCCGGGTCCAACTCGATGATTCGCCGGAGGTGTGCCTCACGCTGCTCCGGGAGATGATGATCTCGACACCAATCGGCCAGTTTGAAATGGCCTTCCACGGTATCCGGCGTCTGGGCCTTTAATTGTTCGTATTCCGCTTCCACCGGACTGACCCGAATGATATCGGCGATCTCTTCGCGGGGAATGCTTAGGACAATGTTGTCCTTAGTCTGTATGCGGACGGCCTCCTCATTCCCAGGATTCTCTTCCGAAAGCACCGCTCCTGTGACTTGACCGCCCGACTTCAGGATGATGGTGTCACCAAACGCGGGAATGGTATCAGTTGCTGCAATCCAGGCGAGGAGAATGCCAGCACTCAATATCCGAATTGTCAGGAGATGGTACATGTTTTTCATCGTGCGGTGCACCTTCAGAATAGCTTCCGGGGCGGATCGAACACTTTCCCCTCATGCCCCTCTTTTAGTATAGGTCCAAGGGCCGACGGCGGCCAATCACGAAGGGGCCTGACAAGCGGGTTTTGCGGAGAAGTCCTTCGGAGGGGCACGCCTGTCGTGCCCGCCGAAACCAGGTTGAATCTCGCTCACACACGAACGCCTGTGGAGGTCCGCGTCCTCGTTAGCAAAGGAAAAAGGGGATCGCTCAGCGACTGTGGCGTCGACAATATTACCTTGGCGGACGAGTTAGAGAAGTCAGGGAAGAATAGGGAAAAGGTCCGGAAACCGCCCCTCCGCATCGTCCTCCGGTGGCCAGAAGATTCCCTGCCGAATCTTCCGAATAACCTCCGCCGCCGTGGCGTCGGCCTCAGCTAACTCTTCCTCGCTCCACTCCGCCTCGTACAGGCCGGTTTGCTGGACGTCCTTAGGAAGAACGATGTAGCCCAACTTGAGTGGTGCGTGTGTGGTTACCGATTGAGCGAGATGACGGTAAAGCGGCAACTGAAGATCAACCCATTTGAGAACACCTTCTTCGCGCCGGCGGTGAGTCTTTTCTGGCGGCATTGGGTCTTCACTCACTTTGTAGTCGATAATCAGGAATTCCGAGCCATCCCGCCGTCGGTCAATGCGATCGATTCGGCCGACAAGTGTGATGGGTTCACCATCAACGGTGAATGTAACCTCTTTGCTGGGGGTGTACTCGGAGTGAAGGATTTGCCATTCCTGCGCATGGAAGGCCTGAAAATTCGCGAAGGCCCGGAGTCGCTCGCGGAGTTGCTCAAGCTGAAGTGGTACGGACGGCCGCGGGGTGTGTGCCAGGGTTTTCTCAACCGTGCGATCCAATGCCCGTATGAGAAACTCAGCGATTTCATCGGCGGCGGTGCTATCCCGATGTTGAGATCGGGCGAATTGACAAAGCACCCGGTGTGCCAGATTTCCGAAGCTGAGCGGGTCCAATTCTTCCACGTCGTCGGAAATCGTCCCCAATTGAAGCACGTGGCGTAGATAAAATCGGTACGGGCAGGCAAGATAATCACGGAACTGAGTGACGCGGATTTCCGAAAAGGGCACGATGACGGTCGGTGCGGGGGGAGCGAGTGCCTCGCCACTTGGGGAATACTTGCACCATCGCGGGGGCCGACGTGGCGGTCCTTCGACACCCCCGAAAAAGGCCGTCACCCGTCTTACCATGCTGCCATCGTCGCAGGAAAAGAGAAATCGGCTGGGGAAAAGGGGGTTTCCCTCTGTGTCCTGCCGCCCGACGACGAGATGGAACTCCTCCCGACTGGAAGTGATCAGACTCAGCAAATAGGCATCCCGCGCGATACGCCGAGCGCTTCCCTCCAGTTGCAGCCACTCTCTCAATTCGGCCGTGAGGAACATTTCATTGCGCGTGATTGAGGGCACAAAACCCTCGTTGACGCTCGTCAAAACGGTTACCGGTGCATCATCCCAAGGGATGTCAAGCCATCCCATAATCTCCACGGACGGCCCTTTCAGGGGAGCAGGGACACGACTGTTGGCCAAATGATACCGAACCCACCGCAGTAACTCCCCAGGCGTTGTTTGCCATCCCAAGGAACTTTGCACTCGCTGGGGTACCTGCATCCATTCCCCAAGAGTCTCCACTATGGCGCGACAGACTTGAATAGTCTCTTCCTTTACATCGGAGTCGTTTCCGGATGGCTGGCATGAGGCATCCAGCACTGGCCCATAGAACTCGAGCAGAATGTCGCGGAGTCGTTCCGCGAATTCTGAGATCGGCTGAGCACGAGTCCAGGTTTGGGGCGAGAAACGCTGCCAGAGACTCAGCCACGCCTCTGCGACGGCGTTTTTCTCACCCTGCATGTCGCACTCGTCCATAAGAAGCGGGAGTCGTTCAGCACACCAGGTGTCGAACTCCGTGAGCAGATCAACGTTTCCGCCAGCGCGTCGAGCCAGCCACTGTTCCGCCACAGGGTGCCGGAGTAGCGAACCAAATGCTTCGACATTTTTTTGCTCCAAAAAATCACCCAGTCCTTCGAAAAGTCCCCACACCGAAGTACGAACGACAGGCCGTCCCGGACCGTACCGGGCAGGCAATCCGTGGTGCTCGAGGGCATCCAGAATCAGGGGGACAAGCGACTCGTCAGGCGCCCCCACCGTGATATCTTCGATGCCGTATCGCTCATCCAAACGTGAAAGAAACCGGACGACGGCATACGCCTGATCTGACGGCTGCTGGCAAAGCGCGATTCGATCATCGGGGATGGGCTGCGGCAACTCCTGCCAGCATTCCGGGATCAAACAGCCAAGCTCGTCAAAGCGATCGGCGAACTGCCGCGGAGCCACGGTCAGAACCTTGATTTGGTCGCGGACCTGAGCCAAAAGCTGGCGGACAATCGGCGGAAGGTCCACAAGCCCGACAAGGAGTGTCTCCCGGTCCAAGCTGCATGCATTACGGGAACGCGCTTCAAAACGGGCGGCCACCACATCGCAAAGGCCTTCCCGGTCGAGAGTTTCCAGATACAGCCGTTCCAAGAGGTCGAGCGTCTCCCATCTGCCACGGTCAGGGAATTCTGGATCACGTTGAAGCGCGATCTGGAGGACGTCATGAAATGAGAATCCTCCACTACTTACTTCGTACCTCAACTGAGCGAGGCATTGAGCCAGGGACAACCACCGCTGGCTCTCCGTGGAGGTTGTCCAGTGGGGGAAAAGCCGTCGCAGGGCCGATTCATCTCGATATGCCAGCTCCTGCAGTGCGATGCACCATGCCAGAAGGCAGGTGGGCTCGCTAGCCGGTGGCTTTTCCGGCGAATAAAGGCGTTCAGGAAGCTGCCCCACTGTCATGACATCCGGTGGAAGCAAAATCACGCTGTGAGTTTGGGCTTTTTCCGCCAATTGGGCTAAAAGGCGTCGAACGGCCCAACCGGTCGGCAATACGATAGCGAGTCGAGAAAGGTCCCAGAGCTTCCCACCGGCGTTAGGCGGGTTGTTCTGGCATATGTAATCCAAGACGAGTTGAACAACTGGCCGCGACCAACCCAAAAAGATATGCTGAAAATCGCGGGATTTGCCGGCTGCTCGAAGCTGGGGCGTCAAATCACCCTGTGGCACTTCCGTTTTGACCGACTTGGAATCTCGACGTGGTCCCTTACTCACCATGCGTATTTGCCCCACCTGAGGTATCTTGACCGAGATCCCTCTTCTCAGTGACTCCGTGATGATCGCGATTGAGGTAGGTATTTGCCCAGGAAGAAGTATGGGCCAATTCTGCATTGTACAAAACGGGTGGTCCGCTGAGCATCTCTTCGGATTCCCCGTACGCTTTCAATCGTTCGTAGACAATAGCCCACAGGCACTCCTTGTTGCGAAGCTCACACTCGCCATCCACGGAGCCTCCGCATGGTCCATTCCGGCTGCACTTGGAGCACCAGCGTTTGGGACAAATATAGGCACAGTCCGGCAAACTGCAGTCTCCGCAGTCCTGACAACCGTACATCACGTATTTGGAGAATTTTTCCAGACCATATAAAACACGAGCCGGAGCAGGCGGCCGCGGTTTACCGGCCCAGCGTTGGTAGAGCCTCTGCGCAAGATTCCACAGGCCCTTCCCTCTTGTGAAGGCAAGTCGATGTACCAAGCGGGAAAGGCGGTATCCTAGCGTGACGTACCGGGAACGCCTCGGTTTTCTCAACGATTCAAGGTATTGCCGATTGATTTTCTCAGGTCCACTCAACCCCGTCTCGGGCTCGTGCTCAAAGAAGAAAAACTCGTCGGGAAACGAGAATTGGATTTCTTTTAAAAATTGACGCCAATCATCGGGGGCGAAAGAGTCCAGATGTCGGAGGACCTCCTCTAAGGACTCCAGCTTGTGGATTCCTCCCAGGTAGCCTGCGGCGAAGCCCAGCCCTCGCAGCACGGCCAGTTGTTTGGCAGCCAGTTCGGCGAAAAATTTCTTTCCGCGATCGGAACCGGCGGCGTATTTTTGGCAAAGTTCCCACAGTTCGTCTGTGACGACGCATCCGGGGAGTTGGCGGTCGTGGAAAAGTTTGGCAACGGTTTTGGTGAGAAGATACACGTTACCAATGACCGGAATACCCGAAATACCTCTTGCTTGGAGAAAAAGTTTCACCTCGTGGTATTTCCGCATATCGTAGCCGAGCTGGGTGATCACCCACTCCGCCCCGGTGGCGATTTTACGCACAAGCTTGAAGTATTGTGGGACAAGTTCGCGTTCGTAACGTTTAAAGGGAGAAACGGCACAACCTATGTAAAATCGCGTGGGCGGAAGGGTCTCACGTTTTCCTGGGCGAGTTGTGACACTCAGCCCCTCGTTCATGGCCTTAAGCAGCGCGATCAAACCAACCGAGTCAAGATCAAACACCCCTTGAGGTTTGCCACCGAAACCCGCTGTGGGATAATCGCCCGTCAGGGCCAGCACGTTGTGGAGTCCTTCTGCCGCCAGCCGCCACGCGAGGCTTTCCAACCCGGCTCGGTTGGTGTCCTTGCACGTCATGTGAATGACGATCCGATCCCGCTCGTTGAACAGAAATTGGGCTATCCAATCTGCCGGTAACATGGGGTTACCGCCAGGATTATCGGTGATCGAGATCCATCCGATACGAGGATGCGAGAGAAGTTCCCGGGCTAAGATGATCGGGGGCGCATCACCGGGATTCGCCGGGAAGCCTCGCGTGGAAACAATCTCCACCCCGATCGGGAATCCACCGCTCTCCAGAAGGCGTCGAAAGCTCAACCCGGAGGGCTCAGCGGTCGCCCCACCTGTCATGGTTCGACTCCAAAGATAAATGGGATTTTGTCGATCGCTGCCCCAAAAGTTCCCGGTGTGTGTTCGCTTTTCCGGGAAGCCGGCGGCTGTTTTCCAGTCGTGCTGAACAAAAGCACAGTATTCCCCGCGGAAAGACCTCAAAACCAACCAGCTTGATATGATCGGGTGCTTGACCAGCGGGTATCAGCCAGTGGTAGCCGCTACGGATCCCAGTTCGGCAGCGAGCCGTCGCGCGACATCAACGGCCTCGGTGGCGTTCTCGCCGTAGCCGTCGGCGCCGATTTGCTGGGCAAACTGCGGGGTGATGGGGGCTCCGCCGACCATGACGCGGACCTTATCGCGAAGACCACTTTGCTGAAGAGCCTCGATCACGTTTTTCATATTGAGCATGGTGGTGGTGAGGAGCGCGGACATCGCCACGATTGTGCCCGGTCTTTCTTGGGCAGCCTGCACGAACTTTTCTGGGGGCACATCCACCCCCAAATCCACCACTTCAAATCCGGCACCTTCCAGCATGGAGGCGACCAGGTTTTTGCCAATGTCGTGGAGGTCGCCCTTGACTGTCCCAATCACCACTCGCCCGATGCGTTTAGCACCAGTTTCTGCCAGTTTCGGGGTGATGAGTTCCAGAGCCGCTTTCATTGCCCGAGCGGCAATCAGAAGTTCCGGAACAAAATACTCATTACAGGCAAACCGCTGCCCTACTTCGTTCATCGCCGGGATCATGTATTTGGAGATCAGCTCCGAGGGATCTACATTAGCCTCCAAAGCGGCCTTGGTTACCTCCACCGCAGTTCGATGATCTCCGGTCACGATCGCGTCATAGAGTTTAGAGTAATCGCTCATGGACCCCTCCGAGTCGCTGTGGGCCAAAAGTCGTCATGCGGTCAACAAAGTGAGTCCGACCAACCGGATCTGTCAGGACTCGCCTCCAACCCTGCCGGGCAGTGTTCCCCTCAACTCCCGGGCGCTTCCAATATTAACCGGTTTGCCAGTCGCCTGCCAAGGGTGGTTGGCTCACCCCCTGCGATCCGCCACCGTCTCGAAGCAGAGCTATTGTGGCGTCACTTCGCAATCACGCATACCAGGCGCGTTCACGTTGTCCTACCTTGTTGAGAGCTTCGATGGCTAATCGCACGTCCATCTCAATTTGAAAATCGAACATTCCCACCACGATGAAATCGGCCCCGTTTCGAAAAGCGTAGGCGAAACCCTGCTGCGGATGGATGGCGCCAGCGGCAAGCACCTTGAAGGCCAACCAGGGTTTTTGCACCGTTTTCATGAAAGCGGCGGTTTCTTCTGGGTTATTGCACCACATGTTGTCGTTATTGGCGTCATGGTCGCTGGGGTTGCCCCGCATCCAGTCAAACTCCTGGCGCCTTTCCTTCGGCGTTGCCGACCAGTAACGATCCGAATGGAACGTTTTCATGTAAAAGTCGACGGGAAGTTTTGCCTGTTCGCATGCCTTGACCACTTCCAGGGAGTGGCAGCCGATCCCCGCTGGGCGGCCCGTTTCGTGGATCAGGTCCAGCATTTGAGCGAGAGCATCGAGACCGCCGCCATTCATGAAATGGGAATCCGTCGATCCGCCGTGCGAATAGATACAGGTGGCCCCACGCTCAACCTGCTGCTCGATCACCCTCTTCATTTCAGCCCGGTCTTGGATGACGGGCACACACACAATTGTCTGAATGGGAGGATTGCGGTGTCGATTGTACTTGGCGATGACATCCCAGCAGGCTGGGTCAAGTTGGATCGTGTTGATCCCACAGGCCATGGCAAGGTCCAAAGTTTCGAACACCTTGGGTTCGGTGTTGTACTCGCGGAAGAGGCGAGACACGTAGATGAGGTCTCGACTGTGCGCCCACCCACCGATGAGATTTCCACCGATAATCAGGCGACTGATTGTGACGTTCCCAATTTTTCCGGTTGGCAAAGGTCCCGGCAGAGGTTCCGAGGGTCGCCGTGTCGCCGGTGGAACGCTCTCCGTTTGCGAGGCGGGTTGTGCCTTTCCTTCTGCTACGGCGGCACGAAGGATTTCTTCCTCGATACTTGTGTACGCCAGCCCCAAACCCGCCGCGCCTGCTAATCCGTGGGCAAGAAAACACCGCCGATCTGTCTTGCGGACGTCGTTCATGATCAACCCTCCCGGTCAATTGGAACCCGTTCAGACAACAACATTTTTTGCTCATTTCAGCAGCCAGCCGCAGTGCGCGCAAAAACTCACTCACTGTAGCCGCGCCTCATCCGCTACTCATTGTGTTCTACCGAAGGGCCGTCAATCAATCAGCGCGTTGCCCGTTCCTCATCGCGGCTCCACCCATGACAGGGAGACCGCGGTAAAAATGATCTCCTGGTACGCTTTCTCCCATAAGATGCCGAGGGTCTTATCGGGGAGGACCGCCAGGTCGGAGTAGGCCCCGGGTCCTTCGCTCAGCAAACGTGGATTTTGAAACGTTTCCAGTTCGTCATAGCTAATCCAAAGCGTGAGGTTATTTCGCCCAGGACCGCGTGGACCCGTCCAGGCAATGCGATTGCGATCATCCCCCCTTTTCACCGAGGTCCACCGTTCCACGGCACAGCACACGGGAGTAACCTCCTGGCCAGGCCGTGGCTCTGACCAGGTTTGGCCACCATCGCGACTGAAGCTAACCCAACGGTGGGGACCATTCTGCTGCCGCATATCCAGGGCAAGCCTGCCGTCAGCCAATTCCACCAGCTGGCACTCGTCCACCCCCATTTGGCCGGGGACAAATCCGCCTCTCTGCCAGGTTGCCCCATGGTCGTCACTGAAGAGGACAAAATCCCGGAAAGGACGGTAACGCCACATTGGAATGACGAGCCTCCCCGATGACAGTTGAATCCCGCCCCCCGGCCCTGGGACGCTCGTGCCCCATTCCTTGTCCGCCATATCCCTAGCCACCGGCGTCAAATCGACAGGATCGGACCAGTGTTCCCCGTGGTCGTCGCTGAATCGGACGAGATTGAGGACATCGCGTGAACCCGGGCGGGCACGGTGGGTATTGGCTCCCGGCGCGCAGCGAAGGTAAAAAAGCCAGATTCGCCCCGTGGTTTTGTCGACCACCGTGGCAGGATTGGCAGAGGACCACTGGGGGCCCGAATGTTCAATCACACGTATCGGCGACCAGGTGCGGCCCCCGTCGCGACTGGTTTTCAACAGTAAGTCAATCTCCTGGCCAGGCCAGCCGGGGTCAGCACTGCTGTTGCGACGGCCTTCGGCAAAAGCCAGGAGTGTACCGTCGGGAGCGACCTCCAGGCCGGGAATCCTGATCGTGTGGTAACCTCCTTCTCCGGACGTAAACACCGTCACATGCTGTAAGCCAGGTTCATTGGCCGGTGCACGACATGGCCCAAACAAGATCACGCCCCACAGGATCGGAATAATAACCGTGTGCACGCGTGTCTTCCGCACAGATGCGCAAAAAGGAATAATCCCTGTGAGCGTCAACCAGGTTTTCATCCGTGGGAACCTTTCGATTGTTAAGGTAATGGAAGTGAGTACATCAATTCTCACTCTTCAATTGCTTTTTTGAAACGGAGACTCTTTCGGCCATTCATCGGCTCCGATGTCTGGCCGGCTGTCACGCGGTTGCCGGTCGAAATCCTCGGTCACCTGAGGTAACGGGGTGCCCCCGTCGCACACTGCTGATTGAGGGGTTTTGAGGTGCAAGTCGCCACGCTTGGGATCCGCAAATAAGTCTGGACTGGATGGCAGTACCAGATTGTGCAACAGGCGTATTTCGCTGGTGGATTCGTTCCGGATAGGACTTCCCACCAGAAGATTGTTGGCCACTACGGTGCCTGAATTATCATGAACCAACCTGATGAGCCTTCCAAGGCGATTTTCGGGATCAAAAATCGTATTATTGGCAATAAGGCAGTCACGGGTATAGTCGGCGACAATATCTGACTCCGGACATTGAACGACAAAATTATTCCTCACAACAATATTCGTCGCGTGTACCGGAACGTCTGGCGGCTTGTATGAGTTACCGATCGCAATACCCACGTCACAGTTGATGATCACGTTGCGTTCCACGATGCAGTCCCGACTGTCGTGCCACAGGAATATGGCCCCGCGACCCTCTCGTGTACGGCCCTGAATGTTGTAAAAAACATTGTCCGATATAGTCCACCTCATGGCGAACATGACGTCAATACCGCCAATATAGTTACCCTGAAAATTCTCGGGCGTATCTGCGGGATCATCTGCGTAACTTTTGGGGCGATCATTATAGAAGAGACAATACATGACTCGGAAGCCTTCCGGACGAGCGACTGTGGCTGGAACCCGGACACCCTTGACCCCGCGTTGCCATATATTGTGCAGAATGCAGTTGTAAATGGTGACGCGATGCACTCCCGAGTCTGTATCCAGCTTGATGCCGTTCCATCGAACGTTTTCAATCGTAAGATCCGCGACAACGACGTCCGAACAACCATGGATGGCGAGAAGTTCGCCGAGTTGGTGCGGCCCGCCGTCGAGGATGACTTCTTCCCGTCGACCGGTGGCACCGCGAAGCGTCAGCCTGTCGGTGCGAATTTCCAGCCGACGAGGGAGCATGTAGCGACCGGGACTCAGAAGAATCGTTGTTCCTTCTTTTGCGGTCTCCACAGCCCGAAAGAGTTCCTCCACGGACTGGACGCCAACGACCGGCTCCGCTGGTGGCGGTAATGGCGGGGCCACGCGGATAACTGCCGCGGCGATGGGCAATTCGGGCTGCTGGGCGGAAAGCCTTGATAGAGATGGAGGCACGAGGTACGCCACGAGACTCAGGTGCAGTGCAATCGTCCACATAACCCGGGCCGATGATCGCCTGGGACGTCGGTACCACCCCATGATTCCGTTTCCTTGATACCTCGGGAAGCACCAAATTACGAATCGAAAGTCGCTGACTATTATGGCCGGGTTGCGAGACAGATGGCAACTGGTTTTGCAAAATATTTGTTTCCTGAATCGCACGCACGGCGGAACGGAATCTAACTCATCCTCCATTTTTCTCTACCGGTGAAAAAGGATGCCGACCTCGACAACGGCTTGCGTGGGAGCGAGATTCAGCTTGGAAGGAGCTGGTTGCCAGGTCCCTATTCCAACGTCGGATAATCGCTTTGACCCACCGAGCTCTATCTACTTGAACCTAGGGAATTCATGAATTGCCCCTACGGGAATGCGATTCGTCGATACGAGGCATTTGAGCGACGCGACTCGTGAACTGCCCCGACAGCCCGTTGAGCTTTTGGCTTGTGGCAGATCGCTAAAAGTGCGGGGATGGGTCTGGTTTTCACCGGGTTGCCGTCGAGATGACAAGCACATTATCCTAGACAGGCGAAACAGGCGGTGCTTGGCTGGTCACTGGTCGCAACAACCAGCTCGGGGAGGGCGTGTACCATGCCGCGATCGATGATCTTTATTCTCGCCGGACTTTTTGCGGTTAGCACTTGGGCTTATGCCCGGGAAGCACGACAGGTCCGCCCCAATATCATTGTCGTGTTTATTGACGATATGGGCTGGGGCGATTTCTCCTGTTTTGGGAACACGGAGGCGAAAACACCCAATGTGGACGCCTTGGCGGCCGAGGGGATTCGATTCTATCAGTTCTACGTCAATTCGCCGATTTGTTCGCCCTCGCGCTGCGCGATCACCACTGGCCAGTTTCCCACACGATGGCGGATCACCTCTTACCTGAACAATCGGGCGGACAATGCTCGTCGCGGGATGGCCGATTGGCTGGACCCATCCGCACCAACGCTGGCGCGGATTCTCAAGGAAAATGGCTATGCCACTGGGCATTTTGGAAAATGGCATCTCGGCGGGCAGCGGGATGTCGATGATGCCCCACCAATTACTGCTTACGGTTTCGACGAATCACTGACAAATTTCGAAGGGATGGGCCCCAAGCTGCTCCCCCTCACACTTCGCCCGGGTGACAAGGAGTATGGCAGAATTTGGGCAGACGCCGAGATTCTGGGAGGGCCCGTCGTGTGGATGCCCCGTTCTCAAATCACCAGCGGATATGTGAATGCCGCCATGGCGTTCATGCGCAGGGCGATTCGGGCAAACAAGCCGTTTTATGTCAATATCTGGCCCGACGATGTCCATGCGCCATTCTGGCCGCCGGTGGACAAGTGGGGGGACGGGACCCGGCCTCAACTCTACAGGGCGGTCTTGGAAGAGATGGACCGACAACTGGGGCCCCTGTTCGAATTCGTCAGGAATAATGCCAACCTAAGAAATAATACCCTGATACTCGTCTGCTCAGATAACGGTCCGGACGTCAATGCGGGAAAGAGTGGTCCTTTCCGCGGTGGGAAAGCCACGCTGTACGAGGGTGGCATACGGTCACCTTTAATCGTTTGGGGCCCCGGACTGGTGGTAAAAGAAGCGATCGGTACCTGGAACAGAACTTCTGTTTTCTCCGCCATGGACTTAGTTCCATCTTTATTGTCTATCGCGGGAATCCCAGTGCCAAAGGAAATCTCTTTCGATGGCGAGGATGTCTCTCCTGCCCTGCTGGGTAAGCAAACCGTTTCCCGCAGCTCACCCCTATTCTGGCGGAGGCCACCGGATCGAAAGTTTTTTGCCGGCACCGGCCCGTATCCGGATCTGGCGGTCCGCGAAGGACGTTGGAAACTCCTTTGCGAATACGATGGTTCCCGCCCGGAACTCTACGACGTGGAGACCGATCCCGGAGAAAAGACGAATCTGGCCGATGCACAGCCCGCGGTGGTTGCGTCGCTGCGAGAAAAGCTGCTCAAATGGCACGCAAGCATGCCACAGGACAACGGGCCACAACTGGGTGAGGAGGATGCCCGCCGGAACCGAAGTCAGTGAAGGGAAGGGAGTGCCGGTAAAAGACAGTGCCCCAGGCGGTGATGCTGCAGGAGAACCATCGCTGCGGAAAAAACTTCGGTCGCGAAGCATAGCAGGCGCGGGATCCATGGTCACCAGCCGTGATCCACGACTTACTGGTTCGCTTGCTCTTTTGTGACGTCGCTCCATAGAATCTTTTGAGCGCGGCGAGAATAGGCGACACAAAACGTCTGCGGCCAGTGGGGTGTCAAGTTTCACCTGCGTCAGGTGAGCAGGATATCGTGGATATGCTCAGGAAGGTACTTGTCCCTTTTTGGTGCTGCACGCTCTTTTGGTTAGGCTGTTCAGACAACAGGGGTCAGGGTCCCATTGCGGGCAAATACTCGGCACCGGCTGCGAAAAGTACACACGAGAGGTCCAACGATGAGGGGAGAAATGGGGCGGACGGGTCTGGTCGTTCCCGGTTGATGTTTTCCAAAACGCTGCGGGAAATCGTCGTAGGAAGGTTAGCTTCGACCGATTCCGATGCTCTGCCACTTGACACGGCCTGGACAGCAGTCGCCGCGCAACTTCACGAAAGCGTACCTGGGGCCGACGGTGCCCAGCTAACCATCGACTATCCTCTCGATGGTTCAATCTTCCCGCCCGAAATTGTGCCGCCAACCATCCTTTGGCATGACGAGACGCCCGGGGTAGACTCCTGGTTGGTAGCGTTTGTCCTGGCCGACGGCAGGTCCTGGCTGGGCGCTTTAGTGCCCGGTGACTCACCTCCAGAAGGTGAAATCGACCCCCGGTGTGTTACCGAGACGAATGAGATTTACCGGGGAACACCCTATCAGCAAACGGCAAAAGCCTGGACGGTTCACAAGCAGGTGTGGGAAATAGTCAAACGACGCTCCGTAGAAGTTCCGTATCAACTGCAGATTGTGGGGTTTTCCAGTGCAAATCCCACACGGGTTCTTTCCTTCGGGAGCATAACGTGTGTGACATCCAAAGACCCGGTAGGTGCTCCGATCTTTTACCGGGATGTCCCCCTTGCCCCGTCGCAGACGGAACGCGGCGTCATCAAGCCCCTCAGCGAAGCCTTTCTCCCGTTAATCGCGTGGAGGTTGCGTGATATTTCACAACCGGAAAGCCGGTTGGTTTTGACGGGACTGCTAACCTGCGCGAATTGCCATTCTTTCTCCACAGATGGAAAAACGCTGGGTATGGACGTGGATGGGCCTGCCGGGGATAAAGGCGCCTACGCCATCGTTCCGATAAAGAAGGAGACGGTCATCGAGCAAAAAGACATCATCAGTTGGAACTCATTTGAAGGTAAACCGCCGGGCCAGAAAACCATTGGATTCCTTTCGCAGGTCTCGCCAGATGGACGCTATGTCATCACGACTTTGAACGAGTCGGTTTACGTTCAGAATTTTGCCGACTATCGTTTCCTTCAGGTTTTTTATCCTACTCGGGGAATACTCGGGTATTACGACCGGGAGACGAAGCAGATTAAACCGCTGCCCGGAGCCGATGATCCTCGATATGTGCACTGTGATCCGGTGTGGACTCCCGATGGGCAGACAATCATTTTTGCCCGCGCGGAGGCTCGAGATCCTTATCCGCCGGGTTACCGCCCTGCTGCTCGGGCAAATGATCCTAACGAACCTCAGATTCAGTACAGTCTGTATCGCATTCCGTTTCGAAACGGCCAGGGCGGAGTGCCTGAGCCGATTCCTGGGGCGTCTCACAACGGAATGAGCAATACCTTCCCCAAGGTATCGCCCGATGGCAGGTGGATTGTTTTTGTGAAATGTCGGAACGGTCAACTTCTGCGCCCCGACAGTGAACTGTGGATTGTTCCCAGCAGTGGTGGTGAGGCCCGGCGAATGCGGTGTAATACCAGTCTGATGAACTCCTGGCACAGCTTCTCACCAAATGGCCGCTGGCTGGTTTTTTCTTCGAAGGTCAACACCCCGTACACACAGATGTTTCTCACGCACATTGACGAGAACGGTAACGACAGCCCACCGATTTTGATTCCCAATTCGACGGCCGCTAACCGTGCGGTCAATCTCCCGGAATTTGTGAACCGCCCGTATGAAGAATTTGTCGCCATTCGTGTTCCTGCCACTGAGTATCTCGAGATCGGCATGCAGGGGATCAAACTGTATGAACAGGGCCGACTGGACGAGGCTTTACAGCGGTTCGAGTTGGCCCTCCAAAAACAGCCGGACTACCTCGAAGCTTACGTGAGCATTGCAGTCATTCTGATGGATCAGGGACGGTGGGAAGAAGCCATTCCAAAGCTGGAAAAGGCGTTGGATCTTGATCCCAATTGCTGGTTTGCCCACGCTAATCTGGGCATTATTAGAGAAAGACAGGGGCGTAAAGCGGAAGCTCTGGCGCACTTCCGCAAGGCTGTGGAATTAATGCCGACCAACCTCAACGCGAGGTTGAATCTCGGCCGCGCACTCGCCGAGGCAGGATCGCTCCAGGAGGCAATCACACAATTTGAAGCGGCGACCAAATTGGCTCCTAATTATGGACCGGCCCATTTGAATCTCGGGAATGCCTATCTTGAGCTCGGAAAGTACGAGGAAGCGGCAACCGCCTACATGCGTGCATTGGAACTGGAGCCTTCACTGATTGATGCACGGCTGGGACTGGCCGAGGCCTTGGCCCGGTCGGGGAAATATCCGGAAGCCCGAGCTGAGTTTGAACGTGCCCTATCGGAAGCCAAAGGCGATCCGTACTGTCAATCGCTGGTCGCCCTCTTTCTGGCGACATGTCCCGACGACGCCATTCGCGATGGGCTGCGCGCCAAAGTGCTTGCAGAAGCCGCCAGTGAGGCCACCAATCATGCCGATCCAGTCTGTCTGCGGAGCTTGGCGGCGGCCTGGGCAGAACTAGGTGATTGGGAAAATGCTCTCAAAACGATAGACCAGGCCATTCAGCACTGCACAAAGAGTGACGCACAACTTGCCAACGAGTTGCAGAAATACCGGGAGGATTTTCTCCAGAAAAAGCCAGTTCGTCGGCCGGCCGCGGCTAAAATCCCCAGCGGGTGATTCTCCCAGCTTGCTGGGTCAGGCCCGGAAGGCTGAGCGCCCTCAGCCTGTAATGAGGCCATAAAACGGCTTTCTGGCCTTCCTTGGTGCTCAACACTTTGACACATCGGCCGTGCGCGGAGGAGATAGCGGCGAATCCACGCCGAGAGCGATGCAGCCCACCCGAAATTCTCGCTGCTACAGGCGGCCTGGCCGCAGTGGCGTTTCTTCAATCGGTAAGTTCGAACTTGAGTTCGACCGGCCCCGGTTCCTTGATTTCTGCTTTCAAACCGGAGGTAGCCGCCACCTTGTATTTCGGCGGAAGCAGGTCCTTGGAAACACGTTTGTCCGGCTCGACCCCACCGGTGTTTTGCGGATTCTCCGGTGGTGGTTCGCCTTCCAGAATGGTTTTTGAAATGGCCACATTGTAAGTTCCGGGAATAGCTCCATCACCGGGATCGAAGGTCGTCAGCGTGAACTTCCCTGAAGCGTCCGTTTTGCCCACTGCTCCCCGGCCGTTAGGATCTGTGGACACCAACATGACGAGAGCCCCCTCGACCGGCTGCCCGTTGTAGAGGACCACCCCATTCACCTTGACCGTCTTCGGCCGGTTTGCCGACGTCTTACCACATCCAAACACCAAAAGAGCCCCGATCACAGAAAGCAACAGACAAGACCTTGGAAAACGCATGGCTCACACCTCCTCACGGAACCTGACTGCGAAACGAGTGTTTATCACACGGGGGATTATACTTCGCTTACGCGCGAGAACGCAACGTGCCACTAGTGAGTGGTATCATTCAACCATATTGTGGGGTAAAAGCCGGGAGAACAAAAAGATGTGTTCACTTACCAATTTGTTGCGGAGGTGTGGCCTGGATGCTAGAATTACGGTCGCTCCACAGGGGGTTTGCGAAAAACTCGTACCGTGCTCTTCGCGTCCGTTTCGGTTCTTTCTGTGACACGCTAGGAGGTGACCTATGCGAAGGTTGGTCAAGCTGAAGGCGTTTACGCTCGTCGAATTGCTCGTAGTGATTGCCATTATTGGCATTCTCATCGCGCTGCTATTACCAGCGGTGCAGGCGGCCCGGGAGGCAGCGAGGCGTTCCCAGTGCACCAACAATTTGAAGCAACTGTCTCTGGCGGCGCACAATTACGCAGACGTCCACAAGATGCTACCCCCGGGGGAAATTGGCACGGGTATCATGTGGGGCGGTGACCCGGTGAATACCAATACGGAGCGTTTGTCCACGTGGGTCTTGCTCCTGCCCTTTTATGAACAGCAGGCGCTTTACCAGCAAATCAGCGGGCCGCTAAACGTGGGAGGCACTGTGTTACCGGCATGGGGTCGTGATCCATCCACCAACACGCCAGGGGATCCAGCTAATAGCCGGTTTTATCCACCCTGGACCACGCAGATTGACGTCCTTTTGTGCCCGTCCGACGGTAAGGTGAGGCAAAAAGGAGTCAACGATCAAGGCCGTACAAACTACCGCACATCGGTGGGTGATTCCATTTATCGTGGATGGGCGCGGGATGGTAACTCTCAAACGTGTCGTGGGCTGTTCGGTCTTCGTCAGGGCGTTCCTTTCGCGGCGATCACCGACGGCACCAGCAACACGGTCATGTTCTCCGAACGGTTGTTCGGCGGTAACGCAAATTTGATCAAAGAGGGGATGGCCACCAATGTGACCAGCCTGAATCCCAACGCCGCCGTTGCCCCCGCGGAATGCCTGCAAACCAGGAATCCTGCCCGTCCCAACGAGTACCTGACGGGGACCTATGGCACGGCCAACTGGTCAGGACGACGCTGGGCAAGCGGCATTCCCCAGTATACACGGTTTAACACCGTGCTGCCGCCCAACAATCCCTCTTGCAACGACAGCACTTGGGATGAGCGGAACGCTGTCATCACGGCGACCAGCAATCACCCAGGAGGTGTGAACGTGGCGATGGCGGATGCTTCCGTTCGCTTCATCTCGGAAACTATCAACGCCGGTGACCCCACGTTGATCGAGGTCCAATCAGGACCCAGCCCCTACGGGGTATGGGGAGCTTTGGGGAGCAAGGACGGCGGCGAATCGGTCCAAGCCCCGTGATCTGACCGTCTCGGCTGCTGAAATCAAAGTTTCTTATACGTGAAGACAGCGCTGAAATCCCTGAGATTCCAGAGCGCGTGGGGGATCTGCGTTAGCATATCCCTCACGCTTGTTTTTTGTGGGGCAACAGGTTGTGGCAGGAAAGTTCCGCTCAATGCTCGTGCCATTACGGGGCCGGCCCGCTCGCAGCCCGAAAGTCTTGCGGAAGTGGAGGAGCACATCCGGAGGTTCTGCGGCGATTGCCATGCTGTACCGCAGCCGGAGTCTTTTCCCCGCGATCGCTGGGCGGAGGAAGTTCGAATCGGCTATCAGCAATACGTCCGTTCAGGACGCGATGACCTGACCCCACCGCCAATCGCAGAAGTTGTCGCCTACTACCGCAAACGGGCGCCGGACAAGCTGGTCTTTCATCTTCCCCAAGATTCGGCGCAGAAACTGCCCTTGTCATTTCGTCGGGAAGATGTGGATTGGGAGGAACGGCCTCGTGTGGCACCGGCGGTTTCGGGGCTTGCCTACCACAAACTTCCAGGTAGCGATCAGCCCTGGCTGGTCATTTCAGACATGGCCACCGGCACAATCACGGCTTTGAACATAAGGTCACGACAATCGCGCGTCCTTGCCAGACTTCAATTCCCCTGCCGGATTGAGCCCTGCGACCTGGAAGGTAATGGGCGAGTTGGGTTCGTGGTTGCCGAATTAGGTAGCTTTTTTGCGATGGATCACCACGATGGGAAGGTAATCTGGTTACGTCCAGAAGAAATCGGAGTGGAATTTCGGGTGATTCCGCTCGCTGAAGGTCTGGGTCGCGTGGCCGATGTGAGAGTTGCCGATTTTGATTGCGATGGCGACCCGGACGTTCTAGTGGCAGAATTCGGGCACTATCGCACGGGTGGAATTCTGCTGCTGGAAAACGAGACTACCAAAGAGGGACAGCTTCGTTTTGTTCCACATCGCCTTGATCATCGCCCGGGAACCATTCACATCCCGGTAACCGATCTGAATGCCGATGGTCGGCCCGATTTTGTCGCGCTAATCAGTAATGAGTGGGAGGCAGTCGAATGGTTCGTCAACTTGGGAAACAATCGATTTCTCTGTCGTCCCCTCTGGCGGGGACCGGACCTGACGTTCGGTTCCAGTGGGCTGGAACTGGTGGATCTCGACGGAGACGGCGACACTGACATTTTGTTCACCAACGGAGACAGCTTCGATAACCTCTACGCGAATCCGTCTCACGGAGTGCAGTGGCTGGAAAATCGAAACCCCGAGTCGCCCGAAGGTTTTCACTACCATCGACTGCTGGATTGGCCTGGTGCCTATCGCGCTATGACGGGAGACCTCGATGGGGACGGTGACCTGGATATCGTTGCCTCGGCCTGGCTGCCGAAAAGCGTTCGGCCGCAGGAGTTGCAGCGAATGGAAATACCTTCCCTGATCATTTTGGAACAGAAACCCGGGCCGACGTTTAGCTGCCATCTTATCGATAGGAGTTGGCCGCAATTTCCGATTCTGCTGCTTGCGGATTTGGACGAGGACGGCGATCTCGACATTGTCGCGGGCCGACATTCCGGACTCGACGGCGGGGCCTCTGACGTGGCTGCTCCGCTTTGTGTGTATTGGAATGAAATGAAATCTGTTGCGGGATCTGCTCGACAGCGCTGAATTCAATCTTGTCCATTCGTCGCGGGACTGGAAGAAACGTAGGCCGGTGACCACGCAAGTGATTCGGCATGAAGCCATCGTTCGTAGTTGGTCGTGTACGATGCCGGTCGCATCCGCAGACTCTGGCAGAATATGACAAGGGCAGTCGCTTGATCAGGCGGAGCACTCAAACAGGCAGGATGGGCTGTGCCGGGCATTCCCAGACGGATTCTCAAATAGAGTTCTGCGAAGCTCTCCCCGCCCTTGAAAAGATCGTGCCGGAGATTTCGCGGTGGATTCGGAAAGCCCCAGTCGTCCCAGAGGGCCAGATCAGAATGGTTCGTCCCCTCCACTCCGTGGCAGTTGGAACATCCCAACTCGTTGTAGGCGGCTCGGCCACGCGCCAGTAATTCCTCAGAAAAGCTGGGCGTGAGAGGAATGGCCACTCTTGGACCAGGAGTGCTCTGGATTTCGGCCACGGACCTGAGTTCTTCGGGGGAAATTTCCTCGTCAAGTTTTTGATACTCTTCCAACAGGCGATCCTGAACCCCCTCACGCCGCATTTTGATAACAAGTTGAGCAAGGCCGAAAAGTTCCTGGGGAGAAAGCTCATCGAAATCCCGCATGCTTGTCCCAGGCATTCCGTAGCGAATAACAATCGCGATATCCTCCACGCTGGGAATGGCATTTTCAGTACTTACAATACGGAAGAAGTCGCGGCGAAGATTGCGGGGCCTCGGAAATAAAAACCGCGATGCCACGCCATCACCATCTCCTTTTTCTCCATGGCAGGAAGCACAAAACCGAGCGTAGAGGTCCTCGGGTGTTCGGGAAGCGCCGAACTTTCGATCCTGAGATGGGGTCCGCTCATTCTCGCGAGCAACCAAGAACGACGCTGCATGTCCCGCAGTGGACTCCCCGGCATCTTCTGTCTGCTGCTGAATCGGTCCCAAAACGCCCATCGAACTTCGGAGCTGGGATTCTTGACGGCGACATAGCTCGCGGAAGAGTTGATCGGCGCGCTCCATGAGCTGGAGCCCGACGATGGCGCTGCCGGATAGCCCTTCCGCAAGGGCCGCCGTATGGAGGAGTGCTCGATCCGATGTGTGATGATAATCAATGTGGCGGAGCCATTGCCGCGCCTGTGCCGCACAGCCCAATTCGAGCTCGAGTTCTGCCATCTCGCGAATCAACTCCGGAGAGGTGAAGAGCTGTCCGACATCAGATCGCAGAATGGCCAGCGCTGTTTCCCAATCACCTTTGGAGCGCAAAGCCCGCGCAAAACAGGCTTTGGCAAGATCGCTTTGGGGAAGGGATTCATACCACTGCTGACTTACCGCGAGCACCTCGCCCCACCGATCCTGCTGCTCCAGCAATTCACACAGCGCAAGGAGGGCTAGCTCATGATGGGGTTCCAGAGCCAGCGCTTTGCGATAGGCATTTTCTGCTTGGACGAGATCTCCCCGGTGCTGGTGATAAACACCCTCCATGTAAATGACATTCGGATCATTCAACCTGTCCGCCCGCCACGCAGTCAGAACCCGCTCCGCCTCCTCAAAGTGTTTCCTGGCAATAGCTCCGTATATGAAAGCCTCCGCCACCTGGTTTGGATCGTAACCCTGGGCGATAAGGTCTCCCACATCGTTCCCCTTGCCAGGCGTTAAACGACCTGCCTGGATCAGTGCGAGACGCTGTTCCTGCTCAATGAGACCGGAAGGCGCACCCAAACGCTTGGCCTGTGAAAGTGCCTCGCCGAACGCCTGCGGTTGATTCAGGCGGCGGTAGAGTGTGGCCCGGAGAAGGAAAACACGCCCATCGCGTGGCGAGAGTTTTTCCGCCCGATCGAGCCATTGTTTCGCAGAGGTCACCTGGCCTTGCCGAATCGCTTCTGCGGCACGGCGGCGTGCGTCGGCGGCCAGGGCTCCAGGCAGAAAAATCACGCCTGCAATCGCAACCACCACACTGAAAAGCCCGACAACCAACGCAACTTGCCAATGTGTTTTCAGGTGCTCGCTCAATGTGCGAAAACGCAAACGTGCATTCGTCACGGCGGCTCTCGACTCGAAACGTCCCACCAGAAATATGGCCAGGAAGCCGAAGAATGATTCATCTTGGAAACTTGGTTGACTTTGTAAACGTCCTTAGCAGATTTTAGGCTCACAATCCGGTGAACAGAAGCTCTTTCCTCGCAATCATCGCTGAAAAGTATACGTCGTTAACTGTTTGGATGGCATCCAGTCACGGCACATGGCGGCTGGGAAGATCAAGGATTGCGATGACACTTCTATCAAGTCGGGCTGAGGCATTGGGGAACTCTCCGTCAAAAAACAGCGATCGTAGAGACTCCCAGGTTGGCGGACAGCATGGACCAGACGTGGAGGTCTTTCCGAAACCCGTGCGCCCATAAGGTCGGGAGTTATAAATACTTTGGCGTGGCGTTAACAGTGAGATCGCGTGGTCTTGTCTGGGAATGGAGGTGTAATATGCACGTGCCGAAGATGAAGATAGTGTGGGGTCTGGTTGCTTCTGCCGCGATAGTGGGGGCACTGAGCATCCGCTGCAGCGCCCTGGCTGGTGAAACGGAGGATGAAGCCTCGCGGCCCAATTTTCTCTTCATCCTGGCAGACGATCTGGGATGGGGTGATCTCAGTTGCTATGGAAATCGCCAGTTTCGTACCCCCAACCTGGACAGGCTTGCACGGGAGGGCATTCTTTTTACCCAGTACTACCAGGCGGGATCGGTGTGTTCTCCCACCCGGGCAGCCCTGATGACGGGGCGTTATCCGGCGGAATTGCGGATTCATGGTCATCTGGCCACGCCCGAGCAAAACGCTGCCCGAGATATGCCAAATTATCTGGACCCGCAAGTCCCCACGTTGCCCAGGCTCTTGAAAGCGGCGGGTTACACAACGATCCACGTGGGTAAATGGCACCTGGGGCGTCCGCCCGCAGCGGATAGTGGGTTGGAAGTATATGGTTTCGACGTGGCCCGATGGATCGATTGTCAGGAGGGCGGTAGAAATCTTTGGAGTGTGGAGGAACGTCCTGTTGCGGCCAGGGAACTTGTTGACGCCACAATCGAGGCCCTGCGAGGCGTTTCTGGAAAACCCTTTTACTGCCAGTTGTGGCTTAATGATCCCCACGCTCCTTTGGCACCTTCACCGGCGCAAATGGCGCCGTTTCGCCGTCGGGTGCCCGACGGATTCACCAGTCCCTTTATGGTCTATGCGGCCACCGTCGTGGAAATGGATCGCCAAATAGGGCGGCTCCTCGCTGCGCTCGACGAGCTCAGCCTGACGCGAAACACGGTGGTTATTTTCTCCTCTGATAACGGACCGGAGGATATTGATATCGCAAACGCCTCGTGGTCGGCTTATGGCAGTGCAGGACCGCTTCGCGGTCGCAAGAGGAGCCTTTACGAAGGCGGCATCCGGGTACCGTTCATTGTGCGCTGGCCCGCTAAAGTTCCCGCTGGCCTTGTGAATAATACCACCGTCGTTTGCGGTGTCGACTTGCTGCCCACGCTGTGCGAGTTGGCCGGAGTGAGTTTGCCCGCCGAGGTGAAAGCAGCCTGCCGCGGCGAAAGCATGGCCCAGGCCTTCTGCGGGGACAAGAATGTTCAGAGGAGCGGAACGCTCTTCTGGGAGTGGCGATTCCGAATATTCAATCACCCCTGGAATCGGAGTCCAATCCTTGCCGTGCGCGAAGGACCGTACAAGCTTCTATTTAATCCGGATGGCTCACGAGTCGAGCTCTACGACATTCCTCGTGATCCCGGCGAGTACAACAATGTCGCCCCAGAGCACCCCGACGTCGTCCAGCAACTCATGAAAAAAGGGATCGCGTGGCAGAAGTCCCTCCCTCCCGGGCGGTTCGATAAAGAAGCGGGACGGGCTGATTACCCCTGGCCGCAAGAGCAAGACTGAGACGAGACGGACGCGGTCGGCTTCGCACGCTGCGGAACACACCGTGGCACGTGGCCTGGAGTGCTTGACCGGCCGTCGCGGAAGTCACACGTAACGCGTTATTGTGGGCGAATGCCCAAAGCGTAAGAGAAACTTCGGGCATTCGTCATTTCTTGTTGGTTGCCGACACACCTTTTTGTTCATGAACAGCCGAGCGTGACTCTCCAACAGGACCACCCCGTCGCCGGCTGTGCCCGATGGTAGCCGATTCCGTAGGGCAAACCACTTGAGCGGTTCCATATTCATCCGGTGTCTCGTCGGCCATAAAAGATCAAACGCGTGCGGCGTTGGACCGGTTATTTTTGCCAAAGGAAATAGACAGAAATTCTTTTAAGATGTCTGTGTCAGAAAAATTGTTGACCTGAATGTCAGAAAGGTATATACTTGAGCACGACGGAGGGATACTGTGATGCTCGCGCTCTCTCAAACGACTGGCTACGCGGTACTGGCGCTGGGGTGTTTGAGCCGCACCCCGGATTCGTATGTTTTGGCCAAAGATATCGCCAGGTGCACCGGTATTCCCTGGGCTTATCTGTCAAAGGTCTTACACACTCTGGAAAAGCACGGCATTGTCGAATCGCGCCGGGGCTATCGCGGCGGCTTCAAGCTCCGGCGTCCGGCCGAGCAGGTCACTTTGGAAGATATCGCGGCGGTTCTGGAGAGACAATGGCCACCCCGGTGCCTGCTGGGTTTTCAAGATTGCCAGGGCGAACGGAACTGTCCATTCCATGATTTCTGGCAGCGCGAGCGTGAGGTCATTCGGGAAAAGCTGCGCAGCACCACGCTTGCAGATTTGACAGCCTCTTCCCCGGTGATTGGGCAGGTGCATTTGGAATGGTGTGACTGCGCGACATTGCAGTCCCCCAGGAGAAGCCGCCAGCGCAAAACAAGTGGTTCAACAAGAGAGAGGAGAAAAAGCGATGGGAGCTACTCGCCGTGAGTTTCTGGAAGCCGGAGCCATCATTGGGGCCGGTGCTGCCGTCGCAGCGACAGCCGCGGTAACGGCCCGGCTTGACCACCGGACGACCGACCCGGTGGGGGAAGAGACGGTTCGCCACATTGACGTGCTTCCCAGTGTTAAGCCATCACCCGAGGAAGATGTTCTCATCCGCATGCAGCGGGACCTGGCCCGCGCTATGGCCAAGCCTGTGGAGCAGCGGCGGTGGGTGATGATCATCGACACGCGCAAGTGTGTGGGATGTCATGCGTGCACCGTGGGCTGTGTGGCTGAAAATCATCTTCCGCCAGGGGTAGTCTATCGTCCTGTCGTCACTGAAGAGTATGGGGAATATCCGCATGTTCAGATGCGTTTTTTTCCGCGGCCCTGCATGCAATGTGACGTACCACCCTGCGTGCCAGTTTGCCCAGTTCATGCCACGTGGAAACGCCCGGACGGAGTCGTTGTAGTCAATTATGACCGGTGCATCGGATGCGGTTACTGCATCACGGCCTGTCCTTACAACGCCCGTTCACGGGACCTGGGAGAATACTGGCTGGACGGAGCTGCGGAATCGGACACTCCCAGTGAACTCCCCATTCTCGGGCAAAACGCACCCTGGGAAAAAATTCCCTGCAATGAGTACGCCAAGTCATGGGATCGGACTAAAGGTTCGCCTGTTGGAAACGCCCGCAAGTGCCACTTTTGCTTGCATCGTTTAGAAGTGGGCCAGCTTCCCATGTGCGTCACCACCTGTATCGGACGAGCGACATATTTTGGCGATGCCAACGATCCTGACTCCCTGGTCAGTGAGTTGATGGCAGCTCCAAACGTTATTCGGCTTCTGGAACATCTGGGAACAGAACCGCGCGTACGCTATTTGATTTGATCAAGGCGACACCAGGTATCCAATATCGCAATAGCTACTGAGTGAGGGATGCCATGCAAAAAGAAAGTGCACGACTTGTGGGCGTGAGGATTTTCCAGGTGCTCGTAATAATTGCCTGGATTTTCTTTGCTGTGCTCGGACTACAGGGAATCGCCGAGCGCTTGTGGCATGGGCATCATGCAGCCAATTACGGGAGCTATGTGGTGTGGGGATTGTGGGTCTCGGCCTACATTTATTTCATCGGTCTATCTGCGGGAGCTTTTCTTCTGTCCTCTTTGATCTATGTTTTCGATTTCAAGCAACTGGAAAACCTCGGGCGATTGTCGCTATTCGTCGCGATAGTGACCCTATTTATGGCACTTCTCTCTATTTGGTTCGACCTTGGGCGCATGGACCGATTCTACAACGTCTTTTTGTACCCAAATTTTACTTCCATGATGGCATGGATGGTGTGGCTGTACACCATTTATACGATCATTATGATTCTGGAACTGTGGTTTTCTTTGCGGCCTGACCTTGCGCGAATGCAATCGGTTGGCGGAATTAAGGGTATGATAGCCCGGGCTCTGGCGTTTTCTCGCGGGCCGCTGTCCCCGGAGCAGGAGGAGCGGTGTCTGCATTATCTTCGGATTTTAGCCATCACCGGAGTACCTCTCGCGATTACGTTTCACGGTGGCGTGGGCGCGCTTTTCAGTACCCTGGCGGCACGCCCCTTCTGGCACACGCCGCTGATGCCGATCCTGTTTCTGACGGGCGCGCTTGTGTCTGGAGGGGCCTTGATGACATTTATTGTGGCGGCATTTTGGAAAAACGGGGACGCTGAATATCGGGAAATGCTCACGCTTCTGGGAAAGGTCGTCCTAGGGCTCCTCATTTTTGACGTGGTCCTGGAATGGGCAGAATACTCGATCCCGATGTGGTACGGGGTGGGACATGAAGTCGATCTATTGAATAAAGTGCTGTTTGGCGAATTTTGGTGGGTATTCTGGATTATTCACCTGGGACTGGGAACGCTTGTGCCTCTGCTGCTATTGGTCTTTGGTGGTAATCGTCCCGCGGCGGTGGGGCTGGCAGGTCTCCTCATCGCCGTCACATTCATGACGGTGCGTTTGAATATCGTCATTCCAGGACTGATTGTGCCCCATGTCCGTGGCCTGGAGTCCGCCTACGTGCATCCTCGACTGGTCTTCCATTATGTGCCGAGCTTTTTCGAATGGAAAGTTACGTTTTTCGTTGTGGCCGTGGGGATGACGCTATTCTTCCTAGGTTATTGGTTATTGCCGCTTATACCGGTAAAAGACAAACAGAATCTTCAGGCTGCGGCGTAACAGTCGTTATGTAAGTAATGGCGCGCAAGCAAATAAACGAGCTAAAATGATCCGCGAGGTGTATCATGGAAAACAAGAAAGATGACGGCGCAATGAAACGCAGGCTCACAAGAAGGGGATTTCTGGCTGGTGGCGCTTTGCTGGGCACCGGAATGATCGGGCCGGCAGTAACGGCGGCGGAAAACGACGAGCCGGTCCGGGTTCTCAATACGGCACGGCCGGACGCAGCTTATCCGCTGGTCAAGGGTGAACATATCATCCATTCTGTGTGTTTGCAATGCAACACGGGTTGTGGAATCAAATGCAAAATTGTTGACGGGGTTGTAACTAAAATCGATGGCAATCCATACAATCCATGGACACTCCATCCCCACTTGCCGTACGACACGCCGCTGGCGGAAGCGGTGCTGGTCGATGGTTCAATCTGTCCGAAGGGGCAAGCTGGCCTGCAGACGGCCTATGATCCGTATCGTATTCGCAAGGTGCTCAAGCGGGCAGGAAAACGCGGCGAAAATCGCTGGATCACGATCAGTTTTGAGGAGGCAGTCAAAGAAATTTGTGAAGGGGGATATTTATTCAAACACGTGCCGGGGGAGGAAAAGAGGTACGTGGAGGGCCTGAAAGACCTTGTGGCGCTTCGTGACCCAGGACTGGCCGTTGAGATGAAAAAAGATGTGGACGCTATTCTGAATGAGAAGGACCATGATAAGAAGCGCGCGCTCGTTGAAGCCTTTAAAAAGAAATTTAGCGAGCATCTCGACCTCCTGATTGACCCAGATCATCCGGACCTGGGGCCAAAAAATAATCAAATCGTTTTGGCGTGGGGCCGACTGAAGGATGGACGCGGTGATCTCTATAAGCGTTTTGCGGCAGCCCTGGGGACGGTCAATGCCCATGGCCATACGACGGTCTGTCAGGGCTCGCTTTATTTCACATGTAGGGCAATCAGCGAACAATACGTGGGTGGGAAGTTTTCCCAGGGGGCGAAGTTCTATTGGCAGGCTGATCTGGACCACGCGGAATTTGTGCTGTTTGTCGGGGCCAATTTGTTCGAGGCGAACTATGGTCCCCCGAATCGTGCGGTGCGCATCACAGAACGACTTGCCACGAAGCAGGCGAAAATCGCGGTGGCTGACCCGCGATTCAGCAAGTTGGCCAGCAAAGCCTGGAAATGGCTGCCGATAAAACCGGGGACGGATGCGGCGCTGGCCCTGGCCGTCATGCGGTGGATGTTCGAGTATGGCGGGTATGACGCGAAGTTCCTTTCGGCAGCCAATCGGGCTGCGGCCGCCCAGATCGGCGACCCGGCATGGAGTAATGCCACGTGGTTGGTCGCCTGTCCGGACGGAAAACCCGGAAAGTTTGTACGGGCGGCAGATATCTCGATCGATGGAACGCCGTTACGCGCTTCGGAGAAAAGACGCTACCTGGACGAGACGTCGAAGAAAGAAGTCGAATATGAAGAAAAATTCATGGTCGTCATGTCGCAAGGTACATTGAAGGCGGTTGATCCCAATGACGATCAGGAGGCCGTGTTCGGCGATCTGTTCGTTGATACAAAACTTCCCGATGGTACGCCAGCTAAATCGGCTCTGCAAATTTTGAAAGAGGAAGCTTTTTCACGAAGCTTTGAAGAGTGGTGCGAAATTTGTGGCGTGCCCGCGAAGGACGTGGCAGCCGTGGCTCGAGAATTGGTCTCGCACGGACGTAAAAGCGCAGTGGATATCCACCGTGGAGCGGCACAGCACACCAACGGTTTCTATAACGTTCTTGCCTGGATGACAGTCAACATCCTGCTTGGGAATATTGGGGCCAAAGGGGGGATGCTCAAAGCCGCGACATACGATCACAAAAAAGGAGTTTTCGATCTGACGCAGCATCCCAGCAAAGCTGTAGCCTTCGGTATAAGCTGCATCCGTCATGAAGTATCGTATGAGCAAACGACCATTTTTGATGGTTATCCCGCAAAGAGGCCGTGGTATCCACTCTCCTCGGATGTTTATGAAGAGATTATACCTTCCATTGGCGATAAGTATCCGTATCCGGTCAAGGCATTGTTTTTATATATGGGAGCGCCTCCCTATGCACTGCCGGCCGGGCATACGAATATAGAAATCCTTGCCGACGTTGAAAAGCTGCCGCTGTTTATTGCGAACGATATTCTCGTCGGCAGTGCATCGATGTATGCGGATTACATCTTCCCGGATCTCTCCTTCCTGGAAAGGTGGGAATTCCATGGCAGTCATCCCAATATTCCCCACAAGGTACAACCCATCAGGCAGCCGGTCATAGCCCCGATTCCCGAGGAGTGTGCCGTTTTCGGACAAAAATTACCCCTTTCGTTTGAGGCGATGATCTTTGGAATTGCGGAGTACCTAAAACTGCCGGGCTTTGGACCCGGTGGACTGGGGGCAGACAAGAACGGACAGCCGCTCGATTTAAATCATCCGGACGACTTTTATCTTCGGGCCGTTGCCAATTTGGCGTGGGGTGATCAGCCCGATGGCTCGACGGCTGTCCCCGACGCGGCCGATGAGGAGGTAGAAATCTTTCTCAAAGCGCGACGGCATCTGCCGCAATCGGTGTTCGACGCCGCGCGCTGGAAACGGATCGTGGGTGAAAATCTATGGCGAAAGGTGGTCTATGTATTGAACCGTGGAGGTCGCTTCGAAGCCTTTGAAAAGGCGTTCAGTGATACTCATCATACGCACGCTTTCAAAGGTCTGTTAAACATTTATCAAGAAAAAACAGCTATGACTATTCACTCTGGCACCGGGGTACCGCATCCCGGATTCGCACGATACATTCCGGTCCGAGACTATCTCGGGCGAGAGCCTTCCGAATTGCAGAAAGGTTATGAATTTCACCTGATCACACATCGGGTGATCAGTCAGACGAAGAGCCGAACAATTGTGGATCCCTGGTTGACGCCCTTATTGCCGGAGAACGTGTTGCTAATAAATCCACGCGACCTTGCCAAGCTGGGATTAAAGAGTGGCCAGCGGGTGCGCATTGTGAGCGCGACAAATCCCCAGGGCGAATGGGATTTCAAAAACGGAACGCGCCGGGCGGTCATCGCCAAACTCCACGCCACGCAAACCATCCGGCCAGGCATTGTAAGTTTCGCGCTGGGCTTTGGACATTGGGCCACGGGTTCTTCAGACATCGAAATTGATGGCCATATCGTGCGAGGCGAGGCCCGCCGAAAAGCCGGATTCCATGCGAACGCAGTGATGTGGGTGGACCCAGTTTTGAAGAACACCTGCATGCTTGATCCCGTGGGAGGAAGCGTCAGCTTTTATGATACCTACGTGCGATTGGAACCCGTCGGGTGACACCGCAAGAGTGGTTACAGGTTAGAAGAAGAATCGCGCACCCGGTTGCTAGCGAGCCTCTGCGAAATAGACGCTCCGGGAATAGATGGTGGGTTGACCTCGTGTGGTCGATCTCAAACGGGACCACTCTCGCACTCGATGGCGTTTGGAATAACTTGGCAGCAGGATGCTTTCACCCTACCGGACAGTTTGAAAAACCGTCCGTAGTTGGCGAAATAAAAATTCACGTGAGAAAACCCCGACCACTATTAGACCGAGGGCCCAACGGGCTGCAACACGCTGGCCACAATTTGTTCGATGGAAGGTTCCGCCTGCTGGAGAAAAGTTTGCAGCGGCGCGGCCTGGAGATGCTGCTGGAGGGCCTCCAGTGATTCCCACTTTTCAATCACGTGGATGACATTTTCCCGAACGGGGGGCTGCACGGGGATCCCGCTCGGTATTTCCATGGCTGCACCATATTCCAAACACCCGGGTTCGGCACGGACCTGATCAACGATTTTGAGAAATTCCTCAAGAACTTTTTCTTTTTGGCCAGGTTTCACAATAATCTGAGCAAGGACGTGAATCATTGTTTTTCTCTCCCATGAATTTAAGCCTTGTTTAAAGCATCCTTGAGTGGCGTTCGTTTTTCATGCCTGAATTGAAGCGTCGGGCGTATCCAGGAAGTTAATCCAAGTGGGCTTCCTCCAGAATCCATTGACGAAATTGTTTCGGATCCGGCGTTATGCCCAGTCCGGGATTTTCCCACAGTTTTGCCCGAATCTTGCCATCTTCGGAGTCTCTTTCGAACGTGACTGGCTCGCCAACATCTTCGGCCAGCAGATTGGGCCCCCAGTAATCGGCGGGATAACAAAAATTCGATAGCGTGCCGAGAGCGAGCGCTGCCCGAGTTCCGACGGCTGTTTGCGGATACATGCCGAGATAACATGGCACACAATGTTCGTGCGCCGCCTGATGGATGGCCAGTGCGGGGGTGAGGCCGCCCACGCGGACAGGATTAAGGTTGAAATACTTGGCACTATGAAGTTCAAGTGCCATGTCGGCCTGCGCGGGGGTCGTGATCGATTCATCCAGACAAATAGGTGTCCGAAGGGCCTCCTGCACCATGGCATGTCCGACGAGGTCATCCGCGGACAGCGGCTGTTCCAGCATCCGCAGGTTAAAATCGTCGAATCGATAGATGATTTCCATCTGACCGAGGTTCAGCGCCCCTTCCAGATCGCCGTGGATATCCGCAACCGGAAATTCATGACGGAGGACGTTGAGAAGTTGTAAATCTAAGCCCGGCCGAATCTTAACGGCTACGCGGCTGAACCCCTTCTGGAAAGCGTCTGCCACTGCCTGAACGAAACGTTCCAGATCCGGGTAGTTAGGGCGATCGATGATGGTGCCAAGCGGCAGTTCCCTGTTCGTTCCGCCGAGAGCGGCATACAGCGGCCGCCCCTCGATACGGCTTTTCAGATCCCAAAAGGCAATATCCAGGGCTGCCTTGGCGGCCCGGTGCCCACGGACGATCGCAAGGCACTCCGCCAATTCTGAACTTGCATTGAACTCCTTGTGTAAGACAAGGGGCGAGATCCAGTCGCGGAGAACACGGTAGGCACCGGCCGACCACTCAGCGGTCCAAAAAGGCCCATTGCCTGGAGCAGCCTCTCCCCAGCCACAGATATCGCCGCTCCAAAGACACACCAAAACCGTTTGCAACTCGGGCCATTCCTGCACGTTTGGCGAGTATGGAACGGTTTCAAAGCGAAGTGGGGAATTCAAAGGGATATTTAACAGATAAAGATCGATGCGAGAAATTCTCATCCTGGCATACCTCGTGGAAAGATATGACGCCCGAAGGGCTTTATCATGACGCCACCCTGCCCTTCTCGCAAGCGGGGTCTCTCCTGTTCCATCCCCGCCTCAGCAAAAAACTATGAGATGCCACAACCGCAAAGTCTTGTTGGGAGAATTCATGAATTGCTCCTACCCGCAGACAGTTTCCGTGATCGCGGCAAAAGACAGTAAAGTGCCGTGGCCCGGGTTGAACTGGGACCTCCAGTCCCTCACATGATGCAAATGCGACCAAGACGCTTGATCGGGATGGGAACCGGGTCTATTTGGGGGAGGCCTTCCACGGTGTTTATCAAATACGGAGGGTCGCGCTAATTGTGCCGGCTAATGCGAAACGAGCATCCAACGTTGAGAGGTGGACCTGACAAGCAGGTCGCTCCAGGCAGATGTCGCTCCCGCGCGAACCCGTATGGATGCCAGCCCCGCCATGACCAGAGGAAAAGTGAGGGTGAGTCAGTTTGGTACCGATGTTGTTTTCCCCAGTTCCCGGCCTAAGATAAAAAAACGGCCGCATTTCGCTTAATTCGCCGTGACGGCGAGCTGGTGGCCAGGTTCCAATCCCAGAAAATCAGGTGAGGTCTCCATTTTGAATCGAAATTGTGAGTGGCCGCATGGTCATCCTGGCAATCTCCGACCTTCATGGCAACCGACGCGCACTAGATCGAATCCTGGAGCAGTCCGGCCCGTGTGACATGATCCTGCTTGCGGGCGATTTGACGCATTTCGGCTCCGGCCGCGACGTGGATCCGCTCATCGAGCGATGTCGCGAGAAATCGCCGATTGTTTACGCCGTGGCTGGTAATTGTGACACCAAAGAGGTCGCACTTCGGTTGGACGAGCTGGGTGTAAACCTGGCGGCTCGCGGCACAGTCGTCAATGGGGTGGGGGTACACGGTCTGCCAGGAATTCCGCACTGGCGGCCTGGCATGTATCAATTCAGCGAGGATCAACTCCGCGACATGCTTGAGCAGGGGTGGACCCAGCTTGAGAGTGCATCATGCCGGATCACACTCGCCCATGCACCACCCCGCAATTGTGCTGTGGATCGTGTTTACTGGGGGTGCCATGTGGGAAGCGTCGCCCTCAGAGAGTTTATTCAGCGCAATCAGCCAGCGGTTGTCATCTGCGGTCACATTCACGAAGGAAGGGGGTTGGCCAGTGAGGGAAGCACACAGATCGTTAACTGTGGACACGGTTCGTCTGGATTTTACGCAACGATTACGGTCGAAACGTCTTCCGATTGCCCCTCAATCCAGGTGGCTTTGCATGAAGCGTAGGGGTCTGTCGAAGGAATTGGGCAGTTCAGGACGACGGCGTACACGTTTCTGGGGTCGACTTCCACCATCGAACTGGGAGTACGAACCGGGTAAAAAACCAGGCTGCACACCAACCGAGACCGGCTCCAAAAGCGACGTCGCTCGGGAAGTGGGCCCCTGCAAAAACCCGCTGCAGGCAAGCGAAGCCAGTTAAGAGGGCGAACACGGTTTTCCCGCTTGGATAGAGGGTTGTCAAAGCAAAAGCCAAACCTGCAGCCGTAGCAGCGTGTGAAGATGGGAAAGAACCGCTGAGTTTTGCAGGATGAAGGCTCAGAACCGGGAGCCACTCGTGGAAGGTGGTCCAGACGTTACCGGCGAAATCGAAGTCGCGGGGACGGATCCGGAATATCACAAGCTTCATGAGATCACCCGACAACCCAGCGAGAAGAGCCGTACATCCCACATAAAGTGCGTGTATTCGCCGGGGATCGAGCGTTGCGATCAGGATCGCGATCACTATGATCCCAAAGCCGTGAGCGAAAAACTCACTTAAATTGGCAGCTTTGACCAACCACCTGGGGAACAGATTGGCCCGGGCACACTCCGCAACGGTTAGATCAATGGCAAAACAGAAAGGAGCAATCGCGAGGAGAAATACCCCAATTCCCACGGTTGGAAGGGATCGAGTTGTGGCAGATGCGGAACTGTGGGCAGAGAGAGGACGATTCATTCCTTTAGGTCGGCTCAGTTGTAAAACGAAGTTTAACACCGCGTTGGACGTCCGGTGACGCCGTTCCATTCCTGCTTCAAGATTCTGCATTTTAGCATTGTTCGGTTTTTGCTCCGAGAGCGATAAGTAAGAGCGATAAGTATGAGTGAACAGGTGTTGTCAGCGTTCCAGAAAAAGCCCGAGGAAGTTACTCAGGTGGACGTGATTGTTGTGGCTCCGCATCCGGACGACGCAGAGCTTGGGATGGGGGGCACCATTCTCAAGATGGTGGCTCAGGGACTAAGGGTGGGTATTGTCGACATGAGCGACGGCGAACCCACCCCTCACGGAAGTTCCGAGATTCGCGCTCGGGAGACAGCCCGCGCCACTGAGCTTCTCCAGCTCGCATGGCGAGTCAATTTGGGACTGCCGAATCGCTCGATCCAACCAACGCTGGAAGCACGCGCACTGCTGGCGGGCGTCTTTCGGCTCGGTCGCCCAAAAGTGGTGTTTTGTCCCTATTGGGAAGATGCCCATCCTGACCATTGGGCTGTTACCGAAATTGCGGAGGCCGCCCGCTTTTGGGCAAAGTTGACCAAAACGAATCTTCCGGGCGATCCATATTATCCGCCGCGATTGTATTACTACTATTGCACGCATCTTCGGAAACCGTTCACACCCAATTTCATTGTTGACATTTCTGATGTAATCGATCGAAAACTGGATGTGGTACGGTGTTATGAGAGTCAGGTCATCGTCGGCAGGCCAGTAGAGCCTATCTCCTTTCTCGACCAACTTAAGGCGATCGCGGCATCCCTCGGATGGTTTGGTGGGTGTGCCTATGGAGAGGGGTTTGCCGTCAAAGAAGGACTGTGTCTTCGGGACCTCCGCGCTTTCCTCTTAGGGTGAGTTATTGGCTATAGTTATTGGATGTCAAGTAAAGACCGACCGTTTTTGATCGGCCATCGCCTGGCCGAAACGCCTGTGGGAATTCCGGTCGAAATGGATTTAACGAATAGCCGCGAGGACACTGTTGAGGCAGCCAGCAACTGCCGTATGGGATAATCATTCAAGCTGGGCGGAAAGCAATTCCGTGACTCGTAAGGCTTTTTGGGGCCGATGCTTGTTACGGTATGCTGCATTGTATCGGATCATGAGGCATGTCAGGAAACGACGTTCCTGGTGGGCACGCGGGATGAGTGACCACTGCCGTATCGCTGTCGAATTGTTATGGGTGCCCAGTTCCAGCATAGTTTACTTCTGCTCACCCAACAGTATCTGCGACGACATGCTCGTCGGCTAGCTCGCTCGCTGCGGGGTGCCTTCGACGGAGCGGATGTCGAAGCCATCCATCAGGTCCGTGTAGCGTGTCGCCGGTTGCGCGCTGGTTTTCGGGTGTTTCACGACATTTTGGGGAGGACACGGGTACGGCGGTGGCGGCGGAGCATTCGTCTTCTGGCGAAGAAACTGGGTGAAGCTCGCGACCTCGATGTCGAAATCCAGGCCACCTTGGAACGCCTTGCCCAGATTCAAGATGTGCACATGATTCCCGGTGTGGCCTACTGGTTGGCCCACCTGGAGCGAGAGCGGGCCCGGCTTCAGCCAAAGGTGCGACGGGCGGTGCGAAAATTTCTGCGTTCCGGTACATTGGGCAATATGCGACGGTGGTGGAGACGCTCGGTTGTCACACCCGCCTGTCGGAGCGAACCGACCGGCGATCGGACTCGCGACGCTGCGCAAATGGCACCCCAGATTTGCATTCTCCAGCGGCGTCTGGACGCCTTTCAAAAGGCGTCCGCGTCCCTGAGCGACCCGGCCGACCAGGAGGGGCATCATGTGTTCCGGATCAGGGCTAAGAAACTTCGGTACTCGCTGGAAGCCCTTTTGCCGGTTCTGGGAAGCACTGCGGAAGTTGCCGTGGAGGCTTTAAAGCAAATTCAAGGATGGGCGGGGGAGATCCACGACTACGATGTGTGGTCGGCACGGTTGGACAAGGCGATGAGACGGGTTGAATCGGGAGACCCGATGGCGCCCCGGTGGCTGAATCCGCACCGGCTGGTACCGGGATTGACTGCACTCCACGAGTATTACCGGCAGGCTCGAATACAGGTCTTCGACCGCTTGCGAGAATTTTGCACTCAGGAGAAGTTGCGCAACCTTTGGCGGTCATTAGAGGAATCACATTTTCTCGGCGACTGCCGTCAATCGGGAGAGACATCCGGAGCACCTGTTTGCGATGGGTTGGACAGACAGCGTAGCTAATTGGATATATGACTAACTGGTTTAGTAAGTTACCCAGTGCGCCACCTGTTTAAATGCGTGGCTGTTTGGCACTTTTGGGCCTGAAATGGGAATACACCCTGAGCCGGGGAACGCGTTGGAAGCTGCGTAAGCCGACGGTGGGCTACTACTATTTCAACTCGAGTATTGCCGCTCAAATCAGATGATACCCTCCGAGGAAAGCAAGGAAACGACTGGTCGGGCACACCCCGTGGCCGTTATTGATATCGGCACGAACGCTATTCGTATGGTGATCGCCCAGGTTTTTGAAGATGGACAGATTGAAGTTCTGGAGCGAGTCCAACGGCCCATTCGGTTGGGAAAAGATACGTTTTCTCGCGGCCGGATTGGGGCCCAGTGCATGCGCTCGGCTGTGGAAATACTCCGAAACTATCAGAAAATAATGGAGACCTACGGGGTGGAAAAAGTCAGGGCAGTGGCGACCAGCTCGCTTCGCGATGCTGCCAATGCCGACAACGTCCTTGACCGTATCTTTCTGGCGTGCAGACTCTCCGTGGAAGTAATCAGCATTGCCGAAGAAGGTCGGCTGACGGTGGCAGCGGTGCGGGAGGCTGTCGAAGCCTTTCCAGAGGTCAACCAGGGAAAAACTTTGATTGTCGATGTGGGGGGCGGAAGTACCATCCTGACGATTCTTGAAGAGGGCGAGATTGTCAATTCAGTTGGATGGCGTCTGGGATCAGTGCGGCTTCTGGAAACCCTGGGATTGCAATCCGAACCGCCCGAACGCGCCGCCCAGGTTCTGGAACAGCACATTCGCAGCCAGGTCGCGATGGCAAAGCGCACACTGCCGCTGGCAGCGTGCGACACGTTTGTCGCGGTCGGGGGAGACGTTCGATTTGCCGCCCGCGTGGTGGGATATCCCAGCCGTTCAGAGAAACTGTTCATTGTTGAAAAGGAACAATTCCAAAAATTGATACGCCGATGTCAGCGCTACCGACCGGAAGAGCTGGCCCGGCAGTACAACCTTCCCCTCACCGAAGCGGAGACGCTGCTCCCTGCGCTATTAACCTACTGGGAGTTGCTGTGCCATACTTCCGCTCCGCACGTGATTGTCTCCCAGGTATCGATGCGGGATGGGCTTTTGCTGGAACTAGCCCGACAGACCACGGGCAAGGAAGATACCGCTCTTCAGGAGGGCATCATTCACGCGGCTCTGGCGATGGCTCAGCGTTATGGTGCAGACCTGGAACACGCGCAAATTACTGCTGATATTGCGGTCCGATTGTTCGACACTCTCACCACCGACCACGGCTTGGGAAGTCGGGAACGGCTTCTATTGCGGGTGGCAGCAATTCTCCACGAGGTTGGGGGATACATCAACCTGAGTGCTCATCATAAGCACAGTTATTACATCATTGCGCATTCAGAAATCTTTGGATTGACACGAGGAGAGACACAACTGGTAGCCCACGTGGCCCGGTATCACCGGAGAAGTTCGCCAAAGGTTTCTCACCTGGACTACATGGCCCTGCCGCGGGAATCTCGCGTGATCATCAATAAACTGGCCGCCATCCTGCGTGTGGCCGACGCTTTGGCACGAGGCAGGATTCGCCAGGCAGAACAGGTGGAATTTCACCATGAGGGTGACGAATTGAGTATCGTGGTCCATGGTGCTGAGAATCTGGTTCTTGAAAAGAAATCGGTGGCAGCCAAAAGCGACATGTTTGAGGATGTCTACGGAATGAAGATCCGTTTCGAACAATAAAATACTATTTTGAACGTTTATGGCTGGGTGATTTCACAACTTGAGGTCAGTTGAATAACTTTGCGGAGCCAATTCGGGGACGGTCGATGAAGAAAAAGAGCTTTTCTGATCCTTCGCTCTACATCAACAGAGAATTGAGTTGGCTGGAATTCAATGAGCGGGTTCTCCAGGAGGGTTTGTCGCCGGATGTTCCTCTTCTCGAACGACTTAAATTTCTCGCGATAGTCAGCACGAACTTGGACGAATTCTACATGATCCGGGTCGCCAGCCTCAAGCAACTTCAAAAGGCTGGAAAATCACGGCGTGATATTTCTGGTATGACGCCTGAGGAGCAACTTCAGGCAATTGCCGAGAGAGTTCGCCGGATGGTGAAGGACCACGATCGCGGCGTCCTGCGCGCGTTCGAAGAGCTTGCTGAGCACGGAATAGAATGGCTCCGACCAGCCCAATGGTCCGAGGAAGATCGCGTCTTTTTGCGGCAGTACTTTGAGCGAGAAATAGCCCCCATCCTTACCCCCTTAGCAATGAGCGATTTATCTCCTCCGCCGGCGATTCCGGGGCTACAGATTCATCTCGGTGTGGTTTTGCGATCTCGAAAAAAGGATAACGGGGGCGAGGGAAAAATTGCGTTTGTTCCCATCCCCACACGCCATCCCCGGTTTGTATTTCTGCCCGCGACGCAGGGGCACCGCCTGGCCCTGCTCGACGATGTGATAGCAACGTTTGTCCAAAACCTCTTTCGCGGCTATCAGGTGGTGTATGCTGGGCCGTTCCGTGTAACTCGGGATGCCGACGTCTCAATCCAGGACGATGACGCAAGTGATCTGCTGAACGCGGTGGAGGAAGCGATTCTGGCCCGTCGCCGCCGGGCGGCTGTGCGTTTGGAACTGGCCGCGGGGACGCATGAACGACTTTATGAATTTCTATTGAATCTGTTCCAGTTGACGGATGAAGATGTGTTCGCGGTCGAATCATTTATTTCCGCCGCATCTCTGCGGGAAATTGTGGGGCTGCCAGGTTATACGCACCTGCGCGATCCCGAGTGGCCACCGCAACCTCCGCGCGATCTGCTCGGGTGGGAGGACCTCTGGAAGGCAGTTCTGGACCACGACGTGATGCTGTTCCATCCCTACGAAAGTTTTGAACCCGTGGTGAGATTTCTCCGCGAAGCAGCCAACGATCCTGATGTGTTGGCGATCAAGCAGACTCTCTATCGCACGAGCGGGGAATCGCCCATTGTGGAAGCCCTGGAAACGGCTGGCCGAAAAGGCAAAGAAGTCACGGTGATCGTCGAAGTCAAAGCGCGGTTCGATGAGGCAAGAAACGTGCAGTGGGCAAGACGGCTGGAAGATGCCGGATGCCACGTAATCTATGGGGTGGCCGGCTACAAGACTCACGCAAAGGCCCTGCTGGTTGTCCGAAGGGAACAGGGACGAATTCGACGGTATGTGCATCTTTCTACTGGCAATTATAACGATCAAACGGCACGGATTTACTCGGATATCGGGCTGTTTACTGCAGACCCAGACATAACCACGGATGTAGCAAGCTTTTTTAATCTCCTCACAGGATATTCTGAGGCAGTGGGTTGGAACAAACTCACTGTTGAACCAGGAGAACTGAAGGCAAAATTCATCTCCCTGATTGAACGAGAAATCGAGGCAGCCACGGCCGACTATCCGGGACTGATTCTCGCAAAAATCAACTCTCTCCAGGATAAAGATATTTGCGCCGCACTTTACAGGGCAAGTCAGGCGGGTGTTAAGATTAAACTGAATGTCCGCGGTATTTGCTGCCTGCGTCCTGGGATTCCCGGTGTTTCGGAGAATATTGAAGTGCGATCGATCGTGGATCGATTTCTGGAGCACGCCCGAATCTTCTACTTCTCAAACGGCGGGCGAGAAGAAGTGTACCTGGCCAGCGCGGATTGGATGGAACGCAATCTCGAACGGCGTGTCGAAATTATCTTTCCCGTGCAGGACCCTGTTCTCCAACAGCGTTTGATAGAAATTCTCAACATTTACTTTTCAGATAACACTAAGGCCTGGGAACTCTGTCCGGACGGAACCTATCGCCGTGTTGCGCCGGGGCATCCCCGAATCCGCGCGCAGGAATACTTTTACCAAAAAGCCGTCGAGGCGGCCCAAACATCTCTTCCCAGGGACATTCGCTATCGTCCACTACACCGGGAACAGGCGTCCAGCGAAACCTCGGAACGATAAAAACGAGACCAGTGCCAAACTGAAAGCCCTGGACAGTTGCGTATCAGCTTTCGTTGCCAAGATTGCAAGGCGTTTTGCCAACTTGTGCCGGAATGCATGCGCTGAGGTGCGGGCATGCGCGAGGGCGAGATGATTCCGGTGCAACAAAGCTCCGCGTGGTCATTTGCGAAGCAATATAACCCCAGCACGCGAGAGGGGACATAATCCATAGGCTCGATTTACGAGTCCTCGCGCGGTGACGGTGTCAAAGGCTTGACCGAAGCGAGCCGGAACAAATCAGATCCTAACCGTCCCGGTTCCCACAAGAAATGAGCCGCGCTCTCTCTTGAAAATGTCTGAATATCCGTCCACCAAGTCTGGATCGTTATTCCTCTTCTTCCTCTTCCAGCTTGGCTTTTTCGATGATTTCCCGCTGGATATTGGCGGGCACGACATCATAGTGGCTGAACTCGAGTGTATAACTCCCCTGTCCGCCGGTAATACTCGAGAGGGCCCGGCTGTAATTGATAACTTCCGCCAGGGGCACCTCCGCCACAATCGTTTGAAAGCCACCTCCCGCGGAGGTCATACCGAGCACCCGACCGCGGCGTCCCGACAGGTCGCTGTTGATATCCCCCACTTTGTCAGCCGGTACCGTCACTTCGATCTTCACAATCGGTTCCAGCAAGGCAGGCTTGGCCTGTTGGAAGACGTTCCGGAACGCCATCGAAGCTGCCGTCTTGAAAGCCTGTTCCGAGCTGTCCACGGGGTGGTGTTTTCCGAAGAAGACTTCCACGCACACATCCTGAACCGGATACCCGGCGATGACTCCTTTGGCGATTCGTTCAAGAAAGCCTTTTTCGACCGCGGGCATAAAGTTACTCGGAATAGTTCCGCCCACGATGGAGTCAATCCACAGGAAATTCGACTCCTCATGGTAGTGGATTTCTTTCATTTCAGGAAAGCGTTCCTTGGTGGCAAACTCCTCAATCTTTGTGCCACGTGGGAACGGAAACATCCGGATGTGGACCTCCCCAAACTGGCCGCGACCACCCGTTTGCTTCTTGTGGCGGTACATCCCTTCGGCCTTGGCCTGGATCGTCTCCCGATAGGGAATTTTCGGCTCTTTGACGTCCACCTCGACCTTGTCACGCCGCTTGAGTCGCTCTCGGATAACCTGAAGATGCAACTCGCTCATGCCCGTGATGACCAACTCCTTAGTCTGGGGATCGCGATCCAGACGGCAGGTTGGATCTTCCTGACAAATTTTGGCGAGGGCGCCTGAGAGTCGCTGCTCGTCGCCCCGACTCTTCGGCGAGATAGCAAGACCCGTCATAGGCGTGGGGAACTCGATGGGAGGCATGCACAAGTCGCCGATCGACATACCTGTGCGAAGCTCTTCCACTTTCGTCACGGCGACGATTTCACCCGCGATGGCCTCCTCGACGGGCACCATCTCACTGGCCTGAACATGGAAGAGTTGCGCGATTTTTACACCTTTCCTTTCACCGACGACGGGAACGGTAGTATTCGCCTTGAGTGTCCCCGAGAAAACGCGGAGATAGCTGATCTTCTGCACGAAGGGGTCAACCCGCGTTTTGAACACCTGCGCGACGAGGGGGCCGTTCGGATCGGCATGGAGTTCAACGGTCTCTTCGGCGTCAACCTTTTTCGCCTTGCGAACAAGGCGATCGGGGGAAATGCCGCACAACTCAAACGTCTGGAGCAACTCGGGAATCCCGACACCAGTCTTCGCTGAGATGCACACGATGGGGATCAGCGAACCGTCCAGCATGGCCCGGGCGAGCAACCGCGAGATTTCTTCATCCGTCGGCATTTGGCCTTCGAAATAGCGCCCGAGAACTTCCTCGTCGGCGACAACGATGGATTCCATAAGAGACTGGCTGATGCTGCTCGGGTCGATCACCGCCCCGGCGACGTTGCTCTCCGCACGCAGAGTGCTCGCCACGCCACGAAATTCCTGTCCCAGGCCGATCGGCACATTGAGCGGAACACAGCGATCACCGAATGTCTCTTTAATTTGGTTGAGCAACTTGGGAAAGTCGATGTTCTCAGCGTCGAGCTTGTTGAGGATGATCAACCGTCCAAGCCCTGCCTTTTCCGCCTCTTGAAAAACGCGTCGCGTGTTGACTTCGATTCCCGCCTGCGCGTTGATGACGATGGCAGCGATGTCCACGGCTCGAAACGCCCCGATGACCTGGCCGATGAAGTCTCGGTAACCCGGGGTATCGAGCACGTGATAGTGATATCCATTGTGGTCGAAGAACGTGACCTTGGCCTCGATGGTGTAGCGATGGGCCTTCTCCTCTTCGTCGAAATCGCAGAAGCTGGTGCCCTCATCCACGCTCGCTGGTCGGTTGATGGCCCCTGTGAAATTGAGAAGGTGATCGAGAAGCGTGGTCTTTCCCACCGAACCGTGACCGCATAAGGCAATATTGCGAATTTTGTTGACGGACAGTTCTGCCATAGTCACTGTTCCCTCGCTTTCTCAGGGTCCACAACGCTCGATCGTGCTTCCTTGAGTGTGTCCCTCAACAGAAGTGACAGTTATGCGTGGATGTTCTCCGTTAATTCCCACGACGGCCCCTCCAAAAAACCGGAGGGTTACTCTTCATCCGCGGTTAGACTTCACCGCGCCGAGTTGGCCGACACGGATCCCCCTTCGGTTGCTTCACGTTCTCCAGCGGCCTCCAGTGCTTCCGAGAGGCTGAAACGCTGTTCATAGAGGGCCCGGCCCAAAATGCAACCCGCCAGGCCCGCGGCTTTTAAGGCGCGGATGTCCTCGAGCGTGGTGATTCCGCCCGAGGCGATCACAGGGACGCTGACGGATCGCTGCAACGCGGCCATCGCAGCCACATTGACGCCTTTCAGCATTCCATCACTCGCAATGTCCGTATAAACGATCGCAGCGATCGGCTCGTCCTGGAATCTCTGCGCCACCTCGACGGCGGATTCCCGTGTGGTCTCAAGCCACCCATCGGTGGCGACCAATCCATCCCGAGCATCCAACCCCAGGACGATTTGCCCTGGAAATCGGCGGCACAACTCTCGGAACCACTGGGGATCCTTGATCGCCCGAGTGCCGATGACCACTCTCGCCACTCCTGCCCCGAGCAGTTCCGCCACCGCCTCAGTCTGCCGTAGTCCCCCGCCCACCTGGCAGACCAGGCCCGTTGCCTGAACGATCTTGATTATTACAGGAAAATTAGTAGGGTTTCCCGTCCTGGCCCCGTCGAGGTCCACAATATGGAGGCGCATTGCTCCTAGCCGCTGCCAGTGCCGCGCCATTTCAACCGGATCTTCGCCATATACAGTTTCCCGGTTGAAGTCCCCCTGGCAGAGCCTAACGCACCGGCCGCCTCTGATATCGATCGCGGGCCAGACCTCCACTATGCTTTCTCCTCACAGGTAGCCGTCGTATGCGGGAGTGTAAAACCTGTAATATGACACATTTGCCGTGCTTCTTCAAGTCGGCGCATAGTTGGCCCATGCCCGCTTTTTAAGGACCGGCGAGCGAAAAAAGCTCAAGGTTATACAGGCGATTCACGAATGGCGCCTGCCATTCGAACAGAAACCCCACCAGGCAGGCGGATCCCAGCCGGTGAAATGGATCACCTATACCTCGTGGTATGGGCGGACGTCACGAGCAAACCGTTCTCGAGTGAATTTCGCGCCTGCGCGAGACCGTGTGAGACCCGCGCGCCTTTTCTGCGGTAGAGAATAAATGGAAATGGCTCAGGGGAAACGGGGATTGGAGATAACGGCGAGTACGCGTGTGCCGTCTGTGACCGAAAGCAGTGTGAGAGGGTGCCTCTCTCCCATGCACCAGGCATAATCGTGTACAATCAAACGCTCCCAGGTAACAAACTTTTTTCGATCAGTGGAACCACAACCGAAGTGAAGGAGCTTGCGATGGCTGACGCGGTGTACAAAAAAATTCAGCTTGTGGGAACCTCCACACAGTCGTTTAGTGACGCCGTGGCGCAGGCCGTCAAAAAGGCTGCCACCATGGAAAAGAATCCCTCCTGGTTTGAGGTCGTCGAGTTGCGAGGGTCGATTGCGGATGGCAAAGTCGCACAGTATCAGGTTACCGTCAATATTGGCTGTCGGATTGTCGACGAAAAGTGATCCGTTTTTTTGCGGAGACGATTTTTCACGACATCCAGTGGTGACCGGTTGGTCGGGTTTCCGGCCTCCGCACCCGGATGTAGCGTGACGTAGTCCTGGCACTATCCACGGACAAAAGGATTGTGTGTTTTCTCGTGCCCCACGGTGGTCGGTGGGCCGTGGCCCGCCCAGAGTTGCGTCTCCGGGGGCAACGTGTAAATCTTGGACCTGATCCCTTCCGCCAGGAGTTCAAAATCGCCCCCCGGAAAGTCGGTACGCCCGACGCTCCCGGCAAAAATCACGTCACCGACGAATGCCAGGGGCGGGGTGGCGTCGTTCAGAAGGTAAATTACGTGCCCCTCGGAGTGCCCGGGAACTTCCCGGACAAGGATTTTCATACCCGCATAGTCCAAAAAACGGCCGTCCTCGACGAGTCTGTCAGCAGGTGGCGTGGTTAGGGGGAATCCGAAATCTGCTGACAGATTCAGGGTAGGATCGGTCAGTTTTTGCGCGTCGCGTCTCCCAACGACAATCTCGGCCTCCGGCCACCGCTGCTTCACGGCTTCCACTCCAGCGATATGGTCTGCATGACCGTGGGTGATCAAGATCGCCGCAGGCGTGAGATCGAGTTGCGTGACTTTTCGGATGATTTTTCCCCAGTCCAGACCTGGATCGATGATGATGCAATCAGAACGGTTATCCCGGTAGACCACGTAGCAGTTTTGGCCAAACATGGCCGAGACGATCGTGACCACTTTGGGATCTCGCTGTTCCACTCCGCTCTCCTTTAAAATGGAAAGACATGCAAACTGGGAAGTTGGACAAAAATGGGGATGGGATAGCTATTAGAGAAATCAGTCGCAGGAGTTTAACCATTTTAATAAGAAGCACGTGCCAACGCGATAACCCATTAAGACGGGTTAAAGGATACATTTTCACGGCGCACCGTGCCGTGCAAGCGTCGTGAGATTTCTTTTTCGGTAAGGATAGCACCACAATTTGTGTGTTGAAGTGGAGGCGATCGGATGTTAACGAGGCGATTTCTCCTCTCTTCCTGTTCTCTGGTCGCGGTCATCGCGGGAATCAGTCTTTGCAGTGGACTGGCAGCCCAGCAGGCGAATGACCCATCAAAACAGTCGTCGGGTCCCCAGGCGCAGTTAAGGATTGCCGACCGATCCGCTCCGCAGGAAAACACAGTCGTGGAACACCCCCTCATGCCTGCGATCCGCTGGGCGTATCAGGGCCTTCAGGATATCCAGAAAATCCAGGATTACTCGGCGATCATGGTCAAACGGGAGCGGATAGACGGAAAGTTGAACGATCCCGAGTACGCGTTCGTCAAGATCCGGCACAAGCCGTTCAGCGTTTACATGTATTTCCTGGAACCCGCGTCAGTTAAGGGGCAGGAAGTGATCTATGTGGAAGGCGCGAACGGAGGCAAGATGTGGGCCCATCCCGCAGGGATCCGGAACAAGCTTATCGGCACGGTCTCGCTCGATCCCACAGGACCAATTGCCATGCAGAATAGTCGATACCCTATCACAGAAATAGGAATTCTCAATCTCGTGCGGCGGTTGATCGAGGTGGGCGAACAGGACATGAAATACGGAGAATGTGAGGTCAAGTTTTTCGAGGGCGCAAAAATCAACGACCGCACCTGTACATGTATCCAGGTGGTGCATCCGGTTCCACGGCGCAACTTCCGCTTCCATCTCGCTCGCATCTATGTGGACACCGAGTACAACCTCCCAATCCGCTATGAGTCGTACGATTGGCCGACAGAGCCGAATGGGCCACCTCAACTCATCGAAGAGTACACTTATTTGAATATCAAATTGAATAATGGCTTCACCGACATGGACTTTGATATTCGCAACCCGAATTACGACTTTCGGGTGAAAGATAAAGAGGCTCAGTGAGAAATTCGACGGACGAAGGCGGTCACGGCCCAGGCCGCCCGAGTTTCGTCAAAACAGCGTCCAACACGCGCTTAGCCCGGGCGTAAATGCCCGGGCAAGTGCTTTCTCGAGGGCCTGCTACGTTGAGCACGCGGATTTTATGCATACGAAGCCATTCAAGAATCCGCTGTGCGATTTGCTCCGGATCACCGATTCGCGCGAGATCGACCACTAACAGAGGCTTGTTGTACCGCAAAGCGATTACGGCCGTAAGGCGAGTGCCCCCCGTCAGGTTTTCAGACGTCAGAATGAGTGTGCCGTCGGAATCTCGTACATTCCACTCGGTGCGCACCGCATACTCGGCCGTCGGTGTTTCGATCAACGCGTAAATCTCGGGAATTCGGCCATCCTCGGCAAGTCGGCCGGCAGGACACCAGCCGCCGTGAGCGAGATTGCTTTCGCGGGCGGCATCGAGGGCAGCCCGATCGACTCCCGTTTGGCCCCCGCTGATGACCACGAAGGGCGCTTGAGTCATTAACCAGGGCGGGATAGGCTGACGGAAGCAGCCGGGACTCCCGGACCGTTTCACCGAGTTCGCTTGAAAACCCGTTTCCATGGTGTGCACGTGAGATCCCTGCTGCTTCTCATTTTGGGTGTCGCTTGCTCTGGAGCACTCGTTGATTTCTCGTCACGTCACGTGCTTACCGGAGCGGTGACAGGATACGAGCCGAGAATCTCCAATCTTTGGGTCTTGCTTTTGAGGGCATTCAAAGCCCGCCGTACCCGCTGCTCCGACTCATGACCCTCCAGTTCCACAAAGAAGTAGTATGCCCCTCGGCATCCCGGGGCCGGAAAGGATTCGATCCACGTAAGATTGAGGCGATTCCGCTTGAACACGTTCATCGCGTCAGCCAGGGCTCCGGGTCTGTGCTCCACCTGGAACATCAGGGCTGTCTTATCGTTGCCTGTTCTCGCACAGATTTGATTTCCAATGATCGCAAAACGGGTCGTATTTCCCGGATTGTCTTCAATATTCTCTGCAAGTGGTGTCAGTCCGTAAAAAACACCCGCCTGAAGACTTGCGATGGCAGCCGCTCCCGGCTTCTCCGAAGCGAGTTGTGCGGCAGTTGAAGTACTCGTCACCTCAATAAGGCGGGCGCCTGGGAGGTGCTTGGCCAGCCAGTTGCGGCATTGGGACAAGGCCTGGGGGCGGCTGTAGACCTCGCGAATCTCAGAGCGGGGGCATTTCGCAAGCAGCGTGTGATGAATTTCCAGCTCGACCTGGCCACAAATTCGCGCCGGGGTGCGGATGAACATGTCCAGCGTATCAGCGATACGGCCATCCGTGGAATTTTCCAGAGGTACGATCCCAAACTGGGCGTGCCCCCGGAGCACCTCCTCAAAAACGGCCGAGATGCTTCCCACAGCAACGTATTCCACCTGCTGGCCAAATCTGTGAAGGGCTGCGAGGTGACTGTAGCTGTACTGTGGGCCGAGGTAAGCCACCCGAAGAGGCTTGATGAGCGCCCGGCAAGCGCTGAGAACTTCACGGAAGATGGCCTGCGTCGCTGCCCGGCTCAACGGTCCGGGGTTTTTTTCAAGGACCGCCGCCAATTGCCGATCTTCGTCTGAAAGCTGAAAATCGGGCTCTCCTTCCTCTTTGCGGAGTTCAGCTAGCTGCAGGCTCAGCTCGGCCCGGCGATTGATGAGCGCGAGCAGATGCTGATCCAGAGCCTGCAGTGCCTGTTGGACTTTGCTGGCCGTCGGTTTCCCGCTGACACCGAAGGACTTGGCAGATTTCAGGCCTTTGGCCATAACCATACCCTGCGCTGACGTCTTTGGCCGCTCGTGCATACCCCCCATTCCCCCTTGTAGTTACGCAACGGTGGGTTGTCAACCTACCCTCCGAGTGGGCAAAAGGAGGCAAACGCGGTGGGAAAAGAGAGCCGGTGCAAGATGTTTGCGCGCATTTTATATGCATTTCCATCGTATATGCATGCATAGAAGTGTCCTTATCGTGTATTGTGTCTTGGCGAAGGGAAGCCTCGAGCACAGATATAGTCGCCACGCCGCGACCGGGGCGTTCCCTGTCGAGGCGGATCAGTTCTGACTGTCGTATACGCCAGTTGACCGATGCATCGTGAACCAAAAGAGGCCAATCTCACCTGTACGGTTACTGCGACGCCGTCGCGCCTGCTCTTTTGGGAGCCCCAAAGTGAAGCCAGCGCTGCCTGCTGCTTGGAAGGCAGGGCCGGGGGCGAAATGGGTCTTTGGTGAAGAGTCAGGACTTGTTGCTACTTACGGAAGGGTTTCGCGGCCACGCTAATGTGTTACCATAAGAAAATCCAGCGATATAACCCGATGATTGCTGCAAGACGCCGCAGGAACGTCCTGGGGCGAGTGAGTTAGATATCTCACACGGTTGAATATCGAGGCAATCGTTCACGCTACCAATATACAGAAGAACGGACCACAGCTATGGCGGCGAGTTTACGAAAGTTCCGTGCGCCTTCCGCTGCTGATTGGGACACTGTTTATCGAGAAGGCTTGCCCCCATGGGAAATGGGGATACCGTCCCCTGCACTCGAAGAGTTTTTGAAGCGGGAACTCATTCGTAAGGGAAGTGTCCTGGAACTGGGTTGTGGTACGGGAGCCGACGCGGTCCTGCTTGCGCAAAAGAAATTTGATGTCACGGCCATCGACTTTGCACCCACGGCAATTGAAAGGGCCCGGACGCGGGCCCAGCGGGCCGGGGCGCGGTTGTGTCTGGTTCTCGAGGATGTCTTCCTGTACAACTATAAGGGAGCGACCTTCGATCTCGTTTATGATTGTGGGTTTTATCAGTACGTTCGTCTTTGGGAGTTGTCGAGGCTTCTCGATCTCCTATGGCGTGTGACAAAGCCGGGATCGTATTATCTTTCCGTAAGCTATTGTGGAACGGAGGAATTTCCCGGATTGACGAGTGTCACGGAAGATAACATCAGGTGGGAGTTGGGAAGACTGTTCGAGCTAAAAGAGCTGTCCACGTTTCGCTTCTATTCCCCTCTTCAGCGGAAGGAGATCGATGGTATTTCGGCCCTGCTGTACCGTCCGGAGCCGAAAAGAACAGAGAAACAATAGTAGCATGGGATGTGTTGTGCTAGAATCCACTCAAGTGGTATTCTGCTGGGCGTGTGTACAAAACAACAAGAGCTTAAGTTTTGCCTGTGAGGAAAGGATGCTCAGGATGAAGACAACTGCTATTTGGATCTTGTCCGTCATGGTGTTAGCACTTGCCGTTGTGTCCATTGGGTGCCAAAAAGGTTCCGGTACCGGCGAAGGACGAATGACCGGACCTGCGACGTCGGTTCAAGCTCAGGAAAACTTGTCGGCGCCCGAGCAGGGTACGCCAAGTTCGCAGGAAAGCCGTGGATTGGATTCTGCCGCTATTCCCGCCGAACGGACGCAGCCCCGACCCTCTGACACAATGGTCCAGCCGACCTCACCTCCCGGCCCATCAAGCCCCTCTCAGCCCGAGCAAGGGGCGGCCTCCTCAGAGGATGATGAGGGCGATGTTCGTCTCGGCCGGATGGTAAGGGGATTATTCCGAGCGGCTCAGTCTGCCGTTCCCGGTGTTACCACACGCGAGGAATCCCAGACGAAAACCGAGGAAGCTCCGCCGTTCATTCCTCCTCAGCGGTGATCAACGCATCACATCTTGTTTTTTCAGTACCTGTAACTTGCCGCGGTTATCGTGAGTACGGCTTGGCGGCGGTGTAGCGGGGGTTCCGCGACGTATTCCCGTCACGTGAAGAGCAGACTCTGCTGTCTTAATTGCTGACTGAGGCCAGACTGCCCCCTCAAGTGAGGTTGCGGTCCATCGGGGGGAAACGGTTAAGACCCCGGCATGCCGAGGAAGTTGTCGTTCGACGGCGCTCAGGCCGAAACTACGTCGTGCTCCGAAATGTGGGCGGCAAGACGCTCCTTGAACCGCGACTGGCAAAATAGGGGCACTTCAAAGCGCCTCAATCGCACTTCTAAGGTGTTTGCAGGTGTTATACCTGCCCCGGTATAATCATATTTGCACCCTGGGACATGGAATCGTTCAGGACGGGGTAAAACGTGGAGTCGTGGCGGCCTGGGGTATCGCACCACGGGGTGGTAAATATTACAGCGGGTCTGCTTCGTATTGGCCATTGCTTATTGAGTGACCGTGTTCGCTCTCCGACGGGCTTTTGCCCACCCGTCGTGATATTGATGCATGGGGCAATAGTCAAAGTGTGCCAGTACTGTCGGGTTGGGGTGTACAACCTCGTCTTCTGAGTTTTAGAAGGTGCCGATATGAACGCGCCCGATCAAGAACGCGCCCGATTTGGGGCTTCGGCGAATTTTTCAAATGCTGAAGACGCTCGTCTGGTGGAACTGGCCGAGCGGAAAGCCGCCCGATTGGGGTTTCGTTTTGTGGACGTGCGGGCTGTTCACCCTTCCCCCCAGATTCTCCGCCTCGTTCCCGCGGATTTTGCGCGATCGTTCCAGATTCTTCCGATTGAGTTCGATCAGGATCGCCTCGTGGTGGCAATGAGTGATCCGCCGTCGCCGGAGATGTCTGATCGACTTCGGTTTGCGCTGGATCATCCGGTCCGGGTGGTACTGGCCGTCAAAGAACATCTTATGGAGGCGATCGAAAGGGCTTACGGAAAGGGCACGGCTCAGGAGAGCAGTCCGGGTGCGGAAGCCGCGGAGGTACCGCCCAGCGCATCGGTCGAGTTCGTGGAAGTTCGAGAGGAAGAGGAAGCCCCCGGAGAGGCGGCTGCTGTCGACCCGGAGTCCCCGGAAATCACTCGGGCCATTCAATCGGTGGTCGGAGAGGCCATCCGGCTGGGAGCCACCCGCGCGGCGCTGGTCCATTATCATGGGACGACCAAAGTGGGGTACAAAGTGCACGACGGGATTTGCACTCGCGCCGATATCCCCTTCGAGCTTCTGGCGCCGATGGCCGCCCGCATGCTGGCAATGGTCAACTTTTACGGTTACGTCAAAGTCGTGGCCCGCGGCACGGAAAGAAAAATTCGGGTTGGGTGTCGAACCACCCCTTATGGTTTGTCGCTGATCCTGGATTTTGATAAGGACGATTCGGCTGTGCAGGCGGCCAGGGAAAAGGCCGTGTTGCTGGGATACGGTTTCGATGACCTGGAGCGTGTTCAGATTCCCGCCGAAGTTTTGGCGACTGTTCCCGCGGATATTGCCCGCGCCTATCATATTCTGCCGCTTTCGCTGAAAGGGGATATCGTCACCCTAGCATTCGTGGAGCCGCCGACCCCGCAGCTATCGGATGAGTTGCGATTTACCCTGGGAAGACCGTTTGAGATCGTTCTGGCTCCCGAGGTTAGAATTCGAACACTTGTGGAAAGGCTTTATGGCCCCGCAGAGCCCGAAGTGGTGGCTCTTCTTCTCGCAGAGTTGGCCCGACCGTTGCCTGTGGTGGAAACGCCACGTCCTGCAGAATGGACTCGGCCTGTCCCCTCGTCGGGGCATCTGGCGGAAGCCGTTTTTCATTACCTGCGGCAATTTGCCACAGAGAAGCTGCTCGATTTGTTCGAGGACATTCGGAGACGGCCGAAATTGTGTATCAGGTCGGCGGAAAAATGGCAGGTGGATGTGGTCATTCCTCGAGCCGAGATGATCTCTGTACTGCCGGCGTCGCTACGATCCTACCTGGAGAATCGTCTGTGGCTGGTTCGTGAAAACATTATCGCGCGGCTGTTTAACATTCTTGCCCAGAAGGAACAGGTGCGCAGTATTGCTCTGGCCTACGCTCTGTACGTAGCTGCGTGCCGCATGTCACAGGGCGAACGTGAAGTTCCCCTGGACCCGGTGTTGCTTGTTGATGAATGGTTCAATTTTCTGTTCTGCTACGCGCTGAAACTAAATCCGTCACTGGAAAGTAATTCCGGTCTGTTAAACTATCTTACGAACCACTCGGAAGAATTTGCCGAGCGGGTGGCCCAAATTGCCGAAGATCCCTCGTTAGTTCAGGATGTCGGCACTGCCAAACGGTGGTTGGAAAATCTCTCGCGCCAGGTTGTAATCCGGGACCTCATCGACGAGAAGTGTGGGATTCCGGAAGCAATGCTCCATTTGTTTGTGGCGGAGGCTCATCATTACAGCGCCTCCCATATGCTGATTTTGCCGCGCGATGAGTATTTGGAAATTGTTTATCGGGTGCAGAACCGGCTTTTCGCGACAACCAGGTTCCCCGTATGCTGGTTCTTCCCCGTGTTATCGCGTCTCATGTGTTGTCTGATCGACCATGCCGAATGGCAAACCTCAGTCGCCGGTCAACCGGTCAGGGCAGCCGTTCGACTCGTCGCCACTCCCGGAGGATTGGCCGCTTTAGTGGAGTTCCGGCAGGATCCCCGAGTTTTGGATACAGCGCAGGCCCTGGCCGTGAGCGCGAACTGTCGCTTCATGCGACTTCACGACATTGAGGTGCCGCCAGAAGCTCTTCAGCTCATGGACGTGGCAGTAGCACGCCATCTCGGTCTGCTGCCGCTGGGAATGGAGGGCGACGCGGTGGTAATTGCCATGTCGCAACCCCCGACAGCGCGTCGGCTCCAGGAACTGCAGATTCTTTTTAATCGCCCAATCGAGGTTGTTATCGCTCCCGAACCGGAACTGCTGGCAGCGATTTACCGGCATTATCCACCTCCCCATCGCTTCGAGGCATCGCCGATGGCGACGTATATCTTCCAGCAGTACACGGGGCTTCTCAAACCGGGCGTATGACTCGTCGCCCGTGCTCATGAAGATTTCGCCACTGCCGTCCGCGGCTGCGGGGTTGATCGGTCTGCGCGAAGCCGTGTAGCCGACGGGAACGTAACGCACCGTGTATTGACATCCACCAAAATTGTCTATAATAAGTGGCAGAAATTCTGACATTCCAAGTCGGATCGGAAAAAAGTCATGTGCTTGACAGTGTTCAGAAGGTCGTGCTCCGTGGGTGTTGCGGTCCGTGGCGCTCTGCTACTTGTTGGCACTCTCGCATTTGTCCTGGGAGACACTCAGTGGGGCGCGGGTGAGCCAACGGGCGATGCTTACGTGCAGGCGACCGAAACCCGTGTCGATTTTGTTCACGAGATCGCGCCCGTTATCCAGAAACGCTGTGGTGAATGCCACGTTGGTCATCGCGCGGAAGCAGGCCTCTCTTTCAATACGCGGCAGTCCCTTCTGAAGGCCGAGGTCATCGTCATCGGCCATCCGGAAGAGAGTGAGTTGGTGCGGCGCATCTCGTCGAACGATCCTGATGAAAGAATGCCGCCGAATGGGCCGCCGCTGGATCCGCAGACCATCGAAAAAATCAAACTCTGGATCGCTCAAGGTGCCCCATGGGAAGAGGGCTACGCCCTCAGTCCACAGGAGAATCAGACCGAGCCGCCGCTCAAGCTAGCCGAGGTCACGATCCCGCCCGCGGATGATGAGGTCACCCATCCGATTGATCGGCTGGCTCGTGAGTATTTTCGGACGCACAATATGACATTCCCGCAAGTGGTGGATGATCAAACATTCCTTCGGCGAGTAGGATTCGATCTGGTCGGGCTTCCTCCCACACCCGAAGAAGTGGCGGGCTTTCTGGCTGACTCGGCGTCGGATAAACGAGATCGCTGGGTGCGACGGCTTCTCGATGACCGAACGGCTTACGCTGACCACTGGATGTCTTTCTGGAATGATTTACTGCGGAACGACTACACGGGCACCGGCTACATCGATGGTGGTCGAAAGCAAATCTCCGCCTGGCTTTATCAAGCTCTGTATAACAATATGCCCTATGACGAATTTGTGCGCGAGCTCGTCGCTCCCTCCAGCCCTGAGTCCGAGGGTTTCATGCGGGGCATCAAATGGCGGGGCAATGTGAACGCGAGTCAACGGGTGGAATTGCAATTTGCCCAGACCACGTCCCAAGTCTTTCTGGGCATCAACATGAAGTGTGCCTCTTGCCATGATAGCTTTATCGACCGGTGGAAACTGACAGATGCGTATGGGCTGGCAGCGATCGTGGCGGAAGAGCCATTGGAAATTCACCGTTGCGATAAGCCTACTGGCCAGATGGCAACGCCGCACTTTCTCTATCCAGAGCTTGGCGATATCGATCCGAACCAGCCACCCCAGGAACGGTTGAAGCAATATGCCCGACTGCTGACCGTTGCCGACAACGGTCGCACCAGTCGGACGATCGTCAATCGCATTTGGCATCGTCTGATGGGGCGGGGACTGGTCCATCCAGTGGACATGATGTCCCAGCCGGCTTGGTCACCAGAGCTGTTGGATTACCTCGCACGTTACCTCGTTGATCATAAGTGGGATTTGAAAGAATTGATCTACCACATCTGTACTTCGCGAATCTATCAGGCGGTGTGTGATGAGTCGGCGACGCCGGGCGAAGAAAAGTATGTGTTTCGTGGTCCCCTGCCCCGTCGCATCACCGCAGAGCAGTTCTGTGATACCGTGTGGCGGCTGACGGGGAACAGCCCGGCCAAGCCGGCGTTTAATCCACCGGTTGCCGATCGAAAAGCCGATTTTGTACGGGCATCGCTGACGGCTGCCGATGCCTTTCAATTGGCCCTGGGTCGACCGCAGCGGGATGTGGTGGTCTCCACTCGGCCGGAAGTCATTACCACCCTTCAAGCCTTGAATCTGTCCATTGGTCCCAGGCTGCACGAGGACCTGGAAGCTGGGGCGCGAAATCTCCTACAAAAGTTTGCCGACAAACCCGCTGATGACTTGGTCCGGCACATTTATCTGATGACGTTGACGCGAGAGCCAACTCCAGCGGAAAAGCAGGTTCTGACAAGCGTGCTTAACATTGAAAGTCTCGATATTCCCGCGCGAAACCTGGAAGCAGCGCACGTGGAAGACCTGCTGTGGATGATCGTCATGCTGCCCGAGTTTCAAACAATCCGTTGAACGTGCGGAGTGCGGAAGTTTGACCCACGAAGCGGCACCGGGTGAATGTCCTTGTGGCAAGGAAGGGAACAGTGTCGCAGGGGATCGAAAGGAGGTGCGGAGATGAAGTCAAATACGATTCCCTCCGAAAGGCAATTAACGCGGCGAAGTTTTCTTAAATGGACGGCTGGGGCAGCGGCAGCGACGTACCTTTTGGGAGAGCCACGTCTTTTGGCCAACCCTGCACCTAACGCCCCGGCGCCGCGAGCCGATTGCTGCGTCCTGCTGTGGATGGCGGGTGGAATGGCGGCTCCAGAGACGTTTGATCCGAAGCGTTACGCGCCGTTTGCCAAAGGGTTGCCGGCCAGCGAGATTCTGAGTACCTTTCCGGCCATCGACACAGTGCTTCCCGGCGTCAAAATCTCACAGGGATTGGAAAACATTGCACAGGTTTTGGATCGTGGCACGCTTATCCGTTCCCATGTGTTGCCAGATCTGGGGCACATCCTCCATTCGCGTCATCAGTACCACTGGCACACGGGATATGTGCCTCCGCAAACCGTGGCGGCGCCCCATATGGGAGCGTGGATGGCACGGCTGCTCGGGCCGCGTAATCCTGCCATCCCGCCGTTCATCGTGATTGGTCAGCGCCTGGAGGGAATCGGCGAGAAGGAAGAGTTGAAGGCTTTCCATACGGGGGGTTTTCTCGGCGCAGAGTATGACCCGTTTCTCATCCCTTATCCCGAACAGGCTCTCGAAGCAGTGCAGCCTCCGCGGGGGATGACGCCTTCCCGGTTTGAAAGCCGCTACCAGTATTACCGAAAGCTGGCAGAGCTGGATCCCCGCTATAAGGACGCTAGTGATTTTCACCGCACGTCGATTTTGCGGGCCATGGAAAACGCCCACCGATTGCTCTCGTCTCCGCAACGGAAGGCGTTCGATATCTCAGAGGAACCAAAGTCAATTTACGAGAAGTACAACACGGGCAGGTTTGGGCTGGGTTGCCTTTTAGCAAGACGTCTGGTGGAGGCCGGTGCCCGCTTTATCGAAGTCAGCACAGAATATGTGCCGTTTGAAGGATGGGACACGCACGAGAACGGCCATCTGCGTTACGCGAAGATGAAGGAGCTGATTGACCGTCCAATCGCCCAACTTATTCTGGACCTCGAAGAACGTGGGCTGCTGGATAGAACCCTTGTCATTGTTGCCAGCGAATTCAGTCGAGACATGCTCATCGAGGGTGTTCCCGGCAGTAACGCCCGGGATCAATCACGGGCGCCGGCGGATAGGATGGAGGAAATGATCCACTACGGGCTCCACCGTCACTTTACCGGGTCAAGCTCCGTGCTTCTATTCGGGGGAGGAATTCGTCGCGGCGTGGTATTTGGAGAATCGGCACCGGAGCGGCCGTGTCTCGCCATCAAGGATCCCATCGGTGTTACCGACCTTCATGCGACGATTTACACAGCCATGGGTATCTCGCCACAAACAGCGATGGAGGTGGAACGACGGCCGTTCTACGTCACCCAAGATGGCAAAGGTCGCCCGGAAATGCGGCTTTTCGCGTGATTGTTGCAACCTATCCGAAAACCTCAAAATTGGCGTGATTCCCCGGGCGCAGTTCGGTTTTTGGATAGGCTCTTATTCCCGCTGAGCAGCCTGGATTGTTCCCGGAAACAATCGCAAGATGCCCGACTGAATTAGGGATGATTCACTTTCTGTGTTGAGGGCCTTTTTCAAGGACGGCCTTGGCGTGGCGGGCCAAATGCCCTCGGAGATCTTCCGTGTAAGCCCGAAGAATCTGCTCGCCAATGCCCCCGTAATCCCCGCAGCGATAGAGAGCTCGGGCAAGTGACAATTCCCGGATCGAGTCCCGCCGTGTCTTGACGGCATCGGTCCCGCCGGGGCTCTCTTGATCGAAACGGATGGCATCCTCGACGGTACGGTGGACGTAGCCTGTCATGCCGGGAATGGTAAGCAGCTCAGCGAGAGGCTGCGCGGCACGGGGATCACCAATCATCTCCAGAGCCAGCGCCACAGCGCGGAAGTGCGAGAATTCCGACTCAGGTTTAAGCAAACGCATTTTCTCCAATATCACGGGAACGGCTCGGGGGTCGCGGGTTCGACCAAGGGCGATGATCAGTTGATCCAGCCGACTGAGAGCGCTTCCAAACTGGCCCATGCCTCGGTAATCCCATCCTTTATCCCAGTCTGTGTACTTACGGACTTCGTTGATCAGGGTATCGAGACCGGTGGCGTCCCCCAGCACGGCCAGAACATGTGCGTAGATAAGACGCTCTTCCTCGCTGTTCGCCTGCTGGTACGCCTCGCGCACCATTGGACGGGCAATGTCAGCGTGGGCAAGCACCACGGCAGCGCCTTCGTAGTTATTCTTAAGACGCTCAACTGCCTCACGCACCTTTTCGGGCGGATATGGAAGGGAATCTTTCTCGGTGAGTACTTCTTCCGGCAGATTGCCCATCTCTATGAGGTGACGCTGAAGGGCCTTCACATCGAGCTCGCGCACCGACATGTTCTGAGCGGCAATCCAGGCGGCGGCAACACCGGCGGCGTAGCCCTGATTCTGAATATCGGCTTGCATCCGGATGAGCGGCAGCGCATCCCGATGGGCACTGATGCCGAGTCCCGTTACCAGAATTCCTTCTAGCCCTTTGGGAATGAGGCAGCGGTACGGGATATTGACGCGGAAGCCTTTCTTTTCGGGATGCTCCAGCTCAAGATAGGGATCCACTGTGAAGCCATGCGTGTCGAAGTTGCTGTACGCCACACAAATGGTGTCGGGATAGGTTCGCTGCAGCATCTGATCCAAAATCGTCATGGTGAACTCACCCACGATCCGTCGGCGCTCTCGTGTATCCACCAGTCGTCCCTGATCAAATGCTTTGCTGTATTTAAGCTTGGAGTACACGAAGACATGCCACACATCCATGACGTCGGTTTCGTCCGTGATCGTGAAGTCTGTGTTCGCGTAGGTTGCCCCAAGATCCCGCGGAGGCAGTCCCGTTCCCTGCACGGCAGGTTCAGTATCATCCGTGTACATCGTTTCCGCGCCGGCCGCGGCCGCAATATCGGCGTTTCCGGTAGAGTCCACGATAACGTCTGCCAGGACAACGCCCCGACCGAAAGGCGTGGTCACGACGACGCCCGTCACTTTATCGTTGGTGACAACGGCTCCACATCCCAGACAACTCATCCAAATCTCAGCGTTCGCCTTGAGCAGTTCGCTTCGCCACCATTCAGCCTTTTGCTCGATGACCCATGTGGGACGGCCTTGATCGACAGTCGCGGTAAATCCCACCCGATTGCCCCAGTAATAGGATGAAATGGCCCCCGATGTGCCCACCCCGCCGAGCGTTGTGAGATATTCAATGACGAGCGTCTTCGCTCCCTGTCGGGCCGCACCGATTCCGGCGGCTGCTCCGCCCGTCCCACCGCCTACCACGACGACATCGAAGTGCCCCAGAACAGGGAGTGCTGAAGCATCCTGAGGAATTCTGGGATACTCGTGAACGGGCCGCAGACCATACAGAAACTCCCGTACATCACCCGGCAAATATGTGTCTGCCGCACTTGCCACCACTCGTGGTGCTTTGGAAGCAGGAAGGGTTTTGGCTTTCCGGGCGATTTCTGTTCCCAAACGCTCGCCGAGGGCGATCAGGTTCACCGGGCGCAGGAGCTTCTCTGCCTGCTGTCGAGATACACCCGCACATCCGCCCAGGATCCATACGCGGTCAATTTCCCTGGGTCTCAGCGCCGCCAGAGGAATGGCCTCGACTCCGCGCCACTCACCGTCGCACGGCTCCTGCGGTATGACGGGATCGGGTGGAACTTCAAAGAGCATGTCCGAGGTGAATTGCTGCTCAGGGTGATAGGTGAGCGTTCTGGCCAGTTGTTCGGCTTTGGCCCAGCTCCGCCATGAACCGTCTTCCATCGGAAGCTGAAGAGTGTATTCGATGATCTTAAAAACACCGCTCGATGTGCGAGCACGATTTGGATACGGGCCGGTGAAAGGTGGATCGATTACTCGCGCTGTGACGTTCTCTGCCTGAACGGGTTCCCCACCGACCACCACACGCTTGAATGTGTGGAGCCCAGCGGGATAGGGAGCGAATGGAGCTCCAGCAAGGCGGGCAACAACAGCGCGGGGTGTCGCATCGATAATTGTCTTGGCCAGGATGACCTGTCTCCCTGCCCGGTTAGCGATCACCACGCCACAGATTTCGCCATTCTCGTCGCGGACAATGTCGGTCGGGTAGCAGCTATACAGAAAAGGAACTTTGGCTTCCAGAAGATAGGCATCCAGAGTTTGCTTCACATGGAGAGGACGCGGCGCCGGAGTGCGAGCTGGCTGCGAAGAGGATTCTTTCTCCGGCGGACCGAGCAGTTCTAGCTCTCCCAGAAGCATGCGGTCAACGTCGGGTGCCTTGCGTACATGAACTCTCACAAATCGCACTGTTTGACAGCCGATATCCAGAAAGACGGGCACCGGCATGTCCGCGCCTGCTGCGGGCGGAGGCGATGCTTCCACAGAGCCGACTTCCTTCCATGTGTTCCCGTCGTCACTGATCGCTACGTCGATTCCTGCCACCTTAAAGCCAACGTCAGGCGCGGCGTTTCGCCAAAACGCAATGAGATTGACGCGGTCGATGAGCTTCGGTTCTCCAAGATCTGCCGTAATCGTGGCATCGCTGTTGAACTGGACACTTTGCGTCGGGGCCTCGAAATATTTTCCGTCATTCAGCATGCTGGGCGGCTGCGTATCCCGGTGCTTGGGATCGCTCGGCACATCCACGCTATAGGTGAACTGGTAACGTGGGCGATTGGGTTCCTGTTTGGGACGGTCGGGATCTGTGTAGACCCTGCGGGCCAAATCGGTCGCCAATTCTTCGCCTTCTTCCAGCCACAATTGAAGTGTGGCCGTGATGTCGTCGCCCAGGTAAGGTTGTTGTGCCACCAGAAAAACCCGGGCACCTTCCTTGGCGGCTGCGACTGCCGCCGCAACCGCCCCTGTGCTTCCCCCAATAACCGCTACGTCTACATCAGCCACGACGGGCAGGGTGCGAGCCGATTGTTGGACAAATTCATTCCCCAGGCCATTTCTGCTCGCCAAAGCTGCGCAGACAACTAAAATACACACAGCAGAAGAATGCAAAATCCTCGCTTTTTTCATAGCGGCTTCCGCTCCGTTCGATCTTGTTTCTGAAAGCATGAGCAGGACGGTCTCGCCCTTTCAAATTGGCAGGATTGGGACAAAGGCTCGCGGTGTCTCCTGGAGGTATTTCCCTACCACCGCAATGATACCCACCCGAATACCTATTCTCCAGTGCGGTACAGCTACTGAGAGAGCTCGCGGGCACGCCGCCAGGCGGCTTCAACACCAGCGAGGACCGCCCCCCGGAAACCCTGACTCTCCATCGCCGCCAGCGCTGCAATGGTGGTTCCTCCGGGGCTTGTTACCTGATCTTTCAGGACGGCCGGATGCTGTCCGGTTCTCATCACCATTTCTGCGGCACCGCGGACCGTTTGGGCAGCGAGTGTCAGCGCTACATCGCGGGAAAGGCCATGCCGAACTCCTGCATCGGTGAGCACTTCGATCATGAGATACACATAAGCCGGCCCGGAGCCTGACAGAGCCGTGACTGCGTCAAGCAGCTTCTCATCCACCCGAACAGCGATGCCGATCGCCTCGAGAAGCTGCTGCACCAGGCTGGCATCGTCCGGCCCTGCGTTTTTCCCCAGTGCGTACGCCGACGCAGCAAATCCTACCAGGGCAGGCGTATTGGGCATCACACGGATCACGCGGGTATGTGCTCCCAGGCCCTCTTCAAGCTGCTGGAGGGCAATTCCCGCCGCGATCGATATAACGAGTTTTTCGGGGGCGACGCGTCCTCTCAGCTCCTCGAGTACCTTGGGGATTTGCTGGGGTTTAACAGCCAGGATTACCACGTCCTGTCGGCGTACCACGTCCAGATTGTTGGGCGTGGTTTCGGCGCCGGTTGCCTCGTGAAATCTTTGGCGGGCAGACTCGCTTGGGTCAGAGGCCAGCACCTGATCGGGAACGAGCAAGCCTTTGTGGAGCAATCCCTCGGCTAGAGCCCGTGCCATTTGTCCCGCGCCGATAAAGCCAATTTTTTTGGTGATCATGCGCGCTTTCACTACCTTCGATTGTCCAGCCCTTAAGGGACGGTGACAACAAACTCATACCGGCCTGCAGGGGCATGTAGCACAAGCCAGTTGTCCTGCTGTCCGAGTGTTTTGACGAGCGCTGTATCCGAAAGCGGCAGACCGTTTACCGTGATTGTGGCCCCAGGTCCGGCGGGCACGTAGAGGGTGGCAGTCGTGTTAGCGGGAATGACCACTCGCCACTGCCAGGAGTTTCTGTCTTTACGCCAAGCGCTGTGAATTTCTCCACAGATCGAACCGTAGCGGGCTTCCACCCAATCAAGACCGTCCGCCACATGAGGCTTGAGCACCAGCTTTCGGAAACCTGGTCCGTCCGTGTCGATCCCGGCCACGTACTGAAACATCCACTGTCCCACTGCGCCGAACGCGTAATGGGCAAACGAATTCATCCCGGGGTCCTGGAACCCTTTTTCAGGTGTCCAGCCGTCCCAGCGTTCCCAGATTGTGGTGGCGCCATGTTTGATGGAAAATCCCCAGGACGGGAAGGTATCGTTGAGAAGCAGCCGGTAGGCGAGTGGGGTGTGTCCTGCTTCGGAGAGCACCGGCATCAAATAGCCTGTGCCGATAAACCCTGTGGAGAGGTGATCATTGCGGCTGTGAATGTCCTCCACGAGATATTGCACTGCCTTGGCCCGTAGCTCTTCCGGCAGCAGGTTGAAGCGAAGGGCCAAAACGTAGCATGTTTGCGTATTGCCCTGAATGCGGCCATCAGCCGCTACATAAGCCTTTTGGAAGGCTTCACGAATTCTCCCGAACAGTTCATCGTAATAGGCCGCCTTGTCTTTCAGGCCTAAAGCCCGTGCGCACTCCGCCGTCAAAAAGGTGCTATACGCAAAGTAGGCGGTGGCGAGCACGTCTTTCGGCGTATCGGCATTGATTGATAGCCAGTCGCCGTATCCTTGCGCGGGTCGCAGAAGGTCCTTGCTGTGGGCGACGCAATACGCGATCCATCGTTCCATCGCGTCGAAGTGTTCCTCCAGGACACGGCGATCGTTGTAAACCCGGTGGATGGTCCACGGGCAAATCACCCCTGCGTCCGCCCAGCCGGCCGTTCCGCCGCCGAGGGCCACGACGCGGGGGGCAACGTCCGGAAAGTCACCTTCCGGTCCCTGGGCATCTTCGAGATCCACCAACCATTTTGTGAAAAAGGCAGCCACATCGGCGTTGTAGGTGGCCGCCCGAATGAAAATCTGGGCGTCGCCCGTCCAGCCAAGCCGTTCATCTCTTTGCGGACAGTCGGTAGGTACGGAGATGAAATTGGCCCGCTGTGTCCACACGATGTTGCTGTACAGTTGGTTGACCATTGGACTGGAGCAGCGGAAAGAACCGACAAGCGGAATGTCCGAATTGATTGCCAGGCCAGTGATTGCGTCCGGGCCAGGCTCACCGGGATAGCCGGTGACCTCTACGTAGCGGAAACCGTGAAATGTGAAGTGGGGAGCCCATGTTTCTTCTCCCTCTCCTTTCAAGATGTATGTATCGGTAGCCCGTGCTGAGCGAAGGTTGGCGGTGTAAATGGTTCCATCAGGATTGAGAACTTCCGCAAACCGAAGCTGGACAGCCGTCCCACGCGGTCCCTTCACCCGCAGCCGGGCGATTCCCGCGAAATTCTGCCCCAGGTCGAACACGTAAACACCCGGGCGTGGCTGGGTGATCTTCTTTGGTTTCAACTCCCCTGTGATCACAACCGGGACGCCGGGTTGCGCTTCGAGCTTGGTCGGTACATTTTCGGCAACTCGCACTGCCTTCCATTGCGAAACATCCAATCCAGGTTCGGACCAGCCGGGGATTTCCAGACGAGCATCGTATGTTTCTCCTGCGAGGAACTCGCCCTCCAAATGTGGCCCGAAGGTCATTTTCCATGAACCATCGGAGATCACCACCTGGCGCTCGCCATCAGCGGTTTCAATCTCCAGCTGCATCCAGAGCTTGGGATCACGTCCGAAGTGAAACCGCTCGCTTTTCCAACCAATCGCACCGGCGTACCACCCGGCAGCCAGAATCGCGCCGATGGCATTTTCCCCTTGTCGCACCAGTCCGGTCACGTCGTAGGTGTTGTAATAAACCCGTTTCCGGTAGTCAGTCCACCCTGGGGCGAAGAACTCATTACTGACCTGATGACCGTTAATATGGGCTTCGCCAATTCCCAGCGCACTCATGTAGAGGGTGGCTTTGCGGATGGGCTTGGTCACGCGGAACTCTTTACGAAAGAGCACACACCCGAGGACATCCAGTCCTTCAGCGCTGATTTTGCCCCAGGGGGCATCTCCCATCTGAGCAACGACGAGAGCCTGGGACCATGCGCTGTCATCAATGTTGGCCTGGTTCCATCCCGGCGGAGCTTCCTGGTTGGTTTTCCACGTGCCGTCGATGACGTACTCCACAGGATCGCCCTGATCGAACTCAATGCGAATCCGCCCGGCCAAGCCTGCGGGTGAGGGACTCGCGTTCGTTGCCACGATGGCCAGAACGTTGTGCCCGGAGTGCACTCGATTGGTGATATCCGCCAGCTGCGGCGAAGTGTGTCCGCTTCCCCGACCGGCAGGCTGCCCGTTACAGAAAAGCTCGAACGAGTCGTCGGCTGTGATAAGAAATCGGGCACGCTTGATGGTTCGTCCTTCCGGAATCTCCAAAATCTTTCGGAAATACCGTGGCCCCGCCGGGGCTTTTTCCCGCGGATTGGTCCCCTGCTCTGGGTACCACACCCACGGGCAATTTCCAAAATCGAGGATTCCCCCCTTGGCTGGGTGCACGAGCGGACAGGGAGCTTCGATCCATTGAGCCACCCTGTCCGAGTCTTCCAACAGCCCCATCGACCACATGGCCGGCTCGCTCCACTGACTCACCTGGCCCTGGTGGTCCCAAATGCGAACTTTCCAATAGCAAGTTTGACGCGATGGAAGGGGCTTTCCTGCATATTCGATCTGGTTCATTTCCGACGATTCGACCTTCCCGGAATCCCAGAGATCCCCCTCGTCCCGTGCCAGCAACTCGGGGGATGACGCCACCAGGATCTGATAGGCCGTCTGCGCAGCTCCGTAGCGATGATCGTCGATGGTCCAGCTCAACCGTGGCTTACGGGTGCCGATCCCCAGCGGATTAACCCGATATTCGCAACGGAGTCCCTTAACCTGGGCCGGGGATTGTACCTCTGCTGACTCCACTGAGGTTGTTCCCGTCAACGCGAGGACGAGTCCTGCAAACACAGTCAGGAACCAATTCATGGCCAACACTCCATTTTGTGAGCAAACTTGTTGACACAATAACCCGAATTCTGCATTTACTGCGTGCTTTTTGCTGAAATTTGCTAAGCCGATTGCCGCGCGGTCTGAAGCCGTTCCCGGTAGTTGAGGTAGAGGACTCCCGTGACAAAGTAGGCAAGGGCCAGGTAGAGCAGCGTGGGTTTAACTTTGTCGGCCGACATGTAGCCTGCGAATACGAACCAGGCGAAAGTCACGCTTGCTACCAGGCACAACAGCGCTGCAAGGCCAAAAATGACCATGAGAAAACGACTTTGTCCAATACCTTTTTTGACGGGTACCGGCGATGGTGCCGGAGTTGTCGTTTCCGTTGTTCCGCCAACTGAGTGTTCCGATGCCGAATAGAGCGGTTCCGATTGCCCGGAGGCTTCTTGCCTTTTGGGAGCTCCCAGCAAACCCGCCAGAATAATGTACGTGATGGCCGTGGCAAACCAGACGGGAATCACAAGGAAGAACAGGTGCAGCCATTGCATTCGCCAGAGTAGAAGTGCCAACCCCAACCCCACAGCCCATGCTATGAGCGCTGCCACGTTGAGCAACTGACCCTTCCGCGTAGACCAGAACTTCTGCCACCCAAGAATGGGAAAGAGCCAGTGTTCGACGACGACGATCGTCCCCACAGGCATAAGCAGAATCCCATAGATTCCAACAAAGTCCAAGAGGTACAGAAAGACGAACGGGAAGCATGCAATGGCGGTGGTGATTGTTCCCGCAAGGAATGTTACCAACCAGCGCGGCCAGTTGGGAGTGATGACCTGGAGGGCCAGTCCAGCACGATAGAGGGTGGGGTTGGCAGTTGTCCATCCCGCGATGATGACCGCCAGGGCCCCTGCCCACCCGAGGGCGAAATAGGCGACCTGCCCGGAATCCAGTTGCATCAGCGGTTGCATAAATGCTCGGGCGGCTGCTGCCCCCATGATACCAGCGCACATCCAGGCCAGATAATGTCCCAGAAACATTCCGAACGCCGAGTACAGACCGTACCAGGCACTTTTGGCGTATCGAAAGATGGCCATATCCGAAAGGCCCAGGTGCATGGCCAGATTGCATATCCAGGCAAAAAATACGATGTGCCAAAACCCGATGGGGGAGCTCGCGCTCAAATGCTGTGAGTTAACGGCGGCTTGAAAACTCTGCAGAGGGACAAAGTTCTCGTTGCAGATGACACCGCCGCGACTCTTGGGCATCACATACTTGACGGCAGCGGGTTCCGTAACCGACTTGCTTTCGACACGAATGCGGTAGCCAAGAATAGGCGGTTTGGGCGGGACTTCGACTACAGGAGCGACGGGAGGCATGAATCCCCCACCACCCCCCGGTCCCTGGCTGCTCGCGCCTCCTTGGGAGCGGGGACCTCTTTGCGACCGAGCCTGTTCCGCTGGGGGACCGGCTGCAGGTTGTTCCGCGATCGATGTGGCGGCAGCGGTGACTGTACTGACGGATGAAGTATCACTAGGTTGCGCCGACGAAGGGTCGGTTTTTGCTTTCTCTTCCGACTCGTTTTTTCCCTCTCCACTTGATGCCGGCTGCTCTTCCAGTTTCCCGTAGATGTATTCCAGCCGGGCTTCCGCGGGAACAAAATCCTCCGGCTTCGGAGTGGCCGTTGGTGCCAGGAAGAACCCCGGCAGGGACACCTGGGTGGGATCAGCTTCGGCGGCCGCTGCCACACCTGTCGCCTCTTTAAGAACCTGCAGATGTCCTTTGACATTTTCCAACTCCAGGACAATCTGGCTTCCCTCACGCTTGACGACCGCGACCGATGGGCCTGGCCCGCTCCAGATTCGCTCCTCGGCAACGTTCCACAGGGTCTTCCAGTTGGAAACGTGACCGACTGTGGGAAGCGTCACAAGGGCCCCGCACACAAACATCAGCAGCATCCAGGGTGAGCACACCACGGCGAACTGGGACAGCCGCTTAAATCCAAGAATAGCAAGCGTGACGACGACGGCTCCCACCGCCACAACCACGACGACAAATAAAGGATCCTGCGGGAGCCAACCAGTTTGCGGGGGGATGCCAAACGGAATGCGCACCGCCGAGGCTGCTACTGTGATCATGCAACCCGCCAGAATACAGTAGAGAACAGCATTGAGGAGGTTATAGATGACCGTTAAGACCGGGCCACCGATCTGACGAAAGTACCAGTAAAGTGTCAGCCGCGTCTGGACGGCGATCGGAGCACAGACGAGCGTCCAGGAAAGCACAGCCAAGAGGTTTCCCAGCAGAAGACCGACAACCACGTCGAACGTGCGGGCACCCCAGATTACAAAGAGGGCCCCGATCACGAATTCCGTGGCCGCCACGTGTTCGCCCGCGTAAAGCCCAGCGAAATATCGCCCACTTTGAAGTTTATCCGGTGTTACGGGGCGCCTTTCAAATTCATTGAGCTTGTCAAGCCGCGCGAAGATGGATTCTTTCGTGCCGGTTGCTTCTTCTGTGGTAGCCATACCAAAAACACCCCTGAATGATGACAAGGAAGGCATGAAACATCCTCAACGACTTGCCACAGTATGCACCCTCATCACAAATGCTGTCAAGTACCACGATGAATTGATTCATCAAGCGATCCCGGGAACTCAGGACGCTCGTGTGCTCTGGTGCTCTGCCAGGCGGCGAGTCATAGACAATCACAAACAAACCCAAGCAAACCTGCCACGACAGATGAGCGGACCACGCCAACTGATGTTGGACTGCTTGCCTCTAGGAAAGCGTAACCTCAGGCGCCTTGAAGAGTGCCTTGCCAGCCCAGAACAGAACGCAAGCTCAGCCCTGCCGCTTGGGGAAAACTTCCTGCTCGTAGCGTCGTACCTCGTGGAGGACCAGATCATCCCGAGGAACATTGTGCCGGGCACAGTACTCTTCCCAAACGGCGGCAAAGGGCGCCGTCTTTTCGGCTTCCAATAGTGTCAGACGCGCGGTGTAATCATCCCTCGCTTCGGCATCTTTCAAAGCAGCCAGAGGTTCCAGCAGAGCCCAGAGTAGGGCCTTGAGCATGCTTCGCATGCCGATAACCCATGCCGCCAACCGATTGATGCTCGCATCGAAAAAGTCCAATCCGATGAACACTCTATCGAGGTATTGACCGCGCACGAGCTCTTCCGCAATGGCGCGGACATCATCAGTAAACAGGACCACGTGATCACTATCCCATCGAATGCCTCGACTCACATGGAGGAGCAAACCGTCCACGTAAAACAACACAGCGGATATTTTGTCAGCGATGGTCTCCGTGGGATGGAAGTGACCTGAATCCAGGCAAAGCAGAGTTTTACGCGTGATGGCGTAGCCCAGATAAAACTCGTGCGACCCGGCAACATAGGCTTCCGAACCAATGCCAAATAGTTTTCCCTCCACGGCATCGCGATGGAATCTTGAGTCAATTTGCTCCGACAGGATTTCATCCAGCGACCGGATGAGCCGTTCACGGGGGCCCTTTCGATCAACGGGAAGATCCTTCATTCCGTCGGGAATCCAAATATTGGTGACGCACACCTTCCCAAGGCGCTGGCCAAAATACGATCCAATACGGCGGCACGCCTGGCCGTGTCGTACCCAGAACCGGCGAATGCCCTCATCGGCATGGGTAAGGGTGAAACCACTCGCCGCCAGCGGATGGGAAAAAAACGTGGGATTGAAGTCCAGTCCGATCCCGCGTTCAGCCGCCCAATCAACCCACCCCTGGAAATGCTCAGGCCCAATTTCATCGCGGTCCACCTTTTTCCCGCCCGATTCCAGGTAAATCGCATGCAAATTGAAGCGGTGTTTTCCAGGAATCAGTCGGAAGGCCATTTCGGCGTCCGCGCGGAGTTCGTCGGGAGTGCGGGGCTTTCCGGGATAGGAGCCCGTTGCCAGGATGCCCCCGCCCGTTAATCCCTGGGGGCTTTCAAATCCGCCTACATCATCTCCCTGCCAGCACTGCATGGAGATCGAAATGGAAGCAAGCGTTTCCATCGCTTTTTCTGTATCCACTCCCCATTCGGCATAGCGCTCTCGGGCAAGTTGGTAGGCTTGGGCGGTTTGGTTGGAGATCATTTTCCGTCGTACTCCTCGGTTTCCAATACAGTGTGATTTCTTCGATCCGGTTGCGCACCACACCAGTGTGGAATAGAGCCGTTCCCGGCGGTCATTCAAAGGGCCATTGTGGTGAATCTTCGCTCGGAACGCCAGGGGGATGAACACAGTGATCACCAGCGGCGCTACGTAGCCATTCCCCGTGACGTTAGACGGCGAAGCTGAAAAAACAATCTTTCCAGTGGCGGCATGCGATCGCGCACCCAGATTGAGTGCGGATTGACTCACGATGGAGTGGCAACAGAATCGTTCGCGCTAGAATTGGAAACGCCTCCGTTTATTGACATAAACTCAATACAGCTTTATAAACCAGCGGGGCGATGAGGAGCCTTTCAGGCGTGGCCCCCGGAGGCTCGCACCGTGCGAGAGATCGATTCAAACAATTTGGCTGACGAGGAGCCCGACTATGGAACGGCCGTACATGTTGTCCAGTTTGTGCCGTGTCCTTCTTCTGGCAGTTTTGTTGCTGCTCCCCCATAGTGCGGGGGCGGCCGGGGCGGAGGAGAGGAATCACCGACAAACGATCTCCCTCGACGGCGTGTGGGAACTCGCCGAGGGACGAATGGACACCATACCGAATGATTTTCCCTCTCGGGTGCCCGTTCCCGGCTTGGTCGATTTGGCAGAGCCCCAATTCCAGGAGGTCGGTACAGAAGAAAGTTTTCGCTATCGCGAAGCGTTCTGGTATCGCCGGAGCTTTCGTTTGGACGGTGAGGTTCCATCCCTGGTGCGCTTAAAAATCAACAAGGCGTGTTATGGGATGCGGGTGTATCTTAACGGCCACGTGGTCGGTGAGCATTTGCCGAGTTTCACCCCGGCCGTGTTTGACGTGACTCCGTACATCAAAGGGCGAGCAGAGGAGAACGTACTGGTCGTTCGGGTGGGAGCTCATCGCCGCGCCTTACCGCCGGGCATTCCGGATGGTTGGGATTTTGAAAAGGTCCGCTATATTCCGGGCATTTACGATTCCGTCCAGCTTATCCTTTCCGAAAAACCGGAGATTCTTCACGTCCAGGCGGTGCCCGATCTTCGCCACGAGCGCGTGCGGTTGTATGTTACCCTCGGGCAGCAGAAACAGCCTGTGGAGACTGTCATTCAGTGTACGATTCGCGAGGCTCGGTCGGGGCGTGTGGTGGCAGAACAAGAGGTACCGGCTATTCACATAGCGCCCGATGAGGAGAGGGAAGTTGAGCTCACGGTCCCAATTCCTGAGTGTCATCCCTGGACTCCCGAAGATCCTTTTCTTTATGAGGCGGTGATTTCTACCTCCGGTGATACCCAGCGATTTCGCTTCGGAATGCGGGAGTTCCGGTTTGATCCGCAGACGAAAATGGCGATGCTCAACGGCCACATTTATCCGTTGCGCGGGACGAACGTGTGTATCTATCGGTTTTTCGAGGATCCCGTGCGAGGCAATTTACCGTGGAAAGAAGACTGGATTCGGCGGTTGCATCAAACTTTCCGCACAATGCATTGGAATTCTGCCCGGTATTGCATTGGCTTTCCGCCAGAGAAATGGTACGACATCGCCGATGAAGTCGGGTTGCTCATCCAGGACGAATTTCCGATCTGGTATCTCGGGCAATGGCCGAAGGAACTGGGCCACGAGGAGTTAGCCCGCGAGTACGCCGCATGGATGCGGGAACGATGGAATCATCCGTCTGTGGTCATTTGGGATGTGCAAAATGAAACACGGACCGAGGAAACCGGAAAAGCCATCCGTGAAGTGCGGCATCTGGATCGCTCAGGAAGACCGTGGGACAACGGATGGGCGGCCCCTCAGGATCCGCTTGATGTATTCGAATCGCACCCCTATCCGTTTTTCAGCCCAAAGGGCAAAAACGAGCCTTCGAAATTTCGTCTCAGTCAGTTGGCCGGGAAGCCGAAACGGCCGGACGTGGAAGGTGGTCTGCGGGGAAGCGTGCAACTGAACGCAGGCAATAATCCCGTCATCATCAACGAATATGGTTGGCTGTGGCTGAATCGGGACGGGAGCCCCACCACCCTTTCGCGCCCTAACTACGATGCGTTTTTAGGACCCAATGCTTCAACCGAGGAACGCCGAAGGTTTTACGCTTACACGATTGCTGCGATGACGGAGTTTTGGCGTGCCGGTCGGGAGGTGGCAGGGGTCATGCACTTTTGTGGGCTGGGCTATTCCCGCCCGGACGGTGAAACCAGCGATAACTTTGTCGATCTGCACAATTTGGTTTTGGAACCGCATTTCGTCCGTCGTGTTGGGGATGGCTTTTCCCCGGTGATCGCCATTCTCGACTTCTGGAATGAAGAGGTGACCGCTGGTGTTACTGTTGAGGTGCCTGTGGTGGTCCTTAATGACCGGTGGCAGAATTGGTCCGGAACAGTTCGCCTGGCTCTTGTACCGGAAAGTGGTTTTCAGGGTGGGGCCGAGAAATTAGCGCCCGTGGTGGCGGAGCGATCCTGCCGACTGGAGCCCGTGGATCGCCAGAGTTTCACTGTGTCCATTCAGGTTCCGTCACGCGCTGGGATCTTTTACCTGGTAGCGGAACTCACGGATGACGACGGACGCCCCGTGCGAAGTGTCAGACGGGTTGAGATCACAAAACCTTAACCAAAAATTTGCGCTTTTCACAGGGTGTGCAACGATTGACATTCTGAGCCTCCTGAATACAATCGGGGCGGATGTTTTTTGGTGAAGTTTGGCTTTCGGCGAGCGGGGTGGGAGTAATGTGGCGAAAGGGGAGCTGCCAGGGGCAGTGGTCCATCATTATTTCAGCGCGTAACCTGCCGATCGGCGCCTCAAAAAGGTTGAACACACCGCGGTCGTTTGGGTAGTTCTGTGGTATCAACCTAGCCAAGAAAGGACTGTGCCGTATGATGAGACGATTTCTCCAGGTGTGGGTTTTGTCCCTCTGGTTCATGGCTCTTGCTGCCACAGGCTGGAGCCAGGTCCGGCATGAAATTGCGTTTCCGGACATACCGGGTTACAAGACGTTAAAATGCGATTTCCACATGCACACCGTTTTTTCGGATGGAACAGTTTGGCCCACAGTGCGTGTGGATGAAGCGTACCGAACAGGACTCGATGCGATTGCGATCAGTGATCATATTGAATATCAGCCGCATAAGGATGATGTGCCAACTAATTTCAACCGTTCGTATGAACTGGCCGTGGGGCGAGCGCGCGAATTGGGGATTATCCTTATTCGAGCTGCCGAGATCACGCGTGATACCCCGCCCGGCCATTTCAACGCGATATTCCTGAAGGATATCAATCCCCTGGCCAAGCCGGACCTGGTTGAGGCGATTTCGGCCGCCTGCGAACAAGGTGCGTTCGTGTTTTGGAATCACCAGGCGTGGAAGGGGGAAGAATTGGGCCGCTGGATGGATATTCATACCGAGCTGTACGAAAAGAAGCTCTTACACGGTATGGAAGTGGCCAACGGCCCCACCTATTACCCGACGGCCCACAAATGGTGTTTGGAGAAGGGACTGACGATGGTCGGAAATTCTGACATTCATCAGCCCGATCTCCTCACGCAGAACACGGCCGCTGAGCACCGGACAATCACACTGGTGTTCGTCACGGAGCGGAGTGAAGACGGCATCCGCGAAGCACTCCGTGCTGGTCGCACCGCGGTTTGGTGCGCCGAGTTTATGATCGGAAAGCCCGAATGGCTGCAGGCTCTTCTCGAAGCAAGTGTGGACATCGCCCCACCACATCTGCGTTCCAAGACCAGTGTCTGGACCAACGTCACGAATAAGAGTGCGGTCGATATTGTCCTCCGGCGTGTGGGGCAAATCGGTCCGGCCGAACTGACACTGAAGGCCGGAACAACGACCCTTGTCCGAGTCAACGCCCCGGATACGTCCAAGCCCCTCGAGCTTCAGTATGAAGTGACGAATTTCCTGGTAGAGCCGGGGAAGGGCCTCACGGTAACCTATACTATCCCGGCCCCGTAATTATCTGAATGGCGGTTCAGTGCGTGACGATTTGCGGCACGGACGGTCTTAACGATCGTCCGTGCCGGTCATGGTTGGGGCGCAGTTGGAGCATAAGCTTCGAGATGCTCTTCATCCTAGAAATATTTCAGGCCGACTGTGGTTTTGGGATCAGCGGAGGAGAACTCCCCGTGAGGTGGGTGAACCGAAAATCGCCGCGGTTCCTGGTGACCGCGTTGTTTGTGGCTCTGGCACATGCCCTTGGGACAAGTGATTTAGGGCAAGCGGTGGAGCGGGCGATTCCGAGGCCCTTGGAGCACCATCCCGGCAATATTTTTCTGGAAGGCGAATCGGTTCGAATCTCGTTGCCCAAGCAGGGTGTTTGGCAACTTCTCGATGCCGATAACCGTTCCGTAAAAACGGTGGTGGCGAATGACAAGCTGGTCGAACTTGGTTCATTGCCGGTTGGATTTTATCGGCTGAAAAATGAGGATTATCCAGACTGGGTGTCATTGGGGGTGATCGCCCCGCTCAAAGTTCCCACCCCTCAGACGTCGCCCATCGCGCTGGATGTGGCGATGAGTTGGTTTTATCGGGAGGACCGCATGGCCGATGTGGCGAGCCTCTGTGCTCTCGCCGGAGTCAATTGGGTGCGGGACCGGTTGTCTTGGGGGGAGGTAGAGCCACACAGGGGAGAATTCAGATCACGAACCCGCTACGATGCCGCGGCCGAAATTCAGTCTGCCTGCGGTCTCAAGGTATTGCAGGTTTATCACGCTTCTCCAAAATGGGCGAACCCCGAAACAAAACGTTTTCCAATTGATTTGCGGGATTGCCACAATTTTCTGAAAGCCGTTGCCGAACGATGGAAGGGGAAAGTACTTGCTTACGAACCGTGGAATGAAGCCGACATCGAGGTGTTCGGCGGACACACAGGGGCAGAAATGGCGTCGTTGCAGAAAGCCGCCTATTGGGCGGTCAAGTCAGCCTCACCCGAGACGATTGTGTGTTGGAACGTGTTTGCAACCAACAATGCTGCCCATCTGGAAGATATTGCAGCCAATGACATTCTTCCCTACTGCGACACCTTCAACTTTCATCATTATCGACCTCTCGAAGATTATCCTTCCTTGTACGAAAGTTTTCGGCAAATTGCCGGGCCGCGCCCATTGTGGGTAACGGAGTGCGCGCTCCCACTTCGCTGGTCGGGCGACCCTGAGAAACAGGAATTGAGCGACGACGATCTGTTTGAGCAGGCTCGACGGTTGGTCAAGGTTTTTGCGTGTTCGCTTCACGAGGGCACAGCCGCCACTTTCTATTTTCTTCTGCCTCATTACGTGGAGGGGCCCACTCAATTCGGCATCATCCGCAGGGATCTAACGCCACGTCCGGCCTACGTGTCACTGGCGGCCGTGGGCAGACTTTTGGCAGACGCTCGACCATGTGGAAAATTGGCAGAGAAGGACGTGTGGGGTTACCTGTTTAGGGCAAAACCGGATGGAGAGTTGCGACTCGTGCTGGTTCTTTGGAGCAAAGACCAGCGGAATTTGCCGCTTCCAGTAAAGCCTGTGGCTTTGTACGACCACTTTGGCCGTTCGATCGAGCTACCAGCCGAGAGTTTACCCCTGACGGCTGCGCCGATATTTGCCGTTTTCGACGAAGATTCGTTGGCTCAGTTTGATCTCGTCAACCCACCGCAGGCGAACCCTGTTCCGGTAAGCAGCCCTTGCCCTGTGGTGCTTCAAACTTTGTGGCCCTCCGACAAGATCGATTTGCGGCAATCAGCCTACAGGGTGAAATTGGACGGGCAGGACCTGTCGTTCCCAATCTTCATCTACAACTTCGGGCAAACGGGTGCGGAGGGCACAATACGCGTGACGGTACCAACCGGATGGGAGGCAAAATTCATTGATCACTGCCGCCTGGCCGCTCATGAACGCGTAGAACACACCCTGCAACTTGTTCCCCCGAAGTCTGGCTGGTCAGGAGTTGCGGTCACCAGAATCGAGGGTGATTTTGGTACCCTTGGCCGGAGCGTACTCTCGTTTCGACTTGTCGCCGATTGAGTCAGGCGACAGCCTCTTGCCCTGGGCGGTCATTGTTGACGAGCCCGCCGCGTGACAAGATGTGCCGCATTCTGTCATTTCTGTTCCGAGGCAGCGGGCCTGATTTTGATCAGGGCGACCCCGTGGCGCCCCACCTCTGCTGTGTAGCGTTCTGAAAACACTCCGAGGTCTTTTTGCCGCCAAAGATCCCGCACGTGCTGGGGACCGTCACACTGAAGATCTTGCCACGAGATCGTCAACGTGCGCGGGAACTCGTCCAGATTGAACAATCCCACTGCCAGGGACCCGTCCACCAGCGGTTTGGCGAGGACTAATTCCTCTGGGGTTTCCCGAATGATCCGCGCCTGTTTACCCAGCGGATCCTGGTCCACGGCGATCACTTCTCGATTACACAGAATGCCTAACGTGAAGTCATCGAGTTTGGTCATGTCTCCGGAAAAGATCAGCGGCGCCGCCATCAGACACCACATGGACATGTGAGTGTACTGTTCATTAGGGGTTAATGGAGTGGGCCGCCCCTCGCCGCCAGTTCGCGCGTCACCCACCCAGCCAATGAGAATGTAATCGGGATCGTTCCAGTGGCCGGGGCCAGCGTACTCCCAGAGTTTGGCGTTTTTTAGGCCCACCTGATAGATTCCCCGGTTGAGCGATCCGCCCTCGAGACCGAGGTCGCCGGTGGTCCGCCAGCAATTGCCGCCCACTGAGGCCCCCCATTCCCACACGGAATCCATGCCGTACTGGCACAGGTTGTACACAATATCCCGGTCCAGCGTTTTCAGAATATCGCCCATGAGTTTGTACGGCTTCATGAAGTCTTCACGGGTCTTGGCTTGAACGACGCGACCGTACGAACACCAGTCGTACTTCAGGAAGTCGAATCCCCATTCCGCAAATTTCCTGGCATCAATTTCCTCGTGCTGGTAGCTTCCCACATATCCACCACAGGTCAGCGGGCCAGGCGAAATATAGATTCCCGCCTTAAGGCCTTTGGCATGAATGTAATCCGTGAGCGCCTTCATATCGGGAAACTTCTTGTTTGGACGGACTGCGCCCTGTTCATCGCGCGGAGGACCACCCAGGAGTGGATCGTCTGAACCAGGCTTGACCATCCAGCAGTCATCGATGTTTACATAGGCATAACCGAAATCGGCCATTCCGGACGACACCATCGCGTCAGCCGCCGCTCGGATGTCCGCATCGGAAACCCGGTGATAATGGATGTACCAGCTATTCCAGCCCATGGGAGGTGTGAGCGCAAGTGTGTCTCCGACGACCAGCGTCCACTCACCTTCAGCGACCCCGTGGCGGTTCTCCGCCCTCAGTGTCACACGGTATTCACCACGGACCTCGGGAGCGCGACCGGTAATGATGCCGGTGGTCTCGTCGAGGTGGAGACTTTCCGGAAGATTCCGGGCAGTGAAATGGATGGGTCGTTCTCCCGTGCACGGGATGCGGAAGATGACCGGGCGATTCGGCCGGCAGCCGTACCGCTGCGGATGGTTAAGGACCGGTTCGGGGCCCGGCGACGGCGTGAGTCGGACACGGGGTTCCTCGGGCGCAGGGACGGTTGATGGTGGATCGCCTCGATAGGCGATGGTTGCCTCGGCCCAATCCGCGTGGTCAAAATCAATTCCGTCTCCTGCTGCTCCCACGTATAGGAGAAGTTGCTTCACTCCCTGGAGCGGGACATCGACGATCTTGGCCTGTTCACCGCCGCGCATGATTCCGCTGTCAAAAACTTTCTTGCCGTCGGCATAGACGCGGAATTCCACACTACCCCGGGTGCCCGCCGAATCATCCACACCAACCTTGGCCGTGAAACGTTCGGCATTGCCGTCGAGCTTGATGTATAGTGCCGAGACCGCGTGCGTTCCCACCCCATGGGCGAACGCCTGGCCAGCAATCCGCATCGGTTGTTTGACAATATTACGATTGACTTGCGGCTGGCCGTAACCCTGGGACATGTGTGCCAGGTCCAGAGCAGAGAGCGCAATAGTCTTGAGTTCCTGGCCGAATGCTGTCGGCATCGCAACTGGCCAAAACAGAAAAGCCAGGGCCATTCCCAGAAGTAAGCAAGACAAAATCCGGCGAACAAGTTTGGAAACCATGATTTTCTTTCCCTCCCGAGCTGGACTGATGTGCTGTGCCTTGACACGCTCTGTTCTGTTTGCGAATTTAACACTTTCCCCATTGTGATTCAAACGTCGCAAACAACTCCAGTAGCCGATGTGTTTTTAGTGGCCCGCTCGGTCCGAAGCAAGATGGGCCATCTTCGGCGGATTGTGGATGGATCATTGACTGGCAACAGGAGCGTTTATGTTGAGCACCGTGGATTTTATTTATTTCGACCTTGGACGCGTGATCATCAATTTTGATAACGACCGGATGTGCCGGCAAATTGCAGAAGTCAGCGACGTGCCGCCGGATCGCGTCCATGAAATTCTGTTCTCAACCGGGCTTCAAAGGGCGTTCGAACTGGGACGAATCTCGCCCCAGCAGTTTTATGAGGAGTTCTGTCGATTGACCGGACGGTCTGTGCCATGGGATCGGCTTCGTCAGGCCGCGTCGGATATATTCTGGGTCAACACGCCGATGTTGCCCGTGGTGGCGCAGCTTCAGGCGAGATGCTTTCCCCTGGGGATTCTCTCAAACACGTGCATCACCCATTTTGAGTGGTGCCTTGAACATTTTGCCATTCTTCGAAGAGGGTTCCGCGTCTACGGTTTGAGCTGTGAATTTGGCCTGATGAAACCCGATCCACAGATATTTTTGGCCGCGGCCGAAAAGGCAGGCGTTGCGCCCGAGCGTATCTTCTTTACGGACGACATACCCGCGCACGTCGAGGCTGCCCAGCGGGTGGGATTTCAGGCCGTCCCTTTCATCTCTGCACGGCAGATCGCTGAGGAGCTTCGCAGACGCGGTGTGCGATTCAACTACTGAACCGCCCGACACAACCCCGCTTCTCCTCTGGAGACACCAGGTATTTAGCGGTATTTAGCGGGTACACCTCTTGTGATCATCCATCAGGAAAATGAAAACGGCAGGGGCGGAGCAAATACCCCTACCGTCTGTGCTCATATTTGCGGCGAACCACCGCGATCGGGGATCTTTACTTACTTGAGTGTCGTCACAACCTCCGGCGTTGTACGGAGGTGCCAAAATCGGTTGTGGACGACCGGTTTCAGAAGATGTACCGGTTCACAATGTTTTCGAACAACTCCTGCCGACCGCTCTTGTTCGGCGAGACGTCGCCCTTCTCCAGCATGTACTTTTCGAGGGTCTTGAAGTTGTGCTTGCCGGCTTCGATTTCGGCGCCGATCCCCGTGTCCCAGGATGAGTAGCGCTCCTTGAGCAAGCGTGCAAGCTCACCATCGGCACGGATAGCGGCGGCCACCTTGAGCCCTTTCGCAAAGCAATCCATCCCGCCGATGTGGGCATAGAACAGATCGATGGGCTCAAAACTTTCGCGGCGGACCTTGGCATCAAAGTTCACGCCACCCGGTGCGATCCCACCATACTTCAAGAATACGAGCATAATCTTGGTCGTGAGATAAACGTCGGTGGGGAATTGATCGGTGTCCCATCCGAGCAACAGGTCGCCTGTGTTGGCGTCCACCGAGCCAAGAAAACCTTGCATTCCTGCGTACTCAAGTTCGTGCTCCACATTGTGGCCGGCCAGTGTTGCGTGATTCGTTTCGATGTTCAGCTTGAAGTACTTTTCGAGCCCGTAGGTACGCAGGAAATTGATGCAGGCAGCAGCGTCGAAATCATACTGGTGTTTGGTGGGCTCCTTCGGTTTGGGTTCAATGTAGAACTGGCCTGTAAACCCGATCTCCTTGGCATAATCGACAGCCATATGGAGGAATCGAGCCAGGTTATCCAGTTCACGCTTCATATCCGTGTTCCAGAACGATTGATAACCTTCCCGGCCGCCCCAGAACACGTAACCCGCCCCACCCAGTTCCTTAGTGACTTCGAGGGCCTTCTTGACCTGCGCCGCAGCGTAGGCAAAGGCGTCGGCATTGCAGCTCGTGGCCGCTCCATGGACATACCGCGGGTTGCTGAAGAGGTTGGCAGTTCCCCAGAGAAGTTTGACGCCCGTGCGGTCCATTTCCTCCTTGATAACCTTCACAACCGCATCCAGGTTCTTGTTGGTCTCTGCAAGGGTTTTGCCCTCGGGGGCGACGTCCCTGTCGTGAAAACAAAAGAATGGAGCCCCCAGCTTTTCGCAGAATTCAAAAAACGCTTTAACTCGGTTGATGGCGTTTTCAATGGTGTTTTCGCCGGTGTCCCACGGCCGGATCATCGTTGGAGCACCGAAGGGGTCGGCACCCGTCCCGCGCATTGTGTGCCAAAACGCCACGCTGAACCGAAAATGCTCTTTCATTGGTTTGCCTTCCACCAGTTCGTCAGGATTGTAATGGCGGAAGGCAAGCGGGTTGCGAGAATCGGGACCTTCGTACCGAATCTTGGACACTTCTGGAAAAGCTGCCATCGTTGCGACTCCTTCTTTACCCTTCACAAGTCAATAGGTCCGACATATGGGACGACCTGACATTGATCCTCGCGTCCAGTGGATGGACCATATCCTGGCATATTCGCACTTGCCTCGCAAGAGGGACCGGCCGAAAAGCGTGGAATATGCGGTCAATCGGCTATTGAAATCAATCCGGGAAACTTAAGATTTACGGAGCAAATTAAGCGTCCTTCACCCTTCTTAGCAGCCTCATTTCAAGACGGTCAGCGATCAAGGTCGCGACCGTTCGATTGGTCAAAATCATTGCTGAGAAGCTGGCTTCGGGAAAAAGGCTCTTTGCTGGATGAAAATCGCCAGGTAGTGCTGAGTGCCGGGGATGAACCACACTTCCACGGGAATCCACCCGCCTTCCTCCGCTTCTCGCACCAAAGTGCTCAGCGGTGTTCCATGGTCCTTCCCTCGCAGGGCAATTTGGGGATAGGTTTCGATGACGGCCACGCGGCCCGAAGGCGTTACCGTTTTAGCGAGTTCTCGCCAGTAATCGATCCGGGTCTGACCTTCCAGGTGGTGATAAACTTGGGAGATAAACACCAGGTCCACGGATTGGTCAGGGAGCCCCGGGCGATTGCGCGGACAAAGGTAAGGTTTTGCATTCGGATGGTCCTGCAGGCGCTGCTTGAGTCGATCCACGAGTTCCTGGGTCACTTCCCCGGCATACACGGTCCCTTCAGCTCCCACCTTTTCAGCAAAATGGGCCGTCCACCAGCCGTCGCCCGCCCCCAAATCCAGGATCCGGTCGCCGGGCTGGATATCGAGTCTCTGCAGAATGAAATCCAGATGTGTGCGATACGCATAACCGCCTCCATCCCGCTGAATAAGGGTGTTCGGATCACGCACCCGGCTGGAAGGGATGACAGAAACCTCTACCTCTCCCCCGCGAGCCGCAAATGCGATAAGCGCGAAAATCGCAGTGAGGAAAATCCAAAGATCACTTCTTCTTGACATGTTGAGCCTCCCCTCGTGGCAAACCATCGAGTCCGGTGTCTATAAATCCTGGTAGGCTTTTGGAAGCTGACAGACGAAAGGCCCGCAATCACGGCCCTTTCATGGTACAGAAATGATCACCTTCCGCAAGAGCTGCGATCACGAGGGAATAGCTGGCCTGGCCCGTAGCTCAGAAAATGACCGAGCCAAGTTTCGGGCAATTGTCGTTTCAACAGGCGATTTCCGGCACGCCAGGAAAACGATTCATTTGGGGAGGAAATCCTGCACGATTGTCACCTGACGGATCTGGTGACTATCAGGTTCGAAAACGCGAATGGTGACCTGAACGCCACGGCACGGCGCAGGATAAGGCGGGGGAGCCTCCCATTCTCCGAAATCGTCCACAAGACCGTTGTTGTCGTTATCGAAGCCGTCAGTGCCCGTATCGGGGCCGTTTGCCCCGTCCTGGTCCAGGCCATCCTTCTCATAATGGATGGACCAGGTATCGTACACGGCAAGAGGGCCCAACTTCGTCTTGGCGAGCGGGTAGTCGGAAAACGCGGAGAGTGGGCCGATTGCGGGTGGCTGGGGATGGTAGGCCAGATCCACGTACGCCCCGCCAATCACCGGCTGTTGTGGCGGCGCTACAAGGTAAGAAAGATCGCCCGGACGAAGTGCCGCTCCGGCGGCGGTAACGGTCACAGGGGCTGTCGGGTCCCAGATCTTCACATCAAACGCAATCACATTGGTGAGGACGAGGTCCTCCGATTCGCGATAAAGTTGACCGGCGTTGTTGAGCAGACCGGTCTGTGTGTCAACTTCCTGGAATGGATAAGGATTGTTCCAAAAATCGAACGCCCCCATCGGCCCGGAAAGCCGGGTCAGCGTGACTGGCGGCAGAACCCCGCTGCCAAGCCATGCCGTGCCCATGTTAGCCGAGGCACTTTCCGCAAGGGTGGGAAGCCCCAAAGCCTGCCAACCAGCGATCCGATGGGGATGGAATGGAAACGATGCGACGTTACGAGGGTCTCCCGTCCGATGGGCATAACGGTTCTCGGGTTTGGTGAGGTCTCCCAGCGTGGAGAACACCCAGCCTCCCCGGTTCACATCGTAATGGGCAGCAATATCGTAATACCGACGGAAGTTTTGGGCGCCGCTGTCACCCGCGGGTACCCACTCCCCCGGATCCAAAATACCGTTCTTGTTAACGTCGCAAAGTTCCATGGCTTTGGGGGCCACCAGCCGAACCTGCCTATACAGGCGATTTCCCCGCACGAACCACGCCACTTCGGCTGTATCCGAGTAAATTGTGCTGGGCTGACCATTGATGAGACATCGGCCGACGAATGGCTCTCCCGTCGAACGCGTGGTAAACATCAGGATGTCGTCGTTGTCGCCAACTGTGGGGTCAGGGAGTGGGTTGCCGTTTCCATCCACATCGTCCAAATTAACCGCTACAAGTGGATCGTTGAGCTGCATGATGGGACGGACCTGACCATTTTGCCCTACCGGGCCTTCCGTGTATTCAAAGTAGCCCTCATCGTTGGCCGGATCCCGCGGTGGAATGGGGATTACAGTAAGGCCCCGCAAGTCCGATCGCAGTAACTCGGCAGCTGAACGTAAGCGATCGGAGGTTTCCAGCATTGCACGCGCCTGGTTGATACTCTGCATGACAGACGCGAATACCGCGACCACCGCCCCCAGCATGATGAGTGAGATCGCCGTGGCAAGGAGAATTTCCACCAGAGTGAATCCGGCACGTCGGAAGCGAGTCATAGCTATCGCACAGCTTTGAAGAGCGTTTTCAGCCGGGCCACGCTTGAAAAGATCGTCCATTGCAAGGACCTCCATTCACGTCGGTTTTCTCCAACCTCAGCGCTGGCCCGTGATACGTTATCTAATCTCGTGGTAGTTCCGCTTTTTGCTTGGCAATCTAGACTGCCGGTCGCACACACCCCTCCCCTTTCTAACTATATTCGAATTCCCATGGCGAAGAAAGTCAATGACGGCTCGCTGGAACCTATCGCCACTTTTTGAGAAATCTATGAGATGCCACCGGCGCACTGCGTTCGTACTGGCGATTCATGAATTGTCCCTACTGGAATCCGGTTCGGCCATGGTCTATGTGTTATTGGGGTGATTTATGAATCGGCCCCACCGATCGTCGTTGTGCGAGCCGGGCCGAGGCAAGGTGGTGAAGGCTAAAGCCTTCACCGAAAAGCGGCGATGAATCGCCGCACTCCATGGAGTGCGGGGCTTTGGCCCCGCTTTCGGCGCGGGACTTCAGTCCGCCGCGAAAGGCGATGGATGATCGAACGTTGAATGACGGACCTGACAAGCACGCCCCTCCGAGGGGAAGCGGACCTGACAAGCAGGTCCCTCCAACTCCGAAATGGAGGGGCACGCTTGTCGTGCCCGGTGTCCCCTGGCCACGGGGCTGTCTTCTCAGTATCCGACCAATGCCGGCCAGCGCCGCTCCTGATTCAGGAACACAACCCACAGCATCAATCCGTGAATCACGATGAGGAAAAGGAGATGGCACAAATCGCCCAGCCAAATATGTGGTCCAAAACCACTGACTTTTGGTCGTTCTACGACCAGAACCGCTGGACGGCAGACGAGTGCCAGAGATATACTGTCCACCAATACTTCGATCCGTTTGAGACGCTCCCGTTTTTCAGACGCCTCTTGAGCCGCCGTGAATGGATAACGCAGGGTCACTATCAGCGGGCGGAAAGGGCGAGCATCCGTATACTGCAAAATACTGACGCCTGTCGCCGTGCTACTGAAGAGGATCTGGGGGAGGATCAAAATCGGCAACCATGCCACGGCAGCCTCCTCGCTTCCCACCACAGTCGAGATAACGAATGCCAACCCGAGACCTCCCAGATACGCCAGCCAGAGGCCCCCTAACCAGGCAACCAGGGATCGTTGGGTCACCTCGTCTCTCAGATTCTCGGGGAGGACCGAAGGTAAGAGAAGCCTCAACAAGACCAGAAAAAATACGAGTTGTGCCAGCCCAATCAGACCGTAAACCAGCCACTTTGCCAATAAATAGCTACCGGGAGCCAGTCCTCCCAATCGATCGCGGATATAAGCCCGGCGGTCTCGCACGAGATCGCGGATCGAATTGTTCATTCCCAGCCAGCAGGCCACCACAGTTGTGAAAAAGAGCAATCCAAAAATTTTGCCGGGACTGAACTGCGTCAGGGCCACAACCACCGCGAGAATCGCTGGTTGACCGATTGTCATCCAGCGCATCCACCTATCCCGCCAAATGCCCAAGGCCGTTCGCTGCGCGACCACCCTGACCGACAAAGGATCGACCTCACGCGTGGGCGGAATCGCCAACTTGCGTAAGGCCAAGCGACGCGTTCCTGTGTTGGTGCCGAGTTCCTCGATCTCCTCGGGGGACGCGCCGGCAGGAGATCCCTGTCCGTCCTCATTGGACGATTCTCGCCCGGCTCCGCCCAATGGCTCAAACTCTCCCCGTTCCAGTCGCTCGTAAAGATCGGCAAAATTCCGGCAGCCGAGAGTCGGTAAAAGAGCGTCAGGCGGTCCGGCGTAGGCTACTCTGCCCTGCCGCTCGAACACGCCGAGGACCAAAACCGAGTCCAAAAGATAGATGTTCTCCATCAGATGAGTGGTGCAAATCACCGTAGCGCCCTGGCGGGCCACCACCACGAGATTTTCCATCAGCCGGGCCTCATTGGCGGGGTCAAGCCCTGCCGTCGGTTCATCCAGCAGGAACAGTTCCGGCCGGCGGATCCACTCCATGGCCACGCTCGTCCGCTTTCGCTGGCCGCCGCTCAAATATCGAGCCAACTTCTCGGCGTGCTCCTTCAAACCGAAGAGTTCCAGGGCCGCCTCCACACGACGCTGCCGCTCCGGTGCAGGTAGCTTGTCGGCCAAACGCAGCTCGCAAGTTAGGGCTATGTTTTCGCGCACCGTCAGCAAGGGATTAACGACATCGTCCTGCGGAATAAAAGCAAGGCGGCGCCGATAACTGTCGATATCCTTCCAGACATCGGGCAGGTCCCCGCAGGCGATGATCCCGGAGCTCGGCGGCCGGATCCCGCCCAGCGTCCGCAAAAGCATCGTCTTCCCGGCTCCACTTGGCCCCAAAATCCCCGCGACCTGTCCCGACGCCAACGACCATCTCCAACCGCCAAAACTCACCAGCACCCGGTTTGCGACTTTCACCTCCAAACCTCTGACGGACAGCCCCGCGGATTCCGCCGGCACCAAACGTAAACCGCTTTCCTCCACGGCATACGTCACCACCTCCCCAAATCGGACGCGATCCCCAGGCCTGAGTTGCCGTTCCCGAATTCGCAAACCGTTCACAAATGTCCCAAACCGGCTCTCCAGGTCGCGGACAAGCAATCGGCCATCCCGCACTTCAAGCACGGCGTGTTGCCGCGAGACTGTCGGTTCGGTGAGACAGAGATCCGCCTGAGTTCCGCGACCAACCTGAAGCGGAAGACCACTCAGTGGCACAAAGCCGGGATTCGGTTCCAGCTTCGACATGGCTTCCCTCAAGGCGTGTTGATGATTGTGCAATGGTAAGTCAATCTCACTTCGGGACTGGTCTCAAACCGAGTTTCGAACAACAGGTGATCCCGGGAAGCCTCCTCCATCGTTCCGGTCGCCTGTAATTTCGCCGATTCAATGTGGCCTTTTGTGATGTTGTATTTAAGCTCACCACGCGGGGTAAGGCTGGCCAGCCGGGTACGGCTGCTGTCGGTTGCGTCAACAGTGATCGATCCCGAATAGCAGCGAAGCAAGGCGTACCTCTCGCCGTTTTCCTGAAAATCCTTCTCCCGCCGAATACTCACCTTGCCCCGCGGTGTACCTCGCCATGATGGCGGCAGAAAATCACTGAAGGCTCTTCCGTCCACATCCCACACGTCGCCCGGTTGGCTCTTCATATCGGGCAGCAAATACGCATCGGTGACCACGGCCGAGGCCATTAGCAAATCTCGTTCCTCTTCTGTCAACTCACAATCCACAGGCTCCAGCTCAACCACACCTTGACCATCAACAAAGGTGATGCGGACCTTCTTCCCTTTCAGTGAATCCACCGCGGCCGTCACCTTTGTGTTCGCTTGGTCCAGAAGATACTCGGTCCCCGCCTGGTAACCCACACAGATCCCTTGAATGACTGCTGGCGCGAGTTGCGACGCGCCACCTCCAGTAACTGTTGCATCCAAAAGTGCGACCAACGCTCCCAGGAGCAGGGATCCCGGTTCCGTGGGGACAAACCGGACTTCGACCTGACTGGCAACCTTCACAGCCGCGGCTTCCAAAATGTGCCGCAATTCGACGACGCGATGGCCATCGTTCTTCTCGATTGTTCGCCGCATTCTCATTTCGGCACGATACGCCACATGAATTGTCCGCTGAAAACCCCATTGCTTGTCGCGGGCGGGAGCGGTGATCTCTGCCGTCGTGATTACCTCGTACGTCTTCCCCTCCTGTAACACGTCGCGGATCCGGTCAGGAGAGCCAACTGTCGGCGGCGGCGCTGGCGCCTCGGAGGGACGCGGCACCTTTTCCCCCGGCTTTGCTATCGGCGTGTTGCCGCCGCTCGGCCCTCGCTGTGTGTTTTGCTTCTCACCGTGCGGCCACAACACGACCACCAAGATCACCAGCAACACGATCAGGATCGCCCCCAGTAATGCCTTGGTCACGGCGTCTGCGGCCCCTTTTCGTGAACCTCTTCTTTGGTCGTACCTTCGTTGCCCAGGGATGCGCTCTGTTTTCATGCCGTTCATCCTTTTTTCTGTGTCTGACCTTTTTTCTCATCTACCGCGCAATCCCATTCGCAGCCAAAGCGGTTACGGTGGGTTTGCGCTCCACTTGATCCAGCTTCTAACCGCCCAGCTTAACCCGAACCAAGTCCGGCCTGTGGTAACGCCGGATGACCTCCTCCATCGGCAAATCCTGGCCCGTCACAGGGTCATAATAGGTCACGGGCAACTCAATCGGGTCGATGATGTCCGTATCGAAATACCCCTCCGGCGTCAGGACCAGCCAGTGGCCGTCGGTGAACCCATAAAACCGGCACAGCTCCCGCCCCGTGGCGACATCCCACAGCCGGGCCGTGCCATCCTGCGAACCGGTGAGAATCTGCCGCCCATCCGGACTGAAGGCCACGGACGTGACCGGGTCAGTGTGGCCTTCGAACCGCCGCAACTCCTGCCCCGTGGCCGCATCCCATAGCCGGGCCGTATTATCGGAGGTTCGTTCAAAAGGATTACCGGACCCCGTGAGGACCTGCCGCCCGTCCGGACTAAAGGCCACGGACAAAACCCAACCGGTGTGGCCTTCGAACTGCCGCAATTCTTTCCCCGTGGCCGCATCCCACACCCGGGCCGTGCCATCCCACGACCCCGTGAGGACCTGCCGACCGTTCGGACTGAAGGCCACGGACGTGACCGGGTCAGTGTGGCCTTCGAACCGCCGCAATTCTTTCCCCGTGGCCGCATCCCACAGCCGGGCCGTATTGT